>JAABUJ010000005.1_pt1 | contig 601688 bp, 664 predicted proteins | sample 5559131 | NCBI WGS metagenome assembly JAABUJ01 (sample SAMN10711875, study PRJNA513366) | rock metagenome | isolation source: Antarctica rocks | place: Antarctica: Victoria Land, Mt New Zealand nord | collected 2016-01-07
GGGGGCCTGGGGCAGCGGGCGCGCGTGCGGCCGCTGAGACGGGGGCGCGCGCTGGGGCAGCGGGGGCGCGTGTGGCCGCCGAGATGGGGGCTGTGGGTCTGAGGTAGACCCTGCGCCGGGTTTTGAGGCCTGCGAGGGGGCGCGCGGAGGCGTCGTCGCTCAGGAGGCTGCCTGCACGCGAGGGTGGGGCCAACCCTGCACTGGGTCCAGCAGCGAGGCGGGCGCCGCCGTGGTCGCGCAGAGGCGCGGCGCGCAGACCGCCGGGGAGGCCATGGCGCGTGGGCCTGTCGTGGTCCAGTCGAGTCCCATGTCCAGGGTGCCTATGCGTGCGATTATGTGCGGGCATGTGCGGTTACGCGCGGTGGCAGCTGACGTGCGCGGGCGCGCGCGCCGCGCGCAGGCAGCAACTGGGTCGACCCGCCCAAGCGCGAGCGCAAGCGCGTGGTGAACTACGCGGAGAACGAGTACTTCCGGCAGGCCATGAAGGCCGGCGGCGCGGGCCGCGGCGCGGCCGGCCCGCGCCTGCCCAAGATGCCGCAGCTGCAGGCGCGCCGCCGCCGCCGCTTGTTGTGTCTGCGCCTCTGTTGTGCTCACTCGCAAGCCCCGGCAGCCTGAAGCGCTCTGTTGCCCGGCTGTGCTGAGCTCGCATGCTCGCGCTTGCGCCGCGCGCCGCGCTGCCGATGCCGCGTCAGTATGCTGGTTCTACTGCGGTCCTATCGTGCTGGGGGCGCCGCTCTCGCGCTCGCCCGCTCACAGCCGCACGCGCACGCATGGCCTTTGCGATGGTCGCGTCAGCTTATTTACTGCAGCGCCCAGCTTTGCAGTGCTGCATACCCTGCGCAGCAGCATGCACGGAGTGTGGCTGAAGGTGCACGGCCAAGTACGGCAAGGCCTAGCCAGCGCACGACGAGCGGGGCTGCTGACGCGGCGGTCGGCGCTGCGCGTGCAGGACTTCCAGTTCTTCAACATCGAGCGCCTGACGCAGCTGTTCGACCGCGAGCACGCCGTGGAGCAGCACAAGCATGCGCTCAAGGCCAAGGAGGACGCCGCGCGCGCGCAGGCGCGGCCGCAGCCGCGCAGCAGACGCGCCACCTGTCCTGACGTGTCAAGCCAGTGTCGTCTTGTGACAGGAGTGCTTGCGGAGTCTCCTGGCTGGCCGCGGGCTGGGCGACATGGGCAAGGTGCGCGCTCGCTGTGCGTGGCCGCACCGGCGCGCCCGCGCGTGCGCCCGGCGCAGCCGCGGTTGCTAGCGCCTGGTGCCACCACGAGCGCCGCACGGCGGCCGCGAGGCCCATGACAGCTTGCGGCGGCCCCGGTGGCAACGCGGTCGTGTAACGCCCGAGCGCCTCACGCTCTATGTTAGGGTTAGGGTAGGGCCTATTCTAGCCCAACAAGGCCGGGCCTGACGCGGCGGGCGGGCGCGCGGCGCGCGCAGGGCGCGTCGGAGGAGGCGGTGGCGGCCGCGGGCGCGCCGGGCCCGGACGACCCGCAGCCGCTCAGCGAGGCGGAGGCGGCCGAGAAGGAGGCGCTGCTGGGCGCCGGCTTCTCCGGCTGGAACCGCCGCGACTTCGCCTCCTTCACCAAGGCCTGCGAGAAGGCGCGCGGCGGCCCGCAGGCTCGCGCGCTTCACAGTCTTGCAGGGCTTGGCGGTTGTGGTGTCTGTTCAGACCCTGGCGGGGCTGCGCGCTCCGGCGCAAATAGGGGGTTTTTTTCCATAGTGTTGATTCTCAGGCGTCTGTTCGTAGTTGTTACACACTGTCACGGCGGTGGGTCGACAGCAGCGGCAGGGGTTTTTTTTTTCCGGAACTGATGCGTGCACCTGAGTGCAGCTTGGCAAGTGGCCCTGCGCCGCCCCGGCAATGGAAGAGCGCGCGCGCGCAGTACGGGCGCACCGCGCTGGCGGAGATCGCGCGCGAGGTGGACGGCAAGACGGAGGAGGAGGTGCGCGCGTACGCCAAGGCGTTCTGGGAGCGCTACAAGGAGCTGAACGAGTGGGACAAGGTCATCAAGAACATCGAGCGCGGCGAGCAGCGCATCCAGCGCCAGAAGGCGCGCGCCCCGGCCCGGGAGGGGGTTGGGGGGCTGGTGCTGGGGCATGGACCCCAACGGGCGGCACGCGGCAGCTCGGTTCGTGGGCAATAGTCAGCAGGGGCGAGAAGGACTGCTGCGGCTAGCTTCTGGTGCACTCACAACAACGCTACCGATGTAGGTCAGTCAACGTGATGGCTGGAAAGAGCTCCTTCTCATATGACAGCCCATATGCTCGAGGGAATCGGCGAGGACCGTGCGTCCTTGACCATAGCGGCTCACCGGCCCGGCGGCGCGCAGGACATCATGAGCGCGATCGCGGCCAAGCTGGAGCGCTACCGCAACCCGTGGCAGGAGCTGCGGCTGCAGTACGGCGCTAACAAGGGCAAGGCGTACACGGGCGCGCGCCTGGCCGCTGCATAGGGTTTCCATTCCTGCCTGCGTCCGCTGTGCGGCGGGGTGGGCGTGCGACAAGCGCTCCAGCCCTGCGGCGTTGTCGTGCGCATGGGGCCAGGCCCAGGCACTGGAGAGGCACCGCCCGTGGTGTGGATTCGCCTGCTGCTGAGCACGGGCGCAGCGCTGCCTCAGGGCCCCGCCAGAGGGTGCGCAAGCAGGCTCGACGCGACTAATTAACAGTACCGGCAGCCATGCTAGCCCTGCATGGTCTCACTGTGCCCGCGCCCGTCCGCGCTGGACGCCGCCGGCCGCCACGCGCAGAGGAGGAGGACCGCTTCATCCTGTGCATGGTGCACAAGCTGGGCTACGGGCAGTGGGACGAGCTCAAGGCGGAGATCCGCAAGTCGTGGCGCTTCCGCTTCGACTGGTTCTTCAAGTCGCGCACGCCGCAGGCACGCGCCGCCCGCCGCTCCCAAACCCACATGCGCGCATCCTGTAGAAAGACTGCGCGGTCGAGGTGCGACTCGGATATGCGCCACCGGTGTGCTGCACAGCTCTTGGATGATGCGCCAACATGGCCTGCCGCCGGGCGCGCTCGCCGCCGTGAGCGCTTGGGTGCGGCCCCGTTGCGCGCAGCCCGAGGGAGGAAGCTCAGTAGAGGCGCCAGCTGGGGGCCGGCCGCAGGATCTGACCGTTCTTGAACTTAAAAGGGCAGGCGCGGCGCTGGAAGGCGCTGCTGTGCGTGGCAGGGACGGCAGGCAGGGCCGCCAGTGCAGCCAGCTTGTGGCGGGAGCGCGCATGGGGTCCTTGCTCAGGGCATCCCTGGGTGCGCGCAACGCGCTGACGAAGAAGCAAACGCGCAGGAGCTGGCGCGGCGCTGCGAGACGCTGATCCGCCTGGTGGAGAAGGAGGGCGAGGACGCCGACGCGGCCGACCGCGAGGAGCGCAAGCGCTCCGGCCCGCCGCGCAAGGCCGGCGGCAGCCGCGCCACCGACTCCTCCGGCGGCGCCGGCGGCCCCGGCGGCTCGGCCAAGAAGCGCAAGGCCGGCGGCGCGTCGTCCGGCGCGCCCGCCGCCAAGCGGCGCTGAGCGCGCGGCGGCCCGGGCTGATGGCCGAGCCGTGCGCGACCCGCTCGTTCAGGTCGCGAGCTTGGCGTGCCAGCTCCGGCGCGCCCGCCGCCAAGCGGCGCTGAGTGCAGGACGGCGCGGGCTGAGGCCGAGGCCCGCGCCGCCCGCTCGTTCAGGTCGGGAGCTTGGCGCCCCAGGAGGCGCCTGCGGAGCGCGAGCCATGAGGTGTTTGGTGGCGCGGGGTCGGAGGTGGAGCCAGGGCGTTGCCGTCTGCGTGTGGAAGGCTGCGCAGGCCGGGCAGCGGCTCGGTCATGGCCTCCGGCATAGCGGGCAGCAACTGGTGAAGCAGGGGGTGCGGGGCGGGTGGCACTGACCCAAGGGGGGACATGGCTGCGCTGTGCTGGAGTTGCGCATGCGGCATGTGTGTACGATGGTTTGCGCGGTCTCAGGTATCGACGCGGCGCCGGGGGTGGCTGGGTTGTAGATTATGAGGTCTGACACACTAGGCTGTCATGCAAGCCGCAGCCCTGGCAAGGGCCTTGCATGCCGTCGGCGTGCACAGGGAGCACAGGCTTCCAGGGTCTGCATGCCAGGCAAGTTGCAGAAGCCATCGTTTGCGCTGTTCGGTGGTGCTGTGTTGGGCTGCTGCGTATGCCTGGCGGCCACAGTGCGCAACCAGGAACGCTGCTGGTGTGCGTGCTGCAGGGGCTGCACCACGGCAGAGCATCCCATGACGGCTACAAATCTTGAAACAGCAAGATAAACACCGCAGCCTACACTGAAGCGTGCTCAAGCCTGAGTCACTTTGTGAGCCTGCATGAACACACACCGTGTAATGCAGACTATGTGCTTGCACCTGACCTGGGCCCTGAAAGGGGCACAAAGCCAACTTGGCAGCACCAGCAAATCACTGGAAATTGGATTTGACAGCTGCTGGGAAGGAGTGCGTCATGTGTGTGCTGATACAAGGGCTGCCGTACGCCCTGGAGACTCTGCAAACTGACGCTCTCACCGCCAGCTTGCGGCAGGAGGTGCGCTCAAGTTTTTGCTCACACAGGGGGCGCCGCGCAGCTGTGGGTATTGAGCACACACGTTGTGCAGGTGCTTCGGTTGCACCGCGTGTGCTTTCCAGAGGAAGAGGACAGCGACGACAGAGAGTGCAAATTTGATGCGCGCTTCGCACGGCTGGCATTCCTGCACGACCTCGCAGACTGCACCTGGGTGCTTTTGTGGCGCACGGACCATCGGTGTGGCCAGCGCTGCCGGCACTGTGCGCCTTTTACGCTGCCTGCGTCTGAAAGCTGCCCTTGCATCAGAAAGCTGAAGCTTGCTGCCGTGCGCAGTGTACGGGCCCTGGTCGGGCTTGTGACGGCTGTGGACTATGGCGACTGCCTGTACTGTTTCAACTTTGCGGTCGCGCCGAAGCTGCGCGGCCGTGGCCTGGGCCGCCGCCTGCAGCACGAGTGCCAGCGCATCGCCCTGCGCCGCGGCTTTTGGCGCGTGGCGGGCACCGTCGACACGTCAAGCCCGCGCCTGGTCGGCTACTACCTTGCGCTTGGTGGCAGGCTGGTGCCAACAGGTGCGCCGTGTCGAGCGCGGTCAGGGAACACGCTGGTTGTAATAGGCAGCGTTTCTTGAAACCTCCTTGCCACCATATATCGCGTGACTCCAGCCAGTGCTGGCGCAGGCATCAGCAGCGACGGCCGGGCGCTGCCGAGCGTGCGCGTGGAGCGGGCGTTTGACGAGCAGGAGGTTGCAGAGTGCATTGCAGAGGCAGATGCAGCTATCATGCGGAAGCACAGCCCAGCCGGGCGGGCAAGCATGCTCTATGCTGCGTCGCTGGCACTCCTTGCTGGTGTCATTGTGCTGTGGAGACGCGGCAGCGCGGCGCACAGACGTAGAGCAGCTGCACGACCACAAAGGACCGCTGCGGGACTGTAGCACCTCAGCCCAGGACCATGTTTTATTGATTATTTGGCTCACCTCGCACTTCAACACTGGAGCCTGAACAGGGATTAAGGGTAAGCATTGAGTAATCAGCTATGCGATCAAGGTGCTTGGCAACAGCTTTCAGGCGGTCAGAGGCGCCTGGGCGCAGTGCCGAGCTGTCTGGGCTGGTGGAAGCATCGTGAGCCAGGCTTTCCAGTGTCATGTAGTATGTTGGATCGAGCAGCAAGGTAGCCTTGTGCGCTTGGGAGCGCCTGACTGCAATGGGGCGCCCCGGCCTGGCCGCGAGCTTGGCGCTGCTTGCAGCGCTGCTTTCAGGTGACTAGGGCCTCCTCAGGTGCCTGTTGTCAGGGGTGCCCCACCGAATGCGGCATGCGTCATTGCCGGGTGACTGGCCTTCTTGCCTCGCCTTGCAGCACTTGTGTTCTGCAGCACACCGCTTGCTGTCACGGCCGTTCCGTGCGCAGGCACGCTCGCTGCGCCGGCTGTCCAGGTGCCAGCCAGCAGCATCTTCCGGCCCACCTTCAACTTCACAGGTGACAGCCCGGCTGCTCCAGGTCGTAGCTGCAACGCTGGTGCCTGAGTGCGCGCACAAGTGCACGACGAGTCTGAGCATCGTGTCTTCTCAAGCGTGTGTGCCGTGAGCGGTGCTGTCATGCGGGTACCCCCCAGATTCATCCTAGCAGCGGACGGGGCCCGTGCGCGCCTCGTGAGGGTGTTTTGTTCGCTCAAGAGCGCCTCGCGTGGCCGAGCAGAGGGCTGCCCCGCCGCAGGCGTGGCCGCCCCGCCGCCCGCGGCAGCACCCGCAGCACCGCCGGGGGGCACCACGGCCCAGGCCGCAGCTCCACCGCCCGCCACGCCCTCCAGCCCCACGCCCGCCCCTGCAGCCCCCGCGCCGGCACCCGCAGCGGCCGCCCCCGCGCCGGCGCCGGCGCCAGCGGCTGCCGTGGCAGCTGCAGGCACAACCAACGCGGGAGGTGCGTCCCGCTGTCTCTGCCACGCGTTTTGGCACTCGCGCAGGGCCACGAGCAGGCCTGCACCAGCGCTCCAGTGCTGCCATCATGGGAATGCCATTGCTGGCACAGCTGTGGGCTTGAAATGCTATGCTGCCACTGTGCGGGCGGTGATGGGTAGCCATGCGACGGTGCAGTCTCAGCACCGGCCGCTCTGGCCCACAAGCGAGCAGGGCTGAGAAGCGGGCGCTGGGGGTCTGTGCTTCGTTTGCTGCATCGCTCGCGGGGCCCGCGCTGACGCGTGGCCCCGCGCGCAGCGGCGCCGACGCCCAGCAGCGGCCAGGGCGCGGGGCTCGCCATGGGCGCCATCGTCGGTGCGCCCGAGCTCAGGATGGCACTGCAGAGCGCGTGTACCGCGTGCAGGGGTTTCTCATGAAATCGCCCTGCAGTTAGTTCCTGAGGATCGCCGCTGCACCTGCTCACGGCTTGGCCCTGTCCCTGGTGTACTTTAGCAGTGCCTGCCGTGATACTATGGTGGGAGGGCAGCACCTAGGAGGAGGCAAGCACGCCAGCCCTGTCTTTGTGCACCTGCGTCCTCCTTTCAACGTGCCTCTGTACAGAGCGGCTGCAGCAGTACGCCGCCGTTGGCCTGGAGCGCGGTGTGCAGGCAGCCCTGTGTGCATTCCTGGACAGGTGCCTGCTCGCGCAGGCATCGCCGTCGGGTGCGGCGCCGCGCTGCTGGCGCTCCTGGCGGGCGCGGTGTGCTTCGCGCGCCGGCGCGGCGCCAAGCGCAGGGCGGCCGGCGACGCCGAGAAGCTGGGCCCCGAGGGCGTGCCAGGGTCTGTGAAACCCATGCCAGGGTCCCAGCCAGGGTCCCTGCCCTTGTCTCCGGCGCACGCGCCCAGCAGCGACCGCGGCGGCAACGGCGGCGGTGCCGCGGCGGGCGCCGGCGGCATGCGGCCCTGGGCAGGGTCGGGTACCCTGTACAGCAGCGCCAGCGGCACCGGCGCCGGCGCGCTGAGCGCCAGAGCGGCGCTCGCGGGCGGCGCGGACGGTCTGGGGCCGCACACGGAGCCCGCACGGCTGTCCGCCCTGTTTGCGGGGCGCGAGTCGCCGTTTGACCAGGAGCAGGCGCGCCCGCGGGCCTGTGCCTCGTTGCCCCGCGGGTGTGCGGCGCAGCATGAGCTACGGCGAGTGGGGAGGAGGTGGGTCAGCGCGCTGACGCGACGTGATATAGATGCTTCACATCTTGGCAGGGAGGCATCTTCCACGCTCATCAGCTGGTGGTCCCTGTCCGGGCTTGCGAGCGAGGGCTCGGGTGCGGGGCCACGAGTGCCCGCTCCTGCGGAATTTAGCGCTAGAGCGCGTGCGCGCAGAGCACGCGGAGCGAGGCGGCCCCGAGGCCGCAGCCGAGCCCGCGGCCGGCGGGCTTGTTCGAGGGGCGCGAGTCGCCCTTCGACCAGGAGCAGGCGCGGTCCGCGGGCCTGTCTCCTGAGTGCCAGGGGAGATGCGCCGTGGCATGAGGCTGCGGCCAATGTGGAGGAGATGTGACATGGCGTCGTGGGTGAGGAGTCGTACCCCGCGCTGCGATAGAGCGGATGGTTTACGTCTTGGCAGGGACGAACTTCCCTGCTGATTAGCTTGTACCCTGTCACCGGGCTTGCGGGCGAGAGCTTCGGTGCTGCGCCATGGGTAGTTGTCCTGCATTGACTAAGGAGAGCGCGTGCGCGCAGAGCGTGAGGAGCGAGGCGCCCACGGGGCCGCAGCCCAGCCCGTGGCTGTCCGCCCAGTTCGCGGGACGCGAGTCGCCGTTTGATCGGCAGGCGCGCCCGCAGCGGCACGCGCAGGGCGGCTGGGCGTCAGGCAAGGTTGTGTGCTGGCCGCAGTGTAAGGGCCGCAGCAGCTGCGCGGCGCATACCTGATGGGGTGCCGATCGCCCCATGCTCGGCAGGCGCACTGCTCGCGCCCGTGCGCGCGCCACACGTCCCTGCGAACCTGCTCAGTGATGCAGCAACACAGCCAGCGAATGTGTGGTGTTTTTATCACAATCAGGATGCAGTGAAAGGCTGTCACCCCTTCCGCTGCGTGAGCCACCTCGCGGGTCCTGCGGCAGGCGAGCGAGCAGTGGGCGTCGCAGCGCAGCGACCCAGGCGCGCAGCGCGAGCCGCGGCGCAGCGGCTCCAGCGATCTGCAGCGGCTCAGCAACGCGCGCCGGCGCTCGCTGGTCAACCCTCCGTCCCAGCGCCCGCAGGGCTTTGGCTACGGGGGCGCCAGCCAGGCACGCGCGCCTGCCCCAACACCGCCTGCGTCCCCGCATGCGCGCCTCCGCATGCGCGCCTCATCCTCACCAGGCCCACTCATCGCCCTCGGCCGCGCCGAGCTCGCCCAGCGGTATTATGCGCGCACCGGCGCGCATTTCCAGCAGCGCATCAGCAGAGCATGGAAGTGTGAGACCAAAAAGGGTGTTCTCAAACGGATCCGTGTCAGTGGGTCACACTAAGAACTGACGCCCGCGTGCGCGCAGGCGGGCAGCATGTCTCCGCCGGCGCCCGCGGCGGCGGCGGCGGCGGCGGCCGCGGCGGTTGTCGGGGGTGGCCTGGCAGGGCAGGGCGCGCAGGGCGCGCCGCACTCCGGCGGCGCCGAGCGCGGGGCAAGCGCGGCGGTCGCGTCCGCGTACGAGCGCCCCGAGACGATGCAGGCCGCGCAGGCGCGCTCCGCATCCTCTCCAGAGAGCCATGTGTGCTTTGGCTGGTCGGCGCCGGGCACGCCTGTGCATGGCTGAACAGCAGCACATTGTACCGGAGGTATACTCCCTTGTAGAAACGCCCAGGAAAGGCCGATGCTGCATGGCCACAGTTACATGGTACTACCCCGACATGGCATCCTTAGTGGTGCGGCAGTCGCCACCGACCAGCTACTGCTGCACATCCCTCAGCTTCTCGTAAGAGAAGAGGAGCCATGCCAGTTAGAGCTGGAGGGTAATGGGCATTGTAGATCAGCCCGCTACCTCAACCTCTGGCTGGCACGGCTCCTCTTCTCTTACGAGCAGCTGGCGGATGGGCAGCAGAACCTGGTGTGCAGGGACTGCCTCAACACCTTTGACGCCACGTCGGGCTACTGTGTCACCGTGACCGTGCAGCATCGGCCTTTCCCGGGCGTTTCGTGCAAGGGGGTATGCCTCCAGTACAATGTGCTGCCGTTTGGCCTGGCACAGGCGTGCCGCACCTTCACCGTGGTCACCAGGCGCATTGCACAGCCGCTGTGCGCCGCTGGGGGCCTGCTCACTTTCCACCCAGACGACCTGTTCCTGGCCCACCGGTCTTTGGGCCGCGCGCTTTTCCACACGTTGAGTGCGGTCAAGCTGTGTGGGGCACTGGGCTGGCACCTGGCCAGCGCCAGGTGCCGCATGTGGCCCACCCAGGAGGCTCAGCTCCTGGGGCCCGCTCGCTGAACACGCAGGCCCTCCAGTCCTAAACAACAACCACGACATGCAATGCGCGCTGCGACAGACGGTCTCGGCTGCTTCCTCGGTTTTCCACCCTCTGCTGCACTAAAGATGCGGATCAGAAGGGGCGGGCCAGACCGCATCCTAGGTGGCGTCCCGCCCTATCCACCATTTTACTGCAGAAACCCGGGCGGGGCGGAGCGGACCGCGCGCAAGCCCGGGGCCGGCCCGGGCGCGCAGGGCGCGCGGCGCGAGGCGGAGCGCGCCGAGGCGGAGGCCAGCATCCTGGCGGGCGGCCTGGACGAGCAGCATACCGCGGTGCTGGAGGCGGCCGACGCGCGCCGGCGCGCGCCCGCCGCCGGCGCCATGGAGCCGCTGGCCATGCCGGACGGCACCACCATGCTCGTCAAGCACGGCTCCGGCGGCCGCGTGCAGGCGTGCGCCGCGGGGCGCCACCCCGGCCGGGCGCCCCCAAACGGCCCAAAGCTCGGCACGTCGGCAGTTGCTGCTGGGAGACCTGCGAGGCACCGCAGCGCGGGATGGCTGCGGAAGGGAGTGTCCGGCCGGCGTGCCAGCTGCGCGTGCTGCTAGACGCCCATGTGCTGATATTGGCGCTTTGCCCTCCGGCTAGCCCGCAACAGCCTCCAGCCGCCTGCCATGCGGCTGGAGAGTGCTGACGGGCTGCATCGTGTCTGCGCAGGTCACGCACGCGCCGGGCAGCACCGGCAGGCCGCTCGGGCCAGACACGCCCGGTGCGCCCGCCACTGAATATTCCTTGCACTGACGGCTCAGAGCCAGGCCCCGTCCTTGCTCTGCTCGGGGGTGTGTGAGGAGCATGCTCGCAGCCTGTGACCGTCTGACGAGAGTGACCTGCCTGGCGCCACAAAGGCACAATGCTCTGGCAAAGGACATGTCCAGCAGCAGCCCACTCCAGCTCCAATGTCCCTGCAGTGTGCGTATCCTGCCTGCTCTGCCGGGGTGTTCATGCAGAGGGGCGCGCGCCCGCGCGCGCAGAGGTGCTGTCGGCGGGCAGGGGCGCCGCGCCGGGCAGCCACCGGTCGGGCGCGCATGCGTCCAGCCGCAGCGACGCGTCCGGCAGCAGCAGCCTGGCGCGCTCGGGGTCGGTGCAGAGCGGCGCGCTGCCGGCGCTGCCCTGGAGCGACTGGGAGATCGACCCGCGCGACATCCACATCTGCAAGCGCGACGACGGTTCTGACTGGAAACTCGGCACTGGCGCGTACGGCACGGTGCGGCGCGCAGCCGATTTTGTTGCCAGGCTATGGCAGGGTTAGGGTATGGGGGTGAGGGGCCAGGCACCGGCGCGTGTGGCCCAGTGCGGCCTGCGGCAACACTTGCGCAAACCAGTGATGCGAGCAAGTTGTACCTCCCCGTGCCGCCCATGGGTGGCTGCTGGTGGGTACTGCAGTGAGAAGTTGAGGACTGTGGCTGCCGTGCAGACGTGCACGCTGCCGGCGTCCACACTCGTGCGCTCCGCGCGGCATGCGGGACAGCGGCAGGCCCCCCCGCGGCGCGGCCGCTGAGGCCGGCGCGCGCGCGGGTGCACAGGGCAGTTTCGGACAGAGTCGGCTCCACGGACGCGGCCGCGCTGAGGCCGGCGCGCGCGCGCGCGCAGGTGTACAAGGCGCTGCTGGACGGCGTGCAGGAGCAGAGGCAAGCCCCGTTGCGGCGCGGCCGCGCTGAGGCGCGCGCGCGCGCGCGCAGGTGTACAAGGCGCTGCTGGACGGCGTGCAGGAGGTGGCGGTCAAGGTGTTCTTCGACGTGCACAGCGCGCGCGAGGAGGCCGACATCCTGCGCGAGGTCGCCATCCTCAAGGGCTGCCGCGACCGCAACGTCGTCCAGTTCTACGGCGCCTGCCACGAGGCGCGCCGCTGGCCGGCCTATGCCTCATTGGGTCAGGGTAGGGTAGGGTAGCCCCCACCCGCGCACCATCACAGCACACCGAGGCTGTATGTCAGTGCCGGGGAAGATGATTCGTGTCTTGGGCGTATGCCGCGGGCTGCACGCATGCGGCGGTGCAGCTCCGAGCGCCACTCTTTCGCACCGCTCCCGTCGCTCAGGCTCGTGTGGGTGGCGCAGCCGGAGAACGGCTGCATCATGATCATCACCGAGTTCATGGAGCATGGTGCGCGTCCCTGCTGCACCGCCGCGGTTCGTCTAGCCATGCAGCAAGTCCAAGACTTACAGGGCCAGTCTGCCACACCGTTTGGTTGCGGCTGGGTGGCCGCGCCACTTCCCGGAGGGCTCTCTGTCTGGCGTGCCGCAGACCGGCAAGTGCTGCCTCGCAGTATAACATCGTGTTACCTATTGGTCCTGCGAGCACTGAACACCAGGCGGTGTGCAGAGTAGACACCGACCCGCACCTGTGGCAGGTGGCTGTATATAGTCACTACTCGCAGCTCAATGTTACCTTATGCAATATCAGCACTTCCTGCGTGGCTGGATGCCAGGCGCCTGTCCGGGCGTCCGGCTGCAGCGGTATGCCGGGGCAGATCGGCCCGCTGCGCTCCCCGGGCCGCTGAACCGCGCGGCGCCGCGCAGGCGACCTGTGGCACGCGCTGCAGAGCTTCCGCAAGTCGGGCGCGCTGTCCTGGTACAAGAAGTGCGCGGCCCGGCCTGCCTGGCCCACCTGTAGATATTGCTGCATGACATGACAGTTGTGGTGCATTCAGGAGCTTTGCACCCAGCCTAAGGCATGTAGTCGTTCACACATGTTGTTGATGTCCGCTGCCCTGTCACGCGGGGCAGGGCTTGGCAGGCGGCAACATGTGCCCGCATGTGCCCGCACTTGCCCGTATGCTCCTGCGTGTGCAGGGTGCAGCGTGAGCAGGCGCCTGTCACGCTGGGGCTGGCCGCGTGCGCAGCAGCGCGCGGGGAGATCGCTGCGGGGTGCAGGCTGCGCTGCGCCTTTCTGCGCCGGACGCACATGAGCACTCAACCCCACACGTGCGGCGGCGGTCAACCTGGTGGTGTGCAACCCTAACCCATTACAGTAACCTGAGCCACGGCCGGCGCACCAGGGGCCGGCGGATTGCGCTGGAGATCGCGCGCGGGCTGCACCACCTGCACCACAAGCGCATCATCCACTTCGACCTCAAGTCCGCCAACGTGCTGCTCACGCGTGACGGCACGGCCAAGATCGCCGTGCGCGCGCGGGGCCTGTGCCTGCCCTTGTAGCACGCCCTGCCGGCGAGCGCGCCGTGCTGCGTGACCACACTGATCATAGTGCTCTGCAGCAGATTCCCTTGGGGGTGATACGGTGTGCAATTTTCCAGGAGAGCCGGCTGTGCTGGACCTTGCTGTTTGACGGAGGCCTGTGCATAACGCTGCTTCAATAATGTGTCGCGCCTGCAAGTCGACAGCGTGGAGCGGACATGGGGTTTTTCGCTTCTGCAACCACACTCTTTGCGCGCCTGGTAGTTGCCACAACTATGCCAAATTGCAAATGGTACGGTGCGCTGCAGGACGTGGGCTTCGCCAACATCCTGTCCAAAACACATCTGTCCAACAACAACGCATTCACGTTTGCCTGGGCCGCCCCGGAGGCGCGTGCCCGTTATTCCTGGCGCCGCCTTGCCTGCCCGGGGCGCTTGCTTGCGCCCTGTGCCCTGGCCTGCATGCATAGGCCGACAGGACCCTGCCTTCAGGCGTGTATCATTTTGTGGCGGCGCACACAGACCCCGAGGACACCGAGCATCAGGTTTCCCTGCTTGAGCCCTGGCGCTGATGAGGCCCTGGCCGCGCAGGTCCTGATGGGCACGTCCTGCACTGAGAAGGCAGACATCTACTCGTGCGCGCCTCTTGGACTTGCGCTGAGAGCGCTCAGGCCGGGCCGCGGCGCGTGCAAAGGGCTTGCAGGCCATGACCTGGACCATGACCCTGGAGGCAGCTCAGGGTTCAGGCACAAGGTCATGAAAGGACTTAGCGCACGAGCAGTGGCACCTACTGAGGGTGTGACCTGGCGGGCGAGAGTGACCCTGACCATGCCCGCAGACTGGGCGTGACGCTGTGGGAGATCTGCACCGGCGAGCAGCCCAAGCGCGGGCAGCTGCGCGCGTGCAGGCGCGGCTCCTTGACTCAGCATCGTGCGGGTTGCAGGCACAGCGCATACCTAGGACTGTTGCGTTTGTTTGTTGCACGACAACTGCATGCCTGCGCAGGAGCTCGACTGTGGCACATCGTGCATGGGCTCTCTTTCAGCTTTCCAAACAACGCACAATGCTGCTTAATCATTACAGTTTGGGCTCGACTGGCGCAGTTGCTGAGCGTGACAAAGAGCGGCGGGCTGGGGGTGATTGCTGCGCTGACGGCCGCGCAGGGTGCCGGAGGAGTGCCCCCCGGCGGTGGAGCGCCTGATGCAGCGCTGCCTGGAGTACGACCCCGCCGAGCGCCCCACCGCTAAGGAGGTCGTTGAGGCGCTGAGGCGCGCCCTGGCCGCACGCTGTTCGGAATACATTATAGACCTGTTGAGCAGGACCAGGACACTGTGATATGGCGGATTCACTCGTGCGTGTTCTTGTATAAGAAATAGTGTGTGCATGACCGGCCACAACAGGATGGCGGCCAGACCATGTGCAAGTGAGCAAGCGCCCCCAATCTGCTGCCTGAGATCAGTCCTGTATGCCCAGGCTGCGCCACTCTTTGCAGCACTGGGCATGGCTTGCATGCCCAGTGCCATGCAAGCCATGCCCGCTCGAGCCCATGCAGCGGCGGCGAGCCCTGATCGCGCGCGCGCAGCCCGCTGCTGAGCGACCCGGCGCCGCCGGGCGCGGGATACCTGCCGGCGGGCGACGCCGACGAGCGCCGCTTCAGCGTCGGCTCGCGCTCGCAGGAGACGCCGCCCGGGCTGCGCTGACTCAGCGCGCCGGGGCGCCACCCGGGGCGCGCTCCACCCTGCAGCGCTCTGCGAGGAGAGCCCGCTTGGGCGGCGCGGGGCCCGCAGGCCCCTAGCCTGTGAACGCCGCCGCGGGGGGTGCTGCCACTGGCCTGACCCCTGAGGCATGCAAGGGTGTGTGCCTGCATGGGGGCACAGAGCTACGGGCCGGGCCGCTCCGGGAGCAGCGGCTGCTAGCCCTGTCATCCACATCGCGCTTGACACGGCAAGGCTGAAGCCTGCGGGCGCGGTCAGGCCTCGTGCTCGCGCACAGAGAGGGCGCCTGACGGCCCAGGTGTGTTTTCTGCTGCAGGGCTCGTTTTTACATGTCGGTCCGCTCCCCTGGTCTGGGAGTTTGGGGTGTAAACCATGCTAGGTCCTGCACTTGCGGCGCCGCTTCAGTGTTTGCTTTCTGCTCAGCAAGCTTGAAAAGCACTTGCCCCCCTCCCCGCTGCTTCCAGGGGTCCTGCCAGGGGCGTCAGAATACTGTCAGGGCATTCCAGGGTTTGCGCTTCTGCCCAGCTGTGGGGCAAGTCTCTTGGGAACCAGTCGCCTATTCTATCTGGACATAAGATGGGGTGCGCGGCGTACACGCATGGGCCACATGCTTTCGCCGAGCTGTGAGGCAAAGCTGATGGAGCAGCCGGGCGGTCAACCAACCGCCCATACTGTTTGCACATATAGTTGCGGCGCGCGGCATACATGGACTGGCTAAATGGTTTATGCTCAGCTGCGAGGGGCGTCAGTGTGAGGGATGGTGCACGAGCTGCGCTGCTCTGCAGCCTGGCCTCAGCACCTGTCACATGGGGCCTGGCATGAGCTGTCGAGGCTATGTTTCCAGCTGTGCATGCAGCGGCGTGGCAGAGGCGAGTGGGAGCCACTGGCAGGTACATGCCAGACATGGAGGTTGTCTTGCCTGCATCGCCTTGCCTGCACCGCCTAGATGTTGAGTAGATTGGCTAGCAGCTGGGGTGCATACCCTACTTTTGCTGCACTTTGCTCCCCCGAGGTTGGGTTCCTGCATGTGGCGGTCTGCTGCTGCAATGTAAAGGCAGACCTGGCTTGAGCGGTGCTGCAATTTGGTGCAACGAGGTCGCAGCCGCAGTGTCCTTGGCTGTGCACAGGTGGGAAGCGCCGCTCGCACCTGAGCCACCAGGGCCAAGGATGTGCAGCGCGCGGCTGAGCAGGGCGCAGGCCGCGCCAGCCGCTGCGCGCCAAAGGCCGCCAGGCGCTGCGCGCGCGGGCGCGCCGGGCGCCAAGTCTGGCGCGCGGCGCGTGCGCCTAGCAGCTGCGTCCGCAGGGGCGCCTGGCGCTGCTCCCTGCGTGGTGGTTGGCCGCTCGGGCCCACGGGCCAACGCATCGTGCTCGGCAGCGTGCAACGACCCGACCGGCGCGCTCGGCCGGCGCGCAACCGGGGCCCCGAGCGCGGCCGCGCGCGCGCTGTTGCTGGTGGCCGTGTGCCTCGCGGGCCTGAGCGCGCCGCTGCCCTGTGCCGGGGCCGCGCCCTGCTGCGCCGGAGACGGCAGCCGCAGTGCGGCAGCCGGAGCGCGTGCAGGGAGAGACGCCGCCTGGGACCCCAGCATCCGCCCAGCCTCCACCCCATGGCCCATGGCAGCAGCGCCGCGCACGCGCGCGGCGCGCGCGCTGCAGCAGCTGTCTACGCCGCTGCTGCCGAGCGCCGCTGGCCCAAGCCCGCCCGCCCCCTCCCCGCTACGCGCGCCCGCGGCCGGCGCCCCCGCCGCCGGAGGCGCGGCGGGCGCCGGTCTCACGCCCGCGCAGCGCTATGGGTATGGCACGCTCAGCCGCGCGGCGGCGCAGGCGCCCGTGCCCGCCCCCAGCCCCGCTCCGCGCGCGCCCCTGCCGGCGCTCCTGCGCCTGCTGCTGCCGCGCGCCGCCGCGCCCGCGCGCGCGCCCGCGCCCGCGCCCGCGCCCGCGCCAGCAACAAGGTCGGGGTCAAAGTGCACTCGCAGCAGCATCTGCCGCACAGCTCCTTTGCAAGTGCCTGGCACCCTCATTAGCCTTGTCTTGTTGAACGAACAAACGATGCAAATCAACTGGGTGCCATGCGTGTGCGCCCGCCTGCATGCAGCCCTGCCGTCAAGCGGCAGCGCGCTCTCACAGAAGGCGGCACCCGGCTGCTCCAGGTATGACGACATCACGCAGCGCCTGCAGCGCCTCGTGGACACGCAGGCGGGCCCGCAGGCCCCGGCCGGGGCGCCGGCCGGCGCGGCCGGGGCCGCGGCAGCCCCGGGCGCCAACTGTGGCGCCCTAGGCACTGGGCTGGGTGCGCACCCGCGACCGCACATGGTGCTGACTCGGCACTGCAGCAAGCGCGGCGCGCGTGTGTGGCGCCGCATGGGACCTGGCGCTGGGGCCCTACGCGTCACAGCGCCAGGGCGCAGCGGCCTGCCTGGTGCCGGATGCAGGCGCCATCCTGGGCCGACCGAACCTACTGTACTCTTAAGCCATGGCGCAAAGCCCGCTTGCAGGCTGCCGAGCCGCTGTGCTCAAGCGGCCGGTGCGGCCGCATGCGCCGCACCCGCAGCGGGCGGCCCGGCAGGCGCGCGCGTCACCCATGTGCACCCACCCGCGCGGGCGCAGACGAGGCCGAGCTCGCCCAGCAGCGGGGTTTGCAGGGCAAGATCGGCGCGGCCGTACCCGTGCTGGACACGTCCGCATTCCCGTTCAGCGCGGTCGGCCTGCTGATTGCCAACCAGGCGACCAACAGCACCACCGGCCGGGTCCGCCCCGGCCGCCTCCTGAGCAACTGGGAGGCGTGCGGGCTCTCTCGCCTGCTCAGCACACATTGGCAGTGACCTGTGCTGACTCGGCGTGGAGATCCGATATAGGTCGCCCGTGTTCGCATTGGCTCGCACGTGCGGAGGCGAGCCTGTAGCGCCCATGCCACCTACGGGCGCGGGCGGCCGACGAGCCCTGGCGGCTTGTTAGGGTTGGCATCAGGGCGCGCGCGCAGGTGATCATCGCAGGCGCGGTGGTCGGCACATGCTCCGCGAGCCTGGTCAGCCCCTTCCACGCGCTCACCGCGGTGCGCATTTCGGGGGCTGGCGGCCGCCTCCTTCACCCCCTACCGGGTGCACCGCGGTCACGCGCAGCGCGCCTGGGGAGGCCCCCAGCCATGCCTGTCGGCGGGGCGTCAATAGAGCGTGCGGCCAGCACGAGACCGGCGCGCGCCTGCGCATGCAGGCCTGCCCACGTCGCCATCAGGGCCGGCCGACGACCCACAAAGCCCTGGCTTCGAGCTGTGATGCCCTGCCGGAGCGCGGGCGCAGCGCCGCCCGTGAACGTGGAACAGCGCCGGTAGCATGGCCTGCCATGACGGGCGAGGCCCGTGCGGGCCCATCAGCCCGCACGACGGGCCCAAAGGGCGCGCGCGCAGGCGCACTGCGTGGACCTGCTCTGGCCGGACATCAGCGGCCTTCCCCTCCGCGACCTGCGCCTCGGCAACTTCACATTCGTGCCCGGGCTCAGCGGCGCGTGCGAGGTGCCGCTACAGGCGGCGCGCGTGCTGCACGCGCGCGTGCCCGCCGCGTATGCCGCCTGCGCCAGGCGCGCGCGGCTGGGGCGGGCCGCCTGCGCGCCTGCTTTGGCTGCCGAGCCAATGCACAGCAGCGTGAGGTCAACGTACAGGACCCGGTCCCCACACGCGCGTGTCGTAACGGCCGCGGGCGCCGCTCGGCGCGCGTGACGCCACAGCACAAAAAGCTGGCGCGTCCAGTCGGGCTGGGTATACGTGCGTGCTGCTGTGCACGGTTGCATGGTGTGCATGACAGGGTCGCGTGTCTGAACCCTGGCGTGCGGCCGCCGCGCGCAGCTACACCGGCTGCGGCCTGCAGCACGACTACGCGCTGCTGACGCTGGACCGCGACATCGGCAACCAGGTGCCGCCTGAACCCAACTGCAGCCCATCCCCCGCGCGGCGCCGCTCCGACCGCTTCACCACCGCGCTCAACGCGTGCCCGGGGCTGCACTCATGCAGTGCGCGCATGTGGAGCAGCGCGGTCGCGCTTGGACGTGCATGTGCTGCGCCCGGGCGTGGCTGTCACGATGGTCGCAATGCGTGCTGTAGTGCTCCCTTCTGCCTATTTTTGGCAGCGCACAGTGCTCGGGGCAGATCAGGGCCTGCTGTGCAGGCGGGCTACCTTCGGCTCCTGCCCGCCGCCAACCTGACTGGTCCGCGTCGCGGCCGCGCCGACCCCTGTCTGCTGCGTGTGCCGGCATGCATGTGCATGCCTTGCAGCTCTGACAATTGAACACTAATCACTGATGACCGTGCATGCCTGCATCTGGACCCAGTGCAATGCATTCACACAGTCCAGCATTATGTCGATTGAGCTGGTCAGCTCGGTTCCCACACTCCCTTGACAATGCGTTCAAAGATGCAGGGAGCCACGTACCTGCACTCAAAACGGTGTGGGTCAGCTGGTTGCTGGCGCGCAGGCGGGCCGGCGGTCTTCACAGCGGGGTACCCCTACCACCCCCCCGGCCTGGATGGCATGGACATGGTGTTCTCCGCCTGCGGCGCGGGCGCGTACGACTCCAGCATCGAGCTGACCGCGTGCGCGCACAGCACGCGGCCCTGCATGACCCTGCTGATTGCGCCAGCATGGGAGTCCCAACGCGCTTAGTTTCATGGGCATCGCAGGCATGGCCTGAGGTGCGTACCATCCGTACCAGGCTTTGGACTCATGGCGCTGCCCTGCCGCCCCAGATGTGGCGGCCAAGCTGCACATGCATGGCTGTCAATGCTGGCTGCCACGCAGCTGTCGCTGTCGGCCTTACGCGCTGCGCGGGACCGCTGGACAAGCGCGCGTCGAGCAGCTCCTGCTGCGCAGCCTCTGCCGGGTCGAGAAGTGCGGCTGCAGACGCGCTAAGCGCGCGCAGGTGCGGCGTATACGAGGGTCAGTCGGGCGCGCCGTGGTGGGTGCGGCTGGATGCGGTTACCCCCCAGCGCTACCTGGTCGCCATCCAGTCGGGCTACGTCAACACCACGCTGCCCGCCGTCGTCATCGGGCCGCGCCTGGCCGGCTACGGCGGTGCGCGCAGCGCGCCCGCTGGCGGGGCGCAGGGTCTGAGCCCACCCGAGCGAGGAGCTTCCTCATGTGTGCGGTGCATGCAGCATGCGCCCGCCTTCTCGTGTTCTTCTGGTTTACTTGCTTGCTGTCACTTAGGTCACGGTTTTTCTATGCCCTCCTCCTCCAGCATTGAGGGCTGCCCCCGGACGGACCTGACAAGGACTTACCGTCCGCAGGCACCGAGACGCTCATCAGCGCCGCGGTGAGCGCGCAGCTGCACGCCTGGCTTTCCGAGGACGGCGTCATGCTCGATGCTGGCGCACCCATGGGTGGCGCCCTGGGGCCCGCCTTTGCGCCGGCCTTCGCTCCGTAGAGCAGCAGCAGGCATGGCGGAATGCCTCAGCACGCACAGCGGCGGCTGCAGGGGCAGACTGAGGGAGCGTCATGGATCATGTCGATGCTCCTCGGCCCATTCCAGAGCATGGCTTTGGGCCATGTCCGCTGTACCTTGCTCATGCACTGCTGCATGAAGCAGGCTGGCCCCGCAGCGCTTGCACCGAATGTTGGTGATAGCAGGACAAGCTTGGCGCGCTTTACATCAGGTCTGTTGGTATGTCTTGAGGCGTCTGCCTGATTTGGATTCACCTTGTTTTCACATACCGGGCATCCCAACCCAGGCTGCAGATCCAGGGCGCGGCAGCGGTATCCTCCTCCTGCCCTGGCCTGGACTGGGTCAAGCAGCACCGTCCCGCCAGCGTGCACAATCCGGGGCTCACTCCCAGCGCGCTCAGCAGGTCCCACGCACTTCGTCTTGCATGCTGTGATGTGTGATCGCGAGCAAGGAGCGTGGCAAGCGCACCACCTAGATATGCTGCTGGCCACTGCAGTCGTTTCCTTGGAGCACGCACGTCATGCACGCCCCTCGCCCGCAGACTCCAGGACGGGCGTGGTGCGCCCCGCGCTGGACGTGCCGTACGCGGCCGCGCCGTTGCTGCGGTGGGCGCCATCACCGGCGGCGGGCGCGTCCGAGACACAGCCGTCCAGTTCCACGGCCGCGCTCGCGGCGACTGCGCCGTGCGGCTCGGTCTCCGGCACGGCCTTGTAGAGCGCGTCGAGCTCGTCCGCAAAGGCGACCGTCGCGCGGTTGGTGCGGCCGGCCACGTGCAGCGCGCCGCCCTGCTGCAGCGCCCAGACCTGCCGCGGGCAGGCGGCGGGCGCGTTTGCACAAGCAATCCACCATATCCCATGCTGTTCAGGTGATCAGTGATGTTAGCCACGTTAAGCACAGCCTGCCAGGCCGTGGCCGCGCCGGTCTCGCCATGCATGACACGGCAGGCGCCAGCGGCGGTCAGGCGCGGCCGCGCGGCTACGCGGCGCATGCAGCGGGCGCAGCGGGCGCGGGCCAGCACAGCTGCAGGAGCAGCGCGGCTGTGCACAGGGGCGGCGGGCGCGCGGGCGCACCTGGGCGTGCGAGAGGTAGCTCACGATCGTCGTCACCATCAGCGCTGCCGCGCCATACCCGCCCCCCCATCAGACTGAGCGCCGACTCATAGCAAGGCGCGCCAGCTCAGGTCTCGGCATGCAGCGAATCACCTGGGCTGTCTGCTGCCGCCCTAGCGCGCCGCGCACAAAGACGGCCCTGGGAGACCGGCGAGCGCAGGCAGAGCAGACCTGGTGTGAGCACGGGCCCTGCGCTGCTTCATGTGTGCCTCCAGGCTGCAGCAGGGGCGCCGCGACGCCCAGGCTGCGCCCGCAGTGAGCGATCAGGGCCCGAGGGCGCACCGCCGAAGCCGGCATATACGTAGGGCACGCCCGGGTCAGACTTGAGCTCCAGGCCGGTGCTGCCCACGATGGCGTCCACCGTGAGCGACATCCCCTCCACCTGCCCCCATGGCGCACGTTTTGGGCCGGCATGGCACCCAGCGCAGCGGCCCTGTCCATTTTCCTCCTCCACCGGGCTCTTTCATGTCTGGCCTCATATGTCTGGCCAGCACCTCTGTGTCATGCTCCTGCATGCTCCCAATAACGGTCGGCGGGTCACAGCTTAGCATGCGCGCACACGGCGAGCGCACGACGACAGGGACCCCCGCCAGCCGCCAGCAGCGGCGCCAGGGCGCGCGCACCTCGATGGGCTTGCCGGAGCCGGGCCGGCGCACGCCGACGAAGCTGCCGTCGGACGCGTACACGGCGACGGTCTGGAAGTCGCGCGCGACCACCGACGCGCCGTGCGGCGGCCGGCCCGCCGCCGGCAGCTCGGACGGCACGAACGTGGCCCACAGCTTGCCGCTGACGCCTGGCGTGCGCGCGCGCGCCGATGGCGCTCAGGCAGCGATTTGGGTCAAGATGCTGCCTGCTGCGGCACCCTGAGGGAGCTCTGTGACAACGCGCCGCAGCGCACCCGCGTGCGCGCAGCCAGCCCGACATCATGGGGCAGCACACATCGCAAGCCGGAGTCTTGGTCAGCCGCCGCAGCGGCGCAACGGGCGGCGCGGCCATGCATGCACGGAGGAAGGGACAATGCAGGGTAGAGGGTTGGGGCGCCGCGCAGCCGCACCCGCGCGCCCCTCCAGCGAGGCCATGGGCAGGTTGAAGGGCGAGCCACCGGGCGGCTGCAGCGGCGACGCGGGCGCGCGCACGGTCAGCGCCGCCATGGCGTAGTCCACCTGGTACGCGGTCACGCCCTGCACGGCGCCCGGGCGCGGGCGCTGCCTCAGGGGCGAAACCGGGCAGCTGCCCTGGCCAGCGCCGCCGCGCCGCAGCCCACTTGACAGGCCCTCCGCGGCGCCAGGCACGCATCCTGCGCTGGGGTGGCGGCTGGACGAGGATCGGACAACGTCCCCACACAGCTTGTGTCATAGATTGCGCGCGGTGACTGGCAACGCCACACGCCCGCTCGGCCAAGAACCCTGTCCCTTTGGCCATGCAGGCAATGTTTAGATGTCCCCATGCAGGGGCTGCACAATGTAACCAAAAGCCAGCGGAGCTGCCAATAGCTGGTACCTCAGGCTCTTGTGTATACAATTCAGCAGCGCACGCTGCTTCGCCTAGCGAGGCGCGCCGGATGGAGGCACCGGTGCGACACGGAGGTGACTGCCCACAAGCGGGGCGGCCTGGCAGCACAGCGCGCAGCGGGCGCGCGCACGCGCGCGCGCACCCGGAAGCGCAGCGGGTCGTTGACGGAGATGGACTTGCGCGACAGCTCGGCCCCGCGCGGGCCCAGCACGCTGATGTCGCTCAGGAACTGGTCCACCGCGCCGTCCTCGCGGTACTTGACCTGCAGACGGTGAGTGGGTGCTTGTCACTGGTGCCATTACGGTCACAAATGTAGCAACTACCTACATATACTCCTAGGTTGGTGTTCGACAGGACGGCCACAGGTCCACAGCGCCGCTCTCGCGGCACCTGATGACCTGCGGGTGACGCGTTGTGGAGCAGGGCGGCCGTCGCATTGGGTATCTATCACGCACAGCACGCCAGCGCGCAACAGTGCCTGTCATTCTGACCTCATGCCCGACCCAAATTGCCCAGCTTGGCTGGCGCTGACAAGCGGAGAGTACAAGTATACAGAGCATTGTGTGCAGGACTGCTGCTTGCAAGTGGACGGTCGCCGCATGCTCTGCCAGCGCCGGACGCGTTGCGCTGGTACGGGAGCGGCCGACAGCCTGTTCAGGGCAGGCAAGCGCCGCCATGCACGCGCGGGCAGGGCGGGCCGGCGCGCGCACGTCGAAGCTGTTGACGCGCAGCATGGCGTCGGCGCCGTCCGGCAGGCGCGCAAACATGCTGCGCGGCGCCAGCACCTGCGACAGCAGGAAGTCGCCGCCCTCCGGCACCATCACGCTGCCCTTGAGCCCGCACAGGCCGCCGTACGACACGCCTGCGCGCAGGCGGATGGGGTGTGGGTGTACAGGGTTGGGGTAAGGCACCCTACACCCTGCTCCAGCCAGGCGCGCGTCTGCGGCGCCGCGACACCGGCGCTGCGGATGGCCGCCGCGCGCGCGACGCGCTGCGCCCAGGCCCGCCAGGCAAGCCTGCGGGGGGCGGTGCGCGCGGCCGGGCTGCGGAGCGCTTGGCGCACACGTGCGGCCAGCAGGCCTGACGGGTGTGGTGGCAGCGGGACGGCCCGACCCGGGCGCCAGGGCCGCCGCGGGGACCCGCGCGGGCGCGCCTGCCATGATGGCCAGCATGGCCGCGTGGACGCCGATGGGCCCCAGCTTGCCGCCCAGGCCGCGGAACGCGTACAGCGCGCCGCCCCGCACAAACACCTGCGCGCGCGCCTCGCTGGGCAGCGCGCCATGCACCGGCAGCGCACGGGGCGCGCCGGGCCCCTGCAGGCGCCCCTCGCAGACGCCTGCAGGCGCCCCTTGCTGCGCGGCACGCTCCGCGGCGAGTCTGCTTGACAAACGGCGCTCCGCTCTGCAGGACGCCAGCCGCTGCCGGGGCAGCCTCTGCCCACAACCAGCACGCCTCCCTCACCCGCGCAGGGTCACGCATCCCAGCGCACAAGTGCATGCGCTGCGGGACATAGCCCGAGCACGGCACCGTCCTGATCGCTGCCTGACAGCCCGCCGTGTCAGCCCGACACACGACCGACACCTTTCCGCTCGTGAAGGCTGCCCCCAGCTGCCCTCAGCGCTCGGCACTGCGGCCCCGCACGCAGCAGCCGCGGCGCGCGCGCGCACGCGGCCGCGCCCGGACCCACGCCGACCGGGCGCGCCGCCAGGCTGCACACACCCGCGCTAGGCCCAAGCGCACGCCCTCCTGCAGGCAGCTCTGGGGCGTGCACGGGCGGGGCGGGCGCGGGCGGCGCCGCGCCTGGAAGCCGCGCTGGCGCAGGAGGCGGCCCAGGCCGCGCGCGTCCGCGTCGGGCAGCACGACCGCGTTCTGCGACGCGGCCATGGCGTACACGCGCTCCGGCGAGGGCGCAAAGCGCCACCTGCGCGCGTCCCGACCCTCTCTGACGCAACCTCTGCCGACATGCTGGCTGCACCCTTGGTGATAGCCTGACTCCCCGCGCACACCTGGGAGCTGGGCATCGAGCAGAGCCCGTCCTACGAGGCGCGCGGGCAAGCACTCCTGCCTCGAAGCAGCAGCAAGGGAGCGCGAGGCTGCGACGCGGCCCGGCAGCGCTGCCCCCGGGCAGATGCTGGGAGGAGCTTCGCTGCACCGGCTGCAGACGCCCGCCGCCGACGCGTGCGCGCAGAGGCACCCGCCGCCGCTCGCTCTCACAACAGGAGAGATGCGCGCAGCGATGTCGGCGCCGGGGTTTGGGGCAAGGGCGCAGCCGCGCACCGGCGCGCCACGCGCACGGCCGGCCACTGGCGTGTGGCGGTGCAGGCGGCGAGCGAGGCGGCGAGCAAACCCAGCAGGCCCAGGAAGTAGCCGGCCGTGTAGATGTGGTCCAGCTGCAGCGCCTGGATCAGGCGCCAGTCCACGAAGCCGGCCACGCGCTCGGGGCCGTCCGGGTAGTTCTGCGCGCGCGCGCCGGCGGGTTTGGCTCAGGTCGTGGCGGACATGAAATGGGTGGGGAGCGCGGGGGTGCTGCGAGCGCCGGCGGCGGCTGCCGGCGCGGCTCTGCCCTGCCATGCACCGTGCTCAGCCATCCATGGTCCGGGTGCGCCTCCTAGGTGAAGTGCCAGTCCGCAAGCCGTCCGCATGTGATGAGTCACTCCGGTGCCCACGCCCCCAGCTACCACTCAAGCTCAGCTCATCAGCGGCCTGTCTCACCCAAGTGGGAGCCTGCGGCGCCGGGCGCCGCGCCTGCGCGTAAAACTCCAGCGGCTTGTTCTGCTCGATGATGGTGCCGACCGCGGAGAGGGCGGCGATGACGGCGAGCTCGCCGATTGCGAGCGGCAGCGAGGACAGCTGGCGCAGCGTGCGCTTCCAGAGCAGCTTGCGCAGCGAGGGCCCGCGCCCCGCTGGGCCGCCGCCGGGCGGCGGCGCGCGCGGCCGCCCGGCCGCGTCGCGCAGGCCCGGCGCGGCCGCCGGGCTGCTGTTTGTCGCTGCGCGGCGGCCCACACCGCCAGTCAGCGCCACTGGTGACTCTCCCGCGCACGATCGTTGCTGTTGCGGGTGCTCCACTCCATGCACTCCTGCCTCTGCTGCTGTGCACTGCCCTGCTCCGGTACGAGGCTTTCTACTCTCGTGTCACTCCCTGCGCCTGTTCGCTGTTTCCCAAAGCTGACAACCTGTACTTGGCCTTGAATACAGTGCTTACCTCGGGAGCACCACCAGTTAAAAGTACTTGCTTCACCCAGCGTGCAGGCTCATGCGTTCTGTCACAGACTGCTCCACCAGCTTGCCTTCTTGTTTTCCCAAAGTGGCTGACGCACTTGCTGTCAGCACCGAAGCACACGGTGTAACAGTGTGAGTGTAGTGGGAGAGCAGAGAGGCCGCACTTGCAGCGCAGCGGCAGGCATGCCGGCTCCCGCGGCACCATTCCGGCCGCACTCTGCACGCGGGTCGCCTGCCGGACCAGCTAGGTTGCTGCCCGCTGTATTGTAGCTGCGTGCGGCAGCCGCGCGCCACCATGACAGGCGCCGCGAAACGCGTGCGCATCTTCGCGTCCTCCCTGCAGGAAAGCTGCGCAGCGCCAGCTGCTTGGCAGTAGGACGTCGACGCGTGCCCGCACTGCCTGGCCAGCGCCACGTCCATGGCTGCACACTGCTATCTCAGCGGCGTACCAGAGGGGTACCAGAGGTCTCCTCACAGCCTCTTGTGCGCATTGAGCCAAGTCACAGCGGGTGTACAAGCTCTTCAGCCTTTGGGCGCAGCCTGATCAACCCAGCAAGATAAGCAGTGTCGTGCATTTCTCAAGTCGAATTGATACCGCCGTAGGTGTAGGGTACAGCAACAGCAATCATATCAACATTGGCGCCACCTGCAAGAACTACTATCACAAGCAAATGTGCGAGTTTGTCTGCTGCTCACCCTCACCGGAACCACTTCATTCTGACAATGCAAAGATAAGACAGGCAGGGCAAGGACAGCCAAGTCCAGCAGCGCTCGCGCCCGCCGACGCCCTATGACACATACACGATGCACCAAAGCACCGGCATAGGCCTCAGTATGACTCAACGCTATGCCAAAACGGTCAAAGACGCCTGGGACACCACCCTGCACCCCTGCAAGCCCTGATGCAGGCAAGAAAAGCGGAGCGCAGGCCCCCGAGTTGACCTACAAGCTGAAGCACATCAACCATAGGTGTCACCTCGTTGCAGCGGCTCGCACCCATCGCCTGGCCATCGCCCAAGCACCGCCCGAGACACCGCCGTGAGCCTGACCCTCACGACGCCTGCGGCCTGGGCGACGCGGGCGCCAGCTCGCCGCTGTTGTTGACGCTGCGCGACGCAGGCGCCTTGCCCGCGTCCGCGCGCGGACTCGCCTCGTGGCCGCCCGACGTCTCCAGCCCCCCCGGCTCACCCGCCTCGCCCGCACCGCCTGCCATGAGTCCGCCCGCCGCCGCCGCCTGCGCCAACGCCGTCGCTGGCGCCTGCGCCGCCTCCTGCGCCTGCGGCTGCGGCGGCGCGGCGCCCGCGAGGCCGTTGGCCGCCGCCGCCGCGTGCGACGCCGCGGCGGCGACGCCGTACCCCGGCACCAGCCCCGCGGCGCCCAGACCGAGCGCCTGCGGCGCAAAACCCTGCGATGCCAGCTGCGCGGCCTGCAGCTGCGCCAACGCTTGCGGCGAGAGCGAGTGCGGCGGCATGCCTTGCGCCAGGGCCGGGTTCCCGCCCGGGCCCAGCGCCAAGCTCGGCACCGGGGCCACGCCGCCGTTTGCGTACGCCATGTTGGGCACCAGGGCCGGCGCAAAGGCAGGGTTGAGCGCGGGCGCCAGGCCCGGCGCCAAGCCAGGCGCCAGCCCGGGGGTCATCCCGGGCATGAGCCCAGGGGGCATCCCGGGCACCAGCCCCGGGGCAAGGCCGGGCAGCGCTGGCGCAAGTGCGCCGGGCGCCAGCAGAGGCAGGCCGCCTGCGCCGGCTGCCGCCGCCGCCGCCGCCGCCGCCGCGCTCGTGTACAGCGCCGGCGCCGCAGGCGCAGGCGCGAGCGCGGGGGTTGCGGGGGGCGGCGGCGCCAGCGCGGCGCCGCCGTACAGCCCCGCGCCCTGGCCGCCGTACAGCCCCGCGCCCTGGCTGCCGTACAGCCCCGCGCCCTGGCCGCCGTACTGCCCCGCGCCCTGGCTGGCAGCGAGCGCCGCATGGCTCGCGGCCAGCGCCTGGCTCGTCACCAGGCCCTGGCTGGCCGCCAGCATGGCCTGCGAGTAGTACAGCCCCTGGCTGGCGAGCGGGCCCGAGGCCGCGCCCGCGCCGCCCAGCCCCGGATACCCGCCCGGCAGGCCCCCCAGGTGGCCCCCCGGCACACCGCCAAGCGCCAGCGCCTGCAGCCCGCTCACGGGCGCCTGCGCGCCCGGCAGCGCGCCCGGCAGCATGGGCGGCGCGCTTGCGTGCAGCGCCGCGGGCGGCATCGCGGCCGCGTGCGCGTGCGAGTGCGCGTGCGCGTGCGGATGCGCATGCGCGGCCTCGCGCCCCGGCATCAGGACACTGCCCTGGACACTGCCGTGGACAGAGCCGGCGACCGAGCCCGCGTGCGAGCCGCCGCTGTGGTAGATGGAGGCGGCGCTGGGGCCGGCCAGCCCTGGGTTTGCGAGCGGATTCGCGGGCGGGGCGTGCGAGGCAGCCGCGTCGGCCACGCAGGAGACCAGGCCGTGGAAGCCGGCCTCGAAGCGGCGCTTGATGTCGCTGCGCATCACGTCCGCCGATTGGTGGTCCGTGTCAAACTCGCCGTGCCACTCGAAGTAGGTCGCGCTGGTCATCGTGACGTCCTTGAGCTGCGCAGAACAGCCGCGTCGGAGGTGAGGGCATGTGGTTCTTTACGCGCCGAGCAGAGCGACAGGCGCAGCGGGCCCGCCGGCGCACCTGGATGGTCCCCACAAAGTTGAGGAAGGCGCCGGCTGCGCGCGCGGGCCGCAGCAGGGTCAGCGGCCGGTGCAAAGTGGCACGCAGACCACACTCAACTTCCCATATGGCAGCGTAGCGAAGAGCTGGCAGCCCAGGGCGGAGCGCACCAAAGGGGCTCGAGTTCCACGGGTGGCTGATCAGCTTGTACTTCCTGCGCGCGCACACTCTCCTTCAGCACGCTGAGCACAAACAGGCAGGCGCCTGGCCGTGTTGCCGCAGCGCAGCGCGGGCAGCTGCAGGCGCTGCTGCAGCGTGCGGGTGGCGCACAGGACAAACAGCTCGTCGTCGAGCGCCTCCAGCTGCTCCACGACCGTGTAGTTCAGGTCGAACAGCACGCGGCGCACGGACCCCACCTGGCTCGCAATCTGGCCCGGCTGCGCAGGCGCGCAGGCGGCGCGTCAGCCATGGCGGTTGGAGCGCATGATTCCTCGGAGCCGCGCACATGCGCCGGCTGCCTGCACGCGCGGTGACAGCTTGCAGGCAGTGAGGGAGGGGTTCACCAGGAGCTCGGAGTCCACGCGCTGGTTGCCCACCCTCGACAGCCACTTGGAGAGGTTGCCAAAGTCGCGCACAAGCGGCCACACCCGGTCCACTGGCGCTGGGAGCACCCCGGACACCGTGACTGTGACATGCGCCAGGGAGCTCATGGCTGGCGCTCAGATGGGGCGCCCCACTGCCGCGCTACCAGCCCCGCGGACGTCTGTGCTCGCCACTCACAGGCTTGGGTCCATCAGCAGGCCAAACACTGGCTGGCCTGCAGGCTGCCACACAGCGAGCGGTACAGGGATGAAGCTTAACAGCGATGTCACATCGCCGATGCTGCAGTAGGGGATCAGGGCACTCCAGATCCTGAACCTGAACCTATAGTTGAAACGCTTCTCCTATCAGAGGCTTAACGTTTATACGTTTTAACTCATTCAATCATTTTTGGCGAGTGAGCACCAACAGCGCGGCCACTCCTGAATGTGCCTACTAATGAGTGCCACCAGCGGCATGGCTCAGGTACAAAAAACTTTGTATGCACAGCGGCTTGGTGCGCGTTTCTAGTGGACAGGCTACCGGCACACTGGCCCAAGAGTATGCTCGACTCTTTGCAGGGCCATGCAATTGTATGTCCATCTTCTTGTAGCAGATTGGTGTCTGGCAAGATTAAGAAAACCGGCGGCAAAATGTATAGACTGCTATGCTCTGAGGGAGTGACACAGAGACCAAGGGAGTTGACACAGGGACCAAGGCGCATGCACAGGCGTATGTCTCATCTTCAACTTCACCGTCCTGCAAAGACCTAACAGACACACAGACACAAAATCGCTTGAGCCTGCAGGGTGTTGCCACATGACGTAATGTGGCCCACGCATTCGCACCTCAGAGCCTGGTGGCAATGCTGCTTGACACCCGCAGCATGTAGAGCACCACTTCAAACAGCCTAAATATGAGCACAGGGTGGAGGTGCATGCGCGCCTACCAAGACACCAACTCAGCCACCGACTGGCGCACACAAGCATGCACACTATGCAAAAAGCAGTCCCATCTCATCCTGAGAGGAAAGTCATGCACAACGGATGCACCTGATCTGCCTCGCTCTACCAAAATGACTGCATGCATGTACAGCTTCACACGGGGAGGTGTGCTGCGGGTCACGCTGCACCGCTAGCTAGCCAGCTAGCCAGCTACGAGCGTGATGCAGTGCAGCAGCCGCTTTCTTCGGCAATGCACTGCATTGCCTCACTGCACAATCCTGTACGGGCGGGCCGCTTCCCTATCAGTCACTGTGCCAGGCCAAGCAGGAGCGCGCATCCTCCAGCAAGGCTGACGGGAGGTTGCAGCAGCCTCAACAGCGCAGGAGCAAGCGCAGCCGCCACGACGGAGTGAGCGCCAGCCGCCTCAGAGGTGGTGGGGTGCAGGAGCGGGCGCGGTGTCCTCGGCTGCGAGAAGGGCGCCTGTGGGAGGGTATGCGGCCGCCCCGGCAGTGCCCGCATAGCAGCCCTGCTGGCAGTCGATGAACCCCTGGAAGCACGGGTGCCCCGGCGGCGGCGCGCTGCCGTCGCAGGGGTTGGTGCGCGCGAATGAGCGGCAGCACTGGCTGCGCTGGAACGTGCACCGGAACCTGCAGCTCGCAGAGTTTGCGTCCTCGGGGACTGCTGCAGCCAGCGCTGCCGCCGCGACCAGCGCGCACAGCGCGGCCAGCAGGGCTGCCGCGCCTGCTGTCGCTCGCGCCATGTCGTCAGGCACCCTGCGTCCCGCACGGCAGCACTCAGGTGTGGTATGGCAGCAGGGAAGGCAGCGGGCACACTCAGCGCCCCCTCGGGAGGCGAGGCTTTCTGCCACCTGGCGGCCACGCATCTTGAAAACTACAAGCTGGTCGCACAGACCTGCCTCTGACCCGTGTACTCCACTTGCATGCGGCAGGTCACCAGAAGCCAATCCCAAGCGAATTGAAGGTCACCTCTGCTTGCTATGGGCTTGCCAGGTGTAGAAGGCTCTTGGAATGCCTTGCCACTGGCGTAGCCGTCACCTTTGCAGCTGCAGGTATGTCAGACAGCCACCTGAATGCAGAGCTACGCTCTGCCTTCTGCAGCTTCTGTATAGCGCTGGGAGATCCTGCAGATGCAAAGCGACCCAAGGGTTAACCATGCGCTTCACCCCGACACGCCTTAACCGAGCACATATGCTGATGGCTTGCAAATCAGCTCAAGTCTCCGGCATGCCGGCAATAGGGCTAACAGAGACATTGCCGCTCATGCATGCATGCACATCCAGCTGACCCCTGAGCAGTGTCCTGGGTGGCTGCTGGAGGCCGCAGCATCTTGAACTCCGTGTAAGCTCAAATACATATATAGGATATGCTTCATGATGGTCCTGCCTCACGCCTCCCGCAGAAGGCGGCAAAGGGCAGTCGACAAGCCACATCAAGCTATGCAGGACGCTGGTGCAGGCTTTTTTGGTGTCTGCAACGAAGCACGCCCTCCTGCGTCCCCAGCTAGTGCGGCCAAGCATGCAGCCCAGCACGAGACGAAGGCAGCAGCAGCATCCGCGGAGGCACCTGCAGAGGACAAAGGCATGTCACCTCCGCACGGCAGTGAAAACAGTCCTCTCCAGGAGATATGCAACCAGAGCAGCAGCGTCAACGTGTTCCGCACGCCGCGCACACAGCATGCCGGCGCACATCGCACCTGCTGCACAGCGCTGTCACGCGCGCCGGCGCCTGGTACCCGCTGTGCGCCCGGTGCTGCCGGCAGCTGCGGCGTGCTGCCAGAGGGGCATGCTGCGCCCTGGCGCTGTGCCCACCGGGGTCAGCGCCGGCAGTGCGCCACTCATGCCACGCCTGTCATGCTGCAGATGGTGGCCGCGGCAGGCAGGGCTGCACACCACAGGCATTTGCCTGCGCAGCGCCGCAGCTGGCGCAGAGCAGCGCCTCACACAACCCTGGGAATGCAGGCCTGCAGCTAAACCTAAGGGGGTGCCTTGTCAGCGGACAGACTGTCTTCTCTTGGGCATGCACAGCCAATAATGCCTGAAGCCAAGCACCATGTGGCCAGCCAGCGCCCGTCTGCACGGAGGCAATTCCCAAGTAGATCAGCAGCTGCAGGCTTACCGCCGAGGCAGGGCCACTGCTTGCGCTCATCAAGTTGTTAGGCGTCCGCGCACCGGCCATTTTGGCGTGAAGCTCCGTGCTGAGGTGTTCACAGGCAGCGCATTTGCACGCTACGCAACGGAAGAAGCGCCCCGCTGGGTGTCAAGTGCCGCCGCTTGGCGTGCGCTCGCAGCAGCGTCGCCCTCGCCCTGGTCCGCAGGGTCTGCCGCGCGTTGCGAACACACCAGATCCTAGGAAGACTGACAGGAGTTCTTCAGGTAGCACACACATGGCCTGCTACAATGTATCATTTTTGTCCAAAACCAAAAATGCCACATGAGCATCTTGGTCTGACACGCAACATGCACAGTGCTGCCATGCCGACATGTCCACCAGAATGGTACCAAGTATGAACCACAAACATGGGCGCTCGCTTGACGTGCGCGCGTCACCGCGGCGGGCAGGCGAGCTCTGAGCCTCCAGCGCCCCCGCTCCGCATGCAAACACATGCTAGGAAGCCAAGCAGGGCGCGCTCGTGGCCAGAATGGCCTGGCGCGCAGGGCATCCCGCCTGCATCGCTCGGCGCGGCGAGGCAGACGAGCTTGGTGCGCCCGTCGCCGGCGTTCCACACGCGGCGCTGCGAGCGCCAGGCGTCGCCGGCCGGGTTGAGCGCCAGCTCCAGCGGCTGGTTGATCGCGGGCGGGATCTGGAACCAGCCGAGCAGCGTGTGGTGCACCGCGTGCGCGCGCGCCTGGCGCCGGGCGGCATGGTCACGCCCTGCCTCGGCGCGCCTGCTGGGCTGAGCAGGCAGGGCGAGATCGCTCAGCTGGCAGACAGGTGCTTGTGACCGTTCGCATGATGGCCGCACTGCCCTGTATACGGTGATGCGCGACATGCCCTGCGCTCAGTGGGGCCACCCCCATCGCTGCCGTGCGCAAAGCCGGCCTTGCGGCTTGACCTCAAGACATTCAAGGGCACGGAGGGCAGGAGGTCAACGAGCCTGCAGCTGCCAGTAGGTCAGGTCCTCGCCCTGCCCGGCCAGTCGGGCGGCGTCCAGGATCGCCACCTCGCTTGCCATGAGCTGCGGGTATACCCGCACCACCTGTGCACGCATGCAGCCTAGGTTGGTCCGCTGCCCAGCTCTCAAAGCCTGCCATCTCCAGGCTTGCCATGCCCGTTGCGGACGTACGCGCATTACCTGCATGCCGGGCAGGCCTCTACACACCGATGGGGCCCCCAGGTATGCAGGCATGATACAGGCAAGGTAGACAGAATACGCACGGACAGTGACACCAACACGTGGGCCGCGCAAGCAACAGCATCATACAAATTTCCTTATGCAAGAGTTGCCGGTGAGGCACACGCCTGGGGGCTGTAGGCTGCCTGCATGAGCAGCTTGGCGCCCCATGAGGTCGCGTTGAACACCATGCCTGTCACCCCGCGGCCGAATATGTCAGCACGTGTGCTACCCTGCCCGATCAGAACCTGCTGCGCCACCCCCAGGTGCACGCCTTGCCAGGCGTCAAGCAATGAGACAGTAAATAGCGGCCGGCGCTGGTGCAGGCGCTGGGCACAGGCATCCGCGGCACAGGGCCCGCGAGCAGCGGCACTGCGGGAGGCCCTGCAGGCCGGGGCGCGCCGAGCGGCATGCGCTCGCGGTCCTCGAAGCGCGTGATGCCGTCGAAGGCCACCTTCTCCATCACGATGTTGATGTCGGGGAAGCCTTGCTCCTGGCCGGCGCGCCACCCCCACGCCAGTCTGCGCATGCAGCGCAGCGCGCGCCGGCGGCACAGGCAAGCGTGCACACGATTGCAGCAGGAGTCAGCGGTGCCCCAGTCATCTTTCAGACATCGCCTCTGGGCCGGGCCTGTCACGCGGCGCGCCTGGCAACGCACGGGCAGGTCAGGGGAGGGCGGGGCGGACCTGCAGCAGCTTGCGGAGGTTGAGCTGCACGGTCATGATGAGCGCGTCCAGCCTCAGCATGTCTGTCTGGGAGCCCATCTCGATGCCGTTGCTGCTGACCATGTCTGGGTCGATCTGCGCCACGCGCGCAGACACCAAGTCACTGAGCTGATGCTTGATGTGCCCAGTTTACACAGCACTACTGCCGCTCATGCACTCTTTGACACCATGCAGCACGCCAGTGTAACTCAGGCTGCACTGAAAACATCAGTCCGCACTTACACATGAATCTCTCCAAAGGCGCTCTAGGGCCTTATGAACTCCAAGTAAAAGCGCTCTCGCAGCGCACACTCTGTATGGTAGAAGTGCGCTCATGGTGGATAACAGCTGAAGGAAATCTATATCTGGGCCGCGGCACAACGGCAGGCAGGCCGCAAACCCAGGACTGGTCGAGCACGCAGATGGCGGCGCCGAAGCGCGACACGTCCGCCGCCGCGCCGAGCTCCGCGCGGCTGAGCGGGTTGCCGCGCACGTGCAGCACGGACAGGCGCGCCAGGCGCCGCTCGCCCGCCAGGTCGCCCAGCAGCGCGCGCGTGTCGCGCTGGCTGACCAGCGTCACCTGCGCCGCCCGGAGAGCGTTGGAGCCTGGGGGCGGCCCGATCACAGCAGCGGCGCGGGCGGGACGCCCCGCGGCTGATGCATGATGTGCGGAGGCGGTTCACACGGGATGCAAGCAGACACCGGCTGGCTAGCATGATGTAGACAGAGATCGCGCCTGCGTGTCCGCACATTCCATGACGGTGTGCCAGGGGAAGTGTGTGTTTCCTGACCAAAGATCAAGACCCAAAGGATGTTGGGACTGCACTATGGCCCAGCGAGGGCGCGCCTCAGAGCCCTTGGGCAGTTCGCGGTCCAGCGCAGCCAGCAGATCGTGCATGAACGTCTCCTCGCCATGGCCGCACACCAATACGCGCTGCCCCGCCGCGAGACACGCAGTCAGGTTACTCGCTCTGCAGACTCGCCACGACAGTTGTCCAGGCGCGAGCATGCATAGAGCTGTATCTGCCAGCTCTCATGCACAAACTGCATGTCTCAGGCGACATTGAGGTACATGTGGCGCCTGCCAGGCGCAGCAGCATCATGCGCCACAGTCGCATCGGGGCGACAGCTCCGGCATCTTGGTATACCAGGTCAGCAATTGGTGACGATGCCCTCATGCGATGCATGCTGCACCCAAGCATCTGCCAAGCCATGCACCAGGACGCAGCATCCTTACAGCGGCAGCCATGCTCGTGCCAAAAAGGCACACCGCCAGCCTCAACACACATTAGGTGACAAAGCCACACAGCGTGCAGGCTGTGGTGTGCATTCAGCACGTCTGTCAAGCGAGGGCCGCACCGCCGGCTCGGCGGAGCGGCGCGACAGCTCGGGCGCGATGATGTGCAGCGGCGCGCACTGCTCGCGCGGCTGCACGCGGCGCGCGGTCTGCTCGCCCAGGTACGCCGCCCGCCGCATGTCCACCAGCGCGGCCTTGGCGTCGCCGCCGCCGCCGCCGCCGTCCCGCGCGGACACGCCGTCGGCCGCCAGGTCGGCGCTCGCGCCGTTGCGGGCCGCAGCAGCTCCGGCGCCGCCGGCAGCACGCACTGAGGCGCCGTTGGTGGCCGGGTCGGCAGCTGTAGGGGCGCTGCTTACTGCCGACCGCGAATCAAACTCGTCGCTGGAAGGACCGGTGAAGCCGGACCCGTTGCTTGCGGGCGTTGCGCCATTGCCGGACGCGCCAGCGGTGGCAGGGGAAGCGTCCTGGGGCCCCAGCTTAGCCGCAGCCATCGTGCCGGTGGGCGCAAATAGCACCTCGTCCTGCGAGCTCCGCGAGAAGTCCGCGGAGTCCCAGTCGCCTGCAGAGGAAGGAGCGCATGAGGAGGCATGCTGTGCAGCTATTGCAGCATATGCTTTCTGACGAAGCTGCAAGCAACAGCATTGCTTCCATGGCTAGCATTTGTGTTGAGTACTACAGTCCCACGGCACTGTTGCGGCACGATACAGCCTTGCTTGCTTCACCATCCCACAGTCTCATGGGATGCGCTGATGGGACATCAAGCAAGCGGCTGCAGGCAGTTTTGCTTATGAGCGGGCGTACGGCGTAAATCCATCACTGAATCATGAGCAGGCAGCTAACAAAGCCCCCCCCATGGTCCACCCACATCCCACATGTGACCACTGCATGAGTTGTGGCATGCATCAAATCTCGGGAGCTGCAGAACGGGACGAGGCCCACAGACTCTGCACCTGGGTCTGTCAGCACGGGGACGTCCAGCGGCACATACTCCGCCGCGGATGCGCTGGTCGGCCGTATGATGATGAGCTCGTCATCAGGCCCGACGACCTCGTCTGGGCCAGGGTTCACTCGCACGCGCCGCTCGCCCGGCTCGTACAGGCCCATGACGGTGGCGTCCACGAAGTAGTTGAAGAGGTCTCCATAGCGCAGTCCCTGCGCATTTTCTGCCTGGGTTAGGTGCATAGCCAGGCAATGTGTACCAACCCCTGTGACAGTTCACTTGAGGACCCACCACACCTTTACGTCACCCCGGAGTGCACGTAAGACTACATGGACGTGGTGCAGGCCAAATCCAACCTCTCACAATGCATGCTGCGGGATCAAGGCTCTCATGTAAATGCTTCTCGCTGCACTCGCGGCCTCACATGCACAGCTTCAGGTTCGCCATGCCAGGCTCGCCACAGGGCCACGAGCAGGGCGACCAAGTGCCGCGCGCAAGCGCAAGCTGGCCAGTGCGGCAGTCCGCCTGCAGCCGGGCAGCGCCCCGCGCGCCTGGAGCGCCGGGAATCGCGTGACGTACAGCGCGCTCAGGCTGTTGAAGGACCACATCATTTGCGCCAGCGCGCCCAGCACAGGGTGCCGCACCATGCGCGCCACCCTGCCGCGCGCGCGCGACTGTTACCGTGTGTTTCTGAGCTGCGGCCCCATCGGCTGCTGCATCTCAGGCAGGCGGGCGAGGTCTGTGCCGGGTGTATGGTTAAGGTAGGGCACGCGCACACCGCGTCGAACAGAAGCTGCTCGAGTTTAGCGGCACCACGCGCGCGGAGCAGCTGTACTCCACCAGCGCCACGCCATTGGCGGTGCGCAGCTCCACCAGCACCGTGCCCGTGCGTGTGTCGGGCTCACCGTAGCCTGCACGCCACCAATCATCACACGCTTGGCAGCACTGTTTTATACAGATGCAGTTGCAGGCACCCCAAAAACAATACACACGTATGGACCCCACAACAATATCTATAAATGTCACAACACCTTCCAAGCAACACAAACATCACGAGAGGCCCATGTGCAGTGAAGACAGCAGCAGAAGGACTGCCTAAGATCAACTTGAGCTGCATGTGAGCACCTGGGAAGTCAAGCTCGTCCAGCAGCACGGCGACGCGCACGTTCTCCGCATCCGCCTCCTCTGGGCCCCTGCGCAGCACCCATGCAGACTCCACCCAAGCACCCTTGCAGCCCTTGCGACGTGTACGCACCCACCGCTCACATTACAGCACACACCTGCACTCAGTAGGCAATTTCGAGTGGCAATGACACCTGCTAGGTGTTTTGCAGGCTTACGGGCACCGGCGGCAAGTCCTTCTTATTAAGGCAGGCAGAAGGAAGCGCGCCTGCTCGAGTTGGAAATGACGACGGTGGACGCCGCAGAGCCGGCGGCGACCATGCGCAGGTCGTCCGGCACCAGCGGCAGACCCTGCCGCACGACGAACGTCGTGCCGAAGCGGCTGGCAGGCGGGATAAGCTCAGCCAGCCGCGCCTCCATCTCCAGCTTCTCCACGGGGCTCAGCACCACGCACACGCGGCCGCCGTCGTTGCGGTACGCCAGGCAGACCTGCCGCAGCCCCCGCGCGCGCCGCTCGACTGTCTCCCCGCTCACCTTTGCTGGCCCTGGTCGGGATGCAGCTCAGCGAGCTCCGTTGCTTGTCCATCACGTTGGCTGAGCGCTGCATGGCATTGGGCTGGCAGTCCTGTGGAGTACCAGGCACACTCGCCCCGTACATGTGCGCATGCAACACATTCTTGCCTTGCTAGCACCATCACTTACGGGTTGGCGGTGTATGTCATGCCATCTGGTAGCTGGTCTACACTTCCCTTTCACAGCCAGATCCAGCCATAAACATGACCAGACAAAGGCATGGCTGGTCCATGTCAGGACTCAGGAAAGGCACCTGAGTCAGCAGCTGCCAGAGCACGTCGCGGTCCCGCTGGCTGCCGGCCATGGCCAGCACCAGGAAGTGCCCACGCTCGAAGACTGCGCTGCCCCGGCGCACGTTGCTGTCCAGCACCTGCAGCGCCGACCCGTGAGTGAGCTTCCACACGGGTATTTTTTCAACCCTCCTTTACAGGAAAAAATTCACTGGCTCATGGCTTGCTCAGGCTGGCTGTACATGGCCAGGGCAGCGCTGAGCGTGCTTCATGCGCCCAGCGTGCTGCCCCATTGTGGTGCACCATAGCGACAGAGAACGCACGGTGGCCGCACAGCATGCGGTGTGTTTGCGTGCCGCTGGATGCAGCCACAGCAGCCTGAGGCGTGCAACATGCTTCCAAACTGAATACTAACGGCACCAGGAGCTCTTCTTCTGACAACATCACCCGACCTCATCACCCAATTTGCCCAGGAGTGTGGGCAACAGTCAGGGCATGCAGCGGCCGCGCGCACCTCCAGCACGACCTGAGTAGTGAGCGCAAGCACAAGCGCAAAGCCTGCAAAAGACAGCGTCGCTGCCGTCACGGCAAAGGCCTGCGCCGCGCACCACCTGACTGGCCGCAGGGCATGACGCAGGTGCGGGGTAGGCCAGCATGAGCTGCATGTTCAATAACACATGCCAGCCTGCCACCCTCAGCGCATCTATCACGCGTATCGAGCGCGACATGATACTCACTGCATCGCTTGGAAGCAGACTGCGCTGGCTAGGCGCGCCTGTTCGCCAAAAGCGGCTGCTACGTCAGGAAAGTCCTGTCCGAAGGTGATGACGAGCACCGCGTACAGCGACTCCCAAAACAAGTTGTCCGGCCGAGCGGGCTCCAGCTCCCACAGCACGAAGCGGGACAGCGCGAGCAGCAGCACCAAGACCGCGTTGATGGCCACTATTAGCTGCAAGTCTGACGTAGTGTCCTGCCGGGGGCACCGGAAGTGCTAAGCCACCTGAGCAGCGGCCTTATGCGGCACGATGTCTGTGGCCGGCTTCAACCTGCAACAAGGGATCCAGTGCCCTAGCACACGTATAGTGTGGCATACATACACAGCTGCAACAAGCACACCGGCTCACGGCTAGAAGGCTCCCCCGACGCGCCTTTCTCCAGTTGAAGTACTTGTATGCGAGCAGGCCGCCTGCGTCCTGGACGCGGTGCCGCAGCGAAGCAACCAGAGAGCCAAGTGTGCCCTCGGGCGCATAGTCCTGGTCGTCATCGTCAAAGAGCGCCCGCACACGCTCTGTCTGGCGCTCCTGCCACGGCCTCTTCGGCACCTGCGTCCTGCAGCGCCCAAGGACACCAAATTCCAATATGCTAACGAGCCAGTTGCCACAGACTGGCACCGAAGCATCCTGTGCAGTGCACACGCTGGGGGGCTCTCGTCGGCGCCTAACGAGGGCTCATCGAAGCACTTTGCAGTCCCACGCTGCCGTCGTGGCAGCGCTCGGCTTGGCACCAGTCTGCTACGCTGTGGCTGCCGCAGAAGGCACTGCTGCCGGACCAAGGCGCCGGAAGCGCTTGAGAAGCGCGCCGGTGCACGCATTGTGCACGGTGCGGAGGCGCCTCCTCCCTAGCAACAAGAGTACGAGCTGTGCACAGACAGACACACAGAGAGACGAAAGCAGTGCTGCATGTTGCGACCTAGATTCCAGTGCACACATACATACATGCATGGGAGCCACTCATGGCCATGGCCATGGGGTTCATATGGGGGCCTTGGACATCTCATTAGGAGGCCCAAAACTCTACTGCACTCGAGCACTATACAGGAAATGAGTTGTACTGTCTTGGCTCACAAGGAAGCGCAGGACTTCATGGTAGTGACAGGGTGACTTAAGGTGACAATTGCATGGCCTGCTCCATAGTAACCAGGGCTGCTTTTGAGACAGTCTATTAAGTACTCACGCGCCACAGCACAGCCCTCTGGACTGATAGCTGGACATGACCGCAGGCATATGCCGCGCAAGCTCTCTGCCATAGTGCAAGTCCTGTGTGCTGCATGAATACGCCGGACGTTAGAAGCAGCCTAACAGGTACCAGTGCTTCAAGAGTGTACTCCCAGAAGGGGCACGCTGCGCTACCTAATCACATCACCATCCCCAACAACCTATGTTGCACATCTCCAGCGCAACAACAGCCTATAACTTGTCAATGGTTTGATCTGAGCTGCGGCAGCGAGTCCCGCAGCAGCCCCGCCGCGCGCTCCGCCATAGCGCGCGAGCCGTCCAGGGTGACGCAGAAGTCGTGGGTTTGGCTGGGAACCATGTGCGCCTGCCCCGCGCGCGTTTGCATTGCTCACAGCTTTGACACAATGAAACCAATTGCCTGGGCAGTGTACACAACATCAGCTAGTCCTCACACCATCGTGTGCATACATGACAGTTTGACTGGCCAGATGCGCACCTTGCCAATGATGCAGCGCGTACTGATGTGCAATACAGATGGCATACATGTCTGCATCTATGCGCACCGGGCTCTTACACCATGAGTGTTTGTGCAAAAAATTTGAATAGGTGCATCTTCCCTGCAAGCAACTTGGCAACCTAAAGAAATATGCATGAGGTGCTCAAGCCAATCATGCAAATGCCCTGCTTGCATGAGGCCCCTCATGCTGATCAGTCACTGGGGGCGAACCTGGATGCCGGGGCACGACTTGAGCATCTGGTCAAACTTCCACAGCGGCATCCACATGTCCTCCGGGGCGCAGAGCACCAAGATGCGATCACCTGCAAGGTCGTAAGGAGCGTCTACGCTTGGCCGAGCATCAATGCTCATCCATGAGCCGCTGTGACCCTGCCAGAAGATGAGCCACTGCCAGTGGACGAGCCACTGCCAGCACAGTACAAAGGCAAGCTCACGAACCTGCACTCTCTCAGCTCATGCAGCGTCAAGCAGCGGCGCGAAAATCCGCGCTGCGTATGTACCCAGGCGCTGCAGCAGACGTCACTTGGCAGGAGTAACCACAATCAACTGAACAATAAAGTCCAGTGCTGGAGAGAGAAAGTTCAGCATAAAGCAACCGATGTGACCTCAGTAAACATATTCAGCGATAGATGTGCGCACCCAAGCGCTGCAGCAGGCGCCAGTCAGCGGGCGCGGCCAGGTCGCGGAATTCGTGCTGCGCCAGGTGGAACGCGTTGGCGGCCACGCCCGCGTCCAGCAGGCCCACGCTGGCCGCCACCGCATGCGCGCCCTGGTTGCCCGCATACCCTGCCACCAGCCGCCTCTGCCGCACGGTCCGCGTGCGCCGGGTCTCAGTTGCAAGTCGTCATGGCTACAAAGGATGCCCTGAACTGCATGGCACACACCCTATGCCCGGGAAATGTTGCAGACCTGAGGCGAACGCATGTTGGCATGCATCACACATGGCATCAGGTCGCACATGAGTCAGCTACGCTCACACCATCGGAGCTTTACGTGTGAGGTTGCCGCCTTCGGGTGGCCAGCACCTGACACATAACCCTGTCTGTCTTGTAAACTTACACAAACGCACCAAGTCAGCAAACACAAGCTAGGCGCCCTCAGATACTCATAGACTCTGGCACGGTCAGGCAGGCGTTTGTTCATCTGTGTAACAAGGGCGATGACACACAGGCCAGCTGCTTGCAAGGCTTCATCCACCTTGACGACTATGGGCAGCATGCCCAGCGTGCCCGCCGCAGCGCCCATGATGCGCGGGAAGGCCGCCAGGGCGCGCAGGAAGCGCTGCCGCCGCGAAGCCGGGTCCACCGTCAGGAATGGCATCAGCGCCACCACCTGGCGCGTTGCAGAGATCGGGACCATCCCCATGGGGGCTCACCACACAAACAGGGCCAGCCCTATTGGGCTCACCACAAAACATCATGTGCTTGCTCACTCGCCGCTCTGGACAGCAGCTGATATCTGGGCATGAAAGGCCACATAGGTGCATGCTCATGTCAACTGTCCTGACCCAGCCTCCCACCGTCGCCGGGTGCGCGCCTTCAGCACGGGCGGCAAGGCCGCGCTGGCAGGCGCGGAAGTGCCGGCCTGCGGGCCGTCGCCGGTGTGGACCTGCTCCAGGCGCTCCAGTGCATGCAGCGCTATGTACGCCCCTATCGGGAGAACCCGCGCCAGTCTTGGCTCAGCCCATCAGCAATACAGGCAGCAAAAGCAGTGGCCGCGGCTCACGCATCATCAGGCAATGAGCAGAGCGCTGCCACCCACCGCAAAACAATCAACGCCATCGCAGAGGCACACAGTGCTGGAGCTGCTTGAAATGAGCAGCTGCACCCGCAATGCATTGCACCCCAGTCTGCTGCACCACAGGCGCGGCAGGATGGCAGCATAGCAGGCCGCACCAATGGAGTGCGCCAGTATGAGCAGTGGAGGGCGGCCGGGGCGCAGGAAGTGCGCGCTCAGCAGCGCGGCCTTGTGCGCGACCTGCTGCTCCAGCGTGTACAGCTGCGCGCCGCAGCGGCCGCTGCCTGAAGGCGCCCCGTCGCAGCGGTGCCTAGAGGCCTCTGGGTGGCAGCAGCCAATTGCTCTGGAGAGCAGTGAGGCAAGAGTGGTTGACGAACAACGGAGAAAGGGTGACATGGATGCGTGTTCAGCGCTGGGCCTGGCGCAGACGGCGAGCACACCAGCGACACACATTTGCGACAGTGCAACGGCAGTGGTCCTGGCTTGGCTGCTTGGCCGGTGGCAGGACTGAGGCCTGCGTTTCAGCGCTCGCAGGAGGGCCTCGACGAAGGCCGAGCAGCTCTGAGGGTGTCACAGGCTGTCACCCCACTTTTCACGGGGTTGGCACCTCAGCCTTGGCCGCGGCGTGGCGCGTGTGCCCCAGGTAGCTGCAGGCAAACATGTCGGCGCGCTGCGGCAGTAGGCTTGTCTGGAGGTAGCGCATGAACGGAGTGTAGAAGCTGGCCACGCCCGGGTTGCCCGGTATGAGCAGCACCTGCAGCGTGGCTGGGCACTCGGCGCGCGTCAAGGGCCGACATGCTGACCTGTGACAACGAAGCAGTCCACAGAGCAGCATCGGCACACCTGTTGTGCTCTCGCCTATGCCCTGTGTGCCCAGCAGCTCTGTGGGGGCTCTGTAGCCAGGCACGGTGACCCACTGGCGGATGAAGTCAGTAGTCATACTGCACCGCCCAAAGTAGTTAAAAGCTCAGTGCTGGTTTCTGCGCCTCCTCTGTGACCTGCTTCCCAACAATCGTGCAGCCGCTGCACTGTGTAACAAGATGATGCCACACCCCCAGCAGCGACCAGTGCGGCAGAGACAGGATTGTACAGAGACAAAGAAGCGCAGATTTAATACTAGCACCAGATAATAATAGCAACAGTTGATGGCTGTGCCGGGGGGCACACATCCATGGCACTTGCAGCAGCAGCTGATGGCTGTGCGCTGGGCGCACCCTCAGGTGGCATGCGCATGCAGTGTACATGCACATGGGCTCAGCGCAGGCAGATGGGCTTGGTGTAAAGCTTGAGCTGTGCTGCTGCTGCCACAAGCGCACCGCTGCCATTGCCAACAAAACGCAGAGCTGCACAAAGCCTTGGACGCCTCCCCAGACCTAGGCTGGCGGCAGCATGAGCGTGCGCTCGTTCCTCGCCCTGACGGGCCTGGGCGTGTATGGCGTGTCCTTATACGGCAGCTACCGCTGGTTCCGCATCACGGCTGGAGGGATGCATGGCACGTGCGGCTGCCCCGCCGGCGGCGGCGCGCAGTGGGACACGCTGGCGGACTCGTACGACCGCGAGGTCGGCCTGGACGAGACGCTGATGGGCCTGCGCCTACTGCGCTGGTGGCTGGTGTCGCACGCACAGGCGCGCTGGCCGCCCCCGCCTGTGCAGCCGGTGCAGACGCTGTTGCTGCAGGTGTGTCAAGGGCGATGGTGTCGAAGTGCCTAGCAGTACTGTGTGCATTGGCATGAAGACGTTCTGTCATTCAACCAGCAACATAGGTGCCGACAGGCACAGGGCTGTGTTGCTCCTGCCACTCCCTGGCTATGGCTGCAGCCTCAGTCTGTGGGCTGTCTGCGCGCAGGGCGACGTGCTGGAGGTCTCGGCCGGCACGGGCCGCAACCTGCCCTTCTACGCGCGGCAGCAGCTCACGTCGCTCACGCTGACCGATAGCAGCAAGGCCATGCTGTTCCACGCGCGCGCGAAGGCCGCCGCGGCGCCGCCGGGCGTGCCGACGGCGGTGCACCTCAGCGACGCCGCCCGGCTTGCCGCGCGGGACGGCGGCGCCGGGCGCGGGGCGGCCGGGGAGGCCGCGGCGCAGAGCGGCGCCGCCGGTGAGCTGCCCCGGCACTGCTTGACCGCGGCGCTGCTGCTCCCCTGATGCAGCCTCGCCCGCGGCCGCCTGGCGGGGCGCACCTCTGGCGCTGCCTGCCTCACGAGCGCGCCAGGGTGCACAACACACTCTGGGCTGGTGGCATGCATGAGCACCTGTGCCCCGCACCAGCTAGCGTGGCATATGCGAATGCTCCCTGAATGACGCATTGCCGCCGGAAACCGCTTGCCGAGCAGGCTGCATGCACCTCGGCTTTTACAAGTCGCGCAGCGCTGCCTGCGCCGTCCGCACGCCGTGCGCAGCACGGCCAGCGCCCCGCCGCTGAAGGAGATTGTGGGAGGCTGCGCCAGCCCTGGGGCGGCGCACGTGCACGGCGCTGGATTTCGAGCACACTGGCAGCGCCGCCCGGCAAACGGGCGCATGACGCCGGCGCCCGTGCTCCTGCAGCGGCGCAGGTCGCGGCGCCGCCGCGCGAAGGCGAGCCGGCGGAGAGCCCGTTCACGGCGGGCCTGCGCGCCTTCCCGCCGGCCAGCTTCACCACGGTCGTGGACACCTTTGGGCTGTGCTCGCACGCCGACCCGGTCGCGACGCTGCGGGCGCGCCCCGTGCGTGCGCATGCGTCCGCTCGATGCGGGTGTGGCTTGGGGGGTGTACCGTGCTGCAGCCTGCTCTGCGGAGGCGAGCGGTGTGTCCGGGACGCGAAGCCAAGCGCATAGCCCAGTCAGAGCCGAGCAGCCAGAGCGCAGCGCCGCAGGGCGCGCGCCGCCGGCGCGCCGCTGCGGCTCATCAAATCGCTATGCGCGCTGGGGCCGCCGGCGCACCGCCGCGGATAACCAAGTCATTGCATGCCCTGGGGCCGCTGGGGGCGCCGGCGCGCCGCCGCGGCGCACCGAATCGTGCCTGGTGCGCCCCGCCAGGAGATGGCGGCGGTGTGCAAGCCGGGCGGCCGGCTGCTGCTGCTGGAGCACGGCCGTGCGAGCGCCGGCTGGCTGAACCAGCGCCTGGACGACGGCGCGGAGCGGCACCATGCCAAGTTTGGCTGCCACTGGAACCGGCCCATCCTGGACATTGTCGCGGAGGTGCGCGCGCGGGCTGGTGCCCATTCTCAGTTTGCGTGCGTGCCGTGTGTGGCCGGTACCAAGCCGCTACAAGGACTGGTCTGACTACACTGCTGAGGGGGTGCACACGCAGTTCCACTTCCGCCTGCTCCCAAACCGCCCGCGACATGCACCGCAGGCCGGGCTGGAGGTGGAGAGCGTGAGCCGCTGGCACTTCGGCACGACCTACCTCATCGTCGCGCGGCCGGGCCGCGCCGCGCTGGCGCTGCCGGGCTGAGCGCGTCGCGCGCGGCGTCGCGACAGCGAGGAGCTGCGGTGCGGCGGGAGCGGCGGCTGTGCAGCGGGACATGCAGGCGCCCTGCAAGCGGCCGCTAGCAGCCTGCCATGGGGCCCTGTAAAATACTGCCATGGGGCTTGCTGAATCCTTGCCGCAGAGCCAGGATCTGGATGCACCTGAGTTGTCGCACAATTGGTCTGCAAGTGGCCTCATAGGAAATGAAGGCAATGGCGCTCAACGGCCTCCTTGCTCAGACCAGGGATGGTGGCCACGCAGACTGAGCAGACGTGCTCACGGCGGTGGACCTGGCGCGCGCCTCCGCCGGCGCAGTCTGCACCGCCGCCGCCGCGCGGGCTAGCCTTCTCGCTGCAGGCGCGCCACAGGCCCCCACGGACCAGACTCCTGCGGATCAGACTAGAGAGGTCGGGTGCGAGTGCTGCAACTGCATCACAGCGGCACACACTGTTGCATCTGCTACATAATGTACAGAAGAAACGCCCCCATGTCAGGATGCTCACAACTGACAGCATTATCCACTCTGTGCCTTTCGTTGCCGGTTTGGCAATGCCAATTGATCTTACAGCACGGATTGCTTGCTGCGCAGGCGGAGGATAGTTCTGTGCAAGCTGCCTGCAGCGCTGCTGGCGTGCTTGCCAGATCGGCTCGCCATGTTCGAGGGCCGGCTTGTAGAATTTCTGCAGCACTGCCTCTGCACGCACATGCGGAGGTTACCATATCCTATGCAAACATGGTCAGTCAGTTATCACAACCAACCAGGCTGCCAGGCAAGAGCCCATGGACCACATCATAGTGTACACGCATTCTGGTCCCGAGCCATACATCGCATGACGGAGGCAGCTGTGCCCGCAACCAACTGACCGCGAACACAGCGGCCCTGCAGCAGCACCACTGCCCCGCTTCCGCCCCATTCAGGCACATTGTTGGGCAGAGTAAAAACAGTTCTGACGACGGGCAGCTGTGCATGGACATGTCACGCCTAAGCACGCCAGGTCGCGCGCCGCCACAGACTGCTGTAAGAATGGCGCGCCATGCATGCTGCCACCGACAAGCGGAGCCGGCCAGCGGGGTTGATGCATTTCTAGGCCATGAACTGGAGCCAGGAGGCGGGACCTAACCAGGATGTAAGCCGTGCTGAATGCACCGCAGCACCCAGACGCCGCTCCTCTGCGCGGATGGAGGCCCCGCCTGCCTCCATCCGCGCCGCTGGTGCCCCGCAACAAGACACGCCACCCCTCCACCCCCGCGACCTCCACGCCCCGGCGCCCCTGCCTAGCCCCGGCGGCCCAGCCGCTCCTTCATCGCGCGCAGCGCATCCTCCACCTCGTCCTCGGCGCGCCGGCGCTGCGCGTCGGCGGCCGCGCGTGCGGCCGCCAGCCGCGCCTCGGCCTCCGCGGCCGCGCGCGCCGCGGCCGCCTCGGCGCCGCCGGCGGCGTCCCGGCCGCCGGCGCGGCCGCGGCCGGGCGCGCCGGGGTTCAGCGGCTCGGCGCCGCCGCCGCCGCGCGCGGACGGGCCGGAGGCGGCGCCCCCGGCGCCGGGGTTGGTGGCGCCACCGCTGGGCGAGCGGTCCTGCCACCCCAGCTCCTGCGCCAGTTGCGCCGACGTGCGCGTCAGCCAGCGGTCTGCGGCCGCGGCGCCCTCCGCCCGCACACGGGCGGGACACGGTGTCAGCATGCCTCGTGTGTGCCCCCAGCGCATGCCCAAGGTAACCTATACCCTATATGACATGGTAGTCTCCCTACCCCACCCTACCCTTTCCTATGTTGCTCCCAGGGAGGCCGCCAGGGGGCGCACCTGCTCCAGGAACTCCACAAACTCCTCGCCCAGGTCGGCCAGCTCCTCCCAGAGCCCGGCCGGCTGGCCGCCGCGGCGCTTTTCGCTCTGCGCACGCCGCGCGCCCAGGTCGCGCTCCACGTCCCGGAAGAAGTCGCCGACGGAGTAGAAAGCCTCCTCGGCCGCCTTCTGCGCGCGCTGCGCCGGGTCGCCGCCGCCGGCGCCGCCGGCGGCGCCGGCGGTGCCGGCGGTGCCGCCGCGGAACAGGTCGTCCCAGTTCAGGCCGCCGCCCTGGCGCGGCGAGCCAGCAGCAGCTGTCACTGAGTCGCTTGCTGGTGGCGCACGCATGCTAGAAAGGTGGTGCACCTGAGAACCTAGGTCGCGACAGGTGACACGCACTCACGCCGTGTGCCTTACCGCAGGCGACACGCCCAACTGCGCGCGGCGCGCACCTGACGCATCGCAGCCTGATGCCATGCATGTTCAGGTCGAGTCACGCAGGTACCCGCAGGCATAGTCGCTCAGCGTGCAGTCAAGCCCCAGACACAGTGGGCGTGCAGTCGAGGTGTCGGACACAGTCGCGCCCCGGCTCACCTGCTGCCGGTCAAACTTTGCGCGCTGCGTCGCATCCGACAGCGTCTGGTACGCCACCTTGCACTCCATGAAGCGCTCCTTGGCGTCCGCCTGCACGGTGGCGCTCGCACGTGTGGGAACCTGGCCGTGTCACACACACAGCCAGGCAAGTCCACGACCTCGCACAGACTCTAGAGATCGGCCATATGATCTGCCATATGTGCGTGAGCCACACTGCAGCGCTGCCACCACAGCACGCTGCTGCCTGCCCGCCTCTACCCACGGCCTGCGGCCTCCCGCCTGGGCTCCCGCCAAGGCCGCTCGTGCGGGCCCGTGCGGCGGGCACGCACCGCTTTGTTCACGTCCGGGTGCAGCTTCAGCGCGCGCTGCTTGAACGCACGCTTGATCTGCACCAGGTCCGCATCGCGCGGGACCCCCAGGATGTCGTACGGCGAGCGCGCCGCCGCTGCCACGCGCGTCTGCCGCCGCCGCTGGCCCGGCCGCCGCCGCGCGGCGCTCTGTCCCGGGGCAGGCGCCCCGAGGCTGCCCCAGGCCGTCTGCCAGTCGTGCGCGGGGCCGGGTGGCATGCGCCCGGGCAGCGCGGCCATGGTGGCGGCTCGCCGCGCCCTGCCCGGTCCTCCAGGTGTGCACCGAGCACCCCAGGCCGCCGGCCAGTCGTGCTGGCCTACCAGTGGTGCGCGCCTGCACACAAGCAAGGTCTTAGCATGCGAGCCTGGCCATATATGCAGCATGCGTGCTGGCCGCGCGACGGCGCGTGCCCAACCTGTAGCGCTTGCGCCACCCGCACGCCGCCTGGCAGCTGCTGCACAGCATGAGCGGCGCGCGGGGCCCGCCCTGGGCCGCTGGCAGCGCATGCACCGTGCCGGCAGCTGAGCCCTGTACGTGCGCCATAGCTGCAGTGGGGAGCTCCGCATTCGCGCCTAGCCAGGACACCTCCTGTGCTCCCAGGTTCTCAGGTAGGTTACGGTTAGCCGGTGACGCTCGCTAGCGCTCAGGCTTGCTTCCTGCAGCTTGCTCCTCGGCCTAACCGGCGTCGTGAGCTTCCTGAGCTGTTGACAGTGAGTGCGTGACAGCTTTGCCGGCCTTGAGGAGCCCTGCATCGCCCCGTTATGGCTTTCGCAGCGCATGCGCCCACGTGCGCGCTGGCACAGCCCGGCCGCCAGGCTGCCTGCCTGCCTGCAGCGCGCGCGAGCGCGCGCGCTCCGGCCCCCTTTGCAGGAGTGCTGGCCGGGCATGCAGCCGCCAGGAGGCCCGCGCAGCTGCAGCGCCTGCAGTTGCAGGCGGTTGCGGGTGGGGACCCACTCCATGGTTCAGCATGCTGCTGAGCGGCCCCCCGCGTGTGAGGGGAGGCACTAGGCCGTGCACAGCTGTTTCATGTGGACGCAGCCCCGCGCATGTCGCGAGGAGGCATTGCTCCGCTGCCTGGCTTGCAAACGGAGAGCTTGCTAGCAAGGGAGAGCGCCTGTCGTACTATGTAAGCTGGAGCGGCTCAAGGACGCGGTCTGACGCTTGCGCGCGTGGGGGCAGCGGCGGAGCCCGCCACATACGGCGCGCCGGGGCCGGTGGACGAGGCGGCAAAGTACGCTGTCATAGGTGAGCAGAGCTGGCTGCGGCACTGCTTGCGGGGCGCCCAGCGCTCGTGGCAGGCGCTCGCAGAGCAGACCCCGCGAAGTAACATGCAGTTTTGCACCAAGCTGTGCAGAAGGTTCTTTGCTGTACATGAAGGGGCTTGTTTGAGAAAAGGTGATGAGAGCATGTGCAGGCTCAGAGTCGGCCCGCTGACGTGAGGGCCGCGCGCGTGTGCGCAGACATTGGCGGCCACCAGATGCTGGTGGAGGAGGGGAGGTGGTACACATGCAACCGGCTGGAGGTGCGCTCATAGCGCTGCGCGGCACGGCCCTTGCACCCTCGCCAGGCTCCTGGCTCGCGGCCCCCGGCTGTCGGGCGGGCGGCCAGGAGAGCCCGAGCTGGGGGCGACTTGAGATATCACAAGGGGCTCAAAAGCCTGCGCAAAGTGCCCGCAGTGTTTGAGCAGCAGGGCGTGCAGGCGCGGGGGCAGACGTGGCTGTGAGGCCCCACGCTGCGCCAGCTCAGCGGGCTTGACGCGGCTTCTGGCCGGCCGGCACTGTGTGCCCATGGCAATGGCTGCACGCGTGTAGTCGTGTGCGCGGAGGAGCTGGCTGCCAGCTGCTCACCAGGCACGTGTTGGGCAGTTGCGCGCTGGCGCTGGAGCAGGCCGCTGCCGCCCGCACGGACGCGCGCGCACTGCCGAGCCCGGGGCCTGCCGCGCTGCTGACGCGTGGCCCGCCCCGGGGCCGGCCGCAGGCGGAGGTCGGCAGCAAGCTGCAGCTGGGGCGCGTGCTGGCGCTGAAGGAGGCGGGCGAGTTCCACGTGGGCCGGCCGTACCTGGAAGATGTGCGCATCGAGGCCGACGTGATCGACGAGGTCAAGGCGCCCAAGGTGATCATCTTCAAGATGCGCGCGAAGAAGCACTACCGCCGCAAGACGGGCCACCGGCAGCCGCTGACCAAGTTCCTGATCACCAAGATCGAGCGGGCGTAGCCGCGGCGGCGGCGCGCCGCGGCGCGCGCGGCCCGCCGTACGGTGCTTCCGTTGCGGCGCCGGACGGGCCGGGCCTGCTCGGGCGCACGGCCACGGCCTCTGGTGCTCGGCCGCAGGCAGGCTGCATGCAAACTGGCATGCACGGGGGCGCCGGTGCTCCCCAGCGTGCCACAGCATGAGCGCGTGCGGATGCAGCTCGCTGCGTGTGCTGTGCTGCCATGCAGCTCGCGGCGCTGCGGCGCGTCGCGGCTGCCATGCGCCTCATAACCAGCCCGCCTTGTAACCAAGCCAAACCTGGCACGTGCGAACCCTCGAGGACACACCAGAACTCTCCTGACGCACGTCGAGCGCTTGCGCGGAAGTGCGAGCAGCCCACAGGTTGCTGACGGACTGAGAGACACACTGTGCTGATGTTACAGGGCCAAGCCCAAATACAACATGCACTGAACAGATACCTACAACCCAACCATCACAGCCCTTTGCGCCGCACATACAGGGTCCCCGCATGTTGCAAGCCCAATATCAGTGCCCTGCCTAGCCAGCGCTGCAGCGCCGAAACAACGCCTGCACCTGCCTGCACACGCACCTTCCTGGTTACAGTGGCGCACGCCGCCCCAACCCCGCATCACGCCTCCCCAGAAGGCCTGCGATGCGGCCGGCTGGTGCAGCCACACGAGGTGCCCGCGCTCTCAATCACAGGGGGGCGATACTGGTACAGATGGGGCGCGGCCCGAGGCGCCACAAAGCAGGCATACGCATGCAGGCAGTAATTCTATTAGTCAGCACGGGTCCCTGTTGAATACAACCACATACACATACAGGTCCCAGCCGACGTAGAAGACACGCCCCTGGACGGGCGATGCACATATGTACCCTTGAAAACCTGCATTCTGGGCCATGCTGGGGAGCTCGCAGGCAAGAGGTCGCCTGCTGCGTGTCTGGCAGCCGCGACGGAGCGCGCCCTGCCGCGCAGCGCTTCCACGAGGACTGCCCCACACCCGGCCGCAATCAGCACGCACACCTCGGAAAGCTGTGTTCCAGGGCCACCCGATTCTCATGCGAATGGGTTGACCGCTGGCTGGCCACCCCGTGCACAGCCAAGGCCCCTATCCCAACCAGTAAAGCAGCAGGCCGCGCCTGGCCTGATGCCGTTCCTCAGCCTCAGCTTTATGCCGTCCAGACACAGAGCTGTCAACCTATCCCCTGGGCCCTGACACTCCTCCCTTGGGAATTTCATGTTTATGCATGCGCATACGCGCCTGTGAGACATTGAGTGGGTTTCAGGTGCCTGCCGCGGCTAGCGGCGCCCGCCAAAAGCGCACTGGCCCCAGGCACAGGTTCATGTATGGCCAGCCAACCAAGCAGACCACAATCTGGCACTGAGACGATAAGGTCGCCGGCCGCAGCAGAGGGCGCGGCAGCGCCTGATACAGCCCACCAGCGCGCAGGTGCAATATCGCGCTCATTGGTCACAAAGATTTGCGGCCACAAGATGCGCCAGGCGGCGCAACAGTCTTAGGCGCTACAATCGCTCGCCGGCATGGCCGCGAGCACGCTTGCTGACACAGAGGCGCCGGCGACGGCCGGCGCCGGCGGTGCCCGGCCGCGCTAGGCCGCGGGCGCAGCCTTGTGCACGTTGATCACGAAGGGGTTGCCGGCGGCGGCTGCGGCGGCGGCGGTCGCGCCGACGTCCAGCTGCGACGCGCGCTCCCAGGTCGCGGGCGCCGCCCAGCCGCACTGCTGCTCCAGCGCCAGGTTGTACTCGTTGCCCTTGCCGCCCTTGTACGCGGAGGTCACGATGCGGAAGAAGCCCTGCGCGGCCGCGGCAGGGCTCGCGCGCTGCGGCCGGAGCAGGGCTTGTGCGCTGCGGCCGGCTTGCTTCACGGCAAGCGACAGGCAGTGGCGGAGCGGCTGCACGCGCATTGCTGTTTGACCTGGACATGTGCAGGGCTGCCGCCCTGGTGCCGGACGCACACAAAACCCTGACAGGCGCCCAGGCACATGCTAAACACCACGCAGGCAGTAGCACGCTGGCACCGTGAGCGTGCCACACGCACGCGGCTCAAACACAACCGCGCACGGGTCGCGAGCAGACTGCGGGCGCTTCGGCAGCGGGCGCTTTGCGTGCTGCTGAGGGCTGGGCACACCTTCTCGCCCCACGGCTCGCCCCAGCTGTTGCGCACGATCCTGCGTCGTGCGCGTTCCCAGTCGACAGCCGCACAACATGCCAGCGATGACCATGCGCCATGCGTGCCCGCGGAATCTAAAGGAGAGCGTACATGCTGGACACTCTTCCCTCAGCATTCCAGTCCTTGATAGCAGGGACACTCGAGGTCTTGCACATACACTCGCAGGCATGCCGCCTGCTTCATGCGCCCAGACTGTGCAGTCCTCACATGCGCGGGAGGTGCAGGCGCCTGGTTGTGCAGAAAGCTGACCCACAGCGCTTGGCCTTCGGGGTGCCATGCACACTAGCAGGCAGCCGCAGCGCCTGGCCTTCGCGCTGCCCATGCATCTGGGCGGGGCGGCCGCAGCACACCAGTACTCCACGTCGTCCTCGACGCCCCAGCCAATCACGCTGACGATGTGGTTGATCACGGCGTACGGCTTGTGCTCGGCGTAGATGTAGCCGCCCTCATACGCGTCCAACTTGGCCGTGGCGTCGATGCCGCACGAGATGGGGCCGCGCGCAAAGACCTGGCACCAACGGCTGTGCTTGCGCGGAGTGCTGCAACAATTTTTAAGGCCTGCCAGACTGATGCGCTCGATGGAGCCCGGCGGCGCGACACTTGCCGCCATCCTACACAGTGCATCGGTCTGGGAGACTTTTGTGTTATCTCTTGGTCGCGCAGAAGGGAGGAGAACACGACAACTAGCGCATCAAATGGACCTGTCACAGCCTCCCCCACACAGACGTGCGCCTGCGCGGCGCCATGCTATGGAAAAGGAGAACCGGCGAACGGGTCCGGCCCGGCGCGCGAACCTCCGCCTTCATGGCCGCGGCGCCGTGCAGGCGCCCGTGCTCGCGCACGACCAAGCGGTTGTACTCCTTGAGCGGCGCGCAGCCCGTGCGCGGCCAGCAGGTGTAGCACTGGTCGCGCGCGTTGCACACCTGGCGCGCAGCGCGCGGCGGGCGCCTGAGCGTGCGGCTGCGGTGCCGGTGGTGGTCACTCGCGAGGATCGCCCGCAGCACAAGCGTACAGGCTCTCAATTGTTTGCTCGCCCTGCTGCAGAAAAGGTGCGCGGGCTCTGTCTGCTGCTGCAGGCTGGCGCCGCATCCCCGCCCTCCGGCAACAGAGGCGCTGACAGGAAGTTTGCACTTGGCAGCAGGGCGTGCAGGGAGCACGAGCCCCGCACGTGCGCTTGCCAATGTGCCTCCAGCTACCCACGTGCGGCCTGCCGAGGCCACACCGGCGCAGCGGCAGCGTGCGCTGGTGCACCTGGTCAGTCGCCACGTAGTTGTTGCACGTCTCGTCTGGGATGCCCTCCGCTGCAGCGTACTCGTACACCTTGGAGTCCCAGCCTGCGCGCCGTGCCGCGCGACAGGCCTCAGCAGCGCGCCGCTCGCCCAAGCACGTCATCTTACCAGTCCGGTAGAAAGTTCCTGTTTTCGTCCTTGCGGTGCACACAGCTCGTTGCGCAGCTGCCGGTCGCGCGGGCGCTTTTAACTGACACCTGTCACCGCGTCGACACAGCAGCGCAGGGAGCAGAGGGATGGAAGCACCTCCATGGCAGCTTCCAGCAAAGCCGCAGTCGATCACGTTCTGCACGCTGAGGTAGGCGCTAGGCCAGGCGCCCCCCTGCCAGCCCCAATACGCTCCCTGTTAGTTTCTACACACATCGGCAGCTAACGCACAGAGCTGCTCAGCTGGTGAGGACCGGCACAGCATGAAGGTGCGCAGAGGGACAGGAGCCAGCAAGGGTGGACGCGTGCGGTCACCTGCAGGATGTTCTGCCTGTCTGCCAGAGCAGATGTTGCGCCCATGGCCCAGCAGGAGCCGCTGCACAGTCACGGCGAACAGTTGACAGCCGCACGCGAAAACTGATGTGGAAGCAGCACAAAGCAGACTCAGAAAGAGTCGCTCAAGCAGGCAAGGGCCCGCTCACCAGTACTGCGGAATGTGCTGCAAGCAGGCCACAGAAAGCGTGTCAGTCGACGGCCGCAGCAAGACATTGCTGCTTCAAACACTTGACGCGCACGGAGCAGCTGCGCACCTGGTTGCGCGTTGTGGAGCAGTAGTTCGTGCCGTTGACGTTGCGCCTGGGCGAGCAACAGAATCAGGCACGTGCCAGGTGCACGAGCAAGCACGAGAAGGGTTGTGCATGGCTGCGAAGGCAGCGAGTGCCGGCTCACCAGTCCCACGCCACCGGCAGGTCCGACGCCTTTATGTAATCCTGGGGCAACGGCGTCTTCCTGCAGGGAGCCAGCGTCCCGGTCAGGCCGCAGTATGAAGCAGCCTCCCAAACGCCGATCTGCTTGCCCGGATGAGCAGCCGCAGGCTGCAAGACCACGCCTAGTGCGACCTCACTGGAACGGTAAGGTTTCCTGAGACCATACAAGAGCAGCCTGAGGGCACAGCGCTGCGCCGCTGAGCGTCGTCCTTGTCCAAGCTAGCAGCCACTCCTGCACACGGCCGAGGCGCTCCCAAGCGGGGGCCGCACAGCAGCGGCTGGTACTTCGGGTCAGGAATGATCAGCGTGGCCCACGCGGACGACGCCTGGCTTGGCGTCTCGTCGAGCACGAGCGCGCACGCCACGCCTGCCAGCGCAAGCGCCCCAAGCAGCACGCAGCGCATCGCCATTGCCTTCGCCGCAGGCTCTGCTTGGTCTGCGCGGTAGGCTGGTGAACACAGGCTGTCTCTGGCAATATACGGATAGCTTCGATGCGCCTCAGAGAGCAGCCGCTTGGGGAGGGGCCCTTCCGGAGGGGTCCAAATTAATCGGCTAGCAGGCAGGCAAGGATGAAGAGGAGAAAATGCACAGCCAGCATGCACCACCATGAACCGTTTAGAGAGCCTGTGCATGCGTCCGGTGATGAGCCGGCACAGAGTGCTCACGGCTTGGACCCAGTTCACGAGGCGCGGCTGCCTTTGAAGCCAAGGCCCGCCTCTCACTGTGAGGTGTTGACCTAACACTCTCATTTGAATGCCGCTGCAAGCCTGCACAGCTACATGATTCAAACAACTAGCGCAAATTGTAAAGGAGCCTGCACATGCATGCGCAGGCCCTAACGCAAAGTCTCGCCGAGGCACCGAGCGCGTGTGCTCGCACACATGCGCGAACGCACTCTACAGACACTCTCCCTTCAGCACTACTCCCGGACCGCGTCAGTGCAGGCGCGGCCGCGCCGCGCGCGCGGGCACGACAGGCGGCCCTGCCGCTTTGCGCTTGCCCGCGGGCGCCGCGCCCGCGCCTGGCGCCAGGCTCTGCCGCCGCGCCGCCTGCGCGTGGCACCGCCCCATGCATCAGCACAGGGTGAGAGTCTGCTGTCCTGCCCTGATGCATGCCTCCTATCCTGTCAATGCCAGACTGCGCAAATGCCACACTGCGCATTGCCAGTATGCACATGCTGCTACACCCCTGTCCAAGTGCAGCCCGTGCGGCTGGGGCGGGCGCCGCGCGCACCGCGGCGGCGTCCGCGTCAGGCGCGCCCTGCACGTTGCGCCGGGCGCCGCCGCGCGCGGCCGTCTCGCACGAGTTGACCTTCGCCGCAAAGCGTAGCGAGCACACCGTCTCCTGCCGCCCGCCGCACGCCCACACCATGTCAGAGTGCGGTGGCGCTGCTCGGGCGTGCAGAGGCTGCGCAGGGCGCAGCATAAGAGCATGAGAGCACAGAAAAGCACCAAAGTCGATGGCGTCCATGCCAGACAAGCAGATCGAAGAGGCGGCACGGCGGGGGCTGAGGGCCCCCGCGCCTGCGCACTCTCAGGCTCGGGGTTGACGTTGACAAACATCAGCGTCTTGCCGCTGCCGCCCAGACAGGGCTGCACACCCGCGCATCGCACATGCGTCAGCAGCAGCTGGAGCGCCATGCCAATGACAGCAGGACGTTCGGTCACGTCGATCAGCTGATATAGTCAGATTTTGGCGCAAGTGCGGGGCATGCATAGGGCCGTGCAGCCGCCGCATGTCCCGACATCATGCACTGATGCAGCAGCATTAGCGTCACCGCTTGCGGCAAACGCGCAGAAGTGCGTCCTATCAAGGAAGCGTCGCCATGTGGCTGAGGTGAACAGCCGCGGGCGGCATGTTGGGCCTTCACACTCGGGGCGCGGAGCCAGGTCCCGGGCGCGCCTGCAGCAGCTGCGTGAGCTTGGAGTTGCGGTAGGGCACGTGCGCGCTCCGGGCGGCCAGCGCGGCAAACACGTCGCCCAGCGCGCTCAGCGACCGGTTGATGGAGCACGCCTCCTTGGCGCGCTGGCCCTCCGCGCCCGAGCGCGCCAGCCGCTCGCTGCGCGCGCGCAGCTCTGCCTGAGAAACCACCCGACTGCAGGTTTTGCAGTGACTGAGCTTATGTGCCCCAGCGCGCCGGCCGCTTGCAGCGTGCACGCAGCGGTGCCGGCATGCCGCAGCTAAGGACTGCGGGTTTCACAATGGACCTTGCCTTCGCACACTCATTGTCCTCACGCTCCTCGCGTGTCCCGGTGACTTGAGCCGCTGCGCATGCGCAGCCCTGGCAGGAGCGCGCGGCCACACCGAGGCACTGTGTGCATCGCAGCCTTTTGCGCACACCAAACTCCCAAACTGCACCCCACACCAGCGCGCGCCTGCCGGCCAGGTCCACCAGGTTGAGCGCGCCGGTGAGCCGCACGCCGCTGGCCGCGTGCGCGCCGGCGATGTTGAGCATGAAAACGCTGTGCGAGCGCGACGAGGCGGCGTTGAGCGCGGTCGCCTCGCACGCGCGCGCGGCCGCCGCGCGGCGCACCAGCGCCGCCGCGGACTCCGGCGCGGCCACGGCCACGCGCGTCGCGCCCGCCACCACCGTGTGCCCGCCTGCGCCCCCCAAAGTTGGCAGCCGGCACGGGCAACAGGTGCCTGATACAGCCGCTGGTCAGGTGCTGGATCGTCACTGCAAGTAAGCACATCAGCGCGCTCCTCCATGCGCGGCAGTACTGGCAACGCGCTCGCAGGCGCACAGACTTCTTTTCCCGGCAGGCGTCCCAACCCAGACGCATATCAGCTGCGGCCGACACGAAGCGCTATCAGCTGTGGATGGAACGCGAGCGCGCCGTCGGCCGCGTGCTTGATTGCGCCGTCGGCGAGGCGGCCGGCGTCGCCGCGGCGCGGCGGCTCGGCCAGCAGGTCGCGCAGCGCCTCGTTGTACACCTCAATGAACGATGCCTCCAGCGCGTACTCCCAGCCCTCCGCCTTTAGCGCGCGCACCGCCTCCAGGATCTGCGGGCCGCAGGCCCTTTTAGAGTGTGCCGCGGCACCTGACCACCGGCGCCTGCAGCGTGGCGTCCCAGCGCGCGGCCTGCACCGTGCGCGCCGCGCTGCAGGGTCTGCCCGGCCCTGGCCTTATAGGGTCACAAGTTACCCTGGACGCCAGGGCATGCGTGCACGCGCAACAGTGGCTCGCCCCCAGCATGCACTCGACAGACATGCATGCCAAGCTGTTGTGGTCCTGTTGGACGCAGCCCCCAATGGCACATGCGTGCAATGGCACATGCGTCCAATGGAAGGACGCTGCGGGCCCTCTGCGCCGCAGCGCGACGCATGCGCGAGAGCGCGTCGCGGCCCGGCAGCGCGCGGCGGGGCAGGGCGGGGCGCGCCTTGAAGACGGAGCGCGGGATGATGCCCTGCGCGTCCGGCGCGCGCCCGCCCTGCATCGTGTGCGTCTTCCCGGCGCCGCTCTGCCCGTAGCTGAACAGGCACACCTGCGCGCGCCGCCGGCCGTTGGGCAGCGGCCCACGCGCCGGCTCCCCGCACCCGGCCCGCATGCCGCGCGCCAGCATGGGCCCTCCAGTCAGGGGGCCTCGCGCACAGCAGGCCGGCAGCATCGCCGGCATCACCTCATGGCAACGACGGCGCGCGGTGCGCGCGCAGCATGACCTGCCTGTGCGCCGCGCAGGGGCTGTTCGGGACAGACGCCCGGACACACACCTAAGCAAGCCATCCCGGGGGACTGCTGTAGTGCAGGGTCAGGGTAGGGTTATAGGGTTAGGGTATGGCGCGCGCCTTGTAGCCGTCCAGCGCGGATTGCACCAGCTCGGCGACCTCGCCAAACACCTCGGCCTGGCTGGCGGCCGGGCCGAATACGCGGTCAAATGTGAACGCCTGCTCGCGGCCCTCGGCCGTCAGCCGCACGCTCGCACCGTCCGCGCCGAGCGCGACCGCCGATCGCGGGTGCGGGCGCAGGCGGCAGAACACGCGGATCTGCGCGGCGTCGGGGCGCGCGTCAGGGCGGCGCTGCGGGAGCATCATGTGTGAGGGCCTGACTCAGAGCCGTCTGCCACGGGAACTACCTGAGCAAGCCCAGGCATGAAATGTGGTGCATTCTTGCGCTCGGCTTTGCGAGGCTTCACACAGCATTTGCAGATGTCTAGGACTGCTGCGCGCTCAGCGCCAAGTACCCACCGCCTCAGCCTTGTCAAGTGGCGCAACGGCGCCGCGGCGCCAGCGCTGACACAGCAGCCCGACCTGCATCGGCCCCCAGATTCGTCACCTTGTCCGGCACCCAGGCCGGGCGGGCGCGGGCGCACGTTGCCGCGCAGCTCGACCAGCTGGTTGTGCAGCGCGCGGCGCTGCGCGGCGCCCTCCGCGGCGGCCGCCTCCAGGCCGGCCACGCGGCTGATCAGGCGGCCCAGCATCTCCGCCTGGTCCAGGCTGCCTGTGCCAATCGCCTCCTGCAGCGCCTCCATCTCGCCTGCGCGGAGCGCGGGTCCTGATCAGGCGCGCCCCTCGCCCCGCGCAGCTCCGCCGCGCCGCCGGCGCGCCGCACGGAGCTCCTCAGGCGGACCCTCGCCCCCGGCGGCGCCGCAAATGCCACTGCCCTGCCTACGGATCGTGCGCTGAGCATGCATGGCCTTGTACAGCCCATGCCGATCCCGTATTCCGCCGGCGCCGCGTCCCACTGCGCTGAGCACGTGTCACACGCTGGGCACGTGTCACGCACTGCGCGCGCGCGGGCCGGGCGCCCGCCGCCTGTAGCGCCTCAGCCTGGCCTGCGCCACGCTTAAACTGCTCCAGAAAGCATCACATGCGGAATGTGCGGGCGGGCGGCGGGCTCGCTGTGGGCGTTCATCAGGTTGCGGGCCGGACACGCAGGGCGGGGTCGCCGCACCCTCGATGCGCGCCAGGCGGGCGGCGCGCTCCGCGGCGGCGGCCTGCGCGGCCGCGTGCGCGGCTGCCGCGGCCTCGGCCTCCGCCCGTATGGTCGCGGCCTCGGCGCGCGCGCCCTGCGCCTCCGCGGCGGCCGCCGCGGCGGCCGCCTCCGCCTCCGCCGCCTGCGCGCGCCGCCGCTTGGCATTGGGACCTAACCTTATCCTAACCACTTTTTTGTGCACAGGCAAGCCGGCGCTGTGCTGGCCGGCACAGGCTCCCGGAAATGCGCGCGGGCAGCGTGCGCGCGCGCCGCCGCTCGCCGGCCTCGGCGGCCGCCGCAGGCGGCTCGGCGGACCGTGCAACAGATGCGTCGTGCGACATGCGCCCTTCGCACGCCGGCCACCCCCGCTCGTCACATGACCGCGAGCCCAGGCCAGGCAGGATTAGGTTTAGGGTGGGGTAGCGCAACACGCCTGCGCCTGCAGGCGCTGCTGCGCGTCCGCCGCGGCGGCCGCGGCAGCCTCCAGCGCCGCGCGCGCCTCCAGCGCGCCGCCCAGGCCGGCCTTGAGTGCGGCCTTCTCCGCCGCCAGCGCGGCCTCTCGCGCCAGCGCGCCGTCGCGCGCCGCCTGCGCGCGGCCGGGGGGACCCCACGTCTAACCCCGCCCTGTCCTGACGCCCTGTCCGGATGGTGCGGGCGGCCCCGGCGCTGCTCGGCGCCGCACGCGCTCGGCCGGCGCGCCCGGGGGCTGCCTGCCCCGAGCGAGCAAACATCCTGACCAGGTCACCGGGCAGCGCTGCCGGCTGCAGCGCAGCCGGGCCGGGGCGCTGCTGCATGCGTGGCCCTGGCTCGGACGTGTTTTGCGGACATGATGAGATACGTGCTCGGTATTGTGCAGCCCATCATGCACACTGGCGCATGGCTGCAACCCTAGGGCAGCGCCCGCGTCGCGCCTGCAGGCTGGCGCGTTCAGCCTCCCAGCGGCTGGCGGCGCCGGCGGCCGCGGCAGCGGCCTCCCGAGCGGCTGCGCTGGCCGCTGCGCCCGTCGCCGCCGCCGCGTCGCGCTCCGCGGCCGCCGCCGCGCGGCGCTCGTCCGCGGCGGCGGCCTCGGCGCGCGCGCGAGCGCGGTCGGCCGCCGCCGCATCTGCCGCGCCGCGCGCCGCCGCCGCGTCCGCCGCCGCCGCTGCCTGCGCCGCGGCCAGCAGCCGCTCGCGCTCGCGCGCGTCCGCGGCCTCGGCAGCCGCCGCGGCAGCCTCGCCGCGCGCCGCCGCCAGCTCCGCGGCGGCCGCGGTGGCCGCAGCGGCCGCCGCGGCGCGCTCCTCCTCGCGCGCGGCGGCGGCCTCGCGCAGCTGCGCCTGCGCACGTCCGGCGGCCTCGCGCGCGGACGCGAGCGCGGCCAGCGCCTCGCCGCGCCCGCCCGCCAGCTCGCGCAGCTGCAGGCCGGCCTCCTTGCGCAGGCCCTCCGCGGCGCCCTGCTGCTCCGCGCGCGCGGCGTCCGCCCTGCGCGCGCGGCCTGGCCTTTCGCCCGAGCAGCAGGGCTGCGCGCGCGCCGGCCGCGGTGCTCGCTTGCTGCGGCTGTGCTGTGCCGCGCGCTGCGTCGGCCCCACGCGCGCCGCAAGCGGCCCCAGCCCTGCCCGGAGCTGGGCGGCATGCCGCAGAGCGCTCCCGCCCTCTGCAGAGCGCGCGCGGGACCCGCGGCGGCGCGGCCCCGGGCCTGCGCAGGCGCGGGCGCGCCGCGCACCGCCGGGCGTCGTCGCGCGCGCGGTCGCGCTCGCCCTCCACGCGCTCCAGCTCGCGCCGGCAGCGGCTCAGCTCGGCCTTGTGCCAGTCCAGGCCGGAGTGCCAGGACGCGGCGGCCGCGCTGTGCTGCGCGGCCGCCTGCGCGGCGTCGCGGCGCGCCGCTGCCAGCTCGCGCCGATGCTCCGCGGCCGCGGACTCCGCCGCCAGCGCGACCGACTCCACCTGCGCCATGGCTAGGGTTAGGGTTCAGTCCCAGGACAGCGACCGGTGCTTCCCCTTGTGAGCTGGCACTGGCGAGACACGCAGTAACTACCAGACAGGCGCCGCCGGGCGGGCGGCCACCGGGGCATGCATGCGTGCGTCTGAGCGTGCGCGTGCACCAGCGCTCACGCTCATGTGGCTGTGCAGCACCACGGGTTGCGGCAGCACTTGGGGTCACAGGGCGCGCTGCTGGCGCGCGATCGGCGCGCCTGCATCGCTGCCTCCTTCTCGAAGCGGACGCAGGTGTCCACGTAGGAGCGCGCGCGCGCGGTCAGCTGCGTCAGGCAGCGGCGCAGCAGCTTCACCAGGCCTGCGCGCAACCGCAGCGGCACTCGTGCACGCACAGTGGTGAAGATGTCTGTCAGCTTGCTGGAGCCGCGGTGCGCCGCCCACAGGGAACGGAGTTCTGGCCTTCCCAACCTGCACGGCCCGTCTGCCAGCGCACATGCCCTGCAACGTCCTGCACAAGCACGCAGCTGCCATGTGCGTGGCGCAGCGGCGCCTGGCGCAAAGCGACGCAGGCGCGGGGCGCCGGGGCGCGCCCGCCAGCTCGGCGATGCGCGACTCCGCGGTCGCGCCGTCCTTGGTGCGCCGCAGCTGCATGGTCAGCCCGCGCTCGCACTGCTCCGCGAAGCCGGGCTCGCCGAACAGCTCGCGCGCGGCCTGCGCCAGGCTTGGCGCCTCCCAGCGCCCGCCCGGCTCAAACTCAGGCTGCGGCGCGCGCGGGCTGGCCGCCGCGGCTGCGCGCGGCGACGGCGGCGGCGCCTCTGGGCCGCGGCCCTCCGCAGGCTCCGGGCGGCGCGGCGCGCCGACAAACGCGCGCGCAGTGCCCGGAGGCGAAACAGCGCGCGCGGCCGGCGCGGGGTCTGCGGCGGCGATGAGCGCCACGCTGTCACGCGCCGCCGCGGCGGCGATCGCCGGCAGCGACGTGGGCGCGGGCCGGTCCGGCGAGCCTCGCTGGGGGCCGTGCGCGGCCTCTGGGCCTGGGGGAGCGCCCGCCTGGCCTGGCGTATGCCCGCCGTGCGGGCACAGCGCCTGCAGACACGCCGGCGCGGCTGGAGCGGTGGCGCCGCCGGCACTCGCGGCCCCCGCGGCGCTCGCGGATGCGAGCGCTGCAGGCGGCGGCGGCGGCGGCGCGCGCAGGCTCTCGCGCTTCAGCGTCTCAAAGCGGCCCAGCAGCGCGGAGTAGGAGCTCTCCATGCGCCGGCCGCTTGTCGGCGACAGCGCCGGCTTGCGCAGGCTGCCCGGCGCACCTGGCGGGGGGGCCGCGGCGGGCGCCAGCGGACGGCCCGACCCCTCTGCACCTGCCGCCTCCCGCACGGGCTTGCCTGCCACGGGCGGTGCGGCAGGCGCTGGCGACGCACGATCGCCGCCCCTGCCGGGCACAGCGCTTCCCGGCTTTGCGGGCGCCGCCGCTGCATCCGGCACCGCCGCCCAGCGCGCGTTCTCCTTGCCCGGCGCGCCGCTGTGCGGCCCGGCAGGCGCGAGGGCGCGCCGCTCGGCCTCCCTGCTCGCTGCCTCGCCGTGCGGCTTGGCAGGCGCGGGCGGCTTGGCAGGCCGGGGCCCTCCGGCGACGCCGGTCTGCGCCTGGGGCCGGGCCGCACGCCGCGCCTTCCAATCGCGCAGCTGCTCCTCTCGCGTCCTGCCATCCTGGTTCATCTCCCCGCCGGCGCGCGCGCACACTGGCGCATGCAGCTGCTGGCTTGGACGCTGCTGCGCACGCAGGCACGGTGGACAGGCGCCTGTCAAGTGCTGCAGCGGTCCTCCGGGCGCCAGCCTCCCCAAGGACAGCTCTGGTCCGATGTTTGAAAGGCCAGAGCATCAGAGGGTGAGCGCGAGGGTCAGTCATAGCTGTGGCTCACTTTCACCCTTTCCTTCAGTTCTGCCTGCAGCGATCTCGCGCGATGCAGGCGTCCCTGCACACTCCCAAGCACAGGCCAGCCTGCTGCCGCGAGGCCGCCAGGTGTGCCAGGGCAGAGCCTGCGCCGCAGCTGTCCACATCCAGGTGCGGGCCCGCACCCATGTGCATTGTGCAGCATGCTTATCGCACAAGCGCTTACAAATGAAACGCTTGCAATGCAGGCCATGCGGCCAGGCAGGAGCGTTCGGAGCACGACCCGCCAGGAGACACCAGGTGCTCCAGTGCCGTTCTGACTTTTTATGTACGCGGAACAGCTGTGTATGACTGTGCTCCCGCATGTGCACGCACATGCTGTCCTAGCATTCCCCATAACCAGACCATTGGTGAACCTGCAAGCATGCACGTTGCCACGCATCAGTGACCACTCTGACAGCATAAAAGGACGTCTGCTCCTGCAGGCACGCCAGGTGGTGGCGCTTGCTGCGGAGGTGAAGGAGCAGCAGGGCGCGCCCGCGGCGACGCAGGCGGGCGCGGACGAGTACTATGAGGCAAGCGCCGCTGATTGCTGGGGCCTGCCACTGCTCCAGGCTGTGCTCTAGCGCTGACGCGTGGATGCAGAAGCGCGGATGCGCCTGGTCAAGCCTGGATGTGGGCTGTGGCTGTGTCAATGCTGCCAGGCCTGGGCTTACCGGCGCTGCCAGGCCTGGGCCTGCCGGCGAGGGGTGGACACAGGCAGGGCTTGAACGAGTTTCAGTGCTGAACCGCACAGGCGTCTTGGTGAGTCGGCCATTAGGCCAAGGCCGGATCTGGCAACCAGCCCAGCGGGCGCTGCGGCAGCCAGACCTACAGGACAGTGGCAGGCTCAGAAAAACAAGCTGCAGACACCCGTGCGCGCAGGTCTACCTAGACAAGCCGCTCGGCGTGCGGTTCAGCCGCGGCAACGACGGCGGCGCGTACGTCGTGCGCTCCGACGAAAAGATCGGCAGCACAGACCCCAGCATCGAGGTGCGCGGCAAGCCCTGGCCTTTCCTGACCCTTTAGATAGCTGCACACACGGCCCGCGCTGCCTCGGCCAAGCAGGCTTTCCTAGGGAGAGCGCCGTCACAAATGCACGCTTCGCACGGACATGTGGAGGAGGCTGAGGCTGCGGACAGAGCGGCATACCACCAACACGGAGAGAGACCCGCCGCAGTGATGTCCTGAACTAATAGGAGCGAGGCTGAGCGGCAGCAGGAGCTGCGCGTCTGACGCGGCGGCTGCCCGCGCGCGCGCGCAGCCGGGGGACCAGATCGTGGCGGTGAGCGCGTCGTTCGGCACGGACGTGTGGCAGGCGAAGAACTTTGGGCAGGTGATGTACGCGATCAAGACACGCAACGGGCAGGTCTACATGAAGCTCAAGCGCAACTTCGGCGACCTCAGCTCGTTTGTGGCGCGCGCCCGCCGCGCACCGCCGCCCGCGCGCCCGCCGCGCCCAGCCGGCTGCCGGGCCGAGCGATGCCTCCCTTCCCCTGCCCGCACTGAATCTGGCCGGGCTGTGGAACCTACGACCGCCGCCTGTGTTGAGGAGCACGCCCCACAGGTGGGGAGCGCGGTGCGCAGCTGGGAGCCCAGATGCCGCAGGCGCTTGGTGCGGCGGGGCGCCGAGGCCCGCGCCTGGCCGCGCGCGCGCGCAGGAGCAGGAGATGTCGGACATCGAGAAGCAGTTCAAGGCGGAGCGCGGCGGCGGCAACTACGGCGTGGGCACCAAGGAGAAGCAGCAGGCGAACTACTTTGCGCGCAAGGAGGCCGAGGAGCGCCGCCGCGGCCTGTTCGACCAGGCGCTGGCCAAGTTCAAGGCCAGCGACATCGAGGGGGTGCGCTGGCGCCCCGGCTGAGCCCCCCCCGCGCGGTGCAGCCGGAAGCCTGCCAGCGCTCGGCAAGCACAGTGCCTTGACAGTTGAAAGTCTGATGTGGCAAGGGCGGCGCGGCGACGCCGGGCGTGCGGAGCATGCCGCCGCCCGTCAGCCAGCCTCGCGAGGCGGTCTGGAACCCTACAAGGGTTGCTAAGCCTGTCCCGCCCTGCGCCGCGCGCCCGACATTAGCGAGCGGGGGCGGGCGCGCCGCACGGGCCCGGCAGCCGCGCGCGAGCGCGGGGCGCGCCGCGCAGGCGCTGATCGACTTTGAGGAGGTCATCAGCATGGAGCCCAAGAAGTACCTGGGCGACAACTTCAGCCGCGTGACGCAGATCTTCCGCGTGTCGCACTACAACGTCGCGTGCTGCTACTCCAGCATCAACCAGGCGCGGCCCGCGCCGGCGTCAAAGCTTCACCGACGCTCAGAGCGCCGGGAGGCGCCGGAGCGCCGTGCGCTGCCTGCTGGCGGTCTTGGTGGGCGGCCGCGGCGCGCGGTCGGGCGCCCCGCCCTCCCGCGGCGCTTGCGGCGCCGGGCGACTTCCTTCTGGCTGCGGGTAGCGCGCAGCGCGGTGTTCAATTCTCTTTGTCGGCCCCACGCCCCACATGCGTCGACGGGCCCGGGCGAGGTTACTCCATATCGCACATTGCCACTCCACATCGCAAGTGTAAGGAGAGCGGTCTGTGCAGGTCGATGCGGGCCTGGAGGCGCTGGAGACGGCCATGAACTCCGGGTTCGAGCAGTACAGCAAGATCCGGTCCGACCCCAACCTGGAGACGCTGCGCACGTCGCCCAAATTCAAGGAGCTCATCGACCGCTACGACGAGCCCGTGTTCAACGACATGGCCGTCAAGTGCGGCCCCTGCCGGACGAAATGGTGTGATGTACTCGTGAGAAGCCTGCGCCCACATCGCAATGCCTGTGACAAGCCAGGGCGTGACTGCATGATCGGGATGTGCACGCACCCAGATCGGGGAAGTGCATGGGAGGATCCAGGATGCATGCATGGTGCTTGGCTGCTCCAGACAGTGTCCTTCCGCCTACAGCGTGGACTAAAAAGCACAGCCGCATGTGTGGGTCACCCAGCAAGCTCATGCGCGACGCAGGGCGTTCAAGAACCTCTTCAGCTTCGGGAGGAAGGCAGACAAATGACGGCCGCCGCCAGCGCCGAGCGCCTCTGTGCGCTGAGTCAGCTTTTGAGTCCGGGGCCTCGTAGCAGGGTCCGTCAGTGTGTCGAGTGGCCATGGCCGTGGTGTGCCAGGTGGCGATGCAGTGCACGGCAACTTGCCATTGGCAAGCATTCTTTGAGCATCGCCTGTAGTTTGGGGGGATGCGAGCTGTGAACACGAGCGGGGCCTGTTGTCCGGCACTGGGGTCCATTGGTTTCAAAGTGGCTGACACGTGAGGATGCTGTCATGCATGTCAGGCATGTGTTCGCTGTGCAGGCATGCCATGCTGGCCATCTCAAGAGGTGACATCAGCTGATCAGTTGAATTGTTGTAAAGATTAATCAAATTGTCAATCAAGACCCGCTCAAAGTGCCTGGCTCGAGTCAGCTGTCACAGCCTCGCATACACGAACTGCAACACAGGTGCTCATGTGTGGGCGTGTGCTGCTGCTCGGTTCCAGCTATGCCATTGCACAATCCAAAGTCCTCACTTGGTATATTGTATCTGAACTTCAACCAGGACTCGTCGTGCATCACTATCGCAGACTCGAGCGGCATAAAGATATACAGCATTGACACGCACAAACTGTGCTACACAGCAGACTTGGGCGCCGTGAGGTGCGAAGTCTAGCCTTGCTGTGCGCTGCGTGCAAACGCAGCGTGCTAAGCTCTGCCGCTCCTGCTGCAGCATATGCGAGCAGCTTTTCTGCACGAGCCTTCTTGGATGGGTTGGAGCAGGTGCGCTGTGAAGCATTGCGGTGCTACTTGTTGCGCAAAACACATCAGCGGTGATGGCGCGTCATTGACTGTTTTCCACACAGCTGGTACTTGCCCATGGTCTGAGTTTTCATATCTGCACAGGAGAGCAGCCGGTGCTCACTCCGCGGAAGCTCTGTCTGTGGAATAGCAACAAGCAGACCTCGATATCCGACCTCGCCTTCTCTTCGTCGGTCCTGGCGGTTCAGATGAACAGGAAACGGTGCGGCCGCGCGCGGGGCGCAGCGCCCGCGCGTCCCGCCTCGGCGTCACCAGTTCAAGCAGTTCCGGGAAGGTCGTGCGCGAGATAGAGCCTCTCTGCCGTGCGCTGGGTCTCGCAGGGGGAGCTGCGGGCGGGAGCTGGCCAGCACAGGGCTGCAGACCCCGACCTCTCCCCCACAAGTCAGCCTAGGACAGCGTCGGTGCCCCGAAAACAGACGCGCGTCGGGGCAGGCTGGTGGTCGTGCTGGAGCGCCGCGCGCACGTCCACGCGCTGGAGTCGCTGGAACTGCTGGAGACGCTGGACACGGCGCCCAACGCGCGCGGCGTGTGCGCGCTCACGGTCTGCGCGCAGCCGTGCCTGCTCGTGCTGCCGTCCTCCGGCGCCGGCGGCGCGCTGCGCATCCACAACCTGCTGGCCGGCAGCGGCGGCGGCGTGCTCAGCGAGGTGGCCGCGCACCGGGCGCACGTGGTGCGCGCCCGCGCGTGCGGCCAGCCCCAGGCCATGCCCGGCGCTCCGGCTCACGCCGTAATTGCCAGGCGTCTGGCAGTGCGTGTGCGAGCTGGCCGTGCATGCAACCGGCCTGGCGCACCTGGCGCCCGCGGCTCGCTCACAGCGCGCTGGCCAGCGCCTCGGCATGGCTTGCAGACGCTGCGGGCAAGCGGGACTGCCATGCATGGGGGATGCGAGGCGACGCCATGCCAGCAGAAGGCGCACAGCGGGTGGTCTGCATGGCACCAGAAGCCCACCATGCATGCGCCCACTGCCTGTGCCGCGCATGATGACGGCACGCTGCCGGGCCCTCAGCCCTGACCCTACCCTAATTCACCCGGTCATGCGTGCGCCCACGGCGTGCGCAGGTGGCCCTTGCATGGAACCATGACGGCACGCTGCTGGCCTCCGCGTCGTCCAAGGGCACCGTGCTCCGGGTGCACCGCATGCCGGCCACCGCAAAGGCGCGCCCGGCTGACCAGGCAGGGACTGCGCATGGAGGCTGCACGTCTTGCCTCGCGATGCCTTGCTGTGACTTGTACATATAGACCTAGTCCCTATGCAGACCATGTAGAGATTAGCACATATTCGTCTGTATCCTGTTGGGTTTGCTTGGTGCCACGCGGTAAAAGGTCAGGGAGGACTGCCCATGCACTGTGGGGTGCAGCTGACCAGACACCATAAGTGGTCACGGCATCGGCTTACAAGCGACCGGCTATGGGCCCCTCCCACCGGCGTGCGCGCGCACGCCCCGCAACCCGCTGCAGGCAGCGCCGACAGAGCGGCCGCGGGCGCCGCAGGCGTATGCATTCAGGCGCGGCACGCGCCCTGCCACGATCCACTCGCTCGCGTTCAGCCCGGCGGCGGTGCGGCCGGCGCTGCTGTGCGCGGCCTCGGGCCACGGCACCGTGCACCTGTTCCGGCTGGAGGAGCACGAGCGGTGCGCCGCCTGCGCCGCCCCCGATCCCGTGTGTCCTGGGTATGGGCTTGCAGCCTGCTGCAGGTGCGGGCCCTGTCAGGTGGCCCACAGGTCCGGCGTGCCCTGCAACTTCCCAGCGTGGTGAATGCGGTCGTCACGCGCTTGGCTTTGCTGACACCGTACATTCATGTCTGCTCGGAGCGCCCCTGCTTGCTGCGACATCTGCTGTTGTATGTGGTGGCGGAGCTTGCCTGGCGGCTGCTGAAGGCTGGCGATCCATGTCTGCCTGCGGCCCTGCCTGCCGCTCCGGCTGACCTTGGCAGTTCGGGTGCAGGTCGCCGGCTGTGGCGGCAGCCTCCGGGATCCTGGCCTCGGTCATGCCGTTCGGGCAGGCCGTCGGCGACTCTATGGACTTCCGCGCTGCTGCGCCACGCTGCGGCTGCCCTGCCAGGCACGGCCCCCTCCGCACAGCACCCGCGCGCCCGTGCGCATTTTGGCCACCTGTGAGGAGCAGGAATGAATGTGGTGTTGCTCCCCCGAACTTGTTCAACGGCAATCCTGACTGTAGCTGCACGTGAGGACCTACTCGGCCGACCTCTTCGCGGGTGACCTGTTCGGTCATGCGCCGGCAGGGCGTGCCAGCCATCTGCACAATCCATGCAGGCACGCGCCACAGCGCCGGCGACGGCGAGGACGGCGGCGGGGCCAGCGGCGGCGGCGCCGGCGCCGACACCAGCGAGGTGCCCCCAACTTGACTGCTGTGCTGCGGCGAAGCCGGTGAAGCTTGCCCGACTTGGCACGGCTCTGCGCACCTATACTTCTGCGCTACCTGGGCTCAGGCTCGTCCGCTTCTGCGGCTACAGCTCTCAGCGGCATGCAAGTGCTGTAGGGCCTGCTGCGCGTACATGCAGCCGGCGCCCCATGCCGCGGCAGGATGCAGCTTTGACCAGGCAGGAATGTTCCCAGGTCCCATAACCTTGCAGGCCGTCACTCTTGGAAATGTGGTTGCAACACCCTTCTCTCGCGTGTGTTGCTGAGCCTCCCATGCAGCTCCATGGTGTGGCAGGCTTGTAGGTCTGACGGCGCCTGCCACGGTCCTGGCATGCGGGCATGCGGCTCGGGGGGCTGCGCGGGTAGCCTCCACAGACGGCAGCTGCGCACGTGGCCTCAGCAGACGACAGCTTGTACGTGTACCAAGTATGCTGCCTGGCTGACGGAGCCTTACCCCTAACGCATCCATTTGCCATGCGGCGCAGGTAGCAGTGCTGGTTGCCACTGCGGAGGGCATCCTGTACGAGTACGCGATACGCGGCCTGCGCGCGCCGAACGGGCCGTCCTGCGCCCTGGAGCAGGAGTCATTCCTGCTGCGCGCGGACAGCTGACGCGCGCGCCGGCTGCCAGCACCCCTCCAGCTGCTCCTGCTGGTCGGGGCGCTTTGAGGTGTGGCGACGTAGCGAGCTGCGGAGTTGTCGTTGGGAGCACTTCTGTGTGTGTCGATTAGGTAAGAGTTGCCTAGTCGAGAGTTGTCACGCTGTGCGGGGTCCCTGCTTGCCATCCTTCAGCCTGTGATTTAGATTTGATAATATCCGAAAGCCGCACTACTTCAGCATGCCTCAGGTCTGGCAGGTACCACCTGTAACAGCATGCAACTCTGGTTGCTCTGCGTCAGTTCAACTGACTCACTTGAGGTCCACTGAAGCCTGAGACGGCCTGGCGGCCCCCCAGCTCGACCAGCCCTAGGTACTTGTAAACTGCCCTAATCTATTCAATCAGTCTGACTGCTTTTGCTGTCAGAACAACAGTCAGGACTCTTGCAACAATTGCTGTGTGCTTGGCACGGCGCCCACCGTTGGGTTCAGACGCTGAGAGTCTGTTCCGGCTCACAAGCACCTGCCAGCATCGCCAGGCCCAGGCAGCTGCACGTCAGGGAGTGGAAAGTTGAGTATTGATATTGGTCACATCCTCCCTGCGACGCGCATGGACAGTTCTGCACCATCGGCAAGTCGCCGTCCAATGGGGCTGTGGCAGAGGCTGATAGAATGGTTGAAAAGGTGCGCTCCTTGCCTATTATCTGGCCCTTGCCTACTGTGTACGTTTGGTGATGTGGTGTTTCCTGCTCGCTTTGTCGTGTGGTGTGCGCTTGTGCGCTGTGCTATTTACGTGCCCTGCAAGGATGGCTGTGCTCAGCATGAATACGTAGCGTGCGAAAGCACGCGCTGAGCCTGAGCTGTGCTCGCGCACGCAGCCTCTTCTTCAAGAAGGAGATGGAGCTGTCGTTGATAGGCCTGCAGAATGCGGGCAAGACGTCGCTGGTCAACGTGATCGCCACGGGCGGCTTCCACGAGGACATGATACCCACCGTAGGCTTCAACATGCGCAAGGTCACCAAGGGCGCCGTGACCATCAAGCTGTGGGACCTCGGCGGGCAGGCGCGCGGCGCGCTCCGCTCCCGCCCGGCTCGCCCCAGCCTGCCTCCTCTCGGCCCTCCGTGGAGATGTGGACGGCTGCCTGCCGCTGCCCTTGCACGCCTCGCGTCAGAGCGCAGACACGTTGCTGAGGCAAGGGCTCGAGCCTGCAAACCTGCACGCTTGCGGCCTCCGCCTGTGCGTTAGAGCTGTGGTGTGTGCACCCCAGAAGAACGAAAGGGGCTTGTGGGCAGCACGTGTGCAAAGCCTGAAAAGTTAGAGCTGTGGTGTGTGCACCCCAGAAGAACGAAAGGGGCTTGTGGGCAGCACGTGTGCAAAGCCTGAAAAGTCTGTTTATTTTAACAGGGTTGGCCCAGAACCGCACCGGCGCCCTTGCGTGTGGGCGCTGTGCAGCAGCGGCAGTCAGGCCATTGGCAAGTGGCAATATTGTCCTGCGGCTGCGGCTGAGTTGGCAAGGGTGATGCACAGTGCGTAGCCAGCACAGATGGGGCACTTGGGGGCTGGTGCGGTTGAAGGCCGTTGCGGGTGACATGCAGGCCTACATCTGAGCTGACCCGCTGCCCACGTGTGCTTGTGCAGCCGCGTTTCCGGAGCATGTGGGAGCGGTACTGTCGCGGCGTGCAAGCCGTTGTGTACGTGGTCGATTCCACCGACCACGAGGCCCTGGAGGCCTCACGCAGGTGCGCGCGCCCGTGCTGAGCGGCCTGTTGGGGCGTGAAACGCTCCGGGGTTTCGACCCTGCTCCCCGGGCTCTGCTGTCAGCAGGATTGTAAACTCAAGGTGGGTGTTCAGCGAGCTCGTACACGCAAGATTCTGACAGCAGTGACCACCCACCGCCCTCACTGACCAGCCGCCAGCGGCGCCATGAGAAGTGAACGGCCGGTGTGCAACCCCACCTGTCCAGTAATGCGCCCCGCTCGCTCACCCACCAGTTTTCAGCCTCTTCGTCAGGGGTGGCGTCGGCGGCTGTATGCCTGCCTCGCATTGACAACGGCTCCGGTTGCACGCAAGCTCGCGCTTGCAGCAAGCGCAAACTCTTGGCAAAGCTGTGCCTGGCGGACGTGCCAGGCCCCTCCAGTTTTCACAGTCAAAGTTATAGCTTTTCAACGCTCTTGTTGTCTCCATGCATGGGCTGAGAGTCGCATGGCGCGCGCGCAGCGAGCTGCACGACCTGCTGGCCAAGCCCAGCCTGGCCGGCATCCCGCTGCTGGTGCTGGGCAACAAGAACGACCTGCCGGACGCGCTGGGCACGCCCGAGCTCATCGAGCGCCTGGACCTCAAGGCGCGCGCCCGCACGCGCACCAACACAAGCCCTGCGCTGATGCAGCGCGTGCAGGCTCTTGTCAGGCTCGTGCGGACGCGTGGCTTGGTTCGTATGGTGGAGGTAGGGTTAGCAATGCACTGCTTTCCTCGCCGCCTCAGGGTACACCACCAGGTGTGCCCGCAACCGCTGGGGGTTGCAAGCGAGGGCTTTCGAGCCCAGAAACACCGGTGGCAGTGAGCGTGGGGCCGCACCAGCTGAAGGGCTGAAAATAAGAGGCAGGCATGGGGTGCCCGACACGAGTGCGCCGCGACACCGCGGCGCACTGGCTCTGAGGCTACAGAGCGCGCGCGCGGAGCAGGGGCTGCGGGAGCGCGAGGTCTGCGTGTACAGCATCTCCTGCAAGAGCCAGAACAACATCGACCTCACGTTGGACTGGCTCACGAAGCACGCCAAGTCGTGAGGCGCCCTGCCCTGCAGGCGGCTACCTTGCACAGCTGGCTGTGTGCTGGTGGGCCGCAGCTAAGCGCACGGGCTTTATAGAGTATGTTCTGTGGTTGTCAGCGGCAGGGTCTGAGCCAGCGTCCGCATGTGGTATTCCCAACCACTGCGCTTCTGTGGCAAAACCACACGCCCAGAAGGTGACCTCTCGCGCTTGCGAATGCATGCGCGTTTTGTAAGTGAAGGTGCCGCTAACAGCCTGTGCTCTGACCGCATGGTTGTGCATCCATAGCATGCATCTGTCTGCTCAAGCGCACATGGTCGCCAGATCTCCAGATCTGGACATCCCTTGCCTACTACCCTGTTACGGAGCATGCTGCTGCATGAATCGGAAAAAAATGATGTTGCTGTGAACCACATGCGCGAGTGTAGCTAAGGCTGTGGAGTTGCAAAGCGCAGGCTTTCATAAGAGGCGCATCTGTTTAGGCATTAATCTTGAGTATGCTCTTGCTCACTGGGAGCAAGCCCCACAGCAGAAGAGCGAAAGGCGGAGCAGACTCAGTTGTGAAAGTTCGGCAAGTATTGCAGGCCATCTAGAGATGTGTGCCAAGCTGAAAGCACTTACTTGAGCAGCACTCAGCGATTTGTCCATGGAGAGCCTTATCGCATGTGCTTCACAGGGACCCTCGCATGCAGCAAGCATGACAGGCTGACATCATTCAGCAGACGCTCGTGCCGCAGCGGCGCGTAGGGTGTGTTCGCTCGCTCCCAACAACCGCAGGCATGGCCGCCAAGCGGACACCGCCTCTCAAGCAGTGCTGCAGCCGTGCCAGTCACCAGCAGGCCCCGGCGGCGGTACCCAGCCACACACTCCGTGCAGCATCAGGCCCTCGCAATGCCATGCCCAAACAGGTATTGGCCGCTCACGTCCCACAGACACCCGCCCCCTGTAAACACGGCTCCATGCCCGTCACGGGGCAGCCTTGTCGCCCCCGCACAGACCAGGGCAGATGCTCAGCGGACGTCCCGCGGCACTTCTCAAAACCTCACGACCCGCTCGTTCTTCGGCCCCTCAACAGCAAGACCCTCACCTACTCAGCACGTGCAGGCAGTCTCCCCAGCCCAAGAGTCAACCCAACGGCCAAGGTGCGGCCGCAATGCCATGCGGACTCGCACGCGCCGGGTCCAAAAGCACACAAGCTTTCACGCGCGCCGCACGCCCTCCCAGCCTCCAGCCCGATGCGCTAGTCAAAGTACTGCGGCCGCATGAGGCTCCGCCGGCGCGGCGCGCGCTCCGCAAAGCGCTCCAGCACCGCGCCGGCCGCGCCCGCCGCGCGAGTCATGGTGTGGCCGAGCGCGGGCGCCGCGCCGCGCGCGAGCGCGCCGAGGCCCGCCGAGCCGAAGCGCGCGACGCCGAGGCCGACGCTGCCGAACGCCGTGCCGGGCGGCGGCCCGAGCCGGGCGCCGCCGCGGCCGGCGCCGGGGTTAGGGTCGGGGCCCAGGTCGAGCGCGGCGGCGGACGCGACCAGGTCGTCCTCGCCAATGTCGCCGTTGTCATCATCGGCGGGCGCCGCGGCCTTCTTCTTCACCGCCTTCTTCTTCTTCGGCGCCTCCTGGCGGCCCACCGGCACGTCAGGCGCTGCATATTCGCACAGGTGTGCAGCCGGCAACCCAGGCCATCGATAATGCAGGCCATGCTGGGCGTTGGTGGTAGCGGGTGACCAGCGCTGGCCTCTGGATCTTCCCGCTGCAACGCACCTGGTAGTCAGCACGCCTTTCACTGGGAAAGTCCTGCACACCTGCAGGAGGGCACGCCCACATGGACACACTGCCCAGCTCGCTCCGGGCCAGCGGACCCGTGAAGACTTCAGACGACAGGAAACTACTCTTCCTAATCAACAAAGCACAGGGCTGGGGTGGCACCTGCTGCGCAGAGGGCTCGACGCCGATCTGGCGCTCCAGCCGGCGCACGCGCCGCTGCTCGGCCTCCTCCACGCGCCGCTTGCGCTCCCTGATCCGACTCACGCGCCGCCGCCACCGCCGCAGCGCCTGCGCGCCACGGGGCGCGGCACAGCGCATGTCGGGCCGGGCGGGTTGCCTCAAACCTACTGGCCTGCGCATGCAAAACGACCTCCCTGCACCACCGTCTTCTTGCGCCTCCTTCCAGCATCAAAGCAGTCGGCGCTCGCGAAGCTGTTCCCCGGCGCTGGCGGCCGCTCGAAACGCATGCCATGTGCACACGCACAGAGCCCTCTGACACAGTGCAGGCGCGGCGCCCCATGGCACTGCATGGAAAGAAGCGTCATGCGAGCAGCCGGGGCGGCCGCGCGCGCGCGGGCCGGCGCGCGCGCGCCTTGCCCATGTCGGTGCCCGGCAGGATGCGGCGCGCGAAGTTGTACGCGTTCCAGATGCGCAGGTGGTTGCGCGTGTGCTTGGCCAGCACGGCCTTCAGGTCCGGGTCGTCCGGCACCGGGTGGCACTGGCCCATGGGGCCTGCGCGCACGCGCGCCCGGTCAGGGCTCGGCGCGCCGGGGCGCCCGCGGCGGCGGCCGGGTGCTGGCCTGGTGCTTGGGCCCCGCGCAGCGCGTGCGACAGGACCCCCCGCAAGCAGGCGCCCGCTCGGCGGCTGCGCCTGCGCGCGTCGCAGCCTGACCCCCGCCCCGCCCCTGCGAGCGCATCCAAGCGCCGGCGCCATGGCGCCACCCGGGACGTCGCTGCCCCAGCGGCTGCTGTGCTACTGACGCAAACAGGTCGGCACAGTCCTTCCGATCTGAAAAGAATTCTAGGTCCCGAAGAGCGCGAGCCAGCGCGAGGCACGGGCGGCGCCGCCTCGCCCGCGTCCCAAGTTGCGCAGCAGCAGGCACGTCCTCGCACATCGCATGCTTGCGCTCGGCCGGCGCCGCACGACCTGGCACAAACCCTAAGCAGCTGGCGCGACGCCGCCCGGCGGCGCACCCGGCATCAGGTACTTGGTGCCGTGCGGGTAGTGCAGCGGGTCCTGGAACGGCGCCACCGGGACGCCCAGCGCATCCTGCGCCGCGCGGGCGCGGCCCCCGCTCACGCTGCCGCCGCAGTGCCACCGCGCAGGGTGCAGGCTTTCTTTGCTGAGCGCGCCTGGCCGCCTGCTCCTCCATACCACCAAACACGGCGCCGCCGGCATGGCGATCCGGCTCTTCGCACACAAAGGGTGCCGTGCGTCTGCCGCCCCTGCCGCCCCTGCGCCAGAGATGCCCGAGCCCTGTGGGGCGCCGCAGGACCCCGCATGGGGCCGCGCTGCGCGCCTGCAGCATGAAGATATTGACGTCGCCGTCGGGCTTGTGCTCAAACATGCGCGCGCGCGTGACCATGCTGTCGGCCTCGCGCAGCATGCGCCTGCGCGGCCGGCGCACGCGCGCGCTCAGGCGTTGCGCCTCGCCGCCGGGCCCAGCGCCAATTGTCCGGCTTTTGGCGAGGGCGCTGCAGGTGACCGGGCTGCAGCTGGGAGCTGCGCTTGTCGATGCGTCGAAACAGGGCATGCACAGGCCGTTCAGGCGGCGGCCCTGCAGCCAGCATGACATGCTGCCGACAGCGGAGGCGAAAGGGGCAACAGCTTTGCCTGGCTGGTCAAACAGCTTCCCTCCATTGTGATTGGCCAGCCTCTTTCGGTGTCGGTTGACAGCTTTGCCGCGCGGCGCTGCCCACTCGAGCGGAGGCACGGCCGAGCGCGCGCACCTGATCCGGTGCATGCTGCAGAACGAGCCGGAGCCGCCGCCAATGCCGCCGGCGACAAAGTCGCGCTTCCAGGTTGCATACAGCGCGTCGCGCGCGATGCGCGGCCGCGTGCGCTCCCAGGCCGCCGTCGGGTCGGTGCCCTCGGCCACCAGGTCGTAGAAGGGCTTCATGTTGACCGCCGCGCCGCACCTGCGCTCGCCGCGGCGTGCGCTCGGCGCCCCCGGCGCCCAGCCCCACGCCTGTGGCGGACCGAAGACCAACCTCGCAGTACCCAGCTCTCCGCGCCTCATGCACACCGCGTGCACATCGCGTGCGAGCGGCAAAGGACACGGGAAAGCGCGGCGGCGCGGCCGCGGCGGCGCACCCGTTGCGCTTGCCAAGCAGGAACTCGCCGCGGTAGATCTCGCCCGCGTGGCTGGTGTACATGCCCAGCCCGTGCGCGTACCCAGAGTGGAACTCGCCCTCGTACCTGGCGCGCGCGCGCGGCGGCAGCATGAGCGCAGCGCGCGCGCGCGCCCTGGCAAGGCCAGCGACGGCCGCGCCTAGGCGCCGCTCGGACCCTTATCTGGCGGTCGTGCCTAATCCTTACCTGACGGATACCGGAACCTAAGCTTCACCTGGCAGAGCCGGCGCCAGCCACGCCCGGGCGCCGCTCGGCGCCTCAGCAGCACAGCCTTGTTAGGAGCATGCGCACACTGTGGACGAAGTCAATCTTCGAACTGATGGCAGGCCTCCGTGCATAGGTGCGACGCGGCCCTAAACACGCTCCTGATGTGCATTTGACAAGCTCTTGCTCTGTTGAGGCCTCCATTGTGACGTGGACCATCGCTCAGGACGACCCCGGCTGCAAATGCTTACGCTGGTGCTGTTCCCTTGCTAAGCGTGGCGCCCTTGCCGTCCACAGCCCTCGCAGAGCGGGCGCCAGCCGCTCGTCTCTTGCGCAGCGATGCGGCCCCCGCGACGTCAGTGACCAACCCCACAGGGGCCTGGGGCCTACCCTAAACCCTAAACCTACGAGCGCCCCGCACCGGTCCCCGCGCTGCGGGTGCTGGAAGCCGCCGCCGGTCCAGTTGCCGAACACCATGATGCCCTTGCCGTGCGGGATGCCCTCGCGCGTCAGGCCCTCGTAGGTCGTCGCGTCGTCGTACACCTTGCTCTCCCACATCAGCGCGTTGCCTGCGGCAGGGATAGGGTTAGGTTCTCACGGCGCCGTGCTCACGGGCAGCTGGCGCGGGCGCGGGCGCACGCAGCAGCCTCGCGAGCGGGCGTGCGGCAGGCCGCCTCTGCAGCGGCACCCCCGCATGCACACTGAGGCCGCATTGTCCGCGCCCAAACCCGCTGCTCACGGCCGGCAACAGCGCGCGACCGTATCGCAACATGATGGAAGCAACACCTCTCTTCACTGTGCGACAGTGATATGTGCAACCAGACTGTCAGCCATCACAGCGGCTGCGCTGCAGTTGCAGAGGCCCGCGCGCCAGCGGCGGGGCGGCGGGCGGGCGGGCGGACCTACGAACGGCGCGAACGGATGGTCCGACTCTGCGAGCCAGGCACGCAACAGCCGCGTCAGCAGCGTAATTAAGCCCATACGTGGCGAGCAGGCGCCTTCCCGGGCAGCGCAGGCAGCTAGGCAGGCGCAGCGGGGTGCTGACCTGCCAGGTAGGAGGACGGGTCCTGCTTCATGTGCGGCAGGTTTGGCACCTGCGCAGCGACAAGCTCGTGACGCTCGGCAGCCGGAATGCCGCGTTCGCCTCCCAAGCGAGCGGCCAGCCTCGGCACTGCCTGTCATTGCTGGAAATTGCAATGCTTCTGTGGCAACTTCAATTCAGGCAAGCGCTGTCGCCCGGCAGACACAGTGGCGCTTTGCCTGGCGAGCAAGGGGCAGGATCAGCGTCCAATAGCGCGAGGTGACTGAGGAGCGGGCCTTTCAACACATTTACTCCGCACGCGGGCGGCAGGCAGGGGGGGGGGGGGGGAACTGGAGGGCACTGCCAGGCGCTGGTCTATTCAAGCACGCGCAACAGGACAGGGCAGGTTTGGGCGCAGCGGCGCACATATCGCCCCCTGCCAATAATCTGCACCGCCGCCACAGTGCTCTGTCAGTAGCAGCCCCAGGACTGAAGTGCAGTGAGAGCAGCAGCACTCTCATTGCAAGAGGGACTGCATGCAGCTTGTTGGCACCTTGGGCTCGTCGTCCGACCTCCGACCCCATTGGTCTGTGCCGTCATCCATTGGAGCGGCCTGTGCTATTCAAGGCACTCGTCTGCGCGTCTGCTCCTGCGAGCAAGGTAGCACAGCAAGCGCTGAGAGCCAGCGAGGGGCGCCTGCAAGTGGTTTCTTCTGCAGCCTTGCCAGAGCCTGCACCTCAGACGCAAGCAGCACTGCGTTGAGGCACCTGCAGCCGGACAGTAGTAACAAGTCCTCCGCTGTCAGCCCTCGCCCTTGGTGACCTGTGCGGGCACCACGCCGCAGCCGCAATACAAGCTTTCCGCGCCGCTGCAGCACCTGCGTCAGCACGCTGCTCCTCTCAGGTAACGCAACTGTCGGCTTGACTCTACACAGCACACTGAGTCCGTCGGCTGCCCACGGCAGTTTGCATGCGTAACAGGACTCGCAATGCATTGCGCACCGTTCACTGCTGGCGAATGGGTTGGAGGCGTGTAAACCTGAATGTCTTGTTAGGCCTGCTTCTCATCCTGGCTGTTGCAAAAACGAAGTCGCGCAGCCTCATCGGCGCAGCAACCCTGCGAGGGGCATTGTTTTTGGGGGTCCTGGTGCATGCACAAGGCCATTGGCTGCACTTTTCAACCAGCGCTGGGATACCCGCGTAGTGGCCTGCTGCATTCTTGCTTGCCTCCCTCGTTGCGCGTAGCCCTGCCATAGGGCTGCGCCCGTAAACAGCCCAAAGTTGGCTGATACCGGCTCCGGTGTAGCTCATCGTGAGAATCAAAGGGATGAGCTGTGCGGCATGCTGTGCACAAGGCGGACTGGGACCTCTTTTTGGGAAGTCAATTATTTCCAGCGTCTGGAGCACCCATGGCTCGCATTCTTCTTCCACACAGTCGACAAAACCCCGCATGGGAGGCCAAGTAGAGGTCTGGCGCGGGCAAGTGAGCATGCGACATTCTCACTGGTAACATTCAATGTAATCGCAGCCAATCATGCGCCAGCCCAGCTCACTGCGTATGGCGGCCAGGCGCCGGCGCTGCGCCCCGCCGTCAGTCACGGCTGTCTGGAGAGGCCAGATGTATTTCACGCTGCCTGAGCATGTAACAGTCTGCGGTCAGTGGTGTGGCCGCTTGCAACAAGGTGTAGGCAGGCACAAGCTCGATGACGCGCGCCTGCCATAGAGCGGTAGGTCACGATGGGCGCCCCCTCGTCGCCTGCCCTCCTGTCTCCAGGCTTGCGCTCTCGCACCAGAAACCTGGCCGGAATCTTGGTTCAGCCCTCACTCCTGCAAAGGCGAGCGGCGGCGGAGCCCAGCACGCGCCATGCGCCAGGCCGCTCACTCCATCACGTCGCGCCCGAATAGGCTCGGCACTTCGTACGCGCGGTAGAGCGCGCGCTCCGGCAGCGCCCCCACCTCGCGCTCTGTGACCAGCTCAGCCTGTGGGCACACCGACGCCACTGCGCCGTCCAGCACCTGCGGCGCCGTCCCGGCAGCGGGGTCAGCTGCCACAGCAGCTGGCAAAGGTGGCAGAGCGCGAGCGGCCGAGCCGGGACGCGGCGGGAGCCTCGCCTGCACCGTCGCCTGCGCTGTGCGCTCGTTCGACTCCCAGGCCGGACCATAGAGCTGCGCGCACACAGGCCTGGTTAATTTTTATGCTGCAGACACATACCACATTAAGTGGGCTGCAGGGGGCGCACATCGTTCAGACTGGCTGTCGATATGCAGTTGGGGTTGTAGCCGCCCAAGCACGGCCGGATGCGCCTGGGCCCCAGACAGAACACCCTGAGAGAGCACGACAGTATGATAGTAGCAGCAACAGAGACAGCCTTCTATGCAAAGTCTGCAACAACAAGATGTCACACTTCTGGTACCGGTAAAGAGTGTGTCACTGAGAGCAAGCACTACAGAGTGTTTGCAACTTCGCAACTGAGGGGCAAAGAAACTTGGCCTCGCAGAGGCCACAGTACATATGAAGCACCCGTCTGCGCTCGGTCCGTAAGGGATGCTCCGCGACTGCGTGTACGGTGTGTCAGCACGTGCGGGCGCTGTCAGTGCGGTCAAGGCCGCTGACAACGCTAGGCTCCTCCTGCTCAGCACAGGCAGACCAGTTGCTGCACTCTTGCCTCCCTGCCTGCATGCTGTGCACATCGGTACAAGGTCTGCTTGCAGTAGGTTCATCAGGCCAGACTGAGACACTCTTGTGTCCGGGCCAGTGAAACAAGATTGTCTGGCTGGCGAGCACCTCAGGCTTGAGCTCAAGCTCGAGCAGCTTGCAATGCGATACAGAGCGCGATACAAGACAGTGCGGCTGTACTTCGATTGCGCCTGATTGAGTGGAAGTGCTGTACTAAAATCAGCTGTGCTTGGAAGGCGAGAGCACAGGGCCTGTGGCTACCCTGCTTATGCCTGCTCGATGACACATACCTGCTTCCGAGCAGAGTCTCACAGAAAAGGCCTGCTCGGCGGCTGGCAGAACAGCACCACAAGGCAGTCCGCAGCAATGGTGTGCCCGATGCGCTTTGCGCTAGTGGGCATCTCCGCGGTGGTGGCGGTTGTGGCGCTCGCGCTGTCGCAGTGCAGAAGCCCCGTTGGGAAGGGCGGCCTGGAGAGGCGAGCGAGCAACGCGGCAATGGTGCGCGCCTCGGGCCGTCCAGCCCCGCGTGCACCCACGCCTCGCCCGTCCAAAAAAGCATGTGCTGGGGATGGCGCCGCTGCGGGCGCGCGTTGCTCAGCCTGGCAAGCAAGGGCTATGCGTATGTGGTCCTGTGTGAGCATGTGCCGGCGTGGGTGGTTGCGCTTTCCCGTGGCCAGGTGCCGAGCAGGGGGCGCGCGTAGTAGCACGCCCTGCGGGCGCCCTGGTTCACATGCTGCTGTGCATGGAGTCCCAGCCCGGGCCGCGCGGGCGCAGGTTGACACGCGGAACTGGCGGCGAGCGCTGCTGGACATGTTCACGGGGCTGTACCTGTGGCGCGTGGGCTGCGCGCTGTACGAGGGGGCCGGCGAGCGCGGCGAGCACGGCTGGCAGAGCTGCCACGCGGCAGCCGTGAAGGCCTCCTAGGCCAGGTTTCTGGCGGCGCCTGTCCCTCTAGCTACTTGATGGCTGCACCTCCGCGTCCGCCGTAGGCCTTGCGCCTGCCGGGCAGCAGGCCGTGATGCGGCCTCGTGTGCGCAGCCTTGGACCGGCAGCATACTCGTTGCTTGGGCGGACTGTCCTCTTTCGGTGAAGGCTTACTTGTTTTGGTCTGGCACTTTGCTGCTACGCTGTTCTGTCTCTGCCTCTGTGTGTGTCGTGCCACAAAGCGCGTTACTGTGGTGCTTCCATATTTTCAGGCCACGCTTTGCATTTGGCGTCAGCGTGTACACTAGCATGCCAGAGACCTGGTTCACTGGCATGTGCTATAGCAGCGGAGGGCCCCCAAACTGATAGTTCAAGGGCAAGAATATTGCCCTTGGAGTTGTCATTGCGGCTTCGTCTGACAAGTGACCTGCAGCTCGTGTATGGGCATCATGCACGGGTGAGAAATGCAGGGCTTGGGCCTGAGCACTGTGGCCAGCACATGCAATAATTGCAGCACATGTTGCATGGTGGTGCGTGTAAGCTGCAAACGGTTGCAGCACATCTCGCGTGTCCAGAACCCAGCAGATGCATTCCGTCCAAGAGCCTCCCAGCCAAGCCAGACCTTGGCCAGCGCTCCAGGCGCCAGGCCGCACGTCGCCACGCCGGCCGGCCCTGCTCAGGGCCGCCTTCGGATGGAGGGTGGGCAGGCTCAGTGCGCAAACGCGTCCAGCGTGGCCTCCAGCGCCGCGGGCGCAAAGTCGCCCGTCACGATGCAGGAGCCCAGCGGGCCCCGGAGCAGGATCAGGCGCAGCCGGCCGTCCTGCACCTTCTTGTCCACGGCCATGATGTCCCGGAACTGCTGCTTCGTCATGCCCTGCGCGATAGGGTAGGGTTAGCCTTTAGGATTGGGTTAGGGACGCACGCCGCCTCGCACCGCCGCTCCCGGCCGGCAGCCCTTGCTTGTCCGCTCCGCTTGCACAGCTGGAGCTGCTCGACTCTGTCTTGAGCGCATCACCGTGATATGAATCAGCCGGCGCGGGCAGGCGCATGCTTTGTTGAGACCGCGGGGCGCTGGCGGCGCACCGCGGGCGCCGTGACGGGCAGCTGGGCGCGCTGCAGCAGGCGCACGGTGCGGTCCAGCACGTCGCGCTCGATCCAGCCCAGGCGGAGCGACATGTCGGCCGCCATGACCATGCCGGCGGCCACCGCCTCGCCGTGCAGCCACACGCCTGCGCGCCGCCCGCCGCGCATGAGGTGATGCATGGGCTGTCACCGCCGGGGTGAGACCGGGCCGGGATGGCCGGCCCGTCCCCAGCGCTGCTCGGGCCCGCAGCGCAGGCCCCTTTGGCTTCATACTCTTGCATTTGCAGGCAATGACAAAGTGTCTCACGGCGCCCGCAAGCAGCACTGTACCAGGTGCCGAGCGAAGCAGCCCAGCGTGCACGGCGTATTTACCAGCACCTCCAAGCTCTTGGGGAGCAGAGGACGGTGCGGGAACCAATCTCCTTGTTCTGTCGGCGCCCCGAGACCCGCAAGGCACGCTAGAATGCGCGGGGGCGGCGGCGCGCCGTAGCCCTGCGCGGTCTCCATCGCGTGCCCGAACGTGTGGCCCAGGTTGAGCGTCGCGCGCACGCCGCCCTCGCGCTCGTCGGCGGCGACCACCGCCGCCTTGTTCACGCACGAGCGCTCGATCGCGTACGTCAGCGCCTGGCCCGGCGCGCGCGCGCGTTCAGCAACGGCTTAGGAGTAGGGTAAGCTAACCCTTGCCCTACCTACACTCGCCGGCGGCGCAGGCCACGCCTCGTACGCCGCATGCCGTTTGGAGCCGCACGCGCCTCCGCCTGGCGCCAAAGCAGCTCCCCGCGCGCCAGCACAGAGCCCGCTGACGCGGCAGCCTCGCCACCGCAGGGTGCAGCAGCGCGGCGCGCTGCTGCATGGCTGACAACGCAGAAGCAGGTGCAGCTACACAACCTGTGCGCGTGTACGACACCGGCGTGGCGCCATCGCGGGGGGCGCAGCGCGCCGACAGCGCTCACATACGATGCTGCGATGCTGCGGCCTGCGGCGCGCGCGGCACCTGCGGGTCGCGCTGGAGCAGGCGCTCCATATTGGCCTCCAGCCAGGCGAAGAGCGCGGGGTCGCGGATGAGGCCGTACTTGACGATCTCGCTGATGCCGCTCGCCAGCTCGCGGTCCGGCAGCGTGCTGAGCGTGTCCACGTCAATGAGCACTGCGCCGCGCGCCCGGGCTCGGCACGGCCCGCTGTGTTGTACACGCACTCTGTCGCCATCACACAGCAGCAACACATGCTGATCTGCTTTCATATGGGAGTGAGGGATGCCCGCGAGCGGTGCAACGTTGCCCTGCGTGCGGTTCCGGCGCCGCGGCCGGGCGGGCGGCACTCACGTCGGCCGCCTGGCCTCCTGGTCGCAGAAGGCGCGCCCGGCAGGCGCGCAGCGGGTGCGGGCATGCGCAGAAGCCGCGCAGTGCCCGCGGGCTTGCGCAGCGCCCCCGCTGCCCGCACGCAGGCTGCGTTGGCGCTGGGACTTCGGCTATCTGAGCTTACCCTGCCGGGGGATTGCCGCACCTCAACCCTACCCTGACAGGGGTGGGCGCACCGCAGCGCGGCTGGTAGAAGGCGCCGATCATGTTCTTGCCGGCCGGGTGGTTGACGCCCGTCTTGCCGCCGACGGACGAGTCCACGGTCGCCATCACGGTCGTCGGCACCTGCGCGGCGCGCGCCTGCGCGTCGCGAGCCGGCTGCCGCCCGCGCGCTGCACGAAAAGCAGCGGATGCGCAGGAGCACCAGAGAGACGCCGGACAATGCGGCAGCACGCAGGCAGTGATGCTTTGTGGTGGCACGAGGCAGCCGTTCACGCTGACGCGCATGACACACCGGCGTGCACCTACGACTGGGGGTGGAGTGAACGCAGGCTCGAGCACTACACAGGCAAGGCCGCGCAAAGTCACAGCACGTCCTGTCGACCTGGCGTGACACGCCTGAGCACACGGCGCCACCCCACGCGGGCCGGGGCGCGCCTGGATGAAGTGCACGCCGCGCTGGTACGCCGACGCGGCAAAGCCGGTCATGTCGCCGATCACGCCGCCGCCCAGCGCCACAAACGTGGTGCTGCGGTCCAGGCGCGCCTCCAGCGCCTTGTCAAACACCTGGCGCGCAGCCCATTGCCGATCAAAAGTGTGCAGGCACAGCGCGACGGCAACAGGCCGACTCCCTGCGCGGGCCCCCTTTGGTGCAGGCTAAGCCAGCCTAGTGGTACTAACAGCTCGCCAGCGCGCCTGCACCAGCAAATCAGCCGCGACCGAGCGGGACTGCGAGTTGTCAGGACTGCTGCACTGCACACCAGCCCGCTGGACTAAGGGGCCGGCCAACCTGCATCAGCACCTCTGTCGACTTGTATTGCTCGCCGTCTGGCAGCACGACGTGCTCCACCTGGATGCCCTCCGGCCCGCCCTCCAGCGCCGCTCGACACCTGCCGTTCCCAGCGCCACCAGTCTGGACCCACCATCGCAGGTTGCAGCACAGGCGCTCAGGAGCTGGCTGTTCGCCACACGTGTCATAGACAATCAGAGTGTGTCGTTAGGTGCGGCATGCAAGGCAACCAGCATCTCACAGCCTGCGGCAACGAGGCAGCAAGCGCGCCAGCGGCTCAGCAAAGCTGACACAGCTGAGCGAGCCGGGCTGCGGCCGCACCTGTCCAGATACAGCGGCCCAACCGTCTCGTTGGTCACTATGAGGGCGCGTTTGCCGGGCACGTGCCGCCGCAGCAGCTCCCCCTGCTCCAGCAGCCCCCGGCCAATGTAGATTGGATAGGTGCGGTCGCCCAGGTCCACCTCCACGGTCTCCATCGCCGCCGCAAGCGGCGCCGCCTCCGCCGCGACAGGCAGGCGCCACCAGCCAGCGCGCCTGCCGCCGGCCGGCCTGCTCGGCAGCGCCTCAGCCGCGCCGCCGCAGCCGACGCGCGCGCAGCTTGACACCGCGGGCGCTGGCACGGACACAGGGGTGTGCCGCGGCGGCAGGGCGCGGGCCGCAGTGGGCACGCGCCCGGCCAGGCTCGCCTGCAGCGGCGCTGCGGGCGACTGCGCCTGCATGGATCCGGCTCAAGCAAGGCGCTCTGAAATCTTCCGCTGGGCGGGCGTACGATGCGCGAGCAGGACTCCTAAGCTGCCATAAGCAGGTCAAGGGTGGGTAGGTTCGGTTCAAAGCGCATCATGCGCTGGCATGAGTGAGCCAGCAAATACTTGCGGTAGTTGAGCCTGCCAAATGCCGCTATGGGCAACGCATATATCCCGCCTGCGCCTGGGACTGGCGCGGATGCTCAGGTTGTGCGCTTCTGTAGCCCTGCAGCCCTGCAGCCCTGTAGCCCTGCAGAGCTCCGGCTGGGGTGCTCCACACTCACCTCCGTAGCGCAATGGTATCAGGGGGTCTGCCGTGCCAAGCGGGCCTGCACGGGCTGCGACCATTTCGCACTTGGGACGAGCTGTTTGAGTAACCGGTCACTCGGGTCGCCCGTGAGCCTTTTGCGCACTTATTCCCATTTCCCGGTACGACTATGCTTGCATTTTGAAGGGCATCCAGACAAGTTGGCAGTGCCAAATGCATGCTGGCCTGCGTAGATGCGGTCGACTTGATCGGCAATGCTTAGCCTTGTTTCAGGGCTGCGCCCATAAGGCCAAGCTTGGGTGATACACGCCCGTTCACTCGATTCATTCACTCAGCAATGCTGAATCAGCATGGGGCAGCGGGACACTCACACAGTTCTCATCCTGGCATGCATCAACGTCTGTTATGAGTCGCCTGCCCAAGTACATCTGGATGCAGGGAGTTGACCATAACAGCCAAAAGACGCATTGCACGCACTGGCTGCTGAGCGCATGGATCCGTCGGCAGTCTTGCGTCTGATCACGGTGAGCTATCGGGTGACAGACAGTATCGACCGCTTCATTGTGAATGCACGAGGCAACCAGGCGCTCGCATTCCGGCTCAGCTGCGTCAAGAGCCTGATATACGGCATGCGCAGCAACGTGGAGGCCTCCACGCGGCTGCGCATGCCTATATCAGGCTCTTGACGCAGCTGAACGTGAGTACGAGCACCCAGTTGCCTCGTGCATGCACAATAAAGCAGTCGATGCTGGCGGTCAGCTGATAGCTGAGGGTGATGAGACTGCCAGGAGGCCAGCCGCGCCAGCTGCTGCGAGCAGCCACAGCTGCTGTGGCTGCTAACACAGATAATGGAGGACGCGCGGGTGAGCTCCGCACTGTGATATCCCGCTCGCCTCAAGCCTGTGCCCTGCGCCCATCTTTGCCGAGCCTTCACCTCCGCACAGCCAGAAGTTCCTTGGAATGAATGAAACAAGCCAGTTTGGTAGAGGTCCAATGTAAGCTTAAAACCTTTCTTTGGACCGTCCAAGGGCTGCATTAGGGCGCAGCAAGCGGCTTACACTGCGGTTCCGTCTGCTGTGCCCGTCCTAGCTGCGCTGCCTCTGATCTGAACCTGTTGCAGACAGCAGCCATGACAGAACCTCAACTCCTTGAGAGGCTCGCGCCGGTCGCAGCCACTATCAAAAGCCTCGTCAATGGCGGTGTAGTCAGCGCCAGGCTGAGCACTGCCAGCACGCACGCGGACGTACAGGACGCGCTGGAAGCAGGAATACAGGAGACGCTACACGCTGTTGTTGAACTGTCAAAGGTGCGCTGCATCCCGCGCACCTTGGCTCAGCCGCGGCTTGCACAGGTGTGATTCGAGCTTGCTGCGCGCGCTCGCGCTCACAAACCATACCACAATCCATACAGCGGTCGCAGGTGCTGCTCGAGGAAGGCGGCGCTGTGGAGCAGCGCCGCGCAGAAGAGATGACCTGGTGGTATCGCTTATTCGTGGGATGGTGGATGCCGTACAAGCTTTCAGACCACTACCGCAGTATGGCCGTCAACTTGGTGATGGAGGCCGCGGAGGTCCTGATCGACCATTGGCAGAAGGCGCAGCCCACTCCCGTGGGGTTCTTCAGCGCAAAGGAGCTGCAGGGGGCAAATGCCTACCCCCCGGGCGTCTTTGAGCACGTCCTGTACCTGTGGCGCGAACATCGCGAGATAGTCATCAACCGCCCTGCCAGCGCGGTGCGCTGACACTCACGCGAACACACGCAGAGCCTCTCTGTCCACTGCCTTGCTTGCTTGAGGCGGACCGGGCTGGCGGGTTGATGGACAACTCTGACTTGTATGTTTGCATGCCCTTGCATGTATTGGCCGAATTGTTGCACGCTTCCAGTGGCCTGCTACTGCACAGACCGGTGCGTGCTGTCTCCATCTCAGGCACAGGACATGTACGGAGTTGCGCATGCGTAGCAAGTCGAAGTGGGAGCGCACCTAGCACAACATACATGAACCCCTTAACATTGTGTGTTGTATCGCGACAGGGCAAGGCCAGGCTGATGCTGAACCTGATGCGCTACAGCCACCTCGAGCAAGAGCAGGCGGCCACGGCCTAAGACTGTTAAGGAAGAGCATGCGGCTGCTCAGCGGCCAGGCCAGGGGTGGCCAGGCGGCTGCAGCAAGCGTGGGTGCGATGGCTATCCTGCCAAGACGGGAGATGCGGCAAGCAGCTTATGGCAGAGCGCAGCAAGGCTCGAAGTGTTCAAGGGTCAAGCAGGACTTACAGCATGTGACAGTGCTCTTCTAACCCTGTGCCGGACACTGCTGGTAAGCAACTCTGTGCCTAGCATGGCATGCAAGTTGCGCGGTGTGAAAAGCAGGCCCTTGCTCTGTCCATTTTGCAGGACCTGCTGAGCTCAATGCAAGTAGGTCTGCCTTTTAAATTTAACCTGTCTGTAAGCGCTTCAACAGAGAAGGGAATCGAGTGCTGGTGCAGGTGGGTGTAAACAAGTGACAGGACTGCAAGGACTGGACGTATACAGATGCTTGGGTTCGCTTCAACTCTACGTCCAGAACATGCTGGCCTGCGGTTACATGCATAGTGCTCAAGCGGCGCTTGCGCCCAGGAGGCAAAAGGGCGCTTCACAACCCTCATCGAAAAGGGGAGCCAGCCGGAGGTAATCCGCCTGAGGAGCCCTGGCGCACTGGCTGATCCAGGCGTGCAGAGCGTTTCATCTCATATTACACTTATAGGCCCTCTGCTCCTGTGCACGCATGCCCTCTGCTCTTGTGCACTCCCGCACCTCAGCACAACAGTGTGCAAATCGTTTGCAAATGCAGATCTGAATACCCGCGGGATACAGAAGCATGTGTCCACCATGCAATCGTTCTGTTTTACGCCTGCCTCGTAACAGGCAGGTATTGCCCTCCCAAGGGCGCCCCCCTAGCAAGCCCTCAGACCCTATTTTTTAAGCAGTACCCCAGAGGACCAAACGTACGAGCCGATACGCCCAGCTCAGCTACCCTGCGCCGGACACCGCGCCGGGCGAGCGACGACTGCGCCCTGTGCCTGGACCAGCTGCTCGTGCGCCGACAGCTCACTCTCATCTGATAACTGCCCGCGCTCTCAGCGCCTGCATGGCCTCTTCTGGCACGCGTGCCTGTACCGGTGCGTCTGACTGCCACTCTGAGCTGCAGAGCGCGACCATGTGCTGCCCAGTCCAGTACCCAAACCAAACGCCTGTGCATTTCAAGCTTGGGGGGGCCAGGGAGGGCGGAGGCAGACAGACTGCGCTGTGTTCGCTGCTTCTAGAGCGCGCCGGCCTTGGCTGTGTGTCAATCGAGGGGGATGTAGCATGTGGCACGCCCTGTCTCACCCGCCCACTGGCGCGCAGGTGGCATGGCGCCGCACGGCTTCGCCGATCTGCCTGTGCTTCAGGACTGGCACGACCAACGGACGGCGCCGCGGCCCCAGGCGTGCGGCGTGGAGGCCTGCGGCGCGCGGCTCATCAAGAAGTACCACCTGAAGCACCGCCTGTGCCCGCAGCACTGCAAGTGCCTGGCCGTGCTGCGCCGCGGCGTGCCGCAGCGCTGGTGCGCGCAGTGCAACGTGTTCCACACGCTGGACGCGTTCTTTGCCACGCAAGGGTGCGCGCCTGCCTCGCGCCTTGGAGCGCGCTCCGCGCACCCCACCCTCCCACCCTTCGTGCTTCATGACTCAAGCCGTCTGCGCTGCATGTTGCAACTAACGAGCTACTGAGCCCTGGCCAAGCGCTCTTCCATTCGCCAGACATGTGACTCTAAACGCCCGGCCACGCTGGGGCCCTGAGCAAATGCGCCGGGGCAGGTCCTGCATGGCCAAGCTCAAGGCGCACAACGAGCGCCGGACGCGCCCGCCCGGCGCGCCCGCGGCCACGCTGCGGCCCACCAAGCGCAGGGGCGACGCGCAGCCGGCAGTCGCGCCCGCGGCTGGAGCCGCGCCCGCGGCCGCGCACCCGCGACCGTTGACCCAGCTCTGGCGCTCCGAGGGCGACGCGGGCGCCGCGCCCGCTCAGCTCGCGGGAGCTCATGGGGCAGAGCCTGTGTGGCTGCCCGCTGGGCACGGGCGCGTCATCTACAACACAGCAGCCGCGCCCGTGAGGTTGCCCGCCAAGCGCACGCGAGACGCGGGCGACGCGGCAGCCGCGCCCGCCGCGCCGGCTCACCCTGCTGACGGCTATGGGCCGGCGCCCATATGGTTGCCCGCTGAGCGCGGGCGCGGCATCGACACTGCGGCAGCCGCGCCCGCCGCGCAAGCCTATCCCGCACACTATGGGGCGGGGCGCGTGTGGTTGCCGGCTGAGCGCGGGCGCGACGCCTGCGACGCAGCAGCCGCGCCCGCTGCGGACGTAGAAATGCCCGCGCGTGGCCTGCGCGGCATGCGCGCGCGGCGACCAGACCCTGCTGATGCCGTGCCCGGCGGCCCTGGGCACGCGGCGGGCGTAGCGCCGCCGCCGTCCGCCGCCGGGGTGGACGCGTATTGGCCAAAGGTGGAGCCCCGGGGCGGACCAGCCGCGGCGCGCAAGGCCGGCGGCGCGCAGCCGGCCGACAGCGGCGGCAGCCCCGGCGGGCGCAGCAGCGCCTCCGACGCGGACGAGGCGAACTGGGTGTCGGCGGTGGTCGCGCGCGCGCGCGCCGCGGAGGCCGCCGCCGACGGCTTGGGCGAGGTGGGCGCGGTCGCGGCGAGCCTGCTGCGGCTTGCGCGCGCCGGCAAGCCGCGCGCCTCCGAGCTGCTCCGCGTGGAGTGCTAGCTGGCCCGCGCCCCGGCGATCCGCCCCGCAGCCTGGTCTTCAAAGGAGGCGGGCGGGGGCAAGGGGACACGGCGCCTGCGGAGGCTCAAAAGGCGGCTGGTGGAGCCTGCTGCGGCTTCAGTGCCGCCTCCGAGCCGGCCCGGCCAAGCGCTGCACCGCGTCCAGAGGATCTGGCCGGCCGGCTGCGCGGCTGGTATGCCAGCTTGTCTGCGGGGCGGAAGTTCTGTCGTGCCAGCCAATGCCCTGGGGCTTCAGTGAGAGCGATTGCTACAGGGTGTGCGACTGAGTGTGCGCTGTGAGAGTAAGCGGCGAGTGCCAAGCGCATCCTGCCAGACCTGCGACAGTGGCAGGCCGAGCCATGCGCTCTGCCAGAGCAAGGACCTGCAGAGACCGTGCCTTGGCGCGATGCCGTGATTGCAAATCAGCTGGTGCCTGCTGACAACGCCTGCAAAGTACTTGCTTACCTTGCTGTGATGGGCAAGCAGAGGTGGAACAGGCAATGCTGCTGGAGCAAAAGTGCTTGACTTTGCACACGCACAAGTGCAGCGCTTCGAGCAGCCACAAACCTTCAAGCTGCACAGACACCTTCAAGCAACAGCACACCAGCAATGTCCTACTCACCTTCTACTCACACACACTAAGGCGGTGTCACCTGCATTTCCAGCACATGCGCACGAGCTTTGATACCATAACAGAGCCTTCCTGGCGAGCTCTCATGCCTGCAAGCCCATGCTCTGCTGCCCATGTCTCACAGTGCTCACCTGGCAGGCTGCCTGCTCTCACGTATTCACCTCTAAGCAACGCCCCGCACATCCAAGGCGTAAAGACTCGCAACCACTGGCGCACGCCCCGCTGCTGCTCTGACACCTCCCACTCACAGTCTGTACCTGCCCGCCTAAGCTGCATGACTTCAGCTTCAACGGGACAGGGCAGCTTCCATCATGACATGGCAGCTTGCAGGGAGGCGTGCGAGCAGACGGCTGCGCCCCGCCACCCTGCGTGCCCGTTCCTCGCTCTCGCCTAGCGCACACAACACCCTGCAGGCGCACGGCCTCGCGTCCGGCGCCTCGCCTCCCGGCGCCTCCTTGCGCCTGTGTCCGCGTTCTCCATGCAAGCATGGCATCCTATGCGATGCCCTCCTCCCGCTCCCCCTCTACGACCCCCTCCATGGCCCCCTCCTTGGGCCCCGCCGCGCCCCCCTCCGCGCCCCCCTCCTTGGGCCCTTCCGCGCCCCCCTCAGCGCCCCCATGAGTGCCCCCCTCCTTACCCCCCTCCGCGCCCCCCTCCGCGCCCCCCGCCTTCCCCGCCTCCAGCGCGCGCGCGAAGGCCTCCAGGCGCGCCGCCTGCTCCTCCGGCGTCTCCTTGGGCTTGGCCGCGTGCCAGGTGGCGACGCCGTCCCAGAGCTCCGCAACCAGGCGCCGCCCGCCGAAGAAGCGGCCGGCCATGAGCGCGAGGCACTGCGCCGCGGCGTCCGCCGAGCGGAACTTCACCGTCACGACGCCCTCCGGGCTGTGGCTGTAGATCTTCACCTGCCGCGCGCGGCCGGCGCGGTCAGCGCGCGCGACCGGCCGCCAGCCTGCTGACCAGGGCTGCCGGGTCGGGATGGCTCCTGGCGCTCGGCGCAGCGGTCGCATGATGGCTGCATTGTGAAGACCTCCCTTGTGTTTGAGCACAAACCCTACGTGCGCCTCAACATTTTAGCTTTGCGTCTAGACACGGCCACCGCGGCTCGAGCGACCATGCGTCACAGCCCGTATCAGCCACGCGGCGACAGTGACCACAGCAAGCGGGGCGCCGGCAGCGCGTGCGCCGCGCCTTGTCCACCGCGCCCAGCTTGGTGCACTCCTTTAGCATGTCGGCCTGCAGCTCCGCGTGCAGCGCCGGCTCCGCCTCAAACTCGGACGGGTGGAACACGTTGCGCAGCACCACCGTGACCTGCGCGCGGCCCCCCTCTGTGGCGCGCTGCCTCCCGCGCGGCCTACAAATGACATGCGGCGGCGCAGCCGCGCAGCAGCCATGCACCCGGCTCTAAATTGTTTGTGCACACGTTTAGGCTCAAGACTCTCAAGACGTGGACTTCTGTCAAAAATGCGCCGGTGTCTGTTGTTGCACGGCTGCTCCAGCTTGCAGAGCTAGTAGAAAGAGCAACCTCACGCGCATCCAGGCCGCCTCCCCAGCCTTCACATACACGAATACAAGGCAAATGATGATGAGATGTGGCATAGGCCCAGCAGTAATTGCTCAAGGACAGCGGCGCGCGCTCTGGCCGACGCGCCGACCACTGCCGCCAGAGCCCGTGCAGCCCTCTGGGGGCGGGGGGCAGCGGCTGTCGGGTGCATGGGCGCGCCTGCGTGGCCTTGGCCTGGTCGTCGAAGCCGCCCCAGCCGAGCGCCTTCTCCACCTTGGCCGCCTTCTTGAGCTTTTTCGCCTTCTTCTTGGGCACGTAGTCCGCGCCGCGCATCTCGAACTTGGCCTCCTGCGGGTTTGGGTAGGGTAGGGTAGGGATAGATGCGCACACCCTTGCGCACAGTCACGTGCGCGTCAGGCGCGGCACGCACGCCTGATCGGGCGCGCGCCACGCTGGCGCACGCACGCCTGTTCGGCCGCGTTCCTTGGCTCCCCGTTGTGCGGGGGGTGATGTAGGGCTCGGGTCGGAGCGGCGCCGGAGGCGCACCAACGCGGCGGCCAGGCCGGGCGGGTGCGAGCGCCAGCCCCATGTAGATGCCATGCCGTGCACTCAGGGTGCTCTCCATCAACGGTCTTGCACCACGCATTGTTCCTGTAATATTCTAATTGAGGAGCGGCTCGGGCGCGGCACCTGCACGGTGATCGTCTTGGACGGGTCGTCCCGGAAGCAGGACCCGTCCAGGATCTTGCACGCCAGCTCCACCTGCGGCAGCATGTCAGTGTGACCTTCACCTGATGCTGTATAAGCCTATATTGGGCCTGCAGCAGCATGGCACGCTCTGCACATCTTGCCTGTCAGTCCTGTGGCACTCAAATATCCAGCGGCAGCCTCAGGAGCCTTCAAAGCGGACCTCACAGCCACTCAGCGCAGCAGCAGCATTGCTTCGCCATAACTGATCACTGCTCGTCGCCTTTTGCTCGTTGCTGTTTGCAAAATTACATCCTTTGTGGCCCACCACATTCACAGCACGCTTTCACCAATCCATGTATGATTTTCAAGAGCTGGCAACTCGCACACCCGCAACAGAGCCCGGATGGGCCAGCAGAGACGGAGCGCGCGCGGCGCACCGAGGGCACCTTGAGGTACGTGACCAGCCCGTCGCCCTTGGGCATGCCGGTCGCCTTGTCGCGGTAGATCTTGATGCGCGGCCTGCCCTCGTCGCCATCCTTGATGATGCCGCACTTGCTAAAGACCTGGCGCGGCGCGCCAGTGTATCCTGTTAAAACAACGGTCTGCTCTGCAGGCTGCACTAACACAGGGTTGCAGGTTGCATGTACATGGGGCAGGAAGGTGCCGAGCTGCGGCCCCCAACCCCTCGGTCGCCGCTGCCTGGGGCAGCCAGCCCAGCAGGCCCGGCCGCCGGCCTGCCTGCCTCATGGCCCACGCGGGATGCCGCCCTGGGCCGCGCCCGCTGCCAGACAGGCCTCCCCTCCCGCGCGGCCCCGTGCTCGTACACCATTGCTGGGCTAGGCCGTTCTCTGGCCCCTTGCGTGCCTAAGAGACAGGCTCGCCAGGGGTGGTGTCTGCCGTGAGGCCGCGCCTGCACCATCTCCGCCTCGGTCACATCGTCGGGCAGGCCCTGCACGTACACGCTCGTGTTGACCTTCAGGTTGAACCAGGCCGCCTCCTTCTCCGCGGCCTGCGCGCACCCGCCGCCCCCATCAGCACGCTCCCGGGCTCAGTGCACGTGCGCACCTCACTCTGGCCATTGCTTCTACGTGACCCCGCCCGCCCACGCACAGCCGCCGTCAGGCATGCCGACCGGAGCACGCTGCGCCGTTCCGCGCTAACATCCTCTCGTCAGCAGGTTGCAGATTATAGGCCGACAGCACCCTGCCGCGCCCCCGCATGCCCGAGCTGTGCTGTCAGAGGGCGGCCTTGCGGCTCGCATCCCAGCCATGGGCCGCGGGCGGGCGGGGGGCTGGGCGCGCCGCACCTCCCGCGCGCGCTTCTGCTTCTCCCGATGCTTCTCCATGACAGCTTCGCTGCGCGTCTGTTTCGCGGCGCCGCCCTCAGCGGGCGTCGCGCCGCCGGCCGCCCCCGCCGCCGATGCATCAGCGCCGGCGCCCTCCTCGCCGGCGGGCGCGCGCCCCGAGGTGCCCGCCTCGCCGGCGCCGCGCCGCCGCGCCTCGCCGGCATCTGCCGCAGGGTCTCCTGCAGGGTCCCGGGCGCCGCCCGCGCCGCGGCCCTCGCCCTCGTCCTCCGCGTCCGAGTCCGGGGCGGGCGGTTTGTACTCCGGCAGCACCTCCTCATCGGCCTCGAAGGTCATGTCCGCCACGCCGTAGTCCGGCGCGGCCTGGGCCGCAGCCGGCGGCGCGCCCGCGCCGCCCGGCGGCGCCTCGCGTGCGACAAACTTGCGCAGCGCGGGGTCCCACGCGTACAGCGTGCCGTCGTCGTCCTCGAACTCGCGCTCGCCCTCCGGCGGCGTGACCGGCGGCTCCGGGTCGGGCGCCGCGGCGGCTGCGCCAGCGAGCGCGGGCGCGCCGCTCGCGCCGCCGTCGATGGCGGAGATTTCGGCGCGGAAGGCATCAAGCTCCGGGTCGGCGCGGTCCGCCGGCGCGGCGCGCACGGCCTTGGCGACCGCCGCCACGCGGCCGCGCTTGGCGGGCGGCGCCGCGCCCGCCGCGGCGGCGCCGTTGCTGTCCGGGCCTGCGCCAGCGGGCGCTGCGGGGGCGCCGCCGGGCGCCGCCGCGGCCGCATGCGCCTGCAGCTCCGCGCAGTCCCGCAGCGCCAGCCAGCCCGGCTGGCCTTCCGACCACACCAGCGTGTCTGCCGTCACGGCGCCAGCGGCAGCCAGGCCTGCCGCACGCAAGTGAGCCAGCTCAGCATCGTCCACTGGCCCCGGGCGCCTTTCGTGCAGCACTCTCCTGCTGTGCGGCTGCAAACTTACCATACATCAGCACTGGCTCACTCTCAGATTGCCTTATGCAAGGAACATGGTCTGCTTATATGCACAAGGGCGCATCAGCAGGCGAAAGTGAAGCACCGGCAAAGCTGGCGGCGTCGTACGGCCCGGTATGCTGCCTGTTTGCGTCCAAATAGAACCACGGCACTGCTGCGGAGCCTGCCGGCGCTGATTGGTCGGCCATGCTGGCCGAGCTGGCGAGCTCAGGCGGCCTGACGATCCGCCAGCAGCGTCGGATCTACAACAGCTGAGGCGCCTTCAGCGATCACACTGCTTTCAGGTCCAGCACTCCATGTCCAGCTTTACAGCTCGTGACGGACCGCCGCATAACGTTGCAAATTTGAAGAACGATTTGGGTGTACGAAGAACAGAAAGGAAGGAAGTTTGGGGCGCGCTACTTTTCAGGCAGCGCACAGGTTGTAATCGACACTCCAGATCCACGCTCTGCCCCCGCTGCTGGCCGGGTGACGAGCACCGAGCGAGCACCCGTGAAACTCTGCAATGACGCCTGCGCCTGTGGCGAAGGACGTCGTGCTGGTCACCGGGGGCACCGGCCTGGTGGGCCGCGCCGTGCAGGAGGTCATCGAGGCGGACCCACCGGCCGGCCAGAAGTGGGTGTTCGTGGGGAGCAAGGATGCAGACCTCACGAGCTTTGAGTCGACCAAGGCGCTGTTTGAGCGCGTGCGGCCAACCCAAGTGCTGCACCTCGCGGCCTTCGTGGGTGGCTTGTTCGCAAACATGGTGCGCCGCGGGCCTATGCTCTGATGCACTGCCGGCGGCGAATTGTCTTGTTGTCACTGTAGCACCCCCGTTGCAGGTTATAAAGCTGTTTAGTATATGAGCGGCGTGTGCCTGCTGCAGCCAGGACACTGACGCGGTGCAAGTCAATCCTATATCGAAAAGATGAATGATTTTTGCGGTGGCTTGGACACGGTGGCATATGCAGACGGCTTCAAAGCCACGACGGCGGCGTCGCGCGCAGGAGTACAAGGTGCAGTTCTGGCGGAAAAACATCCTGATGCAGGACAACATCATGGTGCTCTGCCACGAGCACGCGGTGAAGAAGCTCGTCTCCTGCCTGTCCACGTGCGTGTTCCCGGACAAGACCACGTACCCCATCGACGAGACCATGATCCACAACGGCCCGCCGCACTCCTCCAACGAGGTGCCGGCCCCCGCGTGCATGCGCTGGGGCTGCCTGCACCTGCCACGTGACGCTCAACCCGAGCCAGCTTCTCTCTGCAACGTTCTGGCGCAGGCAATGTGCTGGCGCAGGCAGGTGAGCTTGCACGGGAGCGGGCTCTGCAACACTGGATGCGCTCGCCGGGCACAACGCGCGTGCCTGGCCGTGCAGGGGTACGCATATGCCAAGCGCCTGGTGGATGTGCAGAACCGCATGTACAACTCGCAGTACGGCTGCAACTTCACCTCCGTCATCCCCACCAACATCTTCGGCAAGCACGACAACTTCAACCTGAAAGACAGTGCGCCCCGACGCCATGCCCGGGTCACTACGTGGCAAATTGTCATCCGACTACTGCCTCGCTCCACGCACCTGCCGCGCATGCTGCCATGCTGCAACGCATGCTGCCGTGCAGGCCACTCGTTTGCATGTCAACGGTGTCAGGGCGGGGCCTGCTCTGGCGCATCAACTCCCATGACCGCGCGTGCTTTACATGCTGTGGTTTGTGGGGACGAGCCCAGACAGAAGCTTCTAGTGCCTGTTTGCCTTGTCGCCAGTGCCTCAGCTTGTGCGCTGCTCCATGCAGGTCACGTGATCCCGGGGCTCATCCACAAGTGCTACCTGGCGCAGAAGGCCGGCGAGCCCTTCACCATCATGGGCACTGGCAAGCCGCTGTGCGCGCGCCCCGGCCCCTCAGGCATCATGCTGACATGGCTTCATGCGAGGCCGCGCTGCCGGGCCTGAAACATGTCTTCGCCGCTCCAATACCAGCATTGCAGCAGGCTGCATAACACACGGGCTGGGGAACAGCCCCCTGGTCGGCAGCAGCGCAGCAACATCCACCAACACACACTGCTTGCAGCCCCGTGGCCGAAGCAAGCCGTGTAGTCAACCCTATATCAACCTTATAACGCATCCTGACACTGCAGCCCGCTGCACAGAGGCGCCCTCACGCTCCCCCCGCATGCCGCAGGCGGCAGTTCATCTACTCGCTGGACCTGGCGAGGCTGATGGTGTGGGCGCTGCGCGAGTACGACGAGCCGGACCCCATCATCCTGTCTGTCGGGCCCGAGGACGAGGTGGCCATCGGCGACGTCGCGCGCTCCATCGCGCGCGCCATGGACTTCCAGGCGCGCCCGCCCGCGCGCGCGCCGCACGCATGATGCACACGCGCTACATGTGTGTGCAGTTTGTGCTCGCCTCTGCAGTAAGGACTGCATTGAACGGCCGGCGTGTGCTGCTTGTGATGCAGCCCCGCGTTGAAGTTGTCCCGGTGCAGCGCTGTTGGCAGCGAGGGGTGGTCGCGTGTTGACACCACTTGCAGGCTCAGGAAGGAAGACGCTATGACAGCGGAGCTGGCCTGGCCTGGCGATGAGCCTGCAGTGACCGTGGCCGATCCCTGTCACGGAGTGGCATAAAGCCGCCCGCGCGCGAGCGCAGGGCGAGGTGCGCTTCGACACGACCAAGGCGGACGGGCAATTCAAAAAGACGGCGTCCAACGCCAAGCTGCGCAAGTACCTGCCGGGCTTCAGGTTCACCAACATCGACGACGCAATCGCCGAGACCGTCTGCTGGTTCAAGGCCAACTATAGCAGCGCGCGCGTGTAGGCCCGCGGCAGCGCGTATGTGATTTCGCTGCAGGCCGCGCTGCCGCCGCGCGGGCGTGTGCGGGCGGACGCTTTGGTGTGAATAAGCCTGCGCATGGCACCTCCCTGGCTGTGTTGAGCTGAAGAGCAGGGCGGCCGTGTGACGCTGCCGCGGCCTGCAATTCCTGGCAAGGCCAGTGCTCCAGCCTTCATGGTGCTCGGACACGATGGGGCCTCCACGTCGGTGCACTGGGTTCTGGGCTTTGCTTCAGGGACAGCTCGGGCACTTTGTTTGGCGTGATATCTAGGGTGTATCATGTAGCGCGCTCGCGCTTTGCCGTGGGTCGCACGGTGCTATCGGACCAACGTGTAGGGCGACCCTGCCTCACTGCATGTCGCAGGAGAGTGCGGGTGCCGAGGTGAAGCAGACATCTGTGTGTCGTGTTGCCATCTGCCCTCTGTTGGCAGGCCAGGTGTGGCTTGGGTGTGAGTTCTGGCGGAGCATGCGAGAGCCGCGCAGGGCGTTTTGCGGGCCGCAGCTGCTGCACAGCCTGGTATAGAGCTGCTTTGAAAGCGGCTCCATTGCTGTTGAAACTCTGCTGCTGGCATGCATACACACTTGCCAACAATGTGTCATTCCGGTTAGCCCCAGCAGCGCGTGGCCTACGAAGCAAGACACGCATCATGATGCAAAGCAGCTCGCTCCACGTGACCTCACAGACATCTAAGCTGACAACCATGAAAACCTCCTCCATACCGCGTCCTACACAGGTGCTACCCCACATAACTGTCCAAGACGCGCCATGCCGTGGCCGTTGTGCAGTCTGCCATCAGGCCGGCGCGTACAAATGCATGACGCATCACATGCATGACATACAGAGGACTGGCTGCGCGCCGCCTAGGGCCCTCGGTGTCGGACCCAGACGTCGCTGAGGGCGGGCACTGCTGGCATGCCCGCGCGCCACGCACCCAGGTCAGGGCCGGGGCTGGAAGCCCTGCCTGGGCCCGCCGCCCTGGCCGGCGCTGCTCCAGGGTTGGGCCCAAGGCGCGGGGCGGCCGACCCTGCTTCCCCGCCAGGGCTTGCGCTGGCGCGGCCCACGGCTCCGCTCGTGCGCCTGACAGGCTCCACATGCTGGCCCAGGTCGGGGCTCGCACGGGCGGCGTCACTGCCCCGGCTGGAGCCAGCTGCGACTGTGCGCTGCCTCGCTCCGACAACAGGCTGTCGCGGCACCTGTTCGAGGAGGGCCGGCCAGCCTGGCAGGCACCCACGAGGATGTGCAGCGTCGGGCACTGGGCGCGGCTGAGGAGCAAAGGCGAAAACCAGCTGCACCATGTCTCCCAAGGGCCAGGGCGAGCTGCCACGCCCGTGCGGCGCGCCAGGCAGGGGCGTAACAGCGCGCGCAACATGCGGCCATAGCCCTGCTGCAGCCGGTGCTGCGCCGGCCGGCCCTGCATCCCCGGCGGGGCTCGCGGGTGCCGTTAAAGGCAGCGCCAGAGCCGGCGCGGTGGCCGCCCTGTGTCTGCGCACGCCGGGCCCCACGGGCCCAGCAGTGCCTGCCAGCGGAACCCTCGCGCTGCGTCGGGCGGGCAGCTGCGGGTTGTGGCCATGCTCGGACCTCCTGTGACCCCAGGGCGCAAGCCCCTTGCCAGAACTGCGTGCAGCGGCCAGGGAGCGGGACCCACTGGGCCAAGTGCCCGGCGCAGCTTCAGGCGCCCGCCCAGCATGTTCGCCCAAGCCCCAGCTGCCTGCATGTACAGGTCCTTTTGGAGGATCAATGCTGGGCGCCTCGCCCAGGCCGCCCGCAGGACACGGCGGCTCGGCCTCGCCGGCCTGCGCAGGGTCCCCTGCCTGCTCCCCTGCCTGCTCTCCTGCCTGCTCCCCTGCCTGCTCCCCTGCAGAGCGCGCCGGCGGATCGGGCATGGCGAACACGCCGATGCCGCTCGCCCGCGCCTGCACCAGGGCCTGCTCGCAGCGGCCGTCTGCCTCACAGGCCGCGCTGTCAGCCGCTGCACGCGGGGCCTGCACGGCCTCCGTCGCGCCGCCAGACGGCGCCGGCGCCAGCCCCTGCTGCACGGCGCCGCGCTCGTCGGGCGCCTCCCACAGCCGAGGCGGCCGCGGCCGCGCCGAGTGCGCGAGCAGCCTGTCGACGCGCCTGCTGAGCGCGCGCAGCATCGCCCGGCGCGCCTGGCTGGCAGCCGCCGGGGCGCCCTGGGGCGTGGCCGATGACAGGGCGCCGCTGTCACTCGCTCCTATGGGCGGCAGGGCGGGCGCGCCCGCCGGTGCATCGGCCCCTGGGCTGCACGCGCTGCGGAGCCCCGCGCGAGCGGGCGCGCAGGCGCTCAGGCCGGCGCCGGGGGGCCCCAGGCGGTGAGCAACGCGGGGACGTGGCCAGGCCGCATGGGAGGGACGCGCAGCCCTTGCATGCGAAGGACTGTCCGCCACCCCGCCGCGAGCGAGCGAGGCGGCGGCGGCCTCGATGCCAAGCGCAGCCTTGGCCCCGGGCCCTCGCAGGGGTGCCCGCGCCAGCGGGCGGTCAGGCGGGCGGCCGGGCGCCCCGTCCTCGCTGCTGGAGTTGGACGGGGTGGCCGTGGCGGCCGCGGCGGCCGCTCCCGCGCCCACCGCCGCCGCGGCCGAGCCCACGCGCGCCCTGTGCAGCACGAACGCGGCGCGCGCGGCTGCAAAGCGCTCGCCGTCCGCCGCGGCCCGCGCCTCGCAGGCCAGCGCGCGGCCCAGCAGCGCGAGCAGCAGGTCGCCCTGGTGGGACGGGGTAGGGTTTCTGCCCGAGGCGGGGCGCCTGCGGGGCTTCCGGTGCCGGCGCAGCGCGGCCGTGATCAGCGGGTACAGCCCGGCCGGCATGGCCGCGCCGCGCCAGAACTGGCCGCTGCCGCCGACAAGCACCACAGCCTCCTCCTCCAGCAGCGCCTCCGCCAGGCCGAGGCGCGCGGCGTACGCCGCGGCCGCGCCGCCGTCAAGGTCCAGGGTATGGCAGGGTCCCGGGTTGGGCCGCGCGCTGAGCGCGGCAGCCGCGCCGTTCTCCGCCGCCCTGCCCAGCCCAGACGCGCCCGCCGGATCGGTGGCCCAGGCGTCCGGCGCGTCGCTGCGCCATGCAACCGGCCACAGCGCTGGCGTGGCCGCCGCCGGCCGCAGCCGCGGCGCCTCTTCGCCGCCCCGCCCGGCGCGCGCTGCAGGCCCTGGCTCATCCCCGACGGCTGCCAGCGCGCGCGGCGGCGCGGCGCCCGCTGCGGCGGCGGCCTGCGCAACGGCGCGCGCCACCAGCGCGCGCCACAGCGCGCGGTCCGGCGACCGGCCGGGGCGCGCCCAGTCCGCGGCCGCGCTCGCCGCGCCGGGCAGCAGCGCGCGGTCGGCCGGCGGCAGCGCCCAGCGCGGCGCGCCCGCCAGCGGCCCGTCGCCGCGGTCGGGGTCTAAGCGCAGCAGCGCGGCGACGCGCTGCGCGGATGTGCCGCGCGCCGGCAGCCCCGCGCCGGGGCCAGCGTCGGGCGCCGCCAGGGCCAGCCGCGTGAGGCGCCAGCCGTCGTCGGCGGCCAGCGCGGCCGGCGCGCGCTCGGGCCGCTGCGGCGGCGGGCGGCCGCGCAGCGCGCGCCAGGCGCGAAACGCGTGCGCCAGGTAGGGCAGCAGCGCGCGCCGGCGCGCGAGCAGCAGGCGCCAGGCCAGGCGCCGGCGCGCGTGCGCGGCCCAGGCCGCCCAGCAGCGCAGCGCGCACGCGCGCGCGCCGGCCGCGCCGTCGCCGGCCGCGCCCAGCCACGCCAGCGCGGCCGCCAGCGCGACGCGCCGGCGGCGGCCGATCCGCAGCGCCTGCCATGGCGCGCACGCGCGCCTCGGTGCGGCGACAGGGCTCTGTCAAGGGGAGACCCATAGGCAGGGCCGCTGACCACTACTGCCCTCGGCTCCGCACCATGGCACGGGGCAGCCCTGCCGCATGGCGCTGCTGCAGGCAAGGCCCACAGAGGTTCGGCTTGCTCCCCGGTGTCCAGTGCGGCCCAAGTGCCAGGGTGCCATCGTGCGCCCCGAAGCACCGCAGACGCAGGCGAGCGCAGTGAGTGGCGCGCAGGCCGAGCCGGACCGAGCGGGCGGCAGCAGCGCAGGGGGCAGACGCGCGCCGGCGCGCCTGGGCGGCCTGCAGCAGCGCGGCCTCCGCGCGCCGCCGCCGCCAGCGGTCCAGCGCCCAGCGCGCCGCGGCCGCGCCGGCGACCCTGGCCAGGCCCGCCGAGAGCGCCCTGGCGGGCGCGCCGCGGCGCGCGGCGCGCGCCCAGGCGCGCAGCAGCGCGCGCAGCGCAGCCGCGGCCGCGGCCGGCTGCGCCGCGGCGTGCCGCAGCGCCAGCAGGCTGCGCGCCTTCAGCGCCGCAATGCGCGCGCGCAGCGCGCGCGCCCACGCGCGCCGCATGGCCGCCGCGGCCGCGGCAGACGCGGCCCAGTCCAGCAGGCATGCGCGCAGCATGGCCGCCTGCGGAGCATGCCTGCACGTCAGGCGGTGGCTGCATGCAGGCCCTCATGTATTGCGCCGCCGGTGCTTTGCTGCTGTGTCGCGGCCAAGAGCAAAGGTTCATGCCTAACCCTGTCACTGGCTTTGTGAGAGGGGGCCGGCCGCGCCTGTCGGCGCTGGAGGGCCCCGTCGCCCAGCGCGCGGCGGGCCTGGCGGCGGCGCTGCCAGGCCTCCCAGCTCGGGTCGCGGTCCGGCCCGAACGCGGGCGCGCGCCGCCCGGCGCGCTCTGCCGCGCGCGTGGCCGCCAGCCGATGCCAGAACCTGCAGCGCGGCGTGTGCGCATGCAGGCGTAGCCCGGCCGGGCTCCGTGCCGGCCCATGTGGCTTCGGGTGCATGCATGGGGCGAGGCGGCGCAATGGTGCAGGCGTGCGGCGCATGCACGCACAATCACCACAGGCGGCTGCGCCTGCATCCAATAGCTGCCACGGGGAGGCACGCACCGGTGCCACGCCGGCATGCGCGCCACAATGATGTGCACCGTTCAGATCTGTGTGTGACCCTCTGAGCCCTGCTGCCTGGAGGGCGCACCGGAGCGCCGCCAGGACGCGGCGCCATGGCAGGGCGTCCGCCGCAGCTATCGCCGGCCCCTCGCGCCCGGCAGCCTTGGCGGCTGCGCGCGCGCGCGCGCGCCATCGCCGCAGCAGCAGCCGCGCCAGCGCGCGGGGCAGCCGCTGGCGCAGAATGGCGGCGAGCACCGTGCTGAGCCGGACAGTGCTGGTGGGCCAGCTCGGGCGCGCGTCGCTGTCTGGGGCCGGGCGCGCAGCTGAGGCCGCGCCCAGCGTCAGGGGAGGGTGGGCCAGTGCAAGATCCCAAGCACCTTTGGCAGCGCCCGGCAAGGGTGTGCCGACATCCTCAGCGGGGCAGGATGACTGGTTTTTTCTAGGGTTGCTGGCAGCCAGGGCGAAGCGTGGCGCGGGCGCCGCGGCACCGAGCGACCAGTAGATGTGCGCAACCGGCGTGCGGCGCAGGAAGGCCGCAAACGGGCCCGCCATGCGCGTGCTGACCTGCACACTGAAGCTGAAACTGTGCTGATCTGCGACCAGAGGAGATAGCGCGCAAGACAGCAGCCCTGCGACCGGACGTCACGAGGTGACCCCTCAGTGCCGGCATGACTATCATGCCCTGGAGCTGCCCGTCAAGCTGTGCATGGTAGCACAGCGTCTGTGGACGAAGGTGCGCGCTGCGCTGGGTTTGCCCGCCGCCAAGCAAACGGTCTTGCGCGCTCACAGGCGCCCGTTGCATGTCCAGGCGGCGGGCCAAGAGCTGGCGCCGGCTCCCGCACCTGCACGAAGAACGAGCTAAGCAGCGCGCAGTAGGCAGCCCAGGCGCGCAGCGCGCGTGCGACGGCGGCCCGCCGGCCGCACGCCGCGCAGCGCGCGAGCTGCCGCCAGGGCGCAAGGCACATGCGGAGCGCAGCGAGGCGCGTGCGCCGGCGCAGCTGCAGGTGCCTGCCGCTAGAAAGCCGATCAGCAGTGGGTTGAAGCAGCGAGCCCAAGCAGCTCTTCAGCCCTGGTGATGTGTGAGCAGCATGCATGTGCATTTGGTCCAGGCATCAGCGGCATGCAACCAGGTTTGCAGGCTGCTTTACAGGGTTGATCTGCAGCAACGTGCTCCCCCAGCCGCTCCCATGCGCATGCCGACGCATTGCCGCAAGGCGCCCGCACAGCAATGAGCTCTGTCCTGGGCTGGCGCATCGCAGCGCCCTGGCGCGGCCTTGCAGACATCATGGCGCGTGGTCTGCCACAGGCGCGCAGCATCGAGTGGACAGGCGCCCAGGGGTGTTGGGGTGTGGCTGCTCTGGGGACGCGCCGCGCCTGCGCACGCGGTGCCGCACAGCGTAGCCGCGCCAGGCGGCTGACAGTGTTGTGGCGGCCGCCGCCGCATGGCGGCGCCATCGCTCGTCAGCCGCCAGCGCCGCGGCCTCCCGCGCCGTGTCAGGGCCGTCCAGCCGCTGCAGTGCGGGCTCCCCGCGCGAGCCTTGCCGAGGCGCCCGACTCTGTGGCCGTGCCGCTTGCCCCTGCTGTGGGCCCTGGGGCGAGGCACCAAATGCGGAGGCGAGGTCCAGCGCCGGGACCACGGCCTGAGAGCGGGCGTAGGGCGAACAAATGATGAGGCTGCTGCAGCGGGCGCGGCCCGGTTGAGATGCAGTCGCCTGAGGCCCCTGGGAACGGGCCGCCGGTCTGGCGTCCCCGTCTGCGGCAAGCAGGCGCAGCGGCGGAGGCCGCCGGCGCGGCGGGGCCGCGGCGGCACACCAGGCGCGGTTGCTGGGCCGCCATGTGAGTCCGCTCGGGCAGGGGTCGCGTGGCAGCGGCGAGGGTGCCCTGGGCCTTGAGCCCGGTGGTCCCGCGAGGGCGCCAGGGCCAGGGGCCTGCAGCAGGGGAGATGCCCTGGGCCCCAGTCCAGCGTGGCTGGTGCGCGGCAGCGGCCCAGGTTCAGGGCAGCGCCGGCCGCCATGCGACAGGGGCCATGACGGCCTGCAGCCTGGTGAAGCCCAGCCGGGTCCCGCACACCCCAGCTGCCGCAGGCAGGTGAGTCCGGCGGAGCTGCAGCGCATGGCGCGGGTGTGCTCGTGATGCAGAGCGGCAGCCTCCGACGCCAGGCGCGCGTCGCTCGCCACATCGGCTGCGTGTGACCTGCCGCACTGCGTGCCGTCCGGAGCGGTCTGAGGCCTGCGAGACTCTGTGCGCTGGCTGCCGGCACGGTCATGCTGGGGGCGGGGCGGGGGCGGCGGCCGCATGCCCTAGCTCAGGGTCAGCGCGCCGCCGCCGCCGCCTGCCCCCATCCACGAGTCAAGCGCGCCGCCAAAGCTGGAGCCTTCCCGTCACGTGCTGCTCACCCAGACAGCTCGGTCTGGCACTGGGGTGCTGCAAAATGCAGCCACACGGCAAGGCTGTTCCCTGCGCATGGCACGCGTCTCTGGCCGTCCCAACTTGCCGTGGTGGGTCCCAGCGGCGGCGGCAACGTTCAGCCTGCACCAGACTTGCAAGGCTTGGCAGCTGCCTGGGCAGGTGGGCTGCTTGGGACCTCCAGGCAGGCGCGGCTCCGTGCGCCTCTCGCTACTGGCTGGGGAGAGCGCTGTTCCCGCGCGCTGGGGTTGGCAGGAGCGCGAGCGAGCGCAGCCGCTGCACATCACGCTGCTTTGCGGCGTGCTGCCTGCCACACTGCTGGCGCACAGCGTGTACACGCCCCACGTGCCGCCCGCGACCGCGCTCCATAGGCCACCAAGACTTGGCCAGCTTCTTTCATCTTACAATATACTTGGCGGACGCGCTGCACGTAGCGAACTCGCGGCAGGCCTGGCAGCGGCACCGCGAGGCGCCGTGCAGTGCGCGCGCACCAGCCTGCACCAGTGCTTAGTGTCCTTCCGCGGCCTACCTGGCCTGCACAGGCAGACCCTCCTCCCTCTCCTTTGCCTGCCTCCCTGAGCGAAAGCAGGGAGACTCGCTGTAGGCACTTGAGCAAGGCACACGAGCGTTCCTGAAATAAATCACCTGCTGAGCCACAGGACCCTGGCCAATAGCTCTGCAGACCTCTGTGTCTCTGCTGCTTTTCTGTGTCTCCAGTCTCTGTGGCCGACAGCCCTTGTGTTAGCGGGCACCTGAGCCTGGTCTGGTGCATGACGGCGTCAGCAGCCTGCTTGCATACAGGCAGCGATGGCCCCAGCCAGCAGCGGACACGTCCCGAAGCGTACTCGTGCGGGCAGGCGCGGCAGGCTCGGCTGGCCAGCGGCGCTGCTTGCTCTGGCAGCGCTTGCAGCGGCGGGTGCACGGCCAGTCCAGGATGTCCCGGACGCTGTGGACGAGGGCGCAGAGAGACCGTGCGCTGCCTGTTCACGAGTTTTTTTTCAGCAGGCAGACTAACAGCAGAGAAAACAGGCGGCTGATGCTACAGCGCTGCGCCGCAGGGTGCCCCTGGTGCTGCCGGTGGCAGGGAAAACAAAGTTGCAGCTGGCGCCGGAAGGGATCGCAGTGCTGCGAGGCATCAGCACGCCAGTCTCGCCGGTGGTTGTGATTGGGCCGTACCGCAGCGGCAAGAGCTTTATGCTCAACCAACTGTTGGGAGTGTCCTGTGGTGCGTGCTCTGCTTTTTATCTCGAGCTTGCGCGTGCTGCCCACCTCAACTGGCACAGCACCCGCTCGTAGGGCTGCTCCAGTGTCTGTGTGGGTTGCACGAGCAGCAGCTTGGGCCTCGCAACCACCCAGTGCTGCTTGTGCCAAGCGTTGCTGCCAGACTTGCGCCGCGGTGGCCTCGTGCCCTGCCTTGGTTTGCATGGTGGCCGCTGGTATTTTGCTGCTGTACAGCTGCTGTGTCCCCTGCACTGCCTCCATTGCCTGCCTGCGCCCCAAGTGCTCAACGCCTCCGCGCGACGCGTCCTGACACCCCACAAGCGACCCTGGCGCACAGACAAGGGCTTTGGCGTCGGGCACACGCGCGCGACGCAGACCAAGGGCGTGTGGCTGTGGGCGGCGCCCCAGGAGGCTGCTGCGCCGGGCGGCGGGCGGCTGTCGGTTGTTTATGTTGACACTGAGGGCTTTGAATCGACTGGCAAGTGCGTGGCACACAATATGCCGGCCTGCCCTGAGGTCTACATGGTACATGCGCTCATGCACAGGATGAGGGTCTCTGCGCAGTCTCTTGTGCCAAGGACTTGGCTGTTGCGCTTTGTCGGAGCTGTGGGACAAAGCTGACGCATGTGGAGGTTGAGGTTGCAGTAGAGCTGTGAACGCATCCAGTTGCTGGAAATGTGGGCTGCCAGCATGCGGGGTCCAGGATACGGTAGTTCCATGGCGGGGGGAACAATGTTCCGCCGCGCTGTGCTGGGGCCGCCTGACAGGCCGCGCAAGCGCCCGCAGGTCCGACGCCTACGACGACCGCATCTTCGCGCTGAGCGCGCTCATGTCATCTGTTCTCATATGTGCGCCCTGCCGCGCCTGATGCTCTCCCACGTGCGCGTTCCACAACGCATGGGCTGCGCGGCCGGTGCGGGCGCGGCTGAGCGGCAGTGCATGTGTGCGCGCGCAGACAACCTGCCAGAGACGGTGCGCGAGAGCGACATCGAGAAGCTGAGCTTCGCCGTGCAGCTGGCGGAGAGCTTCTACGCGGATGCGCAGGTGCAGACTGACAGACGCCCGCCCTCCGCGTTGACTCGCATGCCGTGCCCTCTCAAAGCACGCCCGGCTTGATCGCGTACATGGGCACAGATGCGGAGATCACCACAGCTACACCAGCCGCGAAGCTCATGCGTATTGCCATGTAAGTTATCTGGCAATAAGACGGTGTTCAGGCAGCACCCTGCATCTGTTAAATGTTGCCCCTAACTTGGTGCCTGGGAGCAGGGCGGCGGTGGGGGCGCCGTGGAGCCGGCCAACATGCTGTGGCTGATCCAGGTGCATCAGTGCACCCCGCCGAGTAGACACTGGACTGCAGCTGTCCTATGTTGTGAATTGCACATCTACCTACATGTACAAGTTAGGCATGCCTCTGCTGATGTTGCCACAAGGAACTGTCATGCCTGTCACTAGAAATTACCTGCGGTGTGCATCCGCGAGGCGCAATCCTGGCTCAGGTAGCCATCTGTAAATCATCTGTACAGCCGCTGGACGCTCCCATCCGCTACGCGCTGCGCTGCATCAAAGAACTGCTGTGTGCTGCGCCAGCGCGACTTCCTGGAGGGCAAGACGGTCGCGGCCATGCTGGCAGAGGCGCTGGCGACGGTGCCCAACCCTACGCGCGACCCCGACATTGACCAGGCATGTCCCGTTCTTGAGTATGGTCGAGGACACGCGCTGCCCTGCGCGCTGGAGCGCTCATGATCCGCCTGCCACGAGGCGCAAGTCAGGCTCCTCCATGACACACTGCACGCCCCGCACCTTCTCGCATGCATGCTGACCCGCATCCACCGCTCACAGGATGCGGTTGCAGCCAGCGGCAGCACCCCTGGCCTTGACACCACCCTGCACCAGGCGAACATGCGTGCCGGTTGTCCTGGCACGCAGCGCGCGCCCACCCGGGCCGGCGGCCGAGCCCGCTGAGCGGCGTCCCATAGGTCAGGCTAGGCTACCCTACCCCACCCCATGCTGTGCGCGCGCGCAGGTGAACAGCATCCGGCGCTCGCTGGGCGTGATCGCGGCCAACAGCAGCGCGTTCGGCCTGCGCCAGCCGCACCTGGAGCGCACGCGCCTGTGCGAGCTGGCCGACTCGGAGCTGGACGCCCGCTACGTGCGCCAGCGCGGCGACCTGCAGGCCGCGCTGGCCGCGCTGGTCAAGCCCAAGGTCATCCGCGGCAAGGTGGGCGCCTTCGCCCTGGCTCGGGGGAGTGCGGGCGCACGTAGCCTGCGGGCGTTGCCTGCGGCGGCCCCCTGAGCTGCACTAAAACGATGCAGATCGGCTCGTTCGTGTTTGGTGCTGGCTGGCTGGACGCGGCGCGGTCGCTGTAAGCAGCGGCAAGGCCGCCCTAGCTGAGCCCTGCATAGGTTCAGAGTCTCGGTGCAGACGGGCGCAGAGTACGCATGCGGGTTGGCGCCGGCAGGTCACGCGGTTGGCAGGCAAGGCCACTGCCTGGCCCGGCGCTGGGTGAGCCCTGCGGCTGCAAGCCCGGCGGCGCGGTGGCGCAGGTGCTGACCGGGCCGGCGCTGGCGGACCTGGTGTCAGAGATGGTGGGCGCGCTCAACGCGCGCGACATCCCCACCGCCGGCTCCATCCTGGAGCACTTCAACCGCGACCTGGTCTACAAGGCGCGCGCGCCTGACCCCGCTGGCCACGGGCGCCGTGGGTCAAGCGCGGGCCTAAGTGCCGTGCCATGTTCGGCCCTGGCTCGGCTGCACTACGCTTGGCGGCGTCCATGTCGCGCGCGTCATGCGGTCCAACCGTGTAAAGGACTCTGGCGAGACGCCCGCGGCGCCGCCGGTGTTGCACACGCGCGCACGCGGCCGAGCTGCAAGCCGCACCGGCGAGCCGCCCCGCGGCCGCCAGGGCGGCCGGCGCCGGCCGCCGGCGCCGGCCGTTGACCCTAACCCTGTCCCCCGGCCCTGCCGCGCAGGTGCGCGAGGAGTACACGGCAGCGCTGGAGCGCTCGGCGCTGCCGCTGGAGGAGGCCGCGCTGGAGGCGGCGCACGCCGCCGCGCTGGCCGCCGCGCTGGCCGGCTTTGCGGCGCGACGCTTCGGCGGCGGCGGCGGCGGCGCGATGCGCGCGCTGCAGGACGCGCTGGTCGCCGGCTGCGAGCGCGAGCTGGCCGCGCGGCGCACGGCCAACACGCTGCGCAGCGGGCAGGCGCGCGCGGCGCTCCACGCATCCACCCAGTGGGCTCGCGCCCGGCGCCAAGTGACGCGGCCTGCCGCAGCACCGCGCGGCCAGCTCGATTTGACCTGCTGCTCACCGTCTGCGCTTATGAGGCCATCTGCTTGCCGGCTGCGCCTGTGGGGCTGCACTGCCTGGCCCTAGCATGGACAGGGCGCTGGGCTCATCTTCTGGCCTGCCGCAGCAGCGTCGGCCTCCCCCCCCCTGCCAAGCACGCCCTGCACCTGCGGCCGTGGGCAGACAGGGGCGCTGGAGCGGCGGGCGCGGCCCGGCAGGTGTGCGAGGCGGCGGAGGTCGCGTGCGAGGACGTGCTGGAGCACGAGCAGACCGGCGCGCTGCCCTCCCTGGGGCGCTTCAATGCGCGGTACGCAAAGTGCGCCGCGCGCTTCGAGGCGGCGTGCATTGGCCCGGCGCGCTCCATGCAGGCGGGCCGCCCGCTGTGCAACCCCCCGCACCCCGGGACATGCCGGAATTCTTTCGGACGCTGGCTTTCTACGCGTGGACCGGCTGCCTGCTTGGTGTGCCTGCGCGCATGCATGACGCGCCTGCTCCGCGCACAAGCGCGCGCTCGTCGCAGAGTCGCGGGGGCTTCCCGAGCATCGCCGCGCTCGCTGCGCAAGCCCCGCATCGCTGCTTTCTGCCGCCGTGAGTGCCCGCGCACCCCCGGCAGCCAGGCCGCGCAGCATGTGCCATGGCCCCGGCCCGCTCCGCCGCGCGCATGGGCCGAGGGTGCAACGCCGAAGCCGAGCGCGCGTTCCGGGGCCGGCCGCAGGCGGAGCGGCTGGCGCGCGCGCTGCGCCGCGAGCGGCTGCGCTTTACGCAGTCGTACAACGACCGCCTGTTCGGCGGCCTGGTGGTCGCCGCGCTGGCCGGCATCGTGCTGTTCCGCTTCGTGCTGCGCGTGGCCGCGGCCGAGACGGCCGCCTGGGTCGCATTCGCCTTCCTGCAGGCGCGCGGGGCACCCGCCCGCCCTGGCTCCCGCGCGCGTTGGTCGCGCGGCCTGCGCGCGAGGTGCTGGGCTCGGGCGCAACCTGCAGCAGCGCCGCATGACGCGCCCTACCCCGCGCCGCACAGAGGCATCCCGCCCTGTCCGCACCGGCGCACAGTGCCGCCCGCCGCGCCGACGCCTCCGGCGCGCGCCGCGGCGGGGCGCGGCCGCCGGCGCAGCCCACACGATGCCCAGAGTGCAGGGAGCACGAGCGTCTGTGGGCGGCGCGACATCCCAGGCGCACGCGCGGGGGCGCGCAGGTGTACCCAAAGCTGTTCCTGAACGGCGGCAGCATGTATGAGACGGCCTGGTGGCGCTGGCTGGTGGCCGTGTGGGAGGCGCTGGTGTACAACCCGGTCGTCGACCTAGGCGCCTGCTATCAGGCGCGCTGGTCACCGTCGCCGACCCAGGCTGCCCTGCTTCCCTGCTTCGCCCCTTAGTGGTCGCCAGCGGCCAGCCCTGTTCCTGCATTCAGCTCGCGTCTGCACGTGTCTGCGCACAAAGGAGGGCGCCTCAAGCACTGGCAGCACGGGCATTATGCTTACCCTGCATGAAACCATTCCACCGAGCAGCAACCCTGCTGTGGCCAGCGCGCGTGCTGCCCTGCCCTGCCCCTGCGCTGGCGCATTTTATGATTTTTCAGCGCAGTGCAGCGTCGTGCTCCTACAGCCTTCTCCTCAGCTGCTGGACCAATGCACCGCGCTGATGAGTAACGCCATGGCGCCGCGCTGCGGCAGGTCGTGGTGCCCGCGGCGGCGCTCGCCATCCTGGGCCGCCGCTTCTACCTGCGCTACCTGTGGCGCTTCCTGGAGCGGCGGCGCGAGCGGCGGCGCCACCTGCACCGCGACGCTGCTTCGGCCGGCGGCGTCCGGGACTTGAACGTCTGAGCCCGAGCGTCGCTGCATGCGGGCGCAGGGTCGGGGCGGCACAGCTGCCGCCCCAATTTGCGGGCGCGCGGTGCGGGGAGGTCTGTCTGAACAGGCAGTGGTTGCTGCACAGAATCATGGAACTCGCATTGGTGTGATGCAGTGGCGGTCCCACAGCATGCGCATGCTGACGACAGACGGACGACCACCAGCAAATTTTGCCGAGCTAGGGGGGTTTGATGTGGGTTACGAGCGCCTCGCACATGCTGGCGCGCTCTCCCTATATTTCAGCAGCTATGGTAGTTTGTTGTTGTATGCATCACCTTGTCCAGTCTTTGATCCATAGTGTTCCAATTGTTGCCTGTGCTTTTGCCCTTCTGAGAGCACCTACGCATGTTACATCCCTGGACTCTGCATAGCAGCAAGGGCACCTTTGAGCAGTGCTATTCTAAGTCTGACCTACTCATTAAACTGTGCTAAAAACATACGACCAGCACACAATTTGATGAAGCGCTGGCAACACGTCTGCACAAGCTATGATACAGGATGGGCTATGTAAGCGTCTTGACGCCGAACGTTCGAATCAGCTTTCTGCGCCCTGCCGACACGTTTTCTTCTCTCGCATGACGGTCGCGATGTCCCGGCCTGTCAGCGGCAGCCGTATCCTCGCCCAGAATGCATACACGCTGTCCCGCCAGCAGCACGGCAATTAGCCTCTCCGTTGGAGGTGGTGCAGCTGCACAACCCATTGCACAGCCCACGGATGAAAACTTTGGAAAACTTGAAGCATTTTATGGCATCGTCAGAGGCACACTCACAACACCTATTGCATGCCTGCCGGCGAGCAGTGCAGGCATACGTGCATGCAAGCAACAAAGTCCGTGAGGTCACGAGCCCAAGCTACACAGCGGCCTCGCTTGTCCTGCCGTGAGTGCTGACTGCTCCAGGAGCGCCATGATGACAGAGTTGCAGGCCAGCGGGGCAGGCGCACGCGTCAGCCACCCGGCCGATGAGCGGCAGGCGCGTTATGGCGTACACCCAGCCCAGGCCCACCGCTTCATAGAGGCGCCTGAACACCTGCATCACAGCGCACCACAGTCTCGGCTGCTCTACAGTCAGAAGGTCAGTCGCGGCCCTCCCTCATGCACCAATCGCTACTCACAGCACAACGCCTTTCTGCAAAGTACGCTGCACATAAGTTTAAGGCAAAAGCTCAATGTGTACACAAAGCCTGCTTGTCTCGCGCCCCAGTTGCCTATGTGAACCTTCTGCATGCATGCACTGAGCACAAAAATTACTGTGACAGGCTCTTGTTCACGCCCTGCCCCGAAACATCAGGGCGGGAGCATGACGTGTCCACCTGGTATCATGCAAACATGCAGGGCACCAATACGGACACCAATACGGACACCAGAACACAAGTGCAGCGCGGACGTCGACACCCGCAACCACCTTGCCGTCTGGCAAGATGCCGTGGATGTTGCCCATGGCCTGGCCGCAAGAGGCGGCGTGTCAGCCGCAGGCACCGCTCACTCACTTACAAACGGGCGTGAAAGGCAGTGGTAGGAGCATGTTCAGACAGCGCATGCCAAGGGTTCCGGGCTCCCTGGCAGTGGACAGCAACGCGCCTGCTCGTAGCTGAGGCCTGCGTTGGCCTCAGGGCTGTATGAAGGGTCGTTGATGTCAACAAAGCGGATTTTGCCCACGCCCGCGTCTCGCCTGCGCAGCATGTTCACCTGTGCCGCCCACAACTTGCTCACTTGACGCCAGTGGGGCCAGAGCCCTCAACCGTAAGTCAACACGTGGTCGCAAAACAGGGATGCTCACCTCCCGTTCGCACAGGGGGCAGGCGCCATCGTGCAGCATTGTGATCTCCCACTCCTGCCCTGTGCATGTCAACTCGTTTACTGCGCTGTTGAGTGCGGTCAGATAGGTGCAACACTCATCAGGGGCAGAGGTACCCTGGGTAGAACAACCTGAAGCAGCGCTGCCAACAACCTGCCTGCTACCAGCTGCAGGGGCAGCAAAGCAGCGCAGCGGCCTGTCGACAGCCATTGCTGCTGGCCGGAGAGCACAGGTTCGCAGCGTGTTCATATGCGCCTGTGCAGGCGCCAGTCATCAGTGTCATAACTATTCTCAGCACGTGCATAACCAGGAACCGTGTGTCAGTAATCTCCAATCGTAAGGTTCACACCAGCATCGGGCGGCCAAGCCCAGTTGCAGCCCTCCACTGCGCCATCGCTTGGTGCCGACTCAAAAGCTCTCTACTTGCTGCAAAAGTAGCAGCAGTACTGAGGTATGCAGCGCCGTCTCGCAGCTGGCAATTGCATTCTTTAAAGCAGCATGGGCGCAGTGTTTCGTTTGGGGGTCAGCGGTTCCCTCACAGTGGGGGAAGCGGTGACCCCAGAATTTTTTTTGGGCCCCCACTCCGTGGGGGCCCGGAGGCTAGGAATTAATTTCAGCCGGCCAGATGTGGGGGAAATGTGGGGGATGCTAAAAACCGTGTATAAAGGCAGCTTAACATGCATACAAGTGTAGCGGGCCGTTGCAGGTGTTGCGCGGATGCATTACCACTCCTGTTCAGTCATCACACCCCCGGAGACCAGCATAAGGTCACACGGCCGCGCGCCGACTTGAAGCGCACGCACAGCTGCACCCTATCCCTCTAGCAGCCAAATTGCGCTCCCTGGACACGTCTGGGAATTGCATGGTTAGGGGTGAAGTGGGACGGTCCGGGTTGCTGTATCCACGCACGCATTGCAAGGCACTTTGGTCCCCGGCCAGGGGCGAAGCGCAAGAGTCCTGGCCCGCATTCCCCTAATGCGACCATGGCGGAATTGTGACCACCTGCATTAATTACACCCGGCCGACGTGGCCGGTTTGCATTGGCCGGATTAGTTTCTGCACCCCCACCGTGTGGGGGCGCCGCCCTGCCCATTTAATTTTGAACGGTCAAATATGGGGGTCGGCCCCTATATATTTCTTTGTGATCCCCCGAAAAACGGCTACTTTTTGGCCGAATTAGTTAAAATCCCCCCATATGGGGGCAGACCCCCACTAAACGAAACATGCATGGGCGTGGTGCCAGCAGGCCAAAGAGCAGGCCCCAGGGCTAGACCTTGGGGCGCCCTCTCGGCCCTGTTTTCTCGCTAGAGGGGCATGCAGGTCGCCAGCGGCAGGTCCCCAAGGAGGCGGGCAGACTTGGAGCCGGCCTGCGGGCGAAATATGTTGTTTCATGCGCGCCAGCGCGCTGCTGTCTAGGAGCTGCCGGCTGCTATGCCTGGGGCCATTCAGCCGGGCGGCGCACGCACTTGACCAGGACATGAACATGCAAAGCAGGGCGAGGGTGTACGCCGATGTGAATGTTACCCGCCCGCGCAACTACTGGGACTACGAGACGCTAACTGTCCAGTGGGGGTTCGCTCGCCCGCACATCCACCCCTCCGCTGCTGCCTGTGCGGCTGCTGCAAGACAGCAGAGCGCCGTCAGAGTCACTGCCTGGGCATCTGCTGGTTAGGCCTAGCCGGCAATCCCATCAGCAAGCTCATCTGAGTGTACCGGTACTCCTAGCCAGTGCACACTGGGTGTACCTGCAGCGTCCCTGACGCTGGTCTCTGTAGCGCACTGGGCTAAGGCCTGGCCCTTCCTTGGGGGTGCTGTGCTGGCTGGCAGCGCACCAGCTGCGTGCCAGGGGCGGCGGCGTGAGGCGCGCAGTAGCCAGGACGCCTGCAGTTGTGCAGCCCCTTGGCCAGGGCCGCCTGGAGCAGATGAGCGGCGTGTCTCGCAGCAGCTTGAGACTGTGAGGTCAGCGTGGTATGTATGGTAGACACGTCCGTCGGCGGCGGGTGCGCGCGAGGCGGAGCTGGGTCGGGCGCAGGAGCCGGGGCAGCCACGAGGCCGTGCAGCCTGTGAGGCAGCGCGGCGTGTGCGCCGCGCCTGAAGCAGAGCTTGGCCGGCGTGCAGGAGCCAGGACGACTACGAGGTGGTGCGCAAGGTGGGCCGCGGCAAGTACAGCGAGGTGTTCGAGGGCGTCAACATAGTGAACAACCAGAAGTGCATCATAAAAATCCTCAAGCCCGTCAAGAAGAAGAAGGCGCGCCGCCCGCCCCTGCACGCCAGCCGCCCGGCGGGTCAGCGCACACAAGAGACGGGTGGTAACAGAACCTGAGCAGGGATGCGCTGCCGGGCGCGGAGTTCACCGTGTCTGCCTGCCCTGTATACGGCTGTCGGATCGTCCACGCGCGGCCAGGAGGGCGGCACGCGGCAGCCTCTCGCTCTGCCAGACCTGCTGTGCGGCTGCCAGATCTGCGGTGCGGCGCGCGCAGATCAAACGCGAGATCAAGATCCTGCAGAACCTGTGCGGCGGGCCCAACGTCATCCAGCTGCTGGACGTCGTGCGCGACCCGCAGTCCAAGACGCCCAGCCTGGTGTTCGAGTATGTGAACAACACCGACTTCAAGGTCCTGTACCCCACGCTCAACGACTATGACATCCGCTACTACATCTATGAGCTGCTCAAGGCGCGCCGCCGGACTCCCTGCCGGCCCGCTCGATGCACGCCCCTTGCCGGCGGCCGCACGGTGCAGCGGCATGGCAGGCGACTTGCGGCCATGCCACAGCTGTGCTGCGCCACGCAGCCGACACGCGCCTGCCCTGCGTGTCCTGCTGTACTCGCCATGGCGCGGGCCATATTGCGCCTTTCGGCAGCTGCAGACAGGCGGAGCTCCGCCGCCCGCGGCACGGGTCTGCCTGCTCGGTGCGTGGCAGGGCGCACGCGCGGCCCGTCGCCGCGCTGACACCTGCGCGCGCGCGCGCGCGCGCGCAGGCGCTGGACTTCTGCCACTCGCAGGGCATCATGCACCGCGACGTAAAACCGCACAACGTGCGCCCGCTGCCCCGCCCCCGCCCGCCCGCGGCTCCCAGCGCCGGGCGTCCATTAGGGGCGCTGGCCGGACGCGCCAGGAAGCGCACGGCTTAACTCATGCCTGTCGCAGGCAGGGCTGTGCTCCTGCTGTGCAGCCGTGTCACCAAAAGTGGACGTCCTGACGCTCCGACCTTGTTCTGCTGCTGCTGCACCTCTGCGTGACTGTGATTGCCGCCAGGTAAAACCAGCACGGGCAGGGCTCCGCAGCATGCTCAGGGCTGGCACCGCGCGGCGCGCTCGCCACCGCGGGCGTGTGAGGCGCGCGGATGGCGGCCGCAGGTGATGATCGACCACGAGCAGCGGAAGCTGCGCCTCATCGACTGGGGCCTGGCGGAGTTCTACCACCCCAGCAAGGAGTGCGGCCCCGCTGCGGCCCCGCTGCCCCCCCCCACGCATGCCGCGCCCTGCGGCCGCTCGCTCCGGCGCTGCTGCGCCTCTCCGTGTGGTATACTGTTATGTCATGGATGGCGAGCCTGGGTGTGCTGGCAGCGTGCCAGGCAGGGCCCTATGCATGGCATCAGGGCGGGGCGGCTGGTTGCGGCCGGGGGCCGGGAGCGGGCCCATGAGCGGCGGCGCGCGCGGCAGGTACAACGTGCGCGTCGCGTCGCGTTACTTCAAGGGCCCGGAGCTGCTGGTGAACCTGCAGGACTACGACTACTCGCTCGACCTGTGGTCGCTGGGCTGCATGCTGGCCGGTGCGGCCCACCGCCCGCGGCGCCCGACGCGCCCGCCGGCGGCCGCACGCCCGTGCTCCAGGCGCGCGCGTGGCTGTGCTTGTGCATAGGTGCGGCTGCTGGGCCGCATGCAGGCTTGGAACGCTTTGCGCTGAGGGAGCGGAGAGCGCTGCCTGCCGCGGCCAGGGCCCAAAGCCGTGCGGGAGCTCAGCAGGCGTGCACGGGCTGTTTGCAGCTGAGAGTCAGGGTTAGGGTGTAAGCGGCCTGGGAGCAGCGCGCCCGTCCGCGGCAGGCATGGTGTTCCGGAAGGAGCCCTTCTTCTACGGCCACGACAACTACGACCAGCTGGTGAAGATCGCAAAGGTGCGGCCCCGCCGCCGCCGCCCGCGCGCAGCGCGCGCGCGCCAGGCGCTGCTCGCGCACACGCTGGACAAACAGCGGCAGTGTAAGTGGGCAGGGTGCAAATGGGGTAGGGTTAGGGATAAGGTGTATGGTAGGGTAAGGTGTGTGGTAGGGTGAGCTTATTTGGCTGGACGGCGCTGACGCGCCCGCGCGCGGGAGGCCAGGTGCTGGGCACGGACGAGCTGGACGCGTACCTGCGCAAGTACGGCATCGAGCTGGACCCGCAGCTGGAGGCGCTGGTCGGGCGGCACAGCCGCAAGCCCTGGGCCAAGTTCGTGACGCCGGAGAACCAGCACCTGGTGACGCCCGAGGCGCTCGACTTCCTGGACAAGCTGCTGCGCTACGACCACCAGGCGCGGCGCCCGGGCTCGCGGGGCGGCCTGCCGCGCGCGGCGCCGGGGCGGGCCGCTCTGCCTGCCTGCCGCCCGCCGCCTCTGCCCAGCGCGGCGAACTGCAGGCGACCTCATGCGAACAAAGTCGCGCGCGTTTGCCCGCTTGGCGGGCGGCCCTCCAGCAGCTGCCGGCTGGCCCTCTGGCGTGCTACAGGTCATGCTACAGGATGCTGAGAGCCGCGATCTGCATGGAAACGCGCAAGTGGTGCTGCTGGCGGCGGCCGCGCTCTGCACCCCCGCACCAGGGCGTGTGCCGATTCGCCCTGCGCGGGCCGCGCAGGAGCGGCTGACGAGCCGGGAGGCAATGGCGCACGCGTACTTTGCGCCGGTGCGCCAGCGGGAGGGCGCGCAGTGACGGCCGCTGGCCGCGGCCGGGCCGCCCGCCGGTGGACGGCGCAGGCGCGCTGCGCGGCTGCTGCTGGCGGGCGCCTTGTTCGGCTGGGCCGCGCTGCCAGCTGGCCCCGGGGTAGGGCTGGCCCAGCCTGGTGCGCGCGGCCAGCCTGCGGCGCGGGTCGGCGGCGCCGGCCCAACAGCGGTCAGGGGACAGGGGACGCGCGCCTGCTTTCGGCTTGCAGCGAACCCGCGGCTGCCTCCAGCCCCATCGAGGGCTATACTCGCGTGCGCTGGGGCCGTCTGCGGCGCTGAAGCGCGCGCTGGTCCGGCCCCGGCCGGCGAGCGGGGCGCCCATGCAGCGCGTGGCCAGCGCTATGCGGCACCCGGCCCAGATCGGCTCCGACCAGACTAGGTGCTGCCAGCCCGGCAGCAGCCATGCGCCCGTGCTGGCAGCTCTGCGCAGCCGCGGCGGAGACCGCGCGAGAGGTGGCGCTCGGCAAGCGCAGCGGAGGGATGAGCAGCGACAGGGCGCGGCGTAGTCCGGGCGCATGCTGCGCCGCAGCGCGCCGCATGGGGCAGCTGCGGGGGCGCGCTCGGCAAGCAGCTGCGGCTGCTGCCGGCCGCAGGCCGAGTGCCCGCGCTGCGGTGCCTGGGACAGGCACCCTGCTGAAGGGCACATGCCCCCAGGGACAGTGGGTGTATACGGGGTGCTCTGTGGACGACGGAACAGAGCGGGGACCTGGGGTGGCCTCGACGGGTGCCTGTGAGGCTGGCGCAGCGCATGTCATGCATGTGCGTCTTGTAAGGCATGACTGGGACTTGTACAGGGATTGGGATGGAGCCGGCTAGCAGATGGGGCTGCCTGTTGGGCGGGCAGAGGCGGTGCGAGAGAGGTTGCAAGGGGCTGTGTTTGTTGAGGCGACCCTGCTGATGCAGACGGCCTTGCGTTTGCGGCTGAGTGACGGGGTGCGGCGGCTCACTGTCCCTGTGGGTGGTGCAAGGGATGTGTATCTCTGGAGCCGCGGGTGTGCTTCCAGGCTGTGTGAGGGGCGGACCGCCGTCTTGTTTGTCGTGCCGGGACTTGCGCCTGCGGGCCACCTGTTTGTGCCACAGATTTCGTGGTGGCGAATACCTGCAGCTGCAGCGTGGCGGCGCACGCAGACTTCAGCCCTGTGTAAAGAACAAGCCGTGCGCATGGGAGACCATCATGTGAAAATACCCTGGACCCTGTTGAGTTTTCAACTTCAAAAAATTAACTAAGGACAAAGGAGCGCACGATTGCGACTGACATTGATGGTGTGCACATTGTGGCGGCACATCTGAGCGCTGTCTGCATCACACAGCATGGTCCAGCAACAGCATGCTGCACCGGCCGGAGTTGCATTTGCGAGCATGGCCGCAGCGCTGCTGGCCGCGGCAGCCCTGGCCGTGCAGAGCCACACGCGGAAACGCACTAGCCTCCTTGCCGCTGGCTGTACCCGGCTGTGCCTCAGCAGGCAGGGCGCACACACTCCGCTGCCGGACTTCCTGGCGGAGGTCGCCGCGCAGCTCCCCGGGGGCGCCATGGGAGAGCTCGCGGAGCTCGTGCTGGCCGGCTTTGGCATCGCACGGCTGCCCGGCCGGCACCTGGCGGCGCTCGGGGCGCTCACGCGCCTGGACCTGTCGCGCAACGCGCTCGCCGCGCTGCCGCCGGAGGTCGGGCTGCTGAGCGCTCTGGACGACCTGGACGTGAGCCGGAACCGGCTGCGCGGCCTGCCTCCTGGAGCTCGGGAGGCTGTCGCGCCTGCGCCTGCTCAACTGCATGGCCAACGAGCTGGAGCGGCTGCCGGACGAGATCGGCGACCTGGCCTCGCTGTATCGCCTGGGCTGAAGGTGCGCCGCAGGGTGATGTGAACCGCTAGGAGGGCTGATGCAGAACCTTCCCAGCTGCTGTCGGGCAGCATCGAGTTCGTGTATTGCAGCCGGCAGTCCTCCCGGACCTGCGCCTGGGGCGCTTTGCAGAGGGTGGCAGTATGCTGCTCGCACCTGCCTCCCCCTGGATGTCACCCGCTCTCGACCAGCCTCCTGTTGGCAGCTCCTGTGGAACGCCACCTGCATACGCTGGTGCCTGCTGATCCTCTTGCTGGCCCAGCGTGCAAGCGTGGACACCAGGTGGTGGATGATGCAGCCTGCCCTAATGACAGGCATGCCTGCAGCCGCATGCTTTGCAAAAGAGGCTTGGTCCTAAGTACTAGCTCAGGGTCACTGCATCGCATGCATGCGGTCGCGCCAGAGCGTCCGCCCACAGGTGCCTCACAGCCCGTGCGCGCCGCCTGCGCGCAGGGCAACAGGCTGACTGCGCTGCCCGCGAGCGTGGGCCGGCTGGGCGCGCTGGTCGAGCTGTTCATCACCGACAACGCGCTGGCGGCGCTGCCCGCGCAGCTGGGCGGCTGCGCCGCGCTGGTCAAGGTGCAGGCGTCGTTCAACCGGCTGCGCGGCCTGCCGCGCGAGCTCGCGCGCCTGCCGCGGCTGGAGATGCTGCGCGTGGCCGTCTGCAACATCGCCGAGGCGGGCCCCGCCGCCGCCAACGGGCTCACTGACACTGTCCTCGTCAAGGAGTCGAAGTGTCAACTTTGAACGCGGGTGAACACGGTTGAACGATGGTGATTTGTGCAAACTTAGATGGAGACGCATGTCCGCTGTCCTACAGATGTTGGTACGCTACCGCTGTGCAAGAAACGCTTGGTTTGCCTGCGACATAAGATAGGGTAGGACATCACTGAGCTGCCTGCAGCGCATGTATAGCTCGTGCTTAAAGGACTTTGATATCAATTCCTCGTACCCGTACTCGTATGGATGTCACCAACCATGTGTGCTGCTGAAGCGTGAGTGCGCTGGAGCCCCTGCAGCGTGCCAACAGCGTTACAGGTGCCAGAGGAGCTGGGCGCAGCGCCCTCGCTGTGCTGGATGTCGCTCGCCGGCAACCCAGTCTGCGCGCGTCCGCCACCGCGCACGCCAGCTGCTACGGCCGCCAACGCTGCCGAGGTCGCCATGGGCGCCCCGCTCGGCGCCGGCGCCAGCGGCGATGTTTTCGCGGCGACGTGGGTGCGCCCCGGCGCTTGCACTAAGCGCTGGGCCGGGGCTGTGCGCTCGGCACGCCAAGCGCTTGCATGGCAAGCCGGCAGCGCAGGCGAGCAGCGCAGGCGAGCATTAAAATAAGTGACACACAGCGCGCCTCCCCATGCCGCGCGCAGAGCCGCATTGCGGCCATGGGGCCACGTGTAAAGAGCTCTGACGCTGGAAGCGCATGGCCTGTCGCGGGTTGCCGGCGGTCGGGCCTGCTGAGCAGGCAGCAGCAGCGTGCGTGGCAGCGCGGCCCGCTGCGCATGGCAGCTGGCAGGCGCGGCTCGGCGCCGACGCGCGGGTGGGCTGCAGGGCGGCCGCGATGTGGCGGTGAAGGTGTTCAAGGGCGAGGTCAGCCCCGACGGGCACATGCGCGATGAGGTGGACATCGCCTGCGCGCTGGACCACCCCAACCTGACCCGGTGCGCGTCCGCCCCTGCTGGCCACCGGCACAGGGGTGGTTTCGGCGCCTCTGTCTGGCACTTGGCCGAGCCGACCCAGCTGCACAGACGTGTGGCGCGGCCCACAGACTGCTGCGGATCTGCTCAGGTGCCGGCACCTGGACTTCACATCACAGGCTTCTTCCAAGTGGCTGCCGTCTGCGCGCCGTCTCTCCCAACACGCACGCAGCATGCATGCGAGCAAGCAGGACAGTGCCGTCGCCGGTATGGGCGGGTGCCAGGCCTGCCTCACAACCCTGGCCGGGGCCGCTGCGCCGCAAGCCGCGCGGGCGACGGCGCAGGGTGGTGGGCACGCTGGACGCGCCCGCCGCGCTCGTGCTGGAGCGTGCGCCGGGGCGGCCGCTGGCGGCCAAGCCGGACCTGGTCAGCCTGCTGCGCTGCCGCTGGCCGCCCGGCGCGGCCTTCGCGCCGGCCTGGGCCGCGCGCGTGGCGGCCGGCGTGGCGGCCGCGCTGGCGCACCTGCACGGCCTGGGGGTGCGCCCGGCCCGCTGAGGGAGGCCGCCGGGATCAGCTTAGCAGCGCAAGCGGTTGAGGACGGCGTCGGGGCGAAACCGCCTTGGCCAATAGCGCGCCATGGGCCCTGTTGGTCGCGCGGGTGCCGACCGCACGGGCGCCGGTTGTGCGCCCGCGCACGACGCGCAGGCAGCTGACGCGCGCGCGCGCGCCAGGTGTGCCATGGCGACGTCTATGCGCACAATGTCATGGCCGACGCCGCCGGCGCGACGACGCTGCTAGACTATGGTGCGCCCTCCGCGGCAGCAGGAGCTCAAAGGGGCGCAGTGGCAAGCCTTGTGGCTCACCTCAGCAACACGGTCATTGCACAGCGGGTGTCAATCGGCGGCGACGCGCCCGCCGCACTCGCCCTAGCTCGGGCCCCCTTGTGAGACCCGCGACCCGCGCGCCGGCAGGCGCGTCGTTCTGCTACGTGCGCGACGCGCCGGCGCCGTACGAGGCGCAGGAGGTGCGCGCGTTTGGGCTGCTGCTCGCCGACCTGGTCGCGCGGCTGGCGCCGGCGGCGCCCGCATGGCCAAGCCCAGCCCGGACCCCGGCGGCGGAGAGAGATCCCGACGCCGGCGGCGTCGCGCTTGGCGGCGCCCTGGCCGGCGTCATCGGCGAGTGCCTGGCGGCGGCGCCCGCGCAGCGGCCGGCCTTCGCCGCGCTCGCCCGGCGCCTGGAGCGGCTGGCTGCGGTGCGTGGCGGCGCCTGTCGCACTGCTCGGCTGTCAGCCGACGCTCTGCCAGTCTGCCTTGGAGTGACGTGCACAGGGGAGTGAGGCTGCGGGCCTGTGCTGTGGCCAAGGGCGGGACATAAGGAGAGCCATGAGACATGGACAGACCTCACGCAGCGCTTGGAGCAGCTTGCATGCACTTGCCGCCCGCTTCGGAGACTGCGCGGACAGAAGCTTCCAGCCACCGTTCCCTCGCCGCACAGGTTGTGAGGGCGAAGGAAGCCAGGGCCTCTGTGTGTGTGGCCGTCTGTGAGTGTGTGGCCGCCGGAGCATGCAGCCGCAAAGTTGCCTACACAGCGGCCGGCGTGCAGCTCATGCGCTCACCATCGCAGGGACCTTGCTGCAAGGAGACCAAAGACGCCCAAGGTGTGCCTCTGTGGTGTGGCAGGGAGCACCCGTGGGTGCGGGCGCGGCGGACCCAAGTGCTGCCCCTACACGCGCCTGAGGAGGCCGCCCGAGCTGGCGGCAAGGCGTGAAAGCCACCGACGGCGATGCATGCATCCACCTATAATCAGTTGGTAGGAGTCTCGGGCTGCCTTGCTGCGCATGGCAGCATAGTTCCAAGCTGGCAGCACCCGCAAGCGGCACAGCCGCGCGCGCGTCAGCGCTGCCAGAGCAAAGGCCGCCGCAGGGCAGGCGGCAAAGGCGGCAGGGACCTGCACACCTCGTACTCTTTAATGCGGCCGTTGCATGGGAACTCAGGGGCAGAGCATACACGACCTGATGGGTGGGCTATTCATTATCATGTGTGGCAGCCGCGCTTGCATCAAGGCGCGGACTGTGCTGTCTACGGCACACCTTGCATAACAGACTGACAGTGTGCACTTGGTATCGGGCTGCTGGTGCAGACGCATGCTTATGTATACGCTCCCTGTCATGCAGCAGCACCGCCTACTCAACGAGGCTGCATGTGAACCGGTGTTGGAGCGAACGCTGCCATCCCTGGAGGCCTGCGCGTGTGCGTCTGCAGCTTGTCTCTGCAATGCGGGCAGGTTGGTTGCAACCCTACCCTAGCTTCTCCCCGGGGGGCCCGAAAGTATGGAGCAGGTTCGGAGCGCTGCCCAACAGCCACAACCCAATGCAGTGAAGTCAGCGCAGCGTGGGTACAAAGGTGGCACGGAACGCGAGCTAACAGGGCCTCCGTGCGGTGTGACGCGGGCGTACCTGCATGGGCGCTGCCGTTACTGCGTGACTCTTGCCTCCCAGCCAGGCCTTTATGTCTTGGGCGAGGCCACAGCCTGACTGCGGACGTAGGAGACGCGCGGCCGGTTTGGATCGAGCATGGCACGCGCCCGGCCGCTGGCCCTTCCCTGCCTGGTTCCTAAGCGCCAGAGGACTTGCTTGCTTATGTCGTCGATCCCCGTGGCAGCCTGCTCAGGCTGCAAGAGTGCTGCAGTTGGTGCCTAGCTCTGCGCTCCCTGTGCTCGCATCTGGGCGCGTGTCTGCCCAGCCCCACAGTGCAAAGATCTTGTAGGACAGCAGGCTCTAGCTACAGTCGAGGTGTGGCAGCTAGCGTGCCTGGGCAGGCCACTTCGGGCCTGACCTTCGAGGTGTGGGGCATGGATGTATGCGGCGGAGCCGGCACAGGGACCGGGGCCACGGAGAGGGGCGCCCCACACCGGCAGCAGCGCGCGGCAGGCGGTGAGGCCCCGCGCGGCGCCCCGCCGCGCAGGTCGTGGAGGGCCTGACCTCCAAGACACAGGGCGGCGAGACGCTGCGCGTGCGCGAGGTATGGCGCGACAACCTGGACGAGGAGATGGACGTCATCCGCGGCGTCGTGGACGAGTACCCCTTCATCGCCATGGACACCGAGTTCCCGGGCGTCGTTGCGCGCCCGGTCGGCCAGTTCAAGAACAGCGGCGAGTACCACTACCAGACGCTCCGGCGCGCCCCGGCGCAGCGGCTGTTCAGCTCCGCCGCAGGGGCGGCGTCGCCGCGGTTGTTGTCGTGGCCTGGTGAAGGCTCTCATCTAGCCAACTCAAAGGCTTGTCACTCTGCTAGGCCTCGTGTCTGACAGAGCCTTCAGGCGCCCGCGGTGGTCACTTGTCCGTCCCGCGCAGGTGCAACGTGGACATGCTGAAGCTGATCCAGCTGGGCCTCACCTTTGCCAATGCTGAGGGCAAGCTGCCGCTCGTCAGCGGCGAGCTGTGCGTGTGGCAGTTCAACTTCCGGTGCGCCGCCCCCACCGCGCCGGGCCTCGCTTGCTCACCAGTGATCGCGTGCGAGCGGACGCGGGGAGGGCGCCGGTGGGCGCTCGCGGCGCATCGGGCAGGCACGGGCGGCCTGTGTCCAGCAGTGCGGTGGACGCAGTGGTTGGCGCATATGAGTCGCGCCTGAGCTTGCGGGACTGCTGGGGAGAGACTGGCTGGGCAGGCAGTGCGTAGTTTGCCGGGTAGGTTCAGCGCAGGTTTTGGCACTGATGAGCTCAGTTCACCTGCCCAGAATGTGGCACACCCGCCTTATAATGCTAACAGGCCCACAGAGGCCCTGGAAGCATGACGTGTGGTGACGCACTCCAGAGTTTGCGCGCGCAGGGAGTTCCGGCTGGCGGACGATATGTATGCGCAGGACAGCATCGAGCTGCTGAAGCAGTCGGGCATCAACTTTGCGCAGAACGAGGCGCGCGGCATCGAGGTGCAGCGCTTCGGCGAGGTGCTCATGTCGTCCGGCATCGTGCTGAACGACGAGGCGCGCGGCCCGCCCGGCCGAGGGTGGGCTTCTCATACGGCTTACCTGAAGAACGCACACGGATGCTGGGTGTGCGCGCCAGCGGGTTGGGTTTTAGCGCAATGTGGCCTGGGCAGTGAGCAGTGAGGTGCGGGCGCTTGGCATACCGCGCCTGTGCTGTGCTGGCCACGCGCCGTGTGGGCCGAGCAGGATATTGGGTAGGGCAGCGCCCTCTGCTAGCGCCCCTGGGTCCCGTCCCTCGCGCTTGCGCATGCGCAGCCCCCCGGCCGGGCGCGGCCCGCCGCGCAGGGGCGGGCACAGCGCGGCGGGGGGCGGCCCTCGGGCGCGCGGGCGCCGAGGCGCGGGGCGGTGCCGCGCGCGCAGGTGCAGTGGATCACGTTCCACAGCGGCTACGACTTTGGCTACCTGCTCAAGGTGCTGACGTGCCAGCCGCTGCCGCCGGGCGAGGCCGAGTTCTTCGAGCTGCTGCAGGCGCGGCCCCGCAGCGGCCGCCCGGCGCGCGCTCCCGCTGCCGGCGCCTGCGGCATGCGCGAGCGCCCTGAGCGTACACATCCTGACTCGCTCGAGGTAGGGCGCACTTCTGCAGGACCGGCCGCGGCGTGACGGGGGCCACGCTCGCCCCACGAGCGGCCACTCAGGCAAATCATGGTGGCCGGCAGCAGGCCGCGCCGGGAGCCAGGCCCGGCGCCCAGTGAGCGTGCGGTCGTGTGCAGGTGTACTTCCCCAATGTGTACGACATCAAGTACCTGATGAAGTTCTGCGGCAACCTGCACGGCGGCCTCAACAAGCTGGCCGAGACGCTGGACGTGGCGCGCATCGGGCCGCAGCACCAGGCGCGCCGCCCGCCAGGATAGGTAGGTTAGGGTACAACCCTAGCCAGGGCCGGCGCCGCGGGGGTGCTCGCAGTCCAGGTGCACGCACAGCCGGCACGGTTGTTCTCAGCAGCTAGACGGGCGTGAGGGATGCGGCAGCCTGCAGCGGGGCTGCCCGCCCTGCCGCGGCTGCCAGCGCGAAGACTGGGGTCGGCTGCCATGGGCGGCCGGCTGCGCCTGCCGCCCGCCGCCTTGCTCTGCCGGCCACGGCCAGGGCGCTTCCGGGGTGGCGCCGCCCCGCCCGCCCGCGCCTGCGCGCCCCCGACGGCGCCGCGCGCGGGCGTAGGCGGGCTCGGACTCGCTGCTCACGGCCGCCACGTTCCTGAAGCTCAGCCAGGCCTGCTTCAGCGGCTTCGACGGCATGGCCGCGCACCGCGGCGTGCTCTACGGCCTCGGCTCCGACGGCAACAACGAGGCGCGCGCCCCGCCGGCAACCGGCCCGATGCCGGGTCTGCATGTGTGGGTCGGCGAGCGGGCGGTGGTAGCGGTTGCGGCACCCGGCGGCGGCGGGCCTGCGCGCTGTGGGCCGGCCGGGCCCCCAGTCCGCAGCCGGCACCCGTGGCGCGCACCGTTGCAAGGCGGGGCCAGGAGCAGCTGCGCCCGCGCCTGCGGCCGCTAGCGCCGCCGGACGGGTCATGGGCCGCCCCACGCGGCGCATAGCCTGCATGCGCCCGGCGGTGCAGTGTTGCGCGTGCCTGCTGCTTCCGCCGTGATTTGGCGGTACCGCCAGGGTCGCGGCACATGATCCGGCCCCGTCTCCTGCGCGGCGCCCGGCGAGCTGGCTGGGCACCACCCTTAAGGTCACTCTTAATCCAAATCCGGCACCTGCGCGCGCAGGTGGTGATCAATCATGACTGAGTGCGCGCGGCGCCGCTCTGCGGAGGCCGCGCATGCGCCGGCGGCTCCGCCGTATTCCGTGGCCGCCTCGCTGGGCTGACCTCTGGGCCCCCGGGACGCAGCCCCTGCCTGTTGCGTGGCGGCGCGGCCGGGGCGCCGCGCCGGGGCGCGCGCGGGCGCCGCGCCGGGGCGCGCGCGGCGGCCGCGCCGGGGCGCGCGCGGCGGCCGCGCCGGGCACTGGTCTGGCGGCGGCGCGCTGCGGAGTGCCCGCGGGGGCGGGCAGGCCGTGGGTCGTGAGTCGAGCAATGCGTGTTGAGGTATTGTGATGGGCTGCCCTACAATCGCAGCATGGAAAGCGTGAAATGCACTAGCTGTAACCAGTACAGACTCGCAGGGGCCCTGGCCTTGTGTCGCAGGATGGCCGGAATGCATGCACAGGCCAAGAGGGCGCCTGTCCGGCGGCGCACGGCCGCACTCGTTTACACACGCGCAGCAGTGCGCGTTCGTGCCAGGCGGCGCCTAGACAGTCATGGCTTGGGCGTGAAAAAGCGGGCAGCGGGATCCTTATTCACACATCGCTCCTCACTGCACAAAGCATGGCGCGCGCCCCGCCCCGGCCGAGGCTTGGGCGTCCCGCTGCAAAAAGTGCGCCCGCGCACGGCCGCCGCTCCCAGACGGAGCGGCCGCAGCGCCGGCCATGCATGAATGTTGGGGCCCCCAACTTGGGGGGACGGCGGGTGGGCGCATCACATTTTCGGTCCCACTCGTTCCCTCTCACAGTCCGTAAAGTCCTCATCAGAGTTCCGGGCGCCGAGCTGAGCAGCTGACCGTTGAATATCTCTGCCCGCAGGCCGCACAGCCCCTTGCCCCCCTCCATCCCGGCCCCGCATTGCCCCGCGAGCCACAACTGAATTCTCGGCGGGCGCGGGGCGGGCGTTGCGGAGCGGGGCGCAGGGCCGCTTGTTCCTAGCTGCGGAGCAGGCGTAAAAATACGGGGGGAATACGAGCGGGAAAGCTAGCGGTGAGGCGGCCCAATGGCCCAACCCTCGCGCGCCCAACGCGGTGCAAACCCAAAGGCTGCCGCCTAACGCGTCTGCTACTAAGCCCTGCAGGGTGCGCGCGGCGGCCCCATGCCCACCGCTGGCTCCCAGCTGCATGCCGCATAGGTCTGTACCTACAGTATGCTACACGACCCGGGCCACCCGCCTGGCTTCAAGCAGGAGGGCCGTGGGTGCCCCACCCGTGGTCCTAAACCCTAGCCCTGAGGGCACCCACAGGCCCGAGGCGCTGCGCAGGTCAGCACGGGCCAAGCACGCCCACCGCACCATGCAGAAAAGAGGACCGAAATCGGGTGCGACCGTGCGGAATCAGATTGGTAAGCTCGACCAGGCGGCTCTCGTTCATCGCCAGCACCGGCCATGCGCGGGGCCCGTTGCGCGGCCCGTTTCGGGAGCGCGCGCGGGGCCAAGCTGAATGTCCAGACCCCAAACCGGGCGCGCCGTTCATACGTATGCTCAGGTGCTGCCTGCGCCAAAGCCACACCGCCCGCAAGATAGCGAGCGCGCGCGACGTTCCGCGCCCCTGCCTCGCGTCATGCCTTGCCTACTTTATGCTGTGCGCATTCCTTGTGTCGCGGCGCGTCACGACCACACCTCACGCCGCAACAAGCACACACCCCGAGTGCGGAGGTTGAACAAGCCGCAGCCAGCCACGCTCGGCACCAGTGGGAGCCCGCGAGTCACTCCTTGCACACTGGATGTCAATCACGACGGTCGACACGCAGCGCGTCTTGCGCGCATTCCCCCCTCCGACCCTTGCCCGCTGCCATGCCGCCGACAGCCTCATCGGAGGCTTGGACACCCCGCCGTCGCAGCACCCCCGCCCGTTGCTCCTGCTCGACTGCTGCCTGAGATCTGAACCGGCGACCCGCTACCTGTCTGCTACTCCTATGCGGTGCTGCCGCCATGCAGCGGCAGGACCTATCTCTGGGCCCCGCAGCCCCCGCAGCCCCTGCGACCCTGGCAGCCTGCGCTCGCATCCAACAGGCGCTCGCCTGGCGGCACCAGCCGCCCCCACACGCGGCGCTCTACAGCCGGGGCAGACCCCTGAAAGACCCTCACCCCACAGGGTCAGCCCCACGCTGACGACTCATGCAACCCACCATAGCAGCTGCCGACGCGCTTCGTCGTCCGCTGCGGGCCGCATGCCTTTGGGGCCGGCCGCCGTGGCAGGCGCAGCGGCCCGCCTCGGCCCCGCAGCGCGCCGCACTGCGTCGGGGCGCTGACCAGGGCGCCCTGCGCCGCGGCCAGCCGCCGTCCCCGCCCGCACGCACGGCCGCCAGGCGCGCACAACGCGGGGGCTTGCGGGCAGGCGCCGCCTGCCTTAGAGGCCCCGTGCCGGCCGCGCATCTTCAGGCGCAGGCCGCGAACAGGCGCTCGGGCAGGCGCAGCGGCGGCACCGCGCGCGAGGCGCCCAGCCAGCGGCCGTCGCGGTACTTGTCCTTGACGGCCATGGCCGGGTGGTCGCCGTCGTCCACGCCCGCCGCGCGCTGCTGCACCACCAGCAGCTCCTCCGCGCAGCCGCGCAACGCGCCGGGCGCGTACCCGCACAGCGCCTGCGCAGGGTCTGGCAGGGTCGGTAGGGTCTGGTAGGGTAAGTAGGGTCTGACAAATTCAACACGGGGTCGCGCACTCAGCGCGGCCGGGCGCGCTGGCTCAGGCGCAAAAACAAGCTGCGACAGAGGAGAGGGCACAAGCTTTGAGCACGGAGACGAGGCATTGAGGACCGCCAGGCTCCCGGCTGCCCTGGCAGCGCCGTGGGCGCGCCTGCAGCGACGCGGCGGCGGCGGCGGCGTCCGTCTCGGCGTGCGCGCCCGCGACCAGGACCGCCGCGGCCGCCAGCACCGAGGGCGGGTAGCGCAGCATGGCGTACTCCAGCGCCGCCAGCTCCTGCGGCCGGGCACGAGCATGTCGCACACCAGGTCAATAATTCGTGTAACATTGTACTACAATTCCTGTACTGCAACTCCTGCAGCCCACCACTTGCTGGGCTGCCAGTGTACGCTCAGGGCGTCATGAGGCTGCTGGTGCTCGGCTTGAGAAACATTAGTGGCTGCAAACCAGGAGTGGCCAGTGCTGTGGCACCAAACGCTGTACAACCACAGCACGGGGTTAACGCGAGCTTTCCAAAAAGAGCTGGCAGAGCGTGCGCGCCGTGATGAACGACGCGGCGGCGGCCGCGCGCGCGTCCAGGCGCAGCCCGAGCTTGAGCAGGCTGAGGAAGGTGTGCGCGGTCGGCATGTTGATGTGGAAGCCCAGCGACTGCAGCACCAGGCCCTCCATCTTCAGCAGGTCGCCTGGCTGCGCGCCGCGCAGCCCGCCCGCCGCGCTCAGGCTCGCTGCATAAGGACGTGTGATGCCTGCACAGCTCAGTGTAGCACTCGAGTCAATACAGCACAGCTCTATAGCTCCCGGATGCAGCCGGCAGTAGGTGCGGGCTCCGGGCAGGGGCCGGCGCGCACCGCAAAGCAGTTGTCCGCAATGTTGGTGAAGTCCATGACGGAGGGGTGCACCTCCTGCGCGCGTCGCCCGCGTCAGCACCGCACGCCATTGCCGAGCGGCGCGTCTGGCTGTGGCAGGGCTGCGTGCAGCCGTGCACACCTCCTCGTGCTTGGACGCGACGAGCATGCACGCCACGCTGACGAGCTGCAGGTTGCTCCTGGGCACGGCCTGCGCGGCGCGGCAAGCACGCAAGCTAGACCGCGCATCACACCTATTGGCCGTCAATGTGTGAATAAGAAATCAACACGTTTGCAGCAGATGCCAGTTCAATAGGCCCCGCCAGCGCATCCAGCATGTGTGTAGCAGCAGTGCACATGCGTGAGGGGCCACGCGCCTTGGAGTGCGTGAGGAAGCGGTCCAGCAGCGCGATCGCTAGGAACAGCGTCTCCTGGTGCAGGCCGTACTCGCAGGCGACCTCCACCAGCCAGCTGACCGCAATGGCCCGCATCGATGCATCTATAAAAAGCGCGGGCTGCACCGCCGCGCCGTGCTTCTCCAAGTAGGCCGGGTCAGGGCGCAGCTGCTCCTCTGTCGCGTACAGGTTCCTGCGCAGGTGCGCGGCATTCAATTGCGTGGTCCTGGGGCTCCATGGGGGGCACGGCCGAGCATGCAGACAGGCCAAGCATGCAGGCAGGCTGCGCATCGCACCTGATCATCTCCTGAACCACGCCGTCGTCCTCACTGTGCCCGGCCTCCTCGCTGCCGCAGCAGGCGAGCGGCAGGCAGGCGCCTGCCGGCGCGCGCGCATCCTCCGCGGGCTCCGCGGCACGCGGCGTCGCGCGGCCGAAGGACTCGCCGCAGCACAGGTCAGCCTCGGTGGAGGTGGAGAACTCGGACAGGCTGCAGGGCTCTAGCTGCATGCCGACCTCCTCGCTGGGCCCGGCCAGCAGCCCCGCGGGCGAGCGGGCCCACAGCCACGCGGGCCCTTGACGAGCGTACAGCCCATCCTCCAAGTCCTGGGCGCCGCGGGCGCAGCATGAGGCCTCCTGGAGCGCCATCGTCAGCGGTAACCCTAGCTATGGCAAACGGCCTGGCACGCAGGCGGCACGGCGCCCCGAGCCGCACCTTGGCACGCTTGGTGGGCGTGTCGTCCTCCTCATCGGCCACATCGAGGTACCTCTGCGGCAGCACCGGCGGCAGCGGGGCTCAGTAGACCTTCAAACCACCAGATAGACCGCCAACCCCTGGCCAATGCCTGGGCGTCCAGGCCCAGGGGGGCCCGCGGGCGGGGAGGCCTGCAGGGCGCACCTTCGATCCCAGCTTCGCGCCCAGCAGCTGCGGCAGGCGCGAGGTCACCGATGACTGCCGCCCCAGGCCGAGGTCGCCGGTGTGCGCGGACTGCGAGGACGTGTCGCTGGCGAAGGTGGGCGCGGCCACCAGCGGCGCGGCAAACACGCTGCTGGGCACGAGCTTGCCCCCGAGCGCCTCCATCGCGCGTCACGCGATCGGGCGCAGGCGCGGCGCAGCCTGGCGCGCGAGACTGTGATGAGTGCAGCTGCCCCCTCACAACGCTCCTTTCGTGCTGCTTAGCGATTCAAGGTGTCCAGGGCCCTGTCTGATGTCATCTGCAGTGGGGGCTTCTTTTGTTTTTTAGCCCCCACTATCGCAAATCAACGATGAAGTTTCATGCACTGCATGCATGGTACAGCCGGTGCACTGCCGGCCGCGGCCTGCACAGCTGCTCTGCAGTCCTGTTTGGTGGCTGCCCGGTGCTCGGGCGCACAGATCAGCGCGAGCGAGCGCCGCTGCCGCACCTCCGCTTGCGCCCTGCAGCGGGGTGTTTGTAACTGTGTGCCGGGCACCGCTGCGTCTCTGTCCTGCAAGCACTTAATGCAGGCAAATCGTTTCCGTGCGCAGTCAGCCTGGTGACTGATTTAAACGGTGATAGCGTATAATAACTTAATCTACGGCACAGTGTCACGGAGATGTGCGACGCACCGGCGTTGTCCAGCCGGCGCATATGCTCAAGTACGACACCCAATGGGCACGGGTCTGTAGCACTGCGGCTGCTTCTCGGCTGCCGCGGGCGCTCTCCCTGCCTGCGAAGCCTGCAGGCGGGCCCCAGCATGCGCATGCGTGGTCGCCTGGAGCAGCCGCTTCCGGCGCAGAGGCGCTGGCCAGCGCGTGGGCAAGGGAGGCCGCTGACGCGGCCGCTGGCGCGCTGCCTGAAGGGGCATTGGCGGACGTGGACGCCCCTCTCACGCCCAGGCGCCCCAACTGTGCACGCCTGTCCAAGCTGGTGCTCTTCGCGCCGTACGGCGTCGGGCTCATAGACCTGGAGAGACCTGAGCAGCCCTTTGTATTTGCGGATCAGGTGCGGCGGGGGGCAGCCCTGTGGAGCCACAGGCCTTTATGCTCGCGCAGCGACTGCCGGCCTGAGCAGCCTGGACACAGCTTGCGTAGGCTGCAAACGTGCTACCTGTTTCCTCACCATCACAGCGTGCCTTCCTGCTCTGGCGCAGCCAAACGCTTGGTGGTAAGGCAGTCAGGCCACTTGATACGTTTACACAGCAGCGTCGCAGCACCGCACATGTCTGCCACCGCGCATCCGCTCTGCAGAGGCGCCCGCACTACACGCACACCGCGCTGCCCATGTGGCTCGCACTGGGTGCGGAGTAGCAAAAACCGCATGCATACACTATTCTGCACACAGCCTGATTGCTGCATATCCGTGTTTCCCTACGACTCATCCTCTAAGATTACATAAAGTGCCTGACCCAAGACAGGGCCGAGAGCGGAGCCGCCGTCTCACCCGCACACCCCGACCCCGCGACAGGGTCTCACGAGCGCCCGGCGCAGCGGCCCTGCCGCCGCGCGCCCGCCACCGCGACCGCCGCGCCAAGCACCAGCGCGGCGCACGCCGCGACACGGACGGCGCCCGCCGCGCGACCCGCCGGCGCCCGTAGACCGCGCGCGCGCTCGCGCCGCCGCGCGCGCCCCTCTACCTGCGTTAGGGCACATATGCGTTGAGACCTTGCACGGGTGCCCCGGCCCGCAGCTACCTTCCCGCATAAGTTGACCGGGAGGTTTAAGGTGCATGACGCGCCACCGGCCTGCGTGGCGCCGCGTCATTCATGTGTGTTCATGTGTGCACAAAAGGTGTGGAATCCCAGAGAGGCCTCCCCGGGCTACCTCTGCGATGCCTGCCTGGCAGCTGGCAGCTGCGGCGGCAGCCGCTGCCAGGCAGGCCCAGTGAGTCACTGGCAATGACCCAGGAGACTTATGCGAACGCGCATGTCTTCAGCCTGCACCTAACAGGCACCTTCCTCCCGGTGCACCCAAGTCTTCCCTGGGCAGAGTCTGCAGTACAGAGCCTGGAAGCACTGCCAGCAGCCCCTGCCAGGCAGGCCGGCGCCCCAGCAGCCCTGTGCGAGTGCACGCGGTTGCTCAGCACCTGCGCTCAAGAGGCGCCTTCCTCTCAACCCGCAACAGCCTGATCATCCGCGTATCACTCCAGAGCGTGCCAGAAGCCAACACTAAGCATAGAGCCTTTGAGCAGCCCTGCACTCTTCACCACGCTCCTACCCCACGCTGGCACAGCAGCCGGGACGGGGCAGGCGGCAACACCAGAGCTGCTGTTGCTGGGCCACCGTCTGCAGGCGCGCCATGCGCGCCTCCGCGGCCGCCGCCAGCTGCTCCCGCTTCGTGCGCGCGTCCTCCGCCGCGCGCGCGGCCGCCGCCGCCGGGGCCACCGCGCGCGCGCGCTGCCTGCGCGACGGCGACAGGCACACGGAATGTTTGTGCTGGCTTTGGCTGCTCCGAGACGATGCCGCTAGTGCAACTCGCAGCTCGCAAGCGCCCGGGCTGCTAGGTCCCAGCAGCCGTGCGAGCACCTTACAATCCCGGGCACGGGACGCGCGACTGTGCACCGGTCCAGAGCTCCCGCACCCTCCCAACAGGCTCTCGGGCATCCAGAAGCGCACCGGCCGGCCTGCTCCGCAGCGGCGGCGGCGGCGGCCGCGACCTCGGCGCTTGCGCGCACGCCCGCCTCGGCCTCCGCGGCGATCTTGCGCTCCGCGGCGCGCTTCTTGCGCTCGCGCTCGCGCTCGCGCAGCCGCGCCTTCTTCTCCGCCTGCGCGCTCGCCAGCAGCGCACGCCTTGAAGCAGTACATCCTGGTGCGTCGCGCTGGGGTCTGCACAATGCGAGCGGTGAAAGGGCCACGCGCAATATTTCCCGCGTGCGCGCTCGACGGTGGTTCACCCCTCAAGTCTGGCACATGCTGAGGTCCTGCCTCAGCAAGGCGCCTCGGGTGCAAAAGCAGCGCGTCGTCTCCAGCGTTTGCGCGCACCTGCACACTGCAACGCCCCTGGACTGCGCAGGCGAGCGGCGTGGCCCAAGCTTGCAGCCGCGCAGAAGCCTGCCACGCCGCTGCTGCAACCGCGGCCGCCGAGAGTGGGCAAATACCACCTGCACCCTGCAAGAACCACCCCGCAGCCCTGCATCGGCCGCGCTGGCCGCACCGCCTTGGCGGCCTGCGCGGCCTCCAGCTCGGGCGTCAGCGCCTCCGGCACGCCCGCGGCCGCCCAGTCGGCGGCGCCCTCGCCGGCCGCCGCGCGCGCGCGCCGGAACGCGTCGCGCGCGTCCTGGCCGTCCGGGCCGGCCGGCGCGAGCGCGTACGCGGGCCGCCCGCGCGCGTCCGGCGCCGCCGGGTCCGCGCCCGCCGCCAGCAGCTCTGCGACCTGCAACATTAGGTTTTCAGGGTTCAGTGTGTCCCTTCTAGCGCTGGCACGCGCGCGCTGGCACATGTTGCGCATCCTCTGTTTATGCTGGCAAGGCTAAGTTCCGTCTCACAACCCCGCTGTCGCATACAATGAGTCCGGCTCCATGCGGGGCGGACCTGGGCAGCGTCGCCGGCGCGCGCCGCGCGGTGCAGCGGGGGCTCCTCTGGCGCCGCGGGCGGCGCCGCAGCGGGCTCCGCCGCCGCGCGCGCCGGCGCTTGCCCCGCGGCACTCGCCCGGCTCGCACGCTCCGCGGCCACCTGCCCTCGCAGGCGGTGTGCGCGCTGGGAAGGGGGGCCGGCGGCACCGGCAGCAACAGACACCAGCCTGTGAATGCCTTGCCCAGCGGCCATGGGCAGCACGGCCATGGGCAGCCACGCCCCCCCCCCTCGCGCATCACAGCCCCTGATGATCAAACGTGGTAGACGCACCAACACATGATCCGCCTGCATGCGCCCGACGCGCCGGACATCACCCACCCCAACAAGCAGCGTCCGAACGGATCCATGAGCACCGGCCCTGCCCGTGTGCCTAGCAACATGAGCGCGGTCAGCGGCGGACGCAGCAGCGCCAGGTCCGCGCGCCTTTGGCGCCGCCGGCGGTGCCTCCGCGGGCGGCGCGGCAGCGTAGACGGTCAGCAGCGTGCGCGCGACGCGCTTGGCCTCGGTGAAGGTCGGCCGGCGCGTGGGGAAGGGCACAGAGCGTAGCCGCGGGTCGGCACGCGCCACCGCCGGCGCGTCGCCGCCGAAGATGGCCGCGGCGTTGACGCCGGGCGCCTGCGCGTGCGCTGGCGATGTAACGCAGATGCTGGCCTTCTCCGCGCCTCGCACAGCTCAACAAGCCAAGGCTGCCTTCTGGTCGCAGTGACGGCGGCGCCCGGACGCAAAACGTCTTGAGCTCGCCTTGACACCAGCGTCCATGCACATATCGATGCCTTGCTGCAGCTGCACGAGCCAACATGCACGAGCACACCAGAGGGTGAGACTTTCCAGGCTTAGTATGGGCAGCAGTCCAGCAGTACAAAAGGTGATGCCGATGCCGAGTAGACTCGTTCACAAAGGGCTAGGTAACAGAGCCAACTGCCAGACGGCTCACTGCGCTGTCTCCAGGAGTAGCAAGCTGATGGCTGGTGCGCGCGCCTGCACAAAAATGAGCGCAGCGGCCGCCAGGTGCGCCTGCCACGCGCGCAGCGTGCCCTGTATGTCGCGCTCCAGCATCGTCTGCGCCGCGGCGGCCGCCCACCGTCACCGAGCGGCCGCCCGTCCAGCCTGTGGGAGTCCCTGACAGCCCGGTGCCTGCAGGTTTGTGGCCCCTGGGCTGCGCATGCCCAAAGACGTGGAACCCCGCGCTCGCTCGGCGCGAACGGGCAGTCGTGACACCGTCATCAACACCGCGGAGAGTTCTGCCCTGACCTCCGGCAGACGCTGACGACGTACGCAGCCTGGCTACAGAGCGTCTGATGGCAAAAGCGCCTGGCCCGCACACAAGCACTGCTGGGTCGCGGGCAAGCGCGCGCCCCATGGGCACTTCGCATTTGCGGGACCTGCATGCCGGCCGCACCTCATTGTAGCGGCGCAGCTGGGACCCGGCGGACTTGGCGAACTTGCCGGTCGCGTCCTTGCCGGCCTGCCGCCCGCCCTGCTTCGCCCTGCACGCCATGGTGCAGGCAGCTTAGCTCAACCTGAGATCCGTGCCACCATGCTTGTTGGAACTAACACGGCATGTGCCAGGCGTTGGGGCCAGCAATTGGGCCAGGACTTGGGATTAACTACCCTGCACAGCGAGGAGGCTCGCATGGCCGCTCGAGCTCAGCCAAAGAAATCTTTTTGCCAACGTCCTCACATATGCAGTGGCATACGCAGTCTCGGATCCCTCCTGGCGACGCAGGAAAAACAGGGCAGTGCCTTGGCTGTCGTGCACCCGGGCTGGTCAAGCACCTGACCACATAGCGATGGACTGTCTTGTGCGCAAGCACATCCAACGGCGCAGATGCGCCGCCGCCGCCGCCGCCGCCGCCCCCGCCGCTGCCTCCCGGCGCAGCGCTGCCGCCTGCGGCCGGCGCATTGCCTGCTCCGGCTGCGGCCCCCGCCGCGTCGGCGCGCCCCGCTCGGCCGCCCTCGCCCGTGCCGCTCGCACGTGCGGGCGCCGCGCCGGCGGCAGGGTTGGAATTGGGGCTGAACACTGCGGCGGCAAAGTGGCCACCGCTGGAGAGCAGCACCACCCAGGGCCCCGTCGCACGCCGGAGCGCCTCCAGCGCGGCGGCGAGCGCGCCAGGCGCGCCTGCCGCGGCCGCCGCAGGCAGCAGCGCCCGCCACACGGCAAAGTGCCGCCCGTCTGCGCGTCGCGCCGCGCAGGGCCAACCTCAAGTGCCGCGCGGAGGCAACACAGTTGCGCTGGCGGCAGCCATGCGCACGACCTGGTCGTCCACTCCCCACTCTGCTGGCGCCCGGGAGGAGGGAGCTGACAGTGTGCTCCCAGCATATGGCCTAGGCGCGTGTGTCGAGCGCTTGCTCGACGGAGGTCCACACACCCTGGTTGACCACGGTGGTAGGAGCGCGCAAGCAGTGCTGCCGGGTGACTTGTGGCATAAGCGGCTCCTGCAGTGGTCAGAAATGCATGCGAGCGCGCCCACTGGCAGGTCGAGGCGCCAGGGCAGGCGCTCGCGCGCGCACCGCGGGCAGTGAAGCACGTGCGCACGCCGGCGCCAGCGCGTCGCCGGCGCGCGGCCGCGGCGCCCGCCTCGTCCTCGCTCGAGCTGGCATCGGAGCCGGAGATGCTCGACAGCTCGCCGCCGTCGGCCGCCGCGCGCTCGAATTCATCCTCGGCCAGCGGCGGGCGGCCCGCGGCGCGCCGCCGCGCGTTGTGCCGGTGCCAGTCGGAGCGAAAGTGGCCGCGCTGCTCGGCCGCGGACGCAAAGCCCGGACCGCTCGCGCCTGGCAGCAAGAGGAGGAGCGGTGTTCGAGGTGCCTTGTGACGGCCTGTCTTCACGCGGCTGTGGGCGCAAAAGACACGCAGGCTGTTGCAGAGCAGGCTGACTCCAGTTATGCAGACTGGGACTCGCCGGACGTGACACATCTCGTTGACAACTGCTGGCAAAGCCCGCCCACGAGCCCGTGCAGTGCGCACCAACGCCGCACGTCAGGCAAGTCGCGCCGCCCTCTGTGGGGACGCTGCTGTGCGGGCCGTCCTTGGGCGCGCTGCTGTCGCAGGCTGCCGCCTCGCCCCGCTCACCGCCTTCGGCCGCAGGCGCGGGCACCTCCCCAAGCGGCACTGCACCTGTGTAGAGCACGGCCGGCAGCGCATACAGCGAGCCTAGTGCCCCAGACATAGCCAGAGTGATTGGCTTGCACAGTCGGGCAGAGCCTCTGCTGCCTACTCATGTACTGAGGTGGGAGCCCTTCATCGAGGGGCATATAAGGGGCAGCAGCAAGTTTGTTTTGCCGGGTTCAGCTGACGCAATCGGTGCGCAACTTGAGTTCTTGTTTCGCGAGCAGCAGTCAAAACACAGTGGCTATCGTACTGCCGGGCCTGCTGCTCGCACCTTCCACTGTATCCACTGTATGTTGATCCTCCCCGTATAGCGCGCCAGCAGCCTGAAGGAGGTACAGATTACACATTCTGCACCTGCCAGTACCCCACCTATTGCACTTGCACGACTGAGGATGACATTCGGTGTGGGTGTGCCGCAAGCGCACCCGCCCCGCACCTGAGCCTGTGCTCAGCTCGCGTCCACACCAGGCCAGGCGGCTGCTGCTGCCGGGCGGCGGTGCCCCGCACGCATCGCAGGCAGGCTGATGCGAGAGTAGATGCGAGCGGCAGACCCCGCCGTGGCATCGGCCCGCGAGGAGCTGACCCTTGACGAGGCCCTGCACCGAGTGGGCGAGTGCGGCTATGGCCAGGCCTACATCTTTGGCTTGGTGACAGCCCCCCTTATGTGCTGCTTGACTGCCTTGCTTCCAGAGCTGTGCGCGGCGCCATGGTGCGCATTAGAACATCTTGCCCTGGTTGCAGGCATGGGCTGGCCTTGTGCCAACCTGTCTTGCGCGGCTGGGGCGCGCCAGGTCGGCCTGGCGCTGGTCGCGAGCGCGCTGCAGAACCACCTCACCGTCTTCGCCGCGCTCGACCCGCTGCGCGAGGGCCTGGTGACGTGTACGGGCACGGACGCCGCGTGCGCGGCGCGCCTCGTTCAGCCGCTGGCCGACGTGTGCGGCCTGGACCGCGCCGCCTGGCGCTGGACGGACAAGTGCGGGCCCAGCGCCCTCCCGTCCCCACCATGCCCTGAACCGTCTGGCTGTCAAACTAGATCCTCTCTGTACGTCCCTGAAAGCTGGCGGCCTGCGCCCCACGCCAGGGCCATCGGATTGCTCGTGGATGGAGCTCGCTCAACAGTGCGCACGGGAGTGAACCTGACGCGCCGCCGCGTCTGCGCAGGAGCTACTCGACCACATCGGAGTGGGACCTGGTGTGCGGCGAGGCCTGGAAGCGGAACCTCATACAGGCCGCCTTCTTCACCGGCTGGCTGCTGGGCGGTGCTGGCTTCGGCTGGCTTGCGGACGAGTACGGTGCGCGTGCGCTGCGGCAGCCCCGCTGGCTGCTCGCCTCGCGCGGTTGCTGTCGAGAGGTCGTGCGCATGGCGCCGCTGCTGAGATGACCGGCGTCCTGCGAGTGCCGGACCTGGCGGGCATGATTGGCATAGCAGAGCGCTGCATGCAAGTTAGCTCAGTAATTTGTAGGGTGGGGTGGGCCATAAGTCCTGGGGTTTGGTCGCAGGGCGCAGGCGCGCGCTGGGGGCAGCATGCGCGATGGCGGCGCTGTTCGGCGCCGCGTCGGCGCTGGCGCCCGCTTTCTGGTGGTGCGCCCCTCTCGCAAAGTGCCCTGGCTCTGCTGTGCTTGGCTTGCGCCGGAATGTGGGCGCCTGCCGGGCTAGGATTATGGGCAGGTGCAGCGCGTGGGAGGATGCGCGAGGGTGCGCGGCAAGCGCTCACCCAGTGCAAGGGGGGCGAGGCGTCTGGCATGTTGTGCCCTCCACGGCCCGAGGCGCGGCGCAGGTATGTGGTGGTGCGGGGCGCGACGGGCGCGGGCGCGGCGGGCGTCGCCGCGGTGGCCTCCCTGATTGCTCTGGAGCCCGTTGGCGCCGCCTGGCGCGGCTCGGCCGCCATGGCGGCGGCCGCGCTGGGCGCCGCGGGCGCCGCCACGCTCCCGGGGCTGGCCTGGGTGCTGCCGCACTGGCGCGGCGAGACGTTCGCGGTCGCCGCGCTGCAGGCGGCCTTCCTGCTCCTGCTGCTGCCGTCGGTGCCCGAGTCGCCGCGATGGCTGCTCCACCGCGGCCGCAAGGTGCTGCGCCTTGGCCTGCTCGCATGCCCTCTTGCTGAGCCAAGTCATGCTCAGCTGACCTTATAGTGCTGTGCCCTGTTGCAGGCACTTTGCGCACTCCCTCTAGCACTGTCATGCAAAGCTGTCACAAGATTTGGGTTGTAACAGGTTGTATGCGGTGAACATCTGGGTCAGGTGTTGCTGTCAATTGCAACCTGCAGGGAATGTTGCGCAGGGCGATGCGACGGCGGCGCTGGCGGCCATCGCGTCGCGCAACCGCAGCCACCTGCCTGATGCGCCGCTGGCCGACGGCTATGCGGTCGTCGCCGCCCGCCGCGGCCTGGCCGACATCGCGGCCAACGGCCGCCTGCGCCGCCGCGCCGCGCTGCTGCTGCTGGCCTGGCTCTCCGCCAGCCTGGTGGGCACACGGGCGCTGCGCCAGCGTGGCCCACAGTGCGGTCTGGTGATGACAGCACGCGAATCTGATGAATTGACAGCAAGGTCCATTTGCAAGCGCGGGCGCTGACCGAGCGCCTGTGGCGTGCGGGCTGCGCGCAGGTCTACACCGTCGTCGTGCTGCAGGTCGCCGAGCTGCCCGGCAACGCGTACCTGAACGTCTTCTTCCTGTTCCTGGTCGAGCCGGCGTCCCTGGCGCTGGCGGCCGCCGCCGCCGAGCGTGCGGGCCGCCGCGCGACGCTGGCGGGCGCGCTGCTGCAGGGCGGCGCCGCGGTGGTGCTGTGCGGCCTGACGCGCGGGCGCGCGCAGCTCGCGCTCGCCGTCGCCAGCCGCGTCGGCGTCGCTGGCGGGCTGGGCCTTGCGCAGGTACTTCCTTGATTGCTAGAACCTGTAAGGTGGGGTTCTAGGGCCCAGTACTACGAGGTCGGGGGCTGTGCAGCAAAGCCGCCACAGGGTTTTGCAGTCACATACACACCGAGAGCAACAGGCAGCGTCCCCGCAGGTATACTCGGCGGAGCTGTTTCCGGACACAGTGCGCGGCGCCGCGCTCAATGCGTGCAACGTGGCCGCCAACCTGGGCGGCGTGGCCGCGCCCTTCTTGCTGTGGGCGGGCCGAGCGGCGGGCGGGCGTGCGCATGCGCACCTGCTGCCGCTGCTAGTCGCTGGCGGGCTCCTGACGGCCGCCGGCGCAGCCGCGATCGCGCTGCCTGAGACGCTGGGCGCCCCGATGCTGCTGACCATCCAGGTGCGCGCTCGCGGAAGCCCGTCCGTGCAAGACGATGCCCGTCTGTGCAACGTTCACTCATCGTTCACTCAGGATGATGCATGCGGCTGACGAGTAAATAACCTGAGCCTGTCTGGCATCCCTGCTATGCTGAGGCGGCTGCTAGCGCCGCAACTGCACTGCCTGCTTCATCAGGCGCCATGCTGGTGGAGAGCACCAAGGCACGCGAACATGGCAGAGCTTGGCAGTATTCAAGGCAAAGAATCGATGCAAATATTGTAAGCAATCCACGATGTTTAGCAGCTCCACAATGTGGGTATGTTCAGTAGTGAAGAACCACTCCATGCCTTCTGCATGCAGGACATGGGCACGGCAGCCACGGCGCCAGCAAGCGGCGGGCGGAAGCGTTTCGGTCTGGCTCCTTTGCGGCAGATTTTCCGCAGCGGCCGAACAGGGACTGCCGGCGGCGTGCAGTTGCCAGGGGACAGCATGCCACTGCGCAGCCCGTCTGAGTCCATGGAGGAACCCTAGGCAGGACTTCTGACAGGGCGGTTTGTAAGGGAGTTAACATGGATGTGCAATAGGCGTGCCTTCCAAGTGTTGCGAGGGGGAGGCGGTGGCCAATCTTGCGCATTTCTGCTCCGCTGCCAAGAGGTCGTGCAGCGTGCCTGCATGCGCTGCAGCATGTCTGTCGATTGAACTGCTGCAGAGTGTGAGACTGGCACCGTGCAGCGTGCTTTAATACAGTCACTTGCATGTGGCTGTGATAGCTCGTGTATTAGGTGAGTTTTCTGCTACTTTGCAAGCTGCCCACATGTAGACAAGCAAGGACTTGGTTCTGCCTTCCATTGTCGCGCACTTGCAACTCTATCAGGCCTGGCGGTGTGCAGCGTAAGACAGAGCCTGGCGCTCTGCGGCGGCGTGTTTCATGGGAGCCGGGCAGCGGAGCGGCAGGGGCGCAGCCTCTGCTGACCATGCGCAAGAAGCTCTGGTCCCGCTTTTCTGCCTTTGCTCCACCAATTGCTACAGTATAGATGCAGTTGCAGGAATGGCTCTGCATGCACTCACATGGTGCATGCGCAGCAGGCCTCTATCGCAGAACCGCACTGCTCCATGCGCAAGAACTCTCTCCAGTGCTGTTGCTGTTGGAATCACCGCTTGCGCTGCTCTCCGTCAGGCGCCGCCTGCCTTCCCTGCCGGCCCTGCCGCAGCGAAAGCGGGTTCTGCACGACACCCAGCAGCCGCAGAGCAGCATGATGCTAGCTCAGCACCTGGACTGGCTATGCACCTGACAGGAGCAACGTGCTGCGCAGCGCTACAGGCATGCTCAGCTGTGCTTGAAATAGCGGGGCGTCATCACACTGCAGAGCCTACCAGGCGCACCTCTTGCCGTTGCAGACATTTCACCCTTCAACCCTTCCCGCAACAGACCTTGAGTGATTTCCCTGTGTGATAGTGGTCTGTCCTCATCATGCGCATCCGCGCAGCAAGGTCCGAGATGGGGGCCCGCACGCGGCGGCGTGGCTGCCTCAGGTGCAGGCGCAGGCGCAGGCGCAGGCGCAGGCGCGGCCGCAGCGGCGCCCGCTGATACCGCGGCCAGCGGAGCAGCGACGGCGGGTTCTGTGGCAGAGTCAGGCCCCGCAGCGCTGCCAGGTGCCGCTCCGGGGTCTGGCTGCGCTGCGGCGGGCGCTGCGGCGGCGGCAGCTGGCAGCTGTGAGCTCGCCGCGACCAGCGCCTTGTGAGTCTTTTCCCTGGCACGTCAGTCCGGGTGCAAAAGCATGTCAGTCGGAGTCGTGCACCTGCTGACGCATGATGTAAGGATGGAGACGCTCACTCCCGAAGACATCCCGTGTGAGCCAGTCTGCCGTCCTGGCCATTCGCACACACCACACACGCACTTCCACACACGCACTCTAAACACTCAGGCGAGCTGTTGTGCGTCTGCAGGCTAGCGGACCTCAGGCTGGCATCTATGCGCGGGCCGTCTGGCGAGGCGCGCGCAGACCACGCCGGACGGGAGCGCAGGCAGGGCTCGTGCCTGAGGTCGGCAGAGCGGTCGAAGGTGATGGCATGCTGCTCCAGGATGCGCGGCCCGCTCTCCAGCGCCTGCGGCCACGCGTACATGGTGAGGCGGCACTACAGGCACAAGTCATGGAATTGTTGCCTGCATTTGCATTTCTTTATCAGCAATTGTGCATAAAAAGAAGGCTTGCCAGCCTGAGAAGCGACCCCGCACTCACTGGCAGGCAGCTACTGAGCACCAAAACAGACTGCTGCAAGCAGTGCGTGGCTCAGGGTGCAAGAGCTACAGCAAATTTTCACCTGCTTGCGCTCCAGGATGATGCACTTGCCGCCCTCCAGGCCAAAGCGCATGTACACGTCTGTGCAGCTGTCGCAGGTCTCTGCAAGGTGCTCCAGGTTGAGCAGTTCTACGCCATTGAATGTTTCACAGCGTGCCTGCCGCCCAAATTTAACAGTCACTTCATTCAGTAATGCCTCGCACAGTTTCACAGCTGTCTGGTTCTCGTCAGAGCCTTTTGTGTGCAGCTCCTGCATGGTGCACGGCTGCGTGTATGAATCATGAATATGCATGGCTCAACACTCGGTGCATTTGCGCACGAAGCTAATTGGTATGGAAGCACATGACAAACAGGTTCCAGTTCTCACAAGCATCACAAGCGACACAGGAAGCTCGGGCCACGCACACACTGGAAGCGGTAGCCGAAGTTGAGCTCGGCAGCCAGGACCTGGAACAGGACCACCACCTGCTGCTCCGGCTTCTCCATGTACTCGTTCAGCACCGCCAGGATCGTCACCGGCGCCAGCTTGCGCCAGTTCTGCCCTGTGCGCGCCAGGGGCCTTGCTCAACATCGTATGCGCGTGAGCGGCCGCTAACTTTCTGTCAAGGCTGTCAGGCGTACGCCAGTTGGAGCTTTTACTACGCATTGCTGGACTTGTCACTGCTCCTGGCTCTTGGCCAAAGCGAATGACTGCGCATCCATCCTAGCATGCTCCCCGGATGGGCAGACAATGGATGTCACATACGTTGTCAATGCCAGCTGTTGCATCAGATCGGGACTAACCCACGGTCTGCATGCCACACGCAAGGGGCGGAATCATGCTAGGCCCGGGAGTGCGCGCGCGCACCGCCGTACGCATGCTCCAGGAAGGGGATGGACAGCGGCACGAAGACGAGGCCGCCGACGATGAGGTAGGAGGGCACGCAGTCCACGCCGTGCAGCACCGGCACCAGCGGCCGGCGCTGGTGCAGCCGGTAGCGCAGCGTCACCTCCTCCCCGCGCCGGTGCACCTTGACCTGCAGCATGTCGCCTGCGGCGCCGCGCAGCTTGGGTCACCACGGCCGCGGCGGCGGCGTTGGGAGAGCCAGCATGTGCCGAAGCCATGAATCGAGCCTGTATCGGCACGTCTGGATCACATGTGTGCCTGTACCCAGGAAGCACCCCCCCCCCCTCCCGCCTCCCGCACCGGGTGCGGGCGCGCGCGCGCCCAGCCGAAGGCAGGGCGCGCCGATGTGCTTGCAGCGGATGAGGTGGCTGAACTCCACGCGCTCCTCGTGGCGGAAGGAGACGGTGCCGTCGTCGGCGACCGGCACGCCGTCCACCTCTGTGACCACGTCGCCCTCCGCGAGCACGTCCGCCGCGGGCGCCAGCGGGTCCAGCCGGTACACCAGGCTGCCCGAGCGCGCGTCGGGCACCTGCGCGGCGCGCACAGCCCGGCGCACCCGCTTGGCGCGCCTGCAAGGCTCCCTTGACACGCCAAAATGACTGCAGCATCCCCCTTCGTGTCCTCTGGCACCACTGCGAGTGCCCGCTAGCTGTGGCTCTGGCTGCAGCAGAAGTGCTGACGTGGCGGACGGCAGGCGCGCCTGGAAGTACAGCCGCAGGTGGTTGTTCTCCATGTCCTGCCACCGGAACCCCACTGCACGCACGCACATGCGCAGGCAAACTTGAACCTCTCTGTTGACCCGCGCTCATCCTGCACTCACAGGCAGGGCCACCACCGGATCGCATCTGCCTCGACATACTTGTGCAGCAAAGCAACATGGTGATGCAGAGCTGGCTGCAAATGCACTGCCTGTAGCACAAGGGGCCGAGTCACACATAGTGCAAAAATGAGTTGCATGCCCTGTCCTCGGCCTCCACCCTCTTCGTCATAGGTAATGGCGGCAAGGACGCCTCCCTGGTCTTACTTGCAAGGATACACAGAGATAGAGAGGGTGTATGAGCACAATGCGACACAGGAAGGTGCATGGGCCGCACCCGAGCAGCAGCCGCGGAACGTGCCATGCGTCTCATACTCTGCACGGAAGTGCTGCACGATGATCCATGGAATGATGTAGCCCACGTTGTCCGCGTTGGAGAGCTTGGAGAACGCCACGCCCGCCACCAGTCCCTGCCGCGCCACAGGGCAAATACGCGCATCTCTTCAGGTCATGACATGCCTCTCAGTGCCCAGGTTGTCACAGTGGACACAAGGCTGTCTTACCTTGTGCATGGCACAACACGTTGACCTGATTCCCTGCCGCCTTATACACTCGACAAGCGACACACTTATAGGCTGATGCAAGTAGATGCTTCCAATGTATTGCATCCAGCAAGTGTGCTTTCAAGTCAGCCAATACAATACGATGGGCATGTATGAAAAGATACAGAAGGCGCTTAACTGCATCGCCAATATACAAAGTGTTGGTGACACATGGATCATGTGCAGCATGCATTATGTACACATGCGCATCACACTCTGTGCACTTGCGAGGCCTGCAGTGTTATGATTTGCACCACGTGGGGAGCGCGCCAGCTTCAGGTCCGCAAAAGCGGGCCCGCCGCTGTTGCCGGGATTGATGGCGGCATCAATCTGGATGCCTAGGAGCTTGTTTGACGCGTGCGCATAGCGCGTCATGGTCACGCGTGAGACAATACCCTTGGTGATGGACAGCGAGTCGCCCCCCAAGGGGTATCCTGCCACCAGGATGGAGTCCTGCCGCAACCAAGCACATGGCCTATGGGTAGACGCGTGAGCGCTTTGTTCATTGACAGTGGCACGCCACGACAGCATGGGCTGCCAGGTCTGTGATGTGCAACTGCTGCATTTTCAGATCCATGGTGGCTGGCGTGTTAGTTCACGCTGCCAGCATATGAAGCTTTGCTGGCACAACTAGCGGTACTTATGCATGCAAGCATGCAGCTTGGCGAATGTCGCAGGGTGTGTGGACGATCATAACGAACTGGTGTAGCACAAATAGTTAGCATGCGGCTCGCCTGTGCCGCACACAATGCCACCGGCTCCCGCCCCGCTGGGAGGCCATGGGTGGCAGACACGCACCTGCAGCTCTGGCACCTGGACAAAGCGCAGCGACATGAGGTCGCCCAGCCAAAAGTCGTCGCTGTCCACTGTCAGCAGCGCCAAGTCACAGATTTTTGCCTCGCACAGCACTCGCGCCCGCCACTTCTTGGAGTTCCCCGGTCGCCGCACATGCACTGTTGTCGCATTGGACACCTGGCGCACCCCAGCAGCCCGCCACCGCTACAGCAGTGCTGGCGGTGCCTGTACGAGAGGCAGCTTTGATGCCTTGCTGCCATGTGAAATGCTGGGCCTTGTACTGAGCTGCACGTGCAAGCAGAGGTGCCAGGTGAGCGCCACCCAAGTGCACCGCGCAGCAAGTGACAGGAGTTTGTCCAGGAGCAGGAAGTACAGCGGCCTACCACGTGCGCGTTGGTCATGATCCACCGGCTTTCTGTGTCGATGACAAATGCTGAACCGCTAGTTGAGCGCTGTGGCCTCATCTGCCTGCATGCTCGCACAAGCGCATGTTTCAGTGATAACCACGAAGCACAGTCAAAGCCTTGCTGGCTGCTGCTGAGCTGTGCGTGAGGAAGTGCAGCGCACCAGGGCTGCGCGTAGTTCGGCACCGCTTGCACCACGAACACTGCAAGACGCGATCAGCTCAGTCAGCGCAGCGGCCACAACATGTATATACATGTTGTGTAGTTAAGTCGCTTTTGCTTGAGCAGAGCACCTTTTAGCACAGAGCGAAGTGCGCTTGTGTTGATTGATGGTGATGCAACCACGTTCGCCGGCGCGCTCGTGCTTGCGGGTGCAGGCGCAGCATCCTGATCCGAGTCATACATCCTGGCCTTTTTGGCTTGCCTGGCGTCCTCTGCAGAGATGTCCACACCATCCATCCACGCGCTGCGGTGCTGGGGTGCGAGACACCCAGCTGCCGCAGGCGAGCAACGCAGGCAAGGAGGGAGTCTGCGTGGATCTATCAGCAAGCCATGGCGCCTCGCCAAGAGCGCCTGCACGCTCACGCGAGAGCACGCCGTTGCTGGAGGCTGTGCTATCACTGGCCCCTGTTCCAGTTGACCTACTTTCTGTACGCAGGATTGTCTAGGCAGCGTCAGTATGGCGCACAGCTGTTGCAAACGTCCTCACAGGAGGCAGAGCCCTAAGCAGGTGTAACAGCGCCAACAAGCAATGAATCCTGATTAGGCGCAACGAGGAGTGGACTGATGTCTGATGTCTGGCATTGGCTGTGCGAGAGCCTTGTACTTATATGTATCACTGGTCATACTTGCACCGCAGATCCTCAGACGCAGCGGCACAGGCCCTGTCTTGTGCAAACATACAATGACACACCACCACACTGCAGAGCATATGGTTCGCAATGCACCTATACCATAGGCTGCCCTGCACCTGACCAGATCATAGCAAGAGTGCGTCGGTGCTTGCAAGATGCGGCGCATCCGTCGCAGCTGTGGAGCATCAGCCTGCCCTGAGCGCCCGTATGAGGCGTACAGGCGCCTGCCACCAGCAGCACCGTAGTTCTGACCCTGGTGCTCCCGGAGGTGCTGCAAGTCAGCGCGATGAGCGCCGAGGGCCTGGTGCTGGTGCTGGAGGCCGACCTACGGCAGCTGTCGGCGGAGTCGCGGCGCGCGGAGAGCCTGGCTGGCCAGCTCACCGGCTGGCTGACCGGGCCGGACCACCCGCAGATTAAGGAGGGCGCCGAGCGTGCAATGCTCAAGCTACGCGGCCTGGCGCAGCAGGACGCCGGCGCGCTCCGCAGCAACAAGGTGAAACGCTGTGGAGTCTCATACAAGTGCTGCAGATAGCACGCTGTGCGCCCACACGTGTCGAGAGCCCTGCATGCCCGAGCAAAGTGTGCGAGTCAGGGGGGATCACTTGGGCAGTGTGTGGGGTGGTCAAGGGCATCACCACTGCTCGCAGGCACTCTCCCATGAAGTCTTGAAGCCCTTTCTGGCAGCGTGCGAGATCAAGTCGCCCAAGCTTGTGAGCACGGCACTGGCCAGCATACAGAAGCTGCTGGCCAACGACGTGATCGACGCGTCTGGCCTAGTGGCAGTCACAGGCGCACTGGAGCAGGTGCCCTACCCCACCAGGCAGCATGCTTTTCAACGACGAATGCGTCCTGACCGCCTTGCTGAGTGTAGCGCATGTCAAGGGTGTGCTGCACTGCCTTTATGCTGTGTCGTGTTGTGCTTGATAAAGCATAGACAGCTGTGTCATAGCCTTCCTCCCCTGCAGCGCCACCGTGTTGTCTTGTAGCCAAAAGGCAAATGGGCAGTTACGGCAAACATGCATGCCTTGCTAGCAGCGTGCGCCCGTACGTGTCTGCGCTGGTGGCATGTTGCCTGGGAGTGCAGGCAGACCTGCGCTCTTCCCTTCTCCGCATTGACTGCATGTTGTTTTCAGCAAATGTCCTTGTGCAGGTTGAGAAGCTTAATGACGAGGGTGTCAAGCTGAAGACCCTGCAAACTGCGCTGACGCTGATGCAGTCGCCCGTGCTGGCTGAGAATGAGGTGTGCGTCACGCCCCTCATCTGCGTTTGGTACCTGTGGGCCTTACATGCGGCAGTGGTCATGCCTATGTTATACGATGATCATATGGACCTGGAGGGTGCAGAAGTGTGATCAGAACTCAGCATAGCCTCCTTTGTCTGTTGTTAGAAAGCTCATGACATCTGCAGAATGAAAAACATGTTGTGATAGACCTGCCCTTGATTGCTGCTCGCTCACATCAAAAATTGCCTCGTGCATAGGTCGGGAGGCAGTGTCTGCAACCAGTATGCGATGCTCTCTGCTCTACCAATCCGTGCTCGGCTGCGCAGGAGGGTGTCGCGGCGGTGCTTGGCCTCTGCTTCCGGCTGCTCGCCGACCCAAAAAACTCGGACAGCGTGACCAACACTGCTGCTGCCACAGTTCGTCAGGTGCTTCACACTTGGCCCAGCTGCGCGGAATGTTTGACGTGTACCTCCCGGCCGAGCACCTTCACAACACATGCAGCATCTGGAGCTGAGGCTGATATGGTGGCCGGCACGACCGCCACCGCCTCCACGCATTTTCTGCTCGGCACAGTGGGGACTTGTAGGCTCCAATTCGGGCACCATCTCTGCCTCGCCTACACTGCAGCTCTTCATGCTCCACGCCAGGCCCTGATTGGCGGGGCTTCAGGCCGTGGCGCTGGTGTTCGAGCACGTCACGGTCGCCGGGCTGCCAAGGCCGCCCAAGGTCGCTCCAGCGTCGACGAGTCCACCCGGCGACGGAGGACTTACACCGCGCCACTCGGGCCTGCTGGCAGAGCATGGTCCGGCCAATGCGGCACTCAAGCTGCTCGATGACCTGTGCATGATGGCCACAGGTAAGCGTCGCAACCTGTGGTGTGCTGTGACCGGCTCGCATGGCGCGTGTGCATGCGGTGAACAAAGGCAACTCGCGTAAGTGACTGCTGTACCACACTGGAAAGTATATGGGTGCATTGCACGAGCGCAAGTGCTCTGTGGCAGCGCTCACATCCCTGAGGCATGGTGCTCGACAGCCGTACCTGCGCCGGTGCGTGCAGCGAATGAGGCGATGCTCAAGTGGCTGCGGGCGCCCGCGCTGCCGCGGCCGTTCGTGCTGGAGCTGCTGGACTTTGTGCTGGGGCACAGCGCGGCGGTGTTCCGCGAGATTCCGGCGTTCGAGCACGCGCTGCTCGTGCGCGTGTGCATGCTGCTGACGACGCAGCTGCAGAACCTGCTGGATCCCGCCTGCGACCCCGCGCTGCAGGCGCGCTCGCAGCAGACGGGTGGCATGCCGGACGACCACAGTGCTGCCGCATGCCCATGCTTCTGTCAGAGTGCGGCGCTTGTGGTGGAGGACTTTGCTTGATGCTTTTACATGCATGCTATCATCTGTCTCATGTGGATGATGCCCCACCAAGACCTCGGTGAGGCAGTGTCTGAGCCATGTGCAAAGGGTTGCCTGATGAGAACCTGTTTCAGGTCTCCCCCCCTTGCGGCAGGCGACGGACCTGCGCGTTGTGCTGCGCGTGGTGCGCACGGTGCTGCGCTGCTTCTACCGCCAGCTGCGCGCCAAGGCGGGCGTGTTTGTGGAAGCCCTGATAGCAGGTGGCATCCTCCTCGTGTGCTGTGTGACCTGGCTAGTCACAGCACAGCACAGCACAACCGATGCACCGTACATTGCGACGGGAGGCCGGTTGAGGCATGTGGGTGCCACGAGTGTGCATCGCAGCCTTGCGGACATCAGATACATCCTGGTGGACCATCTTGACCCGGGGAACACCCTGCAGGCACGGCGCCGGTGTGCTCGTTGTGGCAGCGCATCAACGTGATGCAGTCTCTGCGCGCGCTGGCTGGGGACGCATACATCCTCTACTTCCTATTCACCACCTACGACCTGAAGCAGGCACGAAAACTCAGCTGCTGTGCTTTTGTTTCTGTTCTGCATGCTATATGCCATGTGACATGGTTCCACGCTGATGTGTACACGTTGGGCACACAACATGCTGGAAATCACAACGGGGCCGTGCCGCAGACATTTACGACTCACCGCATGCGGCCTGCAGGAGTGCAAGCTGAATGCCGTGACAGAGATGGTCCGATGCTTTGCGGACGTGGTGGACGCGGCGACGGGCATGCTTCCGAGCGACAGCGCCGACCCCGTACACTCTATTGCCGCGCTGTACCAGGCCAAAGCTGCAGGCACGAGACACTCGTGACATGTATGGATCTGAGCACCGTTGGTCGCCTCCAATAAGGGCACAACTGAGCTCTGTCAGGAGCTGGCCTTCAGGCTAGTAGCCTGTTTTTGTAGGGTTTCATGCATGCAAGACACAGACCGAAAGAAGCGCTTCTGCCCTAATTGATAGCGAGGCCGTTGGGTGTATGAGGTAGTACAGAGCAGGGGTGTGTGAGGTGGTACAGAGCAGGGCTTTCAGAGTCACCCCAAGCCTCCAGGGTTGACGCTCCAGGCAAGGAGTGGACGATGGACACAGACTTTGGCAGCGCGTCGCCGGAGAAGGGCGCCGCCTACCTGGGCATGCTGGCCACCGACGCGCTGCTGGCGGTGGTGGCCGCGACGGAGAGGCTGGCGGATGCGGCCGTGGATGGCGCGCCGCCGTCGCCGGACAGGTGCGGGCGTCCCTGGTGGCACGCCAGCAGGCCTGGAGGCCTAGACAGCTTATGTAGCGCCAAGGAGATCCGCCATGTGTTCACCAAGTGGACACATGGGTGGGAGGGTTTTTAAATGTAGTCCCTGCGACACGCCGCATAGAATGTTGTCCGTAAGCCAGAGAACCTGCACGACTGCTGGATATCCAGGCCACTGCTGTGTTCTGGCGCAGGTCTCCCGCATGAGAGGCAGAACAGCGTGAAAGTGCTTACTGGGGTTGCTGCCTCCTGCCGCAGGGGGCTGCCGGGCGGTCCCCCCGCACGCGACCCGGTGGATGCAAGCGTGTGCGCCGTGCTGGCTGGGGGCATGTGGCCGCGCGCGCTGTCTGCGCTGAGCGGCTTGCTTGCATGCAGCAGCGGCGAGACGCTCACGCTGCAGCTGCTCAAGGTGAGCAGCGGGAGGGCTCCAGGGGTGCTGCACTTGGACCCCGTAGAGATGCGCAGACTTGGTCATAGCATGAACACCAAACAGCCGCGTGCCTGCATGTGTGCGGTAGGGGTGACCCACAGGATGTCCATGTTATTACGGTGTTTCACGAGGTCATGTCTCTTAATGTCAGCACGCTAGCTTTGCAGGGGCCATGTGCATGGCGTCATCACCAAACATGCAGCGGCATGGGTCCGCACCCATGACTTTTCGGCAGGGTCCGCACCCATGACTTTTCGGTTCTTGACTGCAGCGCTGAGGCGCAGGGCTACCAGTCGTTCACACAGGCGGCGGGGCTGCTGGGCCTGGTAGAAGCGCGGGACGCGTTCCTGAGCTCGCTGTGTGCATTCACGCTTGGCAGCGGCGCCGCTGACGACCCGACGAGCCCTAGTGGCAACCGGGGGGATCCGTCCAGCCCTACATCTGCAGGCATGTCTTCTGGCTTGCATGCGCCATGGTGTTGGCGGGCAGGGCGTAGTGCTGCACTGCAGGGTGTGGTGTGCAGACAGGACCTTTGTCGCACTGCAGCAACAGGGTTCTCAGCAGATGCAGGACTGATGCTTATTGTCACGCGACCGAAGGCAGTGGTCCTGCTGACAGGCCCTTGCATGTCATCCGAGGCTGCAGGCTGCGTGAGCAGAGCAGGCACAAGCGGCTGAGCGCATGTGCATCTGGGGTCTGAGCCTCTGGCGGTGCGCAGGCAGCGGGCACCGTGATTTCCACCGCCTGGCGTCTGCCCAGCCGGCGAAGAGCGGCAGCGCTCCTGGTGGCGGCGGCGGCGGCGCTGGCAGCGGCGCGGGCGCCGGGGGCGGCAGCGCTGGCGGCGGCGGTGACAGAGAGGGCCCGGGCGGCGAGGGCGGCGGCCGCGTGCTCACGCCCAAGAACGTACAGGTGGGCGCGCACCAAGGGCCCCCAGCTGCGGCTGCTGCATGTGGGCATCGTGCGCCGTACCTGCTGCCCGCTGGGCAACTGAGGGCGGCTGGTAGTTGGCCTGGTACTCTGACACAGCATGTTGCCGTAGTTCCTGTCCGGCGAGACCTCCGCTTGATTGCCCTACCCCTGGTGCAGATCCCAACACGGGCTCTGTGCAGCAGCATCCGGTGCTTCACGCTCCGAGCGGCGCTGCCGCGCGCAGGCGCTGCGCACGCTGTTCAACGTGGCGCACCGCCTGGCGCCGGTGCTGGGGCCCAGCTGGCCGCGCGTGCTGGAGACGCTGGATGCGCTGGACCGCATCCTGCACTCCCCGCGCACCACCACGCAGGCGCGCCGCCGCCAGCCCATGTACTGGAATTTGTGCAGGGCGGCGACGGCCACACGCCCTCCGAGCAGATCATCCTGGGCCTTGCTGTCAGCCGCTCGTCGGGATAGCACAGCTGCGCCGCTGCACGTCATGTGCCTGCGCCTGCTAGCCTGGGTGCCGGGGTCAACAGCGACGACCAAGCAGCGGCGTCAGGGTAGGGTTGGGGCCAACCAAGCAGTGGCGCGTGCGGGCGCGCAGGAGATCTCGGCCGGCAGCGGCGGCGGCCTGCCCAGCGACCTGGCCATCCTGGCGGTGGCGGCCAACCAGCTGCACGAGAGCACGGCCGCGCTGGACACGCAGGCCGCGCGCGACGTGCTGGCCGGCCTGGCGGTCGTGTCTGCGCGCGGGGTGCCTGCAGCCGCGCTGCTCCCCGGGCCGCCCAAGTGCGCCTGCATACATTCTGAACCTGTTTTGGGCGCTGCTCAAGTCGTGCCCAGGGCTCGCCTGCAGGCGCCTCCACATGCCAGCAGAGGTCGTGCAGCGTGCAGGGTCCGCATGTGCGCAGCTGTGCAGCTGCTTTACCAAGATCTCAGGCCTGGCTGCCGCCTTGTCTGCACGCGCGGCGCCCGCTGCCGCGCCGCGCCTTCGCCGAGCGGACTGCGCGCCGCCGCAGGCTGTTCGCACTGGGGCGCATGGTGGACGTGCTGCGCGTCAACCTGGCCCGCCTGCCCGCGCTCTGGCCCGTATTCCAGGGCCATGTGGAGGCGCTGCTGGCAGACCCGCGCCCGCCCATGCGCGCGGCGGCCATTGAGGCGCTCGGCCGCGCGCTCGGCTGCGCGCTGGCCACGCCCGGGCGGCCCGAGCCCGACCCCGGCCCCGGGCCGCGCCTGCCCGTCAGCCGGCCGGCCGTGGTCATGGCGGACGCGGCGGCCGGCGAGGGCGGCGCGGAGCGGGGGGCTGCCGCGGGGGGGCGGGAGCCCGCGGATGGCCCGCAGCATGCTGCGCAGGAGAATGGCGCGCCCGGCGGCGGCTTCCTCGGCGGCGGCCCTGGAGCGCCAGACCCCGGGTCGAACGGCGCGGGCGCCGCCGCGCCGGGCGCCGCGGAGGCCGCCGCGCCAGGCGAGAGCGGCGGCAGCGGCAACAGCGACGGCGGCAGCGGCGGCGGCAGAGCGGGGGGAGGCGCAGTGGAGGGCGGCACGGAGGAGATGCTGCTGGAGGCGCTGGGCGGCCTGTACGCGGCCGCGCGCGAGCCGGACGTGCGCCTGGGCCTGCTGCGCGTGCTGCTGCAGGTGCTGCAGCGTCATGGTGCGGCCCAGCCGCTCCGTCATGAGCGGCCCAAAGCAGAGCGGGCGGGCGCTGGGCTTGGGCGTGCAGCCACGCCCCCGTCAGTGGGCGACCTCGCTGGTATTGCCCGCCATGCCGCAGGATGACCATGTGCTGCCTGGGTCCTTGTGGCAGAGCGTCCAGCTGAGGCGGCCCGCATGGACTGCAGCGAGGCGCCCTGTGATGGATCATCGCTGTTGAGATCCGCGCGCCGCAAGGCCCCTGCAGCACCGCCTACATTTCCAAAACCCCAGTTGCGCCGCCGCGCCAGGCGAGGCGCTGCGCGCGGGCTGGCCGCCCGTGCTGCGCCTGCTGGAGGCGGTGCCAGGCAGCGGCGACGCCGCGGCGGTGGGCGCGGCGTTCGGGGCGGTGCAGCTGCTGGCGGCGGACCATCTGGCCGCGCTGCCGCTGGGCCTGCTGGCGCACTCGCTGCGCATGGCCGCGCTGTACGCGTCGCAGCAGGCGCGCGGCGCGGCGCGGCGCGCGGCGCGGCGCGCTTGGCAGCGGGCGTGTGTGAGATGCGTTGGGCACCCGAGCGCGCATAGAGGGGCCTGCTTGCTGGCCGCCCGCGCTGCGCGCAGACGGGCGCAGGCCAGGCGCCGGCCTGCGCGACCGTGCGCTGGCAGCTCTAAATGACTTATTGCAAAGCCCCAATTCGTCAGGCGCTCTTGTCAGCTCAGCCGCAGCTGCTCGATTTGTGTGCATGACTGGGCTGTGCCGTGCAACATGGCGCTGAGGCGCGCAGGCGGACATGAACGTCAGCCTCACCGCCATCGCGCTGCTTTGGAACGCGGCCGACCAGTTGGCCAAGCTGTCCAGCCACGGCGGCTGCGCCGGCGGCGGCGCGCCGCAGGCGCCCGCGGGCAGCCCCGGGCCGGGGGAGGCGCTGAGCGCGGCACACCTGGAGGCCCTGCTGCGGCAGCTCTTCTCTGCGCTGCAGGTGTGTGCGCCCGCGTGCCTGCTCCGGCCCTTAGCTTGGCCTCTGCGTCATTGAGGACCTTGCGTCATGTACCCCGTCAACCAACCTCCTGCCCCTCCCCTAGGCCGCATGCTGCGGTGTGTCGGACTCAGCTGAGGAGGCCGGACGAACGGGCACCGCTTCTGTGCATGCTCTCTGCTTGTGGCCGTGCTCAGAGGCACTGCATTGCTTTCGCGCTTGGTAGCAGAGCAAGACTGCAGCATCACGTACAGCAGCTGTTGATGCTGCAACGCGCGCCCCGCATGCGCCAGCACAGCACCGCAACGAGGCACCTGCCTTCTCAGGAGCGCGTGAATGGCAGGCTGACGGGGGCTGCCGCGCGGCAGGGCCTGGCGGCGGACCGGCGGCCGGAGGTGCGGAACAGCGCGGTGCGCACGCTGTTCGCGGTGGTGGTGGGCCAGGGCGCGCGCCTGGGGCCGGCCGCCTGGGACGAGTGCCTCTGGCATATGCTCTTCCCGCTGCTGCGCGCGGTGCACCACATGGCGGCCACGTCGTCGCGCGAAGAGGCGCGCGCGCGGCCCACGAGTGCAGCCGAGTCCGTGTCATCATGGTCCTGCGTGTTTGTTTACTTGCACCTGCTGATGTGTACCTGGTGACTTGCTGTTGTGTTGTATACCTTGTCGAGCTTGCCAGTCTGCAGTGGCGGCGGCTGAGGGGGGGGGCGCGGCGCGTGCGGCCAGGCGGCGGCAGAGATCCTGGGCCGCGTGCGCGGCGAGAGCGTGCCCATGCTGGTGCACCACAGCCGCAACAGCGCGCAGAAGCAGTGGGACGAGACGCTGGTGCTGGCGCTGGGCGGCATGGGCCGCCTGCTGCGCGCGCACCTGCCGCTGCTCTCCCGCATGCCCGCCTTCCCGCAGGCGCGGCGCCCCGCTCAAAGGCGTGCGCATCAGTGCCCGCACTTGAGGGCCCTGCAGGTCATGCCGCGCCGGCCGTACCCTGAAAGAGGTTTAGCCGTCGCTCTTGTCTCTGCAGACTACCTTGCATGCAGCGGAAGCACGTGGCAGCCCGCTGGCAGGCACTGCGGCAGGCGCGCGCGCAGGAGCAAGCGGCCGGGGCTGGGAGGCGGCGCTGAGGCCGCCCTGGCGCCGCGCGCCAGGGCTGGGAGGAGCTGATGTCGGTCGTGGAGAGCGCGGTGGCGGGCGGGCGCAAGGAGGTCGCGCTGGCGGCGATCGCGGTGCTGACGGCGGTGCTGGGCGCGCACGGCGCGGGGCCGGCCGTCAGCGCGCCCATGTGGCGCCGCGGCCTGCGCGCGGCCGGCGTTGGCGTGGAGGCCGCCGCGACGCCCAGCTGCGACGTGCCGCTCATGGCGCGCCTGGCGCTGGTGGACGCGCTCGGGCAGCTGCTGGTGCGGGCCCATGGGATGCCTGTCAGCATGCTCGTCCCTCAGCATGCTCGTCCCTGCAGTCGCCGCGGGCTGCGGCCGCCCGGCTGCCGCGTGCTTCAGCTCGGGCTCTCGTGGCCTGGCCTGCCGCCCTGCTGTGCTCCTGTGCCAGCGACGAGTTCAGGGGCTGGCTGGCGCACTCCCGTGCGTCACCCTGCCGGAGTCACCGGGTGCCACTGGATACTAAGCGGGATGGTCGCCACGTGATGACTGGGAGGGGAGCTGTTCCAAGCCTCTGCCTCCAGCTCGAACAAGCATGGGGTGTGCGCCCACGCCCGCCCGGCGCGGCAGGCGGCGCTGAAGCCGGTGATGGGTGAGGATGACGTGCGCGGCGCCTACGTGTGGCTGCAGCGCCTGGCCTGCAACCCGTACGCCGACAACGACTCACCAGTGGTCATCCATGGCACGCCGCCGGGCATCAGCGCTGCCCGCGCCTCGCCTGTCACCAGCACGCCGCAGAGCTTGTGCACGCACTGCGCTTGCCTGTCAGAACACTTCGGTGCCGTCTGGTCAGTGGCTGCTGCTGGATGTGATCACGTGGGGACTACGAGTGCACCTCTGCACCGGCACACCTCGATAATCCCATGAATTTGGTCAGAGTGGTCTGCTCTACGTGCACCTTTCACTGCTGAGCAGTCCTCGTCCATGCACTCACAGGAGGTCCAGCTACTGCATCACGATGGAGGGATGGCGCGCCTGCCCTGTGCGCGCAGGCACGCTGCCGCCCGTGCAGAAGGCGGTGCTGTGCCTGCTGCCGACGCTGGCGCCCGCGGACGCGCCCGCGCTGTGGCCGGACTTCCTGGGCGCGCTGCTGGGCCTGCTGCGCCCGGAGCTGCTGGCCTCGGAGGGCCCGGGGCCCGCCGACGCGGGCCGCGCGCGCGGCGGCGGCGGCGGCAAGGCCGCGAGCGCGGGCGACAGGTGCGGCGGCTGGGCGGTCTGTCTGTGGGGTCCGTCTTTTTGGACCAGCGCAGCATGTGCAGCACAACATTGTTGCGCGCACCTTGCTTTCGGAGAAAGAGCAAAAAGCGCGGTGGCGTCTGCTCGCAGGCAGTATGAAGAGTCCAAGACAAATAACACTACAAGTTTACCTGTTGTGACTGAAGTGCGTGCGCCAGGGACGCGGGGTCCAGAGAGGATGTCGGCCGCGGCGGCGGCAACGTGAACCGGCATGCGCTGAGCGCGGGCACAATGGAGGCTGTGGTGGAGATGCTGGCGCGCATATACCGGTGCACCCCTTGCATCTCCTGCGTGCGTGATCTGCTCCTGCTGGGCGCCGTGTGCTCATGCAGATCGATCACAGCGTGCGTGTGCGTCTCTTATAGTGCTCTTTCTGTCAAGGGTCTGTGCGCTGGTCTGAGCAGGGCCCTGGTTGCGCCACCTGGCCCGGGCAGACAGCATGTGCCCTGGCTCTGTCACACGGGACATCAGTGAGTGGCTGGCCTGCATGCGCGCAGCCAGGCGCCCTGGCAGGCGCGGGCGGCGAGCTTTGCGGCGGTGGCCAGCGCGCTGGGCGCGTGCATGGCCACGCGCTACCGGCTATTCCACGAGGCGCTGTGGCGGGAGGCGGCCGCCGTGTGGCCGTCCGTGCTCGCCGCCGGCTTGCCCGCGGTGCGCCAGCTTCCCTGTTTTCTGCACGCGCCAGCAAGAGCTGCCCGCGCTCGCAGCGGTCAGCGGCCTCCGTACTCGCCTCGCTCTGGTGTCATGGTGTTGCGCGGTTGGTATTGCGCGGGCATGAGCACGTGTGCTTTCACACCGGGCATGCGTGATGACACAAGTGCTGTCCCCCAACTTGCATGCCTGTTGCACACAATTCGCGTCTGCCTTGTTTCGCAGACTGAGAACCGCCACGGACGTCTGCTCTGCACATGTGACAACAGGTGGCGCCGATGCGCAGGTACACCAGGCACAGGCGGAGGCAGGGGCCGAGCGCGCGGGCGCGGCCGCCGAGGTCTGGCCGGCGCTGGCGCGCGCGTTTGAGGCCTTCCTCCTGGGCGCGGATGCCCTACAGGCGCGCATGGCCCCCGCAGCTTGCATGCTTGCACACAGCCGGAGGGCCTACCGGAGTTTTGGTGCATTGGCAGGTGTGTGTGCCTCACTTGATGGTCTTGCTGTCTATGCTAGCGGCGCGGGGTGCACACGCAGCGCCGCCGCACATGACGCCATCCGCTGTCGAACGCCCTGGCTGCCCGTCAGGACAATGGCTGCGCCAGTGGCCCAGACGCAGCGGCCGCGGCAGCACCTGCAGGCGCGCACTCGCGCGGCATCGACAGGCGGCTGCGCTGCCACGGGAGGCGCTTGCAGCACGCCAGCAAACACGAGCCTGAAGAAGTGCACCACCTGCGGGTACAGTGCAAAGCCGCACCTGGAGCGAGTGCATCCGGTGCGCGCAGGCCGACGGCGACGCCCAGCCGCCGGGCGAGGAGCCCACGTCGGCGCCCGCGCCCGACGCGGATGCGCGGCGCCAGCTGGCGGCGCGCCCGCCGCCGGAGGCGCCCGGGCCCCGCCGGCGCAGCAGGGAGGGCCGCGTGCGGGGCAGCGCGGGCGGCAGCACGGCCGACGGCGAGGGCGCGGCCGCCGACGCCGAGCTGGAGGCCGCGGTGCTCGACTCGCTCACCGACGTCGTGCTCTCTGGTGCGCATTTGTTAAACTGTGCTGTCAACATCAACGCGTCGGGGCCAGTGCCATGCATAGTAATCATGCATGTCTACAAAGGTAACCGGTGGTGAGTGTGTGCGGCGCATGTAAGGGGCGGCGGCCTGTGACACAGCAGCGGGTGTTGGTGGTGGGTGTGTGCCAAGCCGGCGTGCGCCTAAGTGCAGCAATGGAGGTTGGTGCTGTCCCGATGGAAAAGCGTGCAGGTCGTCAGCGCCACGGATTGCTACTCAGTCCTGTTGGTCACTGGAGCGTGTGGGTGCACGGGGCGCCAATGCCGGAACGCGCGCGCGCGCGGCAGCCTGCGGCGGCGCGGCGGCGGGCGAGGTCTCGCGGCTGGTGGCGGTGGTGGACGCGGGCGTGGCGCGGCCGCGGCCGCTGGCCATCCCGGCCTCGGCCGCCGGCAGCCGCTTCCCGCACCTGTGCCTGCGCAAGCTGTACGTGCTCTGCTCGCGCGGCGCGGAGGCCGGCGCGCCGCAGGGCTGCCTGCTGCAGGCGCGATCCATGCCATTAGGGTCTCTGCGGGTTACCAGTCACTGCCCTGCTCCACGCTCCGCCTCCACTTCGACCTGGTCGTTGTGCACCCTGGTGACTGGCGTGCTGAGTCGGCTGCATGGAGCATGCATCCGCTGCATGCGCAGCCAGCCTGAAACCGGCTGCGCGGGCGGCAGGTGGCGCGCATCGCGCTGCCGGTCTTCCTGGCGCGCGCGCGCACGATGCTGCGCAGCTACGCCGCCGCTGAGGGGGCGGCCTCGGCCGCGGCGGCCGCCGAGCAGCCCGAGCGGGCAGCGCCGGGGCGGGAGCGGCACGGCGCGGGGGCCGCCGCGGGGCTCGCGCCGGCGTCGGGGCTGGACCGCCTGGCGCTGGGCGAGCTGCTGTGCCTCCTGGACACGCTGGCGGCGATGGCGCTCGCGCCGGCGGTCGCGGACGCCGCGCTGCCGCCCGGCAGCGCGCTGCAGGCGCGCCCTGCGTCGGGTCTTGACTTTTCTGATGTCGTGGGTGGATGACACACTCGGGGGTGCCGCAGTGTCGCCCCGCCTGGGCTGCAAGCGTACCTGGCACTGTAGTGTCAGGCTCTATGTGCTGCATCCTGACCCAGCAGGGCGCTGACATTGCACTGCGTGTCCCAGCATGGAGTGGCAGCTGCGTGCGGGCGTGGTCTTGCGCGGCACGGCGATCTCTCAAAGGACGGATGCTTCACTGCGGAGCATGAAAAAGAGGCTGGCAGCCTGTGCGATCACTCGCCGCCACCATCCATGGGGACCCTGCAGAGCTGCGCGGCTTCTCACCGCGTCGGTCCGGGCAGGCGCTGGTGGCGGTGCGGCGCGCGGCCGCTGGCGGCGAGGCGCGCGAGCGCAGCCACCTGCTGGCGCTGCTGCCGCAGCTGGCCGCCTGCGTGGGCGGCCGCGAGCCGCGCGTGGCTGCTGCGCTGCGCGAGCTGCTGGGCGGTGCGGCCGCGCAGCTGGGCCTGGCCGCCGAGCATGAATGAGTGCAAGGATGCCCTGCTCAGCCTGTCCCCATGTGCGCAGATCGCGCCGCCCGCGGGACTCGGCCGTGCAGAGGAAGTTTGCTTATGTTTTCTTGTCTGACTGGCTGGCAGCATGGCCGACAAGAGCAATGAGTTAATGAGTCTCTGCTCGAGCTGATTTCGGCGCACGGTGATGCTGACTCAGAGGGCGGATCAGGCAGTTTCTGCCGTATGCATGCAGCCTGCAGCGCAAGCGCAATGTAATGTAGAGCACCCAGCAGGATCAGGCTCGGGGTTATGACCAGTTTAGCAGGGCACGCAGTTTGACGTCTGCTGTTCCTGCCCTGTGACCTGCGTGGAATGTCCCAGTGAGGCATTACCGAGGTTTATGCACAACTTCGTCATGCAATTCGAGACGGAGGAGATGCTGGCAAGCACTTACTGGCCACCTTGAAGCCTTGCAGGCACTTGGTCACAACCCAGGCAGCGCGCAGTCTGCAGTCTGCACGCCTTGGCATGGTATGTCAGTCATGGACATCACAGGTCTGCAGGGCTGCTTAGGCGGGTATGTTGAGTGAATGAATTACATCTGTGTTCAGGCACCTGCGACCATTTACAGGCACAGCCCTACGCAAGCTTCGTAGCATGCTTCTCACTGCATGCCATGGCAAACGTAGGTAGGCATACAAGATAATGCAGGCGACCGCTCTAGCGTGACGCTGCGTCCTGGTGCTGCGAACTGAAGCATGGTGCACCTTGGCTGGAACAAGTGCGCGTACATGAGTGGCCCGGCATTTGCAGAACATGTGGTTTTGGCATCTGTGCGCCCTGGTCGCAACACCAGAAAAATCATTCCTTCTTTTTGCTCAAGTAGTTGCGCCATGCAGCCAACCTGCCTATACAAGCTATTAGGGTGTGTGAAGGGTAGAGAAAGGATGCTCTGCCGAACCGCTTCAGCAGTCTCCACACGCCCCGCAATGGCTCTCCGCAGGGGGTCAGCGCGCCTTCTGGCGCAGGCCCTGCGGCAGCAGGGCCAGGTGGAGGCGCGCGCGACGGAAGCGTTCGGACCCAGCGCGCCTGCATTGTTGGAGGGGTACGCGCGCACACCTCTGCACCAACACAGGCACAAGCCTTAACATACGAGTGTGCTGCTGAGCGCCGTGCCTCGCGTGACAGGTCGTTTGCGCTCGGCGGCGTCCGCCAGGCCTCACAGCTTGCAGGTGCGGCCAGTCGAGCGTCCGTCAGTGTCTGCGGCAGGGCTATGAGCGGCTGGGAGGCAGATGAGGGGCGCTCGCGCCCTACAGACGAGCAGCAGGCAGGCGAAGCGCTGAGGCCGGCCGGTGTGTGCGTGCGCAGTCAAGCAGCGCATGCGCTCTGTCACAAACATCCAGAAGATCACCAAGGCCATGAAGATGGTGGCGGCGTCGAAGATGCGCGTCGCGCAGGTCAACACAGAGCGCTCGCGTGGCTTGACGGCGCCCTTCCTCAAGTTGCTCGGCGACCTGCCAGGTGCGCTGGGCTGTGCACTGGTGTTGTAGCCAGTCGACGGTTGTCTCTGACAGGGCGGTGTTCAGCCTGCTCGGTGGCACGCATATCAAGCGCGGGGTGGCCGGGGCCGGTCCTGGTCTCTTGGGCTCGGGCGCTGTGGTGGGAGCCGGTGCTGCGAGCACTGACGCTCACGTGTGCGCCCACACGCCAGACGCGGACGTGGAGAAGAATGTGACCGTGGCCGTCACCACTGACAAGGGGCTGTGCGGCGGCATCAACAGCACCGTGTGCCGGTATGTGCGCGGCATGAGTTCGATGTATGCGGCGGGTGCGCTCCTGCGCTCCGGCCGGCCTGTGGTCACTGCTTGCTTTCCGGAGTGTCAGCTTCGCCCTGAGGCTGCACCATGGGGGTCTGCAGAGGAGGGCAAGAACCAGAATATCTTCGTCATAGGCGACAAGGGCCGCGCGCAGCTCACGCGCACGCACGGCAAGGACGTGAAGGAGGTGGTGCAGGATGTCGGCAAGATCCGCATCACCTTCTCGCAGGTGCGGCTGAAAGACCTGGCAGGCTTGCCCCAACAGGAGCCTGACTGTCTATGTTTGGCGGCTGCCGTTAAAACATCTATATGTGGCAAAGCGTGCTCCCATAGCCTAGCTATGAACAGCTCCCAGCTCGTGGGGTGGCCATGTTTGAACTTGCAGTACGGCACAGCCGCTTGTTCCGCGGTTGCGTGTTCCGTCTGCTTTGGCGCAGGGCTGGAGCCTGTTCAGCAGGGCCTGCACCACGTGTAGCGGGTGTGGCGGCGCAGGCGAGCACCATCGCGGAGGAGCTGCTGAAGACGGAGTACGACGCGGCGCGCCTGGTGTTCAACCGCTTCCAGAGCGCGATCGCGTTCAAGCCGACCGTGGTCACCGTGCTGAGCCCGGACGCGCTGGAGAAGGAGGTGGAGGCCGGCGGCAGCCTGGACCAGTACGAGGTGGAGGGCCCCGACCGCGCGGAGCTGCTGCAGGACCTGGGCGAGTTCCAGCTGGCCACGGTGCGCGGCCGCGGCGCCGCCCGCCGAGGCCTTGGGGCCTGTGCTGGGCCTGTGGCTGCGCTAAATGACGTGGGGACGATGGGGCCTGGCAGCACCAGCCGCTGAAGCCTAGCTGCTGAGGCCCCACGATGCATAGGTATTTGCAACCCCTGTGCGTTTTCCTGTGCGTTTCAAAGTCGTCAGCGTGCGGGCGGCACGCCTGTGCCGAAAACAAGTAGTGGCGATAGTGCCAGAGGGAGTTAACCTCAAACATGGCGCTGAAGAGCTGGTACATGTGCCTGTCGCAATATCATGACAGAGCGTCCCGCTGGTGCGCAGATGCTGTACAACGCGCTGCTGGAGAACAACTGCAGCGAGCAGGCGTCTCGCATGGCCGCCATGGAGAGCTCCACCAAGAACGCCTCCGAGATGCTGGCCAAGCTCACGCTCACATATAACAGGTGCGCTGCTTGCCCCACCGCCATGCGCTCATGGGCCTGGCATCTAGTGTGTGGGTGCCCAGCGCTCAGCCCTGAGGTTGCCACATCACCGAGACTTGTTCGCCGCTCGTTCATGCCGCTGTTATTCTGTGGTGCCAAGCAGCCACCGTGTGCGGTGCAGGACGCGGCAAGCGGCCATCACGACGGAGCTCACAGAGATCATCTCCGGCGCGGCGGCGCTGGAGGGCTAGCGTGTTTGCGTGTGTGCCCTGAGCCTAGGCGGGCGGCTGTGGGCAGTCCATGTGAGGGTGGGTATGAGCTATATGGGGATGGTAGCGAGGCATTAAGCAAAGGACTGACAGAGACTTGCAAGCAAACCCTCGACCGCTTACAGATGCACGAACCAGCCATGCCGTCGCCGCAGCACCTGGCGACATGGGTCAACGGCGGCAGGGGCGGTAAGCAAAGCAGATCCTACAAGCAACCTACCGCTTTGTGAAGGACTCCCAGATCTGCACGGCAATGGCCTTGTCTAAGTTGATGGGCAAGTCGTACCACCTTCGGGAACCCTCTGCCAGCACGGCGTTGACCACGAACAGGAAGCCTGCCAGCGAGCCCACCAGGGCTATGACAACCAGCGTGTCCAGCAGCGCCTGCGCAAGCGGCTCGCTCAGGTGGAGCAGCCCATCCTGCAAGGGTCTTCATATGCGTGATACGTCACGCAGAAGGCGCGCGCACCTGGACCGGTTTCGGCCACTCTATGAGCTGCACCTCCTCTTTGATGCCCTGCGCCGCTGGCGCGGGTGAGCGGCGCGCTGCAGCGCTGCTCAAGCCCGCACGCATGCATGAGCACAGGCGGCGGATACGCACATCGATGAAGCCCAAGTTTGCGGCCTTGGCCTGCTGTCTTCGCTGCGTCGCCAGGCGCCGGATGTCGTCCTCGGACAGGAGGCCCTGTGACGGGTGCCACCCTCAGCACGCTGGCATGGCTGCAGCACAAAGAGGAGGGAACAAAACGCGGCCGTGGGGCAGCACGTCATCCCCGCGCCGCCTGGCAGGCTCCGCAGCGGCTGCCTGCACTGCCTCCACGATCTGCGCCACGTCCTGCACAGTCTCCGCTGGCGCCGGCTCGGGCTTTGCTGGCGTGACAACAGCCTCGGGCTCCACTGGCCGCCCGCTCGTGCTCAGCTCCTCTGGCTCCTGCTCTGGCTCCTCTGTGGTGACCGGGCGCCTGGCCAGGCACGGCGGACTGTCAAGTCTCAACAGCAGTCAACACTACAAGGCAGCCACAGTGGCTGTGCCTGGTCGTGCTTGCCGCGCACGTGGGGTGTGCTAGACTGCAACCTCTTACTTAGGCCGCCACTCGTCGAATCTGGTAGTGCTACAAGTCCAACAGTGGGGAACTTCTGACCCAAAGCATAAAGGCAGTGAAAGGCGTGCCGAGGTGCCAAGACGCAATGCATTCATCACAACCTGCTATCAGCTGGTGACCGCTGTGCTCAGGCACACAGCACTGAGAAGGAGCTGCATGAGTCCCTGACTTTGTATCACACGGATGTGTGCCACGGTCACAGCCAAAGGCGCGCCGAGGGGCAGACGGTGGCGCCGAGGCCGGCGCCGCGCTTGGCTCCTCCACCTTGACGGTCGCGCCAGGCCCGCCAGTGCGCTTGCTCTTCTTCCGGCTGGCCTGTGCGCACACTTGCCTGGCAGGTGGGTGGAGGCTGGGCCCCCTACGGTGCACGGGGCAGGGCACGTGCACCAGTGCTGGGCGCCGGACGGCCCCTGGGTGCATGGCCAGCATATCGGGCTGCTCTGTGACTGCCTGCGCGGACTGTATGTAGTCTGCAGAGCTGATGGGGAGTCCATCATCCTGGGTAGCAGGGTCACGGCAGGGCCTGCTCCCTGCTATTCAAGCCGTGTAAGAGGTGGCAAGACCAGCACTGGCTTGCTGGGTGACTGCTCTTCTTCTGGCGCCTGCTGCCTGTGTGAATCTCTGCTTGCTGCTGCAGGTTGCTCCTAGCTGCAAGTGCCTCAGAGCGCACGCGCACATGAAGAGGCTGAGGGCGCCGCCAGGATGAGCTTTGGCGGGGCCGGGGGCGGCTTTGGCGCGGGCAGTTGGAGCACGGGCGGCTATGGCGCCGGCAGCAGCCGCGGCAATGCAACCACCCAGCTCAAGAAGGCGGACTTCTCCAACCTGCCCGTGTTTGAGAAGAACTTTTACGTGGAGCACCCGGCCGTCGCCAAGCGGTGTGCTGTGGCGCGCGTCCGCCCAGGCAGCGCGTTACATAATCCGCTTTGTCCATTCTGAGTTGCTGTTGACTGCAGCTGCTCCTTGCAGACTGTATGTCTGCCCAGTGACTGTGTGATAGTGTGCTTTGTTAGCGTTGCACTGCCGCGCCCGACCTCACATGCACTCCTACAGCATAGGGAGTGTGTGTCGCCGTGCAGGTCGGAGGAGGATGTGGAGTGCTACCGGAAGCTGCGGGAGATTCACGTGGAGGGAACGGGCGTGCCAAAGCCCGTCGCGACGTTTGAGGAGGCCTCGTTTCCGGGCACGCACAACGTCTCTGTCTCTGATGGGCCTCTCAGCCGAGGTGCTGGAGCAGGCTGCACAGCCTGCAGCGGGTGTAGAACGAGCGGGGCGGCACAAGTCAATTACACAAGTCCTGTCAGTTTGTGTTGCGTGTCTTACAGGCACGGTCCTTGCGCCAGCCTGCAATATGCCACCGCCACCATACAGAAATGCACAATGGTCCCATGCAAGGTTGAATAAACATGGACAGCCCGTTTGCATTGCTATCACGGCATTTGTGAGTGTCACAGAGCAGCCTGCCTTGTACCGAGCCGCGGTCTGGTCAGTGCAGCACGTTGCTAGATGACTGCTTTGCCCTGCTTGCTCACATGTTGGGGTGGCCACAAGCGACCCAGTGTGTTCCTGCATTGCATGTGAGCCAAATGTGTGCCCCACAGGTCATGCATGTGGGTGTTAACAAGCTAGCACCAATTTACTTGCAAGGGTGGCCCATGGCAGGCGCGTGGCGTTCCTGGCCCGGATGCTGCTGATAGTGCATGGCGGCGCCGGCCGCGCAGAGTACGTCCTGACGCAGGTCGTGCGCGCGGGCTTCAGCGAGCCGACGCCCATCCAGTCGCAGGGCTGGCCAATGGCGCTGCAGGGGCGCGACCTGATCGGCCTCGCCGAGACTGGCTCGGGCAAGACGCTCGCCTACCTGCTGCCGGCCATCGTGCACATCAACGCGCAGCCGCACCTTGGTGCGCTGCCCGCGCCGCAGCCTTTGGTAACTTGGCTTGCAACCCCGCGGGTTCGGCATGTGAGTACCTGTATAGCCTTGACAGCTTGCGCGCTGCCACTTCGCACTGGTGTGTGGCTCATGTGTGTTGCCACAAATCTGGCATGCAAGAGTGCTGTAGTGCGGTAAGATTCTACCTGCCCTCGCCACACATGCTCGAACCACGCACACAGCTGAGCTCCCTCTAGGTAGGAGCAACCTGACTGCCCTGGGATCTGCTGCATCACGACGGAGCGCAGACTTTGGGCCTCTGCTGATGGGCTGCCCTCCGTGAAGCGGCACATCCGTGCATCGCAGCTCGCATGTTGCGCTGCGCCTGACACGACGTTGCACGGCGCGGGCGCGCAGCGCCGGGCGACGGGCCAGTCGTGCTGGTCCTGGCGCCCACGCGCGAGCTGGCGGTGCAGATCCAGCAGGAGTGCGCCAAGTTCGGGACGAGCTCGCACATAAAGCACACGTGCGCCCCGGCCGCGCCGGGCCAGACCTGCGCGCGCACGGCTGCGCCGCGCCCCTCTTTCAACCCCCAGCCGAGCTGCGGCACGCATCGCGGGCGCGCCGCGGCCGCGCAGGTGCGTGTACGGCGGCGCGCCCAAGGGCCCGCAGGCGCGCGACCTGCGCGGCGGCGTGGAGATCGTGATCGCGACGCCCGGGCGCCTGATCGATATGCTGGAGTCCAGCGTGACCAACCTGCGCCGCGTGACGTACCTCGTGCTTGACGAGGCCGACCGCATGCTCGACATGGGCTTCGAGCCGCAGATCCAGACCATCGTGCGCCAGGCGCGCCCGGCTCCTGCTCCACTGTCCCCGCTGTCCTCAGGTGATACCTGACTGATGCAGACCGGTTCCTTCTCCATGCGGCGTGGACACACGCAGAGGTGATGCACACTGGAAGGCAAAATCACAAGGCCATGGTGTGTTTGAAAGCCAGGTAGGGCGCAAACGCTTGTTGCATCTCGAACGTATGGGCAATACAACTGCTGTGCCGCAGCAAGGCGGGCAACTCGCATCACGCGCTGACAGTTCAAGGGCCGCCGCGCAGATGCGGCCCACAATAATGTGCCGCGGCAACACAAGGCACCCCACACATGCACTGACGGGTCCAGGGCCGCCGCGCAGATCCGGCCCGACCGCCAGACGCTGCTGTGGAGCGCGACGTGGCCGGCGGAGGTCCAGGGCATCGCGCGCGAGTTCCTCAAGGACCCCTACCAGGTCACCATCGGCTCCACCAAGCTCAAGGCGCGCCCCCCGCGACTCCTGTCATGCGACGCTGGGATGTGTTAGAGTGAGCTGCGGTGAAACTCTGGGGGTTGCATGATGCATGATGATGCGTGCAGTCAAGTGCAGACTCGTCTGGGACCGGCTGCAGCCAGCTTCGACCTTGCGTGCCGTGCTGTCGTGTCGCGGGCCTCACCATGTGTTCGTAACCCATGCGCAAGGGGCGTGCGCGTGCCGCTGCGCGGCTGGAGCGGCTGCTGAGGCAAAGGTGTAAGGCCTGCGGCTGCTAGTGGTGCCCGGGGTCCTTCTTACGCGCTGCAAGCGCGTCCAGGGGCCTGGGATGACACTCCGGGGCGCGCGCAGGCCAACCACATGATCCAGCAGGAGTTTGAGTTTGTGGCCGAGGCCGACAAGTTCGGGCGGCTGGTGCGGCTGCTGGAGCGCGAGATGGACGGCTCGCGGCTGCTGGTGTTCTGCGAGACCAAGCGCGGCTGCGACGCGGTCACGCGCCAGCTGCGCCAGAACGGCTGGCCTGCGCTGTCCATCCATGGCGACAAGAGCCAGGAGGAGCGCGACTGGGTGCTCAGCGTGCGCGGCACGGGGCCGTTGCGGCGCTGGCCGCAGCTCACGCTTGTATCAAGCAAGCAGCATCGACACTGTGCAGGCCCCAGGCCATGGAGTCTGCTGGGTGCCCTGGCATGCATGTGCACATGGGTGTCCGGTGTGCATGCAGGACTGTGATTCTCACACGCCAGGCTCGGCTGCGACCACCTGCACGATTGGGGTGTAGGATTATAGTGTTGTTGGCTGGGACCACCTGCAACAACAGGACTTAGGGATAGGGTGGCGTCCAGGCAGGCGCTGGGGGCGCAGGAGTTCAAGGCCGGCAAGAGCCCCATCATGCTGGCGACGGATGTGGCCGCGCGGGGCCTGGGTGCGGCGCGGCTTGCCGGATTCTAAGCTGCCTATCATGCGATTTGCCCTGCCCAGCGCGCCGCAACGACAAGGTTGATGTGCTTGTCACTTGCCCTGCGCCTGCCTACGTCTCTCGCAGTTCCTGCCTGCGTGCGGCTCGCCACAACGCCGCGGCGCCTTTCTGCGCTCCGCCCATGCCAGCGCGGGCGGCCGCCTGCATGCAGAAGAAGGGGTCTTGCTTGTCGAGAGCGGGTGTTGCAACTACCCCAGCGCCCATCGATGAAAGTGTCAGCCCAGACAGATGAAGCTGACATGCAGGGCGTCGGGTTGGTGAGGGCACTAAGCAGTCAGCAAGCAGTCGGCAAGTCTCGTCACACGGGTGGAAGATGCGGCTGTGGAGGACTTGGTTGTGGTGCACCCTGCATGTGCTGGGCGTCACAACAGCGCAAGCATGCTTAGGCGGCTAAGGAGGCACGCGAAGCGGCGGGCAGCTGTCTGTGGCAGCCCCTGTCAGGCGGCAGGGGCCGGCGGGGCGCCGTGGCCCCCAGCCCCCGGCCCCCCGCTGACGCCCCGCGGCTCCCGCGCTCCGGCCCTGCCTCCTGCTCGCAGATGTCAAGGACATCAAGCTGGTGATCAACTACGACCTGCCGAAGACTGCGGAGGACTACGTGCACCGCATCGGGCGCACCGCGCGCGCCGGCGCGCGCGGCTCCGCCGTCAGCTTCTTCACGGCGCGCGCCCCGCGCGCACGCCCCCGGGCGCCTGGTTGGCATGGCGCCGTTGCTGCTCAGCCGAGCGTGACAGCCGAGGCGTGCTGCCTCGGCTGCTTGTGGGCGCTAGCTGCGTGTGTGGCAGGCGCCCCCCACTGGCTGCGCTGCTCTGCTCTGGGAGGCCAGGCCTGTGGGGCGCCCCGCCGCCCTGCGCCGCCACCATTCCAGGCCGCTGGCTGTGCGCCGCGCAAGAGTGGACACTGTTGGAAGTGCAGCGGGCGCGTGCAGGCAGCCACAAGCCATAATCATGATTTGCGGGCCTGGTCAGGCAGCGCACCTGCTGTGTGTTCTCAACGCGTGCTAGAGGGTTGGCATGAAAAAGGCAGACAGAAGAAGACATTGACCAGGGGTGTGTGTGGGAGGTCGCAGGCGGCCAACGGGCGCCTCGCGCGGCAGCTGCAGGACATCCTGGAGGAGGCGGGGCAGACGGTGCCAACCGAGCTGCGCCAGTATGCTGCAGTGACCGGCGGCGGCAGCGGCGGCGGCGGTGCGTGGCGCCCGCGTTGCCCTGAGCGTGCGTTTGCACCCTGCGTCGAGTGTGCCGTTATGGTGTGCATCTGAAATGACACTGGGTTAGCAGACACTGTCCTCGCCATCTGCACTTCCTGTTCACAGCAGCAGGTGCCCCTTCTCATCTGCATTGCCCACATGCATCCCAGTCTGCCACAGCCCAATCGGCTGCAGCGCGTGCATGGTGGCCTGTCTTTGTGGAGCTTTGGGGAACGAGGTGCCTGGGGGGCCGGACCCAGAGCGGCGGGCGGCTGCGTGCACTCCGTCATCAGTGGTATCGAAGCACGGCGCGCTGAGGCAGTTGCCATGCCTGCAGGCTTCAGGTCGCGAGGTCTTGGCGGCGGCGGCGGCGGCATTGGCGGATTTGGTGCTTTGTCTGGTGCCAACTCCCAGCCAACTGCGCCCAGGATACCGCCGCCTTGACTTTCCGCACTGCTCGGCAGTTAGCGTCGCACTTGTGTCTGCTTTGCAATGTGTCAGTTAAGATTTGGTGCTTTCATGCACGGGCAGAAACTGAACTGCAACTTTCTGTGGCTTCTGTATGCCAAGTTAGCAGCGAGCTGGCCATTGTGCGGGCTTGCGGGACATGCCGCCCGCCTGCCCTCGCCATGGCTGTGTGCCATGTCCTGGTGCTTCCACATCTCCGGCACAATCACAGCATAGTTGAGTCTGTACAGTGGTGGCATAGGGCGCGCTGTGCAGTGCTAAATCAACAACTTGAAATGTTACATGCGTTGTGGCTGGCGAGGCAGGCTGTTTGTGAGCAAGACACATGCCTGTGCAGATCACTGCCGCGATTGAACCAGGCCAGCCTCCTTGTCCCTGCAAGGCATGCGAAAAGGTCAGGTAACAATGATGGGAAGTTGTGCATTACGGCACATGTTGGCCGCAGCAATTCAGGCAGTCGCATGGGCAACAGGGACTTGCATCAACCTCATAATCTTTACAAAGGTCAGCGGCTCCGCACCAGGCCTCAGGGTTCTTCACGGAGTCAATGATGTCCGTCTGCGGGCGCACGATGCCGTCGATGACGCCATACGCAAGCGCATCCCGCGGCTGCATGTACAGCGGCCGCTCCATGTCCTGCCCATAGATGCGGCCGTCAGCGCGCATGCGACCTTCTGAGCTACAGGCAAGCTCGCCCAGGATCCCACATGCAATTACGCGGGCGCCCCTGCAAAGCTGGAACTTGAGAGCCCGCGCAGCCTCCGAGCATGCCAAGGGCTATGCCCTGCTGGCCCGCATGCTATGCAAGAGCGCGCGAAAAAAAGCATTCCCTGCACCTCAGGCACTCTGGCGCATCAGCTACGCGCAACGCCAGACACGGTGAAGGGCAGTGCAGCGGTGATGACGCGCCTTGTCCAGCTTGTCGATGGAGTGCCCGGTGTGGTGCGCCATGATACGCAGCAGCGCCTGCTTCTGCGCCAGCACCTCGCGCCACTTGATCGCGATCTCGATGGCCTGGCGCTGCCCGGTCGGCGGCACGCGCGGCTGCTGCAGCATGGCTGCGCGCACGGGCCCCGGCTCACCGAGTCTGCTCGAGCAGCACGTCGCACACCGGCAGTGCATTCTTTTTCTGCGGTGGCGTCAGCTGGCTGTGCAGACGCACAGCACCGCTGACAACCAGCCACTTGCACTCGCAGCCCTGCGCATTCCCATCGCGTCGCGCTGCGCTCTCGCCGCCGTTCCTCAGACTGCTCATCTGCACATGCAGAGGCTGGCCAGGCCGTTTCGCAACGCCCCACGTTATCCGTGCTGCTTGAGGCCTCGTGCAGCCGCGCGACATCACATCATAAATCTCACCAGGACCTCGCGAGCAAGCAGCGTGCGCGCAGCCACGAGCGCGCTGACGGGCCAAGCTATCCGGTGTTAGCCGCCTCAGGCGGGCGCGCGCCCGTGGCATGCGGCAGCATGAAGCGCTTGCCCTTGTGGCCGGCCGCCAGCAGCATGCATGCCTGCCCGATGGCCACGCCCACGCCCACAGTGTGCACCTGCACGCGCGGCCTCCCGCTCAGTGTCCCGTGTTTGCATCGACACCGCCGCGCTGCACCCCGCTCGCTTCCCTTGCTGGGCAGAGCGCGGCACGGATTGCTGCAGTGAGCGCCGCAGGCTCCTGGTCGCCTGCCGCTCTGGCGCATTTGGAGCCTCCTCGCCAAGGCGCAATGCCTCGCCGCGATGCAGCCTCACACGCATGTGCATCCTCCCAACGGCTGGGTGCAACAGCCCGGGGGCGGGCAGAGGCGCGCCTCGTTCTTCACGTACATCATGGTGTCGTAGATGGCCGTGCCCTCCGTCTCAAAGCCCACCTGCGCGCCGGCGGCCGCCGGGCTTGCGCTCTGAGGCCTCGCGGAGCGCCCAACACGCGCTGACTTCGCGGCCGAGAAGCAGCGCCAGCAGAGCCCTGTTTCTGGTACGTCCAGCAGGGGGTGACAGTCGAGTGGTGGTGTGCGGCGCAGGCATGCCGCTCAGGTCCGCACCGTCTCGCCGTCGGCGCGCGTGGTGCCGGTGGAGTTAATGTACAGGAACATCGGCTTGTTGCGGTCCTTGTACTGCAGGTACAGCAGCTCCGCGACGATGAGCTCTGTCACCGCAGGCACGAGCTGCGCCGGGCCCCAGGAACTCGCGTCAGACTGCCTGGCCCGCCCCTCCGGCGTGCGACCTTGTGCAACAACTCTGCGCGCGGTTCTGGGAAGGACGTGCAGGACAGCAGAGCAGGCCCCTGCATCGGTGCAACCGCAGCGCCGCGGCTTGGTACGCTTGCTGCGAACAGGCATGCCAACGCGGCTTGGTGCGCTCGCTGCGCACCGGCATGCCGAGGTAGGTGATGCGGCTGTCCAGCAGCAGCGAGGGCAGGTCCGGCGGCGGCGTGCGCGGCCGGTGGTCGTCGTAGGCGCTCGAGACCGCCACGCCGGGCTGCCCTGCTGCGGCACGCGCCGCGGCCTCCACGTGCGGCAGCTGCACCATGCACTCTGGCACCCACAGGTCCGCCTGCTCGCCCGCGCCTTCGGCCGCCCCTGCCATGCACACAACACGGGCGTTCAGTAGGCAAGCCCCTGCGCGCGGGCTTACTGTGGCCTTCCGCACCTGTACGCAACATACTGACAACTTTGCTGTCAAGGAGCGAGCCTCTGACGCAACGCGACTGGGAAGCAGTGAGCACGCTGGCCGGCGCGCCTGCTACGTGCACAGCACGCCTCCGCCCCGGCGCATGCAGGCACCGTGGCAGCACAGACCTCCAAGGCGCTGGCGACGAGCCTGCGGCTGCACGCTGCGCTGTGCTGCACCCGGAGGACGCGCGCCCGCAGCCCAACGCGTGCGCTGGCATCCTTGCGAGCGATAGCAACACTATCAGCAGGCACTTCAGCCTGTGAGGGCAAGCAGGCTGTCCGTTGTGCGCAGTGGCAGTGGATGTTCATGGGCATCCTGCACGGGGTGGGGCCTTGGTCGGTCGGCACTCTTGCACTCTCAGCAGTCCAATGCTTTAGCATTGCTGCCCAATGCCTCAGCGCACTGATGAGCTCTAGCCGCCTCAGGGCGCTGTGCGCCTGAGTGCGAGATGGCGCCGAGCTCGAAACTGCCGAGGAGGCGCATTGTCCCAGAGCTCATCTCGCCGTCGCAGGCAGCACGCGCGGCGGAGGCGTTCGCAGCGGCGACCACTGTGCCTGCCAAGGCGGCGCCTGCCAAGGCGCCTGATGATGGAAAGCCGCTCAGCCTGCGTGAGCAGGCCGGGTTCGCCGACGTGCACCTGGGGCCTGGACGGCGGATCTATGTGGAGATTGGGCCCAACAGCTTCGAGGTGAACTGGAAAAAGGTGCGGGCGTGCGGACAAGCAACTTTGCTTTCCGCCCCTTGTTGCTCGCACTCGCACGTTCCCTGATACGCTGTGCAAAGCGAGTTGGCTTGTTCGGCTTGTTTGGCGCCCAACGTGCTGCTTGCTACTACCTCCTCTTCTATTCTGTTGTCCGAGGACGTGTTCAAAGCACATGGGCCGCATGTGTTCAGAGTACATGGGCCGCTTCAGCGAGTGTGCAGGCCAGGCCCTTGCTTGGGCTGGGCGAAGTGCACTCCCCCAGCAGCCGAGCAGCTGGAGGTCAAGAGTGAGTCGGGCACCGCGCGTTCCCGCAGCTGCTGAAGGAGCGAGGCGTCAGCGAGCAGCCGCGGCTGGCGGCGGGCCCGCCTGCGCCGCCGCCTGGCGCCTCCCGCGGCCTGTTCCCGGTGCGGCGTCTGCACATGGCCAGAACAAAGGTACATGCGTGGCTGCTGCACTGGCTCCTGCAACCTTCTGGCGCGCTGGCGTCGCACCCGGGCAGGCCGCAGACAAGCAGCAAGCGCCCTCATGCGAACACTCCGGACTGTTGGTAAGTTGAGCGGGCCTGCGGCTGCAGGAGCCGGGCGCACGCACGGAGGGCGCAGATGTCTTCAACAGGACCATCCAGCGCCTGGAGCAGGCATATGCGGCGCGCCCCACCTCTCCCTCTCGCGTGACTGCCTCGCGCCGTGTCTTCCAAGCACGTCTCGCCAGAGACGCTGCACCTCGCCCTGGACTCGCACACCCGTGGCCGCAGCCGCGCGCTGCCCCGCACAGCGGCCTGGCGCAGCCCATCCGGCGCCGGCGACCTTGAAAGACTGGCGGCTGGGTAGATTCAGAAATGTGGGAGAGCGCAAGCGTCGGCAAGCGTTCTCCCGCGGGCTGACGCTTGGCGCGGCGCAGATGGCTACCAGCGACGATGACGCGGACGAGGAGGAGGAGGAGGACGAGGAGGAAGGGGCGGAGCCGGGGCGCGAGGACGGCAGCCCCAGTAGCGCCCAGTCGGCGCGCGCCCGCGCGCTCTCCAGTCCCGGCGACCACACGCAGAGCCGCGCTGGCTCCCGCGTCCTTGCTGGCGCCGGAGGGTGCTGCGCGCGTGCAGCGCGTGTCGCGGCTGTGCCTGCCCGGGTGTGTCCGGCGCAAGCACATGCACGTCCTGGCTGCCGAGAGCTTGGTGCTGAGAGCTGCGGCGCGCAGGGGGATGCGCGCGCGCGCAACCCCGACCGCTACCGGCGCGAGCACGAGTACGACTACGAGGACGAGTTCATTGACGACTCGGAGATGCTGGAGTACCTGGGCGGCGACCGACGCCGCACCAAGCACTCTGGCTTCTTTGTCAACAAGGCGCGCCGGTTGGTCGGCCGGGCCGCGCGCCCTGCTGCCCGCGCCCTGCGGCAAGCCAGGCCGTGCATCGTGCGTGAGCCCTGTGCGCCTGGCTCACCGGCTAGAGAAGCAGTGGGTAGATTAGATGGGGCACCAAGAGCGCGAAGTGCTGGTGACGCTGTAGCGTTTGCCAGCACGGCCCCCGGCAGGTTGCCCGTTCACGCGCATGCCACTGCTCACCTGCAGAGCATGCGCTGGTATTGCCTGTAGGCTTCGAATGCAGCCGTCGCTTTTGGGGACAAGGGTTCAGGCGCGCTGGCTGGGCCTTCGCAGGGCGTGATTGAGAAGACGGACGAGGAGCTGCCGCGCCGCTCCGACGCCACGCCTGCCCCGCGCAAGCGCCGGCGGCGGCCGCCCGCGGCGCCGGCGGCCGACGCCTCAGACCTGGAAGCCGTTGAGGACCCCGGCGTGGGCGCGCCCTCGCCGTCTGCGGGTACCCAGGGCACGGCCGGCCCGACGGATGCGGCGCCCCTGGCGGCGGGGGCCAACGGGCTGGGGCCCTCTGGTGCGGGGACCAGCCGCGAGAGGGTCTCCTCAGCGGCCGCTGCCAAGCCGCGCCCCGCAAAGCGGCCGCGCACAGCGCCGCGCGAAGCCGCAGCGGCGGCGGCGGGGGTGGCTGTGGCGGTGACGGCGACCGCGGCGCCTGTTCTGGCGCCCGGCTCCATCGCTGCCATGGCTGCGCAGGCCGGTGCGCCCCGGCGCCGTTGCCCGTATCGGCTGCGCGCCCTGGCGCGACCAGGCCGGAGCGCTGCGCAGCGGGCGATGCGGGTGGGCCGCCCTGCGCTGCGGGGTGCAGGTTGGGTGCACAGGCGAGGTAATGGGGGCGAGCTCATGAGATCGCCCTGTGGCGCCAGGCGCGATGGCGAGCGCGTCATCGCCCGGTCCGCCTGCCGCGCCGGCGCAGCGTGTGGCGCCGCCTGCGCCCGCATTTGCGCCCGCCGGCAGCGGCGCAGGCGCTGCAGCGGTGGCGGCCGTGCCTGCGGCAGCGCACGCCGCAGCAGCTCCTGCCACGACCGGGGAGCCGCCTGGACTGCCGCCCGGCGCGGCGTCGGCCGCGCCCGCGCCCACGGCAGCAGCCGCAGGTGGGTGCTCAGCCTTGACTGGCCTGCACGCGGAGCTCGTCACACCTGAGCGCCCACTTCCCTGGTGACTGCGCCCGCGGCAGCAGCCTGCAGCGGCACGCACTTCGCAGGCGGAGGCGCCCCAGCGGCGGCCCGCCGCAGTGCCGGCCGCCACTGCGCCATCGGCGGCCCATGCAGGCCACGCGTGTCTCCCGTGAGCACGGTCAGAGCGTCGGCCGGGCGACCGAGCGCGGGCATGCGCGCGCAGGCGGCGGGGCGCGCTGCGCGCTGTCCAAGGAGGTGGCGGCGCTGGTGGAGAGCGCGGCCGCGGCTGCCGCGCAGTGCGTGCCGCGGCAGGGCGCGCGCCAGCTGCCCAGGGGCGTGGCAGAGCTGCTGCCCGCGCTGGCCTGCGCGCTCAAGCGCGAGGCCGCGCGCAAACACGCCGTGGCCACCGAGCACCAGGCGCGCCGAAGAACGGGCGGCGCGTGACGGGCGTCTGCACTTCACGCGCTGCACTGCACTGGCCCTTTGCACTGTTCATGCTAAGGCTGCCCCGAGTTCAGCAAGGATGACTTGCGCCGCCCGGCCCATAGCTAACACATGCCGCGCTCCTGTCCTGCCGCTGCGTTGCGTAGAGCGGGCGCTTGGCAGTGTGTCACTCAGCAGATCAGGTTGCAAGCGCACTCCTCCGCCTGTCAGCGCATGTGCTGTCTGATGCCCGCCGTGCTCCGTGCACGCGCCTCCAACGCGCGTGTTCGGAAGGCCCAGGCCTGGCTCCTGGGGAGCGGCTGGCAGGGCGCAGCGCAGGTGACAGGCTGGTCCGCCCGCGGCAGGTGCGCAACGAGGTGCTCGGCCGGCTCATGCGCTTCCTGGAGCCGTACAGCACGCGCGCCAACCTGATCGTGCGGCTCAACCGCGAGTGGGACCGCGCGGTGGAGCAGTTTGCCGCCGCGGAGGCCGAGCTGCGCGCCGCCTTTGACGCCGGTGCGGCTCCCACGCCCTGGCTAGACCCCCCTGCACTCCGCAGGTGGTCAGGCGTTGGGCGGTACGCTGCCGCAAGGCATGCCTGCGACGACAGCGCCTCACTCCTGCGCGCTCTCCCCTGGCAGTGCGTGGCACCTCTGCTTGTTGCTGGGCTGCGCGTCTTGTCCCTTGGCTGTCGTCCGCGCATTCGAGCACCAGCAAAGTGGCGCCGGAATGGTCATTGCTTTTTTTTTTTTTCACAGAATGTGCTAGGCGTGCAGTATGTGAAGTTGCAGTCCCACTCTGATGTCCCATTGCAGACGTTCTATCAGACACCTGCTGACAAGTGCATGACCTGGCGCCAGCCATCACAACCGCCACCGGCATGCGGTGGAGCGACGAGCTGAGCGACCTCGTGTACCAGTACTGCACCCTGCGCATGCGGGTGCGCGTCCGCCGTGCGCGCACCGCATCCCGCCGCATCACCTATGACCTCCATGTCACGCAGCCGGCATCGATGCTCCAACACTGACACTCCTTGTCTGAGTGGCCACCCGCGCCGCCACGGCTAGGGTAGCATCAGGCCAGCGCCGCCAACGTGAACCTGCGCACCAACAGCCCGGGGGTCGCAGGTCAAGGGCGGCAGCAACAGCGGCGAGCGCGCCGAGAAGTTCTACGCCCACGTCGCCAACCTGTTTCCGGACTGGCACTGTATGGCGGAGGCCGGGAAGGAGCAGCTGGCCGACCTGCACACCGCGTGGTGCGCCGGCGCGAAGCGCGCGGACCTGAAGCGCTCCGCCCCGCGCTCCGCCGCCGCACCGCCAGCCGCTGCCATTGTGGCGTCGAACGAGCGCGCGCACGCGCCGACGCCCGGCGGCGCCACGGCAGCCATGCAGCGGGCGCCGAGTGGCGCCGCGCAGCCAGCCGGCGGCAGCCCGCGCGCGCGCGGCGCGGCGGCGCAGGGCCCCCCGGCGCCGCTTGCGGCCGCAGGGTCGGGGCTCTCGTTGGCGGCGGCGCGCGGCGGCGCGCCCCCGGCCGCGGCGCATGCGCAGCCGGCGGCCGCGCCGAGCGTGCACCGCGAGCCTGCCGCGGCCGCGCAGCCGCCGCCCGCCTGGCCCGGCGCCGCCGGAGGCGCGGCCGCGCTGGACCGGGTGGTCGGCGTGGCGCTCGTGCAGGGCGCGCACAAGGAGCAGCTGGAGGCCAGCCTGGCGGCGCTGCCGGCGGCGAACGCCAGGGCGATCACCAACCGGGTGCTGCTGCATGCCGGGCCCGCGGGCCTGACGACGGCCGGGATCATCGAGGCGGCCAACCGGCTGGGCCTGACCGGGGACACGCCCTGGCCGCTGAACAAGAACAAGAAGAGCCACATCTCTGCGGTGCGCGCGCCCTGCCCTGCGCCCGCCAGCACAGCATCCCTGCCTTGGCATGCTGGCGCCTGAGACATGGCCTGTGCTTGCCGCGCGTGACCGCTCATCAAGGCCTGCGTGAGCCTGTGATACAAGCAGGCACACTCTGGAGCGCACGCCCTGACATGGCGCCGCAACACAGCTCCATGTGCATCCGCTGTCGGCACGCACGTGCGTCGTCAGCTGCTGCCGGCACGCAGGTCGTCAACGACCGCACCGGTTTTGGCTGGGCGGCGCATGTGGGGCGGCAGCATTATGCGCATGTGGCGTATCCGGGGGCGGTCCACGTGCCGCACCCGCCGCGCGCGCTTGCGGCGGCACCGGCCGCGACGCCGGCGGCGCTGCCAATGGCGGCAGCGCCTGCGGCGCCGGCAAGGACAGCGGCGGCGGCGCCGCCCGTGCCAGCGGCGGCGGCGGCGGCGCCCATGGCAGCGGCGATGGCGCCACCCGCAGCGCCAGAGCCTGCGCCGCTGCCGCCGCATGGCGCGGCGGCAGCGGCGGCGGGCAGCTCCGCCGCGCTTGGTTTGGCGCGGCTGCCGAGCGCGCCGCGGCTGTGGTGTGCGCCGGCGCCAGTGCCAAGGCCGGGGGCCAACGGCGTATTTGGTGACATGGTCGTGCGGCCGTACTGAGCCGCTCACCCGTTCATGTTTCGCAGCTGCACGCACAGCAAGAGCCGGTCAGCAAAGCTGCCGCAGGGGCGAGCTGCGTCGCCGCAGCTGTTCTGGCGCCGCCGCCGGCCATGCCGCTGCTGCACCATATAGTGACGCATGGGCTGGCATCGGGGACCGGCAACACATTCTGCACCGCAGCTGTGCGGCTGTGCTGAGCGTCATGCAGACCTACCGAGCGCCGGAGCAAGGCCGTGCTGCAAGCGGTTTGTGCACGGGCGGAGCGGGGACCACTGGCTTTGATTTTGACCAGCTTGCAAGGACTACACACTGCATGGTCTCCATGTGTTTGCAGAGCAGCACCCCCCGCCTGAGACGAGATCCCTGCACGCGTATGTATGATCATGTCAGCCCAAGTTTTGTTCTGTTTTGTATCACGGAGAAAACCCCTTGTAATTTGACTCATCGATGCCAAGGTTTTTTCCTCCGAGTCCGATGAGGCTTGCATGCGCGCAACAAGTGCGCGACGACGATGCACTGCGATGGGCCGATGGTCAGCTGACCGGTCAAGGTCAAGGTGCGCAACAACGTGCCTTACTGTGCTGCTGGGGCGTTGGGCAGGTGAGGTATTGCAAGTCCCAGAGGTGGGTGCCTTGTTTGCACTCGTCTTGGGAAAGGAAAAGTGGGGTGGACATCCCTGGTCTGTGCAGAGTTGACACCCGCTGAGAGGCGGACTGGGCGTGAGGAGTGCCCAAACGGGTATGTCCAAGCGGGCACCAAGGCGCTGCTTCCAGACTTATAAAAACTTCCTTGCCTGCAGCGCGCTGTGTCTGGCTGCAGAGCATGGGCGCCGGCCACAAGGGTAGGCAGGAACCCGTCTTGCGTGCAAGAGCTGAGCATTGTCACCCACGGGTGTAACCTGTTTGACGACAAGGTGTTTGTGCTCTGTGAGACATGGTGCTCTTTCACGCCTGGCCAAGGGACCCGAGGTCTGGACCTTGCTACTATGCCGAACCGCGCAGTCGCTTCCTGACCCCTACGCGGCCCTTCAGTGAAATTCTGCTAGGCTTGCAGATGCCCCTATCGCTGTGCTCCTGCGGTGCCACAGGCCGAAGCTGAGCAAACAACCTGGCAAGGTTCATGGGAGCGCGTAGCAAAGTGCATATACCTTGCGGAACACTGCAGGCAGGAAGAGCTATCTTGTTATGATTGAGCAATACTTGTGCAGCTGCTGTTGCAAAGGCTCCTTCCTGGGGCCCAGAAATACTGGGGAGTCTGCCGCACGCATACTCCCAGTTGGCGGCTAGACCGCAGGCGCCTGTGTCTGTCTGAGCTTGGTGCGCCTTCTGGACACAAGCAGCCAGGCGACATAGCCCCTGTAACAGCGCTGCGTGCACGGGGCGCAGTGCAGAGGGAGGTGCCGTGCGCGGGCAGGCATGTTGAGTAACTCTGCACCACGCTGCCACCCTTTCATGCCGGAACGCTGTGGTGCGGCTGCTGTGACCGCCTAGGTGTTGCTCGCGCAGGACGTAGGGACTGGCGCTGGCCTGCGAGGACGCTGTAGCTCATCTTAAAATTGCCAGGACCCTGCGTGGACACCCACTCCATTGCTGGCTGAGGTGCTCGTCTGGGAGGCCAACAAGAGGCGTGTAGCTGTGCCTTGGCTGGCGCTGATGGGCTGTGGTGCCTAATTGCAGGTCCCCGTGAGGACGACGCGTGCGAGCAAGCAGCCGCTTGCGCCTGAGCACGCTGCCGCTGGAGCCTGAGCACGCCGCGAGCCACATGCAGGACGCCATGGCGGCACTGCCAGCCGAGGTTTTGATTCAGGTCCTCGCCCGTACCGTGCGCCATAGACGGCCGCTTGTTATTGCCAGCCTGCAGTGTGGCACGCAGAATGTGTCAGACGTCTTGGCGCTGAAGGAACAAGAGTGCTGGACAGCCTATGAGGTTATTTATACCAAGCTGGAGCTCTTGCTGGCCTGGGTGGCCCCTGTGCGCGCGTGCCTGGGCAGTCCATGTGGGAGTCTGAGCAGTCCATGATAAGGCCGAGCTGCCGAAGGCGAGGGAGTCTGATATTGCCATGCAGGTGGCGGAGCGCCTGTCGCGGGCTGATGTGGCCAACGCGCAGCTCGTGTGCCGCGCATGGGCAGAGGCCTGGGCGGCCACTGTGCTGTCGCTGGCGCCGGGCGCAATGTCGGCGCCGCCCGCGCCCGGCTGCCTGCGCCTCCGCGAGCGCTTCCCGCAGCTGCAGGCGCGCCGCTGGCCGCCTTGGCGAGCTCCGGTTCCAGGAACATGCGCGTGTGCATGACTGCCGTCCTCCTGCTCTGGCAACTGCTGGGTGCTGGCACACTGCGCCCCTCCTTGAGCCCTGCCTCTTCGACTGCCTGGTACAGCTTTGCCTGCATCTAGAGGCGAGCGCGGCACGCATGCCTCGCTGGAGGAGGCGTTCTGTCACCGCGCATTGAGGCAGCTCACACAGAGGCGTAGCCACAGTGCCACATGCGCTGCTGGCTGCATGCAAGCTCCAGGGCCCTGCGCAAGCATGCGCCGTCGTCCTGGGGCCTGCGTCATGCGTGCAAAAATATGGAGTGAAAAGTCTCCCATATGGCAAACGCTCCAAAAGTTGCGCCAGTGTGGGAGCAAGCGCTCACACAGCCCTGTGCGAACAGACATGGATCGTGAGAAGCACTGGCCTTACAGTACCTGTTGCGCAGGCGCTGGAGCTGCAGCGGTGCACGGGCGCGTGCGTGCTGGACGACCAGCTGGCGCAGCTGGGCGGCCTGCGGCGCCTGCGCCGGCTGTCGCTGCGCGGCTGTAAGGCGCTCACCGGCGCCACGCTCGCGGCCGTCGCGCCGCTCACCAGTGCGCGCGCACACTCAGCATCCCGCTTACAGCCATTGGCAGGCCGGGAGTCCCACCTCTCAAAGTCTGATTGCAGATGTGTGAGCGAAGTCGCCCGCTGCATGCTGTGCTAGCCATTTAGCGATCCGTGGTCGAGTTCATGACCTGACCCTTTGAGCGTTGTCAGAGTGTGCGGGGCGCCTGTACTGGCCGTTGCGGGGCCGCTCATGAGTGCGACACCACAGCCCGCGGGATGTGAAGTGCCTCCCCGCGCGCAGGCCTGCGCGAGCTGGACCTGCATGGCTGTGCGGGCGTGGACGGGCACGCGCTCGCGCACCTGGCGCCGCTGCCGGCGCTCGGCGCGCTGGTCCTGGACCAATGCGGCCTGGTCGGCGACGCGCACCTGCCCGCGCTCGCGCGTCTGACCAGCCTCACGCGGCTCAGCCTGGCGGGGTGCCGCGGGGTCACGGGGAGGCCCGCGGCGGCGACGGGGGGGCCTGGCGCGTGTGCGCCGCGGGGCTTGGTGCCGCTGGCGCGCCTGCCCGCGCTGCGCGAGCTGAGCCTGGCGGGGCTGGAGTGGCTGCGTGATGACGCGCTGGCGGGCCTGGCGGCCGCGCCGGCGCTCGCGGCGCTGCACCTGGACCTGTGCCCGCTGCTGACGTGCGCGGCCGAGCCTCCACCCAGACGATACTTCCTGGCTGTCATTGATGAGGGCAACATGAGTAGTGATGCGACTCCTGGTTGTTTGTTCATCGCCTTGCGGGCTGCTGTCTCGATGCTGGCGATTGCAGAGTTCTGCGCTGTGCACTGGAGTGCTGGAGAGTGAGTGGGGCCTGGTGCTGAGCAGTGCTGCCCTGAGGCTACTGAGGTGCCCCTGCGCTGCATCTGCGGAGCATGCACTGCCTGGCGATTCGTTGACAATCCTGGCTCTAGGAAACAGACATGCTTTGCGCTTTCCGCGCTGCATGTCTGTCCGGCTGACGTCGCTGAATTCCGCGCCAGGGGGGCCGGCCTGAGCGCACTGGCGAGCGTGACTTGCCTGTCGACGCTGACGCTGGCGCAGTGCAGCGGCCTGGACGATGCAGGCCTGGGCGCCGTCGCGGAGCTCGCCTCGCTGCGCAAGCTCGTGCTGGACAACTGCGAGCAGCTCACCGACGCCGGCGTCGCGCGCCTGGGCGCGCTGACGCGCCTGACCCTGCTCAGCCTGCGCAACGTGGACGAGCTGACGGCCGGCGGGCTGGCCGCGCTGGCGCCGCTGGCGCGCCTGGCCGCGCTCAACCTGGCGGGCTGCGCCGGCGTGGCGCGCGGGGGCGGCGAGGCGCTCGCGGCGCTGACGGGCCTCACCGCGCTGAGCGTGGCGGGCCTGGCGCGCGTGGGCGACGACTTTCTTGGCGAGCTGGCCGCGCTGCCAGCGCTGGACAGCCTGTGCGCGAGCGGCTGCTCTGCGAGCGGGCCCGGCCTCGCGCGCCTGGCCGCCGGCTGCCCCGCGCTCGCCCAGCTGGACCTGCACGGCTGCAAATGCGTGCTGCGGCCGGACGCGCTGGCGGCCATCGGCGCCATGGCGCGCCTGCGCGTGCTCAACCTGAGCGCGTGCGGCGGCTGCACCGACGCGGCCGTGGCCGCGCTCTCGCGGCTGGCCGCGCTGCGCGAGCTCAACCTGGCCGCGACCGCCGTCACCGAGGCCGGCCTGGCCGCGCTGGAGGCCGCGCTGCCCGACCTGGCGCAGCTGTCGGCCTGGGGCTGCCGCGCGACCACGCCGCGGCCGGGCTCGGGCGGGCTGCGCTTTGCGCACCTGGCCGCGCCGCCCGCGCCGCCGCTCGCCGCGCGCGGCTAGGCCTACGGGGTGAGCTGAGCCGCCTTGCTGGGTGCAGTGCTGCTGCTCGGCGCACTAGTGACCTTGGGTTGGCCGTTCCCTGGCATGAGCGGCCAGAGACTGCTGCGTTTCTACTTCTCTATACTGTGGCGTGCATGGTGGGCATGATGCATTAAATGCAGCATGCGGCGTGTATGCCACGTGTATTGTGGCGTGCATGGTGGGCATGATGCAATAACGCGGCGTGCAGCATGTGTGGCACGGCTGCGGCTGCCTGTGCTGAGATTCTTCAGTGTTTTCTAGCTCCTGCTGCTGCACGGGAGTTTGCCAGCACCACATGACGCTGGCAGCAGCCTGACGTGAGCAGCTTTGCTCATTCTGGATAGTTGCAGGGGCTTGGACTTGACGTTCCAGGGCACATGCCTTTCTCTGTAGGTTTGCCACGTCCATGCACTGCCTCCGCGGGCGTGTGCTGTTCCCCTAGCTAGCTGGACGACTCCATACTAGTGAGTGCTTGCCACGAAACCCCATAATAGCATGCTTCCTTTGTGCACCGTGTTTGTCTGTCTGTACCGGGGAACGGGGGGCTGCATGCGACCAGCTCTGCAAATAAAGGCACCTCTGGATCAAACATGTCGATTGAGACGTGCAGAGAAAAGCGGCCTGTCAGCGGCCTGTCAGTTTGTACTACCTCCAAGATCTACTCACACAGCAAATGTCTGAAAACTGGGGTCAGTTTACTCATGCCTTCATTCGAGTACCCCATGCTGTTGCTCGTCCTTGTCTGCGTCCTACCATGTGCGGCGCAGATGGCCGCACTGCTGTGCGTGCATTCTGAGTGGCCTCTTGGGGCTGGAGTACATTGTTGTGCCTAGGAAGCTTCAGTGCTCTGCGCGCCTCCACTGCCGTATGCAGCACCCACTATGAACCTGGAATTTGCTGAGACCGATGAAGATGCGACCTGGAGAGCTGTGCACGCTCTATTTACGGAGGTGGAGGTCGAGGTTGATGAGGTTGCCACTTGGAGAGCGGTGCACGCTCTATTTACGGAGGTGGAGGTCGAGGTACGCTCTGAGTGCTCACGCTTACCCAGCTCCCCAGTGGTCCATCAACAATGTTGCTCTGAGACTGTCAAGGTGAGCTCAGTGCCGGGCAAGGCAGCAGCCTCCCTTGGAGCGCTCGGCGGGCTACAGGCATGACGCGCGCCTGCATGTGCGACCTCAGGAGGCCAGTGCATTCCTGACGCTCGATGATGCGCTGCTCGTGCGCGTCTTTCAGAAAGTGGCCAGCGTGCGCGCACGTGCACGCCTGGCAGCCACGTGCACACGCTTCGCGCGGGCTGTGGCTGCATCCTGGAACGCGCTGACTGTCTGCAGCCCTCGCGACGCGCCACTGGCCTGGACGCTTGCGCTGCTGAGCCGCGAGCTCGCGTTCCTGGAGGAGCTCACTCTGCACGTGAGCCCTGAGTCACCCGGGCCGGGGCGGCCCAGCCTGCTGCTGCGTTCGCCGCGCTCGCTGCAAAAGGTGGACCTGCGCACCAGCCTGCTCACGCCAGGGCTGCTGGCCAGCCTGGGCGCCGCGACCGGGCTGCGCCAGCTGGAGCTAGAGCTCCCCGACGCACTGTGCGCGGCCGGGCGGGTCACGCTGAGCGAGCTGGCGCCGCTGGCGGGCCTGCAGCGCCTGGCCGTGAGCACCAAGTGGAGCGTGCGGCAGAGCAACTCCACGGTTATTGAGCTGGCTGCGAGCCTGACCGCGCTCACCGCGCTGACTTACCTCGCGGTGTGCGGCGCAAACGTCTTCTCGGTCGCCACGCCGGCCGCTGCCGACGCGCTGCTCAGCCATGTCGCGATGCTCTGGGTGGGCACGCTGCGGTGCCGGTGCGGCTCGCACGCTGCGTACACCTGCAGAGCAGGGCGTGTCTGCTCTAGTAGCCTGCATGTGCACATGCACGCGCCTGCGGCGTTTCTATGAGCGCTGTCCCAGCCCGGTGACAGCTCCCAAGCGCCAGCGCATCTGTGGAGTGTGGCTGTATAAAGCAAGGTGCTGTATCCTGTGGAGTGCATGCGGTGACACAATGGATGGGATTATGCGCAGTTGCCCGCTGGCTTCGCCGGCGGTCACCGTGCTGACGCTGGAGTGCCCGCGTGAGGACGAGTGGTGCACCGGCTATCTCCCGGTGAGCTGGCTGGGACGTTGCTGAGTCGCCTCTGCGCTATGCACCCTGCTCCCTGTCCACCTTGCCAACGACCTGTTGGTAGATGGTGCATGAGGGATGGCAGCGCCAATGAGCGCATCATAATGTGATGATCACATGCCCTCTTTGTGTCCTGACATATGCACTACAAGCTACTTGGCCAAAGGCTGCAAATCGGAGGCGCTCGCCTGTCCCTAACGAGCGGTGTGTTGTCCGGATCGGGCAGCGCTGCGTGGAGGCCACGATCCGGCTGCGCGAGATGTTCCGCACGTCCGCGCTTGGCTGGCGGGGGCTGCCTGCGCTGCGCTCGCTCTCGCTGGAGCTGGGCCCGCATGGGGAGGCGCGCACCATCGGCGAGCAGGCGCGCTCAGGCCGAGCTCTCCCCTGTCGCTGCTTCGAAGCGATATGCATCTGCCCCACGATGGCATTGGATTCCCAGTTTGCCTGCAAGACTCCTGGCCGCAATGCACAGGTACCAGCATAGCAAACCTGTCGCTGGTCAGGCAGGTGCCAGCAGCGAACGTGTCTGCTTGTGCTTGCTGCAATGCGGAGCAAGGTGGGCACAGGAGCAGTATGCTGATGTGCGCACGCGCTGTAAGCGCACCAGGTCGTCGATGAGCAGCCTCCCGGTCCGCAGGGCTGCCGCATCAGCACAGCCTCCCGATCCGCTTGGCTGCCGCGTCAGCACAGCGGCACACCCTGCCCGGCAGGTGATCGCGGAGCTGAGCTGCCTGGAGAGCCTGGCCAGCCTGACGCTGCGCGGCTGGACGCGTGGGCCGGTGGTCACGCTGGCCGCGCTCGCGGCGCTGCGCGCGCTCACGGCGCTGCAGATCACCTTCCTCGAGGACGGCCCGGTCAGGCGCGGCACGCGCTGCGGCTGGCGCCCTCGCCTGCCCCGGCCGACAGCGGCGTGCGCGCATGCCCCGACAGCCGCCGGTGCCTGAATTTGAGGGCGGCCCCGACCTGCGCGGCGCGCGCTCATGCTGGGGACGTGTCCGGCCGCGCCGGCATGCCGCCTTGCCGTGGCATGCTGTGCAGGGTGTGCTCGCGCGCTCGCGCGCGCCAGCAGCGCCTCATGGTCTGGCTGAGAGCACGGCTGCGGCGAGCGCCGCAGGCTGGAGCTGGCGCCGGAGCTGTCGCGGCTGACGGCGCTGGAAACGATGGAGCTCCTGCCGTGCAGCGAGACTGGCTGGCGCTGGGCGTCCGCTCCGCTCGCGCTGCCCGCGCTCACCAAGCTGCAGGTGGGGCCCCCGTGCACGCCCAAGGTCATTCATGGGCTGGCGTCGCGTAGCCACCTGAAGCAATGTGCCCCTGCGTCTGGTCGCAGACGCCATGGATGAGGTGTGCTGCGCAAGACGCAGCAAGCAATGGCTGCCACACGTGGTGCGTCATGCGCATGCCGGTGCAGCACACAAAAGCGGTGCGGAACGCATGCGCACCCCGGCGCCGCAAGCGCTGACAGCAACGCGCGCCGCGCAGCTGTCCGCGACTTTCTTCCACGACCCCATAGCCTCCCCCAGCCTGGTGGCGCTGGAGGTATACGAGGAGTACGCGGCCTGCCGCGACTTCCCGGTGGTCCAGAACAGCCCGCGACTGCGCACGTTCACTGCTCGCACGGTTGCAGGCGCGCGCTCCCTCAGAGCACCTGCTCAGCACCCGGGCGCGGGCAGCTGCCGCATACGGCCCGCATGGCGCCCAGCAGGAAGCTTGTGCTGCCTGGCCACGCGGCGCCAGTGCCCAGCTGCGACCAATGCTGCACCGCCCACACACTGGCAGGCATGAGCTCGCATCATGCTCTGTGCAGCACTGCATTGCTGATGCGCCCCATATCTGCGCTCCTGCATCAGACAGAAGCGAGCACTTGCACAGGTTGCGCAGGCACGCCTGACGCGCCGACAGGCGTGCCAGCAGCTGACGGGGCGATGACGGCTGGCTGCTCATGGCATGCGCAGGCATCTCCGACGCGCAGATCGCGGCTGTGCCGAGCCTGATGGCGCTGCGGCGCATCATGGTGCGCCTGGGCCGCGACGGCCTGGGCAACTCCATGGCGTTCGGCGGGCGGCCAGACGACGTCACTCGCCTGCTGGTCGCGCTGGCCGCGCTGCGACCGGCCGCCCCTTGCAGCATCAGCGCCTGCATCGTCGCGGTCACGCGCGCTGTGGAGCTGCCCAGCGCGGTGCGCGGTGCTGCGGCACAGCCTCGACCCGTCTTGTGAACCGCTGCCTGCTGTGAGCGCCTGTTATCTGTCCCTTATTGTGACCCTTGTGCCATGCAAGCTGCTTGTGGCGTCCGATCTGCTCTCCTCGCGCTGTCCGCATGCTTGCAGCGCGTCTCGAGCTCTCAGGAATCCAAGACGGCCACCTGCCACGATCTTCACTGTGGTGGCACGGAGGACATGGGGCGCCTGAGTGTGCCAGTGGCTGCTTCCCATATACCCAGCAGCTGCAGGCATGCGCGCGCAGCACGCAGTGTCCTCATGCTGTGATACCCCAAGTGCTCCCGCCGGTAGGCGCCCCCAGGCCTAGGCAATTGCACAGCGGCCCAGCCTTGTTGCATCCATGCTGGCCTGAGGCCGTGGCGCGTGGCACGCCGCAGGTCCTGCGGCGCTTCCACGACCTGGTCCTGGCCTGCCACTCGCTCACCGTCCCCGACGCGCCGGACCCATCGGCCGGCACATGCGAGCCGCTCGCCGAGCCCCAGGCGGCCCAGGCGCCCGCGGCGCAGGGCGCGCCAGCGGACCCTGACCCCGAGAGTCTGCCGAGCCCGTCCGTGCTCTGCCTGCCCGCGCTGCCGCGCCGGCCGCGCGCGGCGGCGGCTGCGGCTGCGCTGCGCGCCCCCAGCTCCGACGGCCTCAGGGCGGATGCGGAAGGGGCGGGCGCGGGGCGTGCGCGCGGCGCCGGCGCATCGCGCGCTGCTGAAGCAGCGCCCGCAGCGGGTCCCACGCCCTCCGCAGGCGGTGGTGTAACCAGCGAGCCAGCTGTGGGCAGGGGCACCGGGCCCTGGCCGGAGTATGACTGCCTTCACGGGCGGGCCGCGGCCGGGGCGCCCGGCAGCTGCGCACCAGCTGGCGCGTCGCGGCAGGCACCCATTGCGCTCGGTGAGGGCATGGGCCGCAGCGGCAGCGCTGGCCAGCCGCGGAGTCACTTTGGAAATGACGACGGTGAGGAGGTGTCAGTCACTGGCATCGACACGGCTGCGCTGGCTGAGCACACTAGCGGCAGCGGCAGCGCTGGGGAGCGCAGTGGTGAGAAGCAGCCGGTGGATGAGTCTGAGTGCAGCTGCTCAACCGCACTGGCAGAGCATGCGCGTGGCGACGGCCGCGCAGGCAGGTCAGAGAGCGATGACAGCCTGTCTGAGTCGTCCGGTCCCATCTGCGATGCATCTGATCATGAGTGGGTGGAGGCGAGCGACAGCAGCAGCGCGGGCGGCTCAGACAGTGACCGGGATGCGCTCGGGCACGAGCTCATGTCCATGCAGCCCTCCTCGACTGCATCGGACGAGGCCGGGGCTGCGAGCACCGGCGCCGGCGGCCCGACGGGCGATGACGACCTGCCGCAGTTTGGCCTGATCGCAGCGCTGAGCCTGCACCTGGCGTGCATGGCCAGCGCGTCGGTCGCGCCCGGCTGCTCGCGCGTGGCCGACGCGAACGACGCCGTCTGGGCGGCCGCGCTGCTGCGCGGCACGGCCGCGCTGATCGACTTGGGCGCGGACGCTGTCACTCGGCTGGGCTCCGCCGCTGCGCGCGCGCGCCTGGCGAGGCCGGGCGCCGCCGCGTGCGCGCCCGCCGCCGCGGCCGCGTCCGTCTGGCCGCTGCTGTGGGCCGCGGCGGCGGCGGGAACATGCGCCGAGCGCGCGCGCGGCCTGGGCCTGGCTGCAGTTCTGGCGGCCGACGAGCGGGGCTTCTGCCGCTGGGGCCCGCTCGCGCGGTCGGCCATGGCGATGATGGCGGCGGAGGCGCTGCGCGGCGCGGCGCTCTGGCCCATTCGCTGCTCAGCCTTCCCCGACGTGGACCTGAGCGGCGGCGGGCGCGGCAGCCGCTTCTGCGGGCGCGTGTTTGTGTCGCCGCCGGCTGCCGGCGGCCCGCCGCACGCGGTGACCACGGCGCGGCTGTTTGGCAGCGCGCTGCGTCGCGCCGCCGCCGGCGGCTGCTGGGTGGAGCTCATCGCGTTCCCCGTGCGCCAGGCGCGCGCCCGCCCCGCATCGGAGCGCGTGCAGCTACGTCCGGGGAACATGCTTGGTCCAGTGACGAGGCACTCAGGCTGTGTGCTCTGTCCAGCGGCAGCGCATGGGCACGTGGTGGCTGCGCCTGGCTGCGGTCACCCTGGTGGCTGCTGGGCACCTATCCATGTGCAAGCAGCGCATGTGCGTGCGCTGCTTGCATGTCTGCATGCGTGCATGCGGCCCGCATGCGCACTTCGTCGTGTGTGCTGCAGCAGCACATCTGCTTCACTGACCAGTCCATGCCTTGCACGGCAAGGATGGCATGGGAATGAGTGCGAAAGAGTGCAGCCGTGACCGTCCTGCGCGCCAGTACGACCCAGCGCTGCGCGCACACCGCAGGTGATCTGGCTGCTGACGGAGCCGCGCGTGCCGACGTGTGGGCGCGCGCGGCGTGCGGCAGCGGCGGGCGCCGGCGCTGCGGCATCGCCGGCCGAGGCGCTGGCCGCCAGCCTGGCGGCGTGCGACGGGCACGAGCTGCCCGGCGGCGCCGTGCTGCTGTGCCAGGAGGCGCCGCTACAGGTGTGTCTGTCCAGGCAATTGTGAGGGACTGCGACCCCTTCCATGAGTGTGGGTCTGCAGGGGCTTTGCTACGGTAGGGCTGTGCCCCTGCTGGCTCAAATGTGCTGTTTCAGGATGGCTGAGGCTAGTTACAAGCAGGGGCCATCGCTTTTCGTGTTTGGTGAGCTGCCCATCTGCACTGCGTCCTTTCAGTGTGCTAAAGGTGGCAGCCCCCAGCACCTTTGGCCTGTTGCGCGCTAGCATGCAGGCGCTGCGCCAATGTGCCTGTGCCCGGCGCGGTCCGTAGGAATGTGCCTTGTCTGACATGTGCATGTGCGGGCCTGCGCCAGACGTACGTGTATCTGGCGCACTGCATGGCCGGGCCGCTGCCCATGGAGGACTACTGGACGGAGTATGCGGGCGGGCGCTCGTTGCTGCGCTTTGACTTCGACCCGGCGCTGCCATCGTGCGACCTGCCGCTGGGTGCGCCCTGGCGCTGCACCGTTTGGTAACTGCAGTGGGTGCAGATGCAGATGCAGATGCCCACCTCCCTTGCAGGCGCGTTGAGTGCAGCCTGGAGGAAGAAAGCATCAATGCCGGGCCATCTTCTGCCTACACACACGCGAAAGCAATGTATATAGCTGCCAACGGCGCACCGCATGCGCAGGCATGTCCTTCGCGGAGTACGAGGAGAACCCGCACTACGACGAGGTGGACTCGGCGATGACCGATGCGTACGGCGATGAGTGGGCGGATGAGGAGGACGCGTTTGACGACGAGCCATGACGCCACACACTGACCTCACCCTGCATGGCCAGCAGGCTGCATGCAGTGGGGAGTGGCACATCAGCGGGCGCGAGCGCGCCGTGGCGCTGCGCGCTGGGGACGCAGTGAAGGCCACCCATGGCCTGAATTTTGCAGCAGTGCTGGCAGGTATGGCGTGTATACCAGGCCACTGGGGCGTGGCCTGCGGCCTGCCAGTATGGAGGAGTGCAGTGCGCGGTCTGAACACATGGGCAGAAACCATCTGGCAACCAGGTTATTGGCAGAATGAGCAGAGAGTAGTCAGGCAGCAGGGCAGCGGCAGCGTCTGCAGCAACGTGCGCCTGTGCCAGCACGTCATGGCGGGCTGCGCCGCGGCTCTGCATGTCGCAGGTGAGTGTGAGCAGTGTGAGTCTGGAGTGTGTAGAGGGTGAGCAAGGCCTGTGCTAGGCGCCAAAGAGGTCATGCAGTGTTGTGTGCAGAACCAAGCAGTGCCGTGGGAAAAAACCAGGTTCTAAATCTAAACAGGCACGCTGTTTTGCTAGACCCTTTCCAGGCGCCGGTTCATTACCAAAAACGTTTGTATCAAGTAAACCCAGAGGGGCAGAGCAGCCCAGCGGCAGGATGTGCAACCAAGATCTCAGTTAGCGGGGCAAACCTGCACAGGGGCTTATGGGCGCGGGCGCAGTCGCTCCATGTGCTTGCATGAGGGTGATGAAGTGCTTTTGGTGAGAGGTTTTTTACACACGTGGAACAGTACGCGGCACAACGTTCTGTGGGTTGGTGCTGCAGGCTGCGGCGTAGCAGCCACTGCACACGCATGGCGGCGCTGCTTGCAGTGCGCGCATGATGACAGCGTCGAGACCTCAGCGCTGCCAGTCACATGAGCACTGTCTATAGCGTCCGGAATTGCAGCCGTCGTGTGCACAGATGTCCCATTAAGGCATGGCTTTCTTTGCGTGCTCGCCCTCTCCGAGTGCGTGAGTGAGCTACCACGTCGTTCCAATCCGATGACATTCTCAGGCACGCAGCAAAAGAGCCAGCTACTGTGATGCAATGATGATGCTGACTCACAAGCACAAGACCGTTGGACGTCAAGCAAGCCATGTATGGGCAGCCAAGCACTTGCAGAGCACCCTCAGTTGCGCTTTGACCTGCGTGCCCTGTTTGCTGACCCAGCCGAAATGATCACACTCGAAACAACACATGCATGGGCGAGGTGGCAGGTCAGGGGCAAATGCGCGCCTTTCACCAGAGCGGATCGCATCGCATGCTGGACGACACATGATGAAATAGACTCTGTCCAGCCTTTCATGGCAGGCCCTCATATCTGGCGTTAACATAGAGTCACCATAACCCACAGTGGGCACCACAGTACCAGCTCACTGGTGCTGCAGTGAAGAACTCGACACCGCGGCTGCTTGGACGTCAGTAATGCCGCTGACCCCTTTGACGACAATGCAAACCAGCCCAGCATGCCACCACAAATGGCATCAGCGCCAAGGCATGTCAAGCCGCCGGCCGCCGCTGCTGCTGCCGCTCGCGCTGCCCGCGTCGCCGACATCCACTTCGGTCGCCAGCAGCAGCGGCTCCGGCGCGCCGACGTGTACCGCCCCTCCCCGCGCCGGCCGCTGGAAGCGCACCAGGTCTGGGCTCGGCTCGCCTGCACGACCAGCACGGTGCAGGTCCTATCACCTTGCTGCCAGAGCTGCAAGCAGCCGGTACCGCTTGCCGGCTCGCGGGTGTTGCGGGCGCCACGCCTTTGTGCAGTAGGTGCCTCTTCAGCAGCAGGACAGCAGCGAAGATGCAACAGTCTATGATTTGACGGCTATGGATGACTTTTACAAGGCCCATCTGAGGATGGGGAGCTCAGGGCCAGACCCTTGCTTCACATGCAGGCTGGACGCCTGCACCGGCCCGCCTGGCAGCTGCGTGCTGGCAAGACATGGGTTTTGTCTGCGTTCTGCATGACCCACCTGTCGATCAGGGCGTAGCATCGGCCCGGACGTGCACACCGGTGTTAAAAGATGGAGGCGCAGCCTGTTCACAAAGACAGGCATTGCGCACAAAGTGCGCACACATGCAAGGGCAGCACGCTCGCGTGACCCCCTGGCCGCGTGCAATCGGATGTGAAGGAGGAGGCGGGCGGCGCGCCTACCTCAGGGCCCACCTGGCGACTGCAGGGTGGCCGCGGCCAGGATGCGCGCGGCGCCCTCCACCGGCGCAATCGCCGCCTTTGCGAGCGCCGCAGCCGCAGGCCCGTGCCCCAGCAGCGCGTGCGGCTTGACCAGGCAGTTGGCCCTGCCGCAGTGCTCTGCCACGCATGAGCCAGTACTGCAGGAGCAGTGCCCAGCACACAGACTTGCGCGGACTGAGCATCAGCTCCAGCTCATTTGGCAGGCGTGGGGGCACATGTCCCAGACAGGCTGCAAGGGCGGCGGCGTATCGCACATCACGGCCACACGCGGAGGGCACGCGGAGGGTGGCGGTCCGGCTTTTAAGAGGGTCAGATGGGGCCGCGCCGTGTGGTCTCCTGCAGCACGCGCGCCGGGCTGGGCGGCAGCTCCGCGCGCAGGTTGGCTGCCGGCGCGCTGGCGCGACACACCTCTGGGCTGTGCGCGGCCGGGCAGGCCGCGGGCCCGCACGACGCGCTGGCGGACTGCACAGCAGCAACATGCTGTGCGTCACTGCGAGCGCGCACCTCGCGCAGCGCATGAACACTGTCACATGGGTGCGTAGACCCACGAGCGGTGCGGGGACTTATGACGTGGGGCCGCATGCAGGCATTCCGACAGACCTGCCACGTGCGGACCTCGCCGGATATGAATGCGCTGGCTGAGTCACACAGCCCGCCGTGAACGTGCAGGGGGGGCTGCTGCCATGCGCACATGCAGTGACGTGCGGCCGCCCTGCGCGGCTGCGGGCGTGCGCGCGAGGTCTGGCACAGCGCGCCGCGCCGGCGACGACCAGCCCTTGCCGGCCACCAGTGCCACCCCCCTGTGTCACGTGCGCCCGCTGCAACACCTCAAGGTGGCCGAGGACATGCAGCATGGATGACCGGTCCAGTCTAGACTCATACAGGACGCTTCATCAGACCGCTTGATATGCGTACAGACCGTCTGGTCCATAGGCAGACCCTGAATGCTCTCACGGGTTTGTGCGACAAGGTCGCTGCAGGCATGCGTTTTGTGACAAACGTGTTTTGCAGCTCAACTCACAGCCAGGTGCCAGGACAGCTTGCTGCCATATCCGCGAAAGTCGGTGCCAACATCCTGTCCTTCACTCCTGGCAGCCCATGTGTGCCGGAACAGAAAAACAATAAGGCCGCTCCTGTCGTGCCCGCACCCGCTGGCCGCGGCCCAACCGCCGCGTTCTTGCCCAAGGGCGACCCAGGCGGCTCAGTCCCTGGAATGGGCCAACTGACAGCGCGCGCACCCGCTGGGCGCGACTGGCGGCAGCGCGTCGGCTTCCAGACTGGCGTAGCTGGCCAGGCCGGACTTGAAGCTCTCCACGCTGCTCGCAAGCGCGCTGCCGTGTGCCCCCCCGCTCGCGCGGCGGCCTGGCGCGGCTGCTGCGCCGCGCGCCTTGGGCACGTGCGCAGGGTCTGCGGCGTGTGCAGAATCCACTGGCAGCGCCAGCGCGCCTTGCCCGTTGTCGGGACCCGGCGCGCCCGCAGCGGCGCCGCGGCCAACCTCTACCCTGTCGTCAACCTGACACGGTCAGCGATTTGATGTGGCAAATATGTTGTTCAGTATGTACCTTGTTTCAGTACCACGTCACCTGTGTACGTCACCTGTGCTGGGCAATTTTTCATCAGGGCTGCTTAACATAGTCTGCATCGCAGAGGTGGCGCGGAGTGAACGTGAAGGGCGGTGAGGTGGTGACTACTGCAAGCACACCCGAGACTGCTGGGCAGCTGCATCAGGGCTTGGGGGAGGACCTGACAAGCCCACCGAACAGCGAGATCTGCACGCCGCCCCAATGCGTAGCCGGCGACTGGGTGGAGAGGAGGCGCACAGTCGCCACGCGCGCGGCCGCGGCGCGCCCTAGGCGCACCGCCGGGTGGCGCAGCGCTGTGAGCAGGGCGGCCCGCGCCCTAGCGGCCGCCGCGCACACCGCCGCCGCGCCGCCCACGCCAGCCAGCCTTGCAAGCATGTGTCCCAAACAGGTGAGAAAAGGCGAGCGTCTGGGGTTGGTGAGTGCATGTTGCGGCCAGACAGGTAGCGAAATAAGTCCTGTGCTTGATGCGTGTTATGCACGCAAGCTTCCTTTGAGAATTACGTTGGCTTGCTTACCAGGCGCGCACGCACGCAATGTAGCGCTGCAATGCTGCTCCCGCCTCCTGCCGCAGCAGCCGCAGAGCGGCAGCCCACCAAGCGGTTGCAAGCGCGCGCAGAGCGGGCAGCCCGCGCGTCAGCAGCAGCTTGAGCATTGCGTCTGCACGTTGCTGGCCATGGCCAGCCAGTGCGAGCAGCCCCAGGCGCGCGCGCTCGTGAGCGGGTTTTTGGGACGTCATGGGGCCCTGCTTGTCTCTAGCAAGGCTGTGGAGTGCATCGCAATATAGAGACAGCTAGGACTTGAATGTTAGGTTACATTCAACCCATTTCCAAGAGGCCCAACTTGCGGAACGGCCAGGCGTTCCCTGCAGGCGTTCCATGCAACAGCACAGCCCGGCAACCAGCACAAACATGCAGGGGCCCCCTCCGCCATGGGCCAGTGCTGGCCTGCCAGGCGCCCGGCACGGCAGCGGGGTCGCCCTGCCAAAGGCCGGCTACCCCCCTAGCCGCCACATGCCGTGACGCATGGCCAGTCCTTTGTGAACCTCCCGCACAGGGCTCACAAAGTCGCAGTATGTACTGCCAGTGCTACTTTATACATTCCTGAAATGCGAACAGCATGAGCAAGGCAACAAAATGATGACCCTAAAAGGCGGGCACCGCACAGCAGCACATCCGCCGCACAACAACGTACACAACATGTAGCACAACATGTAGCACAGGTCAGCATGAAAACACGCTAGAACTGCAAGTTCTTGCAAAGTTGTGTCCGAAATGCATGCATGTACGTCGGCTGACTCATGTGCACTCCTCGGCGCCGGGTCTCAGGCTGTGGAGGCTGTGCATGCGCAAGTGAAGGCCTCTGGCTCTGCTCCTCTCTGAACACGCTGCGCCTGGGCCACCCGACGCTCCCAGCAACACACACGGCCGCAGGCTGGCCTCCCCGCGCACGGATGCGCGAACAGGACAGCTGCAGCGGCCAGGAAGCGGCACTTGAGCACTGCATTGCTGTCAGATGACCCAGGCTGCCCCGCCGCGCGCCTCGCGTGGCCGGGGCGTTGCCGGCGGCGTCACCGGCCACCGCAGCGCTGCCTGCGGGGGCTTGCTGTGGTCAACAGCCTGATGCGACAGGACTGTCCTTGGGCATGCATGCGAACATCGCTTGAAGCCATACGCATTGCACGTGTGTGTTGGTGGGAGAGAGTGCCTCTGAAGGTACCAGCATGCCCGCTACAGACGACAAGCGACTTGTTGGTCTCACTTGGCGTGACCAACCATCTTCAGCACACAAACATCCTAGAAAGCCGGTGCAGCCTGTCATCGAGAGCACCTGTGCATCTGCAGCAGCCGCGGCCAGGTAGGTACTGCGTGCGCCTGAAGACAGTACACAGGGCTTTATTCTGTGCTGGGAGGCCGCACGCACCCGCTGCTTTGGCTCTATCTTTATGGCAGGCGGCAGCTGCAGCGGCCTGGCCGCGCCCGCCGCTGACGCGCCTGCCACGAGCGCCTTGCGGGCGTCCGCGAGCGCGCGCCGCTTGAACGCGCGAGCCGCCGCGGCGCGCCTCTGCAGCAGGCGCAGGCGCTCCGCAGTTGCTCTGCGCAGGATGCGGCATGGCGGTCAACGCTGTGCTCCAAACCATGCACCATGACATGCGAGTCAGCCATGCGCATGCCATGGCGTTCATGCGCACTTTGAGCTGTACCGCACTGTCCTAAAGTTTGCTTGCGGGAACTATATGAGTTGCACGGCTGTTGAGCAAGGACGTGGCGGGGCCCTCGCACCCTCTCCTGTCTGCCGCTGCCTCCCGCAGCAGCGCACCCAGCGCCGCAGCCTCACGCTCTGCAGCTGCCTGTGTCGCGGGAACGGGTGCCGCTCACACGAGGAGAGGCCGTGCATGTCAGGTCTGGGAGGGGCGGCGGCCAGCGTTGGGACCTGCAAACATGTGCACAAGCAGCAAGGGAGCGAGATGCGGCTGAGGCTTGCAGCATGAGTGGCGCTGCGCAGCCCGGCAGCCAGGCTCCCAAGCAGCTTCACCGTGCTTCGCTAGAAAGCAAGGCAGCTGTGGCGCCTGCGCCGCTTGCTTCACAGCCTCGTGCATGTCCACAAATTCCTTGTAAAAGGGGGGCCTGCACGCCTGGCCCTCTGCAAGCGCGCGCTTGACGATGGCGATGTTGCGCGCGACCGCGGCCACACGCTCGCGCCCGCAGCGCGCCAGCTGCGCGCGCCGCGCGCACCGCGCCGCCTGCCGCTCGGCCGCCGACGCGGCGGCCGCGGCGGCCGCCAGCCGCCGCCGCTCCGAGCGAGCCTCGCGCGCCGCAACCGCCGCCGCCGCCGCCGCCGCCAGGCGCGCGGCATCGGCGCGCGCGCGGAAGGCACGGCGGCGGCGCGCCTCTGCACGCGCGGCTGCCACGCGGCCGGCCGCGGCCGCGGCGGCCGCGCGCGTGCGCGCTGTGTGCTCGGCAGTGCGCTCGGCGGCCTCGCGACGCTGCAAAAGCAGCCGAGGTGCGCCCGCTTCAGTTCGCTGATATGGTTTCATGAGCCAGCTGGGATGCATGCATGCCCAGCGGCGAGGGTCGGCAGAGCACGCGCCCAAGGTGGCCCAGCGCCGCCTACTGCAGAGCAGAGACCTGCTCGAGCAAACCAGCCACACCTGAGAACAGACAAGGGCCGGGCGCGGCCGCACCTGTTCCTCCAGCGCCACATGGCGCGCCCACGACGCGGCCTCCGCGGCGCGCGCGGCCGCCTGCCGCCGCACGGCCGCGCGCACGGCCAGGTCGCGGCAGCGCTCGGCCAGAGTCAGGGCTGCCGGGTGGTCGCCGTCCAGCTCGCCGGCACTGCCGCTGCCTGCCAGGCCGCACCCGCCCTCCTGCCGCATGGCAGACTGCGGGCTGCGAGCGGAGCCCGGTCGCCACGCCTGGCTGCCGGCGGAGTCCGGCTTGCGAGCGGAGCCCGGCCGTTGCGCCTGGTTGCCGGCGGCCACCGCCGCGCGCAGCTCGCGCGCGGCCTGCTCCGCTGCCTGTCGCCTACAGGCTCTTGGCGACCGCATTGTGCTGGCTGTCACGCACGAGCCCAGGAGTAGGAGAGCAGTGCGGGCCTGCGCCCCTCTGGCTGGTGTGATTCCAATTGTGATGTACTGCAGGTACGGCATCGCGGCGGCACGCGTATGCTGGTCACAGGGGTGAACACCTAATGCAGCCGACCCTGCCCTGCGCCCCGTGTTCTTTGCCCAACGAAGCACTCTTGAGAGTCAGATTACAAGCTTTCAGTCATGTCAAACGCCCTGGCTCACAGACACCGCCCCGAACGCCGCACCTGCCGCAGCTCCAGCGCGCGCGCTTCCAGCTCGCGGAGCTCCTGCCGCCGTGCGCAGGCGCGAACGGCTGCCGCGGCTTCTTCAGCCCGGCGCCGCTCGGCCGCCTCTGCCGCCGCCACCGCTTCCGCCGAGGCTGCTGCCGCTGCCGCGGCGTCCGCGGCCGTACGCCGCTGCCGCTCCGCTTCCCAGCGGCGGGTGGCGACCTCGAACGCGGCAGCCTACATGCAGCTGCTCTGGTCAGGCCTTGACCGGCTGCAAGCTCTGCACCATGCATCAGGTGCCTTGCCTGTGTAGTGAGCAACGGATTTCGCCACTCCATGCGGTGGAAAGACTTTCACGAGCCCCGACCCCTGGCAGAGCACTTTGTCCGCAAGAAGCACGCGATAGCTGTTACGCAAGCGTTCAGCTGCGCGTCCAGCACACGTGCAGCCACCAGGCAGGCACCTCGCGCGCGGCCTGCGCGGCAATGAGCCCCACAACGTGGTCGCGTGCATCCGCGCGACGTTCGGCCTCGCGCGCCACCGCCTCGCGGCCGCGCAGCCACAGCGCATGCCGGCGCAGCGCCGCCTGCTCCCCCTCCCGCGCGGCCTGCTTTGCAGCCGCCGCGAGCGCCGCCCGCAGTGCGGCCTGTGAGGACAGGCAGAGGTTGGACACATGCGGATCCTCATGTGTGGGCAGCACGCCCAAGCTGGTCATATGTCGTGCAAGCAGTGCATCACAGACCTTGCATGTGAGCAGCAAAGGGCACGTGAGAGTGCCACCCACCGCTACAACACCATGATGTGCATCTGTGCGCGCGTTGCTGGCAGGCTTGTTCACGCATGAACAGAGCCCCGGCGGTGCGCGCAGGGTGGGCCGGACCTGCGCTTGCTCCACACGGCGCTGCACGGCCGAGCGCAGCGCAGCGCGCGCCGCCATGGCCGCGCGCCGTCTCCCCAGGATGCGCCGCAGGCGCGCGGCCGCCGCCGCGGCCTCCGCGCGCCGCTGCCGCTCCGCGCGCGCCACGCCCTCCGCCGTGCGCCTGCACGACGTAACAGCCCTTGCTGTCACCTGCATGGCGGCTGAACGGCTTGATGTGTCGAGGGGCCTGAATCGAGGTGCTGTATGCTTAATCCTCAGCGGCTACGGGGCGGTGCAGGGCACGCGGTCCCGCTCTCAAGGCTCTGCTCCCGCTGCGCACCCGCCGCGATGTTGACACGCCCAAGCGCAGGTGCCACGTCACAGGCGCCACATGACGCCGCAGGGTGAAGCAGCCGTGGCGAAGCACAGCACGCGCACCTGGTCCCGACGTACTGGTACCAGCGCGCCGCGCGCTCAGCCGCCGGCGAATGCGCCTTGCGCGCGCGGCACGCGACCGCGCGCCGCACCGCGGCGCCCTCCGCGCGCACCAGCCCGGTGACCATCGCCAGGAAGTCCTCGCCCGGCGCGCCACTGGTCGGCGAGTCGCAGGCGCCGCGCTCCGCGCCTCCCCCCTGCGAGCGGTCGCAGCGTGGGCTGTGAAGCAGCGCGCGCATGTGCTCACGCCTTTGCAAGACTGTGCAGTCCACATGCCCCACTCCTGCACCAGACTTTGCTTACTTTGCCACAGCACCGGTCCGCAACAGGTGCAACCGGTCCCGCACATGCTCAGGAGCCGGTAGAGCTGCATGGCGCAGCCTCACTCAGGCAGCTCGCAGCACAGAGGCCCGTGCCCAGGGGGGCAGTGCCTGCGAGGACGCGAGCGCCGCGTTGCTCGCGGCAAGCAGCGCGATGGTGGGCCGCCGCGGCGTGGGGCACTTCGGAGGCCCCGCGCCGCCCGCCTGCTCGCGTGGGGAGCCTCGAGGCGACCCCCACGAGCCCCCGCTGCTGCGCTCGAGGGGCGAGCTCCACGCCCTGCCCATGCCCTCGCGAGGTGATCCCCACACGCTCCCGCCTCCCCCCCGCGGCGACCCCCAGGCGCTCCCGGCCCCGCCGCGAGGGGAACCCCAGGCGCTGCCGCGCGGCGACGCGCGCGCCGCGGCCTCAGCGACGGCCGCCGGCGCTTTAGGGCTGCCGGCGCCGCTCCGGCGGGGCGAGGACACGGGCCACGCCGGCGAGGCTGCCGCTGCCGCGGCCGCCGCCTCGCCCAGGCGCACCACGTGCAGCTGCCACAGCAGGGCGTGGAAGCCCCAGCCGGGGAAGTTGGCCGCGCGCCAGGTCGCGCCCGCCGGCCCTACCAGCGTGAAGCCTGGCCGCGCAGACGCTTGTGTCAGAGAACGGCTGGCGGTGTGGTCGCCGCTCTGCTGCGCCCGCTGGTCCTTGCAGGGTGTGCGGCTGTAGAAGTAAGTCGAAGCAAAACTGCTGTGCACAGAAGCAGTGACAGCGTGGCTGAGGCTGCCTCACCATGGTCCGCGAGCAGCAGCTCAGGCGCAGGCGCTGCGCCCTGCGTGCCGACGTGCACGCACATGAAGCCGTTGGGCTGGTACTCGTAGTACACGTCCAGGCCGCCAATGTGCATGTGCTCCGCGCTCGGCGTCAGCAGCGCCGCGCGGGGGCCAGTGGCCGTGCCGGGCGCAGGCGCAGTGGCTGCCATGGCTGCTGCAGCTGCGGATGCGGAGCGCCGCGCGCCGCTCAGCGTCCAATGTGCACGGGATCCGGCGCGCCCCTCATTTTGTCTCTCTTGGTAGATTCCTGCAAGCAGCACAGACCCTTGACTGCTGGCAACGTACGTTAGTCACAGTGCACCGCTGCAGTGCCCGCTAGATCCGGCGCGCATCCAAGCCCCGCGCTCATATCACCGCAGCCAGCGTGCGGCGACAGCATGGTGCGTTGCGTTCCACAGCTTGTGCAACTCGCCCGGCGGAGTGTACAACCTGCAACGGACGTGCAGCTGTACAATACGAGCGCCGAGAGCGCTGTCTCGGAGAAGAACCCTGCGCAGCTGACCTGCCCAGTGCTGCTCAGCAGCACTGGAGCGGCTCCAGCAAGCGGCTTGATCTTCCACACAGGACCTTAGTTGAAGATCAAGTGGGTGCCAGGGAGACTGCAGTTCACTCCTAAGACGCCAGCACTTCGCTTCGAAGAAGTCTCCATCTCACTAATGTCTCTAGGGGCCTGCTGTTTGGAGGGCGCAGACACTGGCGCAAGTGCAGTGCAGGCACGACTCCGTACTCGCATGCCCAACCCAGGAGACGACGGCAGTGCTATGAGCGAGCCTTGGGAGAGCGATGATGAGGAGTCCCGGAGCAAGGGCGGCAGCAGCAGCGGCAGCAGTGCAGAGCATGACCTGCGCGAGTACGGCATATATCCCCAGCTCGCGCTCGCTGACGCAGACGAGGACGCCGCCGCGTACCTGCGTAGCGTCAGGTGCGCCTTGCAGGGCGCTCTCTGCAGCTGCACACTGCTTCTTCGCCGCGGCTGCCCTTTAGCTTTGCCCTGCCCCACGGACCTTGCACGCGCTCCAAGGAAGAGTGGGAAGCGGGCGCTTGCCTCGGCCGGGCGCACCTCTTGACAGGAGCCGGCAAGGCGTGGCGGCGAGCTCAGCGCCGCTGCCAGGGCACGCAGGCACGTGAAACCAGCCCAGACCGCTGCACAGGGCCGAGGCGGCACGGCTACCTGATGTGGTGACCAGCAGCGTGGACCCGGCCGCGTTCCGCGCGCGCCAGACCGCCTATGTGCCGGCTGAGCTGGCGGCGCCGGGCAGCGCCGCATACCGGCCGGACACGCGCTGGCTGGCCGGTTTCCTGGCAGACTTTGCTGCGCTGCGGCGGCGCCTGCAGACGTGCGCCGCTGCCAGAGCCGCCAACTCTGATGAGGACATTGGTCCAACGCCCTGGCAGTGTGGTGTACACATCCACAGGAGAGCTTGCCGCGGCGTGCCGCGTGAGCATCACGCGCACCGCCGCGTGAGCCACTAGCGGAGGCGGCCCTGGGCCGTGCTTACCCTGCTCACAGCAAACGCGCAGGCTCCATCACGCCTGGGCATGCAGCGTTTCACATTGCGGCTGCAGTGCGTCGGCCGCCTCTGCAGTGCCCAGTCAGAGCGCACAAGCTGCCAGCGGACGTGACTGCACGTGCCGGCGCACAGGATGCCAGCCGGCGCCTGTGCCGCGGCGGCGCCGGCGCTGCCGCCGTCGGACAGCCCTGCTGGGTGGCAGCGCTACTGCCTGGGCGAGCGCCAAGCGGACGGCATGGCCGCTGGCGATCCGCTGTCAGGCGCAGGCACCGGCGAGGGCGCCCGCATGGCCGGCGCACACGCGCCCGCGCTGTCCATCCTGCGGCAGCTCAGTCAGGTCAGCGCCCTCACAGTCATGTCCCCTACCGGGAGGTGGTCTTGAGGTTTGAGAGGCAGCATGGCGGCGCAGCGTGTGCGAATGCTTACACAGGAATTGGGTAAGCGCTCTGGTTACACTACTATTATTACAGGAGACAGCTCTACTGTTATTACAGGAGACAGCACAAGAGCATGCTGCTGCTAGCCAATGTGTCTACTGCTGCGCGCATGCCCGCCGTGCACGCTTGTCCAGCTCCCCGCCGTCACGTCTGACCGGAGGCACAGCTGCACCATTGCGCGCGTAGGTAAAGCATGCATGGATGGACAGGTTGGATTACAGGGCATGGCTGTGAGGCAGCGCACACGCAGGCGACTGTCAGCGCGCTGCTGGAGTGGCATGTCGCGTGGGCGTGCGAGGCGGCGGAAGCGGCGCAGCAGGCGGCGGCGGGCGGCGGCCTACCCGACGCGAGCGCGATGTGGCTGTTTGCGCTGGCCGCCCTGCTCGAGCGGCCGCTGACTGCAACCACATCGGCCGCGTTGCGCGCGCTGCTGCGCGCCTGCGCCGCCCTGGCCGTTCGGCTGGCGCCTGCGCCCGCCAGCGCGCCGGCACATGGCAACACTCGAGCCGCCAGTGACGCTGGGCCTGTCGTTGGCGCGAACAGCCGGGCCAGCGCAAGCGACGCAGTGGCAGAGCCTGCCACCCCCCCGCCAGCCGCAGAGGGCGTGCCGCTTGGTGCAGCTCAAGCGCAGGGCCGCGGAGCGACTGGCGGGCAGGCCTGCAGCAGATCTGCTGGCGAGGGCCCGGGCGCGGCGGCTGGCTTGGGCGGGCAGGCTGGTGCTCAGACCAGAGACCTGGAGGCCAGTGCGAGCAAAGGTGCCGAGGTGCTGACACGCACCCCGGGCACAGAGGCGGCCTGCGCGGGCGCGTTGGCGCGCGTGCACGTGCTGGTAGCCATTGCGGGCGCATACTTCCGGCAAGATGAGGCGCTTGCATGGCTGAGCAGGGAGGAGTATGTGTAAGCGCTGTACGCATAGTTGCATGCGGCCGTGCACGCATGCACTGCTTTGCACATGGTGGCGTGCTCTCTGCAGGGCCTCTCTCAACAGAGCGTATCTGGAGGAAGTAGTGCGCCGGGCTTGAGCATGCGATGCAGCGTGCTCAGATGTGGCAGGGCTCGACTAGGCCCCTGTTGCCTGCTCGTAGTACGAGCCTTGTACACAGCATGCCTTCTGCAGTGCTGCAAACTTCCTAACGAGCATGAGCATCCAAGCACGACCAAGCGGCAGCACGAAGGCTCGGCTGCAAGTCTTGCACATGCGCATGCATGCGCTGACTGCGCCAGCGCAGATTCACCACAGCATGACCAGCACGCAGGAGCGTTCGGACGTGGCCTCAGCAGCACACCGCCATGCTGTGGCATCCATGGTCCTGGTCGCGGATGCGTGGTGTGCACGAGTTTGCGTACTGCGCAGAGCCTACCACAAACAGTCCTGCTGCAGCTGCGCATGCTTGTGCACAATGAAGGGCCCTCTCGCCGTCAGCAGTCAAAGACCGGCGGCTTCCCATCAAGGCGAGCGTTCGCCTTGCCCTCTCCTCTTGCCACACAACAACAGGCAGGAGGATTGTAGCAGGATTGCGCCGAGCGGGCCCGCGGCTGCTGCATGCCAGCGCACCCGAGGGCACGCCTCAGTGCAGGCACCGGCAGGCAGTGCCCAGCCTCGGCGCCAGCGTTCAGCAGCAGAGCAGGAGTAGGAGGCCCACCTAACAGTCCTTCGCAGCGCAACCTATGGGGAGCATGCCCTTGGCGCCAGCGCTATGCGGCAACAAAGGAGTTGGCCGCTCGGTCGAAGGCCTCCTCAGCGGCCGCGCCGCGCCGGACAACCGGGTGCGCGGGCGCCACCGTCTTCAGCTGGCTGCGCGCCCGCACAGCGCCGGCGTGTCAGGGGCACTGGCCAGCACTGCCGTACCAGGGACCGGCAAGGCCTTGCGCGCCCATGACAGCGCGGCCGAAGGAGCGGTGACGCAGCAGCAGGCTACACCGGGAGGAGAGCCTGCATGGGAGGACAGGGCACACAAGCTGCGCCAGCTGGGCTGACGGGCGCTTCAGCACGGGGTTGCTTTGGTACGAGCGCCTCAAGCACAATGAGGAACTTTCACAAGCGTGTCCGTGCGTATTTGGACTTCTAAATATAACCCAGACCAGTGCACTGTGTCACACCTCACTACACCTTGCCACACCTCCGCGCCCCCGGCGCCATGGCAGAGCACGTGGCGCAGCGCAGGGGCGGGGCCGCGCCCGAGCGTGCGCGACACAGTCGCCTTGCCCAGGTGCAGGCCGACCGCCGCCAGGTTGGCCAGCGCGTCGGCGCTCTTGGGGTCCTTGGCGTACGCGTCGTTGAGCAGCCGCTCCGCGTCCTCCCACTCACCCGCCCGCATCGCGCACGCGGCCGCGCCGTTGTACAGCCGCACGCTCCAGCCGAACTTGTCGCCCAGCTCCGCAAAGATCACGGTCGCCTCCTGCACCTTGGCGCCGCCCTGCGCGCATACGAGACTCCCGCGACTTGGCCGGACGTCTGGCCGGACGATGGCTTGCTGCAACACATACCGCTCCGCGCAGAAGATCTGTGCAGAAACGGGGAGTGAGCGTAAGTAAGGGAGCGTGACACCTCCTGCTCACACGGACAGCATGCAAGCACAGGAGCGCTCCAAGTGCCCTCATGGCAAGGGCGCTTAACTGGCCCTCCACCTATGACTAGGAACGATCAGACACCAGACGCCTAGCACACATGGGTAGGCGTGCCTTTTCTGGCAGCGCCAAGCTTGGGGCGGGGCCACATGGAGTGAGTGCAGGCCCGCTCATGGCCTCAGCTCTGGGAGCCTGGGGTGTGGCATGTCGGGAGGTGCGTGAAGCGGGCGCACCAGGAACAGGTCCACCCAGGCCGTCGCCAGCTGCGTCAGCGTCGCGTCGTCGTCCAACGCTGACATCGCCTGCGCACGGCTCGCGCGGGCTTCAGCCAGCGTGAAACCCGCATGCCCTTGCCGTCTCAGCGCAGGGCGCTCCTGTGCTAGAGGCGGGAACAGTGCGGCTCTGCACTCCAGGCCAAGCCCCGGTTGCCTGCTTGTGAGGCCCGTGTCCATATGCACCGCCACAGCGCAGCTGCGAGCTGCACACTGAGCTACGAAGGAAGGCGCTCCAGCAAGGCAAGAGCTGCCAGTCCTCTCGAGGGGGTATACCTTCAGCTGCTTCTCGGCCTGGTCGGGCCGGTCGATCTGCAGGTAGACCTGGACCGAAAGCGCCATCCTGATCCCAGCCAAACACACGGGTTCAGGCTCGCACCGCGCAATGTTTAAAAAGAGCATAGACAGTTGCTGACCAGGCAACCTAGACGCTCTGCGCAGCCAGTGCGCCCTGCGCGCACGCAGCGCGCCCGGGCCCGCACATCTCCAGATTCAGCCCCGTGTGGCAGGACTTGAGCGCCTCCACATAGTTGCCCTCGTTCGCGTATATCATCCCCGCCACCAGCAGCGTCATGGCATTGCCCGCGCAAGCTGGGTCCGCGATCCACTCTGCCACCGTGGACACGGCCTTCTCCTGCGCGGACCGGCAGCGGAGCCGCTCAAGACACTCTGCGTGCTGGGGTTGCCCCTGAGGCCACCCAGCCTCTCCCTGGTGTCCAAGCGCACAGACAGCACAGAGCGCACAGCTCAGGGCCCTTCACCTTGTCGACTCTGTCGCCCAGGTACTGCGCCAGCAGCTTCACGGCTTGCAAAGCTTGCGCGGAAGACTCGGACACCTCGTTGATCACCAGCTGCGCGCAAGCGGGAGCGGGCGTCAGGGGCCTGAGAGTCTGCCGTGCCGCACCTGCGTTGCTACAGGTGAGCAGCCAAACGAGGCTGCGTCACAGCGTGCCGCTGGTGTCCCAACAAACAGCTGCTGCAGCCCCACGCACTACAGAGCGTGGGAAGCAGGGGGCTGGTGAAGGACCATACATGCGACCATACATGCAGGCTGGTATGTCCTGCGCACCTCGTAGCTCCCGAGCTCGATGTACGAGCGGTAGACGTAGCAGTCGCGCTCCACTTTCTCCTGGTCGGACAGGCCCTCCAGATCGGACGCCTCTGCGATTGCGGACTGGAACGCGCCCAGGTAGAACGCATTCCGCACGGTGAAGAGCAGGTCCGGCTCGGCCATGCTGGATGGCAGGTGCTGTGCACTCCCTGCTGGTAGCGACCCTCAGTGGTTCACTCTGTGTGCGCAGTTCGTGTTGACGCACTGCAGCACAGGAGCGTCAGCACCTCTGTGCAAACCGGTTTTCCTCTGGCTCTCAGTGGCACTAGAGGACTTCTGTGAAGCCTGAGGCCAGTTGCGCATGGAAGACATTTGGCCTTGCAGGGCATTTGCCTGCCAGGGCGTTCACCCTGCACCCTGCTGGCCTCCAAAATATAATTCCACAGCCCAGCAGCTGGGCGCGCAGGGTAGCTCGATTCTTTGGCGAGCACCATGCCTGCCTTGGTGCAAGCGTTCTTGAGAGGTGGCTCATAGTGGAACCTGGAGCAGCTGAGCCCTGCCAAGCATGCTACGCCTGGCCGCCACCGTGCTGCTCCTAGCGGGCCTGCTTTGCGCTGGGGCGGCAGCGCAGACGCTCAGCGTGCATGTGCAGAGCCTGGCTGGCCCCACTTCCGCAATTTGGACAGTGAGCAACCAGAACGGCTCTGTTTCTGTGCAGACTGCGCTCCCAAACTATGCGCTGGGCGCGCTCCAGGAGCACGGCGTAATCAACGATCCTCTGTACAGGCACGCCCGCGGACGGACTGAATACTTCAGTGCATGCTCACGAGCTCGCGAGCGCTCCTTTCCGGTGTGTGATACAGCAGCTCTCCAAACTGCATTGGGTGGAGAAGCGCCGCATAGGACCGTCAGTGATTATGTCACACCGCTGCACAGGAAAGGTGCAGCCTTCTGGGCTGCATGTCTCAGCTGGCAGGGACGCCACAAGTGCAGCAGCCACGAAGCGCAAGGAGTGTGCGCAGGTTTGGGGAACAGGACTTGGAGTGGGTGCGGGGCGAGACATGGAATTTTACCACGTCTTTCGTAGCCGGCAAGGAGCTGCAGGGCCTGGCGCAGGCGCGGAGGCACTGCCTGCCGCTGCTGCAATTATCAGCAGACCGGATTATGTAAACAGAACGAATTGCTTGCCGGTAAAGTGCATGTGTGTACTGTTGCCCTGATACATCCAGCCAAGTATTTAGTACCGCATCCTGGCAACCAGCTCACATACTGTTCGGAGGAGCAGGTCGACCTCGTCGCTGAGGGCGTGGACACGGTCGCAGACATTTATCTAAACGACCACTTCGTCGCGCAGACGCAGAACGCGCATCGGTGAGCGCCCATGCTGCAGCTAACCGTGTTCTCGCAGAGCGCACCAGCAGCAGAACCGCCCGGCACATGCATGCACAGTGCCAGTCCTCAGAGCGTCAACCACTAGCCGTGCGCTGGGCGCCACATGAAGCGCTCTTGTCAGCGCTTCCATTTGCATGCGCCAGGATGCAGCGCGTGCCCATCAAGGCCTACCTCAACGCCGGCAACAACACGCTGACGTTCCGGATCAGCCCAGCAGCAGATGCTGCTCGACAGCGAGCGAAAGAGTACCCGTACAAAGTGCCCTACCTGTGCACGCCCACCGCCCAGCATCCGCCGCTATTCATGCAAATGTGTGTGGCAGGCTGTGTCGCAACTACCAGGTCGTGTGCAGCTCGTGGCAGTGGAAAGCACGTGAGGGCATTCGTGCAGCGGGCTGCTGTTGTGAGCGCATGCCGAAAGGACGCTGTGCGGGCGCTCATTTGTGCTAAGCAGCTTGTCTGGCATGTCTCTGGCGGGCTGTCCACTTTGTGCACAGCAGGATGGCACACGATGTGCTCATGGGCTGTACGCCTGCGGGTGCAGGTCCGAGGTGCAGATTGCGCCCTTCAACTTCCTGCGCAAGCCCGCGTCTGACTTTGGCTGGGACTGGTGCGCTGCGTGCAGTAACCTGCCCAGGCGTGTTGTGCAGGTATTTGCAAATGGCTGCTGGCACAATGAACCAGCACGGCTGCTTAATCGTCTGATGAGAGTAAGAGACATGGCCTTGGTTAGGAAAAAGGGACGCTCAGGCTCGCAGTCTTTGAACTGTGCCACTGCCTACGCGACTGCTGAAGCAGCCGCTTACACTCTTAGGCAGCCCTGCCAGTGCGATGTATAATGTGGCATTGCAGTGATGCAGGGGCCCTGCGTTTGCGCCGGCGGGCATCTACGGGCGGGTACATATCGAGGCCTTCAACGCTGCCTTATTAGAGGGTGCGAGGAGCATGCCCGACCATGACAATGGTTCAACAAAGTGATGAAAGGCCGTTGTGCTCGACTTGGTGCTGCGGTACAGATGCTTGCCCTATGCCATACTAGCTGGCACATGCATGTACCTTAATTGTGATAGTGTTTGTTCCAGGCACCGTTGAACGTATCACACGCTCGTCTGCAGGAGTGACGCTGCAATGGCTGCAATTACATATCAACTTTTGCTGTCGTCCGTGCCCTACAGCAATGCGAGCAACTAGTAAGTAGCATGTGACAGCCAGGCCTGCAGCCGGCCAGGAGGCATGGGTCCTACGATGATTTTTGCAAAAGCTGCAAATGACGTCTGTGGTACGCGTAGGCGTGAGCGCGCGGCAGCAGCAGCAGCCCGACGGGAGCGTGCTTGTGAGTGTGGATGCTGCGATGCGCGGCGCGGTGCCGGGCGAGAATGGCACGCTCGTGGCCTCCTTCCTCAACGACACGACGGGCTGGAACGCGTCAATGCCTGTGCGCGTTGCCGGCGCTGGGGAGCACATCGCCACGCTGCAGGCATGCCCTGCATCGCTTCTATGTACTTGAGCAATTGTGGTGATTTGCATGACAACTTGCACATGGAACTGTGCAGCCAGGGAAACTGTCCAGTTCTCAAGCTGTGGCTGGTGGCAAAACCTTTGCGGCCTCTGCACAGATAGCTCTGAAATTTTGCACATCAAGACTCATTCTTACAGCAAGCGGCCTCGTCACGATCGCTAATGAGTTTAAAAGTTTGGTTGTTTTCTGCAGTACTGGCAGGTGGGTCCGTGGCCTTGGTTGGTATGGCCCATTGTGCGGGCCCAGGCCCCGCAGCTTGCGCCTGACGTACATCAATCTGCAATCTGATGAGCAGACGCTGAACACCCGGCAGATAAAAGTACCGGCAGACCACAAGCTGTGGTGGCCGGCGGGCTACGGCCCCCAGGCGCTCTACGACCTGCAAGTCATGTACACGCCTGCGGATGGGAGCTGGGAGTTCAGCTCAGTACAAGTCCGTGTCGGCTTCCGCAGCATCCGCCTGGTGCAGGTCAGGCCTCCCTGCATCTGCCTGCAGCGCTGTTTGCGTTGCGTGGCTGCACATGCTTGCATGCACTGCAATAATGGCAGCAGCTGGACCCGCTTTTGCGCCTGCGCAATGGTGAGCGAGCTGCTCAGCACTTGTTCGAGCCCAGCTGCATCCCCATTGACCTAGCAGAAATAACAACATGCTGTGCTTGACCCGCGGCTGCCCAGGACGCCATTGAAGGGCAGGCCAACCACACGAGCTTCTTCTTTGAGGTGAATGGCCTGCCCATCTATGCCAAAGGCTCAAACGCCATCCCCATGGACGTCGTGCCCTCGCGCGGCCGCGCACCTGACGCGCTGCGCCGCCTCGTCCGCGACGCCGCATCTGCCAACCAGAACATGCTGCGCGTGTGGGGCGGTACGCAGCTCAGTCTGAATCTGGCGTGGAAGGATTTCGCAGTAGCTGTCACTTACTGCGGTCACGAGACACGCAACAGCTTGCATGCATCCTTTTGTGCAGTGCGACTTCATGCAACACATGATCAGTCGCCAAATGAGTCCCAGTACAGTGTAGGGCCACCGGCTCTGGCACCAAGCCTTTGCCTGTGTAGTGTCTTGCTGTGCGGAGGAAGGTCTCGTGTATCAGTCAGTTGAGCAGAGTTATTGATGTGTGGTGCACCATATTACACAAAGTGGTGCGCCAAGAAGTGCGTTGTGCTGATAGTAATGCAAGAGATTCGCATCAAAGCAGGACATGCAGCTGTTGAGGCAAGGGGTCCTGATGCTGGGCAGCAATGCTTGCGCTCCACGCCAGGTGGTGAGTACTACGCAGATGCGTTCTACGATGCTGCAGATGAGGCAGGCATCCTGGTCTGGCAGGAGGCCATGTTCGCCTGCGCAATGTGCGGTCCTTGAGAGCATCCCATGTACTTGAGCCCCCCCCTTGCCCAAATGTGTCCTATCTTGTCAGCACCACACAGGTGAGTGTGTGCGCAGGGACAGTGCATGGGTCTTCCAGGACTCAGACCCCAGGATGTTGCTCAAGCATTTTGATTGTTATGTGACGCTGCCATGTAGTCAGAGATGTCACTGGACCTCTTGCGGCGCCTGCAGGTACCCGCGGGATGCAGCGTTCCTTGCGGAGGTGCGCAAGGAGATTGCATGGCAGGCGCGCCGGCTGGGCCACCACGCGTGCTTGGCGATCTGGGGTGGCAATAACGAGGTAGAGACCGCCTTTGACTGGTGCGCCTCCTGCAGCTCATAAACAGAGCCCGCGCATCCCCCCATGTGGTCGCTGACCAACACCGCATCAGAGCAGAACAGAACATGCAGGGGTGTGCCATGAGTCTCTGATGTCACGTGGGCCTACAGATGACAAGCTGCCATGCCATTTTAGGCTGATCCTGTGCGCCAATACTGCACACAGTGCCCCTTTGCAACAAGTCAGGGTTGATGCCAGAGCAGGACGATGCGGGTGGGAGTGCGCGGCAACGGGAGGGAAGCGCGCCCAGGTTTGCGCCATCCCGGGGTAACCCCAAGCTGTACGCAGTGGATTACGATGCGGTGTTTGTGCGCACGGTGCGAGAGGCGCTGCTCAGCGTTGACCCCGACGTCATCTTCGTCGACAGCTCTCCCTCGAAGGGCGTGCTTTCCCAGGCGCCGTATGTGAAGAGGTGTGGGCAGTGTTCGAAAGCCCGCATGCATGTCCAGCCAGAGCGCTCCTGCCTCGCGTGCCAATTTGCCGCCACAGCTGCCTTGTCAGCTTAGCCGCAGCGCTGCACGCGATGCCGCCGCTCTACGCCGTGCGTCGGGCACGCTACGCTGTTGCACTTATGTGCGCAAGTGTGCGGTGAGAGTTCTACTGCGTGAAAGGCGTGAGCAGCACATGCACGCATCTGCTTGCCTCTGCGAGTGCGAAGCCACTGCTGGTGGTAACATGCATGCCCTGTGCACTTCACACGCGAGCAAAGGCCTTCCCGCAGGAAGGCCGTGCACATTGCTGGCGACTTACATGGGCATGCATGTGCAGCTGGGAGGACGCGTGGCACCCCGAAAAGGGCGATGTCCACTTCTACGATATGGCGCCTGACCGCGATGCATGGAACCCCGGGCGCGCTCCTGCCTCCTGCTGAGGCGCACCGAGTTTGTGGGCCGGCCAATACCTGTCTTTCTTGTGCAAAGTACGCAACAAGCCAGCCGGTGGTGCATCAGACACGTGCTAACACATGCCATCAGACCACTGTGACTGTGCTGGGCCCAGGCTGTACCCTCACGCAAAGTTTGTCTCCGAGTTTGGCTTCCAGTCGTTTGCTTCGTTCACCGCTTTTGCCAAGCAGAGCGCCCCGGGCGACTGGTCGCGCAACAGCAGCTTGGTCGGCTTCCGGTGCGCGCGTGTTCGCTTGAATGCCACTCAAGCTGAGAGATGCTAATTGAGCTGCCGTGCGGACGGCTTGACAGCCCTGCCTCTCTATGCTTGCCATGGTGCTTGCAGGACAACAGCCCTGCCTTTAAACCTTGCCATGGTGCTTGTAGGGCGAGTGTCAAAGTCAAGTGTACTGAAGACGCTGGACACTAATGCACGCAGGCAGCGCAAGCTGGGCAACACAGAGCTCATGTTGGTCCAGCTCAACAAACACTTCCGGGTGCGCTCATCAGGCTCTGCAACCGACTCCATGCCAATACAAGCACCTACCACATGTGACATATACAATACAAGCCCCACATCACTTTCCCAGCTGTTAATATTGTTCAACTGCGAGCTGCTCCCTCGTCATCACTGGCATTTGCATGGCAGCTTTGGAGCTTCTCAACATGACTCCAGTGCTTGGAGGTTCAATGCACAACGATATTTCGCCCATGCAGAGTGTACTTCAGCCTGAGTCAGCTAGCAAAAGATACTGCAAGAGCGTTGCGTTGGGCGACCAGACTTGGTGAGCGGCTGTGACCTGAAGAAAGAAGTGACCCTAGCGCGCGCCCAGGTGCCGGCTGCCAATGTGACCGAGGGCGCGGCGTCAAGCGACCAGCGGCGCCTGTTCCAGGTGTGGACTTACCAGACGCAGCTATGGCAGGCGCGCGCATACGAAACAGCCATGACCCTTTGGCGCCGCCTCAAGTCCGACGCCGACGCCAGCACAATGGGCATTCTGTGTACGCACTGCTCTCAGCTTGAGTGGCAGGTTGAAGCATTAACACCTGCAGCAAAAGTGTTATGTGTGCATGATGCCGTGACACCGCTCGGATGCTGAGGTGTATGGCTGTATGGCTGCCATTGTGTGGTGACTTGCATGCCAGCAAAGTCCCCACGAGCAACTTTGTTGCACCAAGGGCTGCTCTGTATATCCACTTAGCCACTGCAGCCTTCTCATGACAGCAACTTGCTCATCAGCATTGAGCACGCTCTGTGCTCGGGTATGCAGACTGGCAGCTGAACGACATATGGGCGGTGCGCTTCCGTCTTCCGTGGGTGGAAATCCACTAAGCCAACAGTGAATGGTAACACACGCAGCGCATGTTGAACCAGGAAGGAGTTGCTGTTATTTCTATCAACTCCCACACAAGAGCTTTGGCACTAATGCCCTTCTTTTCAAGGGTACGGCAGAATGTCCACAGCACAGAGGTATCCTCAGCGCACGCAGGGCTTCTCCTGGGCGTCAGTGGACTTCAACGGGCATTGGCGATTGCTGCACTATACCGTTCGCGAGGTGTTCAAGCCGATGCTTGTCTCTGGTGCGTCAACGTCACACTGCTACACGGCCTAGACATGTGTACCACTTGCTGTTACCGTTACTATTACCCCACTACTTGCAGCAAGTGCATGCCTAGCATGTCATCATTACCACGCAGATCGAAGGGGTGGAGCTCGTACAACTACACATCATTCGACATGGTGTACAACATACTGAGAGTGAGCATGCATCAGGCACCTACGACCCCACATCAGGAGTGCTCACAGCGTACATCACCAGCGACGTTCCGGTCCCCTTGTCTGGTAGGTGGCCCATGATAAGTCTTGACCGCAGTCTGTGCGTATTGCATGCTTTTCACAGGCACCCCACGTTCCCATAGCTGCAGGTCCATGCAATCTGCAAACTCTAGTATCAGCCATGGCATGCAAAGATCCAGCTTCTGTTTGTAAGGTGCCCTTTCATCATAGGCAGTGGTTGCACGATGTCATATCTGAAGGCGCACGTGTGCGCTGGGACGGATTTGCTATTTAGAGGGTGCCAAGGTCAGCACGGCACCTGCTGATCCGACTGTGGCACTACAAGCTTAGGCCGCCCTGAGCTTTTTACATTAATGCGTTTGGTGGTGTTGCACCCGGTCGAGTGACATCCGTATTTGAGTATCTTGTGTCCGCGCACCAGGTCACTTGCTGGTTGAAGTGGTGCCCTGGGCGGCGGGTCCAAGCGATGGACCGCCCATCAGCAACGCGTCGGCCTTCAAGCTGCCCGCGCTCGGCAGCGCGCCTGTGTTCAATGCGTCCATCACGTCCTGGCTGGCTGCAGCTGGCGTTACAAACGGTGCTGAGGCCGTTGTCCGGCTGACCGCTGCTGCCGCACCAGCAGCGACCGGTGGCAGCAGCGCTGCTGCAACACCCGCAGCAGCTGCCCAGCGCACCTTCCCAAGGTTGAGCTCTAAGGCGGCTGCGGACTTGGTGATGACCACCAGCGCACAGGCACGGGCCTGGAGTGGAGGGCACCCACACATCAAACACCCTCAACATTTGTTTGCAAGATGCCTGAACAGCTTTTTGCCCCATTCAATCTATGCTTGCCTAGCGACTCCGGTGGTTTCCGTCATGCGCTACCTGTGTGACTTCCAGGCTGCCTTATTTCTACTCAGCTCTTCCTGGACACGCAGGACGCGCTGTACTCCATGCAGACTGTGCTGCTGGGCGAGCTGCGTGCCGCAACTACGCTTGTACCAACGCCAAATGTAACGCTCACGGGCTTTGCCCTCGCTGCGCCTGACACCGTCAGCTTCACTGTGCGCTCTGACGCCGTGGCCAGCTTTGTGGCACTCGAGTCCGACCTGGCGATGGCCAGCGGCGCGCCCGCCGGCTACTTTAGCGCAAATCTCTTCCTGCAGGCGCGCCTTTGCATGAGAACATAAAACGAGCTGCTTGACTGTACCAGCTCGCACTGCTGACTGGCAACCTTTGCAGGACACACCTGCCTGCTGTTTCTTGTGGTGTACTTCTGCAGGCGACACCACCATGGGCCAAGTGTGAAAAGGGGAGCAGTAGCTTGGTGCTGGTCACAAGCAGCATGTGGGTGAAACCATGCATTCTGCCAGACCGTGCTGGCACTCAATTGTTTGTCAGAAAGGAGGCCCTGCTGCTGTACACAACAAGGATTGCCTTCTCATGCGCCTGCATGCAGAGTCGAAGTTAGTCCTGAACGTTCACGCGAAGTCGCGCGCTTACTTGGCTGTATGGAGGATGGGAGATGCTATCACATGCTGCGCACGAGGCCTCAGCGGACGTGCCAGGCGGGTAACGGCTGTGTGCGCTTGCGCAGCTGCCCTGGGAGCCAAGGCAGGTCAACTACACTGCACGAGAGCCCTTCCCAGACGGCACTACAGCAGCCGGGCGTGTGGCGGACTCGCTCTCCGTGCTGAGCCTGGGCGACATGCACACCGTCAATTCAACAGACAACACTCAGTAGCCCCGGAGATGTCGCCCTTCAGTGGTAATATAATATAGCATCAGGCATGCTTGGCAAAGGTGCTGTGTTTTGAGTCTCCCTGCTTGCAGACACTGCTCTGCGTCGCCTTTGGCCATTATTGGTCTGAATGACAGGGCATGCATGCACATGAGTGGCGGTTTCCACAAGCTGGCCGTGCGCGGCGCCTGTTTTGCCTTGGGACATCCTTACATTGTAGCAAGTAAAGAGCTTGGGATGCTGTGGGTAGCGAAATCGTGGCGAGCAAACAAGATCTTATTATGCAACAGCTCGCCCACGGCTGTTGTCGGCTCAAAAAATGGCAAGAAAGGGTTTTTGGATCAGACTTTGGTCCCAATGTAACATCTTCACGGCTGCTTTTCGGACCCTCAAACTTGGCATGCAGCTTTGCAACGGTCTGTAAAGGCGTGTTTCAAGGTTCAAATGTTATTTGCACCGCGCCATGGTCACGTCAGGACCCACCAGCATGGCAGGGGTTCTCATGCGCACTGTTGGTTGCCAGTCCTGTGCGGCCGTCCGTCTGTGCGGTGCAGGGGCCGCAGCAACACAATGCGCAGTCTGCGGCGCCTAGGACGCACATTCATTGTCACGCAGCCGTATGGTCCAACACCGTGCGCGAGAGCTGTCTATGTTTTCTGTGGTAGGGCCTCTTTAGCTCCGTGCAGCACGGCGTGTCGGATCGCCCCTGGCGGAGGGTGAGCAGGCACAGTCCGCGCGCTTGCCACGTGCGGGGAGGCTCTATGCGCTGTTATAGAGGGCCATATGCTGCATATACTACTCGCGTCCGCGGCCAGGAGCGGATGCAAAACCGCGCAAGGTGTACTTGGTGGTTCCAGTTGCAATGGCAAGGGCCGTCAGGAAGTTCTCTGTGCCCATGCGGCTTTCCGGACGACCCTCGCCATCATCCAGGGCGTTGGTGTGCGGGCAGTGGCACTTGTTGCAGAGCAGGCAGCGCATGTGCAAACGTGGGGTCGTACCCGGTCACCAGGCCCCACGAGCTGTCAGCCAGCCTGACTGCCAGCATGGGCTTGCCGCACACGCTGGTGCAAGTAGTCAGCACGTCGTCTTCGCTGTGTCCGGGCGACTTGGGCGCCCCAGCAGCGTCACGGTGTAGTAACCCAAGCACGCAAAAGGCTGAGAGCGCAGCTATCACGAATGCAGGTGGTCCAGAATGCCGTGGCCATGGAGGCCCTGTACCAGCTGCATGGAGTACCGTTGCTGGCGCCCACAACGGTGCGGAGCATGGAGGAGGCAGCCAGCCCAGGAGGCAATGCAGGCGTGCCTGGACGTGATGCAGGGCCACCGCATGCACCAGCAACGCAGCACCGGCACAGAACAGTGCTGGCCCACGTGGTAGCATGGCTAGCTACCACGCCGGATAACCCATTGCCGCCCAGCCCTGGCTGCGCGCCTGCTGCTGCGTCGAACGTCAGCAAGATGGCCCGCAGAGCGGCCCCTGCGCGGTGCAGGCCCCCGCGTGGTGTCGCTGGCCGCTGCCAGCAGTCCTGCTTCGCAGATAGGCTCAGCACAAAAAGCTCCCTTGCGCCAGGCTGCCATGACCGCGAAGCCAGCCCCATCCCCGGCCTGGCCCCAGCCCTCCGCGCACCCATGCATCCTTCGGGTTCCGGGCAGTACATTGCTTGCGGGCGTTCAAAGTGGGCGTCCAGGGACGGCGCAAAGCGCGCGCGAGAGCGGGACTGCGGCCCAATGCCTCCCTGCTGTAGCGTGGCCGGATCCCACATGCCCACGCGGCCCATGCGATCAAACTCTATGGCCAATTGCGAAATGCACTGCTCCAGTGAGCCTGGGGCGCACACCAGGTTCCCGGCTGCCCCCAGAATTCTACGTGCGGCCGCGGCGCGTGCGGTGCGGGTCCTGCGCCGAGCGGCCAGGAGGGCCCGGCCGCGTGGGTGCGCGCGTTCTGCACGGGCGACCTGGGCTGCGTGATGCGGCATCCTCGTGCTGCGCGGGCGCGCCGACCTGCAGGGTGCGGCGCACTATTTTTGGCCACCAAGACGTTGTGGCGTCAGGGCCGGACCATGCCACCAGCACCGTGGTACGCGGGGGCGTGTCAGCTGTGCAGAGAGTGCACTGATGTGAGGTAGAATACTGGGCGTGCTCTGCCTGGCCGCATGCATGCTCTGCGCGCCTGTCACGCACGCTCCATCGTGGTGGGAGGCAGCGCAGAGGTGCTGCACGGGCCGCGTCCGCTCAGTACACCAGCGGTGCGCATTCGCAGGCGCCTGCGAACGTGCGCCACAGACGCCCCGCACCCTGGCGCTGTGAGGCCCCCGGGGTGCAGCCCTAGCCCTAAGCGCAACCCCAGCCAGATGCACGCGCAGGATAGCGTCTAGGGTTAGGGCTGCGGCAGGTCCCAGGCTGGAGACGCCCCGCCTGGAGCCCGCCGCCGACTTCTTTGCGGTCGGCAGCAACTCGCCGCGGCGGCCGCGGCGGCCGCGCTCGGCGTTGGTGTCCGCCAGGTGGCCGCCCCGTCGCTCGTGTGCCGCCGCAGTGTTCGCAGCGCTCGCTCTGCCCTCGGACAGTGGGTCGGTGCATGCCCGGAGCAGACATCCAAACTACCCGACATAGGCAGTTGGTTCCCAGTCCTGCATGACTCTGCTGGCAGGCTGACATGGCTCCGGCAAGCGCCTCACTTGCCTCAACCCTCTGCTGCACCGCCGCGCCCCCATCGCAAGCTCCCCAAGAGGCCAAACATGGGGAAGGCGTGCGGGGCGCGCCAGTTATGGCCTTCAACGTCGGCGCCGGCTGGTGACTGCGCTGGCGGCGCGCGATAATGCCGGGCGGGCCAAGGACGCCCAGGGCCGAGACACCGAGGGGCTGGGCGCGGCACGGAGGGCGCTCCGTCCGAGGCTGGCCCGCGAGCCCGACGCTGCAGCTGTGGCCGCCGCGATGTCGGCCTGTCTCGCGTGCCTGCCGGCCGCACGTCCAGAACCCGCCGTGGCGCCCGCCGGCCTGCCGGCGCTGCGCGTGCCGCCGGCTTCCGCAGCGCCCCAGGCCAGCGGCGCGCTTGCAAGACCTGCGGGCGCCTCTGCCGGCTACGTGCGCCGCCCCCGCCAGACCCTACGCTTGGGGACATCAAGCTGCGCAGCGGGGCCGATCGCGTGGTGCCCGGGCACGCAGTCCACGCCGCGCGAAAGCCCGGCCGTGCCCGCCGCCCGCCCGCCCCCCCTAACCCCCCCACCCTATGACGTATCCTGTGAGGCAGGCTCAGGTGTGCGCCAAGGCGAGCAGGGCGGGGAGGACACGGCGCGCGCCGGCGGCTGGGAGCGGCAGCGGTGCGGCGACCTCGGTGCAGCTTGGCAAACGGGGGGCGATTGGGGAAACGGGCACCTGTTGCCGCTGCGTGGCTGCGCATGCGCCGCGCGCCAGGGGCGCGCCCCAACCGCACACGCCCTCCAGGCGCGCGGCTTGTCGGCGCCCAGTGCTGAGACGGGGCGCCCGAAGAGGCCGCGCCGGCTGGCTGGCCGCCCTGTTGTGTGCGGCGGAACGACCCACGCTTACTTTCGCGCCCGCGCATGGACGACCGCCAGCTTCGAGGGCGAGCAAGTGCACCCGCAGGCAGAGTCTTCACTACATCGGGTTGGGAAAGGGCTATCCGCCCTATGCGCAGCACTGCTCGCCGGCTCAGGGAGGCCGGTGGCCTGACAAATGCACGAAAGTGGCCCGCTGACGTGTCCGCGCGAACGCAGGCGCGCTGGCGGCGTTGCACGCGCTCAGCGCCGCGTGCTCCGCGGCCGTGGCGTTTGACGCGCCGCGCGGCCGCGCCCGTGTCGGCACGCTCGACGGCGCCGTGGACGCGCTGGACGCGCTCCTGCACGCGGGTAGGCGTTTGCGCCCAAGCTGCCAGTCTGCCCGTGGCTGGGGCACAGGAGTGAGGGCGCTGCCCTGCCTCGCTCTGACATGCGGAGGCACGCACTGAGTCCAGGAGGCCATGCAGGCTTATGGCGCCTGCTGTGCGCGGCAGTCAGAGGGTTGGAGCTGGTGCTTGAGCTGGGTGCATGGGGGCAGGCAGTGGACCTGTCGAGCGTGTACTTTCTGTGGCAATCAGGCGCAATACTGCACCGGTGCTATTGGATCTGAAGGGCGCGCTCAGGCAGCGAGCGCCAGCGCGGGCCCGGAAAGAGCTGAGGTGCAGCTGCGGGAGGCGTGGCGCTGCACCGCCACTGCCGCGGTGTTAGCTGCGCCGGCAGCGGTGCCCGGCAGCGGCTCCGATGTGCTGGCGGGCGTGGAGGGCATGCTCCAGGCCTTGTCATTTCACGGTGCAGCCCCGCAGCTAGGAAAGGGTACCCAGGTCCACAGCCAACCTCAGAAAGTGCACCAAGCTTTTAAGCCGGGCGAGGCGGGACCCGCACCCACGCCGCCGGCCTGCTCACTGTCGCAACCTTCGGGTGCTTTGCATGGCCACGGAGCGCGCTGGCTCCCAATCTTGTCAGGTACTATATCAGGCACCACACTTGCGCTCTACTGCAGAATAACGAACATGTCGGTCCTGTCCAGGGCACACTCGCGTAGGTTAACAGCAGTCTGCACGTTCACACACACACACGCACGCCCACATCCATAGCAGCGCACGTTCTGGCAGTTCTTTGCTGCTCCCAAAAACGGTATTTTTCGGTTCCCAGAAAAATACAAATGGGCTTTTTCGGCACGAATTTCGGTCCTCAATCAATTTCTTCACGGCTGCGTTTCGGACCCTCAAACTTGGCATGCAGCTTTGCAATGGTTTGCACAGGCGTATTTTGAGGTTGAAATGTTGTTGAGCAGCGCCATGCAGGGCGCACCAGCACGGCAGTCTTGTCATGCGCACTTTGATGTGCACGTGGGTGTCTTGTCCGGTGCAATGGCCGCAGCAGTGCCTCCGCATTTATATAGGGTGAGGGCTGCACCACAGCCTGCTGCACCACAGCCTGCTGCCGCGCCTGCCGCGGCCGGGCCCAGCCGTGGGCTCGCCCGCCCCACGCCCTCCACGTGCGCCGCTCCCACCAGGAGTGCACCCATGCGCATGTGCTGTGTGCCTTGTGCCTAGACCAGGCAGGTAGCGTCACGCGCAGGATGTCATGCTGTGTTGCGCACTGGCGAGTCTGCCGCGGCTGGCCTGCTGGAGCGGCAGTGCTGGCGCGTGCTCAACAGGTGCATCCGGCAGGTCGGTGCCCGCGCGCCCTGACCATAGTGTGACTCGTGCCATGTCTCTAGCTCTTGCACACACAGCAGGCATGGCTGGTCGGCACTCACAGCACGCTAACCAGCCTGATGACCCCTAGAAGTTTGTGCGCTCCCGAGTCAGGCAGCAACAAATAACAGCCCGTAGAAGAGATGGTGTTAAGAGGCGCAAGGTGGGAAAGAACGTAACGGATTTATTGAGATCGTGGTGGGGAAGTAGTCACATGCTCCATTCCTGTTCTGACAACGAATGCAGTCAATGCGTGACTCGTTATGTACCAGAGCCATGGCACTACGTGTGGCTGTGTCCTCGTACGCCTGTCGGTGGCAAGGCCTAGGCAGCCGGTCTGTCTAGTCCGTGTCATCTCCCCACCAAGTCCCAGCGTCCTCGCGCTATGCTGTCCTGCTGCCTAACTTTGCAGAGCCGCCTTTAGAAGTGGGCAAAGGGGTCTTCACAGATACATTCCTTTCCCCACAACAGACTTGGTGCCGCACCACGTGCCATGGTCAGGACTGAGTAAGGGTAGAAACACAGGGCAGGGCAGAGCAGGGCAAGTAACTCAAATATGTGAAACTGTGACAGACACCCCACGCGCGCACAGTGGATGAGCACGCCACTGCCTGATGGCAGACGTGCGCCCTGGGCGCAAGAAATGGTGCAATGTCAGACCGCGGCCTGTATATCAAACGCTGTGTGAAATCAAACCATGGAATGCTCCCCAGCTCCTTCGGAGACATAGCACGGGAGTCAGCACGGGACCAAGCTGGAAAGTCCATGTTCTTGCAGTCAATTTATATGCGACATGTGTCGTTAAACCTGTTGTGCGTGCTGCAGCCCCTGCATCCTTCTCTTGCTTTGGGAGGTCGCAAGCATTCCGTTGTGACCAGCCTTGCTGCGTTTGAACACATTCATGACAGCCACTTTGCCATGGCCGTTCTCCCCTCATGGGCTTGTACATCACTGTGATGCACCACTGCACTGCAAGCCCATGTCGTGCTCAAGCAGCGGCGCAACCTCCTTTGTGTCTGGGACAATATCTAGGACAACCCTGTAATAAATGCCGCCGTTTTGCGCACCCACTTGGACCCAAAAAAACGACAGAACTAAACCAACAAGTGACACATGCAGGCTACGTACAGGTGTGGCATCTAGCATGGGCTAGTCTAGCCTGTGTTCATTTAACATCTTGATATCGACCTGTAGCCCTCTGGTACTCCAGGGTGCAGTCGCCTGCATGATAGCACAAGTGTGTGAGTCTCATGCAGTCGCTTCGTGATGGATAGGATGGCGGTAATTGAGCAACGCTGGTGAGGCAACTAAACAAAGTCATGCACACTCACGATGGCATGCCACTCATCGCCAAGAGTCAAAATGCGCCCACACCGAAATGCACCACAATGGGCCACACACCAATGGTGCCCGCGGCCTTGTTCCGCACTTTCCGAATCAGCACCTGAACCTGCATATCAGCGCTGACTCTGTTAGAAGTGTGTGCTGCATGCAGGTGCAACATCCGCACCAGGGTGAACGCCACCAGCCATGCACACACCTCATTCAGGTTGCCCTTCTCGGGATCGCGGTTGCGGTGGATGACTATGCCATTGTCTGCCTTGTTGATGAAGTGCGCGCTGCCGCTGATGTCATACAAGTTGGGCGGCTCGCCCTTCCACTCGCGCAGCTGCCGCGGGTGCGCTACAAACCACACGTGCACATCGTAGTACTGAGCAAAGCGCTTGATCTTGGTGAGCATCTGGCTGACATACTCAGTCTCGGTCATCTGCACCGGCCGCTGATGGTCCAACTCGTTGTACGGATCGATGACCAAGCCGCGGATGCCATACCTAGCGGACAGCAAGCTCTGGCTTAGCACATGACAGGGCACGCACCACCAGGCAATGCACAGGGACGACTATCACGACTGTGGGTGTCTGAGGTACTGCGGCCTGTGCCAACTGTGGCACGCCGTGCGCCCACTTTGTATGTAAACCAAGTTCGGCCGCACCGAAGCACAGCCGCGCGCGCGACGTCCAGCACAAAGTCCACAGACGGCAGCTCGTCATCCTGTACTCACCACGGCGTGTAAAAATAAACGTTGCCGAGCATGCAGTGCCATAGCCCTGTGCAGCCCAGCTGCATGCCGCACCTCGTAGCGAATCACATGAAAGCGCTGGTCCAGCCAAGCAAGGCCCGCGTCCACGGCTTCCGGATCCATGCGCTGGAAGTCGCCGGCGTACTGCGCCGCGAAGAAGGGCTTGCGCACGTGCTTTTCCAGCAGCTGCCTGGCATGGTCCCTCACCTGCGTCGCTCGCCCCCTGCAGTGCTTAATGCGGGTTGCTCGAGGGGGGTGCATGCCTGCTCGGGCATGTCTGGGACACCATGCTGCTGGCAGAACTCCGTGGTAACCGTGGTGCCAGGCGAGAGCAGCGAGCGCGCCTTCTTTTCCATGGAGCACATGGCAAAGCTCCAGCCCCACTGCTCCGCCAGGTTGCAGAGCAGCGCGTCGATCCACTCTGACTTGCCGGAGTTGGGCACGCCGGTGACGATGCTCAGCTCCCCAGGGACCACCTAATCAGAAAGCGTGCGGTCGGTACCAGGAGGGTCAAGGCAGCACGCTACGTGAGCAAACGTGCCGCACTCTGTAGAACGGATCCAAGCCCTTCCAGCCAGTCGACACGCCCTGCTCCTGGGAGTCCCGCTCCGTGTAGGCAGCCCAGATGTCCTCGAAGAAGTCTGACATCCTGCGCTCCCAGGCGCAGCGGCTTGCACCTGCACCAAACGCGGCAGGTACGCCCAGACAGGCAGCAAACGGCGCGCGACTCACTTGAACAGCCCGCGTATGGGGTAGGGCTCCGCTGCTGCGACAAGACGGTACAGCTCCTCTGCTCCGTCCTTCATCAGCACCTCATTGGCGTCCTTGCGACACGTGCCAGCCTGGCCGGCCTGCCCGTCAGCCTCGTCAGCCTCGTCAGGCGCAGGCCAGCGCACGCGCCAGCACCTATCCCGCCCCAGCCGCCGCGCCAATTCCTCCGCGAGCGCCTGGCCGGGCGCGTCATTGTCGGTGGCAAGGATGATGCGGGCGGCCTGGTCGAGCACCGCGCGGCAGTTCCAGAGGTAGGCGAATTTCGTCTCTTCCTCGGGGGGCGGCAGCGCCCCTTCCTTCACGCTGGCGGCCGCCGCGCGGCGCGGGTCAGCGCCGCGCCCGCAGGGAGACCCATGACAAGGCATGCATCCAGGTGCTGAGGGACAGGCTGAGGGTACCTGGGAGGGGCGCCGTCTGGCACGCTGACGACGTGGCGAAAGCCGGCCTCCTCCAGCGCAAGCTTGTCCATCTCGCCCTCCACGACGATGATCTCTGAGGCGCCGATGCAGTCGTCCAAGCCAAACAGCACCTTCTCCGCCTTTGGCACCTGGGAGAACTCCTTGTCGAGGCTGCGGTACTTGACGTTCACCAGCTCGCGGTTGCGGAAGTACGGGAACGCTGCAGGCGCCCGCGCCAGCGCGCGGTCACGGCCTGCCGTGCGCACAGCGCGGCATGCACAGCGGCCAGCTGGCTGGCCGCCGGGGGCGCAGCGCGTGCACACCGATCATGTCGACGTATCGCTCGCGCTTGTGCGACCAGCGGCGCTCCTGCTGCACCAGGTTCCGCTCCACGACGGCCGGGCTGATGCCCCGCTGTGCGAAGAAGCTCAGCAGCTCCGGCGACAGGGGCTCCAGTTTGGCCGTCGGCTTTGCAGGCGGCTCCACACGCTTGCCGCGCGCCTTGCCGCGCGCCGAGCCTGGCGCGGGGCACGCACTGTCTGGCACGGCACCGCAGCCTGGCCGTGCAGCACAGACCGGCCTGCCTGCAGCCGGCTGGAGGGGCCGCGCCTGCCCTCAGCTGCGTGTTGGCGTGCTCGCCGAGGCCGCTCTTCACGCTCCAGTTGCAGGTCGCCCTGAAGCACCTGGCGCTCATGTGCCGCCCGTCCTCGCTGATGATGACTGACAGGCTCTTCTCCGACGTAGACCCTCCCTGGCACTTCGGGCAGGTGCCGCGGTGCTGCCCCGCTCTGTAGTCGCGGAGCAAGATGTTGTGCGACTGCAGCAGCTCCCGCATCGTCTCATTGCTGCCCTCTGGTGTCGCTTGCACCCGCGCAGGAGGCTGCGCAGCTGCTTCGGGCGAGGCTGCGCTCTGGGGCGCAGCATCCTCCGCGCGGTGCCTGGCGGGCAGGCCGCCCGACGCAAAGCTGCCCGGCTGTCCCAGGTGGCCCTTGAAGTTGGCTGCGCTCTGCAGCAACTGCTTCTCCCGCCGCGGGTCAGCACCCGACGCTTCTGTGCCCTCTCCCCGTCCTGAACGCGCATCAGTCGGTGACTCTACGCACACGCTGTCCGCTGCACAAACCATGGTACAAGCAGAAGCAAAAGGGCACAAGCGCACCCACAGCCGGAGTGCCAGGCCCAGTTGCGCCGCTCGCGACCCGGCTCTGTGCTGAGGCCTGCGCGTTCCTGGCCTGCTGCAGGCACTGGCTGACACGGTTGGGCGGCGCGTCAGGCAACGTCTGGCAGCCGAGAGAGCGCAGATGGAGCCAGGCGGGCGTGGCAGCTCCGCGCATGCAGCAGGCGGCCTTGGGGCGCTTGTCTGCTCCGGTAGTGGGGTGACAGCGTGGAAACAGGGGGCTAGGCATGCGGCTATTCGCTTGAGCGCTGTGCCCGCCATGCACAGTGGGTATACAGGCGTTCCATCCGGGGTTGGGCGTGCAGGTTCAAGGGTCTGGGTCGGGGCAGTGGGAGATGGTGTCTGTCTTTGACGCCTGATTCGGTTCCGCACGCTGGCCAGAGGCCCTGTGCAAGCTCTAGCCGAATTAATGCAGACACTGTGCTCTCAGCGTCCTGAAGCTCGATCGGGCTTGCACAGAGCCAGCAGCACGTCACTTGCCTCAGATGGGGTTTGCAATCCATGCATTGTCCGACTCCAGGCTCCTGCGGGCCCCCTGGAACATGGGCAGCTGGCCGCTCTCGTCCAGCGTTGGCAGCGCGCACTCGGGGTCTGTGTGCAGCCGGTGCATGCACGCCAGGCCATCCTCGTCCCGCCTGCTTGGCTCCTCGCAGGCGCCGTCCTCGCAGCACAGCGTGCTCGTGCGCCATTCGCGGTCCTGGAAGTCCCTCACGGAGTGGTCCCACTGGAAGGCGATCAGCGACGCGTCGCAGAAGCGCTTGTAGCAGAGCCGCCGGTCGTCAAAGTGCGAAACGTTGAAGGCCTTCATGAGCCAGCCGGTCATGATGTCTGCGCCACGGCACACACGCCGGTCAGCCCGCCAGCGGCGGCAGCAGCACAAGCAGCGGCTGCGGCCCCGATGGCGCCGGGCGCGCACCTTCGTTCGGGCCGCCCATGCGCACAGTCAGGCCGGACCGCGCTATGCCGTCGATGACGGGGCCGGGCAGGACGTAGAACGGGCCCTCCGCATAGTAGCTGGCGTCACCCTCCAGCAGCTCGTGGTGCGGGTCATACCAGCGGTGCGTGCGCAGCCGCAGGCGGTTCTCGCTGTTGTCCCTGACCTTGAAGCAGCCGACGTACTCTGCGCGACCGGGCACGTGAGCGGCCGCCGGGCGCGCCGCGGTGTGCTGGGGGAGGCCGCGCGGCGGGCCGCGCACCGGCGCCCATGGCCTGCCACTGCCCCAGCGCCACGGCGAGCCGGTCCAGGCGGACATAGCTGTCGTCGTCCACCTTGACGACATACCGCGCGCTGAACTGCGCCGCCACGACTTCCCAGAACGCGACGGTCTTGAACGTGAGCGTCTTGTACGTGTCCTGCGCGCTCGGGGCGCTGCTCGCCCGCGAGCGCAGCCCCCGCCCGCGCGCGCAGTGGGCCTGAATGGGGCCCACCTTGCCCGGGATGCGCAGGAGGGGCCCAAAGGCCTCCTCCTCCTCCTGCACCTCCTGCTCGAGCTCCGCGGGAGGCTCGCCAATGGCAAAGCGCAGCACCATGCCCGTCTCCTTCTGCAGCCTGCACGCCCCCGTCGCTGCCGTCGCTGCGCCGCGGAACCTCTGGCGAGCATGCAAGGCTGCAGCGCAGGCGCGGGCGTGCCTGGCCATCTCCTCTGCGTTGCGGGGAAACCAGGTCTGCCTGGCGTGCTGCCTCCTGTGCTTGTACTTTGCGTCAAACCCGGTCTGCGCGCAGCGGGGTGTCGCCAGGGGTCACGCACGGGCATGGCCGCAGCAGGCTCGCGCGGGTATGCAGTGGCAGCCGCCAGCGCGCGCAGCTGCTGCGCACCATCACGGCGACCAGCGCGAAGGCCTCCTGCCGCTGCGCAGGCTGGCTGTCCTTGCGGGGCAGGGCGCGGGCGAGCGCATCGGCCTGTCGGGCCAGCACCAGAACGACGACCGCCACGGCCCAGCTTGCGCGCCCCGGCGCCATGCTGGCTGCGCCTGCTGGTGCTCGGCGCGGGCGGCGGCGCTCCGCGCGCTCACGTGTGGCAGGGCCCCGCAGCGCACAGCTGACTGCTCACGCACCCTCGCACACCCGTCGCGAGGGGCGCGCTGCCAACGCGCAGGGGGACACTGTACTACGCTTCTGCGCGAGTGCCGACACGAGCGTACCCTGAGGGCCTGAAGAACCTAAGGACCTGGCCTTCATCATCCGCGAGTGTGGCTGCTGGCCCACCAGCAGTCCGGGGCGAGGAAGGAGGTATGCCCCCGTTAGCCGGCGGGCTGTGCCAGGGTGCGGCTGCGGCAGTCAGCAGGCGCGGCCAGGGCATGCAGTTCTGCACGGGGCCCTGCCTGCGGCAAGGTGGGCGCACCCGCCCCGCAGGGCCGCATTGCCGCCCCGCACCTGCCCGACCTTTGCAGGGCGGCGCCGACGCTGAGAGGGCCGCCGCACCAGGTGCTGGCGGCTTCTTCGTATACGCAAAGCAGGCCTCGCGGAAGGAGCGGACGCAGAAGCGGCATAAGAGCATCCGGGGCAAGGTGCGCTCCGGCCCCGGCGTGGGCCGCGCGGTGAGGCACCCGGGCGCGGCGACCCACTGACACCGCGCGTGTGTGGGCGCAGGTGGAGGGCCGGCCAGAGCGCCCGCGGCTAGCCGTCTACCGCTCGAACAACCACATCTATGCGCAGGTGCGGTAGCGCCTGACCCCGTGCAGCAGGAGAGCGGGCGCGGTGAGCCCCCGTGTGGATGAGGAGTGCCTGCGGTCCAGGTGATCGACGACCAGGTGGGCAACACGCTGGCGGCGGCCTCCACGCTGACTGCAGAGATAAGGGCAAAGCTCAACGGGGGGGGCGGCGCCAACAAGGTGGTTGCCTGGCCCCTTTCTGCCGAACGGTCCACCTGCGCCGCGGTGGCGTGGGCACGCCTGCCGCACGCTTGCCAAAGGTCCACTGTTCGCTGCGCTTACAGGACGCTGCAGAGCTGGTGGGGCAGCGCATTGCGGAGCTCTGTCTTGCAAAGGACATCAGCAACGTGTCCTTCGACCGGGGCGGCAACATCTACCACGGCAGGGTGAAGGTGCGGACTGCCGCACACTCCTGACACACAGCGTAATTGCAGCCACCGTGGAATAGCTCTGCAGGCGCGTCTTGCTGAGGGTGCACCGGCACGCTGCAGGCGCTTGCAGACGCCGCACGGCAGCAGGGCCTCTCCTTCTAGGATGCAGCCTGCCCGGCATGCGCACCGGACGGCTTGACGAGCTCCCCGAGATGCGCAGCCATTTGTCTTGCAGCTTGAGGGCAGATTGACGAGGCGGGTGAGGGGCTTCCCGCTCAATTACGAGCAGTCTCATGTTCATACCATGTATGCAACAGCGAGAGTTGAGATCTGCCAGCCAGCATGGCTCTGTGTGGGGCTGCTGCCCTGCCGGTGCGGTGACCTTGGAACCCAAGGCTTGGGTGGGTGAGCATGCACGTGTGCAAGGGACCAGCGTAGATCAGACTCTGGAGCGCGCATCGCACAGGACAGTGAAGGAAGTACGATTGGCCTGCTGCTTGAGATTTGTTCTCGCTGAGCCGTATGACCTCTGTTGAGCGGCCTGGCGTGCGTGAGGGATACGCGCTGTGCTGGCAGCAGGAGAAAGACGCTGTACCGTGTAACCTGCAGCAGAAGCAGCACTGCTCCGCGTTACGACAGCATTGACCCGCCCGTGCACAGGCCCATGGCCAGCGCAGCCTCCTCCTCCGCCTTCTCCTTCTCCTTTGTGAGCAGCGCCCGCAGCTTCCGCTCGATGTCCAGCTGCACCGCTTCACCCCCCAAGTCATGGGTGCACCATGCGTCCGCCTGTCGCCGCATGCTGCGTGTGCATGCGCAGCGGCGCACCACAACCCGGGGCAATGGCATGCCCAGCAGGGGCGCGGAAGGCAGCCAGCGTCGGACCCGCGCTCGTGCTGAAGGCTCGTGGCGCGCACCTCCTCGCGCAGCACCAGGAGAGTCTGCTCCTTGTCCAGCAGCTCTTGCTGCTTCGCGATCAGCACCAGCTCTTTCTCCGCCAGCTCCGCACGTATCTCCTCCAGCTCCCGTATGCGTCCCCGCTTGCGCCGCCGCTGCTTGCGCCGCTCGTCCTCGTCCTGGCGCCTGGCTGCCTCGGCCGCGTCGCCCGCAGCCTGCCCCGGCTCGCCAGCCGAGGCAGGGGCCTGGGCGGGCGCGGGACCGGGCGCCTGGGCGGCGGCCTGGCCAGGGCCGCCGTCCCCAGCCGTCCCGTTTCGCACTGCATCGGCAGCTCGGCCTTCCGCGCCAGGCGGCGAGGCGCCGGGGGCAGCGGGCCCCGACTGCGCGGCCCCGCGGCTGCCCGCTGGCGCTTCCGGCGGCCCGGGCGCACTCTCAAACACCAGCGGTGCCGGCGCGGCCCTTGCCTCCTCCCGCCCACCTTCTGCGAGCGCTTCGCCAGGCGGGGCAGCGGGCGGGCCTGCGAGAGCCGCACAGGTCGTCACGCGCGCCGCGGCAGTGCCGCAGGCGGGCCTGATCAAGGTCGGAGCGCACGCACTTGCAGGCGCCTCAGCGCTGCTGCCAGCGCCTGTCACAGCATTGTCCTCCTCGCCGGCAGAGGCTTGCCGCGCTTGGGTGCCCACCACAGACACGCACAGTCCTGCGCACGACCACGGTGGTCACTATCCGGCCGCCGCTCCGTTGCCACCCCTGGCACGCCACAGCTGGGCATTCTGCGCCACGCGTCAGTACGTGCCGAGCAGGCCAGCCGTCACGCCTCGCCGCGAAGCCGATGCTGTTACAACGGCGCCCTGCCTGCGCCCGCCTGTTGAGCCAAGGCTGCGCTGTGTCTCGCAGCCAGCCCAGCTCGGGCGCTGGGCAGACAGCACGGCTGGACACGCGGCTGGACACCTGCACGGCCTGGGCGCTGGTGGCCTCGTGGCCTGTCCGCTGCCAAGCATTCAGCGTGCCCCGCGCGCCTCAGGCTATGCTGTGCCAAGCATCTCCAATGCGGTGCTCGTGTTCATGGTGCGTTAAAGGCTATCCCATCAATTCCCGATTGGTAGACCTCTGCTTTCCGGGTAGCCACCGGTGCCGGCATGTGTCCAGTGGTGGTGACTTGAGACCATGCATGCGAGTCCAAACAGAGTCTGTCTAGCTAGCTAGACTAATCTCTATAGACGAACCTGTCCCATATGCATATGCCCAGGCGCATCAACAGACTGCTGTGACCAGCACCGCACAGGATGGCGAGTGACATGCGACCAGAGCCAGAGGACAGTGACAGCGACGCCGAAGCCTTTGTGGCAGATGACGAGGGCGTGCTGGGCGAGGGCGACCACGTTGTCGCAGATTACGGCGACTCGGACGGTGCGCGGCGCACCTGGCCCGGCCAGGCTCTCAAGGCGGAGATGATTGATGCTGCTCTCGTGCATCATGTGAGCAGCCGAGGGCTACGAGAGCGAGGGTGCTGAGGAAGACGCGGGCGATGAGCAGCCGGAGCCGGTGGAACAGGCCGTGCAGGTGTTCCGCCAGCACACAGGTCCGCCCTTGCGCCGATACTGCCGCAGCCGCACTCCGCAAGGGCGCTAGGCAGCCCTACCTGAACCGTGCCCGCTCGGGCTCCCGCAGACGCGGTGTTCGCGGTTGCCTGGAACTCTGCTCGAGGAGACCAGGTTGCCACCGGCGGCGGCGACGACAGGGCCTTCCTGTGGCAGGTGCGGCACGCGGCGCCCGTGCGCGCCGTCCATTCCGAGGTGGGCCCCTGGTTGAAGAGGGTGCGAGGTGCCTGGGCGCAGGTGACTGCAGAAGAACAAAGCGCTGCAGCAACAGAGCTGACAGGTCACAGCGACTCGGTGCGTTCAGCGAGGTGCACGGCTGCGGGCCGCGCTGCCTGCGCCCGCAGCCTGGCGCGCCTGACCTGGGCGGGGCGTGGGAGCAACGTTGCAGGGCTGCGCAGGTGAGCTCGCTCGCGTTCAACGTCGCGGGTACGCTCCTGGCGTCCGGCGGCCTGGACGGTACGTGAGCAGCTCTTTTGCGTCGCGCCGACAGCAGCCTTGCGGAGGCTGGCCATGTCCAATGCCCGGAGCTGCGCAGGGCGCGTCTTCGTGTGGGACGCTTCCACAGGCAGGTGCATCCACAGCCTGGAGGGGCCTGGCGACGCTGTGGAATGGCTTGCCTGGCACCCTCGCGGCGATGTTGTGCTCGCCGGCTGCGAGGACTTCTCTGCATGGATGTGGCACGCGTCGACGGGCGCCTGCATGCAGGCGTGGCTCGCTCGCTGTCCCGCGTGTGCGTGCACGTGCATGCATGTGCATATGCAGGCATGTGATGCACGCGGTCACGGCACGCCCGGGTCTTGACCGGCGCTTGGTCGGCATGGGCGCCGCCAGGTGCTCACAGGGCACCACGGGCCTGTGACCTGCGGCGCCTTCACACCGGACGGCAAACGCGCTGTGACCGGCGGCGGCGAGGGGGATGCCGGCCTCAGGGTCTGGAACCCGAGGTCTGGCGAGTGCACGAGCACTGTGCAGGGGCACGGCTTCCACAAGGCAGGCGCGCGCCCGCATGGGCGCACGCCGCCAGCAGCGCGCTCGGCCCGGCGCAACGAACACCGCCTCCGCTCGCAGGACTCACAGCGCTGAGCGTGCATAGCGACTCGACGGTGGTTGTGTCGGGGGCGGCCGATGGTTCGACGTGCCTGTCCAACATCGAGACTGGCCGCGTGCTCGGCCAGCTTGTAGGTACGCTCACGAGCCCACCGTGATGCTGGCCGTGGACGGCTGCCTGTGCTTGTCTATGAGCCCGGCGCTGTGCGCGCAGGACACACCGACTCTGTCGAGTCCGCCGCGTTCTCGCCAGTGCTGCCGCTCTGCGCCACAGCCGGCATCGACGGGCAGCTGCTGCTGTGGGACAACGCGACGTTCTCCCAGCGGGCGGCTTGCAGCCACCCAGAGGTGGGCGCCCGGACAGACCGCGAGCCTGGCATGCCACCAGGCCGCAGCGCAGCTGAGCGGCGGTGTGCGTCCAGGCGGTGGTCAGGCTCGCCTTTCATCCCAGCGAGCCCATCGTCTTGACAGGGTGCCTGGATGGCGTCGTCCGCGCATGGGACGCCAGATCAGGTGCTGCATTGATACGCTGTGTGCTGGCCTGACACAAAGCGGGAGATGCATGCCAGGACACCGCATGCGTGCAGGCGCTTGTCTTCAAACGTGGACCGGACACCAGCGCGGCATCCAAGACCTGGCTCTCAGCGGGGGTGGCTGGTCTGTCGTGACTGGCTCGGACGATGCAACTGCACGCGTGTTTGCCCTTGCCGCTATGCAAGTGAAGTAAGGCGAGAGGGCGTCCGCTCACTGTTGGTGACCGAGACCTTAGTGATGGAAGAAGCTATCAGGCGGAGGCGCCCCGCTCCATGGCATGTATGGTAGCCCCCAAGCGAGAGTAGGTGTCAGTCTACAACTAATCAGTCAAAACCCAGCAGGCAAAGATCTTTCTCAATGTTGTATTTTCGCCAGTGCTGCCCCGCGTGAACAGGTGAGCGCATGCAGCACGGCGTGCACAGTGCAGGGTTGTGTTGGCGCAACAAGCACAACTGTGTCATGCAGCACACAGAAAAAGGGTCATAATACTCCCATTTGCCCAGGAATGTCGGTCACAGTGCACGGATTGACGTTGCTAAGCGACGGCATGCTGGCACCAGGCCTGGCTAGGCCTCCCAGCAGGCCTAGCTAGGCCTCCCTGAAGGAGACCACAGCCCTACAAGGGCCTGAGACGCACTCAAGGGCAGGCCGCCTTCAACAGCCGGACCGACCATTGATGTGTGTACATTGTAGTACAAGACTCGCAGTATCACAGTCGCTGAGCATACATCACTACTCTCGTATCAGGTTGCGCCCCAAGCACGGCTCTGTGCAGCTGCTATGAAGCGCAAGGCCCCCACCGCGGCGGTGGAGGCCGTGAAGGTCACAAAATCCAAGACAGTTGATAGCCCAGGCGCCGTCAGGGAGCTCAGCACTACAGCACCAAAACGGCACGCCTGCATCATGCTCTGCCTGCTGGATGTCCTCTTGTTTCTCTGCTGCCCTGCACTCCTGACACTGTTTGGGTTTGCTCTATGGGGCAGGAGCAGGAAAGAGGTGAAGAGCGCAAAGCTCGCCAAGCGCAAGCCAAACTACAGCCTGGTGCAGGTGGGTGGCACTGCCTGTCTTGAACGTCCGCCGCACCTGCCCCCAGCGGTGTTGCCAACCTGTTTGTTGCTCACTGCAGGATGCCGTGGCCAAGTGGGAAGTAGCCCGACGCCGCGACGTCAGCGCGTCTGAGCGCGCCGAGCTGGTGTCACAGCTGCTGCAGCAGGTGGGCACGCGCCTGGCCTGTGCTGTGCGGCGCGGACGCAAGGCTGCTCCGCAGGGCTCTGAGCTCCGAGCGCTGTAATCTGCAGGTGCAAGGGCGCATGGCAGAGATCTCCGCCTCGCACACTGGCTCGCGCATCATCCAGGCCTGCATAAAGCTCGGCAGCCAGGAGCAGCGGCGGGTGCTGCAGAAAGAGCTGGCGCCCGCGTTTGTGGAGCTGGCAAAGAGCCCGTACGGCCACTTTGTGGCTTCCAAGCTGGTGGGCACAGCCACCAAGGTGGAGCTGGCGGGTGCGCGCGGCGCCCGAACCTCTTGCGCAGGCTCGCGCGCCTGCTTGCACAGGGGGCCAGCGCTGGGCCGGCAGGTGAAGCTGCCCGTGATGCTGAAACTGCGTTATCATTCCAACAGCGCCCCGGTCACCCGGGCCACGCTCGTGCGGACGCTCAGTCACTGAGGCTTGCCTTTGCTATATGCTGCCTGGCAGTGCTGGGCGTGGTTTGGGTGCCTGTGGGCCGAAGCTGGGCAGGTGTGAAACCCAGGGCCCGCCAGTGTCGCTCTGCGGTCATGACCTGTCCGACAGAAAGTGCGGTGGCACGTCAGACGCGCTGCGCGCCCCCAGTCTGTGCCGCGCAGCGCTGGCGGGCCCCCTCAGCATCCCGCACCCCCGCGTGCGCGCACTGAGCCTGCGCCCTGCCCATGCATGGGCAGGGCTGCTGCGGCTCGTGCAGGGCCGCACGCCGCAGCTGCTGCGCCACCCGTGCGCGTCCGCCGTGGTCGACGAGCTGTACAACCGCGCGTCGGGGGCGCAGCGCAACATGCTGGCAGCCGAGTTCTTCGGCAGGGAGTTTGCGCTCTTCACGCAGGTCCGCTGCCGGCTGGCGCGCAGCGCAGAGGGCGCACCAGGCCATGTGCTGCCCGTCCGACACGCGTGCGCGCGCCGCAGGACAAGGCGCCCGAGAGCCTGGCAGCCGCGCTGCGGGGCGCGGACGCGCTCAAGCAGCGCGCAATCGTCCAGCGGCTGGCCATCCACCTGCTGCCTATCATGGAGAAGGGGCTGCTGGACGCCGTGCTCTCGCACAGGCGCGCCCCTCCACGCGCCAGGGCCGCCGCCGGGCGGCAGCGCGCCTGCAGCAGCTCGCCCGGGCCTGAGCAGCCCGGCGCGCTCGCGGCAGGCTGCTCGCGCAGTACCTGCAGGCGGCGCCGAGCTCGGCGGTGGCGGAGGCGGTGGAGACGCTGGCCGGGCCGGGCCTGCTGCGCATGGTGCACACGCGCCACGGCGCCTTTGTCGCGTGCTGCGTGCTGGCCTTTGGCACGCCCAAGGACAGGAAGAAGGCCGTCAAGGCGATGAAAGGCGCGCCGCTCAACCGGCGCTGCGAGCTGGCTGGGCGCTCGACGCCGCGCGGGGCCATGAGCGGGCCGTGCGCGCAGGGCATGTGCGCACCATGATGGAGGATGAGTGGGCGCATGTGGCGCTGCTGTCTGCGCTGACGCATGTGGATGACACCGCGCTGCTCGCGAAAACGCTGGTGCCCGACATCCTGGTGCGGCCCAACAGGCCCCAGGTCGGCCATGCGTGGCCGCCTGGCGCCTCTTCACCCTGCCGACCGATTGTCGTGGTGCAGGCGCACCTGGACGAGGTGGTGGTCCACCGCTACGCGCGGCGCGTGCTGCTGCACCTCCTGGCGCCCGACAGCCCGCGCTATCTCCCGCCGCACCTGCACGCCTTCCTGCACCCAACGCAACCGCCCCCGGCAGAGGTGCGCCTGCTCGGGCAGGCAGACCTGCATGCGCTGCGTCGCCGGAGCCGTGCGCCGACGCCCGCGCCGCGCCCAGGCGGCCGGCGCTGCGCCCGACGCCCTGGGTGTCAGCAAGAAGAGCCAGGACGCTCGGCGCATGGAGGTGCTGGAGTCTGGGCCGGCGAGCCTGGCGCATGCGCTGGTGCGGGCGTGCGCGCAGCATGCGGGCGCCTGGCTGCGCTCCCCGACGGCCTGCGATGTGGTGGTGGAGGCTGCGCGCGGCGGCGCGGGAGGTGAGGCGTCAGAGGCGCACCCGCCTGTGTGCTGAGCAGACACGCCGGAAGGCTGGACTCAGCATGCGGTGCTCTGCAGGCGCGCTGTGCCGTGCGGACGCCGAGGGCGTGCCTGCGCTGCATGCGAGTATCGTTGCCGACCTCGTCGCACCAGCCGATGCACCGGCCGATGCACCGCCGGCGGACGAGACTGGCAAGCCTGGTAAGCTGTGTGACGAGCAGCAGTGCCTGGCTGTGAGGCTGAGAGCGAGCACGGCTCGGTCACGGGCGCCGTGATAGAAGCTGCAGGAGCGGCGCGCGCAGGCGAGTCTGCGCTGGACAACTTTTATGCGTCGCGCGCGCTGCGGCGCCTTGTGCTGTTTGGCAACGAGGATGGCAGCGGCGGCGAGGCAGCGCGCAGCTTCACCGGCCGGCTGTGGGGTGACGTGTTGAAGGGGCGGTGTGCCGCTCTGCTGACCACGCACGGCGTCAAGGTGCGGCAGCGCCTGCAGCCGCCCCTCTCTGCTCACCCTGGCTCTGACACGGTGTGCAGTCAGCAGTGGGCATGCTGCACGCAGGTCCTGGCGGCGGTGTCGCAGTGCGGCGACGCGCGCGCTCGCCAGGAGGCGGCGGCCGAGCTGTCTGAGGTGGTGGAGGGGCCGCTGGATGCCTGGGCGGCCGCCCTGCTGGGACAGGAGCACTTTGGCGCACGTCGTAAGTAACCAGGCAGCGCAGCACACACAAGAGCCTCGCAGGACTGTCCTAATTCATAAGCAGACAAGCGTGATCAGAGCAGGGTCACCGGGTCCTCTGGGACTACAAAGCTGATAACCTCAAGCACACACACGCAGCGCGCAATGACACGCGAGTCACCAAGCAGTTCTGTGATGCACAAATATCCTAAAACACATCAGGCGTTGGGCGGCAGTGCCGGCGAAGCAGAGCCCGGCAGTTGCAGGGGCGCCACCATCTGCAGCGCCTCCACCTGCCGCGCAGCGCTCCCCCGTCGCCTGCCGCGCTCTGGGCCGGCCAGACAAGACAGGCTCGGGATGGGGCCCGCGCCTGGGTGGGAAGGGCCGCGTGTGGCAAAACAGCGCTAGGGTGCGTTGGCAGCATGACGACGCTTCCCAGGGCCTGGACTCCCATGCCCTGCGCCGTGTCGCAGCAGCCGCCTCATCGATCGGGCCTCGCACAGGCAGGCAACCGGGCGTGCCTGAGCACGATTCGCTGGGCCCGCGAGGGCATGCTTGGGCGCGTGCGCACCGCTGGCGGAACAAACACGGCGGCGGCGGGCGTGGGCGCGATCGCCACGGGCGCCAGCGCCTGAGACACGATGGGGGGGTGCGGAAGGTGCAGCGCGAGCGAGCTGGCCATCATCTCGTCCACCTGGGCCCGCAGTCAGCGGACTGGGTTTCATGGCGCCGCGTCCCTGGACGCCAGCGCACGCATGCAGGGACGGGGCACGTGCACGCGCGTGCCACACGAAGAGCCGCAGTGGCCCATGGGGCCGCCCGCACACCTGCTCGACAGACGGGGGCAGCAGGGGGGACGGGACGCCGCTGAACTGCGCGTCCGCGTGCGGCGGCGGCGGCCGCAGCGCGCCGGCAGCCTCGCCAGGGTCCTGCAGGTGCGCGTCCACCGCGGCGGGTGCCGCCGCCGGCTGCGCCAGCAGCGCAGGCGGCGGCGCGGCCGCAAAGGCGGCCTCCTCCTTCAGCGCCTGCAGCGGCGCCTGCAGCTCGGCCGCGCCCGCAAAGCCGTCGGGTGCGAGGGGCGGCAGCGAGGTGGCCACCAGCGCGGCGCCCCCCGTCGCGGGCAGCATGGCCTGCGAGGCGGCAGCCGCCAGGAAGTGCGCATCCATGCGCTGCTGCTGCGCGGCCTGCGCCACGTGCATCTGCTGCACCGCCTGCAGCGCCTGCTGCTGGTGCGCCTGCGTGGCGTGCAGCATGTGCTGCTGCTGCTGCTGCTCGGCCACCAGCGCGGCCTGCTGCTGCGCCTGCGCTACGTGCAGCATCTGCTGCTCCTGCTGCTGCTGCACATGCAGCTGCGCCGGCTGCAGCGGCAGCGGCGCCGCGGCCGCGCCCGCCGGCGCATAGTGCGCCTCCACCTGCGCGGCACGCGCCTCCCGCGTTAGTGCCAGCGGCGGACAGGGGGCGCCCCCGGCCGTGCCAGCTCCCCGCCGTGCGATGTACTATGGGTGGCCAGCACGAGCAACGCCTGCACCGCTGCGCAACGGACGCTGGGCTGGTTCACAGCGCGCGCCGGGCCCTCCCACACTGCGCCGGCACGAGCTGGAGCGAGCGCAGCGAGCGTCTGCTGACGCCCAAGACCGCGAAGTACATCGCGCCGGCCTGCCGGCGCGCCGGCCGAGCGCGGGGGCCCGCTGGAAGACGGCCACACAGGGAGCGCGCCTGGATGGCCTGCGGCTGCTGCGCAGGCAGGCCGGCCGCCGGCGCGCTGGACGCGACCAGGTGCGCCTCCGCCTGCAGCTGCTGCGCCGCGGCGTCTAGGTGGTGCGCCTCCGCGGCGGCCGCCTGCGCCTGCGCCTGCGCGTGCGCCTGCGCCGCGCGCGCGGCGCATCAGCGCGGCCCACACCGGCAGCGGCAAACGCGCGGGGGCCCCCCGGCGGGGCGCGCCTGCGCGTTGGCGTGCGCCTGCGCCTTGGCCGCCAGGTTGTGCGCCTGCACGGTGAGATGCGTCTGCGCCTGCGCGTGCCCGTGCGCGCGCGCCTCCAGCTGCTGCGCGTGCGCGACCACGTGGTGCGTCGCGTCCTCCGCGCCGCAGCCGCCCACCTTCTTCAGGTGGTCCGCCTGCGCGGCCGCGTGGCGCTGCGCGGCCGCGTGCTCGTGCGCCTTGGCCGCCAGCTGCTGCGCCTGCGCGCTCGCCTCCGCCTGCGCCTGCGCGTGCACCACCGCCTGCGCCTGCGCGGCGCGGCGCGTCCGGCGTCAGCGCGCGCCGGCGCCCGCCGCCGGAGCGGGGCGCGCGGCGCGGCGCAGCGGGGCGGCGGCCCGCGCCTGCAGGTTCTGCGCCTCGGCCGCCTTCTCCAGGCTCTGCGCCTTGGCCTGGAAGCTCTGCGCCTGCACGACGGCCTGCACCATGACGGGGTGCGACTGCGTGTGCTGGCTGTGCACGTGCAGCTGGTCGGCGTGCGCCTGCGCGCGGCCCCGCGGCGCGCGCTCAGCCGGCTGCCTCATGCTGCGGCGGGCGGGGGCGTGGCTGTAGTCGCGAGCCCGGCGCGCCTTGAAGTTCTGCGCCTGCGCCTTGAGCTGTACGGCCTCCTGCGCGAGCGCCTGCGCCTCCGTGGCCGCCACGCGCGAGGGCGTGGCCGCCAGGCCGGCCGGCGCGGCCACCGCCGCAGGCGCCTGCTGTGCAGCTGAGACCAGCACCACAGCCGGCGCAGCCGCCCCTGCGGCCGCGGCGGGCAGACCTGGCGCGGCCCCGCCCTGCGCCGGGCCGCCGTGAGCCGCCGGCGCAACCCCGCGCGCCTGCGCGCGCGCCGGGACCTCACGCGACAGCCCGGTCGGAGCACACCGCCCGTGCAGGTGGCTGGGCGGGCGCGCGCCTGCTCGGCAGCCGGCGGCAGCGGCGCGGCCGCGGCCGCGACCTGCAGCCCAGGACCGCCGGGCACGGGCGTGGCGGCGACAAGCACCGCGGCCGGCGCAGCCGCGGCGGCTGCGCCCGGCGCCAGCCCCGGCACACCCGCAGGGTCGGGCCCGGCCGCAGCGCCCTCCGGTGCCCGGCCCTCCGCCTCGAGCAGCAGCATGCGCTCTCGCAGGCCCTGCCGCAGCGCACAGCGCGGCGCTCACGCCTGGCTCACGCCGCGCTGGACACCTCACCGGCCACGCTGTTCGCCAGGTCCCCTTCTGGACCTGCCAGAGGCGGCCAGGGCGCACCTGCAGCTCAGCCTCGCGCGCCTCGCAGTGCCTGCGCACTTCGCCCGAGGCGATGCCGCGCACAATCTTGGCGAGCGTCAGGCGGCTGCGCTCGCCGCGCTTGCCCACGCCGCCGAGCAGCGGGCCCAGCAGCTTGCACTCGTCCGCCAGCCGCTTCTCGTCGCACTTGGTCTCGAGCCGCCCGCTGAAGCGGCCCTGCGCGCGCAGCCGAGCGGCCTCGGCGCGCGCGACGAGACGAGCGGCCGCAGGCAGCGGCGCAGCGCGCAGGGCTCGGCGGGCCCCACCTGCAGGTGCGGCTTCCGCGGCCGCTCCTTGCGGTCGGCCTTCTCGGGGCCGTCGCTGTCGCCGGCGCCCTCCTCCTCGCCGTCCTCGTCGCGCTCCTGCGCCTCGGCGGCGCGCGGCGTGCCCAGCTCGGACGCAGGCGCGCTCTCGCTGCGCTGCGCCTGGGCGTGCGCGCCGGACGCGGCCCGCTGCAGGGCCCACCTGACCCCGCGATCCTGGCCATTGAATCCGCGCGGGTGCGCCGCCCCGGCCTCACTGTCGCTGCCGCTGGAGTGGCCGCCGGCGGCGGCTTCAGCAGGCAGCCCGTGCGGCCCGCTCGCCGCAGCGCCCTCCCCCACCCCGCTGGACAGGCCGCCCTCCTCAGCCGACAGGGGTACCTGCGCGGCCTCAGCCGTCAGCTCTCACCCGCGCCCAGAACGCAGGCGCACAGGAGAGGGGGCGCTGGGGCAGCGGCCCGCACAGGCGCAGGCACCTGCGAGTTGAGCGCCCGCTTCCGCGAAGGGGCACTGGCCATCATCCCTGGGCGCCTCCTCCCGCAGCGAACGCGCCCCCTCCGACGCCAATGTGGCCCCCGTGACGGGCCAATGCAAGGACGCCAAGCGCCGCGGCGCGCGCAGGCGCAGCGCCCCTGACCAGGTCGGCGGCGAGTGCGCGCATGAACGGGCGGCAACCGGCGTGCAGCAGTCACAGAGTGCGTGTGGGTACTGGCAGGCCAGGTGTGCGCTCGTGCTTGCACTAGTGGTCCCGGCAACGGATTGCGCCTGGCACCCTTCCCGTGCTAGGGTGTCCCACTTCAAGCCTGCACTCCCCAAGGTATCTCTGAAACAGCTTCCGTCCACGGTCTGTCAAGCGTCCAGCAGCGCTGAGCTTGAGCCGCCTGCGATGCTGCAGCGCCGCGCCTGAGCGCGCCCCATCAGATATGAAGTCTGTGCAGCCTGCATACCCGCCCCAGACTCTGGCAAGGAGACAGCAGGAGAGCAGCAGCAGACCCTTACGAAGACAACCGAGGCTGACAGGACAGCTCTGTTGACGCGGGCGCTTGCCCGTTGCCTCAGCCAGCTCCCAGCAGCACCAATGTCTGGCAAGAAGCCGCACCACCTGAGCCGCGCGCGCGAGTCCACCGACGACACGGGCTGGTGCGAGGCGCTGGAGGGCCTGCCGGCGGTGGACGAGCCGGAGGACGCGCAGGCGCAGGTGCTGCTCACGTCCGTCGGCAGCGAGCTGACGCCCGAGCAAGCCTTCAGCGCGCGGCTCGAGCACGCAATCACGGCCCTGCAAGTGGAGGCGCGCGCTCCATGCCCGCCACCTGCCGAGCCCGCCCGCCGCGCTGTGCCGTGCGCGCCCCGCCGGCGCTCGAGCGGAGCCGTGACCTGAGGCGGTGCCCGATGCGCACCAGGTGGCCGCGGTGGGCGAGGTGGTGATGGCGGTCGGCAGCAGCTGGGGCCCGGACAACCTGAGCGAGGCGCAGCTGCAGCACGCGCTGGAGGAGCTGACGCGGCGTCTGGCGGACCAGGAGGCGGACGCGACCGTGCTGCGCACGCGCCTCAGCCTCAAGCCCGGCACCGGTGAGCGCCTGCAAGCTCGCGGGCGCCGGGCTCCGGGCAGCGCGCTGCAGCTGACGGCGGACCGCCGGCCGGCAGGCGGCGCGAGTGCGGACGTGCTCGTGCGGCGCCGGGCGACGGGCGGCATGCCGCTCGAACTCCGCGTGGCCGTCATCGGGTGCGCTGGCCGGCGTGCCCGCCATGCGTGCAGCAGCGGAGCGTGTGCACGCGCAGCTGCGCTCGCTGACGCGGGCCTGCGCCCTTGCCAGCGCTTGCCCTGTGTCACTTTGCTGCCAGTGCACTGGGGAGGCAGGGCGCGCGTGCGCCTGCAGGAACGTGGACAGCGGGAAGAGCACGATGGTGGGCGTCCTCACCCGCAGCCTGCTGGACGACGGCCGCGGCCTGGCCCGCTCCAAGGCGCGCCGAGCGTGTGCGGGTCTGCGCACACCGCGTGTCGCGCCGGCGCGCCGCAGGCTGCTGATGACGTGTCGCCCCGGGATGCAGGTGTTCAAGCACCACCACGAAGAGGAGACGGGCCGCACGTCGTCCATCGGCCAGCACAACCTCTGCGTGCGCATTTGCCCACAATTGCGGCAGCCATGCTGTCCTGCGTCTCATGTGTTGACATCACGCGGTGCCGCGCAGCTGGACTCCCGCGGCAACATCCTCAACGACTCGCTGTACCGCACGCACGCGTCAGACTACATCGCGCGCTCCAGCAAGGTCATCACGCTCGTGGACCTGGCCGGACACGAGCGCTACTTTAAGACCACGGCGTACGGCCTGACCGGCCACATGCCCGGTGCGCAGTAAATGCCGTGGCCGGATGCGCCGCTGTGCCTCGACTCGGCAGAGCGCTGACGCAAAGTGTGCGGGCGCTGCAGACTACGCTTGCCTCATCATCGGCGCCAACGCGGGTGCGCAAGCGTGCTGACGCCGTGCGGCGTGCGTTAATCCGCGCTGCGTTTGCGCTGCGTGTGGTTGCGTGGTGCCCCAGGCCGGTGCCGTGCGGCTGAGGGCCTGCTCCCGCCCGCGGCGGCAGGGGTGGTGGGCATGTGCAAGGAGCACCTGGGCGTGGCGCTGGCGCTCAAGGTGCCCGTGTTCTTCCTGGTGCGAGCTGCCCTGCAGCCGCGTGAGGCCGGCCTGCGCTCGCGACCATCTGCGCGCGCAGCCTGGGGCGCGCGCACTGACTCGGGCGGGCGCCGGACGGGCGGCAGGTGACCAAGGTGGACATCTGCCCGGCGCATGTGCTCGAGCACACGCTGGCCACGCTCTCGGCCATCCTGCGCAAGCCGGGCGTCCGGCTCAAGCCCTTCATGGTGCGGGCCGCGCCTGCGCTGCCGCCCGCCTGCGTGATGGGCACCTGCCTCCTGCACTGCTCTGGCTGCACGGCCGGCAAGGGGGCTGTGATGGCGCATGCTCGCGCCCAGGTGCGCTCGCGCGACGACGTGCTGACGTGCGCGCGGCACATGCACACCGCCACGCTGGCGCCGGTGCTGCTGACATCCGCGGTGACGGGCGACGGCCTGGACCTGGTCCGCCTGTTCTACAACCTGCTGCCGCTGCGGCAGCGCTGGGCGGAGCGGGCGCGCTCCCGCCCTGTGCCCACGGCATTGCCGGGGCATTGACCGCGGATGCTGGGAGCCGATGGGCGCTGTGGAGCCGGCCTGGTGTTGTGGCGCGTATTTGGGCTAAACACCTAGGGCGTGGTGCGGCGGCAGGCACAAGAGCCGACGACGTTCATCATTGACGAGACGTTCGGCGTGCCGGGCGTGGGCACGGTGGTGGCGGGCACGCTCAAGGGCGGCGTCATCACCACGGGCGCGTCGCTGCTGCTCGGGCCCGATCTGGCCGACGGCTCCTTCAAGCCGACCGCCATCAAGTCCATCGCGTACAAGCGCCTGACCGTGCACAAGGCGCGGGGCTGCTCGGCACGACGCGCCTCACATGCCTCTCGTCTAAGATACCCCTGTGCTTGGCGCGTCTAGTCTGGACGCTGGAGCATTTCCTGCGCGCTGCCCCCAACGCTGCGGCGGTGTAGGTCGTGGCGGGCCAGACAGCGGCGCTGGCGCTCAAGAAGGTCAAGCGCGGCGCGGTGCGCAAGGGCATGGTCCTCGTGGACGCCAGCCTGCACCCCAAGGTGCACACTGCAAGCGTGCATGGGGCCGGCACGTCATCGCCCAGCCTCATTGGGGCACGGCCTGCACCACTCACTCGCTCGCGTGGCGGCTGTGCTGCGCAGGCGACGTACGAGTTCTCGGCCGAGGTGAGCGTGCTGACGCACAGCACCACCATCCAGCCGCGCTACCAAGCGGTCATCCACTGCGAGATCGTGCGGCAGGTGAGTGCGGCGCGCCCTCGTGCTGCCCGGATGCAGGGCTGTCTGTCTGGCAGGTGGTGAGGGTGTGGTGCGCGCGCAGGCGGCGCGCGTGGTGGCCATGGATCGCGAGCGCCTGCGGTCGGGTGACAGTGCGCCCCGCGCGCCCGCCTGCGCCTGCTCCCAGCCGAGCCGCAGTGCCAGACCGTGGCGGGCCGGACCCGCGCCGCGCGCGCAGGGGCGTGCGTGCGCTTCCGCTTCCTGCAGCGGCCGGAGTACCTGACGGCCGGCACGCGGTTTGTGTTCCGCGAGGGGCGCACCAAGGGCATCGGCGTGGTGATCGAGGCCGAGTAGGCGGCGGTGTCTGCATGTTGTTCGTCTCTGTTGCAATTGGGTGTACATGTTTCTATTGCTCCCGCACGCACGGCCTGCTTACACCTCCGCGTCTGTTACCGTGCCCGGCTTCTCCAACACGCTCGCCGTGTCCAGGATGTCCTGAAACTCCTCCTCCTCTACGGCGTACTGCGCGACCCTGCCCGCCAGCGTTGGCGGCACGCGGGCCTGCGCTCCCGCAGCCCGCGTCGCGCCCGCGCCTCCTGTCACCAGCCCCATCAGCAGGCAGGCCGAGCGGGGCGCGCGCCTCGACCAGCGTGCCGCGCTCGGTCCACGCCAGCTGCGTGAGCACGCCTGAGCTGCGCAGCTCCGCCAGCAGGTCGCCCTGTGCGCCGGCCGCGGCTCACACGGCCAGCGTTGCAGCACCGTGCTCGCGTTCGCATCAGCCTGCAGGCCCTCCTGGCTGCGCGGCCGGGCCGCACCTGAGCGAACGGCAGCATGCAGCGCATGGGCAGCAGCAGCGCGGCGATGTATCGGTCCAGCAGCGCGAGCATGGCGTCGATGCCCTCGCCGGTGGCAGCGCTGATGCAGACCGTGCCCTCGCGCTCGCGCGCCGACGCGACCGCGCGGATGGTGTCCGGGGACGCCACGGCGTCGAGCTTGTTCCACACGGTCACCTGGCGCCCGAAGCAGACAGCGGCTCACACGTCACAGGGTCCGCCCAGGTTCGCACGCCTGCAGCTCTGCGCGCCGCCAGTCAAAGGCACTCTCCGCACGGGAAGATGTGCTCGTGGGTCATCCGCACCAGCGGCAGGTGATCCGCGTTGAGCTCTGACAGCACCTGCACGCCGCTCACTTGTCGGGTCAAAAATGCATGCAGCAGGCACAGATATGGCAAAGGGTGCGGGACTAGCTGTGGGCGCAGACAAGGAGCGCACCGAAAGCACGCTCGCAGACTGCGCGGCAGCGTTGGGGTGGGAAACGTCGACGATGTGCATCAACAGCGTGGACGACTCGATCTCCTCCAGCGTCGCCTGGAAAGCGGCAATGAGCTGCGTGGGCAGCTTCTGCGCGCCGCCCAGCAAGGCGTCATGGACTTTGGCGCAGGGGCTCCCACGGACGGGGCGGGCTGCGTGCGCGGCGGCGCCCCGCGCCCACCTGGATGAAGCCCACGGTGTCGGTCAGCAGCACCTCCTTGCCCGACGGCAGCGTCAGCCGGCGGGTTGTGGGGTCGAGCGTCGCAAAGAGCTTGTCCTCCGCCAGCACGCCCGCGGCCGTCAGGCGGTTGAGCAGCGTGCTCTTGCCTGGCCCGCCGCGCGCGCCGCTGGGCGCAGGCGGCCGCGCGGCCGCGGCCTTGCGGGCGTCGCATGCGCGGGCGCGCCTGCGTTGGTGTACCCCACGAGCGAGATGACCGGCAGCAGCACATCGGCCCTCCGGTCGCGGTACTGCTTCCGGTGCCGGCGGACCTGGCGCGCGCGTGCGCTGAGGCGCGCGCCACACGGGGCACGCCGGCTGCGCCGCGAGCGCACGGCCGGGCGGGAGAGCACGGTGCCGGGGACCGCACCTCCTCCACCTGCCGCCGCAGCTGCGCCATGCGCAGGCGCAGCAGCCGCTTGTCGATCTCAATCTGCTTCTCGCCCATGCCGCGCGTCCGCCCGCCCGCCTGCCGCTCCACTGGCGCCGCACGCCCGCCGTCAGGCCCCGCGCCGCCTCCTCAGGGCCCGGCGTCACCCACAGGCTCGGAGCTCGGGGCCGAGGCGGGCGCACAGTGCGTCCACATGCGCGTCAGCCGGGGCAGCTGGTAGTCCAGTTGCGCGAGCGAGACCTGGGCGCCTCGCACGAGCGAGGTCACGCGCTGTCAAGCGCGGACGGCGAGGCCGGCGCCGGGGGCTGGCGGAGCGTGCCCACCTGCAGCTGCCCCTCCTTGGTCTTTGCGGCCTGAGAGAAGATGTCGATGACGAGCGCAGTCCTGTCAGCCACGCGGCAGGGCGCCAGTTGCTGCGCCGCCCGAGCACGGCGTCAGCGAGCGGCCGGGGCAGCGGCCGCCGGTGCCGCAGCGGGGCGCCGTCACCTTCTCCAGGTTGCGCAGCTGCCCGGGGGTCAGCTCGTCGTCAAAGATCACTGCGGACACCGGCGCGCTGGTCAAGGGCGGGCAGCGCCGCTGCGCAAGAGCTGTGGCGACAGCCACCCCTGCGTGCCTGTGTCGGGCTTCAGCTCGGCCAGCTCGGTCGCCAGCTCCGCAAGCTTGCCAGTGCCCAAGTATGTCCTCTGCAAGGCGCACGTCCAGTCAGCTGCAGCCCCGCGCGGCCCATGAGGCGGCACCACAAGTGACCAGTGCATGCGCGTGGGTGCGCACGCGCAGGCAGGCATGCATGCATTCGCTTCGCACCGGGTGTGCGGAGTCCAGCGACTGGTACGTCTGGCCGATGACCTGCAGCCCCGCTGTCTGCGCCAGGCGCCGCAGCTCGTCGAGGCTGTCGGTGGTGCTCAGAGCGAAGCGGTTGCGCTGCCCCTTGACCTGAACGCCCGCCTGGCCACGGCGCGCCGCGTCAGGCAGGCGCCTTGGGTGTGTGTGTTATGGCAGAGCCCCTGACCGGGGCCTCCATGAGTCACCAAGTAGGCGCGCTCCAGCCCCAGCTCGTCCTCCGGCAGCTCGTCTGCGCAGCCTCCCTGCACGCTCGGCTGCCTCCAGTGAGGCACGGAGGCGCCCTGCGCAGCTGGTGCCACCAGGCCGCGAAGCTTGCAGAGCCGCTGAGAGCCACACGGGAGCGCACTGCATCCTGCCGCAAGGTGGCAGCCAGGTCGCTGAGCTCGGTCCGCCAGTCTGGTGGCGCAGCGGCAGGCTCGCCGCCAGGCAGGACGGGCGGCTCGCTCAGGATGTCGCTGGCCTGTGCTCGTCGTGCAACGCATCTGTGCACGCAGCGCTGCGCGTCGCTCCTGCACCGCCAGCCACCGTCCTTGCCTGCGCTCGGTGTCCAGGACGCGGGCGCGGCGCCAGCGTGTGCACACCCACCTGGCAGACAGGTGCGCAAGCAAACTGCGTTTGCCGAACGGCGCCGGCAAGGCCCGCCCATGGGCGCAGCTTGCTTGGTGAGCTGCCATGAGCAGCGCACTCATTTGTCACATCAGCTCAAAGTGCTATCAGCACGCAGCGGTGCTGTTCCTGAGCCTCTCGTCACCGTCACTGCAAGTGGAACGTCCTGTTGCTTGCTGATGCAAAAGGGGCACTGCCACTGTGCATGTCTCACTCACGTCTACCTGAGCGCAGCAAGACTTTCAGCCAGGCATTGCTGCATGGGCACCTGCAGGGGTCCGCGCGCAGGGCTTACACACCAGGTGTCAGAACTGTGAGGGGCTCACTGGCCAGCAAAGCCATAAAAGAAACAGACACTGGCAGCGCGGCGCAGCTGCGCAGCCCAGCAGGCAGTGGTGCAGCGGCATGCTCGGCCCGGGCTTGGTCGGCTCTGCCGCTGTCGGGTCCGCGTGCCTGGCTGCGGCAGCACTGGCCAGGCTGCGCAGCGCCAGGCCGCAGCTCTTCCACGGCGACAGCCCTTTTCACGCGGCAGTCTTGGCGCGGTGTCCCGCACTGACGAGCGTGTACCGGCTGATGCCGTTTGTGAGCACTAACGGGTGTGTATTCGCACCGCTAGAGCGGCAAGCGAAGTAACCTGTTGCTCAGCAACCACAGCGCTGATGTGGTGTGGCGTGCAGGCACGTTGAGACCATCCTGGCATCGCGGTTGCGGAGCAGCCCTGAGCTGACGTATGACAGAGACCTGCTGCGCATGCCTGACGGCGGCACAGTGGCCCTGGACTTTGAGTCTCTGGCAGAGGTGTGTGCGTGCCCTTTCTTGACAGAGCGTCGTGCATTCTGCGCAACCCTCTGCTGAGAGGCGGTGCCCGCCGGCAGGACCTGCCTGCGAACGCGCCGGTCATCATCATGCTCCCAGGCTTGACAGGCGGCTCGCATGATACGTGCGCGGACAGCCGGGCCCCTGCTGCACCACGGGGTATGCAAGAGCGGGGCAACGAACAGGCTCAGCTGCGCGCGGCAGGTACGTCAAGCACATGGTGCACGACGCGCGCCAGCACGGCCTGAGGGCCGTGGTCTTCAACAGCAGAGGGACCAGTGACGGGCCTGTCACGACGCCTCAGTTCTACTCGGCGTCCTACACGGGCGACATGCGCGCAGTGGTCGCCGCCGTGCAGCGACGGTATCCACAGTCGCCCTTGCTGGCGGCCGGCTGGTCTCTGGGCGGTGCGCATGATATGGCCCTGCTTGCGCAGCCCCCCAAGGACCCTCACATGCAGCACGGCTCAATGCATCTGTCCGGCAGAACACAGGTGTTGCCCTGTTGCCACGTGCATAGAGAGCATCTGTGAACGCGCGCAGCAAACATCCTGGTCCGATATCTGGGTGAGGAGGGCCGCCAGACGCCCATTCAGCTGGCGGTGTCCATGGCCAACCCGTTCAACCTGGTCCGCACGCCGGCAGCCCGCTGCCCAGCTCATGCAGCCATGCAACCAAGGCAGCAGCAAACCCGAGTGCTACACTGCGCAGGTCATATCTGACGATAACTTCAAGGTGGGCTTTAACCGGTGCGTGCGTGGCCTGCATGTCCGGTCGGCCGCTGAGCAGCGGCAGCCCAGGTGCTGACATGCAGACCCTGTGTGCGCTCCCGCCGCAGCATCTACGACACCAACCTGGCCAAGTCGCTGCGGACCATCTTCATGCGCCATGCACGCCTGTTTGATGGCATCGGCGGCGAGTACCAGCCCGAGCTCGCGGCAAACTGCAGGACGATCCGGGACTTTGACGACGCCATCACGCGCGTGTCCTTCGGCTGGCCGAGCGTGGATGCCTACTACGCGGGCAGCGGCAGCGCCCAGGTGCTGCGGGCATGGCGTGCGCGCTGTCGTTGGCTTGCATCAGCTATCCATGAGCCCGGCAGGCCTCATGCGAGCTGACCAGCAGCCTCACGCTGTCGCGGGGCGTGCAGAGCATTCCCAACGTGTCCATACCTCTGCTCTGCATCCAGGTGAGCGCACCGCCGCACCCTGCCTGCACCGCAGGTGACGCCTGTGCATCGCGCAGCGCCGTGTGCCTACCGTGCCGCGCATGCTTGCCCTGCGCAGGCTGCCGATGATCCCATAGCACCAAAGGCGGCGATTCCTGTGGCTGCCGTGCAAGCCAACCCGCTCTGCCTGCTGGCCATCACCCCAGGAGGCGGACACCTGGGCTGGTGCAGCGGGCCCGGCGCGCCCTTCGGTGGGTGCCTGTCCGCCGGCCACTTCTTGCAGCTGCACTGCGGTATCCATGTGCTGACTCCTCAGCCACCGCTTGCAGGCGCGCCGTGGGCTGACGAGGCCGCGCTGGAATGGTTTGACAGCGCCCTGGCCGAGCTAGGCCATGGCGCAAAGCCTCGCGACAGCAGTATGGCAACGCACGCCATGTCATGAATGCTACACCTCCCCGGTAAAAGTACTTGTACCACCGGAATGCTGATACGCTCCAGGACCTCTGGCGCTTTCACCTTGCTGCGCGCACATGCATGCAGCACTGCGTGCCCGTGTATTCATTCCGGCAGTTGCACTGCCGTGACTTGCAGTGCTGGAGTGAGGGTGTCATCATGACACCATGACACTGTCATGCCTCAATCGGGTATTCAATCGGGACTTGGGGTTGTGATCTAGGCACATGCAAGTCATGCATGCATGCATGGTCAGGTAGGTCAGGGGTGCACGCATGGGTCGACCATAAGCACACTGTCGCGCGCTCGGCACTTTGGCTGACTTTTGGCTGCTCCTCTCAAGATTGGCACAGCCCTGCAACGACACAATGGCTGCTGTAGCTGCAGCGCAAGAGCCAGCGCTCGAGCCCGCGCACGAGCCAGAACGTGTGGAAGAAGCTCAGCAGGAGGTGGGGAGCAGGCCTGCTCGGCACAGCAGCACCTGTGTGACCGCTCTGTGTGCCGGTTAACGCGGCTCCCCACCTGCGAACAACCGGCTGTGTTGGCACAGGGAGAGAGCGAGCTGTCAAAGTCGCAGAAGAAGAAGCAGAAAAAGAAGGCCGCGGCTCGGAAGAAGGCGTGTGAGGATGCAGACGTCGGTACAACCTCCACCGGTGCGCAGTCACGCAGTTGGATGGACGAGGCCGCCCAGAGCTACGAGCACTGCTTTGACAGAGCAGGCAGCGGTGCAGGCGAGAAGGGCGCGCCGCCGACTGGCGAGAGCAACGGCTGCGCTAACGGGCATGCGCCCGGGAACGGGCATGCCGAAGGGGGCCCTGCTGTGAACGGCACCGCCGGGAAGAAGCAGGGCAAAGGTAAACTTGGTGCTCTGCCGCAGCAACCTTCCTGCTGTGCAACCGGGCGGCTGTTGTTTGACGACAGGAAGCGCACGCGGACGCAGGGAAGGAGGCACTGCAGCAAACCAGCCCCCCGACGGTGCCAATATCAAAGCTCTTCCCCAGCGGCGTGTATCCAGAGGGCGAGAGGCAGTCATACACGGAAGAGTGCGCGCCCACGGCCAGCTCGAGAAGCAGCCTGGGCTGGAGCAACGCCGCAGCGTGCGCTGAAGGGCCGCGCGCTTGTTGTGCAGCCAGCGCTGGCGGGAAACGCGGGAGGAGCAGCGCGAGCTTGAGCGCCTGAACTTTGAGATGGTCAACGAAGTGCGGCAGGCTGCGGAGGTGCACCGGCAGGTGCCTGCCCTGCGCCAGCCCGCCCGGCTCGCGGTCGGGCGCCGGCAGCGCGCAGACCACCCGGTTAAAGTGCAGACCTGCTACGTGTCGCCGCACCTAGACTCTGCATGCGCGGCAGGTGCGCGCACACATCGCGGGCGTGGCAAAGCCGGGCGTGCGCATGATCGACCTGTGCGAGGAGCTGGAGGGCTGCGTGCGGCAGCTGATCGAGGAGAAGGGCCTGGAGGCCGGCATCGCCTTCCCGACCGGCTGCTCGCTGAACTATGTCGCGGCGCACTGGACGCCCAACGCCGGCGACCAGACCGTGCTGCAGTACGACGATGTCATGAAGCTCGGTGCGTGTCCCGCGTCTGCCGCACTGGCACTGTCAGTGACACGTCAAGGCTCACGCGCTGTGCTTGGGGTGTCACAGCAGTAAGTTGTGTGTTCCGCACAGACTTTGGGACGCATGTGAACGGGCACATCATCGACAGCGCGTTCACGGTGGCGTTCAACCCCAAGTATGACGTGCTGCTCAAGGCCGTCCAGGAGGCCACCAACACTGGTGCCGCCCGCCGCTTGTTGGGATGACCCTGCGCCCGCCGAGCTTCCCCGTCTTTTAGAGTCTGCACTGCTGCTTAGCGTCGTATGCCAGCGCGCGGTGTTGCCAGCAGCACTGCGTGTAACACTGGCCAGGGGCAGCCCGTATGTCGCCCGTCCAGCTACCAGCTGGATAGAGCTCCCGCATGGGGCGCGTGCACACGTACTCCCCAGTACACGAGCGCACCAGCTTTGAGGCAAGGGAACGGCCTGAGCGGCCAAATACTGCACCATGCATTGCGGGCGCCGCGCGTGGGTCTTGTCCGAGGCTGTTGCAGCATGCCAGCACCATTTGCTTGCGAGCGCGTGACCACCGCGCGCGCTGCGTGCAGGCGTGCGGGAGGCGGGCGTGGACGTGCGGCTGTGCGACATCGGGGCGGCCATCCAGGAGGTGATGGAGTCGCACGAGGTGGAGCTCGACGGCCGGACGCACCAGGTGAAGAGCATCCGCAACCTGAACGGCCACTCCATCGGCGCGTACCAGATCCACGCCGGCAAGAGCGTGCCCATCGTCAAGGGCGGCGAGGCGACCCGGATGGAGGAGGGCGAGTTCTTCGCCATCGAGACCTTTGGCAGCACGGGCGCGCGGCCCACCCGCGCGCCGCCCCGCCCACACGTATGACAAAACGGTGTGGTGCGAGTTGGTGCCGCGCCGCTTCTTCCCTGATGCTGGCGCAGCGGCCGCGCACTCCTCGGCCTCTGCATGTGCTTGACGAGGTCAGGGCGCGTGCAGGGAAGGGGTATGTGCACGAGGACCTGGAGACCAGCCACTACATGAAGAACTTTGACGCCGGCAAGCGGCCGCTGCGGCTGCCGCGCGCCAAGGCGCTGCTGGCCACGATCGACAAGAACTTTGGCACGCTGGCCTTCTGCAAGCGGTGCGGCCGCGCCCGTGCCCGCCCGCCCTGCGCCTGGCCTGCCCACGGCGCTGATTGGCGTGTGCGCCCCGCAGCTACCTCGACCGGCTCGGTGAGAGCAAGTACCAGATGGCGCTCAAGAACCTGTGCGATGTGGGCATCGTGGACCCGTACCCGCCGCTCTGCGATGTCAAGGGCTCCTACGTGGCGCAGTACGAGCACACCATCTACTTGCACCCCACTCGCAAGGAGGTGCTGTCGCGCGGCAGCGACTACTAGCGCGGCTGTGCGTTGGGTGTGATTGCTCTGTGCCGGGATGCGCCCCGCATCCGGTTTGTGTGCCATAGCCGGTTGTGTTGTCTGGGTGCTGGGCACCCTTGGGTTTTGCAATGCGAGTCGTTTGCCACCCAATTTTCCACAGTCTTGAGTCGTGTGGGCAGGTCAGAATGTGGCTTCCTGTTGCACGGGTACTGCCCATTCACATGCATTGCTGAGTTGAGCAGACTGAGCAGCGGTACACCTGCAAACCGACACTGGACAAGCCCAAACCCCCCGTTCATGGCTAGTGATTGCAACACACAGAGAGAACACTGGACATCCCCCACCGCCCCAGCACGCATCAGTCCTTGGCATCACAGACGCCCTCTGGACCGATCGCAAACGTGGCGTCGCGCTCCGGGAGCGACGGCGAGCTGACGATCTTGCAGGTGCGGTTCTCGCCGCGCCCCTTCTTCAGCCACAAGCGCGTCGTGGACGCGTGCGCCATGATGTTGCCGCCGATGGGCTTGAGGCTCGGGCCCGCAAACATGCTGGCGCCGTCGGGGTTGGCCACCACCTGGTCGCGTGCACAAAGACGGCGTCATGGGCCAACTCTGATCCAAAACTATGACCAACCCCTGCCTCAGCATGGTGCGTGAGCATCGCGCCCCAGAGCGCTGAAGCAGGGCGCGCTGCTGCTTGCTGCTTGCTTGAAAGCGCCGCGCGCCTGGTTGGTGACGACCACGGCGCAGCCGAACTCGTCGGCCAGGCGCTGCAGCGCGCGCAGGAAGCGGCCCAGGCTGTTCTGGCGCGCCGCCAGCTCGCCGCGCCCGACGTACTCCACGCGGTACAGCGCGGTGACGCTGTCGACCACGATCAGCGCGAAGCGCGCGTCGGACATCATGGACGCGGCCGCGATGAGCAGCTGGCCCTGGTGGTCCGTGTTGTGCGCGCGCGCGTACGCCACGTTGTCCAGCACGTCGTTGGGGTTGAGCCCGTACCTGTCCGCGAGCCCAGGCGGTCGCTCGGGTGCACGCTCGGACGCACCTACACAGAGTTCTGCGGCCCGCTGCCGACCTGCGCCCGAGCAGGCGCCGTGCGCACCTTTCTGCGATCTGCATGAGGCGCTGTGGCCGGAAGGTGCCCTCCGTGTCGATGTACATCGCCTTGCCCTCGCCGCCGCCCATGTCGATGGGCAGCTGCGCGCGAGGTCAGCCGTGTCGCTGGCGGGGAGCTTTTGTGCACGCACAGCGGCGGCAAGCGGGCACCGTGACGCACCTGGCAGGTGACGCACAGCGTGTGGCACAGCTGCGTCTTCCCTGTGCGAAACTCGCCTGCGCGGACCCACGAGCGTGTGCACGCGGTGGCACCCAGGCACTCCTGCGCCAGCCAAGCCGTCATAGCACGCACCATATATCTCGGTTATGGATCCGGTCTCCAGGCCGCCTGCGGGTCAGCTGAGTGTCAAGAATGTCAGTGGAAAGAGCGCTCACTGCAAGCGGGGTCCAGCTCTGGGCTCAGTGTCGCGCCCGCACGCGCCGCACCTTCCAGCACGGTGTCAAACTCCTTGCAGCCAGTCGTGATCTGCACGATGTCCCCGCGCTGCTCGGCGACGACCGTCGCCGTCGTGAAGCCCATGGGCACCACCTTCCACGCTGCGCCGCAACAGAGGCGCCGTGTCACGCGAGCAGCCCTGCCTGCCCGGTGGCAGAGGAAGCACACGCTCGCGTGGCGCGGAGGCAGCAGGGCGCGCGCCCTCGGCCTGCATCTTGGCCACCTTTGCCTCGCTGATGCCCTTGATAGCGCACAGCTCTTTCTTGGTGGAGTGCGCCAGGGACTCCACGGTGTTGATGCCGCCCTCCTTGAGCTTCTTTATGTCTGCAGCGGCCACCCCGAGCTCCTGCGCGAGCACGCTCGGGCTGGAACGCGCGCCGCCGGCGCAGCGTGCGCAGCACGGGGCCCGGGGCTGCGGCGCCCTACCTGCAGCTTCTCTATGGGGTACGGCCCGGGCTGCTCCTGCGCATCCTCGGCCACCTGCAGGCCCTGCACCTCCCCGGCGGTCTCCTGCACCGCCTGCATGACTGCCCTCGTGCGCGCAAGACAAAGCAGGGCACTCTTTCAGAGCGGCGCAGAGAGATGGCTACAGCTGACAGGCGCTACCACCTCCTGCGAGCTCCTCTCTGAGATCAGTCTGGTCTGGCCAGTGCGCAGCTGTCCGGGTTTCCTTCAAGGAAGAGCTAGGGTCCGGATCCGCGCCTGCCCGCAGCCTTGATACTTTCCTGGCTGAGCATCTTGGGCGAGGGCAAGCGTTCCTGGCGTCTGCGCCCCGGTGCGCGGTGCGGCGATGCACCAGGCACGCAGCCGGCACCCACCGCGGCGCCGTGCGAAGGAGCGGGAGGTTGAAGCAAGGGCTGCCCCGCGCTCTGGGGTGCGTGGGCGCCCCGCCTGCTGTATGGTGGCACGCGTGTGGGCTTGCAGTACCTGGGGGAGCGTCTGCCGTGGCCACCGGATCCCCAGGCTTCAAGGTTGCCAGTAATTCACGGGAACGGCCATCCGCAACCTAGGTGTCTGGCAACAGCCAGAAACACACAGCGAGGGGCGTGTGGCCTCGCGGCAGGCGCACGAGCGGCATGGCTCGCCCACTTTGCGAGCCATCGTGGAGGCGTCCCAGGCATCCGCGACGGCGTCCTACCGCGCAGTGCGCCAGGGATTATACACTGCGCAGTGCTCGGGGCGCAACGCGCTGCGTCGCTGGAGCAAGTTCCCCGCGGCGCCGGCGGTGAGAATCCAGGCGAAGGCGCCGCCGCCAACTGCGCTCTTCACGATGGGCGTTGCCATATACGGTGCGGGTTTGCGCTTCTCAGACGGTGCTCGGCACGCCGCGCAGCGGCCGCGCTCCGCAGCATTCCGGCCTGTTGTCGGGCCTGACCGCCCGCTCCTGAACAGGCGCACTGCTGTATGTGGCGGGCGCCGCGCCTGCGCTCCTGCCGGCCTTGTACCTGCTTTTTGCGGCCGTCGCTGGGCCGTGGCGCGCATGGGACTTCGTGGCGCGCGAGAAGAGCAAGAATGCCTTTTTCCTCGTCGACTTCTGCTACGTGCGCGCCCCGCTGCGCCACTGCCTGCCGGCGCGCCTGGTCTCCCGTGCAACCTTTCTGTGCGGCTCGACACGTGGACCGAGGCTAGTTGCGGCTCGTGCAGGTCGTCAACGTGGCGGTTGTTGCGTTCCTGATGTCTGGCAGCACTGACTTCCGGGCCAAGGCCATGCTGTACTCGCTGGCCGACGGCCCGCTCGCGGCCGCACTCATCGCCTGGCAGTGCTCGTGGGTGTTCTCCTCGCCGTCGCACAGCATCAGCGTGCTGCTGCACCTGCTGCCCGGCCTGGCGCTCTTTGTGTGCCGCTATGTGGACGCGCCCCTCGGCGCCGGCGCGGTGGTGAGGCACATCCTGTCGCTGCTGCCGAGTCGCGCGCCCCCGGCGTGCTGTGGCGCCAGCTTGAGCCTGAAGGTGCGCCATTTTCCTGCCAGCTCCGACTGTCCGTCCTCACCTCGCACAAGGCTTGTTGCCGCTCCTGGCTGTCCTGTCACACACACTGGTTGGTCGCGAGTCAGGTGTGCTGCAAGCGCGGAGCACCCGTTTCAAGAGTGCTGACGGTACGCAGGTGGGCGCGGCTGCACCGGGGCTGGTTTGGACGTTTGTGGCGCCGCTGCTCTTCTACCTCACGTGGCAGCTCTGCTACTTCCTGGTTGTGCAGGTGCGCACAAGCCCAGCTCTCTGCATGCTGGCGCGCATTAGCTTCATGCCTGGTGTTTCGGCAGAGGCCCCCTGCTTGCCAGGCATGCTCACTCCGGCGTGTGGCGCAGGTGCTCTTCCGCGAGTACATTCTGGCGCACGGCTACCAGACCAGCTACATCGCCCTCGCGCGCCGCGCAGCCAGGACCAACAATTTTTGGAACAGGCTGGTGCGCAAGGGGAGCGTGATGCGACGCTGCGCCACGTATGGTGCGCCCCGCCACACTGTTGGACGCGCTGCTGAGAGGCCTGACCAAGTCATGTGCTGGCGTGCGCATGTGCTGAGAGTAGTTGTGCTTGCTGCATCCAAGCCGCCAGCACCAAAGGCAATGGTGAAGGGATGCTGACATTGCGTGCGCGGCTGCAGGCGCTGTGCAGGCGGCGTTCACCGTAATCACGCTTGTGGCCGTGGTCATCATTTCCCAGTCCTTCTACCTGGGCCTGGTCTGGCAGGTACGGCCTCAGGCCATACTGTCTGCGCATGCGCAAGTTGGAGCACGCCATCTTGCGGACGCCAACCTGTTGCTCCTGCTGACCCGTGTCTGTGTGCCTGCAGGTGGTCAAATTTGCGACGCCGGTGTATTACGGAGCGCGCAAAAGCATAGGGTCGGCGCTGCGGTAGTCTGCAGCGCGTGTTGTCGCAAGCACTGGTCGTGTAGATAGGTGTCCAGGTTCCCGGTGTGTCAAAACGTACCCTGGCTCCTGCTGCGTTTTTCCTTGCATTGCAGTGCACTGATCTGAAGCGGCATTCGGTGGAACACGCCTCATTGCAGGGCCCACCAGAGGGCGCTGGGTGAGTGTCTTTGTGGTGTTTCGCCAAGCGCATGCCGGTCAGCATCTGTGCCAACAAGTGCAGCATGTGGAGAAATGGATCACGAGTGAGAGGCTGCGCGCAGGAGAGTTGCCAGCGCAGCAGCGCGGCTGTAAAGACAGACACTGCGCGCAAACTTATGCACGATACAGCGCGCTCGCAAGAGCGGCAACGTATACCACAGCTACAGACATTGTTAGGAATAGCACGTTGTAGGGCATGCTCGCATCCGCAACAGGCGTCACCAGCAGCGCTGCTGGGCCATGGCATGTGTGCGCCGCGCCCTGTAAGCGCCAAGCATGCGTTGCTCGCCCGAACGTCTGTGAACTTTGTGTTGCATGCGGCAGCCAGCATGCACCACCAGGCTCTGGAGCTCAAGATATGCGGGGCCCAGCCAGGCACCTGCAGGGCAGCGGGCGGCAGCAGCATGCCGCGGTGCACGCCTGGAGGATGCTCCGCCACAGCCAAGAAGGGCAGGCGACCCTGCACCTGCACCTGCAGGCCGCCCGCCCCCGCTGCGGGCGCTTGAGACGTGCCGAGCGCACACTGTAGCTGCAGCCAGCCCATGGCCCGGCGCAGCTCCGGCGGGCGTAGGCGGAGCTGTGATGCACCCTGCGAGCCCGGGGCGACGGGCAGGGCAAGGGTGTGCGCCCATAGCTGCAGCCACAGCGGCAGCGCCTGTTCGAGCACGGACACGCAGGGCTCGCATGCGGCGCTCGCCTGGCCTGCGCAGCCGCTCACTCGCTCCAGCGGGCTCAGCTGCCAGCGGACGCTGGCAGACAGGCCGTGCGCAACGGCATGCGCCTGCACACAGGGGCGGGCAGCATGCGTGGGCGCCCGCTCAGGGCCGGGGCTGGCCGCCGGCGCCCGCCACCGCAGCGTCGGCAGCGCGGGGCAGGCCGCGCCGGCACTGCTTCCCCCCAGCAGGTCGAAGTGCAGGACCGCGTCACTCCCGGCGCCAACAACGGCGGGCGGAGGCCAGGCGGCCACACTGTGCAGCGCGGAGGGCTCCCTGGGCAGCAGGCGGACGCGCACGACGCTGGCAGCCGCGCAGGGACAGCCGCCCTGAATGTGCCCCCGCAGCATGTCTGCCAGGCCCCACGCGCGTCCACCGGCCGTCCACGCGCTCGGCGCCGTGTCTGGCAGCACCGCTGAGAGGGACACGCGCGCGCGCCCGCGTGCCAGGCGCAGGCGCACGGCCAGGAACGGCGCGCCCGCCAGCAGCGCGCGCGCGCGCAACAGGGAGGCCAGGCCGCGCGCGCTGCCGCACGGCAGCAGCGCGAGCAGGGCCGCCACACTCTCAGTGCCGAGCGTGGCCGTGGGCAGGGCGCCCCGCAGCCACGTCGCGCAGTCGTGCGTGCAGCGGCCGCCCAGCACTCGCAGCTGCCCTCCCTGCCCGGCCTGCGCCACGCCGCTGAAGGCGAGCGCGCGGCTGGGCGCAGCGAGCAGGCCCAGCGAGGCACCTAGCAGGGGCCCCAGGCCGTGCGCCAGGCGGCTCCAGCGCTGCACCACGCTGGTCCGGGGCAGGCGCGGCGGGAACCCTGCCAGCAGGTGTGCACCAGGCGCGGCGTGCGCCTCGGGCTCCGGGCCCCAGGCGTCGGGGCGCTGGGTGCGCACGCCGTCGTCAGGTTCGGCCAGAGTCGCTCGAGCGGCATGCAGGTGCGCGCACGAGCGGGCAGCACCCAGGAGCCCCGCTGTAAGTCGACGGTCGCGTGCAGGGCGCCGATCTGCTGGGCAAGCGCAGCCAGAGCGCTGCTGGCACCAGGCACGCAGGAGGTATTGAGCGGCAGGTCCCACGCAAAGGCAAAGGCCACCTGCGGCGGTTGCCTGGTGTAACACGCCCTGTCCCAGGCTTGGCTGGGGCGCGCTTGCGAAGGGAACTGCACCGCCGTGCGGCCGCTGGGGAGCAGCTGCACATCTAGGCTCTCCTCAGTGGAGATCGCCGTGCATGGATGCTGACGGGCGCCTGCACCCTCTGACTGCCCGACAGCCGGGACCTCAGAGCTCAAGCGCAGCAGCTCGCCGCTCTGGGAGCTCTGCACAGGGCGATCAGCCTCCCAGCTCAGAGCCTCCCAGCTCAAACTTGCCAGTGTGACCAACAGCAGCACGGATCCTGCTCGCATGGTCCCGGCTTAGCGCCTTACGCCCACTGACGCCTCGAACAACTCGATGAACGCGATACCCTTTCCGGGCGCATGACTGATGGAGTACATCTGATGGAGTACATCTTGTTGGCGAGTCAGAACTCGCTTCGCAGCGAGTCCAGCAATCAGGCGTTACCCGGGCACAAATTGCCGTGCTGCAGCGCTACCGGTGCTCGCGGTGGACAGATGCAGGCGCTTGTGCACCCCGGCGGGGCGCCTGCATGCATACTGCAGCGCAGGCTCGCCGTCTGCTGCCCTCCTTCGCACGCCGGGAGGTGAGGCTGATCTTATCGATCGCGTCTACATACATTGTTTTCCACAGGTATCTTTTTGCAAGATGGTGTGGTATCAAACGCGTGCATGCACGCAGGCTGTGCGCCAGGAGCCTGCCGCCGCACGGCCGCAGGCCACGAGCGCCGCGGAAGCGCGCGGGCAAGGTCGGCGTCGCACGTAGGTGTCGTGCCACAGGGGAGGGCCAGCTCTGCGAAGGTGAGGGCGGGAGCTGCGCCCGGTGCGTTGCGTCGGCCAGCGCGCGCGTGAGCCGCTCTGCATGAGTTGATCCGGGCGCCAGGGCCGGGCAACAACTGCCTCCAGGAGGAGGATGGCAACGTGATGGTCCGGGACGACCTGGACGCTCTTTTGCAGGCGCGTCCTGGACGCTGTGTCTGCTGCCTGTAGCAAAGCAGCCGCAGGCCCTAGTGTTCACCCATGCGTGCAGTGGTCCGCCGTGCACAGCCCCCAGCACTCCATGACTTGGTGCGCGCTGGTGGCCCCCCTGCAAGTGCGCAGGTGCTCCCGCCGGATATCCGGGACCCGCTGGTGAACCACCCGCGGCGCGCGTCCCTGCTTGAGGTGCGACACGCCACTGCGGGCCACAATGTCGTTCTTCCTGCAACACTTGCTGCCCGCCGCGCCGGCGCACGTTGCGTCGGCGGGAACGGCCCGCTTGACCAGAGCGTGCCGCTACAGGTCATCATTGACCTGGGGCGACGGCCAGAGGCGCGCTTCCTGGGCGTGAGCGGCGGCGAGTACCTGCGGCAGGAGCAGGCGCGCCCGACAAGCGCTGCAGCACCTGCCCGCCTGCGCTTACAAGACCTGCTGACACAGTCCGGCTGCGGCGCGCTGCAGATCTCGTGGGAGGACCTGAAGGACGCTGAGGCCGCCGTCGGGGATTTTGGCGGCGACAACCGCGCGGGTGACTTGCCCGTCTTGCAGACCATGCTCCCCTGTGCGGCGGGTAGCTGTGCGTTGGCAACGCATGCGCGCTCTCCGACTTCAGGCCCAGTTTTGCGGGCAATGGCGGCGCAGAGGCAGCTTGCGGCGCCTGAGGCCTGCCTGCCCGGGCGCAGGCGTGCAGGGCACGCTGCACCGCATCAGCGCGATGCGCAACCGCAAGGGCACGATCGTGGGCCTGACGTGCCGCGTGGGCCGCGCCGTCACCGGCCACATCGACATGATCCGCGACCTGCTGGACGGTGCGCGCGCCCGGCCCCTGACGTGGCGGCCGCTGGGCGTTTTGCGAGCGTGGCGGACGCTGGGGCATGTCTGCGGAGCCCACCCTGGGCCAACCCTGGGCCCACTCTTGGCCGCGCCGCGCAGTGCCCAACTCGGTGCTCTTCCTGGGGCGGCCGGGCGTGGGCAAGACCACGGTGGTGCGCGAGATGGCGCGCGTGCTGGCCGACGACCTGCACAAGCGCGTCGTCATCGTGGACACCTCCAACGAGATCGGCGGCGATGGTGACGTGCGCCCCCAGTCGCGCACCGGCGCTCAGGCCCTGCGTGGCGCCCGGACGTCCAGCCTGCAAGGCGCCAGCGGAGGCGATCCGTGCCTGCAGCCCGGTGACCGCGCGCCACGCGCCGGCGCAGGTGCCGCACCCGGCCATCGGCGGCGCGCGGCGGATGCAGGTCCCCGACCCCTCGCAGCAGCACCGCGTGATGGTGCGCGCCGCGCGCTTCCCACACCGCGGCTCTGCAAGTGTGGTCACCATTGGAGGCCTGCGCATGCGCGTGTCGGCCGCGCACGACGCGCCGTGGCCGCCCCCATGCAGCAAGACCAGGCGCCCGGCGGCTTGGCAGGGCGGGGGCGCGCGCGCGCGCAGGTGGAGGCGGTGGAGAACCACATGCCGGAGGTGGTCATCGTGGACGAGATCGGGACCGAGGCCGAGGCGCTGGCCTGCCGCAGCATCGCCGAGCGCGGTGTGCAGCTGATCGGCACCGCGCACGGGCAGGTCCTGGAGAACCTGATGAAGAACCCCACGCTCAGCGACCTCATCGGCGGCATCCAGTCCGTCACGCTCGGCGCGCTGCCTGCCGCCCCCGGCCGCAGCCGCCCCGCCCGCGACAGGCGGCGGCCGGCGCGCCTGCCTGCGCGCCTGCTTGGCGCTGCGCCCGCTGCAGAGAGGGGCTGGGCCGGCTGTCTGGCAGTTGCCGTGCCAGGCGGCCCCTGTGCAGGCGTGCGCGCAGCTCAGCAGCGGCACGCGCGGCCTTGCCAGGATAGAGTTGTGTGTCTGGTACTCCATCTGGCACATGACGTCTGCCGGGCCCGCAGCAGCAGCCATGCCCTGACTCGAGCACAGCAACGGCAAGGCTGACAGCCGCGCCGTTGCGCGGGGGCGCAGGCGACGAGGAGGCGCGCGCGCGCGGCACGCAGAAGACGGTGCTGGAGCGCGTCGCGCCGCCGACCTTTCCGCTGGTCATCGAGATGCGCGAGCGCGCGTACTGGGTCACGCACTGGGTCGAGGACAGCGTTGACTGCCTGCTGCACGGCAAGGTGCCCATCGTGCAGGCGCGCGCCCGCCGCGCCCCCGGCCCCGCACGCGTCCAGGTTTTCGATTTGAGGTCAGTTGGCTCCCGCTTTGATGCAGGTTGCGCCCTCCTGCGAGCCCTGCACCCATGACATGGACCGCCGAGGCTCCAGGTTTGCACTCGTAAGAGCCGGTGTGGACGTCCTTGTGTCTCGTCTGCTTGGCCCTGGCGGCAATGACCCGTGTCGTGTCATGCGGGTCACGGCTTTGCGCGGCTGCTGGCGGTCGGCGGCGCCGGGCCGAGGCTGCGGAGCGCCGCGCAGGTGCGGCGGCGCGACGCCGAGTCGCGCAAGGTGGTCGTCGAGGAGTGCCGCTACGACGCGGCCGACGAGGCCGAGCAGCCCGACTTTGCGGCCAGCAGCAGCCTGCGCACGGCGAGCAGCGCGCCCGAGGTGCTGGAGGTGCGCGCCGAGCCGGCCGAGCCGGAGCCGGTGTTCCTGACGTCGCCGGAGCTGCCGCTGCAGCCGGCCAGCTTCGGGCACAGCTTCAGCAGCGACGACGACCCGCACGCCTGGGCGCAGCGCCTGCGCAACATCCCCGACAAGGCGCGCCGCCGCCGCGCGCCCGCCTCCCGCGCTGCACCAGCGTGCTCGTGGCCGTCCTTGCAGCTGTTACAGCTGAGTTGGATAGGTAGGTGGTCCCTGCTCCTGTCACTGCCAAGTCGTTGCTAGCGCAGTTGGCGCATCTGGCCCTGCCGCAGGCACTGCAGACTGCCGCATTCTCTTCAGTACATGTGCTAACAACATACTTTGACGGTCTGTGCAGGACGCGCTGGCGGAGCTGGCCGAGATGGGCTACATCAATGGCGACCCGCTCGCGAGCAGCCGGCGCGCGGACAAGTTCGCCTTCTCCAATGGCGCCAGCGGGCGCAGCAAGAAGCGCAACGGCAAGAACAATGCGCGGGCGTCGCGCTGAGCGCCCCTTGAGGGCGCGGGGGGGTGCGGCGCCTTGTACTTGGGGTTAGGGCAGGGCTTTTCCATTCTTTGATGAGGTGACCTATCTGCCGCTCCAAGGCCAGCAAGGCTTGCATAGCAGAAACTGTGAACTGTGAGTACTGTATGAGTTTGTAGCAGGGTTTGAGGGGCACCGGCGTGTGGCGCAAGAGCCCGGCCTGTGACCTGCCCGTGTACTGCTATGTCAGGCACCAGCTTGTGCACTTGACTTGGAGTGTGTAACCATACGCCCTGGTGTCCCGCGGTGTGCAGCTGCAAGGTGCCCCTTGCCGCGCCGAGCAGACAGCCGCGTTGCGCCCCCGCCCACCGCTCTCCGCGGTGCACACAGCGGCTAGAGCGGCAGCCCAGAGGGGCGACTGGCTGCATGGACACTGCCCTCGGTGAGCTTGAGCTCGGCTTTGTGGCGGCCGGCGCGGTCTGCGGCGCGCTCGCAGTAGCCGGCGCGGCCGCCTGGCACTTTCGCTGTGGCCCAGGTGCTGCGCCCGGCTGCGGCCTCCCTCGCTCGGCGGCAGCAAGCCCGCCCCGCTCCCTGCACGCAGAGGCCAAAGCGCACCAGGTTCCCGGGGCCCAGGGCGGAAGCCGGACGCGCCGGCGCGCCGGGCGGCCGGCCCCGCAGCGCATGGGCGGTACGCCGCAGGCAGGGAGGCCGAGCGGCAGTATGTGCAGCGCTCGCACTGCGGCAGCGAGGAGCGGCCGCGCGCGCTCGCCGTGGCGCACCCCGCCGCGCACGCCACGGCGCCCGGCGAGCGCGCGGCGCCCCCCGCCGACCGCCTGCTCGTCCGCACGCTGACGCAGGGCGAGGCCGGCCTGCCCGGCCCCGCCGGTGCAGGTGCTGCCGCGCGGCGACGCGCCCTGCTGCCTCTTCCGAGGCCGTTCTGTTGTGCGCCGCAGCGCGCAGCCATGACAGCCGCGCGGCCCTGACCGCTGCACGGCGCAGAGGTGCTGCCCGCCTGGTCGCTGCTCCGGCTCCTGTCGCTGCCGTGGGAGGCCGACGGCGGGCTGAAGCGCTGGCGGGCGTTCGGGCCGGCGGAGGGGCCGGATGCGGGCAGGGGCGTGGCGCACGCCACCAGCAGCTCGCTGATGCAGTGCGCGCCGGGCGCCGCCGCATGCTGCTCCAGGGCCCAGGCTTCATGGCAGGCTGTGTTGAGTGATGGGTGCGAGTGCGGTGGGTAGGCCGAGCGCCCAACCGCACGGCAGGCGGGCCGGCCGTGCAGCGTGGCGTGCTGAGACGCCACGCGGCCGCCACACGAGCCTGCAACGCCCTTCACAGAACTTGCGTGCCAGTGGCAGGCAGGCCGGTCGAGGCTGGGGCGCCCCGCGCCCGCAGGCCCGTGCCGCCGCGGCACCTGGGCGCGCGCCTGGCCACGGCGCCCTCGCTGCGGCCCAGCACGTCCACCGAGGTCGCCGTGCTCGTGTCCAGCCCCAGCGCCGCGGACAGGCGCGGCCGGCGGCAGCTGCGCCCGTCTCTGCAGGGCTGCTGCGCGCACTGTTGGCCCGCGCTCCTGAGGCCGGGTGTGTGGCCCGCCAGCAGAGCCGCGGCGGCGCAGGACACCTTCCTGGACATCGATGCAGAGGTGCACGCGCGGGACCGCCCATGAGCTGCTCGCAGTCGGCTGTCCCGCGCCTGCTCGGTCCAAAATGAAGGCCCCTCGTTCGCAGGACGATGCTCCAGCGCCCACCGGAAAGGCGCCAGCAGACATGCATGGCGGCTTCTCCGGCGGACGGGACAAACAGTGCCTCTGGTCTGATGGAGAGATCACGCTGGGGCCGCCCAGCATGCCCCAGTCGCCGCGCATCATGGCGAGCCTGCGCACCCTGACAGTGCAGCTCTGCTGTCCAGCCTGAAGAGCGGCAAGCGCTGGCCAGACAGGCTGCGGCCTGCATGCTGTCGCCCCACATGTTTTCCTGCTCCAGGTCGCGGAGCCTGCTCGACGGTCGCTCAGCAAGTGCGGCCTGCATGTAAGTGACCGCCTGCGCTGCCCCGGCGCAAGTTGCGCCTCACCCGGCAGGTGCGGCGCGCCGGCAGCGAGGGGCTGCGCCGCCGCTCCACCAGCCTGGAGGGCGGGGGCGCGGCGGAGCACGACCCGTCCATGCAGACATTCACGGCCGCCATGCCGGAGCCTGGGTTAGAGGCCGAGGGCGGCTGCGGCCTGGACGGCGCGCTGTCGCTGCCCTGCCTGGGGCGGGCGCCGGGCGGCGCCGGGTGCCTGTCGGCCGCCGATGTCGGCGCGCTCTGCCACAGCGGGGCGTCGCTGTGCTGCAGCTGGCAGGTGAACCCCCGCTCGCCCAGACCGCCAGCTCTCAGGACGAGCGCAGTGCAGCAGGGAACATGTGACACAGCGCTGGCAGCATGCTGCAAACCTGCCCGCAGCTGGCAATACGCGCAATGCCGCAGCCACGTGGCGCAGCCCCGTGCGACGGTTTGTGACGTGCTGTATACACGTGAGGACGCCCGCGTGACAGCATTACTCGCTGTTGTCCAGTGCGGCGTGCTGGACATCATGCGAGGACATCCACATGGCAGTCTCATCATATGCCAGGCACAGCACGTGGATGACCGTCCACCCAGAAGCTGCATGCCGAGCCGGTCAACTTCATGCTGTCAGGCATGTGTTGGTATCGGCATCCAGGAGGTGGACCTCGGGGGCGCCGCGCAAGCGTGCTGGAGCGCGCGGCCGACAAGTGCTGCGAGCCCCGCCGCGCGCGTGCACAGCCCGCCGCCCCCGTGCCCGCCGCCGCCCTGCCGCCTGGGCGCCTCACAAGGCGGAGGGGCGTGCGCGCCCGAGCTGCGCGGGCTCCCGCTGGCGGAGCTGCCCGCGCATGCGGCCCAGGTGGCGCCCGCCGGGCGCCCGGTGCAGGCTGTCTGTGCGTCGCAGGGAGCGCAGGAACTTCCAGGGTCTTCATGAGGTGGCACTGGCTCAGTCTGCGCCGGCCGTGTTTCAGGCCGCGGGCAGACGGGCCTCCGCCCGGGCAGGCGCCGGACCCCTGAGCTGCGTGGCTGGCGCGCTCTTCATGGGGAAGGAGCCTGCTGGAGTGAGCGGCTCCTGTGGCTGGCAGAGCCCTGGGGCGCACTGACCGGTGCCGCGCAGGTGCTGGCGGTCGTGGAGCTGCGCATGGAGCAGGTGCTGCCGCGCCCGCGCGCGGGCCTGCTGGCGCGCATGCTGCGCCTGGCGCCGCTGCCCGCCGCCGCGGCGCCCGGCTGCGACCGGCCCGTGCACCTGCTGCCGGCCGGGGCGGAGGTCCACATGACCCTGCTCGTGCACCAGGCGCGCGCCGCGCGCATATCGCACCGCACCGGCGTGCTGCTGTGCTCGACGGATCATGGGTGCCGTGCACAGGCGTGTCTGCACCAAAATTATGGACAGCTGTGATCTCACAGGCAGCGACACGCTGCCTGGAGTGGCCCACACCCGAGAGCATGCCGGAGAGGCAGCATGTGCCGCAACCGCACTGTGCCAGGCCCGCCCCGCCAGGCGCGCAGGCTGCGCGCAGCGCCGCTGCGCCTGCTGTCCGAGTGGAGTCTGTGGCGTGGTGCCGCATCACGCCACCGCACGACCAGTCGATCACGCTGGCAGTGCCTCCCGGCCCTGCTGCATCTTGCAGCGCAAGCCCGAATCTGCATGCAAGACGCGCGCTATCCAGGGCACCATCATTTCCTGGCCTGCCTGTGTATTGAAAGCTTACCACCAGCCGTAGTGCTTCGACGGCTGCAGACCACATCCAGGTGAGGTCGACCGAGGGTGCCACAGCCGGCAACCTGCTGGCCCTGCATGCTACTTCTCTGCTAACTCGCTGCTCACACCGCTCCTCACCCTTTGATGATCTGAGCGCAGGGCGGCGTTTGCGCAGCAGGCCAGCACGTGATGTGCCGCGCGCAGGTGGAGGCCGCGCCAGGCGCCCTTGCGTCAGGCCCCTGCCCTCCCGACGCCTGGGCGGGCGCGGGCGGCTGCGGCGCGGGCGAGCACGCGAGCGTGCGCAGCGCGCGCAGCACGCCCCCGGCGGAGGCCGCGCTCCGGTCGGGCCCCAGCGCATGCACGGGAGCTCCCTGGGTGGGCACGGCGACCTGGGACACCAGCGCGCGCGGCGGCCTTCGCGGCGGGGCCGCGGGCCTGCCGCCGCTGCGCGTGGGGCTGAGCTACGGCCTGCGGTGCGCGTGGGGTCAAGGCGCGGCGGCGGGCGTGTGCGAGGTCGCGGCGGCGGACGCGCTGTTGCTGCGCGTGTGCGACCCCGGGTGCGGCGCCCAGTAACAACAGGCCCCGCCCCGCTCTAGCCGCTGGGCGCTCTGGCATGTCAGGCAGGCGGATCAGGGCTGGGTGTGCAGCATACTCAGAAAGCCGCATTCCATGAAAGGGCTGGGTAGAGTCGCTGGCCTGAAGCTAGCATGATGTTGCTGCAGCAGCACCACACAGGGACGCACAGGTCCGGGGTCCCCACGACTTGCGCGCACAAAGCACAGCCTGTCGGGGGCGTGACCTGTGCAATGTGGCGCAGGGCCGCCGCAAGCGCGCACGCACGGCCAGAGCTGGGCGCCGCGGCGGCGTCCGAGCTGCAGCGGTGGGGCATCGGCTCGGGGAGCGCCCACCTTGTCTGTGTCGTGGCAGGGGCTGGCCAGGAGCAGGCAGCGCCTGAGAGGGACTGCGCAGCTGTAGGCGCGCGAAAGTTGCATCTGTGACACCACTGTTACACTACCAGATGCTGCACCAGGCACGCGCCTCCAGCCCCGCCTCGCCTACGCTACGCGGTGCAAGCTCGCCGGGGCGCGGGCCGCCCGCCGCCGCAGGGCCGCCCGCCGCCGCGCGCGCCTCACTTGATCTTCTTCTTGATGCGCAGCTGGTTGGTGTGGCCGCACTTCTTCTTCCGGCAGTTGACCGCGCGCGGGTGCAACCGCGCGTAGCACCTGCGCGGCGCCGCGCGGCCGGGCTGAGCGCGGCCACCGCGCCCTTGCCTCTATGACCGCGGACGCGCCTGACGCGCGCAGGGGGGGCAGTGCAGGGCGCGGCACGTGCAGGGTCAGGCGCGGGTGCGGGGTGTGCCTCTGCGTATGACCTCCCGGCCACGGCGCGCCGGGAGGTAAAGTGGGCAGAGGGCGTCGATGTAGAGTGGGCTATTCATCCCCAGAGCACGAGGCTGCCCTCTACCTCAGGGGTCAAACTTGCCACTCAGCCGTGCGGGACCAGGCAGGCCGGGCCGCTCCGGGCGGGCGCGCACTTGCGGCAGATCATCTTGTCCTGGTTGAACTTGCGCGCCAGGATCTGCAGCGATGGCTCGATGATGCCGCCGCGCAGGCGCAGCACCAGGTGGAGCGTCGACTCTGCCGCCCGAGCCACGCCCGCCTCAGACAAAGGCGCCCTGCTCGCCCGGCCCGGCGCACAGACAGCCGCAGAGATTGTTGCTCTCAGCCACCCAGAGGCAGGCCATCTGACGGCGCTCACCCTTCTGGATGTTGTAGTCTGCCAGCGTCCGGCCATCCTCGAGCTGCTTGCCGGCGAAAATCAGGCGCTGCTGGTCGGGCGGGATGCCTGCGCGCGCACAGGTTGAGTACACGGTAAGGTGCAACAGCAACGGCGATAAGGTACCAGGCTCCGACTGGAGGAGCTCCACGGGTCAAGCCCGGCACGCGCGCACTTCGGCTCGCTAAGGTGCTCAGGCTCAGTTGTTCCAACAGATACGGTCAACCAACAAGACAGCTGCACTGCTTGCTGCACAGGACTGCTGCAGCAGCACTGCACCAGTAGCTTTGAGGCGTTGCTGAGCCGCTCACAGTTGGGCGCGCACCCTCCTTGTCCTGGATCTTCGACTTGACGTTCTCAATGGTGTCACTGCGGACAAGTCAACAGTTGGTTCATACCAGGAAGCACAGTCCAGGTGCATCCGCGCGCTACGCAGCACCCTGCGCACCTGGACTCCACCTCGAGCGTGATGGTCTTGCCCGTGAGGGTCTTCACAAAGATCTGCATGGCGGCAGCCCACACCTCTCCTGTCCCCACTCCCCTTCAGCGCTGAAGCCGCCTTTCCTTCCTCCGGCGAAGACCCTACCCTAGCTTTTCACTCTGATGCTGTTGGCTCAGAGCTCTGTGCTTGCACCTCTGTGGTGCAAGCTCTGGTTCTGAAGTCGTGCAGGTCCGAGAAGTACTTGCACCTGCGGACTTCCAAACTTGCTCCGGCGTACATTTGAGCAGAGCGCTGCCAGCGCAGGCGCCACAATGGCCCGACGAGACCAGGGCCCACCGCTCCCACAGGTGCGCAGATCAATGTAGGAATTTGGCGTGCGCAGCAGTGTAGAGCTGGTGAGAAGCACGGCGCGCTTACACCTATGCTGGGCAGGTGAGCGCTGAGACGCAGCGGGAGTGGGCGCGAGAGCTGGCGGCGAAAGTCCAGAAGCGCGTCGACCGCACCTCCAAGCATGCTGAGTGGGCGTCGCGCTTAGAGGCCGCCGCGATGCAGCCCCTGGTGAGGCGCAGCGCCTGTCTTGCTGACACACGCTCTTTGCCTCGTGCAGGCATGCCTGTGCAACTGTGCGGTAAGGGGATCTGGCGCTGATCTGGTGCCGACGTCTGCGGGCTGCATGCTCGTTGGGCGCTCGGCTGGCGTGAGCAGGCGGAGGACGGAGCTGCTCCCGATGCCATGAAAAGGAAGAAACACAGCAAGGACAAGCACAAAGCCAAGGCCAAACACAAGGCAAAGGACAAGGCGGCCAAGCGGCGGCGCGCTGCGTCCTCGGGCAGCAGCGACGAGGAGCGGGGGAAGGTGCTGCCGGCCTGTCACCTGCAGAGCTGCCGTGCTTGCCCGCGTGCTCGAGAGGATGGAGTGCGTCCGAGTGTCTTGCGGTGTCTTCGCAGAGAAGCAGTAGTGTGTGAGAGCAGGCCTCCCGCAAGTTTGCCGCGCACTTTTGGTTGTCAGGCTTACCTATTTTTTGATCTGCAGAAGCACAAGCACAAGGCGAAGAAGCGGCAGCGTGCCTCATCATCATCGTCGGACAGCAGCAGCGACGACAGTCAAAAGGTGATTGCATCCTTGCGACATATACTGTGCTGCAGTGGGTCGCATTGAAGTGTCTGACAAAGCGCTGTCGTGCAGAGGCTTAAGCGTCACAAGAGGAGGAAGGGCCATGCAGACACGTCCAGCGGCTCTGAAGGCGTCAAGGCAAAATGAGGGCAGGGCAACAGGTTTTGGGGCTTACTTCCGGCTTGACGTGTGTCAATGCAGTCTGTTGGGAAGTGGATGGCGTTTCTGCTGTGCATATGTATTGGTGGTACATGCTGAGGTGTGAGACGCATATCTGAGCATGCATGCGGCACAGGGCGCTTGACAAGCCCTGCTGTTTAGCTGACACCGCTGCTTCAGACGTGCTCCACTCATGTCATTTGTAAAAGGGTGCAGCTGCTTGCTCAAGTCTCAGGCATTGCCCTTGTTGCACTCATTGTGTGTAAACTTTGGGCATCAGCCTGCTTTGCCAGCAGCGCGTGTTGAGTGATACAATAAGTCTGCCACTTGCTGTGTGCAGACAGCACGTGACAGGCGCAAGATCTGGCAAGCACCACATAGCCTGGATAGCCTGGGCAGCCTGGACAGGGAAGCAATATGCAAAGCCCAACTACAGGAGGAGCAGCAGAGAGCCTGCTCAAAGTGCAGGGGCTGGACAACTGAGCAGTGCTCCCAGCGCTGTACGAATCTTTGTCCTGCCATATGGCACCGCTACACTTTGTTGCTGGGCTCCACGAGTGCTGGACTTGTGCGCATTGACTCACAGGCTGCGCTGGAGAAGGCAGGCAGCGACGCTCTGGAACCTGTAACAGCGCTGTTCCAGCAGCGAAAGTATGCTGGTTGCTTGTTGCTGCTGAGTGCAGCCAAGCACACGCCGCTGCCGGGCGCGACATCGCAGCTGCTCAAGGCGCAAACACTGATTTGCAAAATCCACCTGCACGCGGAGCGGGGCGCCTGGTGGCAGGCGCGCAAGTCTGGTCTGGGGTCGTGCTAGGCCAAGCTACAGGTCAGCACTGTCAGAAGTTGCAAGTTCAACTTGAATGTACATGTTCAGCTGCGTGTGCTCACGTAGCCGCGTTACTAGCCTGTTATCCAGCTCACGTCACCACGGACGGCACAGGAGCAAGAGCGCGGCCCAGCAGGACCGACCTTGCAACCAAGAGCCTGTCATTGGAAGTTAGGCGGCCCGCGCCGTCGTCACTCTGTCTGACCCTTTGAGAGCTGCGTCCCAGGTGCTGGACTTGGAGGAGGGCGCGAGCGAGCAGAGCGTGCGGCGCCAGTTCCGGCGCCTGGCACAGCAGGTGCACCCGGACAAGTGCCGCTGCACTGGCGCCGAGGCCGCCTTCAAGCTCATCAGCCAGGCCGCCGCCGTCGTCACCGGCCACAGCAGCGCCGCGGCAGCCGACGGTGCCTGCCACACACAAGGCCTAGCACGGCCCGAGCGGAGTTGTTGGATGCTGCCAGGGTGCACGCAATGAAAGGGTTGCTGCAATGGGCATGTCGAGGACCGCCTGGCTCGGGTGTTCAGGTGCAGACGATGCGAGCGCCGACGGCGGTCCCAAGTGGTGGGAGGCGTGGGACGTGCCGGAGGAGGAGACCGGGCGTAAGCGACAGCGCCACGAGCCTGCTGACCTGGAGAGTGCTGAGAGGAGCGCCGAGCAGCTCCGCCAGCTGCATGCGCTGCCCATCCAGGCGCTGCCCGGCTCGGCATGTGCCTGCCTGGCAGGCCTCCGGGTCTGACAAGCCCGCTCTCATGCCTGCCCGTGGCGGACGTTGTCTGCGAAGCAGCTCTGACAACGCGGCCTGGACATGGAAGGTCTGGGCATCCAGGGAGTGGCTGGCGCGCAACTGCATGCGCCTGGCTGCACTGCATGCAACCAGGCTCTGGATGCTTTGTCATGTGAGATGGCGTGCGGGTCCTCACTGCGCACACATGCTGCATGCAGGAGCTGCAGCAGGAGGTTGCCAGGCGGCAGATGGCGGTGCTCGACCGCAGCCCTGCCTCGCAGGAGGCGCCACAGAGCCTGCATGAGCGCCAGGCCGGCCTGCGGTGAGCGTCGTGCCTGTGCGCATGGTTTCGCAACCCTGCCCCGTCTGCATGGTCTGTCGGTGCCTTGCAGCGCGCTGTAGGCCCTCCCTGCGCGGCGATGGGCGTTACTCCTCTACACAAGCTTCTTACGGAACTTGATGTCATGGCGGAGTCTCCAGCGTGCATGTCAGCAGTTCAGGCAAGGACCACCAATTTCGACCTAAAGGATTGCCTGCGTATGCATGGCGCATTTTTTGGCCATGGCAGCACAGGTCTAGGTGCAAATGAGAAGACTTGGTGGCGATGCGTGGCGGGGATGCATGCCAAACACTCCTGAGACCAGCACCAAGAGTTCCATCCATCTGCGGCAGGGAAGCAAGGAGCGTGCTGTCGCAGCGCCTGCAGGAGCAGGGCGGAGCGCCTGCAGAGCCGAGCCAGCCGCCGCCCTCGGACGCCGGTGGCTTTTTTCATTAGGTCAGATGCAGTGTCTGTTGGTCTGTTGTGTTTTCGGGAGTCAGGTGTACAATTTTGCCTCACGCAGGGTTCACCCCTGTCTGCTCCCGCTGTGTATTGTGAATAGGTGAGGCATTGTTGACAAAGCTGCACATTGGTGCGTGCTTGGGTCGTGAACATGCTTGCTCTAAACCGTCTCAGCCCACGTTACATCTGTGTGCGCATTAAGCACGGCCAGGTCGGGTATCCTGCGTTTGAGGGAGTGGTGCATGCATGCTATCTATTAACTGGTGTCTGCATGCTCATTTTACCATCATTAGTGCCAACCATGGAGACACATAAAACGGTGGTGCTCACACATGAGCGTCCAGTGGCCATAGCGACCTTCGCCGTCGGCACCGCTGCGTGATGAGCTGTTCGTGGACTACGCCGGGGCCTCTGGCTCATCTGCACGAACAGCTAGAGGTGGAGTTGCATGCAGACTGCGTAGAGTTCTGTCCCGTCCCAGGCTCCCAGAGCCTGCTGGCTGTGGGCACATACCAGCTCGATGAGCACTCGCGGCAGCGCAATGGCCGGCTCTACCTCTACAGAGTTTTGCTCCAGGTGCCAATGCCTGGCAACCTTGGTCCGCCCGTGACCGCGGCCTTCGACGAGGCGACGCTGGACTGCGCAGGTGGTGTGTGAGGCAACGGCTACCGCTGGTTTGCAGTGTCAACGCGCTCCAGCAAAACCAACCAGGTGTTTTGGGGGCGGCAGGCATCTTTGACATCAAGTGGCTGTATGGAACTGAACGGCCAGCGCTGGCACTGGCGCTGTCAGACGGCACCGTGCAGCCAGTTGCGCTGGCAGCAGGTAAGGGGGCCGGCGTAGACAAGCAGGCCGCTGTGACAATCGCAGCCAACGCCATGGTGCTCTCCTTGGACGTGCGGGAGGCTGGGCGACCGGGTATGGCCGCCAGCACCTCCGCAGGCGACCTCGCTGTGCTCGAGGTGCTCTCCCGCTCCCACGCCTGCCCCGCAGCACGCCGCTTGCCGGTGCGCGCGTTCCGCTGCCCGTGCCCCGAAACCACGCCACCAGCCGTGCGCAGTAGGCCCGGGAGAGCGGCTGGGAGGTGGGGCGGACATGGAAGGCGCACGACCTGGAGGCCTGGACCTGCGCGTTCGATCGGCACCAGGTGTGTGTGTGTGCTCTGGACGGAGATACAACGCACTGCCGCCCCACCACGCGCATGAAGTTGACTGTCTGCCAGGTCTGACACTGTTTGACATAACAGGAGAATGTGCTGTACTCCGGGGCGGACGACAGCACCTTCCGGGCCTGGGACTTGCGCTGCGACGGGCCCGCAGTCTACGTCGACAGGCGCGAGCCCGGCCTGCTCGCCGCGGCGCACGCCGCGCGGCGCTCTCTGCTCCGGGCATCGTTCTGAGTGGCTGACCAGGCACAGCGGTTCTGAGAGGTGGTGTGCTGAGCAGGAAGGCTCACACCGCCGGCGTCTGCTGCGTTCAAAGCAGCCCGCACCTTGAGCACGTGGTGTGCACCGGCAGCTACGATGAGCGCGTGCGCCTCTGGGACACGCGTCGAGCCGATGCGCCGCTGCTTGTTGCACAGGTGCGCTCGCATGGCCAGGCACTCTCCTGGCCTCGCTCGCCATGCTGCTTGTGTCCAGCGACGTGCCGCGGCTGTGCAGGTCAGGTGCTTGGCACCACTTGCCTCACATTGCGTCAGGCTCACGCAGCTGGTGTTCACAAACCGCTCACACCCTTTTATGCTGTCTGGCCGAGAGCAGGTGGGCGCCGGCGGTGGCGTCTGGCGGCTCAAGTGGCACCCCGTGCGGGCGGAGGTGCTGGCGGCGGCCTGCATGCACAACGGCTTTGCCGTGATCCGCGCGCAGCCGGCTGCCGGCGCGCTCACCGTGCATGAGAGCTATGCCGGCCAGGAGGGCCTCGCGTATGGCGTGGACTGGTGCCGGAAACCGCGGCTGCCACACGACCTGCTCGCCTCGTGCACATTCTATGAGCGCTCAGTGCAGCTGTGGATTCCGGCATGCCTGGGACCAACCCCGATGGGTTGGTGAGATGGGCATGTCAGCCTTGGCTGGTGGGGAGCGGCCGACAGGCCGTCTTCTTGTCCGCATGCTTCTGCCCAATGGCTCACGCTGGGAATGACAAGTACACCCATGCAGGGCTGCATGCCCATGTATCAGAGTGCCACGCGTGTGCGCCCTTATGCCCAGCACCCCAACTGCGCACGGTGTGTCTGCCGCTGCTCAGGTGCTCGTGTGCGCCAGTGTGTCGTGCATGTGCAGACGCCTGCATGCGGGTCAATCAGCCATGTGCTCTGTCTATACATGTTTTTCCATAGTATTTTTTAATATTCAATTAATATTGTCCCTGAAGAAACATGCAGGCGAGACATTCTCGTGATGACAAGTCTGGGATGCCCACAGCAGGAGGCCGGTCCAACACGCGTGTGCTGCTGCCAGATGTGTCAGCACCACCTTGCATCCTGCGGGTGGGCACCTGCAGCTGATGATCTTTAGCATCGCGGACAGAAACCAAGAGGCGCTGGAAGGCACAGCTGACGAGCTTTCTGACAGACCCACTGTGCGCACTCTTGGCTATTAACGACAAACGCGCACACCATGCAAACGTTGTGCATGACCTGCTGAAGACATACGTTGGTATTGAAGCCAGACACCCTGCAGGTGGCCTGCGACGGCTGCGCAGGCTTCCAAGCTCGCAGTCGTCAGTGGTGGCCGTGCTCGGAGTTCTGCGTGCCACCTCATCCGAACGGCTTGGCTGAAAAAGCATCGCATGTTCAGCTCCCGCCGCTGGCCAGCTTGGGAGCGGGCGGCCCTGCGCAGCGCCAGCCGAGCCAGCAGCGCGCAGCTTGCAGCTCGCCGGGAGCGCAGCATGGGCCGCTGCGGCCATACTGCCCCAGCCTCTGCTTGCGCCAGGCGCCTGCGGCGCAGCCGCTGCTGGTCGCGGTGTACCTGGACGAGCGCAGCAGGGCGGAGCTTCTGCAGAGGTGAGTGCGACTCTCCGAGCTTGGTGCAAGCACGTGTCGGCTATGCTGCGGAGTCACACTTCGACCCGAGCGGGCTTGCAGAGGCACTTCTGCACCGGGAGGAACCTGCCGCCAGGCTGAGGGCTGCCGGCCGGGCGCCTGCAGGGCGCCGCCGCGGTTTGCTAAGGTGTCGGCGGACCACGTCACGCTGGCATACAAGCCCAGCTGGGCCGACGTGGCAGGGCGCTGGGCCGCGCTGCTCGGCGCCGGCGTCGAGGTGGCCGTGCTGGGCCTGGTCGCCGACGACGGCGTGCAGGTGGGCGGCAGCTATGTAAGCGCTGTGCCAAGGGCGCCCCGGGCGCTTGGTGCCACAGCGCTCCGGCATGTGGCGAGCCGGGGAGGAGCCAGGTGGCCGCGACACCGCACTGGCTGCTGCTCATGGTGTGAGGATGTGTGGGTGTGGCGCGCATGCGTACTGGCTGGCCTGGTGGCATACCTGCCCTTCTGTACCACCGTGTGGCCGACTAGTCGTCAGCGTCCCAGGCACAGCATGGCGTTCTGCAACAGTCGTCCATGCATGGTCAGCTTGTCAGTGTCAGAGCCTGCACGAACCAGTCGCCTGCGCAGCAGCGGGCGTGCGCAGCCCGTGCACTCAACCTGTTGCCCCGATGCAGGCGCTTGTGGTCCAACTGCCACCGCCCCTCGCGCTGAGCGGCCCCGCCGCCCCGCATGTCACTGTCTCCGTCGCGCCGTGGGCGAGCGCCAAGCAGGCCGGTGCGCTGCCCGCGCTCCTGCTGCCATGCCCATGTTCTGTCCGCGCAACTCGCTTGTCTGCAGGGCCGGCGCCCCTGCAGCCCTGCGGAGCGAATCCGCCGAGCCTGGCGCAGGGGAACTGGCGGGGCACGCGCTGGCGGGGCCACGCAGCGGCCTCCGCGTGCAGCCCTGGGCGGGCGGCGCGCTCGCCGGCCGCATCGGCTGCCGCCTGGCCGACCTGCGCACCGTGTTTGCGCCGGCGGGCTTGCCTGCAGGCGGCGACCTGCCCGCCGGCCCGGGCGCGCCTGCCGCCGTGGCGGCCCCGCTGCTGCCTGCACGCCCGGCGGCTGCAGACCTGGAGCGCGTGTCCGGAGACTCCTCGCTGGGTGTGTACAAGGCGCCTGGAGCCGGGCTCCTGGTGACGGGCGCCTTGCGGGCGATAGCACGCCAGGCGCAGCAGCCCGGAGGGCCGCCAGCGACGCGGCAGGAGGGCGGCGCCGCAGCCAGCCAACCTCGGGCAGACCTGCGGCTAGTCACTGGAGCCGCGCAAGCGGCGGCCGCAGCGCCGGCCCCGCGCACGCTGCCCGCCCTGCGCGCGAGCTCGGGGCGCGCGCCCCCGGCGGCGCCTGCGCTCCAGGCCACACAGGCTGCGCCGGCGGGCCCTGCAGGCCGCGCGGGGTCGGCGCACGCGCCCGCGCATCCGCGGGGGGACACGGAAGCGTGGCGCGGGCGTGGGCTGGGCGGCTCCAGCGGTCTCCCGACGGCGGGACAGGCGCCCGACCTGCCGCCCCTGGTGCCCGGAGCAGAGGGCGCGGATGAAGCGGAGGACGAGCACTCGCGCGCGGTGGCGGAGCTGGACGCGCTGCTGCGGCTGGACGACCTGGCCGCGGCCGCGCGCGCGCGCCGCTCAGCGGCGCCGTTGGGCCGCGCGGGCGCCGAGCGGCGCGCGCGTGCGCCCGCGCCCGCCGCTCGCACAAGCAACGAGCTGGAGGACTGGGCGCTGTTCTGCGACGCGCCGCTGCACGCCGCGGAGCCGCGGGCGGCCGACGCGGCGCCGGGTGCAGCGGCGGGCGACGCGGCGGGCGCCGAGCGGGCGCAGCGCGGCGGCTGCGTCCCGCGGGTGCGCTTTGACCTGGGCGGCCGCGAGCGCGAGCTTGCGGAGGGCACCGAGCCGTCCGCGAGCGGCTACAGCAGCGCCGTCTGCGCCAGCTCGGGCGACGAGGCGCTGCAGGGCGTGCCGCATGGGGGTGGCAGCAGCGGCTTGGGCGACGGCCCCTCATTGAGCAAGGTCTGCGCCCCGCCCTGCGCTGCGCTGGCTATGGGAAGGGAGCGCACAGCTTCATGCTGTGTCCGCCAGCTGTCATTAATTCGGCTGCTATCTGTGAGGCCCTCCACAACCCGCCCCTGCCTCACGACATCTGCCTGCGCGCACTCATGTCCTGTTGTTGACGCTAGCTCAGCTAGGGTATCTGCGTCACGCTCGGCAACCCATGATCTCCTTTTTATGCAGGCCGAGCCAGGCGTGACCGCTGCGCCGCGCGGCGCTGCGCCGGGCGCGCGGCAGCCCGGCCTGCTGTCGCTGGACCGGCTGCCGCCGCGGCGGCGGCCGCGCGGCATGCCCGCGCAGGCCAGCGCCGTCCCGCCGCACGCGCCGCCGAACGCGGCCGCGTCGCAGGAGCCCGGCGGCGCTGCGCGCGCGCCCCGCGCGCCCGACGGCCTGCACGGCAGCTCGCCCTCCGCGCGCCCGCGCAGGCGCGCGCCGCCGGGCGACGCGCCCGCATCATGGTGGCAGGCGAGCCCTGCCCCAGAGCGCTCACCGCCGGCGCCGCCGTCGACGGGCGCGCCCGCCGCCGCGGCCGTCGCCGGCCGCGCGCGCCGGCCTCAGGCAGCGCCCCTGAACAGCCTGCTCGAGGTCTGGCGGCTCGCGGGGGGCCTGGACGAGCCCGCGGCGCCGGGCGACGCTGCCGCAGGCGGCGCCGCCGACGGGCCCGGCGACTCCAGCGCGGGACGGCCCGGCCATTCTGGAGCCCATGCGAGGGGAGCGGAGGGCAGGGCGCGGCGGGAGGCAGAGGCTGGAGCGGGGGGTGAGGCCTGCGGCGCCGCCGCCGGCGCGCTCGCGGGCGGCCAGGCGCTGCTGCGCGCGCGCTTTGTCGGGCTGGACGCGGGCGTGGCCGATGCGCTGCTGAGGGCGCGCCCCCCTGCCCTCCGCGGGCCGTGCTGCAGTGGCAGCGGCGCGGCTGCTGGCCAGCTGCAAGTTTGTGCGCTGCGGTTGTGCGGGGTGGCCGTGTGCTGCGTGACAGGCGCCGGTGGGCAGGGCGTATGGTTGCGGCACTGCCAACTTCATTTCGGTAGGGCCTGCATGCGCGTGCGCCGTCAATGGTACAAGAGATGCCCAACTCGCCCGTTGGCCTGCGTCCTGGCATGCGCCAGCAGAGGGCAGCGTGCACTGGTAGTGACGTGCTATGTGAGCAGGCGACCCATCTGCTCGCCTGCACGACCCTACTCCACATGCATCCCTAGCCGGTGTGGCCTGTGGCTGACGTGTGCAGCTGCGCGGTGCCGCGCGCAGCAATGCGGCGGCGACGTCGCGCAGGCGGCCGCGTTCCTGGAGCAGTGTGTGCCGCTGGCGCCCGACGCGGGCGGCGGCGAGAGCAGCTCGGGCGGGGAGGCGCTGTCGCCGCCGCGCGCGCGGTCGCGCGAGGCCCCGCCGCCGCCGCCGCCGCAGCTGCTGCCCTCGCCCACGGCCAGCCTGACGCCGACTAAGTCGCCGACGCCAGGCGCGCGCGCGCGTCACCCTGCCCGCGTGAACCGGCGTGCGACGTGGCGCTTTGCTGCCTGCGCATGTGCGGCCGCGTCCGGCATGCTGGGCTGGGCAGTGTCGTACAGGGCGCATCCCTGCCACACATGCGGCTGGCAGAGTGTGCATCGTATTGCTGCATGTGCGTGCGTGCCTGCATGGGCGCTGGGTTGCTGTGTGTGCCATGCGCGGATGCAGTGCGCGGGAGACGGGGCCGGTCGCCTGCAAAAGCCTGTCAGCTTTTGTACGTAAAGGCTGAGGGCGTCGCGGCTGCGCTGGCAGCCATGCGCCCAAGTGATGACGTCAATGTGGGCCCCGGCGCGCGCAGACGGGTGGCTCTCGCCGGCAGAAGGCGGCGAGAGCGGCGCGGGCCTGGCGGCGGTGACCGAGGCTGTGCGCCTGCAGGCCGCGCGGCGCGCGCACCAGGCCGAGCAGGCCGACTACGAGCGCCGCATGTCCGCCGAGCACCAGGCGCAGCGCCGCGTGCTCAAGGAGGCCGCCACCGCCGCACTGGCCGCGGGCGCGCCCCCCCCGGCATACTGGTGTGCTTGGTACACATACCCGCTGCTGTGCGCAGCGCTGCATGCTCGAGGCGGCCGCCGCCGCCGCGCTCGCCGCCGCCACGGTTGCATGGGTGGTCAGGCGCAGCCACCCTAAAGCTGTGCTTCAGAGCTCGGCTGATGCTGCCATGCGGGGCGCCGCAGGCGACGGCGACATCGGGCGCCAGCTGCTGCACGAGGCGCGCAAGCATGAGGAGCTGGCCATCGACGCGCGGCGCCGCGCGAACGCCACCGCCTACGGCGCCTTCAACCAGTTCCTCAACCGCTTCAAGGCGCGGGCGCCTGCCCGCCGCGCCTGCGCGCCGCTGCGACCGCGCAGCGCAGTGCCTGGCCGCGCCCCCCCCTCACGCTCATGTTGCCCACGCTCTTGCATTGACACGGCATCGGCGCTGTCTTGCAACGTGGCGCGGGCGCTCCAGCGTGACGTCTCGGACGCTTGCGGGGAATGGCTGTATTCTCGAAGAGGGCGCCCGCGGGCCTGAAGTAAGCGGCTGCTCCAGGGCTGTGACGTGTGTCATGACCTGACGTCTGACAGGAACCCTAGGTTCTCGCTCAGTGCGCCTGGTGCGTCTGCCCACCGCTTCCTAACAAGGCGCGCGGGGGTGCAGGTGGACCTGCACGGGCAGCAGGTGGACGAGGCCATCGCCAAGCTGGAGGTGCACCTGAAGCGCCTCGGCGAGCTGTGCCACCCGGGCGGCATCCTCCTGCAGGCGCGTCGCTTCAGAGACCCAGGCCGTGGCAAGGTATGTTCGTTGGGGGGGGGGGGCGGCGGCGGCCGCTCGGCGTCAGCACGGCGGGGCGCGGAGGGCAGCTGGCGCATGATGCGCGCCTGGCTCCGCCCGTGCATGCCCCGCGTCCGGGGTGCTCCCGGGCTGCCGACGCGCCAGCCTGTGACCGCGGGCGCTGCCGCGGCAGGTGGTGACGGGTGTCGGGAAGCGCAGTGTGAACGGCATCCCCGTGTTGCGGCCGGCCGTCACCAGGTGCGCAGGCCCTGCCTGAACCTTGTCACCACCATATTGGGGACCGTATCGCTGGTACGGTCGCCAGTGTGGGCCCTGGCTGCGGTGGGTGTCGCTGTGACGGCCGCCAAGGACTGATCGAGCGGGACTTGCTGTTGTGACCTGCATCATCGCTCTGAAAGTTTGGATGTGTAGTTTCTGTAAGCGTTGGAGGGGTCTGGGGCGGCGCGCGCAGGTTCCTGGCCACGGCTGGCCTGCGCTTCGAGGTCGACCCCGTCAACAAAGGGGTCATCAATGTCCTGCTGGGGGAGTCGCCGACGCCCCTGCCCAGCACCCTGTAGCAAGCTGCTCTGGCACGCCTGTGCATGCGGAAGGGTGCGCCCTGTACTGTGGGACTTGTATATTGGGCCTTCTGTACCCCGCCAGGGCGCGCGCTCACTGTGCATGAAAGCCTGCACCTCGTGCATGTGGCCTAGTGTGTGAACGGGTTGTAAGCAGGACATGCAGGTGCGAAGCTCACGCAATTTCTTTGTAAAATTATAAATAAATTGATATCAAGTCACTTTTCCCGCCATTTCAAAAGTCGGAGCAGTGGGAGGGAACGCCCACAAGTAGTAAACAGACAAGTACGATCTGCAACCGGCAACAGCTAGCTAGGCCGTACAGCTGAGGCTGTTGATGTAGCCGGGGCTGCGCCGCTGAGCATGGAAGGGTGCCCCGGGCCGCCTGCGGCAGACGCGCGCGTGTCGCCCCGGGGCAGCTACATCTGCAGGTTTGTGCCGGAGCGCGCCTGTCATCTGGACGACAACATCACCGATGCGCCGGATGTGCCGGTGCGCTGATCCGTCATGCGGATGCGCTCGTGCACTGGCGGGCTCGAACGGCGCCGGCGGCTGACTTGCTGCCCTCTGAGCGCGCGCTGCTTGGGCGCTCATGCCCATCGCCGTCCGCCCAGGGCCCGCCGACGCCCGCCAACTACAGCGCGCTGCTCACCGCCAACCTCAACCTGCTGGCCTCGCCGACGCGGGAGGGGCCGAGCTACGCGCAGAGCCACCTCTCGCCGTGCGCACACGCTGTTTCGAGACTTGCGCTCGCTGACTCACTGGCGCCCCGGCCATCCGGCGCCTCAGCGGGGGTGCGGGCGCGCGCCCAGGCGCGGCGTGTTCAGGTTCGCGCAGCCGCGGCCTGAGGCGGGCGGGCACAGCCCGCCCTTCCCGCCGCTGTCGCCGGTCGCCGACTGCCCGCTGCGCGTGCGGACGGAGCGCCGCGTCTCGCGCACGCCGTACAAGGTGCGCCCGCTGTGGCCTCACGTGCGCGGGCAGCGCGGCCGCCTGCAGGCCCCATGCATGCGGCGCGGCGAGGCGCGGTCGGCGGGCGCAGATCCTGGACGCGCCCAAGCTGCCGGACGACTTCTACATGAACCTGGTGGACTGGAGCGCCAGCAACATGCTCGCGGTCGGGCTCGGCAGCACGGTGTTCCTCTGGAACGCGCAGGACAGCAGCGTGCGCCCCTGGCCGCGGCCCCCGCGGGCGGGCGGCCGCGCTGCGCTCGCACCGACCGGGCTCGCGCGTCGAGGGCGGCAGCGGCCCTGCGGTGCATGCTGCGCGCCTGTCTGCCGCGCCTGCTCCCGCCCGGGCATGCGCCGCAGGGGCATCAAGCTTGGTGCGCGCGCGCGTGCTCGCCCGCCACGCGCGGGCGTCGCGCAGCATAGCGTCTGCGCTCGCGGTCATGCTGCGCTCATGCGCTCTGCGTCTGCATTATGGGGCGCGGGGGGCTGCTGTGCGTGCGGGAGTCGCCGCACTCCGGCCGCAACGCGCCGCGGTGGCGGCCGCGGCTCCCGCAGCTGCGCCGCAGCTGGGAGTCTGCCAGCGAGCCCCGCGGCCGCGGCCGGGCGCGCAGGTGGAGTCGCTGGCCGCGCTGGAGGACGCGCGGCCGGTGTGCTCGGTGGCGTGGACGCAGCGCGGCGCCTACCTGGCGGTCGGGACCAACAAGGGCGTCGTGCGCATCTACGACGCGGCCACGGTGCGCGGCCGCGCGCCGTGCCGCACCCCCCCCTCCCCGGCACCGGCGGCGTGCGCCACGCGGGGGCCCTGTTGAAGCTGCGCATGCGGGGCTCGTCCGGCGCGGCGCCGGTGCCTTGCCAGCAGACCTGCCCCGGGCCTGCCGACTGGGGTGCACAGCGGGGCGGCGCGGGGGTGCAGGCGCGTGCAAGCGCCCTGGCCGGCGCCCCTGGCGCCCCTGTTCTGCTCTGGCAGGGCGTGCACACGCGATGCAGCCCCCGTCCTCCTGAGCGGCTGCTGTCTGGAGCGGCGCGCGGCGAATATGGGCCGGCGCGGCGCGCTCTGCCGCCCAGCCCGCTGGCGACCGGCCGAGGGGTCGCCGCGCCGCCGGGCGCTGCAGCGCTCTTGACAGGGCGGCGGCGCGCCGGGCGCAGAAGACGCTGGTGCGCGAGCTGTGCGCGCACCGTGGCCGCGTGGGCGCGCTGGCCTGGGGCGGCCACACGCTGGCGACCGGCGGGCAGGACCGGCGCATCCTGCTGACGGACCTGCGCGCGCCCGCGCCCGCCGCGCGCCTGGCCGGCCACAAGGCGGAGGTCTGCGGCCTGAAGGCGCGGCCCGTCCCCCCGCCCCTCCCCTGCGTGTGCGCCCCCACGGGATGCGTCGCGCACGGCCGCGGCCGCGCCGTCCGGGAGCGGCCGGCAGGGAGCGGCGTCCGTGGAGCGGCCGGCGAGCCGGCTAAGGCGGGCAGTGACCATGCGGAGTTGAGACAGGGCAGTGTTCAGCGGGACATCGAGTGTGAGCGCGGGTGATTGAAACCCACGGACACAGACACGGGCGGCGGGCGGCGGCGCAGTGGTCGCCGGACGACCGGCAGCTGGCCAGCGGCGGCAACGACAACGCGGTCGCGGTGTGGGCGGCCGGCGGCGGCGGCGCGGGCAGCGGCGGCGCCGAGGCGGTCTTCCGCGGCACCGCGCACACGGCGGCCGTCAAGGCGCTCGCATGGTCGCCGCACCAGCGCGGCCTGCTCGCGACCGGCGGCGGCACCAGCGACAAGCACATCCGGTGCGGCCGCGCGCCGCCGGGGCCCGCCGGGGGGGGCGTGCTCCCGGCACGGCGCGAGCGCAAGAGTGGGCATGCCGACACAGGGCTCCTTCATACCTGACAAGACACCGCCGCGCGGAGGGTCACAACCCGAGGGGCCGCGCTGCGCTGTGATGTGCGGTGTGACGAGCCGCCGCGCCAGCGCGACCAGGGTGCGCGGGGGCGCCCCGCAAGGGTGCCAGCCACCGGCCGCAGCGCCTGCACGAAAGCGGGAAGCCCGGAGGCCGGGCGGGCGCGAGCGCCGAGGCGGGGGGCGCCGCGGCCGCGCAGGGTCTGGAACACGCTGACCGGGACGGCGGTGAGCGCGGTGGACGCGCAGAGCCAGGTCTGCGCGCTCGCCTGGAGCCGCAACGCCAACGAGCTGGTGGCCTGCTACGGTGTGCCGGCCCCGCGCGCGGCGCAGGCCCCCGCCAGGGCAGCCCGTGGGTCCGGCACCTTCCCAGGGCACCGACGCCCTGGGCGGGCACCGCGCTGGGCGCACGCGTCTGAGCGCCGCCGCCGCCCCGAGCGTCAGCGCGGCCGCGCGCGCCGCAGGGTACTCGACGAACGCCATCGAGCTGTGGCGGTACCCGGCGCTGACGCCCGTGGCGACGCTGGCCGGGCACACCTCGCGCGTCCTCTTCCTTGCCACCTCGCCCGACGGCCAGAGCATCGTCACCGGCGCAGGCGCGGCGCCCCAAGGGTCGAGCACGCCCGCGCCGCCGGGCGCAGGCTGACAGCAAGCTCCGAGCTCACGCTCAGCGAGCCGCCATGCCTCCGGCCCGCCTGGAGCGATACGAGCCAGGCGCCCTCGCCGCTGCATGCGCGCTCGGCCGGGCCAGCAGCCCCTGCATGCGCGCGCGCAGGCGACGAGACACTGCGGTTCTGGAACGTGTTCCCCAAGGCGCAGACGGCCGCGACGCTGACTTCGCTCAGCGACGGCAGCCAGCGCTCGTGCATCCGGTGACGCGCCGCCTGCACGCTTCGCGCAGCAGCGGCGAGGCGGGAGCCCTGGCTTCTGGGGCCGGGGCGATGCGGCGGCAGCTGCCGGCAGCAAGTCTGTGCCAGGGTCTGCAGGTGGCCTGTGCTGAAGTCTGTGTATGTTTCTGGCGTCGAGCTCCTCGTCTCTGTGGCGCTTGGCGCGTTTGTCAGCATGTTGCCTGCATGTAGTTACCAGTGTGCCTGCGGATTTCAGTCGCTGCAGCTTGATTAACAATGATCCTTGGTTGCCTGCGCTCTGCTGGAAGGCCTGGCTATTAGTTGTGGGTGCATTACAGCCTGCTGCTGACGGGCGGGCGGCGCGGGGCGGCAAGTTGCTCAGCATGGGTCAGGTTTCAGGTGGGTCGGCGGCGTATATGCGGCCAGGCGGCACGACGAATATAGGGCTGCGTAATGGAACCCGAGCGCACAGCGCTCTAGACGAAGCGGGGACGAGCAGAGACACACAGGAAGACGCACGGACCCACAGCCGACCAACAGACACACTGACCCGTGACATCAAACGCCCTTACCCAGCACTGACGGTGGCGCACTCAAGCCGACGCCTTGGCCTTCTTTTTCTTTTTCTTTACGACCTCGTCCGCGCCGCCGTTCAGCACCGGCGCCGCGGCCGGATCCGGCTCTGCAGCGCCCTCCGCCTTTGCCTTCGTCTTCTTCTTCTTGGCGGGCTCGGGCGCCGGCTCTGCCGCAGCCGCCTCGCCGTCCTCGGCGGGCGCCGCCGCCACTGCCTCCTCCGCGCTCCGCTTCTTCTTCTGCGCGCGCAGCTGGCACTCTCCTCAGGCACGGGCCCCACACGACGCGCTGTTTTAAGAGGATGCTGCCAGCCTGCCGCACCCTGCCGCGCGCTTCAACATGTTCCCCGCTGCTCTTTGATGCAGTGCGGGTCGTGGTCCGAGTCTTTCGAAAGTAGAACGCGCCTTCTTCTTCTCCTCCTTCCCGGCGGTGGCCGTGACGTCGGCGGCCGGGTTGTACGACGCGGGCGCGGTCAGCAGCGCCGCGCCGCCCTGGCGCTCCGGCTCGTAGCGGCTGACCTCCGGCTTGCCGCGCGGCCGCGCGCTCTCGCCCGCCTGCATGCGGCCCTCCAGCTGCCGCAGCCGCGCCTCCACCTGCGCGCGCGCGGCGCGCGCCCTCGCATGTGTGAGTTGCGCAGTCCCGACGAAGGCACCCATGTCGTGTGACGCCCGCTCTCGCGCGCAGAGGCGCGGAAAGCCTGGCTACCCGCCGTCGACCAACCGCACTGTCAAAGAATAGCGCATTGCTGGCAACAAGAGACGAGGTGGGCCGGACTGTGGGTGCGAATTCGAGGGCTGGTGCATGTGGCTCCTTCCCGCCCCCGGAGATCTAACACCCGTGGCTGATTTCGCCCTGTTTCAAAGCCGCACAGCATACAGCAAGGCTGCGGGGTTCTGCCAAAGGCGTTCATTACTAACCCCTTTCCACACCTCATAGACCTACAGACCTATGAGACCCCTTGTGCATCACGGACTAGTGCTTGCAAGGTCACATCATGAACCCATTCTACCCTGTCATTGCAGAGCTTGACAGGGCCCCACACCAATGCGCTGATTGCCAGCTTCACATGCAGCCAGGCATGCAGGGCGTCCACGCACGACAGGCGCGGCCCTCGGCGGCCGGGCCAGGGCCCCGCACCTTGGCGCGGCCCTCCAGGCCGACCGTCGCATCGGTGTGCTCGCCGAGCGCGTCGACGCGGATGGACAGCGAGCACTTGGCCGCCAGCACGCGGCTGATCTTGCCCTTGAACTTGGGCTGTGACTGCCCGATCAGGCTCGCGTGGTAGATCAGGCCGTACTTGGGCGTCTGCGCGGCCGCACCCTCCGCTCAAGACGGGCGGCGAGCCCAAGAACGGCCGCACGGCAGGCACTGCAAGCCGTGGCTGCGCCATAGCCACCTCCCACAGCAGCCTCGCCAGGGGAGCCAGCACACTGCGTCAGTGCTGCTCCTCACGCACAGACTCCTGCAGCAGGTGTCGCGGATCTGTCATGCGCTGCTGCGGCAGCGCGGCACCTCGTGCTTCGTCTTCAGCGCACGGAAGAGCGCCTTCTCGGCGCCCAGGATCTGCACGGTGCTGGCCGGCTGCTTGGCCAGGTTGAGCAGCGACCCCGCGTGCGCGATCAGCCGCGCGCCCACCAGCTCGCCCACGAGCACCTGCGCGTGAGCGCTGCCTGTGGGAAAGACAGGGAGCTGCTGCAACCTGGGCACGGGCAGCGGTAGACACACGTCTTACAGGCTAACTTCAAAACCGGCCTGTAATACTCAAAGCCCGCTGCAAGTGACAGGGAGAATGCGCGACCTGCTGGCTGCTGTCACAGACGCTCACTGTCCCCGGGCGGGCACGAGGCGCGCCGTGAGGTTGGGCGCGATGGCGGTCATGCGGCTGCGCAGGTACTCGAACAGCTGCGCCCGGTACTCCGCCAGCGCCACGACCTGCGCCAGGCGCCTCTCAGCAGTCGCTGGAACCTGCAGCCGCGTCCCAGGTTGGGCCGGCCCCATGACATGCAGCTGCTCCCGGATGCATGCGGGGGGGCGCATGGCCGACTCTGTCGCTGTGGCCTGCGTGTCAGTGCCGGGCGGGATGGGCTCAGAGCGCGTCCACCCGAGCCGCTTGGCGTGCAACGGCGAGCGCCGCCCGGCCGCCGCGGGCCGAGCGGCCCAGTGCAGGCGCGGCATGCGGCACGGCCCACGCGCCGCCGAGAGCATGCGCCCCGGGGCGCGCCGTCGCTGCCGCTCGCTTCCCAACGCTCACCAGGCACTCCCGGCCGGTACTCAGGGGCGGGCGGGACAGCCTCCGCGGCGCGCCTGGTCGCAGAGCGCCATGATGTTGAGCAGGTCGGCCTCGCTGATCTCGGTGCCCATGGAGATGACGGCCGCCTCCTTCAGCTCGCTCTCCACCTCCTCCTCCAGCGACACCGCCGAGAAGTCCAGGTCCGCCGCGCGCTCGCGCGTGCCCATCAGCTTCACCTGCGCCCGCGCGCGCGCCGCCGTCCGACACTGGAACCGGCATCCCACGGGGACGGCCCCCACTCTTTATCTCCATCAGCAGCCGCCCTGACAGGCTGCATGCCACCAGCTCATGCCGCAGGCGCCTTCCAGGAAGCAGACGCATACACCGCAAGGAAACAGGGCGGACGCTGCGGGCATCCCGGCGGCGGCGCACCACTTTGGCGTAGACGACGTTGTCGGACACGATCTTGGACATCTCCGGGAAGTGCCAGCCGTACCACTCGCGCACGCGCATCGCGTACGTGTTCAGCTCCTTGTCCAGGTCGTCCAGCAGCCCGATCGCCTGCACGATCATCGTGTCCACCTGCGCGCACGCGCGCGCTCCCGCCCGTGAGGTCGCTCGTCCGTGCGCGCCCAGGGCGCGCGAGCAGCCTGCGCACCCAAGCATGCGCGCTGAGACTTGTGCGTCCATGGCCGCCATGCCCAGTGGTGCTGAACAAAGGCACACCATGCGCGTCAAGCTCACGCAGGCATTTCCGGGCAGAAATTGCGCCGTCTGCAACGCACACCGACAGCAGCAAAGCCGGTCAGTTCTTCGCACACACAAGGGCCCGCCCTCCCGACTGACCTTCAGAGCCGCTGCTGCTCAGCCTTGCCCCTCCCCCCTTATACGCATCAAAATTGACAGAGGATCGTCCGCACCTTGTCTGGGCTGAACTTCAGCTTGTACCGGGACAGGCTGTGGCTGAGGCCCAGCGACATGGGCGTCAGGTCCTGCGCGCCCAGGCCGCTGGCCACGGCCCCCCACACGCTCGCGTCAGCCTTTGCAGTTGAGCAGAACAGCCAGCATCGCACGCCGGCCCGCATGGACCTCACTTGCACAGCTCTCGCAGCCAGGCGCCTCCAGGGCAACAGCAGACACGGACTTGGCAGGCACGCGGCTGAGCCTTCCCGCCGTGACGCACTGCCGGGTCACTGCGTCCACTGACACTGTGCGCGCTGTGCTGCAGCACCTGATGAGCCCGGCCAACTGGTTCCGGACGCCGCGCGTCAGCTCCATGATGGCGGAGCTGCACGCACAAGCTGAGCGTGTCAGGCCGCGAAATCCAACAGCCCCACAGCGCAAGGCTTGCATTGCGCTGCAACGCAGAGCCTCTGCAGCACGCTGTGACAGGCTGACCTGTATGTGCAGGAGATGCCCAGCTTCTCCTTGATGATGCTGCCCAGCTTGGAGTCCATAACCGCCAGCGTCTCCCCCTCCGCATTCTTCTTCAGGAACTTCTTCAGGCCTGCACACTCGCACCCACAGTCGGCCGTGGCTGTCGCCCCTGCGTGCCGCCGTGGAGCCAGCCACGCGCATGCGCAAGACCACAGCCACCGCACCCTTGCTGAGCTTGCTGTCCACGAGCGCTGTCGCCGCCGCCAGCGCATCCGTGGTATTGTCAAACTTGTTGAAAGACTTGAGCTTGACCACCTGCGGCAGGCCGCCCGCGCTCAGCAGCCGGGGCTGCTGCACCCGACCTGCGCGACCACAGAGGCAGGGCGCGAACCTTCTCTGCCGCGTCCAGGGACTCAAAGTCCTTGTAGAGGTCCTGCGGAGCGCACACAGCCGCAGTTAGCTGCCTGCGCGCGGTGTGAAGGTCGGCTTGGGCGAGCAGACGCCCCTCGTCGCACCTCGGTCTCCTTCAGCTTTCCCTCCTTCAGCACTTTGAAGAGGGCAAAGCCCGCGGCCGTCTCAAAGAGCAGCAACATTGCGCAGACGGCTGCCTCGGAAGAGTACGCAGCACAGCAGCCGCTTCTGACCCAAGCAAAGGCAACGCAAATCGTCCGGCACCCCTCAATAACGCTGAGGCAAGTAGAGACAAGGAGCTCACTCCCGGCACCCAACTGCAAAAACCTTGCGGCTGCAGGGTGTTCACGCTGCTCATCATTTTTGGTGTGTGAGCAAGTTGGCTGATTTCCACAGTGGCTTGGCCCCTATGAGGTAGCGCAGAAAGTGCAGCACGCCTGCTCAATGAACTCACGCAGTTCTGGCATCCTTCAAGTCGTCAGCGGCGAAGGCGACTTCAATGGCGACCTTGTCAACAGCTTTATGCGCGAGAATGATGTGCAGGAGGCTGGCGTGGATTACCAAGTGGTCGCCATCACGGGGCCGCAGAGCAGTGGCAAGTCAACGCTGATGAATGCCTTGGTGCGCTATTCTCGCTGGTGCCCAGCCTTAGCTGGCGTGCGGAGTATCGGCTCTGCTTGATCTCGCGACGGTGACAAGCGTCGCTTTGCGCTTGGTATTTCAGGCATGCGGCTGCTAGCGTGTCTGCTCCAGCCTGCTGCTGTGAGCCTTGCTTGCCGCTGCGTGCCATTGTTACGACAAGATCAACAGGTGCAGTTCCTGCTGTGATACAACACTGTGCATCTGTGCTCAATGGACCGGTCAGCGCCAGTCACTGCAGCGCAGATGTTCTGTCTCGCAACAAGTGGCATACGTCGCGGCAGTTTGGCACGAGCTTTGAGGAGATGGATGCAATGAGCGGGCGGCACCAGACCACGCGCGGGATCTGGCTCGCGCGCTCGGGCAAGCAGCCGCGGCCGGTCACGCTGGTGATGGACCTGGAGGGCAGCGACGGGCGCGAGCGCGGGGAGGACGACAACAGCTTTGAGCGCCAGTCTGCGCTGTTCGCGCTGGCGGTGGCTGACGTGCTGCTCGTCAACATGTTCGGGCCCCCACTTCCAACCTGCATGGCCCTGGCCTGCAGGCATGGCATACTTTGGTGGACCAGGGTGCAGGCGGTGCTGAGCACTGGCTAGCTTCCCAGCCGGGCTGGAAAGCTCTGACTCCACAGGAGGTTCTCGGCAAGTGCTAGGTGATGTGCAGCGGCCCAGTCCTACGAATGCATCCTCGTTCACATGGCAGTGCAGGACGTGGACTAGCGTATGTGCTGAGACAGCGAGCTGAGCTGAGCCAAGCCTGCTTCGGGCTCTCGAGCGCCCGCCTGCACTCGTTGGAGACCTTTAACACGCAGCTCACACAGGCGTGCTGCGCCCAGCCGTGCTGCCCCGCAGCAAGGCGCACGTGCTGCGCAGGTGGGCCAAGGATGTGGGCCGGGAGGCCGGCGCCGGCAAGCCCCTGCTAAAGACCATCTTCCAGGCACGCCGCTTGCTGCCTCGCTCTGTAGCCCCTGGATGTGGGCCGGGAGGCCGGCGCCGGCAAGCCCCTGCTAAAGACCATCTTCCAGGCACGCCGCTTGCTGCCTCGCTCTGTAGCCCCTTGCGCTTGGTATGCTTGGGCAAACAAGTGCCAGACCTGCTTCAGCACTATGGGACCACTGTCCGGGGGCCGTGAGGCGGGCGAGCTCGCTCCTCCAGCGGCCGGCCTGTGCGCGCGCGCAGGTCAACCTGAAGCTGTTCACGCCCGCGCCGAACAAGCGGCGCACGGTGCTGCTGTTCGTCTTCCGGGACCGCACGCGCACGCCGCTGCCGCGCCTGGTGGAGACCTGGGAGGCGGACCTGGGCCAGATGTGGGCCGGCATCACCAAGCCCCAGCAGTATGAGGGCAGCTCCTTCACGGACTTCTTTGAGGTGCGCCCGGCGCCGCGCGCCTGCCGGCACACGGCCGCGCCTGATGCCCGGCGAGCGCACCTGCACATCACCAGGTGTATGCCCGGCGAACAGTGCATCTGCAGGGGCAGGCTCCGTCGTGGGTGTAAGCACCGCTGTATCAAATTTACGTACAAGGTTTGCCTGCATGTGAGGCAGATCACATGCGGCGCACCAGCTGGCGAGCTCCGGTGCGCCTGCCAGTCTGCAGAGAGCCGCGGAGGAGCGCCCCGCGTGCCAGCGGGGTGCGCTGGGGCGGCCAGGTGAAGTACGCCTCGCTGCCCAACTTCGAGGAGCGCGAGGAGGACTTCCGCGCGGAGAGCGTGATCCTGCGCCGCCGCTTCACCGAGGAAGGTCCGGGCCTGCCGCGCGGCGCCTGGTGTGGCTTGACCCTGCAGGGGCGCAGGAGGCTGGCGGCGACGTTTGCAGCATGCGCCTAGCCTTGACCAAAAGTGAGAGTGACTGCACCACGCACCTTGGGTAGCAAACGGCTCTGGCACCCACCGCTGCCGCCGCCAGGATCGGCTTGTACTTGGAAGATATGTGGCAATGCTCGGGCCAGCTCTTTGTCGTGCGCTGCGCGTGCAAAGCGGTCCGATTGAGCGCGCACAATGCCGGGCGTGCATTGGGCTGCTCGCTGCGCGCCTGCTGTGCACGCGCGCGCTGCTTGGCTGCGCCGTGTGCGGAGCTGCGCAGAGGCTGTGTGCGCGCGCCAGGCGAGGACACGCTGCTGGGCGCGGGCGAGGGCAAGCTGCCCGGGCACGCGCTGGCGCTGAGCATGGCGCGCGTGTGGGAGGCCATCCGCGAGCAGCGCGACCTCAACCTGCCCGCCCACAAGGTGCCCGCCGCGCCCCGCGCGCCCGCAGCTTCACCGGGGGAGGCTGGCAGCCGCTGCTGCCGCGCCGCCCGCCTGCCCGCCCGCAGGGTCCCGCCGCGCTCCTGGTCCCGCGGGTCGGGCGCGGGCGGCGGGGCCGCCGCCGCCATGCTGTGCGCGTCCGAGCAGTCGCCGTGTCTGCATGCACGCCGTGTGGCTCCTGCGCCTCAGTTCACAGCGCAGGCTGTGTCGCGGGGGGGAGCGCGGGCTCGGCAGCGGCGTTCCCGCTGTCTCGCCCGAGGGACAGGTGTGCGGCGGGCGTGCAAAGGGGCCCCGCTCACAAGAGGGCGGGCGCGGCGGCGCGCGCGCAGGTGATGGTCGCCAACATCCGCTGCGCGGAGCTGCTGGAGGAGCAGCTGCGCGCGCTGGAGCACGACAGCGCCTGGGCCAGCCTGCGCGACGCCGCGGCCGCGGGGCCTGTGCGCGAGTTCGGCGCGCGCGCCGCCGCGCTGCTGGAGTCCTGCATCTCCGGCACGCCCTGGCGCCGGGCGAGCGGGGCCCCACGCGAACATGCCCGCCTGCGGCGCGGCTGCCTGCATTGCGTACCGGGGATCCTGCGCTGTGTTCGGACTGTGGCTGCCTGCGTTCGGCTGCTTGTGTGCTGAGCAATGCAAGGGCCGCCTGCGTCACCTGTCATGTGCTGGCAGGGGCGCGGTCCGGGCACCCTGAGCGCCACCCTCAGGCTTGTGACACCGCGCCGCTCGCCCAGGCTACGACGAGGAGGCGCGCTACTTCGAGGCCGGCGTGCGGCGCGACAAGCGCGGCGAGCTGGTGGAGCGCGCGCGCGCTGTCGTGCGGCGCGCCTTTGACGACCAGCTGCGGCACCTGCGCGCGGGGGCGCACGAGCGCGCCGCGGCGGAGATTGCCGCCTGCGCCGAGCGCGACGGCGGGTTTGCGGCGGCCGCCGGCCGGTGCGCGCTCCGCGAGCTCGCGCTGCACATGCGCCAACCAGGGTTGCACGCTTGCGAGGCGCTTGCGGCAATGCTGTGTACCAGTCAATGGTCAGTAGCCGGAGGCATGGGGCCGAGAACTGAGAGCTTGCTTTGCGCCAACGTGCTAGCGTTACCGCCATGGTCAAGACGCTGGTGAAAGGCTCCTGCAGACACGCAAATCTGTTTTTTCAAGCATACTTCAGGTCACCAGAACTCTGAGAAGGCCCGTGGTCGTGCTGCAGAGCGGACAGGACATGGCGTGATGCAGGGGCATGCATGCGCAGGGCGAAGACAGAGGTGCTGCAGCACTTTGAGGCAGGCCTGCGGGAGGCCGACGTGCCCGGCACCGGCTGGGCCACCGCGGCGGAGGCCGCGGCGGCTGAGGCGGACGTGGATGCGCTCATCGCCGACGCCATGCAGCGCAGGGCGCGTGCTCAATCTGTTTCCCTGTGCCTGACACGAGCTGCGCCCTTGCAGTGCGCCGGCGCCCTGGAGCTGTCCGGCATGTTAGCATTACTTGCACCCGAGGTCGGTGCAGTGGATGGTCACCTTGCCCGGGCTCGGGTGCAACCGTCCAGCAGGCCCGGCGGGCGCGCGCAGGTGGCGGAGGTGACAGCATCTGCGGAGAAGGCGCTCACGCGCGCCCTGACCGGCCCGGCCATCGCGCTGCTGGAGAGCTGCCCCGATGACCTGTGGCCGCGCCTGGCGCGCCTGCTGGCCGCCGCCTTGCGCAGCGCCCTGCAGGTGGCCAGCCCCGCTGAGGAACACGCATGTGCATCGGTGCTTGCCAGTGGGACCGGGCGAGTGCAGGCGTGCAGGCCGTGGGCGTGTGCGCGCGCTTGCAGCTGTGGCGGTCGCCAGGTTTGCTCGGGGACATGGGAGTCGCAGGGTGGCAGAGAGTGAGGGTGTGCATCAGGCGTGCCGGTGCTTGTTTCTAGACACTGACGCAGGCGAGCGCAGTCTCCTCTGGCACAAGTTGCTGAGCAGCATGGCGGCCGATAGGCTGGGTACGGCTGTGTGTCCTGGTCTGGAAAGGCGCTGGGTGGCAGGGTGCAAGTCCTGCGACTCTGACAGCTCCAACATGGGCCTTGTCTCGGGGAGGGAGAGGCGCAAGAGCATGGTTGCCCACCCGCCCGCTGGTGCCCGGCTGACCAGGGAGTGCGGCGGCTGCGAGGCAGAGCGTTGACGCGGGCCTGGACGGGTACGCGCTGGATGGCGGGGCGCGCGCAGCTCTCGATGCGCGGCTGGCGGCCTTCGCGCGAGCGCGCGTGGAGGCGCACGTGCGCGAGGCCGCCAACACCGCGCTGCCGCGCATGAAGGCGCGCCAGCGCGCTGCCTGTGCGGGAGGGGAAGCCTTGACTGACGGCCCCAACGAAACCTGCTTCGTGACGCCCTGCCACTGCTGGCGTCCAGTCGCGCGGCCTGGGCGCGCGCTCGGACGCGCATGCGCCGGCCGGACCGCCCGAGAGCGAGCCTGCACCTCCGATGTGCCCGGCTCAGGGGGCCTCGTGCAAAGCTTGCTGAGCCCTGCTCGATGCCGACGGCTGCGTGCGTGGCGCAGGAGCGCTTCACGGACGTGTTCTCGCGCGACGAGGCCGGCCTGCCGCGCGCGTGGGGCCCGGCCGCCAACGTGCCCGCCGCGGCGCGCGAGGCGCGCCTGGCCGCCGCGCGCGTGCTCGCGCGGCTGGCCGTGTTGCGCCTGGACCAGCCCCCCGCGGTGCGCTCTTCACCCTTGGTTGTCACGTGACGGCGCAGTGACGGTGCAGTCTTGCTTGTCAGCTGACGGTGCATATGCGCGTCGCCACAAATCAACAAAACACACAAGGCGCTACAGCACATGCGTGCTGCAGTGGTATTTACCGTAGCAAGGTCTTGCATGACATAGAAGGAGGTTGCTCGACCATGGGGCAACGCGTACATGCAGGCCGAGGGCGATGCGGTGGAGCGCGCGGTGCTCGCGCTGGCGGCCGACAAAGCCGGCGCGGCGGGGGCGCCGGCGGAGCCGGGCGCGGGCGGCGCGCATGACAGCGGCTTTGACCTGGTGGCGGCGGCCGAGTGGCCGGGCGTGGCGCCCGGCGCGGTGCTGCTGCCGCCGCCGCAGTGCCGCGCGCTGTGGCGCCAGTTCGCGTCCGACTGCAGCTACGCGGTGCAGCAGGCGCGGCCGCAGGCATCGATATACATCTGAAGCGCATCCTCCGCGTGAGCGGTGGCCGAGGTTTTGCCTGGGTGGTTTGCTGTGTGACAGACCGGGCCGCGCATGTCAGCGCAGCCCCACGCCTGCCGCGGGGCCCGACGCGGCGCGCGCGGGGTGTGGCTGCCGAGCAGTGTCGATGTGACTCGCGCGGCCGACTGGCGGCGGCCGAGCAAAGCGCGGCGCGGCGCGGCGCGCAGGCGCAGGCGACTCAGGACGCAAACCGTGCGGCGACCAGCCGCATGCCGCCCGCGTGGGCCGTGCTGGCCATGGTGGTGCTGGGCTTCAACGAGTTCCTGGCGCTGCTCTACAACCCGCTCTACATCCTGCTGGGCCTGGTGCTGTTCCTCTTTGGGCGCACCGTGTACCAGGCGCGGCCGCGCCCCCGCGCGCGCCGGCCCTGCGCGCAGGCAGAGCACATTGGTGCCTCGAACTCGATCGACACGCGGGCCGCTGCGCGTGCGCAAGTTGGCGCCGGGCGACTGTTGTGCCAGTATAAAACGGCAGCAACGGCCTTTTGAGGACGAGCTGCAGGGTTGCGACATGCTCGTCGCTCTGGAAGTGGCCAGACTTGAAGCTCGCACGGGCTTGAGGGACAGCCTGAGGTGCATGCGAGCAATTGATTAATTAGCGCGCACTCCGTGCGGGGCCGCGCAGGAGCTGGACGTGGATGCGGAGATGGCGCGCGGGCTGCTGCCGGGCGCGCTGGCGCTGTCGGGCAAGGTCAGGCCCGCCGTCTCCAGCGTGGCCGGGCGCACCGCCGTTGCGCTGCGCGAGTTCCTGCAGGACCCGCAGGTGCCGGGCCCGCCCTGGGCGCGCGGCACGCATGCGGCCCCGAGCGCAAGCCGCCCGCTTGTCACCCACTTCCAGACCTGCTCCTGCCTCGCATGATGCGGCCAGCCAGCTGTCCCTCAGTGCCCGGCAGTGTTCACAGTTAGCGCTGGAGCGGGACGCTCAAGCACATGCATGTGACGCCGCATGTGGGGTGTTGCGCAGGCAGTGGCAGGGCGCGTGGCTGCAGCGGGGCGCAGCGCGGTCGACGCGGCGGCCGCCAGCGCGGAGAGCGCGAGCAGCGCGGTCGCGGGCGCGGTGCGCACGGCCGGCGCCGCGCCCGCTGCGGCGCGGCCGCCGGCTGGTGCCGCGGGCGCCAGCGCCGGCGCGGAGGCCGGCAATGGGCTGCGCCAGCGCCGGGCGGGTGCGCCACCTGCCGGCGCGCGGGCCGAGTGCCCCGCCACTGGCAGCACAGGCAGCCAGGTGGACGGCAGGCTGTGCCGTTCATAGCATGATCGTGCGCCCTCGAGCAGCGTGCGTCAGCGGCCATGGCTGTGCGGGTGCACGGCGAGCGCGCTGGCTGTGCAAAGGAAGATTGTGCGGCCTGTTCTGGCTCCACCAGGAGCACAAGGGCTGCCACAGACGAGCCATTCTGCGCGCACATGCTGAGTTACACAACTTGCAGCATCTACTTGGTTGCGGCGGCCGCATATTCGCTTTGTGGTGCATTACAGGATGTGCGAGCGCGCCTGCCGTCCCCTGGCGCTGATGCGACCCCTGTGCTTGTGCGTGAGCGCAGCTGATGATGGCGACATGGAGCTGACAGGCGGCAGAGTGGCCGCATCGGCGGCTGTTCCTGCAGCTGATGGGCAGGCCACGCGCGCCGACGAGCGGCTGAAGGAGATGTGACATGCGCGGTGCTGTCTGTTGAGTCGTGCGGCATAAGAGAGAGAGCTGCGGTGATGTCTATTTGCTTGTGGCTCGTGCAGCGTCGTCTGGTCGAAAATGTGTGCTTTATGTGCCTGTAGTGGCACATGCTTCCTACGTAGCAGGTTGTGGAAACAGGATGTTGTGCCACCACGCCTGGCGTCGGCCGGCCGGCCCTTGCAGGGCTACATGAAAGCATAATCTATGCATCTACCCAATGGAGACTGAGCAAGCGAGTGTGGGGTTATAACAGAACACGTTTGTGCCATGTGACCAGTGATGGGCCGCTCAGGGCAAGCCATGTTGTATGCACCACATACATAGGTAACAGACAGGCTCGTTGGACAGTGCCTCACCCCAGCGGCCCCGGCAGCGACCCCCGCTCCAAGAAAGTCAAACCGAAGACAGCCACAGCGCCGAGCAGCGACAGGTAGGATAGCCCCTCCACAGCGCCGAGCGCACCACCAGGTCCAGAGGGCAGGCCAGACCCAGTCTTCACCTTGGTGGCTATACTCCAGCCAATGAGGCCCAGCACCATGAGGTAGGACACGCCCTCCAGCGCGCCATAGACGCCGCCCGGCCCCTCCGGCAGGCCCTTGCCAGTTGTTTTCAGCGTGTACCTGCATGACTCCCGGCTGCCTTGGTCACTAGAGGCTGGCGTGCGCTTCAGACCAGCCCGCAAGCTCAGGAGTGATATGCTATAATCTTGTGTCAATAGAAGACTCTCGCGTGCTGAATAGCAGGTGAGCTGGGTGCAGGACGGTTGAAACGCACTCGGATATAAGCATAATGACGTTCGAGGCTGCACCCACAGGGATTGCAGCCTTCTGTAGCCCGCTGAGGTCCTGGGTGGCCCTGCATTTGAGAGCATGCCGTCCAGGCATGCAGCGCCGCGGCGCTCCTGCAGGGATATATGTGCTCAGTAAAAGCTCTGTGGTGCGTATGCTCAACGTGTGATGATGGTGTACAGCACCTGCGCTCTTGAAGGCGCCTGCACCCCGGCGGGCGAGGGCCTGGTGAGAGGCAAGACCTTGCGCCGCTGCCATGATGTCGGCTCCGTTTCTGTCGGTCTTTTGCCGCTGCTCTATGGTCTCCAAGCAGAGGAGGAGCTCCAAGGCCAGGGTTGGACGTTATCCAGTAACAGGTGCTGCAGGCGTCCGATGCTCACCTGCAGCCGCACACTCTGCTGCATCCTGAACAACCTTGAACGCAGAGCTGCACGTGGCGTGGAGCGCTTGGACTGCGAGGCACGGCTACGTGGCTGTCACGTTGTGGCTTTGCCAGCGTTGCTGAGATGCGTGGGTGCGCACACAGACACAGTGGCCTGCTTGGGCACTTCGAACACGCACTGCATTTTGTCACACATGCACACAATACAGGCTGAGTGATGTCGGGCTGGCGGCAATGCCCGAGCGTGGCCTGAGCGACGAGGAGGGCAGCACGGACTGCGCATCAGTAGGCGAGTGGGACTGGGCAAGCGCTGCCGCACAGGCGAGCAGTGTACAAGCCCTGTGCACAGCGCCGCATGTGTAGCAGTTTTTGGCAAGCGTACACATCAGTGCACACCTTCCAGAACTGCGACTTAAGTCTCTGCTCCGCAGACCAGTGCACGTTGCTGGCAAGACCAGGTTCAGGACGCGCTCCAATGCACTGCAACGCTCTCCGTCTGGCAGTAGGGCGAGGCTGTGGACATGCGAGCCTGGCGCGCGGAGGCGGAGCGCGTCGCAGGCCGCCTGCACGCGTCGCTCCCGGACGCGGCAGGCGGCTGGCGCGGTGGCCTGGAGGCTGCGCGGCGCCAGCGCGCCACGCTTGTGGCGGCCGCTGCGCCCGCGCAGGCCGCGCTGGCGTGCATCGCCCAGGAGGCGCGCTGGGCCCCGCCGCTCGGCTGCGAGCACTGTGCAGTGCGCGCGCTGGTATCTTCCGCGCCAGCGCGCCGCAGCGCTGGGCATGCAGGCGTCTGTGCCCTGTGCTCAAAAGGACTATGCCGGGGGGGTGCACACGGCTGTGGTGACGTGCTGCTGCACAGCTATGGCCGCGCCTAGCGACTCTGGACTTGCAGTCACTCGCGGAATGAATTGACGCAGACCCGGTCGCACTTTTGTGCACCTAGGCGGCGGGTTCACTGGCGGCGGTGGAGGCGCGCGAGGCCGCACTGAGCGCGCAGCTGGCGGTGCCGGCAGAGCGCGCGCGCGCCGCGCACGCGCGCCTGGCAGCGCTGCAGCGCGAGGCCATGCAGCGCCGCGCCGCGCTGTGCGCCGCCGCGGACGAGGCCGCCAAGCTGGCCGAGGTGCTGCCCAGCAGGCTTGTGTGGGCTGACAGGCACGCTGCTGGTGGGTGAAGAAGACGAGAAGTCGAGGTGCAGCTGGCCAGCCTTGGCATCATGGCCATCCCTGTGCGCTCTTGCAATGCGCATCGCCGCAAAGTTGGATGAAATCGCTTTCTTTGCATCGCCCGGGTATAGGTATATGTGTGGCACGGGACAGACAGAGCTCTGGAGAGCTTGTTGCGCTGCATGCTCAGGGAACTGCGCGAGGCAGAGCACTGGTGCATGCCCCCTGCATGCGAGCTGGCACCAGGAGCAGCTTCAGTGTGCGCACATGCGGCTGAGGCCGCCGCACAGCGGAGAGCGCACGGCCTCAGGTGGCCAAACTCACGCAGGAGGCGGACGACGCGCGCGCGGAGCTGGAGGCGCGCGGCGCGGGCCTGACGGACGTGACGCCGGTGCTGCGCTGCCGCGCGGCCATCGAGCGGCTGCAGGTTGCGCCCCGCGTCGCCTGCTTGGCTTTGCTCAGCTGCATGTCCGCATGAACATGCAGCCCCTGCCCCCGGGCTGACAGCATCGCAGCCCAGGCTCCCTGCCACGCCGTCGCAGCGCAGGCTGTGCCACAGAGAGCGGGCATCGCAAGGCCCCTGCCAGCAGCCATCCGCCTTCTGCCATGGTTGCCATGGGACATGCATGATCCCATCACAGTGCATGGACCATGCCGATCTCTGCGGCGGGACGCGAGAGTGCAGAGCATGGCGTTGGGCGCGCGCGCGCGCGCGCCGCAGAGGCCCCCCGCAACGCCCTGGGTGCACGGCATTTGCCCATGGCGGCACCCTGCATGTCCTGAGCGCATGACGCACATCTCGCGGCCACAGCAGCGCTTGCCAGTTTGCCTGGGATGCGCTTGTGCCGCAAGCCATACTGAGCGTACAGCCCGCGGCATGGCCCACGGCGCGGCGGCCACCGCAGGGCGACCTGCGGCGCCTGGGCGTGCGCACGGGCGTGCTGCAGGCGCACGTGCGCCAGGCTGAGCAGCGCCGCGGGTGCAGCCTGGCCACGTGAACGTTCGCCGGGCTCGCTTGAGCGTGGTGCCCTGCCTCGTGCCACTGCCAAGGCCGCTGGAGACGTTCGCCTGGCACTCTTCAGCTCAGCAAGCACAGAAGGAAGGATGAAGGGCTCTGAGTGACGCGCAGAGCACAGCACCATTATAAGCAGCTTGTAAGACATCTCGATACTTGGCTCTTCATTGCAAGCGTCAGGCCGTCTGCCTTCAACTCATGGCCTAGCCCTGAAAGCAACTCAGGATATGGCCCCGCAAGACATAACCGCCCCTTTGCGGACGCTGTGTACTTGGCAGCAAGCTCAGGCTGCCAGCACAGCTCAGCGCCCCACTGGCGCCCTGGTCAGGGCTTGGCCGGCTCCCGTACCTCCCAAGCCACGTACGGCTTGAGCTGCACGGGCGCTCAGCTCTCAGTATTCATGTGTGTACCCAGATAGAACAACCAATGGCCGTACGGGGACATGCGTACCGTGAAGCCAGTCAGGTCCGGGACAAGAAACTGCGGCCGCTTCTCCGCCGTCACCTGGTACTTGCCTGCGCGTCCCGCGTCGGCTAGTCAAAGGCCTTTTGACAGACAGAGGCAGGCAGGGGCAGAGGCAGGACAGAGGAAGGCAGGGCGGGCTGGAGGGCCAGTCGCCGCGAACGCACCCAGCTTTGTGTGGTGCCCGGTCGACTTGACCCCCTTGCCCTTGTAGTAGTTCTTGTTTCCATACTTGCCAGTCAGCTGCTTGAAGCCCTTGCTGGGCACGCGCCGATACCGCAGGGCCGCCCCCAGCAGCTGCCACATCCGCGGCGCAACGCCCCGAACGACAGGCCTCGGGCCCGCTGAGCTCGCTGTGCGCCAAAGCCGTAGATGGTCTAGCCACTCTAAGAGGGGGTGTGCACACTCGGGCAAGTGCTGCTACGGGTGCGCGTAATGAGATGCACGCAACACCAGCCCACGAGTAAGACACGTAACAGCTCCTTTTGGCTTACTGGCCCGCTGGTGCCTCCTCGCAGCTGGGGCACTTTTTAGCTTTCCCTTTGGAGCTCGGCCAACCTCAGCACTTGTAGGGTTGCAGGAGTTGCTGCTGCACTGCTTGCACAAGTCAAGGCCTCCGCCGGTGCTCTTTGCAGAAGCGCCCTCTCCTGTAAAATTTGAAGGCTCTTCTTGCACCGCAGGCCCTGTCTTCAGGCATCCTGCAGTTGTCTGGCCTGCCTAGGCGGCTGACGCGCCTGCAACATGTTTTTCATGCATTAACCACTGTGTAAGCTCAGACGCAGTGTAGCTTACGTGCTGGTTGCATTGCACGGCTCTTCCAGGAGAAGCAGCTAAGCAGTCGTTGATCAAGCATGCACGGCAACGACACACCAGTGTAGCAGGGACCTGGCATGCACGTGGGCGCTCAGCCGCCGCCCCGGATTGTGGTGCGCGATGCAGACAGTGGCGCTGCGGACGGCGGCGTGCACGAGCACCTGCGGAGCCAGTATGAGGCGCTCGGCGAGGACAGCTTTGTGTGCGTTGGGGACGTCATTCCCACCGACATGCAGGACGGCTTCCTGCGGTGCGACACTCCCCAAGCTCACGGCTATGGTATTCCATGGCACGCTCGCAATGGGCACGCGGCTGTGCCGCGCAGGGGCCACGGCACACAGGTGGTGGCCGGGCAGCTGATGGCCACAGTGTGCGGCCGCGTGGAGCGCGTGAACAAGCTGGTGTCTGTGCGGGCGCTGCGGAGCCGGTGCGCAGCCGCCCGCGCCCGCTGCCAACGGCGGGCTGAGGCCGCAGCGCAGCTCACACGGCCACTGAGCTCTGCCGCAGCGCAGGTACTCTGCAGAGCTCGGGGACGTGGTTGTGGGCCGCGTCACCGACGTGCGGCCCGCCCCCCGGACCGCCTGCGCCACTGCCCGCTGAAACTTCCCCAGCCGGCCTTCACAAGCGATGCAGAAGCAGTCGCGCTGCTGAAGCGCCGCGAGGCAGTGTCGCCCTCGTGCGAGACCTGCCGAGACGCACCCTGTGCCGCCATGGCGTCTAAGCGGCGGGGAGCCTGCCAGACACCTGAGGGTGCGCGCGGCAGGTCGCCGGCAAGCGCTGGGTGGTCGACCTGAATGCGCGGCAGGAGGCCACGCTGCAGCTGTCCTCCGTCAACCTGCCCGGCGGCGTGCAGGTGCGCGCCCCGCGCCCCTGCTTGCGGGCCGCGCCCGTGTCAGGCCCGGCTGTGTCACCGTGCCTTTCTGTATTTTTCACACGCCTCTTTGCCCCCTGCCCTCCTCAATGAGTATCGGCTACATGCGTCCGCCCCTCTCAGACAGCGCCTCCCTGACAGAATGGCTCCGGGCTCCTGCTGCATTGTCGCATGCTGCTCATGGCGAGCGCGGCCCCGCGCCGCGGCTCGTCTCGCGCCTGAGCGGGGCGGGGCGGCGCGCAGCGGCGGCGGACAGCCGAGGACGAGCTCAACATGCGCAGTGTGTTCGAGGAGGGCGACCTGATCAGCGTGCGCCACGGCCCGTGCGGGCGCCCCAGCCTGCACAGGCGCCGATCGCGCATGTCCAGACAGGCCGCATGGCAGCCTGCGCCTGCCTCTGTGCCCGTGGCCGTTAGATGCCGGCCGCAGCCCGCGCCGCTCACCAGGCAACATGGTAGGCGGCAGGGGGCGCAGGGCCGCCGGTGTGCGCTGACGCCTGCGCGCGCCCGGCAGGCCGAGGTGCAGGCGCTGCATCAGGACGGCTCGGTGTCGCTGCACACACGCAGCCTAAAGTATGGCAAGGTGCCGGCCGCCCCCGCGGCCCAGCCCCCCGTTCAGTCCGGCTTTCGCGACGCGATTTCCAAAAGGCAGTGCAGGCAGTTCTCGGCTGCCATGGACGTCGCCCGACCAGGAGGTGACTGGGGTGCGCGCTGCCGCGGCGCAGCTCGCCGGCGGCCAGCTCGTCACCGTGCCGGCCAGCCTGATCAAGCGCCAGAAGCAGCATTTCAATACGCTGCCAGGCACAGGTGGGTCACGAGCATGCAGTGCCAGCAACCAGCGCGCGCCGTCTGTCTTGCCACTGCGAGGTCGCTCTGTCGCTCTGCGCATGCCCGCATTTGCAGATACGCTGCCACGGCACCCGCAGAAAAGGTGCTTGCGGGGCAGTTCACGCGGCAGCTCTGGTCGCATGTGTGCCCCAGCCTGGTCATGGTCGGCGCGTACGTGTGGCAAGCATGCGGCCCGCGCCCCGCGCAGGCGTGGACATCATCATGGGCTGCAATGGCATGGTCTGGGTTGCGCCGCACACGCCGCCGCCGGCGCCACCGGGCGCCGACGGCGGCGAGCCGGCGGAGCCGGAGCCGGCGCCCGCGTCGCCGCCGGCCACGCGGCCGCAGCGCGAGGCGGTCTGCCGCGCGGCGGGCGCCGTGCGCGCGCTGGCGGCGCTGCGCTTCCTCATCTTCCCCGCCGCGCTGGCCGGCGCGTGGCAGGCGCGCGGGCGCGTCTGCCTGGCATCGGCGTGCAGAGTACTTGCTGGGGGGATTGGGGTTGCGGAACTGCCGGCGCCGCCTCCGAGCAGGCGGTGCAGGCGGTGGGGCATACCAGGCTGCGCTGCTGCTCTTACCCGCGCTCTGGTGCGCTGCAGGCTGGTGCGCCGTGGTGCGCTCTTGTGCGGCCCGTCGCAGGGCAGGCGCCATGCCTGGGCTGGCTACTGGGCAGGGACCGGCATGCCTGAGCCTGGGGCTCGCCTGCGGCCTGGCGTGCGCGTCGCTGCGTGCTGTGTGCCGTGCGGGGGCGTCAAGGGGGCGGCGCGCGCGCGCGGCCGCCCCGCCTGAGCCGGGAGGGCGCCGCGGCCGCCCCGCTGACGTGTGCGCTGCGGCGCGCTGCAGGCCAGCGCAGACGCGGGCGTCGCGCCGCGGGACATGACCGAGCCGGCCTTCCTGGCCGCCGTGACGGAGCGCGAGGGCGCGCGCCGCCGGCAGGAGGCGCTGTGAGCACGAGTCCGCTGGTGTCCAGGCCGTGCCGTGCGGCTGCAGGGCTGACATGTAAGCCATGTTGACATGCAGTGAGGTGATCCTGGGACCAGTAATCATGAATGAGATGTGCAGATGCGAGCCCCTATCCCCAAACGGTTTGGGCCAACATGGTTTGGGCCAAACCATGTTAGGTTTGCGGCAGAAATAAAGCTGGAGCAAAAGGGAGCCAAGGAAAGCGGCTGTGCTCAAGCCCCAGGTCGCAGGAGCTCAATCAAGCCTGCGACAGCGCTCCAGCACGCAGCAGCGCGCCTGGCGGCTGGCAGCTTTGCAGCGCTCTTGGTGCCCGGGGGAGCAGCGGCGCGCGCCTTGTGACAGCCCGCCGCTCGGTCTGCGTGTCCCTGCGGGCAGGCAGGGCTCTTGGGCCCTGTCTGTGCTCTGCCCTCCGCCCAGGCTGGCGGGCGGGGCAGCATCTGGTTGCAAGGCGAAAATGGCTAGTCTGCTTGGGGAGCGTGCCGGCGGAGAGGCGGCCGGGGCCGAGCGGCACCGTATCTGTCCACTGCGGTAAGGTTGCACCACGAGGATGGCGGAGGCGGGCAAGGAGCAGCCGGCCGGCGGGCAGGTGGTGCGTGCCCACAAAACGTTTTGGCGTGCCTTGGGCAGCAGGGGGGCTGTGCGACGGTGTGTTCATCGTCCCTGGTGCCTTGTACGCGTCCTGGCCTGCTACGGGGCAGCTGTATACGGAGCCAGACTCTGCAGCGGGGGGGGGCTGCCTCGCCAGCCTGCTTCGACCATGTCGGGCCCGGCGCCCGGCCCGTGGTCAGGGGCTGCTCACTTTTGCCTTCGTGGCCTGTTGACTAGTCCAAGTGCGGAGACTGGAGGCACAGGACGCAGGCTTGCCTGATCTCTGGCTAGTCCACAGCAGCAGACCAGGCGGGGGCCGCCTGCGGCGCTGGCCGGTAGCTGGCAGCGCGTGGGTCTAGGGCTCAGTCAGGTGCAGCGCGCGCGCGCTGTTGCGCCGCCATACGATGTTTTGCGCTGCATGCCTCGATGCACCGGCCGCAGGGCCCGGGCTGCGCGCGCGCAGCGGCGGCTGCGCTCTGAGGCTCTGCGTGTTGTATGTGTGGTGTGGCCGCTGCTGAGGGCGGCGGCGCGCCTGGGTTTGGTACCGGCTGTGCTGGCGACCGCGTCCTGGGGCTGGCATGGCAGGGCAGGGCCGCCGTTTCTGGCGTCTGCGACACACCAAGGCGAGGCGTTATGCGCGTGCTGGCGCGCGGTGCGGGGCTGGTCAGGGCGTGCGCCGGCCGACGCCGCAGGTCGCTTGGGATGCCCGGCTGGGCGGGTGTTGACGTGCGCCTGCCTGGCGCGGCAGGAGGACGATGGGGAGGCCGGGAAGGATGACATAGGCAACGAGGTGGTGGAGCGGGACGCCACGGGCCGGTGGTCGCGGGTGTGCCCTGGACAGCGCGCGGCAGTGCTGCAGGGGCGCTGCCTGTACCTGTGTGGCAGTGCGAAGCGGTGTTCTCACTGCAAGGCGCCTGCGCGGTGAGCTGGAGGCCTGGTGTGCGGCGGCAGCGCCGCAGCCCTGCGCGCGCTGACCCCAGCCGTGCGGACGAGCGCGCAGTGGGACGTCGTGCTCGGGCGCGGCGCGTTCAAGACGGTGTACAAGGGTTTTGATGAGGAGGAGGGCATCGAGGTCGCGTGGAACCGCGTGCGCGTCTCGGAGCTGGTGCAGAGCAAGGAGGAGCGCGACCGGCTGTTTGCAGAGATCCGCGTGCTCAAGCAGCTCAAGCACAAGAACATCATGACCTTTTACGACAGCTGGCTCGACTCCAAGTGCGCGGCCGGCCCGCGGCGGCGCCGCCCGTCCCCCCTGCGCGCTCTCTTCACAGCGGCGGCGAGGCGGGCGCGCAGCTGACCCTCCGCGCTCCGCAGGCACGGCTGCGTCAACTTCATCACCGAGCTCTTCACGTCCGGGACGCTGCGCCAGTGCGCGCCCCCGCCACAGCGGTTGTCGGATTTTGAACACTGCCGAGACCTTTGCACATGTCAGTGCTCCCTTTCGGGTGTGAACCGGGCCGCTGCAGTGTCTGCCGCACATCGCGCTGGGCTCCTGAGCGCGCCGTGCCTGCGCCGGCCGGCAGGTACCGCAAGCGGCACAAGCACATCGACCCGGAGGTGCTGAAGCGCTGGGCCTGGCAGATCCTGTGCGGCCTGGTGTACCTGCACGGGCACACGCCGCCGATTATCCACCGCGACCTCAAGTGCGACAACATCTTCATCAACGGCAGCGAGGGCGTCGTCAAGATCGGCGACCTGGGCCTTGCAACGATGCTGCGCGCGCGCACCGCGCCGCAGAGCGTCCTCGGTGCGGGGCACCCCGTGCTGGGCGGCCGCGGTCCTAGCTGTGTGTACGCACAGCGCTGGCTTGCTCTAAGACTGCTGGCACAGTCGCGGCAGCTTGTGTTCGCGAATGCTTGCAGCGAGCGCGCTGCCTGGGTTGCTAGCATGCTGTTCTGCAACAACTGTGCTGGCACAAGACCGGCCCGATCTGCCTTTCTGTTGACAAGCCACTGTGGCCTCTGCTTTGTCAGCGAGGCCGGCCGCGCGGGTCGGCGCTGAGGCGCCGCCCACGCCGCCGGCCAGGCACGCCGGAGTTTATGGCGCCGGAGCTGTACGACGAGGAGTACGACGACCGCGTGGACGTGTACTCGTTTGGCATGTGCCTGCTGGAACTGGCCACGCTGGAGTACCCGTACAGCGAGTGCCGCAATGCCGCGCAGATCTACCGCAAGGTCTCGCTGGTGCGCCTCTGCCCCGCAGCGGCCTGCGTGCATGCCGATGGCCCCAGTGCTTGCATCCACAGTAGTCACGGCACGGCTTGCGGCTTTTCACTGCACAGCAGAGCGTGCAAAGCAACGCGCCGCCAATACTGTGGCTGTGCCGCCTTTCCTGCAAGGAGCAGGCATGGGGGCGGGCGATGCTCAGCGTGCGCGGGCGCCTGCGCGGCAGGGCGTGCGCCCGGCGGGCCTGGCCAAGGTGCCGACGGCGGAGCTGGTGGAGTTTGTGACGGTCTGCATCGCGCCGCGCGAGGAGCGGCCGCGCGCGCGCCAGCTGCTCAAGCACCCCTACTTCGCCTCGGTGCGCAGCGAGAAGGCCGCCGTCAAGCTCAGCGCGGAGGCGCTGCTGGGCGCGGGCGCGTCGTGCGCCGAGCTGCACCTGCTGCTCGCGGAGTGCGCGGGGTCGACGGCCGGCTCGACCGTGTCGCGCACGTCCTCCGAGATGGCCGCGCTGGAGCCCGGCGAGGCGGCCGGCGCAGACGCGGCCGCGCGCTTCCCGTCCGGCGGGCTCACGCTCGGCGTGCTGCCGCCCGTGGTGGAGCACACGGGCGAGGCGCTGCACGCGCCGGCGCGGCCCTCGTCCGCGCCCGGCCAGGCGCCGGCTTCGCCGCCCACGGCCGGCTCGGCCGCGGGCGGCGGCTCGCCGCCCGCGGCCGCGCGTTCGCCGAGCCCGCGGCCGGCGCCGGGCGCAGCGGGCGGCGCGGGCGGCGCGCCGGCGCCGCGGCCGCCCAGCCCGCCGCTGCCGCTGACGCCGGCGCCGACGCCGGCCAAGGTGAGCGAGGCGGCGGCGGAGCCGCTCACGGAGGCGCGCGGGCGCGGGGCCGAGGCGGGGCCGGGGCTGCGCGGCCGGTCGCCGCTGTCGGAGGGCGGGCACGGGGAGGGGGAGTCGGCTGAGACCGCGCTGGAGGCCCTGGCCGCGGCGTCCGTCGCCGAGAGCTACGGCACGGCGGGCGAGGCGCGGCTGGCGGGCGAGCCGGGGGCGGGCGGCCAGCGCAGGGATAGCAGCGACGGCGGCAGCTCGCGCGCCGTGGCGGAGCCTGTTCTGACCGGTGCGGTCCCTGGCCCTGCAAGCACAGGTGTTGGGAGGCGTGTGGGATACGATGCTGGTGTGCTCCAGTCTTCGCGCTGAAGAGCAGCTTGATGTTTGCAGGTGTGGCACGTTTTGCGCTGTGCGATGTAGTCGTGTGAGGGTGCCTGCATACGTTCCGTCGTGGTGACCGAGCCCCTGCCCGGCGCAGGGGACCGCGAGTTCTGCGTGCGCGGGCGGCTGCAGGGCAGCGAGGACAAGCTGAACCTGCGTCTGCGGATCGGCCAGCCTCAGGGTGAGTCCCTCCGCCCAGCTGGTCAGCAAATGGTGCCGGCAGCTGTGCATGCATGCCGCTGCGCACTCGCACAGGCGCTGATGCGGTGTGTTGGCCTGCGCCAGGGCCCTCGAAGACCGTGGAGTTTGACTTCGACCTGGGCGCGGATACGGCTATGAGCGTGGCGAGCGAGATGGTGGAGGACCTGAGCCTGTCGCACGAGGATGCGCAGGCACGCGGTGGCCCCGTCGCGCACCTGCTCCTTTTACAGTGGGCTGAGGCGGCGGCCCAGAAGCTGGGCGCGCCGCTGACGGCGGATACGCGCGGCAGATGATTGCGCGCGCGATCAAGAACGAGATCCGGGCGCTGACGGGCACCGAGCACGAGCGCGCGGAGCCGCGCGCGTCCGACGCGTGCGCCGCCGCGCTGTTCTCCGACGAGGAGGAGCCGCCGCCGGCGCGCGGCGCCGCCGCCGCCGGCGGCGCGCCGTCTGGCGGGCGCATCAACAGCGTCGTGGAGTCCGCCGCGCAGCTGTGGGGCGCCTCGCGCGGCGACGCCGGCGGCATGGCGGCGCCGCCGCACGCGTGCGGCGCGGGCGCGGCGCCCGCGGACGCCGGCGCCGCCGGGGAGGGCACGCTGACGCACGCCACGCTGGCGGGCGAGCCGCACTCGGACGCCAACTTTCGCGGCCGGCCCGACCGCCCGGCCGAGGTGTCGGACTGCGGCAACAGCCTGATGAGCCTGGACGGCGACGCGGCCGCCTCGCCCAGCGGCGCGGTCGCGCCCGAGTCCGACTCGTCCATGCTGAGCCGCTCGGGCAGCGCGTGCAAGGGCGAGGGCGACGAGGCGAGCAACGCGGCCGCCGGCGCGGCGGAGGACGGCGGCGGCGGCGGCGTGCTGGGGCAGAAGCGGCCGGCGTGCGGGCTGCTGTCGCCGCCCAAGGAGGAGGACCGCAAGCTGCCCATGAAGAAGCTGTTTGAGAACCTGCACGAGCTGGCGGTGGAGGCCGGCGCGGGCGTGCCTGGTACGCCGCCGCCCGGCTTCCCGCCGCCGCCCGAGGGCCCGCCGCCGCTGCCGGCGCTGCCGCCGGGCGGCCGCGCGCGCGGCCGCCCCAGCCTGGCCGCGCTGTTCGCGCCGGTGCATGGCCCGTCCTCGCCGCGCTTCAACCGGCGCGCGAGCGCGGAGCCGCCGAGCGCGGTGCGCAACGGGCTGCTGGCCGAGCTGCCGCCGCCGCGCGTGGCGTCGCTGGACGACGAGCTGCACGCCGCGTCCGCGCCGGCGTCCAAGGCCGGCTCGCGCGAAGCGTCGCCGGTGCGCGCGGAGCTGGCGGGCCTGGCCGCCGGGTCGCCGGGCGGGCTGGCGGGCGCCGGGTCCGGGTCGCGCTCGGAGTGCGGGCTGGCGACGGGGCGCGCCGACTCGGGCGGCGCGGTGGGCGCCGCGCTCGCGCGGCCGCGCTCGCGCGCCGAGCTGCCGGAGCTGCATGAGGCGCGCCGGCGGCAGGCCGCCACGTCGCTGCTCAACATGGAGCACCAGTGCCTGAACGGCCTGGACATGAGCAACATCGCGCGCGGCTGCCGCCGGGCGCCCTCGAAGGGCCTGCCGCTGGGCGCCGTGCGGCCCCAGCACTGAGGGGCGCAGTGGCCAGGCGGGCCGGGGCGCGAGCAGGGCAGCGCACGCTGCGCCCGTTCTGGCCAGCGCCGGCGCTGCCTGCGCCGGTAGCGCTGATCGCCGGCGGTGCGCAAAGGGCTTCTGCAAGCGTGCGTGGTGCAGCGCAGTGGCTGCGCTCCCAGTGCGTCAGGTGGGCGGGAAGGGCAGGGGCTGAGGGGCATGCGCATGCAGGCCTGGTAGGCGTGCACGTTGCCGCCGCCCTGACCGCTCACACTGAAGGCGATGGATTGCACTTACGCGCGTGCGTCTGGCGTGGCCGCCTTGGCTGCCACCTCCTCCTCCTCACTGCTCTAATGTATACTGGCGCTTGCGGGCGCCGCTCTCCTTTCTTTCAGGGCCCTCGCGCGATCGGCGGCTTATCCTGGCGAGGCTGCATGGGTGGCAGGAAGAGAGCCGGCCCACGGAGTCGATAAGTTGCACGAGCAGCCGGCCCCTGCAGGGGTGTGCCCGCTGACGCTCGTGTGGGGTGTGCCGCTTTGCGTATGAAGCCCCTAGACTTAGGTATGCCCATGTCCGTGCGTCTACACCCACCTAGGCTAGCGTGCATGATGGGACGTGTCGTTACAACAGCGACAGTGCCGTGTGCGAGTTTTGTGTTTGGGCGGCGCCGGATGATTGGGACGGGTGCCATCCCGGGGGCCGTGTGTGCGGGGGGGTCACTGGGTGTCTGCGTTTTGCTTGTGGGTGGTGGTTTTGTGTGCGACTGCAGCAGTCTCTGGATGTGCGCCACGCCGCAAAGCAGGCTCCATGCAGCGAGGCAAGTCGGTCCTCTGCTCCTTGCCAGACCGGGTCCCCTTGCGTGCCCATGGCCGGCCTGTGAGCATGCGGGCGGCCGCAGCAGCCCGGCTTGGTGACAAAAGCACAGCCTGCGTGCTGCCTGTGGAGCAATGGGCGCTCTGCATGGCAGCAAGCCCTCTGGGCAGCCGCATCGCATGCGGAGAGGCGGTGCTGCGATTCGCAGGTATTGGTTGCATCTTGGCGGGGAGGCTGCGGCTCAGCACCATCGTGCGCATGCACGAGTCTAATTTGTGGTGCTTGGGGGTTTGTGGTGGGTTTGAGGTTGTGCCCCAGCCATATGTTTACCAGGTCATTAGCTTCAGAGTGTGTCTTGACTGCCTCTGCGTGTGGCCCTGTTCTTGTTATCCAATAGATTTTATCTTTTTAAGCCCACGTGCGGGAGTCCACCCACAAGTTTTTGCCTTGCAGCACCGTGCACAGCATTTGCACGGTGTGACATCACATCTGGTGCAAGTCAGCCGACATTCAGCACCTCAACGCGCATCTCAAAAGACGCCCCGGGTGGGATCTCCCCCACGCCCTTGTTTCCATAGCCCAGCTCCGCAGGTACAAGCACAGTACGCTGCGCCCGCCGCGCCAGCAGGCCAGTACTGTTAATGAGGATATGTAGCTCACCCACACATGCATAGGAGTGTAGAGCTTCCTGACATCGTACATTTGCATTTGGACATGCTAGCATGAGCCCATCAAGTCATGCTAGGATGCAATATCACAATAAGAACAGGCGCATGTACTGTCGCACCCACGCTGCCCGCAGTGCATGTGCTGCAAGCGCAGGCGCACCTTGCCGCCGGCGCGCATGCCGATCACGGACGCGGACAGCGCGGGCGGCGGCACCGGGCCGCCCTGCCCGGAGAACAGGCCGCCGGCGGAGTCGACAAACCGGGTGGGCGATGCGCCGGCCACGGCCGCGCCTGCCACAAACTCAAACGGCTCCGAGATCGTGCGGTTGCCGCCCAGCAGGCGCGCCTGCCGGCTTGACACCACGTCCAGGCCCTTGTACACGCAGTCGTAGTGCACCTGCGCGGGTGGCCCAGTGCGTGCAAGACCGCAGCAAGGCATAGCAAGTTCGCAGCAACGTGCAGACAGTCAGAGCTGCAGGTCATGCAGAGGGCAGACGTGCTTGAGCAGCCTGCTGGCGAGCACTCCGGGCACGGCGCAGCACTAGTGACTGCACGAGCTCGAGCAGGCCCGGGAGCTTCAGGCTGGAGGAGCGCACTTCCAGGCTGCAACTCTCCTTTTCGATGCGTGTTGCAAGGGCCTCCAATAAGTGGCAACCAGAGCAGCGAAAGGGTGGCTTAGTGCGGCGACAAGATGTGCGCGCCTTCACTTTGGTGCCCTTGACGACCTCCTCACCGCTCCCCAGTGTGATGTCATACACCTTCAAGCCGTCCCCTGTGCGTTCGCCTCCTGTGAGCCAAGAGTCATGCTGCGACGCGGTCATATTGCTTGGCAGTGCAGGCACGCATGCTTTGGCGCACCTATAGCAGTATATTCCTCCTCTGGTACTTTCCTTTTCTTCAGCTCCTTCTTGAAGCTGCACAGGGCATTGCAGCGATCGGCACCGAGCATGTTTGAGCTTAATGTTTGGCATTATACGAGCGCAATGGCAAGAGAAACAAAGGTGTAGTGCACTCAGTCAAACTCACCCAAGAGCTGAGGAAGGGCGTGGCCTGAAGGCGTCGCTGGCAAGCGTCGCAGCGCTTGCGAGCAGGCCCTGCAGCAGTATGTCTCTCCGCACAAGCCCCGCCGAGCTCGTAGCTGCTGAACTTGGACGAGCATGCGCACACGCGCACTGAGGTGCAACAGTGCGACTGCACGAGGCCGAGCGGAAGGGCACAAAGCACTGACAGCCGTGCAGCAAGGCGGGCATTGGATGATGCAACAGACTGGCAGCACAAGCTTACACTGGCCAACGAAGGCCACTCTGACAAAAAACCAAACAGCACTGGGCCAGAACTCGGTTACTTAGCCTGCGCTGAAACCCTGCAAGTCGGGCAGGGCCCAAGGCCTAGCCTGTGCAACTGGGAGAAAGCGGACCGGAGTAGGAGGCATACAGTGCTGAATGGTCCTGTTGCAAGAGGCGCTCCTGTCACGGTAAGCGCGCGCCAGCATGATGGCTGGTCGGCGTGCGCTGAGCGCCGGGGCGAGCCTGGTGGCAGCGTCTGCTGCGCGCAGCCAGGCGGCGCCGCTCGTGGGTGAAGCGCTGGGCTGGCCGGCATGCGCATCGCATGCGCGCCTCTGGGGCCAGCAGGCAGCTGGCTCTATGTGCAACGCAGCGCGCTGCCAGTCTGGGGCAGCGGCCTCTACGTCTGGCGCTGCCGGGGCGGCGGGCGCTGCCCTGACTGCCGCGCAGGGCCGCGCGGCCGGCCTGGGCTGGAGGCAGCAGCTGCGCGTGTACGAGCAGCTTTCAAAGTTCCGGCTGAGCGCGCTGGTCGTGTCGACCGCCGCGGCAGGGTTCTGGATGGGTGCGCTGGCCGTGCCCTGCGCCGCGCCGCGCCGCAATACCATAAAAGAGGGTCGCAAGTCCGTCGCCCCTGGCTCTGCGCCAAGCTTGCAAGCCAGTGTCTATTGAGTTCACGACAGCTGTGCGGTTGTGCAAACAGGGAGCGGCGAGGAGGTGGACTGGAGGGGCATGGCCTGGATGTCGCTGGGGACGTTTGGGTGCGCCGCCGCGGCCAACACGCTCAACCAGGTCTACGAGGTGGCCAACGACGCGCTCATGAAGCGCACGATGCGCCGCCCGCTGCCGACGGGCCGCGTGTCGCGGCTGCACGCGCTGCTGTTTGCCGGCGCGGCGGGCGCGGCGGGCGTTGCCGTCCTCTACTACAAGGCGCGCCGCTGCGCTCGCCCGCCTTCTGCGGCGCCGTCCTGCTGGACTCAGCCGGCCGACTGTGCAGAAGCAGCGTTGAGCACCCTGTTCAGCGGGGCAGGGCCCTCGGCAGGCTCAAGGGTGAAAACTGGCTGCTGCCTGTTCTGGTGCTGCGCCCGAGCGCAGATTGCAAAACGTGGGAGGAAGCTGCTTCCGCCTGCCGCTCATGCATCAGCCAGGCTCTTGTATGTTGGTGTGAACAGCAGCGCCATCGGGCAGCCGTCCATGTGCCGCGGAGCCCGCCGCACAGCCTGCGGGTTGCGACTGCCGGCCGCGCTTGCACCGGCTTGACACGTTTTTCACGAAGCCAGGCACCAGCCATTGTCCACAGGCACACGCGCCGCCCACAGGTCGAGAGCGCAGCCCAGCGCGCATGTCGCCAGTGATAGAGGGAGCTCGTGGGTGAGGCCCCAGGGCGCGCCGCGCAGGGCAACGCGCTGACGGCGGGCCTCGGCGCGGCCAACGTTGTGCTGTACGCGGGCGTGTACACGCCGCTCAAGGTGCTGTCGGCCGCCAACACCTGGGTCGGCGCGGCGGTCGGCGCGGTGCCGCCGCTCATGGGCTGGGCCGCCGCCGCCGGCTGCCTGGAGCCGGGCGCCGGTGCGGGCCTCATGCGTCCTCCCCTCTGTTGCTCTCAGGTCCTTTCACAGTTGCGTGGGTTTTGCGAAGGATGCTAGCACTGCGACATGCTGCTCAGGCGCGGCTGCCGTGCGCCGCTTCAGAAAGCAGCGCGCGCGCACGGCAGCACGGCCAGCCGTGATGCAGATGGCTCGCTGGGAGGCCCGCAGGCGGCACCCGGCGGCGCGCGCCTGCCCGGGTCTGACGCGCCGCGCGCGCGCGCGCAGGCGTGCTGGCGGCGGCGCTGTATGCCTGGCAGCTGCCGCACTTCCTGGCGCTGGCGTGGCTGTGCCGCGGCGACTACGCGGCCGGCGGGTACCGCATGCTGTCGCTGGCGGACGCGAGCGGCCGGCGCACGGCCGCGTGCGCGCTGCGCAACTGCGCGTACCTGGCGCCGGTCGGCGCGGCGGCCGCCGCGCTGGGCGTCGCGTCGCCCGCGTTCGCCGGCGGCGCGGCGCTGCTGGCGGGCGCGTACGCGCTGCCGGCGGCGGCGTTCTACCAGGCGCGACTCCGACCCACCTGCGTGTTATCCACGCAGGCAGGCTCAGGGGGTCCGTGCCAACGGTAGATCGTCTTGATGATCGCGCGGCTGTTACATGCAGCGCGCTCTTGGGTGGCAAGGCACTGTGCGGCGGTGGCTGCACTTCGCATCGGCCTTGCCTTTGCCTAACAGGCTTGAAATGTGCACATCACTGTCACATGCGTGTTTGAACTCACCACAAATGTCATTGTATACGCAGGCGCCGAGCAACCCGACAGCACGCGCGCTGTTCCGCGCGTCGCTGGCATACCTGCCGCTCTTCATGGCCGGCCTGGTCGCGTGCCGCGTGCCTAACACGCACGACGCGGACGCGCCGGCGCGCCTGTGGGCGCAGCTGCGCCTGCCGGCCGCGGCGGCGGCCGCGTCGGCGACCGTCGCAGAGAGCGAGGAGGACCCCGGCGTGGCAAACACACGCAGCGCGCCACGCGCGGGCTGGGCGCCCACAGCGCTGGCGGCGGCGCCCTTCCCGTTCCTGCCGCTGCCGCTGCGCTGCCCGCACAAGGCGTACTGCGAGGAGGGGCCGCCGCTGCCCCCGGGACCACCAGGCGAGGCGTGAGGAGGGGAGTGGGGTAGGGGCTGCTGGAACCCTGAATGCATGCTGTTGCAGTGCCAACTGTCCTGTCAAGCATTCCCCATCATTGTCAGCCATCTGTCACACAAATTGTGTGAGATGCGGGCATAGGCACACTACTCATGCGTGCGCAGGTGCTGTGACTAAGAGAAAAGCTGCTACAGGGCAAGCAATGTGCATGCTGCAACAACTGATGTCTATTTACATGTCTGTCATTTTGCAGCATGGAGCCCACTCACTATCTTGCAGTAGCCATTGTCCGTTTCATAGTACATACATCAGCTCAAGATAGCGTAAAATCCGCCTGTGAGTAGGCCAGACACAACAGGACAGCCTGTGATTCAGTGACAGAACACCTTCGAGTCAGTGCTAGCAGAAACACGCAAATTCTCATTGCCAAGGCTTGGAATCCTGAGCATTCAATGCTCAATCAAATCAGCTCACACATGGGCCCAGGTAAGCAGCAGCGAGTGAGGCCAAGGGCGATGTCTGGCCAAGGCTCAGCATCCGCCGCCAGCGCAGTAGCGACAAAATCCCTCCGACAAGTCCGCCAGGGAGAGGGGCAGCGGTGCCATCGCCTGTTCGCCGACACTCAGTGCCGGGACCAGGGTCCTCATACTCTCCCAGGCGCGCCATCAGAGCGCCAAAACGGGGCAGCCAAGCACGCATGGCAAGGCGTTATTCATGTGAGTCGTGCATCCGTTCTCCGAGCTGGTGGCGCCCCCGGCAGGTCACTGGCCGGAGAGAGCCGCGCTGGCGGGTCTGCGGGGCGTGCAGCGCATGTGGATGGCGCCCTCAGGCTGCAGCGTGCCGCGCGTGATCTCCAGGTCCTGGATGCCCTTGTCCAGGATCTCGGGCGCGAGCGCGAGCTGGAACTCCGCCACCAGCATCGCGACGGCGGTGGGGATGTTGATCGTGGCCAGCTGCTGGCCTGCGCAGCATGCCCGTCCTCTTGCTGGCTGCTCGACCAGGTCAAGCCCTGCCCTGCACTTCCATATAGAAGCATAGCCCTCGGCAATGCATGCGGCAGTACGTCACAGACGCACACTGGCAGACTAGGAAACCAGCAGAATGCCCCGGCGGACGTGCAGGGCGCCCAGCCAGGCAAAGACGAGACCGCCGTCTACAGCGCAAGCCCCTCAGCATGCAGACGGATGGCGGCAGAGGCGCACCGACGCAGTTCCGGATCCCGTTGCCGAAAGGCGTGAAACGCTTGGCCCGGCCGCCGGCCTTGGCGCCCTCGCCCGCGGGCGGCGGCCGCGCGCCCGTCGGGCTGACACCACCGGCGGGCAGCACCAGGTACTCCGCGTCCGGCTCAGCGAAGCGCTCCTGGCGCCGCGGCGCGCGCGGCCGGCGTCAGCCGACGCGCGCGCAACGTGCCGGGCGGGCCGAGTGGGCCGCGGGCATCCATGCTATTATTGACACTCATAGACAGCGCGTCCACCTGCCGCTGCGGGCCGCGCAGCCAGCGGAAAGGGCGCGGTCCCAGGACAGGCAGCTGTGCGAGCGGGGCAGAGGCACGGCGCGGGGGCCGCACCGGGCGGAAGGCATCGGGGTCCATCCAGCCCCACGCCGGGTCGTTCATCAGCGACAGCTGCGAGCCGAACACGGTCGCCCCGGCGGGCACGACCATGCCATTGCTGAAGGCCACGTCGCGCGTGGCGACGCGGCGCAGGCCCGCGTGCGCGACCGGCTGCAGCCGCATGCTCTCCTGCGCGACGTCCCGCACGTCAGGACATGCACCGGCCGCACCAACTCCCCGACAGGCGCACCGCTCGCTCAACAGCTGGGCCACCAGCACGCGCGTCTGGAGGCCGGCCTCTCACGACAGCATGCCCGGAGTCGCGCCAGCTGCAACAAGTGGAGGTTGCAGAGGAGGGCCCGGCCAAGGCTTTCGGCGGCCGCCGGGCGCGCGCCTTGACGCAGGCGTCCAGCCAGGGCAGCTTGGAGATGTCGGCGTAGGCGAACGGCCGCGGCGCCGAGCGCGCGGGCGTGACCAGCAGCCCGGCCGCGTCCAGCTCCGCCTCCAGCCGCGCCATGGCCTCCGGGTGCTTGCCCAGCAGGAACACTGCGCGCGGGGCGGCACACGCCCTTGTCACGCCCGCGCCGCGGCCCGCCGCCGCGAGTGACAGCGGTTTCACTCCGCGGCCTTCGCACGGCAAGCCGTGGAGCCTGCGCACGAGCCCTGATGTCGAACGCAAGCGAACGCCCACACCAAGGCGCATTCATCTAGGTGCTGCACGCGCGCCGCAGGCCCGCCCCTCGGAGGGGGGCGCACTGAGCCAGGCGATGGAGTGGCCGGTCGTCTCGGTGCCCGCCAGCAGGAAAGTGAGGTGCTCGCTGCACAGGCGCGCGTCCGCCAGCGGCGGCGCGCCGGGCGCGGTGGGGTCGGTGAGCGCGAGCAGGTGCGCGGCGATTGAGCGCGGCTCCGGCGCGCCGGCCTTGACATGCGCGAGCAGCGCGCGCGCCATGTCCTGCGTGCGCTGCATCGCGTCCGTGCCGCGCCGCACCTCCTGCCGCGGCGCCCGCTCACATGTTGATCATGTTATGGAAAACTTGTGAATCTGTTTTTGCTCGTCCGGCTCATCACCGGCTCCGCGCGGGGCTGCGCTGCTGTGTGCATGTCTTCAGGCACTGGGCGGCGCAGCATTGCAGGACACTGCAGGCCGCAGCGTGGCGCACCGGGTCGAAGAACATGAAGGGGCGCAGCGGGTTGGTGACGCGCTTGAAGGTCTCGGCCAGCGTCAGGCCGAACGTCTGCGCCGCGCAGCCAGCGCGCGGTCAGCATGGGCTTGGTGGCTGTGAGAAGCAGGCAGCGCGCCAGGCTGCAGCTCGCCGCATGATCTGTGTGGCAACGCGTGACAGCCACGCGGCACCCAAGCAGTGCGTGGATGCTGCTGGGCGGAGAGCTTGTGCAAGGCGCATGGCGCTGAGCCCTGGCAGGTCGCGCGCTACGGGCATGCGCGCCTGGAAGACGTCTTTGCCGGACGAGTCCGCGAATGTGGCGTCGGCCGCGGAGGACAGGGTGCGGCTGGTCCCAAAGTCGTAGTCGAAGCCGACGCGGCCTGCACACGGGCGCGACCGCACGCAATCAGCTATGGCACCCACTGCGGTCTGCCTCACATACATGCCTTGCCATGCAGCCATGTACGCCCTGAAGAGGTCGGCTCTTCACAGGACGCGCCGCACGGCTGCGCTCTCCGCTTGAGCTGGGGCCACAGACAGAACCGGCCCTGGCCAGCACTGACAGGCCTCTTGCCAGCACAGACACAGGCCTCTGCAGGTTGGGGCGCAGGTCGCCAGGAGCGGCGGGCGCTGGGCGGGGTGGCGGGCACGCGCACCGATGGTGTCAAAGGACTCGCGCTGGCCGACGTCGGCCATGTCGACCGCGGCGCCGGGGCCCTTCTCCTTGATGGCCGCGATGAGCTGCTGCATGATTGCCACAATGTGGTGGTGGAACACCCTGCGGCGCATGGGCGCCGGCGTCAGTCAGGCCCGCCGGGGCAGTGCTGCCGAACATGTGCGCAGGGCGGGGCGCCGCGGAGAGAGCCCAGGCGCGGCGGCCACGCCGCCGCCGCTTGCAGGTTCGGGTCAGGGGAGGCGTGACAGGCTGCGCTGCTGCGTGCACAGCCGCAGAGTGACGGGCAACACACGCTCCTGGGCTGCACGCAGAGGCCTCTCAGGGCAGCACGACACAGGCTGCGTCTCTGCCTGTCGAGCTGTGTCGCAGCCGCCGCGGCAGGCCCAGGGCGCCGTGTGAGACTTTAGCAGTGACGCAGAGCATGGCAGTGCGGCTGTGCACCCCCACACAGCGGCCGCCAGGCGGGCCGCGCAGGGCGGCGGCAGGGCGCCCGCGGCCACAGGGTCAGGTTGGGGGAGCGCCCTGGGGCGCACCTGAGGTTGGCGGGCTGGAAGGCGGGTGCCACGCCCTTGCGCACTGTGCGCCACAGCGGGTGTGCCGTGTGCTCCGTGAACAGGCCGCGCTCGGGCCGCCGCCCGGTCACCTGCGCGCCGAGACGCGCGGCGCTCAGCGAGCACGTTACACGCAGGGCGCCGGCTGCGACGGTGCGGGCGCGGCAGAGCGAGGCGGGCGCGCACAGCGTTTGAAAATAGTCGCATAAGGGTAAGCGGGTGGGTGCTGGTAGGCGCGCGCGCGCGCACCTTGTCGGTGAACCGGGCGCTGGCGGCCGGCTTCTCGAAGGCGCCCGCGCGCTCCGCGGCGAAGAACTCCTGCAGGAGGAAGGGGTCGGTGATGACGACCACCTGCCGCCCGGCAGCCCGTGTCAGTTGGCTCACGCGCCATGGCGCACACGATAGGGCACGGCAGCCCGCGTCGGTTGGCTGACGCGGCGCGGCGCACACGACAGGGCACCCGCCCGAACCCGGCGAACCGGCCAGGCCACAGGCCTGCATTGGCACCCAGGGGCCGCCTGCCTGGCGCGCCTGCCCCGGCGCAGCGCGCCGGGCAAGGACAGGCAAAGATGTTACAGGCGCACCGGGCGCCAGAAGATGCGCAGGGCAATCGCGCCGCCCAGCTGCCGGCAGGCCTGCTGGATGAGCCGGTGGCCGCGCGGGTGCTGCAGCAGCCCAATGTGCCCGCCCAGCCAGGACGTGGTGGGCGGCGAGGGCAGCGCGCGCAGGTGCAGGTATGCACGCGCCGCGCTGAACAGGAAGCGCGCGCTCAGCGCCAGCAGCGTGACGGCCAGCACGCCCAGCAGGCTGGCATCCCACTTGACGGACATTGCGAGCAGGTCAGGCTTCATCATGCTGTGTCTGTGCCTCTCGCCTCTGGTTGCTGGGCTGGCTTGTTACTCGTTGTTGGAGCAGCATTGTGAGCGAGGCTTTATATATCGGCGGGCCCGGTGCCCGAGCAGAAGCTGAGTTACGTTGAAGACGTTACCTCCTCCTTTCGAGAAAAACGGCCAACTGTAACGGTATCATTTATGGTATACCACAGACCTACGGTAAGTCTACGGCATTTTGAAGGTGCAAAGCCTGTTCCAGGTAGGCAAGTTCAGAGGAGCGGGCGACTTCGCGAAGAGCAAAGTATCGAGACCGTCTCAGGGCGCGCGTGCTTGCATCGACAAGCACACCTCACTGACACTAGTTCCAAACTGTCTGTAAGCCACCTTTGCAGGCCACTTCAACTGCCCGCTGGAGCCGTGGAGGCAGAGTGAGCGAGCCCGGCTGGGCGTCGCGCGTGCTAGTGCGCATGCGCACACTCCTCGCATGCAAGCACTGCGGGCTGCCTAGCCGCGTGCGCTCCCGCGCGGCCAAGGTGCGGCGATCGAGGCGTGTGCCGCCCGAGAAGCCTGACCGGTCTCGTGCGCTTTCGAGTGAAGCCGGTGCTATGCAATGCAGTGCACTGGAACAGTGCCCTCGCCAACCTGCGACCGGCGGGCGTCCAGGGACGCGCGGAGCGGGTGCTATGTTCTATGGCGCGCAAGTGTGGGACCCCGTGCTCATCGTGGCCCAGATCGTCACGCTGCAGTGCCTGTTCTACCTGAGCCTGGGCGCCCTGCTCTTTGTGTTTGTTGGTGTGCCCCTTGCCCGGCCCCGGCGGCAGCGGCCCGGCCAGCTAGACAGGCAGCTTGAGCCTGGGCGCACGGCCTGCTGCACTCTCTCTCGCGGTGGCGCCCTGTTCCGGCTCCTCGCAACGCATGTCTCTGCCAAGCACTGCGGTTCGCTTTGCTGCTGCTTGCAACCGCTCTCGCTGGCAGGCCCTGCCAGAGCCTGCGCGGCGTGCTCGGTCACAGTTGGGAGCGCGCCCAGCACTGGACTCGCACGCTGCGGCGGGCTCGGGGAGCGCTGCGCGTGCGGCGGTCAGGGGCCTTTCTGTGGCGCGGCACCAGCCCCGGGAGTGGGCTGCGGGTCCGCTTAAGCGGCTGACGCGCCGTGCGGGCGGCGCGCGGCCGGGGCAGGGCCCTGGGTGACGCGCCTGTCGCTGGAGCACTGCGTGGACGACAGCTATCTCAATTTCCACAGCTTCCTGGGCTGGATGGTCGCCACGGCCAACACCGCCAACGCGCTGGTCGCAGCCTTCTGCCTCGTGCTGGTGGTGCGCCCGGGGGCCCTGGTCAGGGGTAGGGTTACAGTCGACCAGGCCAGCGCGCTCGGTGCTGCGTCGCGCGCTCGCGAGCACAGCCCCGCCCTTGGCCTCCCTCGCCGCCCCCCGCATCCCGCACCGCTCCGGGGCGCGGCGCTGCCTTGCGCGCTGCTACACGGCGGCCGGGCGACACAGCGCCAGTCGAGCCGCCGCGGCCGCCGCGCCGGGGGTCGCCCGCTTGCGCGGGGCGCGCGCGCCGGCCGACGGACGCGCCGGCGCGCAGGTGGGCCGCGCGAAGAAGTGCCTGGACTTTGCCGCGACGCTGTACCTGCTGCACCTCGCGGCCGTGTCCGCGCTGTCCTCCTTCCCGCGCTCGTTCGCCTGGTGCGCGCGCGCAAGGCCGCGCCGCGCACGTTGAGGGGGGGGTGGGCAGGCAGGCTGGTGTGCGGCCGGCACCGGCGGCCGTCAGTCCATGCCGCCCCGGGGTGTGTTGCATCGCAACGCCTATGCGATGGAGGTGCAGCCGGGCTGCGAGCGCATGCACAGGGTTTGCAGAGGGTGAAGCGCGGCAGCACTGCTGGACAAGGCTAGTGCAAATTTGTGTGAGACGACTGCATGCAGTGCGTGCAGTGCAGGTGGATGCCCTGCCTCCAGGAGTGGCGGGCGCTCTGGGTCAGTCGGCCGCATCAGTCAGGGGTGCCCTGTCAGCCGCGGCTTGCTTGGGCATGAGCTGATGGCGGCTGCACGCGCCGACAGCCAACCTGGCAGTGTGCGGGGGCGCGAAGGTGGGCTGTCAACGTGGGCAGCATGGTGCTGGCGGCGGTGCTGGGCGAGTGGCTGTGCCTGCAGCGCGAGCTGCAGGAGATCCCCATAGGTGCGGCGCCGCAGCTCTGGGGGCAGCATCGTGACAGGTGTGGTGCTGGATGAGCCTGATGTCATAGGGTCCACCTATCACGTAGCACTCGGCCTGTTTCTCTCATCATTTGGAGAGTTGCTCTTATGCTGTCAAGGCAGACAGGGGAGAGGGAGTAGCCTGCTAGCCTCTACGCCGCAGTGGCATTTTCGAGTTGTTGTGGAGAGTGCCGGCTCACAGGCAGGCAAAGCACACATGTGCTGCTTTGCAAGGGCAGCGGGCGACGCATGCAGCCATCGCCAGCTCTGTCTCAGCGGGTATTACTATTCTGACTGCAGCCATGTAATTGCGTGGCCGAGCACCGCTGCAGGGGGGCTGGGTCGGCGAGGCCGCCCAGCGGCGGTGGAGATGGTGCGGCCGCCGACCGTTGCGGCGGCCGCGCTGGCGCGTATGCAGCAGACGGTCGGCGCGGCGATGGCAGGCCTAGGGCTGCGCGGCGGCGCCGCGGGCGTGCCGTCGCCGGGCCCGCGCCCGCCCGCCGGCGACATCCCGTGAGGCGGCCAGGGACGGTGTGCCGGGGCTGGCAGCTCGGCGATGCGGCTGGAGCGATGTGCTGCCCGGGAGCACGGCGGCTGGCAAAGGCATGCGCCTGCATGTTAATAGCGCGGATGCGAGGCGGACGAGCCCAGACCTTGCGACCGCGTGTTCCCCTGTGCTGCGTGTGTCACGGAGCGCAGGCCTGTGGCTGAGCCAAGCACGCGCTGCTTTGCGCTGCGCGCTCTGGTGCGCCTGAGCGACCGTGCTCGGCGGCTCACGTCAGGGAGCTTACGGTGCTATGAAGTGCAAGGTTTGGGGGCGTTGCAAGCTGCACGTACAAAAGGCACCCCGCCGGAATGAAAAACTCTGGTACAACCTGGCACTTGACCACACACCGCTAGAAGGCCGTGCAGCCGAGGCACCATGCGGACGTGCGTGTGCCAGACACGCACGCGTCGGGAACGCCCCATGCAGCCCAAACCTGGCGACTTGCCGCAGCAGCAGCCCTGTCAGCGCCTCGCAGAGCCATTCAACAGGCGCAGCGCAGCGCAGAGCGTTTTTGGGCAGCCGGCGGCGGCCGCGGCCCGAGCCGGGCGCCTACATGCCGCGCCCCTCCACGCTGACCTTGGCTGCCTTGGCCAGGCCCGCGCGGCCCGGCCGGTTCATCATCTTGAGCCGCTTGTCCATCTTGTCGCCCTTGGGCTTGGTCCGCGCCTTGCTCACGTCCATGGCGACCTGGCTCGTCGGCCGCCGCACGTAGTCCAGGCGCGCGGGCTCGGGGATGCTGGCGTGCCAGCGGAAGCCCGGGTCGCCCGGCCGCAGTGCCCGGCCGTCGCGGCCCGGCTCCGCGGCGCCGCCCTGGCCCCGCGGCCCGCTGCCCGGCGCGGAGTCGCGCCGCCGGCGCGCCTGCGCTCGCCGCAGCGGCGGGCGCCTCAGGCGCGTGGCGCGTCAGCTCATGCCGGGCGCGGCACGTCACGGCGAGCGCGCACATGCACACGGCGCCGTAGAAGCACAGCTGCTCGTTGCAGCACTGGCAGCTGCTCCTTCGCCACCCTGGGGCAAGTGCGAGCGGCCCCTGGCAGCAGCACCGCCCTGGGGCTCCGCGCGACGGCAGACGCCGTGCGGGGGGGCGGGGCGCATGCGGCGGGGCCGCGCCTGCAGCAGCTCGAGCTCGCGCTCCTGAGTTTCGCCGGCGTCGCGCCGCTCGCGGTACTGGTCGAAGATGGGGCGGCTCCATCGCTCGACCAGCGCCTTGGCCGCGCGGCGGTTGGCCGTGGACTCGTCCGGCAGCTTGCACAAGAAGAGCACCACCTGGCGCGCGTCAGCCGCGTGAGACGCGCGCGCGCCCGCGCCGCCACGACAGCGCCCGGCATGCCCCGGCAGCGGCGCACGCTCTGTTCTGTTCGAGGCGGGAGCTGTCAGCGCCCGCCCGCTTGTACACGAGCCCTGGCCCCGGCGGCAGGCGCCCGCGCGCGCAGGCGCGCGCCTTGCCCACGCCGGAGCGCTTGAGCTGGTCCTTGCGGCCCTCGTCGGTCACATCGATGGGCAGCTGCGCCAGCGCGTGCAGCACGGCGGCGCGCACGCGCGCGTTGGGCAGGCTGCCGTCCGGCATCGGCTCCAGCCACGCCTTGAGCACGCCCAGCAGCCCGCCGTCCAGGAACGTGTCGTGCAGGTCTGCGCGGGCGCCCCGCTCAGAACGCGTCGGTTCCATGATGTGCCGACGCATCCCCGTCAGCCAATGCCTCCTGCTGCATGCCACCCAGGTCAGGGCAGCCAGGGCGTCCGGAAGTGAGCACTGGTGCATCACAGGCGCGCCGGCCGGTCGATGCGGGCGCCGGCGGGGGGCGGGCGGGCGCGAGGGGCGCGCCGCGCCGGCCCAGCATGTCCTCCGCCTCGGCCAGCATCTTGAGCTTGTGCACGGCGGGCTTGCCCCCGCGGTTGGCGTCGAGGTCCGTCATCGCCGCCGCCTCCATCATGCCCATGAACGCGTCGACGTCGGCCTTGGACGCGCCGGCGCGCGCGCCCGACCGCCGGCGCCCCTTGCTCGCAAACATCTTCTCGAACTCGTCCTCCTCCTCCTCAGCCTCGTCGTCCGGCGCGGGGCCCGCGGCGCGCCCGCGCTCGTCCTCGCTGTCGGTGTCGGCCGCGGGCTCCGCCTCGTCGGCCGGCGGCGCGCCCTCGTCGTCGATGAACGCGGCGTCGGCGGCGGTCGCCGCCTCCTCCGCGCCCTCGTCCTCCGACGCCTCGCCGACGGCGTCGGCGCCCGCGTCCGCCTCGCGCGGCGGCGGCGGCGCCTGGCGCGCGCGCTTGGCGCTGCGCGCGGCCTCCTCCTGCGCCTCCTGCGCGCGGCGCCGGCGGGTCGGCGCTCAGCTTTGTGCCCACCAGGCCGGAACTGTGCGCAGTGCGCTGTGCCACTGTGTCCGGCGCGTCTGTGCTCACCGCTAGGCTGCAGGCGCCAGCCAGCTGCAGACGCAGAGGGGCTCGGAGCGAGGCACCAGTGCAGCTCAGTGCGCAAGGCGGCTGCCCGCGTACCTGCAGGAGCTCTTGGCTGCAGGTGCAACAACTGTCAAGCTGTGACACTACGAGGCACGCTTGCCCAGGAGGCTGCGCAGTGGCACGCAGCGCCTCGGGCACCGGCCGCTCACCGCCTCCTGCCGCTCCTGGCGCTTGCGCGCGGCCAGCCGGGCGAGCGCGTCCTTCCCGGCGGACCCGCTGGGCTCGGCCTCCTCCTCGCTGTCCGACTCGCCGAACAGGGTGGCGCGCAGGTTCTGGCGGTCGTTCAGGCCGCCCGCCTGCCGGACGCGCCGGGCGCCGGCCCCGTTGGCACGTGGGGTGGCAGTGGGCGTGCAGGGCATGCCGTGCAGCCAGACGCACCTCAAAATCCTCCGGTGCATCGCCATCCAGGCCAGCGATTGGGTCCATAGTGCTCACGGCGAGGCAGCTGTGAACTCTGACTGCCTTGCACACTGTACGCACTGCCGGTCACTGTCTAGAGCGAGGCCTGCAACGTAAGTGAACGTAAGCCGGCCACACTCAGTGTCTCTCTTATGGCGCTCCCCAGGACAGATATAGAATCTGCACTGTGCAATTTATGCACTCCAGGGGCCCAATGGCAGCAGTGCGCTTGCCTGCTGTCGGAGCCAGCTAGGGTTGAGAGCGCGGTTACGCTGAAGATTAGATCTGCTCTGCACTAGAGAGTGACAAGTCCTTGCGGCGTACAACTCCGCCAATACGTCCGCGGTAGCGTGCGGGTACTTGGACTGAGACACACCTACAATGCAGTCCGTCCTGTTGCACGCGCCGGCTGCGTCTGCATCCGGCAGGCCACAGCAGCCGCTGCGGCGCGCCTGCTGCGCAAGGCGCGCCTGTTTCAGCATGTGCTCTACACAGCGAGTGGCCAGCGCTGACAAGGGAGCGGTCACGCACAGGAGCCGGGCGCCGTTTGGCGGCGCGCGCGCCGCCTGGTCGGCCCCGCCGCAGCGCGCGCAGCAAAAGCCGCAGCCGGGCGCCCCCGCGGCTGGCGCGCTGGTCTGGCACCCGCTGGCCGCCGCCCTGCTAGCTGCCGCGCCCGCGGCCGCCGAGGAGGTGCCGAGCGCACCCGCGGGCGGCGTCAATGTGGTGGAGATAGCAATCCTGGCCGCGCCGCTGCTGCTGTACGGCGTGTTCAACCTGTACCGCAGCAAGGTCAACCCCAACGCAAAGGTGAGCCTGCCCGCCTGCCGAGGAGGGCCCTGTGCGTGCGGCCGCGCGGGGCTGAGGGGCGGGGGCGCGCGCGCAGCTGAGCGACTTCGTTTTCATCGTGGCGGCCGTGGTCATCGTCCTGAACATCCTGTCTATCCTGGTGTTCAGGGTGCGCATTTTCTAGCGCGCGCCAGTGCCACGAGTGCCTGGAGCCGGAGTGGGTGAACGAACGCCGCGGAGGAGCCTTGAAAGAGAGAGACAGCTTCGCAGCTGGACGCCTTTCAGAGTTGGTGCAGCACTGCAGTGCACCACAGCAGTGCTCCAAGCCTTGCTGGAGAGAGAGCTGCTGCTTTGAAGCAGGTGCCCGTCTGCAGCAAGGCTCGCCATCATGTCGCTCCCAGACGACTTGTAACCTGGCGCCCATGACCAGACCAGCAACGGACCGGACAGACAGCAGACAACATGTACAGGGCTGGCCCCGCCAGAGGTGACTGCACCACCTGATGTACAAAGCTGCTCCGGCGTAGCGGCTCATGACTACGTGCGAAGCGCCACGAGCTCGTCAAAGGCGTCGGCCGGCCGCGGGCTCAGCGCCGCGCCCACTGGGTGCACCGCCGCGCCCGCCCGGCGCCCCCGCAGGACCTGCGACGCCCGCGGCGCTCAGCATCCCTGGTCCCCGGGCTGCTGGGCCTTCCACGTGCAGCGAGGGGCGTGCGCGCGCCTGATCGCGCAGCTGCAGCGAGGCCGACAGCTCGTCGAGCGACGAGATCGCGCCCGCGACGGTGCGCTCGGCCGGCGGGTGCGCGCCCGCCTGGCCCAGCACCTGCGAGAAGCGCGCCTGCAGCAGCTCGGCGGCCTTGCCGGCGTGCTGCACGCTCGCCGCGCTGCCCGTGCCGTTGGCCAGCTCGAGCGACGCGCCCTGCGCCGCCGGGCGCCGCCGTCACAACCCCCGGGGGTAGCCAGGGGCGGGACGAGCCCACGCGCCACAGCGGTAGCTGGAGACGACTGCCCCACCTCCACTTTCTGCGCGAGCTCAGAGGCGGTCGCCGTGGCGGCCACTAGGGCCTTCTCCAGCTCCCGGCTCCGCTGGCGCTGGCACGATGGGCCGACCGCGCCCGCGGCCTTCGCCGCGGCGCCGGGCGAGCGCGGCGAGTGCGCCGCGGCCGAGCAGGCCGCGGGGCGGGCGTGCCCGTCGGGGCGCGCGCCCTGCAGCAGCTCGTTCGCGGCCGCCTTGAAGCGCTGCTGCTCCTGCAGCGTGTTGCTGTACCTGCACGCAGGAGAGCGCTGAAATCGGGCGCGCGGCGCGTGCGCTTCCAAGTGCGGCTTGCGGCGAGCACGCCGCGCTTGCGCGCCTGTTCATGGGCGCCTTCTGCGCCGCCAGCACGTGCTTCACCAGGGCCGGGCGCAGGTCCGGGTGCGCGTCCAGCACCTGGCAGGGCACACAAGTTTTGTCAGGCCTGCGCGCCGGGTGCGGGGGCGGCCCCGGCGCGGGAGGGCGGGCGGGCCGGGGCGCACGTCGCCGATGAGCCGCACGGCCAGGTACTGCTTGTGCGGCCGCTTCTGCTGCAGGCGCTTGCCCAGCACGTCGGCCGCCTGCTGCGGCGAGACGCGGCCCGACGCCAGGATCTGCACCACCTGGGCGTTGCGCAGCGGGTCGGGGCCCTGCAGTGCCTTTGCCGTGGCCAGCCTGCACGCCTCCTGGAAGTCGCGGACGTCCGGCGCCGCGCCGCCGAAGCGCATTCTGGCTCAAGGAGGCAGGGAGCTGCCCAGCGCTGCTCGCAGCGGCCGTGCCTGCGTCCCCCCGCTCAGAGAGCGACGTGCAGTGCAGGCTCTGGAGCCGGCTGCAGCCTGGCGATGGCCCAACCTGCCGCCTCCTTGGCAAGATGTCGGGACACTCTGGGGCAAACTGGCAATGCTGGCCTGCGCCTGCAGGGCCAGAAGCCCTGCTCAGCACAACTCCCGGAGGGGCTGGAATCGAGCAACAGCACTGGGAGAGGCTCAGCCTGTGGTCCCGCCCAGGTGGCCACTCGACTGACAGCCACCGCCCTGCGGCTCCTAGCTGCCTGTGATGTGAGGTTGCAAGAGTCTGAGCTGGAACAGGGGCATAGAGAGCGGGAGCGCGTTGGCATAAGTGAGGGCCTGTATGCTTGTTTGTTGTGAAGCGAGGTAGCAGGGGTTGAAGGAGTAGCGTAGTTTAGGCAGGCCGGCAGGCCGAGTCCATGGCATCTGTCGCGCCCAGCGCATCGTGGCTCGGCCATGCCGGTGCTTTGGACGCCGCGCAGCCGCCCCTGCCGGACGAGCCGGCGCCGCCGCCGCCGCCGCCGGACGCGCTCGAGCAGGCGCCCGCGCCAGCCTCGGCCGCGCACGCCGGCGAGCCGCGCGACGCGGCCGCGAAGGCGCCCGCCGCGGCTGAGCAGGCGCACGCAGCGACCGCGCAGGTGCCCACTGCAGGCGCGGCAGGCCAGCAGTACCAGGAGGCCTGGGCGGCCTACTACGCGCAGCAGGCCTATTACCAGCAGCAGCAGCAGCAGTATGCGCAACAGCAGCAGGGGGCGGCGCACTACGGTGCGCGCGGGCCCGCAGCGCCCCGCGCTATGTGCGGGCTTGGAGGCGAAGGGCAGCGCTGAGCGGTTTCCGCCCCCGCGCAGGGTACCAGCAGCAGCAGCAGTGGCCGGGCTACGCGCAGCCCGCGCCCTGGGCGGCCGCCGGCTACAATGGGTGCGTCGCGCCCCGCCTCCCGTGCTGCGCGCGCGCCGGCGACACAGCGCTCTGGTGCCCACAGCTCTTGCGCGCGCAGGTATGCGCACACGCCCGCGACCGCGCAGCCCGCTCCCACCCCGGCGGGTGCGGCGCCCCTCTCCGGCCCTGTTCTTCGGCCCTGTCACAACACAGGCGGCGCCGCCCCAGCCGGCTCGGGCTCAGGCAGGGCCACGGCGCGCGCAGGCTACGGCACGAACGGCGCGCCGTGGGCAGCGCCTGCGGCAGCGCAGGCCCCGCCCTGGCAGGCCGCGGCGGCTGCGGCGCCGCCGCCGGGCTCCAGGGCCCAATCAGGCGCCGCCTCAGCCGCCGGCGCGTCTGCGGCTGCTGCGGCCGCGCCGCCGCCGAGCAGGCTCGTCACCATGCGGCAGCCGCCTGCAGGCTTTGTCATCCGGCCGCAGATGGGCAAGCGCAAGCCGCCGGAGGCCGCCGCCGCGCCCGCGTACCTCAAGGCGCCGTCCGCGCCTGCGCCCGCGCCCGCGCCAGGCAGGCCGGGCGCGGCCGGCCAGAAGTCCTGGCCGCCCTCGCTGCGCGCGTACGTCGAGCGCGCGTTCACGAGCTGCGTGAGCGCCGGCGAGCGCGCGCAGCTGCAGGCGGCGCTTAAGCTGGTGCGCCCCGCGGAGGCCCAGACCCGCGGCAAGGCCAGCCGGGCATCGGCTGCATTGCCGTGCGCGCGCCGGTCATCACGGCGGACCCCAGGCCCGGCGCCAGTGTGTTCTAGAGCTGCAGCGCGCCCCCCGTATTAGCGACGCCGCGGGGCGGTCGGCCGCCCCCGCGCCGGCGCGCCGGGCGCGCCAGCAGGCCGCTGAGCGCGCTGGACGCCCGCGCGCGCAGGTCATCCACGATGCAGAGAGCAAGGGCGAGGTGTGGACGCGCTCCTGGGACACGATGCCGCTGCCGCTGGCGCTTGGCGCCGCGCCCGCGCCCGCGCCCGCGCCCGCGCCCGCGCCCGCGCCCGCGCTGGCGGCGCGCGAGCAGGCGCTGCCAGGACCGCCGCCCGCGCCCGCACGCGCCAGCTGGCGCGCGCCTGAGGAGCGCGGCCGCCCTGCGCGCTCGCCGCCGCGCAGCGCTGGCAGGCGCGCTCTCGGGGCCCTGCCCCTTGCTCGCCTCCCCTTGCTGCCAACAGAAGAGGGACAGCGGGGGGGGCGCTGGCGAGTGCGCCGCGGGCAGAGCGCCGGGAGGCCTGCCGCGACAGGCCTGGCTGGGGCGCTCAGACGGCACGCGGTCACCGGCGGGCGCGGCGCGCGCAGGCGCGGCAGGCAAGCGAGCCGCGCCGCCGAGCACCGGGCGCGCAAGCGCGCGCGGTACTCACCGTCGCCGTCCAGCTCCAGCAGCTCCTCTAGCGGCTCCGACCGCAGCGGCCGCTCGCGCTCGGCGGAGCGCGGCCGGCGCGAGCGGCGCGCCGGGCGCTTTGGCAGCGGCCTCGCGGCCGGCGCGGCCGGCGCGGGCGGCAAGGTGCCGCCCCGGCTGCCGCCCGTTTCGGCCCTGCCGCGCCCGCGCAGGGTCGGCCGTCATGTGGCGGGGGTTCTGTAAGTGATGTGCGCGGCCACATTGCACTGTGCATTGCAGAGGCTGTGCATGCGGTGGCGCTCGCATCGTAGCCGCCGAGCGTCTGACGCCTATCTGACGCTATGTCTGACGCCCCCGGCAGGCGCGGCGCGTGCACGGCGCGCGCCTAGCGGCGCTGCGCGACGACGTGGCGGGCGCCGAGGCGGCGCTGCGCGACGACTTTGTGGTCCGCGGCACCGCGGCCGCGCTGGAGAAGAGCTACTTCCGGCTGACCGGCGCGCCCGACCCGGCGTCCGTGCGGCCGGAGCCCGTGCTGGAGCGCGCGCTCGCGCGCCTGCTCGGCCTGCTGGCGGCCGGCAGCGAGAGCTACTTCTACGCGCTGGACCAGTTCAAGGGCATGCGCCAGGACTGCACCGTGCAGCACCTGCGCAGCGGCCTGACGGTGGCCGTGTACGAGGCGCACGCGCGCGCGGCGCTCGCGTACGGCGACGTGCCCGAGTACAACCAGTGCCAGACGCAGCTGGCCGCCCTGCACGGCGCCGGCCTGCCGGGCTGCACCGGCGAGTTCCTGGCGTACCGGCTGCTGTACCAGACCGCGCACGCGCGGCAGGGCGAGCGCGTGGCGCTGCTGCAGACGCTGCGCGCGGCGGCGGGGCCGGCGCGGGCCCGCGCCTAACCGCCCGCGCCGCCGCGTGCCCGCCTGCGCCTGTCCGCGCGCGCGCGCCTGCCCCCGGCCCTGCCCGCCTCTTTAAGCCCTGCGCTGCGCGGCCGCGCGCGCGCGCGCGCCACAGGTGTGACAGGCGGTTCGCGTGCGCGGGGGCAAGCGCAGGCGGCAGAGCACCCGGCGGTGCGGCACGCGCTGCAGGTGCGGGAGGCGGTCGCGGCGGGCGACTTTGCCGCGTACTTTAAGCTGTACGCTGACGCGCCGAATCTGGGCCGCGCGCTCATGGACATGGCCCTGCCCCGCGTGCGGTACTCTGCCCTGCACGTGCTGACGCGGTCGTACCAGCCGAGCGTGCCGCTCGCGTTTGTGGCGCGCATGCTGGGCTTTGTGGCCAGGGGCCCGCGCGCCGCCGGCGGCCCGCCCGCGGCGGCGCTGCCCGGCTGCTCGCAGGCCGTGTTTGCGGGCGCCGCCGCGCCGCAGGTGCCGGCCCCGGCCCTGGCAGCCCCGGCCCTGGCGGGCGCAGGCAAGCAGCCTCCTGTTGCATGGTGACGGCCGGCGGGCGTGCGTGCCCGGTTCGGCACCGTTCGCATCCCTGGCGTGGCTGTGCAGGATGGGGCAGTGGGCGCGCGCAATGCGGCGCGCATGCTGGGAGCGCCGCCGGGTGGGAAGCGACGTGTTTGTGCGGCCGCAGGATGACGCGGAGGCTGGCATACGCTCGTGCGCGGAGTGGGCGAGGGCGCACGGCGCCACTGTAACTGATGCCGCAGGCGCGCGCGCCCGCTGCCATGTCCGCTCGTGGATCAGCAGCGTTGTCTGCCTGCGCCGGCCGGGGCGAACCGACGTTGCTGCGGCGCAGGTGACGCGCCCGCATTGCTGGACTGCAGGAGCAGCAAGGGCCGGCTGGCGATGCCTGTACCCGAGGCCGCTGTCGCTCACGGTGACGCCAACCTGAATATTGAAGAGTTCCTGTCGAGGACGCTGCGCGCATGAGCATGCGCAGGCCCTTGTTGACAACATCAGAGTTGGGTTGCACTGCGTTCGACGCGCCATGTGCTGCGGCGCGGCGCACTGCACCCGCCTTGTCTGGGGCGCCGTGGCCGCGAGCGTCAGCAGGGCCCCCTTTGTTTTGCAGGTGCTCCCGCCCATTAGCTTTTCATAGTTTGCATGACATGGCGCAATAACTGCATGACACGGCGCAATATTTTGCATGACATGGCGCAAGGCAGCCTATGGCACTGTGGCACTCCAGGACACATTGCACCAGCGTTGGCCTGGCTGCAATGCGCCAGCAATCTGTGTTGCCACTGTCCGACACGAACTCGATGCAACCGTCTGCACCAATACCATGCTGTGCCAGCATGGCTCAAGGGCAGTGCATTTTTGCACAAAAGTGCTAGCATGTGCAGACCCACACACCTGTAATTCCACAGGCCCTGGGTCGAGTGCAAGCTCGCTCCAGGCCCATACGGGTGTAAGCCTTTACAGTGCACCGGTGCTACCTCTGCAGTGGGCCACATGGCGTGCCAACAGCCAAAGCTACATACACGGCTTGAGTCACTTTTGTTCATGCTGCGATGGTCTGCAGAGCAAAGCTGCGCATTTTAAGCTTGAAATGCCTGATTCCACCTTTCCTCGTTTCATGCGGGCTAACCGTATACGTACCGGTCACCGGTACAAAGTTTCAGTCCGCAAGAAAGCAGCACGCAGTCGTGCCGCAAGTCCTTCAGCTAGTGACGATGAGAGACATATCACGCGACGCATACGGTTTTGAGGTGCGAGCCATGCACTGGTTCAATGCGGGCATTGCAATGACCCGCTCTCCTTTGCATGGCGCCGCGACTCCTGCCGCACCTTGCCAAGGTGAGGCGGGGCCCGCAGGTGAGGAAGGAGTTTGTGGAGCTGTACAGCAAGTACGCGCCGCTGTGGGAGAAGGAGGAGAGCGAGCGCGCGCGGCGCTGGGCGGCCTTCCTCGCCGCGCAGCACGGCGCCGAGCCCGAGCACGCCAGGTGCCCCCGCCTGCCTGCGGCACACAAGCGGAGCGCGGCTGGGCGGCCGCAAGCCGGCGCGCAGCAAAGCCTGTCCAGCGCTCGGTGAGCAGGCAGCGCGGCCGGGCCGGCGCTCGCGCCACAACCCCGCCACAGCACTGCCGTCTGCGGCCCCCCGACTGCGCCTCACAGCTTCTCCTGCAGCACTGGGCTGCGAGGTGGACAGCCCCGGCCGCGCCCGATACATGGCGGGCGGGCCGCGCAGCGGGGCCGGCCAGGAGGAGGCGCTGGGGCAGCTGGAGGTCAACCTGGTGCGCAGCCGCGCCATGGCCGCCGGCGCGGAGCTCCCCGCCTGGCAGCAGCAGCTGCGCTCGCTGGTGCAGGCCGGCATCCCGATGGTGCGCGGCCCGCGCCCCCGCCGCCGCACAGTGTGCGGCGCCGGGCGGCCGAGCGGCGCCCGCCGCGCGGCCGCGGGTGGCCGCCGAGGCCGCGCGCGCGCGCAGGCGCTGCGCGGCAAGCTGTGGAAGGTCCTGCTGCGCTCCGAGGCGAAGCGCTCGCCCGGGGTCTACCAGGGCCTGGTGGCCGAGGCGCTGGGGCGGCGGGGCCGGCGGCGGGTGCGGCGGCCCGACCTGCAGGGGCTGCAGGGCCTGGACGTCTGCGCCCGCCGGGCTGCGCGCCTGCCTGGCTGCTCTTTGAAGGGGCCGGCGCGCGCCGCGCGCGCCAGGGCGGCAGCGCGGCCGGCTCCGACGACGGGCCGCCGCCGCCGCTGCCCACGGCGGCCAGCCTGCTGGCGGCCGAGGCGGCGGCGGCGGCGGCGGCGCGCCGGCCGGCCGGCCGGCCGGGCGCGGGCCCGGCCTGGCACGCGTCCAGCAGCGACGGGAACATGCAGATAGAGAAGGACCTGCACCGCACGTTCCCGGGGCACCCGGTGATGGACGCGAGCGGCCGCTCCGCGCTGCGCCGCGTGCTGGCGGCCTACGCGCGGCGCAACCCGGAGGTCGGCTACTGCCAGGTGCGGGCGGCCGCGGCGCGCGCCCCGCCTCGCGACCGGCGCGTCGGACAGCGCCGCACCAGCGAGGCCAAGCTCTTAGCTTCCATGGAGGCCGGGGGCGCGCGGGGCGACCCCGGCGGCCGGGCGCGCGGCAGGGCATGAACTTTGTGGCGGGCTGCCTGCTGCTGTTCATGGACGAGGAGGACGCGTTCTGGAGCCTGGCCGTGATCGTGGAGGACCTGCTGCCGGGCTACTTCGCGCTGCAGATGCTGGCGCCGCAGGCGCGCGCCCGGGCGCGCCGCGGGCGTCCCTGCGCAGGCGCCCCGGCCGCGCGCCGCCGGCCCGGCCGCGCCGCTGGCCGCGCCAGTGTGCGAGCTGCGGGCGCTGCATGGACGGAGCATGGGCAGCGCGCGGGTGGGACGGCTGGTGCTCGAGCGCCCAGTGCTCCGAGTTAGCCACAGGGCGCGGCAGGCGCTGGCTGAAGGCGCCCGAGACACCGCGCCCAGGTAGACCAGCTGGCGTCTAAGCACCTGGCGGACGCCAGCGCCCAGCGCCCTGGGTTGCTAATAGGGTCTAGCGCTCTGGGTTACCAACAGGGTCTAGGCGCCGCGTGACGGCGCCCGCGCGCCGCGCAGGTGGACCAGCTGGCGTTCAAGCACCTGGTGGACGCCAGCTTCCCGCGCCTGGCGGGCCACCTGGAGCGCCTGGGCGCGCACGTGGCCGGCGTGTCCACGCAGTGGTTCCTCTGCCTCTTCGTCAACTCGCTGCCGCTGGAGACCTGCCTGCGCGTCTGGGACCTGTTCTTCCTCGAGGCGTGCGCGTCCGCCCTGTTCCGCGTCGCGCTCGCGCTGGTCGACGTCTACGCGCAGGCGCGGCCCGCCGGCCGCCCCCGGCGCGGCCGCCCCCGGCGCGGCTGCCCCGGCCGCTCCCGCGCCCCGCGCGCCAGCCGCGCAGCCAGTGGACTGGGCGACCGGATTCTGAGCACTTTCAGCTTAACCCTTTTGGGGGGGCCACGAGCCCGCCCACATTGAGGCGGCCAGCTCGGATGCGGACATCAGCTCATGCGGCGCCCTGACCCTGCACGCCCCGCGCGCGCAGGCGCTGCTGGCGACGGTGGACAGCGTGGACGCCTTCTCGCTGCTGCAGAACATGGCGCCGATGTCATTCGACGGTTCGCGCCTCATCGACATCGCCTGCATCGCCTACGCGCAGGCGCGCGGTGCCGTTGGCTGGCCGCGCGCCCGCCGCGCACGGCGGCCTGCGCTCTCGCGCCCGGGCATGCGTGCCCAGCCACGCCCCGGCCGCTCGCGGCAGGCCGCCCCGGCGCCGCGCGTCGCGCGCCCGGCGCCGCTGATGGACCGCCGGCGCGCAGGTGGACGGCCCAATGCTGGAGGGGCTGCGGGCCGTGTACTTTGACGGCGTCAAGGCGCAGTTTGAGGTGCGCGCGTGCGCGCGCCCTCCGCGCCAGGCGCCCCTGCCGGCCCGCCTCCGTGTCCGCCGCCCGCGCGCGCACCTGAGACGCGCGCCCGCCAGGACCGCGGCGCGGCCCAGAACGAGGCGGACGGGCCCGCAACCCCGGAGGCTCCGCATGTGCCGCTTGGCGCGACCTCGGCCGCAGGCTCTTCGGCACGCCGCGCGCCCGCGGAGCGACCGCAGAGCGCGCAGGCCGGCGGCGCGCGCGCCGAGCCCGCGGCGCCGCTGCGGGGCGGCGACCGCACGCCACCGCCCCCGGCCGAGGCGGGCGAGGACGGCGCGGAGGCGAGCAGCGGCTCGTCGCCGGGGTCCTGGCACGCCTCGCCCGTGTGGGACAGCATGGCGACCTTCTCGCAGGCGCGCGCCCCCGGCGCCGCCCCGGCCCCGTCCCGCGCGCCCGGCGCTGCGCGGCCCCGGGCGCCCACCCCGTCAGCGGCTCCTCCGCGCGCAGTTCACGCTCCAGCACCTGGCGCGGCTGTCGCGGGGCGGCGCCGCGGCGCCGGCGGGCGCGAGGGTCGACGGCGCGGGGCCGCCGCTGGGCGCGGGGCGCGATGCGGGGAGCGGCGCGGGTGACGACACGGCGGCCGCCGCTGCGGGCGCCGCAGCGCCCGCCGGCGCCGCGCCGCAGGCCGCCCCCGTCGGCGCGCGCGCCGCCGGCGCCACGAACGGCGGGCCTGCCTGCTGCGAGGCGGGCGGTGCGCGACCCGCCTGTGAGTGCAACCCTCCCCGGCGCAGGGCCCCGCGGCGTGCGGGCCCCAGGCGCTGCCCGTACTGCAGCGCAACTCAGCTGCGGATGCGTGCGCGCCAGGCGCGGCACCCTGCGCGGGCGCCGGCGCGCCCGCGCGCGGCGCCAGCGGCGGAGACGAGCCGGGGGAGCCGCGCGAGGCGGAGCGCCTGCTCGGCCTGCTGCAGGAGCTGGAGGAGCTGGAGGAGGAGGTGTTCGCGGCCACGGCGTCCGTCGAGGCGGAGGAGGTGGCTCCCGCGCGCCCGCCCACCCCTCACCCGCTGCGTGGGCTCGTGGCCGCGCGCCAGCTCTGCAAGTGCTCGGCCGGCCGTGCAGCGCATGAGTGGGGAGGCGACCCCCGACCCTTAGCATCCCGCTTGCATGGCCCGCCCCCCCCTTACCCGCTGTGTGGGCTGCGTGGCCGCGCGCCAGCTCTGCGTGTGCTCGGTCGGCCGTGCAGCGCGTGAGTGGGGAGGCGACCCCGGACCCCCTGCATCCAGCTTGCGTGGCCCGTGCCCTTTTGCAGCGCACATGGTCGCCGCCAGCCCTGGAGGGAGGGAGCCCGCCGGCGCGCAGGAGGCCGCAGAGGCGCTGGCAGCCATGGAGGCCGGCCTGCATGCCAAGGCCGCGGCGCTCGCCGGCGAGCTGGCGGGCCGGCACGCCACGCTGGGCGAGCTGGGGCGCCGCCGTGGCGCCGTCGCGGGCGGCCTGGCGGAGGGCGCGCGCGCGCTGGCGGGCCTGCGGGGCGCGCTGTGCGGCGCGCAGGAGAGCCTGGCGCTCAAGCAGAGCCTGCTGGCCGACAAGGACATCATCGTCGCCGGCCTGCGCGCGCGCGTGGCCGCGGGCTGACGTGCGGCCTGTGTGTCCCAGAGAGGCCACTGAAGTGAGAATTTGTGGGCAGTTGGCGCGCAGGACATGCGTGCTGCATGTTGCTTCGTGACATGCCTCACCTCGACTGTGTAAAAAGCCATGCAGACATGTGCAATGGAAATGTCCTAGGTCTCAGCAGGCGTTCCACCATAACTCTGAGGCCAACACGAACACGAAGAGCGCAGGCGACCAGCGATACCAACCATCGGACAACATGGTGCTTCACCCAGGGAGCAGCGCTGCATTGCCTTTGCCGCACAAACATTGCTGCATTGGCATCAACCCGCGCATCTGCCGCCGCAGGAGGAGGGCTTCAAGCAGTTCCTGCAGCGCCCCAAGAACCGCGCCGTGCTGGAGGAGCACCAGCGCAAGGAGGCGCGGCGCGCCGAGAAGCTGGCCGACCGGCAGCAGGCGCTAGACTTTCGCGCCAAGGTCCGCCCGCCGCGGCGCAGGCTCCCGGTGTTGCGCGCATCATTGCAAGTGCAGCCCCGGATGTCTGGAAGTGCTCGCGTGCGCCAGCGTCGTCCATGGGTAGTTGCAATGCTAACAGGCGCCAGGGCCGCACAGGTGCTGGAGACGGAGTACAGCGCGCAGCGCAACGTGGCGCCCTTCCTGAAGGTCCCCGTGCTGCGCCGGATCGTGCAGACCTTCACCAACGACGAGCACGACGACTTTGGCCGCTGGGCCGACAACCCGCTGGTGCTGCAGATGCTGGGCCAGGCCAAGGCGCTGCTGGACGAGGGCCGCATGAGCGAGCCGGAGATGGAGGCCCTGCTGCTCGCGCAGCTCGCCTCGCCGGCGTTCGCCGCGCCGCCGGGCGGCGACGCGGCCACGGCGCGCACCGTGCGCCTGGCGGCCGAGCAGCTCGTGCCCGCGCTGAACGAGCACGTGCGGCCCCGGCAGCGCCGAGCCCGTTGCCCACACCGTAGAGCCTGGCTGCTCTCCTGCCGGCTCAGGTCCCTGCGTCTGGACATACACCTCGCTGCAGCAGCGGCGCGGCCGCAGTGCAGCAGCTGTGTGCTTGCCTCGAGCCAAGCGGTAGCCGCCAACTGAGGCGCGCGCAGCTGGAGGAGCGGCGCCTGGGCAACGAGCACTACCGCGCCGGCCGGCCGGCGGCCGCGCTGCGCCACTACGAGCGCGCGCGCGGCATTGTGGAGCTCGTGCGCGGCCTGGCGCCGGCCGACCAGGCCGAGGTTGACCGCAACCGCGTGGCCGTGGCGCTGAACGCGGCGGCCGCGCACCTGGCGCTGCACCAGTATGCCGACGCGGTGCGCCTGTGGCGCTCAGGCCGGCTCGCCTGCTCACCTGCATTGCGCATGCGGGTTCGTGACAAGCAGGCGCGGATGCTGACTGCCACCTGGGGCGGTCTTTGACAAGGGCGCTGCGCCTGAGTGCCCCCGGGCTGCGACCCGCGGCTAGGCGGGGCAGGCGCTGGGTCTGAGCCCGCCCCTGGTTGGCTCTGCAGTCAGGCGAAAGCCCAGGAAAGGTGCGGAGGAGGCACCGGCGCATGCGGGCGTGCGCGGGCTCGCAGGTGCGGCTGTGCTCGGCGGCGCTGGAGCTGGACGACAGCAACGAGACCGCGCTGCGCCGCCGCGGCAAGGCGCTGAGCCAGATGCACGAGTACGCGGTGCGCGCCGCCCAGCAACCCTACCCTATACCCAGCACACCCGGCCTGCAACCTTTACATCTTGCCTTACCATGCGCATGCCGCACCGACACAGTTGCCCGCCTGCTGAGCAGCCGACCCGCAGGCCGCTCTCGTGCATGTTGGGGCAGGCAGAGGCGCGCGTGTCCTGTTGGCGCGCGTGGCATTCAGTGGCGCCAGCAGGCGCTGCAAGCGCTGCGCACACACCTGCGGCCGGCGCGTTCGGGCGGCAGGCGGCGCGGCGCGACCTGGCGGCTCTCGCGGCGCTGGGCCCCGCCGCGGAGGGCGCGGCCGCGGAGGCGCTGCGGGAGCTGGGCGCGGCGCAGGCCCGGGGCCAGGCGGCGGAGCGCCAGGCGTTCCAGGGCATGTTTCACAGGCCGTCGGAGCCGGGAGCACACAGACGGTAACCGACGCTCGCGGTGCCAGCCTGCGCGTTCCAGGGCAGGTTTTGCAAGCCCTTGGAGCTGGGACGACGTGAACAATAAACGAAGCTCGCTCGACCAGCCTGGGCACCCGCCTCATGCCCGAGTGCAGCACAGGCTGCGCACGCGCTGCAAGGCGGGACATGCAGCGCGCAGCCAGTCGGCGCACGGCGGCGCGGCGCGGCGCGTCACCGCGGCCGGTCGCGCTTGCCGCGGCCCTCGTCACCGCTGTCGTCGCCGCGGTGCCGCTTGCTGCGCTCCTTGCCGTGCCGCTCGGCCTTGTGCGCCTTCGCCGCCGCCTTGTGCTCACGCCGCGCCTCCTTGTCGCCCCCGCGCCCCTCCCGCTCGCCGCCGCGCGCCTCCCGCTCGCCCCCGCGCGCCTCCCGCTCGCCGCCGCGCGCATCCCGCTCGCCCCCGCGCGCCTCCCGCTCACCGCGCCGCTCGCGCTCCTTGCGCTCCTTGCGGCGTTCGTCCCTGACCCTGTCGTCCCTGGCCCTCTCATCTTTCGCCTCATGAGCGCGCGGCTCGGCGCCCGCGCCGTCCCTGTCCGGCTGCGGCAGCGCCGGGCGGGCGGCCTCAGCGCTCGCATGCTCCGCCGCGCGGCCGCGCTGCGCCGCGCCCTCGCCGCGGCCGCTCGCCTCGGGCTCGTGCGCCTCGGCGGCCCCGTCGCCGTCGCCGGCGCCGCCCGCCGTCCTGTCGGCGGCTGTTGGCAGCGCCGAGCCGTTGGACTGCGGCAGGCGCGGCGGCGCGGGTGCGGCGGCCGCGGCGCCGCCCTCGTCCGGCAGCGCGCCGAGGCCGAACGGGTCGGCCTCCTCCTCCTCCTCCTTGCCCTCCATGGCCCCGTTCGCTGCCGCCGAGCAGCCGAGAACTGCGCGTCAGGCTCAATACCTTCAAGTGCACTGAGAGAACAGGCTGATATGTTGGGCATATTTTCACGTAGCCCTCCTCAGCGTCATTACTTGCCGGTGCTGCACAGACAGCACCTCGGCTCTCTGTGTTTGCGCTCGCGTGCAAGCTACGGATGACATTCAGGCAAAGGCTGCCTGCCTCATTCCAGCGGCTGTGACACATGGCAAAGCGCAGCAGCCATCTGCGTCGCAAGGAGCGGTCAAGCAGGCCGCCGCCGTTCCCAGCGCCCGTGCCTGCAATAGTCAGCCCTGGGGCAGCGACATTGCATCCGATAGCCTGCTTGACTATGTTCACAGCAAAGCAGCAGCACACTCTGTTTAGCCGCGAATAGCAAGAATGGCGGCAGGGCGGCACCGCTCGCGTCCGCGGCATCCTCAGCGGCCCCGTTGGCGGCCGGCTCCTCGGGCGGCGGCGGCGGCGCGGCGGCCGCCGTCGGCGCCTCCTCAGCCGGGGCCTGCCAGCCGAGCGCGGACAGCAGGCGCAGGATGCGCGCGCGCGCCCGCGCGCCCTCCTCGGCGCCGCCCTCGTCGCCGATCGCGTCGTGGAACTCCTTGAGCACCGCGCGCACGCCCGCCAGCGTCAGGCCCTGCGGCGGCGTGCGGGTCAGGGCCCGCGGTAGAGCTCGCAGGTGGGCCTGCAGCAGGGCCCGCAGTAAAGCCCGCAGGCACAAATCGGGGCCGCAGGAGGACTTCGCGACGAGCGCGGCTCCGATGCCAGCGCCAAAGCAGGGCGCAAGCCTGCCCGGAGGTGCGCGACTTGGGAAATGCGATGCTTTCACGCCTCGATAGCGGGGCACCAGCTGCAGGCGCACAAAGCATAGCCGCCGCACGCCCGCCCCGCACCCGCCGTCACGGCGTCGGGCGCGCGCGGCGCGAGACGCCCGGCCGCCCGTCAGGGCGCCCGCCGGGGGCCGCGCGCGTGACGCGCCTGCTGGTGCAGGAGGAGCAGGATGCGCTTGCGCACGCCCAGGTCGCCCACGAACCACAGGTGGCCCAGCACCAGCGCGCACTGCTGCAGCGCGAACAGGCCGGCGCCCATGCGTGCGAGCAGCGCGTAGTCGCCACCTGCCTCCGCCGCCTCCGCCGCCTCCTCCGGGTCCACGGCCGCCAGGCGCACCTGCGCGGCGCCGCGCCCAGGCTATTCCCCCAGCTGGCACCACTTCGGCAGGGCGCGCCGGCGGGCGTGCTGGGCGCCCGGGATGCCCGGGCCAGGCGCTGCGCTCGGCATGCGGGCATTCGCGACGCCGCCAGTCATAGAGGAGCTGGGCGCCGGCGCGCAGCCCGGCCGCGGCGTGAACAGACAGGCATGCATGTGAGCCGCGCGGCCGACGCGTGTGCCGCGCGCGCGCCTCCTCGGCGCGCACGCGGCGCTCGTAGCGCGTGTACAGCTCCATGAGCCGGTCGCACTTCTCGAACTCGTTCTCCACAAACTTGGCGGCCACGCGGTCGCGCCGGCTGCCGCGCGCCAGGCCCTGCAGCAGCGAGCTGACCGCGCTGACCGCGCGCTCCTCGCCCTCCGCCTCGCCGCCCGCGTCCGCGGCCCCCCGGCTGTAGCGCACCTGCCCGCGCGGCGCGCCCCCACCCCCGCTCAGCCCTGGCGGCCCGCCCCCGATCCCATCGCGCTCAGAGCGACGACTGACGCGCACCAGCGCCGCGTTGGTGCCGGGCGGGCGGAGCGCATGCTGGCGCGAGCGCCGCATGCGTCATGCCCTACCCTACCCCACGGCGCCCTAGGTTGTACCCTACCCTGCACTTTTGCTGGGGCGCGCCTTGGACTTGCCCATGAAGATGGAGAACAGCGTCTTTAGGCCCAGGTGGTCCACGAAGCGCTCGCAGGCGGCGGGGTTGCGTGTCAGCGCAAAGTCCTGCGCGCGCCGCACGCGCGGCCGTGGGCGGCGGCAGGGCGGCCCGGCGGAGGCGCACAGGGCGGCGAGCGGCGCGCGCGGGCAGTCAGGGCGCTCGCGCTGTCCGCGTGCAGGGCTTGAGGCTCGGGCGGCGCAGGCTGCGCTGCATGCAGCCGCGCTTCGGGCGGACGGCCCGGGCGGCGCGCGCACCAGCGTCTTGAGCGCGCCGGCGCGCGCCGCGCGCTTCTGCTTCAGGATGAGCGCCATGAGCTCGACGCCCTCGGCCTCCACGAACACGGCGCGCGTGGCGGGCGACATGAGCGTGCAGCACAGCGCGTTGAACAGGTTCTCCACGTACTCGCCCTCGTCGTCGCTGCCGGGGTTGCGGTTCTTGTAGGGCGCGATGACCTGGCCGCCGCGGCGCGCCACCCTAAGCCGGCACAGGGCAGCAATCGCGGCCTGACAGTCGGACACGCCGGCGGCGGCGGCCGCGCGTCACAGTCCCCTTCGCTGCGCGGCACGCGACAGCACAGGGCCGGCGGGCGGCTGCGGCAGGTAAGGCCGACCGCAGCCGGCGGCCGCGCTCCGGCGGCCGGGGCGCCCGCACCGTCAGCAGCGCGTCGACGCCGTTGGCGTCGGCCAGGGCCTGCGCGTTGGGCGGGTGCGTCTGCAGCAGCAGCGCCAGCAGGCTGCCCGCGGCCTCCTTGTTGCTGTCAAACTCGCGCGGCTTGAGCCGCTTGAGCAGCCAGCGCAGCAGCGGCGTGCGGCGCACCACCTCGGCCGCCACCTGGCGCCGCGGCGCGCGGCGTTCCGTGAGGACCTGCCAAGGGAGCAGCGTGCACCGGACCGAGCGCGCCCGCCCCGCCGCCGCGGCCCGCGGGTCGCCGGGCAGGCGTGCACGCCCGGCGCTTGCGCCGCCGAGAGGGCTCCCTCCGTGGCCCAGCGCGCGCTGTGTCACGCATCCGCCGCCACCCTCGGCACGCAGGTCCGCAGTGGAGCAGACCGGGACGCGCCGCACGGCCGCGCGGCGAGCGCGGGGGGCGCGTGGCGGAGCGCGCCGCGCGGCGCCGCGCACCGAGGGCTGCAGCTCCACCATGTTCTCGAGCGTGCCCAGCGCGTTGTTCACCGCCGCGTCCTCCTCGGCCACGCCCTCGTCCAGGCCGCCCAGGCGCAGCACGAGCGACTCCAGGCCGTTGGCGTCCACCATCGCGGCCACCAGCTCGCGCGCCTCCTCCTCCTGCGCGCCGCGCGCGCGGCTGCGCGGTCGCAGGCGGCGCGCGTGCTGCGGCGCGCGCCGGGTGCGAGCAGTGCGTGCGAGGCGGGCGCTGCTGCGCATGCGCTCGCCGCATGCGCAGACGTGCTGAGGAGCAGGGGTGCGCCCTCCTTGGCGCCCGCGGCGCCGAAATCCGCGCGGCGGCTCCGCGGCGCCGGCGGCCAGGCAGCCGCTCTCGCAGCCCGGCAGCCGCCAGAGCGCCGATTGCGGTTACTGGGCTCTGGCCGCGCGCCTCGATCTGGCGCTTTGCCGCGCGGGCCCAGGAGCAGGCAGGGGCAGACCCTGGCAACCCACTGGCGCCTGACGGACACGGGCAGCACGCATGACGGCGTTTCGGCGGGCTGAAGGGCGGGCGGCGGGCGCGCCGAGTCCTCCACCGCGTCGGCGTCGGTCAGCTCGCGCAGCAGCTCGGCGACGGAGGCGGCCAGGTCGCCGTTCTCGTGGCCCAGCAGGCCCAGCAGGCCCGGCACGGCGCCCAGGCGCACGAGCTCGGGGTAGAGCTCCGGCGCGGACGCGACCGCCTGCAGCTGGCGCACCGCGTCGTCCAGGTCGACCTCCGTGTCCATGAAGCGCTCGGGCGCATCGGCGTGCTTCATGCGCGCTGCCAGGTTGTCGCGCGCCTGCGCGCGGGCGGGCGCAGGGTCTGCCAGGCCCCCGACCCTTTGCATGCCTCGCCCTCGTCTCCCATTTGCATGATCGGATCCGTCGCAGCGCGCTGGTCACGCCATCGTCCCAGCGCGCTGCTCACGCCTGGCCGCACACGTGGGGCACGCCTGCTCCGGCGCCCGCCCAGCGTGCCCGGCTGCCAGGGAGGCGTCCTCGCTGGTTGAGTGCGCGCAGGCGTGCGTTTCGCTGCCGGACACGGGTGGCCAGGAGAGCGCGTCGTGGATCCTGGGGCACGGCAGGAGGCGGCCAGGCGGGGGCGCGCCTTCTTCTCAAACGCCAGCACCAGGCGCTTCAGCCCGCGCGCATCCAGCAGCTGGGCCTGCACGCCGCACGGCAACTTCAGCACGCCCGCGCATGGCAGCGCCGGCCAGCAGGCCAGCGCGGCGGGAGCGGCCGACGCGCTGCCGCGAGCGCGCCGAGGCAAGCCAGGGCGCGGTGCAGAGCAGCAGCATGCCCAGGGCGCTGCGAGCGCCGCGGCGGCGCGCCTGTGCGCCAGCCTGCTCCTCCGCCTCGCGCAGGAGCGCGTCCGCGTCCACGGGCTGCGGCGCGGGCTTGTCCGGCTTTGCCTCCTCGGCCGGCGGCGCATCGGCCGGGGCCGCAGGCTGCGGCTGGCGCGCGTCCGGGTAGTACCTGCGAGCCGAGCACAGTACGCGCCTCGCCTCCCGCGTCCTGGCGAGCCGCGGCTGCGGCTGGGCGACAGCCCGGGCACGATCATTGCATGGCGCGCACCCAATGCCCTGCGCCCCGTTGCCAAAATAGTAGCCGAGCTTGCGGCCTTGGAAGCCCCGTGTCGCGATGAAGGCCGCGGCGCTGCTCGCGGCTGGCGGCGCGTCAGCATGCGCATCCACGAGCCGCCTGAACGCGGCTTGCAGCACGGCCGTGGGAGCATCGCGCGCCATGTGATCTGTTCTGCTCTAAGTTGTCACTGCAGCGCAGCAGTCACTCTGCACATCAGCAGCGTGGCGTATCACCAGCCAATGTTCACAGACGTCCTACAGGAGACATAGTCACAGCAGAGGCACCGTGTCAGTGTGGAAGGCAGGCCTGGTAAGAAATAACCGTCCCCACCACTCCGCACCAATCGCCTGTGCGCAGACAGTGGCAGGCTACACCCTACACCCTGGGCATGGTGGACTTGTGCAAACGAGCTGCTCTTCCCCACCTTTTTGAGCGCGCTCGCAGGAATAACGGTGCCTGCTGAGAGCCCGTGAAGGCCTGGTGAGCACGCGTGCGGCGGCGCCACCCCACGATGTTCTCGGTCGCAAAGGTCCCGAAGAAGGCTGCCTACCGCCAGCTGCAGCAGCACCTGCTGGCCCTGGGCGCCTGGGTGGCGGCCATCCGCGCGGCGCCGTACGTGCTGAAGGCGCTCCAGGACGCGCAGCGCTAGGCGCCTCGCAGGTGCCGCACGCCTCCGCCCGCTGCCTGGCCCCTGCCGGGTTTCAGCATATGCGCCCGGGGTGCCCGCACCGGCGCTCCTGCGTGCGTGGCGGGCCCGCGAGCGGCGGGGCGCGCGCAGGCGCCGGCGCGCAGCCAGGATGTGCGGCATCTTCGGCTACTACAACTTTCGCATCAGCCGCGAGCGGCGCGAGGTGCTCGAGCTCCTGTTCACGGGCCTCAAGCGGCTGGAGTACCGCGGCTATGACTCCTCCGGCGTCTCGTTCGACGCGGACCCGGTGGTGTCCGCGGCCGCGCTGGAGCGCGCACCCAGCGCGGCCAACGGGCACGCCAACGGGCACGCCAATGGGCACGCCAACGGGCACTCCAACGGGCACGCGAAGGGGCGCGCGGGCGCGCACGCCAGCACGCCGGTCGTGATCAAGGCGGAGGGCAAGATCGACAACCTGGTCAAGCTGGCGTACGCGGAGGTCGCCGCGCAGGGCATCGCGCTGGACCGAGCGCTCGACAGCCATGCCGGCATCGCGCACACGCGCTGGGCGACGCACGGCGTGCCGTCCGCGCGCAACAGCCACCCGCAGACGTCCGACCCCGACAACGGCTTTGTCGTCGTCCACAACGGCATCATCACCAACTACAAGGCGCTCAAGGACTTCCTGGCGCGCCTATAACCCTAACCCTAACCCTTTCCGCCGCTCCCGCGCGCCGGCCGGCCTCTGCAGGAAGTGCAGCATGCGCGACTCGACCCTTGCGCTCTTCGGCGCCCAGGCCGCACCGGTCCCAACGGGTGCAGGCGCTGACCGGGCGCAGCGCGGCGCGCAGATCAAGCAGGGCGCCCGCTTTGTGTCCGACACCGACACGGAGGTCATCCCCAAGCTCTGCGAGTACATCTACCGCAACCTGCAGATCCCGCTGCCCCTGAACGAGGTGCGCGGGCGCCCCGCGCGCCCGCGCGTGCGCGCACCCGCCGCTTGCGCGCCGCGCGCGCCGCCGCCGGCATGGCCCCCGCGGGCCCGGGCGGGGCCGCCGCCCGCGCTGACTGACCTAGCCCTAAAGCTAGCCATTATTGGCGCGGCGCAGCTGGTCATGGAGGTCATGAGCAAGCTGGAGGGCGCGTACGGGCTGCTGGTCAAGAGCGCGCACTACCCGGGCGAGCTGGTGGCCTGCAAGCGCGGCTCGCCGCTGATCATGGGCATCCGCGAGCCGGGCGTGCAGCGGCCGCGCCTGGCCGGCACGTCGCCGTCGCGCACGCCGCGCGCGGGGCACCCAAGCCCCAGCCAGAGCCTGGAGTGCGGCTCGCTGGAGGCCTTCCTGGCGTCCGACGCGAGCGCGTTCGTGGAGCACACCAAGCGGTGCGCGCCGCGCCGCGCCGCGCCGCCTGCCGCGCCCCCGGCCTGCGGCGCGTGCGCCGTGCCGCCCGCGCCCGCGCCCTTGTCGGCGGGTCAGCGGTTAGCTGCCGCGAGGTGGTTGGGGGCCTCTCTAGCGGCGTGGCGCGCACCGTGGGGCAGCGGCGCCGGGGAACGGCGGCGTGCCGCGCCCCGCGCGCGCCAACTCGGCACGATAAGCCGTCTCAGCCGCGCGGCGGCGCGCGCGGCGCAGGGTGGTGGTGCTGGAGGACAGCGACGTTGTGCACCTAGCGCGTGGCGGGTACGCGATCTACAACGCGGCGCGCGAGGACCCGGGCGCGTGCGTGCCGCGCCTGCTGCACACGCTGGACATGGAGGTCAGCAGCATCATGAAGGGCGGCTACGCGCACTACATGCAGAAGGAGATCCACGAGCAGCCGGAGAGCATCCTGCAGACGATGCGCGGGCGCGTCAAGTTCTCGCGCGCGGTGCCCCAGGCGCGCGCCGCCGGCCCGCCCCGCCCCGCTCGGCGGCAGGCGCCCTGGCGGCGCGACGGCCACGTCCTGCCGCGCCGGCGAAGCGCGCTGCCAGCGCCCTGCTCTGCACCCGCCACGCGCCGGCGCTGCAAGAGTGCGCGGCGGCGGCACGCCGGGGGCGCCGCCCCGGCGCGCCCGGCCGAGGCGGGGCGCGCGCGCGCAGGCGGGCGCGGCGTGGGACCCGTACACCGAGCGGCGCATCAAGCTGGGCGGCCTGCAGGAGTACATCCCGACCATCCGGCGCGGCCGGCGGCTCATGTTTGTGGCGTGCGGCACGTCTTACCACGCATGCCTGGCCTGCCGGCAGACCATGGAGGAGATCGCCGAGATGCCGGCGCGCCCTCCGCCCCTCACCTTAACCCTGTCATGCCGGACTGCCGGGCGGCCTACTTGCGCACGCCGTTGGCGCGCGGCCGGGCGGCGCCCAGGGAGGCCCCCGGCCTGCGGGGGACGCGCGGGTCGCCGCCTGTCTGCTGCAGTGCGGCCGCGCCGGGTCTGTTAGCGCCCGCGCTGGCTGCTGGGCGATGCGCGGGTGGCCGCGCACGCGCGCGGGGCCGAGGTTCTACGCGCGGGGCCGAGGTTCTACGCGCGGCGCGCAGGTGTCGCTGGAGCTGGCGTCGGACCTGCTGGACCGGCGCGCCCCGGTCTTCCGCGACGACATGTGCGTCTTCGTCAGCCAGTCGGGCGAGACGGCGGACACGCTGCACGTGCGCGCCCGGCGCCCCGCAGCTCCTCGAAGGAAAGCTGGGCACATGCTGCGGCGCGGCTGAGCGTCGAGCACGCGCCTGGCTGCCGCGCCCCGAGCGCACGCTGCGTAATGCTGCCGCCCCGTCAGCTGGCGACCGGTCCTGTTCTGGCCTTCACAGTGCGTGTCAGGCGGGCTGCCGACACGTGCGCCCGTACCCTAACCCTGATTCCACGCGGCGCAGGCGCTGCAGTACGCCAAGGACAAGGGCGCGCTGTGCATCGGCGTGACCAACACGGTCGGCTCTGCGATCGCGCGCTCCACGCACTGCGGCGTGCACATCAACGCCGGCTGCGAGATCGGCGTCGCGTCCACCAAGGCGTACACCAGCCAGCAGGCGCGCCGCCGCCGCCGCCCCGGTCTCCCGCGCGCTGGCATCGCCTCGTCCGAGAGCGGCCGAGCTGGCTCAGTGCATCTCCTTAAGTGTGAGTGGTCGAGCTGGCTCTCTTAGTGGAGCACGAGCGTGTGCTCCGGGCCTTGCCGAACCTACCTTGAAAATATGCCCATTCAGTGCGCGTTTGGAGACGGCGGGGCCTGGTGCTGCAGCCCTGTAGGCCGCGCCTGTCTGCGGGCGGGCGCGAGGCGCGCGCCGCGCCGCGCAGGTGGCCATCACGATGATGGCGCTGGCGCTGTGCGAGGACTCCATCAGCCTGCGCTCGCGCCGCGACGCCATCATCGACTCGCTCGGCACCCTGCCCGACAAGATCCGCGCGGTGCGCGCCTCGCTGCCCCGCGGCGGCCGCGCCCGCGCCGTCTGCCTGCCGCTTCGGTCGCAGCCGGCGAGTCGCTTGGGCTGGTGCAGCGCTCGACTGGCGGGACAGTTTCTGGCTCATGCGAGCGGCGGCCTGGTGCAGCCGTGCATGCCGCGCCGTGCGGAGGCAGCCGCATCGCAGCAGCGCGGCCGGCGTGCATCCCTTGGTGCAGGCGCGCGGGCGGCGGCAATGAGACCGGGAGAGTCGAGCGCAGTGTGGACTTTGGCGTGCAGGTGCTTAAGCAGGACGGCCAGGTGCTAGAGCTGGCGGGGCAGCTGAAGAGTAGGGTTGGGGTAGGGCCGGCGGGCTGACTGGCGCGCCGCGCGCGCAGGTGCTCAAGCTGGACGGCCAGATGCTGGAGCTGGCTGAGCAGCTGAAGGAGGAGCAGAGCCTGCTGGTGTTCGGGCGCGGCTACAACTACGCGACCGCGCTGGAGGCCGCGCTCAAAGTGCCGCCCGCGTCCTCGCCCCGCTCGTAGCCGGCGCTTCATGCAGGCCGCGCGCGTGCGCGCGCTCGCGTCCCGCGCCGCCGCCCTTGCCGAGGGGGGCGGGCCGGCTGCCACGTGCAGCCCGCGACGCGTGGCAGGCCGGCCTGTGCGCGCGCGTGCCGGCGCCCACGCACGGCGCGGCAGGGCGCCGCGGCGCGCGCGCCGCCCTGCGCGTGTGCCAGGGCGGGGCGCGCTTATTGTGCACGGAGTGGCACAGACGAATCCCAATGTTAGGCGGCAGGAGCAGGCCGCTCGCTCCTCCAGCGCGTGTGCAGCGGCCTGCTGACGCGGCGCCGCCCTGATTCTCACCCTGACCACCGGCAGGTGAAGGAGGTGGCGCTGATGCACAGCGAGGGCATCCTGGCGGGCGAGATGAAGCACGGCCCGCTCGCGCTGGTGGACGAGCGGCTGCCGATCATCGTGGTCGCCACGCGCGACCGCATGCGCGGCAAGATGCTGAGCGTGCTGCAGCAGCTGCGCGCGCGCGGCGCGCAGCTCATCGTGCTGTGCAACGAGGGCGACGCGGACGTGCAGGACCTGTGCGGCAGCAGCTGCCGGCTGATCCGGGCGCGCCGCGCCGCCGCCCCGCCCCAGACCCTGTCAGACCCTGCCTTCCTGGCGCGCAGCCTGCGGCCGTCCCTGGACGCAGGGGCCCGGCGTGACCTGCGGTCCACTGCTCCTGCTGCGTGTGTGTGTTGCGAGGGGTAAAAGAAGGGCGCGTTGCGCGCCAGAGAGTTGAGCGCGGCGGCCGGGCGCGGCAGGTGCCGGAGGTGGTGGAGTGCCTGCAGCCCATCATCAACATCGTGCCGCTGCAGCTGCTGTCCTACCACCTCACCGTCCTGCGCGGCTTCAACGTCGACCAGCCGCGCAACCTGGCCAAGTCCGTGACTGTCAGCGAGGAGGCCTGAGACCGCCGCAGTTGTGTCAGACGTAGTTGTGTCGGACGTAGGGGGTAAGGGGTGGGTCGGAGGGCTGGGATGCGGCGCAGCCCTCTGTTCTTACATAGCTGTGGCTGACGTGTGCAGCTTGCACGCACCAGCCTGCGTCAGAGCTGTGTCATCTGCCGACGAGGTGCCAATAATCTGCATGCAATGCGAAGTACGCCCCACACCTGAGAGCATGCATCTGAACGGAGGCGCGTGTGGCGCATGCGCGGTGTCAAGCATGGGGATAGTACTTCAGCCCAAGTCACACACAGGCTTGCTCTTGGCCATCATGCTGTAATCAAAAACTTCATGGCCGCCGCCCGGACTTTGGTCATGAACTCTGCGGCTTGGGCCTGGCCGGCCGCGGTCGCTGCATCGATGTTCTGCTGCAGCAGGTCCAACAGCGGCCGGTCAATCTCGCCGTCGCCTGCGCACCGCACCGTAGCCCACTCACCGGCGCACCGACACTGGTAAGCGCGCAATACGGTTTCTGGCGCGGCAAATGGTCGTCAAGTGGGAATCTTCAGCAGTGCAGGCCGTGCGTTTCAGACACGGCATGTCTCCAAGGAGGCAGCCGCGCGCGCACCGGCCATCTCCAGGAGCGTCGCCTTCTTGTCGGGCGCGGAGAGCAGGCGCCGCAGGCGCTCGGCGGGCGCGCTGCGGGCCGCCACGGTCTCGTCCACCGCCGCGACGGCCGTCTGCAGGTACTCCTGCAGCCGCTCCAGCTCCGCCAGCCGCCCCGCGTTCGGCGCCTTGCCGAAGCGCTCCTCGCCTGCGCCCCGCCAGGCCGCCTTTCAAGCCGTCTGCATCTATGTACCGGACCTGGAACACGTCAAGAGCTTGCGAGTGAGCGTGCGGCGCAGCGTCCGGCGCCACTCGGCTGCATTAATCGCCTAGCAGCACAACCCCATCAGCGCTTGCAGCGCCGGCCGCCCGCGGCTGGCAACCTGCAGGAGCGCTCGCGGCCTAGTCCGCGCGGCGGCTGCTGCTGCAGCAGCTCACGGCAGGGCTGCGTCGAAGCGTGAGCTGCAGCACTGACTGAGAGCTCTGGAGCGCTCGCTGGGGCGCTGCAAGCCCGAGCCTCTCCTGTCCGCAAAGAGCAGCCTCGCGTGGACTCCAGCCCGCCGTTCCGCCGCTGCCTTCAACCACTTGCCGCGGTGCACCTATCGCCTGCGTGAGGTGCGTGAAGAAGTCCGAGGTCAGCAGCGGCCGCCGCCGCGCCGCCTCATACTCCAGCTCGTCGCGCTCGGTGTCCAGGAAGTACTGCACTGTCTGCGCGTGGCTTTCAGGGGCCACCCGTGCCTGCGCAGCGGCAAGCAGCCTGCCCGCTCAGGTGCTGGAGGCGGGGCGGCCCGTACATACGCCAATGCAGCAGGCGTGCGCATGCTCACGTCGCGCATCTGCTGCAGCTCGGCCCGAGCGCGCTCGCGCTCGGCCTCGACCTGCTTCGCCAGCTCCTTGTCCTCCAGCACCTGCCTCTGCAGGGTCCGCCGCGAGAGGTGCCCCCCTTGCGGAGCCGCCAGGATGCCTTCCGGGTCCTGCGTGCAGATAGGCGGGTTGGTGCTTGCGAGTGCGGCGTCTGCACAACGAGCGAGTGCGCCAGCCCTCTCTGCGCACCCATCCCACTGCTTTTGTGGTGAATTGCCTCCTGCCTCTGGCCGCAGAGCGTGATGGACGCGCAGCGGGCAAGGCTGGCACGGGGCAGGAGTGCCTGACACACTGCCCCTGCAGGCCCCACTGCCGCATCCTCTCTGTCCGCAGGCGGCTCAGGCACAACAATCTCAACTCAGGATTTGCAGCCACCAGCTTACGTACTTGATGGCTTGAAATAAGAGACTGCTTGGCCAGCCGGTCATTACAGCCTGACACTCCTTGCTTCTCGGGACTGCAGGGTTTCATCCGTTTGGGGCTCAGGCCCACAGGGTTCAGTCAGTGCCTGACACCACCACTGGTGGCAGCCAGGCTGGCTGGCTGGGCCAGCTCACTCGCAAGTGGGCACCTCTAGCGGCCCAGGCTCGTGCTCACCTCTCACCAAATGTGGCAACACGGAACAAGCAAAACATAAAGACTCGGCAGTCGCTCGTGCATACTCAGCATGAGCAGGCTCTGCACTGCCGACACGCAAACACATGAACAGCACGCGCCCTGCCCTGCTCTGCAGCACGCGCCCTGCACGGGCGGGCTCCCGGCGCAGCCGCGGCGGCGGCGCCGCGCCCGCCCCCGCCGACGCACTACTCGATGTGATACCGGCTCACGCGCGCGTGCTCCCCGCCGGCGGCCGCCTGGCCGGCGCGCAGCACGCGGTGCGCGACAGCAACCTCCATGAGCCGGTGGTTCTCCTTCTTGCGCACGATCGTGATGTCGCCGGCGACCGCGTCGCCCGCGGCCACCTCCAGCACTGGGTTGAGCGAGAACGTCTGCTGGCCCCAGTGCGTCGCGCCGGTCGGGTCGGGCGCCGTGGACAGCAGCACCTGGCGCCCCGCGCGCGCCGGCGGCCGCGCGTCAGCCAGCCAGGCCCGCCCTGCCGCCGCCCGTCCACTGGGGAGCACGCGCGCGTGCCACGCATCGCTCCGGCCCAGGCGCCAATCAGCACAGGCGGGGCTGGCGGCCGCCTGGGTGCCCCGACAGGTGGCGGGGGTGCACGGGCGGGTCACCTCGACGTCCGCGGGGTGCTCCGGCGAGCCGCGGAACTGCACGTCGAAGTAGCCGACAAAGCCGTCGATGGGCCCGCTGTCCAGCACATCCATGCGGAACTCCGCCTGCCCCCCGCGCGCGCGCGCGCCCGCCTCAGCGCCGCGCGCGCAGCCGGCGAGAGCGCCAGGCGGCGCCCCCGTCACGCTCGGACAGCCACCGCGGTGTGCAGGGGCCGCCGCTGCAGGCGGCCCACAGCCGCCCTGGCAGGCTGGCATGGCGCTGCGCGGCCGGCTCAGCGGCGGGCCCGCGCGGCCGCGCGTCCCCGCCGTGGACAGGCCGCGTGCGGTGGCGGGCCAGCCCTTACACGTATAGGGTAGGCCAGGGTAGGGTGGGCTAGCCTAACCCTACCCTATTGCGCGCCTTGAGCGGCGCCGCAAGCTCCTCCAGCGTGACGGTCAGCAGGTCGTAGCACTTGAGCTGCGCGGGGGGGCCGAGCAGCTGGCTGGGGTGCACGTCCGCCCACGCGCTGGTCTCCAAAAAGTACTCGCGCTGCTCGCGCCGGTACTCCTCGTCCAGGCAGCCCATGTCCACGCCGTAGTACTGCTGCATCTCCTGCGTGAACCCGGCCCAGCCCTCCATGGCGCCCTGCCGCCGCCCGCCGCGCAGGCGTCATGGTACGTCCGGCACACCCGCCGCTGGCGGCAGCGGGGCCCTGCAGACCGCGGGCGAGCGGCGCGGTACCTGGCGCCAATCAGCCGGCCGTGCGCGCGCGGGGTGGGGCGCGGGGCCGCGCCTGGAACTCGGCGCGGCGGTGGTGCGCGTGCGTGCTCCGCATCGGCGCCAGGTACAGCCGCGCGTGGCTGGGGAACAGGGAGCCGCCGGGCGCCAGGAAGCGGTCGCGCGCCACCAGCACGCTGTCCAGCATGGACTCGCGCAGCAGGAAGTACCTGCCGCGGCGCGGCGGCTCAGGCCGCGCGGGCGCCGCAGGCGGCGCAGCCCCGGCCGCCTGCGCCGCGGCGCGCGCGGCGGCCCGCAGCCGGCCGGCGCAGGTCTGCCGGCAGGGCTCGCAGGCCACTCGGGTCCGGCGCGAGCGGCGCGGCGAGCGGCGGGGCGCACCCCATCCACTCGGAGATGATGATGTCGACCTGCTCCGGCAGCGACACCGTCTCGATGGTGCCCTGGATGACGGTCACCACGCTGGCGAGCTGCGCCGCGCCGCAGGCGCCGGTCAGCGCGGGGCCTGCAGCGCCTCGCACCGGCCACAAGCGCAGCCGCACTTCGAGGCGGGCCGCACGCTGTTGTGCTGGACCAGCTTGCGCGCGTGCTGGGCCATGGCGGTCGCCTCCACCGCGTACACCTTGCGCGCGCCCGCCCTGGCGGCAAAGATGGCCAGGATGCCGCTCCCGGTCCCCACATCCAGCACCACCTTGCCGGCGAACTGGCGGCGGTTCTGCATGACTGCCTGGAAGTAGGCGCCGGTGCGCTTGTGGTCCTCCAGCATGTCCTTCTGCGCTTGCCAGGCCCCCAAGTGTCTATTAGAACTGCACTTGGAGCAACGCTGGTGCAGCATTTTGACCGGGGACGCCGCCTCCTCGCACGCTCCTCAGAGCTGTCTCTGCGCTGCAGTGCAAAGATGTAAGCTGCATTGCCAGCCGGTCCGCACCTGGTGGTACAGGAACGCGTACGTGCAGAAGTAGTTTGCATAGTCGGTGCTCTCCGGCGCGCTGCCGTCAAGCTCTGACACCCGCGCAGCGTCCTTGCCGGTGCTTCCTGGGGTGTGCGCTGAGCCATTGGCTGTCGCCATGCTACTGGCTAAGGATGCTCTCCAGGCCTCAGCGCGGCAACTGCCCCCAGCGCTCAGTTGCCCGCTCTGATTAAGCTCACGCCTGCCACTGGCATAGGTGGCGTGGGCTGACCCGGACCACTACTCACTTCGAGGCCTCCTGCGCACCCCCTTCGACCTGATGTTGATGCTGATGTGCCCGACCAGCTGCTGGTGGCCAGAGCCAGAGCTCTTGAGGCGGCAAACCCTCAAGCTTCCTCAACCTGAAGGAGGAGCAACTTGGCACGCCTTGGCAGCTCCGACACAACAGCCTGGCGAGGCCAGAGTAGCGTTGATAAATACAGTGTCCCGGACCGCAGCCCCCAGGCAAACAGCACGATGCCGTCAGGTCAGCGCTCGCGCTTGTGTCGTGAGTATGCACGCAGCGCCGCGCGTTTTCTGACGGCAGCGGCGCTGCGGGGCAGGGCTGCGACAGGATGTGGACTTCTGGTTGCGCGAGTACGAGGAGGCGCAGGCCTTGGCGGCGGACATCCTGGCCATGATACAGGCGCGCCCCACCCGTATACGTTTGGTGCAGTGTGCAGGCGGACCACGCCCGCTTCGCTGCAAGGTACCACAGCCGAGCTCTCCGCTAAACTCGGGTGTGCACGCGCGCAGGAGCGGAACGTCAAGTACCCCAACGGCGGGCAGGAGGCGTCGCGCGTGACCGCGGCCGCGCGGCGCAAGCTCGGCTCGCTCGGCTCCGCGGTAGAAAACCTGCGCGAGCTGCTGAACAGGCCGCAGTGCGCAGACGCGTGCGCCCCCAGCTCGGCCCTGCGAGCACGCTCTCGTTTGCAGTCGCGGGGCGGCGGCTCGGTGGCAGCGAGTGCGGCGTCCTGTTGCCGCAGGACGGCGAAGGAGAAGAACCGGAGGCGGGACCTGATCGCCAACCTGCGGCTGCAGCGCGAGCAGGTCCTGCAATCGCTGAAGCGCGACAGCCACACCGCCAACCGGTGCGCGCCGCGGCTCTTTGCCTCGCCTCCTCTGGCTATCGGCTCACCGCGTCAGGCTGCCTGCTTGGCTGGCTGCCAGCAGCCAGGCAGACAGCCCGGCAGCGCAGGGCGCTCCCGGCGCGCCTTGGCTGACGCGGCGCGCGGCAGGGCGTCGCTGCTGGAGACGGGCGGCGCGGCGCCTGGTGCGGCGGGGCGCGAAACGCTGCGCACGGCAGACGTGGACAACCGGGGCCTGGTGCAGCTGCAGCAGACGGTCATGCGCGAGCAGGACGCCGAGCTGGAGGAGCTGGAGCGCTCCGTCACCAGCACCAAGGCGCGTCCTCTCGCCGCGCACGGTCCTGATCTCATGCATGCACGCCCACCAGCACCAAGACAGTGCGTGACCGCCTCGCAAGACGGCAAGCTGACGCTCGGCGCTGCTCGCTTGACAAATGGCAACGGATGATGGGCAGTGGGGCGCTCGGGTTGCGGCCTGCGCCCATGCGCTGCCCCGCAGGCGCCCAGTGATTTTAGTTTTGTGCTGCGCGGGGCGCGCAGCACATCGCGCTGACAGTGAATGAGGAGCTCAGTCTGCAAGCGCGGCTGCTGGACGAGCTGGACGAGGACGTGGACGTCAGCCACTCGCGCCTGCGCGCGGCGCAGAAGCGCCTGAAGCACGTGCTGGCCACCTCCGGCAACTGCCGCAGCCTCTGCGTCACCATCGCGCTGATGTGCGTGCTTGCGGTCGTCATCTACATCTGTATCAGGGTGCTGTGACGCGGGCGCGGGTGCTGCGCCTGTCAGGGATACGACCCAGGCTGTGCTGTAGAGGGACGCAGCGAGGGCACTGTGGCGGAGGTTGGTTCTGTTGTAGAAGGTAGTGTCCTGGCGTTTGAAAGGAATGTAAGTGGAGCGTAGACACATTTGTTCCTATGCCCAACGTTACAGGCGTGACTATGTCAAAGGTCACGAGGCGCATCGCAAAGCAGGGTCGCAGCCTCCGATGCGCACACACAAGGCCACACGCAGCAGCAGCGTTGCGGCCATGCGTCAGCACTGATGCGAGCGTCAGCGCTCGCGCGAGCGGTCAATCATGGGCCTGTGGTGGCGGCTGCCGCGCACGATGCCATGTATGCTGGGCACGTCCTCGGGCGGCTCCCACGCCGCCTGGTAGTAGAGCGCCGGCGGGAAGCGGCCGGGCAGCCGCTCCGCGGGCGCGTGCTTCCTGAGCACCTGCCGCCCGCGCCGGCCGCGCTCGCGCATGCGGCGTGCCCGACTGCGAGACGGGCCAGCGCATGCGCGCCGCCGCGCGCGCCACCGCATGCTGCCGGTGCATGCATGCGCCCGCTGCGGCTTGGCCGGGCCCCTATCGGGCCGCGTGCGCGGGCGCGGCCCGGACGCACCGCGGGCCAGAAGGTGTCGGCGTTGGTCGCGGCGTCCGCGTACGCGCCGCGCCGGCTGCGCTTCAGCAGCTGCAGGTGGACCACGCCGTCCTGCGCAGCATGTACCCAATCGACGCGCCTCCGACCTCCTCCTTGACCAACCAGACCGCATGCGCACCCAGCTCAAAACCCGAGCTCGCCGGCTTGCCCCGGTTGCAATGCGGCCGCAGCGGAGCAGGACGGCATGATCTGCAGCACCTGGACCGTCCATGTGCTGTCTTCGCGCTTGATGTCCGCCCACAGCCGCCCGGCCATGGGCGTCACCTCCCCCATCTCCACCCGCACGCAGCTCGGGGTCAGTTCCACCACCACCTGCCACACCGGACTGACCGTCACCCAGAGCCTGCGCTGGACGTGCAGGCGGCGCATGTCTGGGCTGTGTGGCAGGGCTGCAGGAGCCGCGGCGACGTGCGCGCCTGCCGCGGCAGCACATGCTCCGGCAGCGGGAAGAAGACCTCCACGCGGCTCTGGCTCTGCGTCCACTTGTAGCGCTCGCAGTCGGCGCCGAGCCCTGGCGCGAGCTCGACCTGCAGCCAGGCGCGCTGCTGCCGCGACAGCGCGCGCGCCTGCGGCGCGCGCGCGCCAGGGGCTGGCCGCACGGCCGGCTCGCCGCAGGCGGCTGGTGCCGCGCGCGCGGGGCGCGCGCGGGGCGGCCCTGACTAGGCCTGGCCCTCGCTATGGCCTGGCCCTAGCTAGCTTCTACCCCTGGCCCTGGCCGGCGCACCCTGGCCTGCAGCCGCTCCTCCTCCTCCCGCATCGCGCGCACCTCCTCCGCGCTGTACGTCGGAGCTGCGGACAGCAGCGGTGCGTTATCAGCACCAGCAGCCCGTCCTGAAAGGGATGGCTGCCACCCAGCGCTGAGCCGGCACCTGCGGGCTTGGGCTCCAGGCGGTTGTACATGCTGTCCATGACCTCCGCGCGCGTCCGGCCCGTCGTGGCCGCAGACGCGCGCTCCAGCAGGTCGACCTGTGCGGCTGGCCGTCGCTGTTCTGGCGCTCTGCGAACCAGCCAGCCCTGGGGCAAGTGCTGGCGGGGCGGGGGGTGCTGGGGGAGCGCGTGGCGCAGCACCTCGTCGTCTTGCAGCACAGCCAGCTTCCCATGGCGGCGCATCCACGCCGCGAACTTTGGCTCCGCCGCCTCAGCCACGTCTGCAAACTCGTTGCGCTGGCAGCTTGCCTTGTGGAACGGCCAGTATGCCTGCGTGCCCGCCAAGCTGTGATGCAGTGCAGCAGGGGCCGTCAGCAAGAGAAGTGGAGCACCACTTGCCACTTGGCGCACCCGCTGACACTTGACAGAGCAGAACCAGGCGGAGCGGCAGCGGCTGCATGTCAGCAGGCCCTCTGTGGCGCCGCAGTTGCCTGCAAGGGCTGCAAGCCCAGTCAGGCACCCAGGCGTTGCGACAAGCGCAGCAACTAGGTGAGACGGCACGCACTGCATTCTAAGGGGTTGACAATCTCCTCCTCGTGCATAGCAGCCATCGGGGTCCGCTGGCCCAAGAAGGGAAGAGGCGGCGCGCGTTGACGCAAACTCCTGCAAGCGGCCCAGGGTGTGGACATGTGTGTTCAGCCACGATCTTGTTCGCAGGCATGACGCAGTGAATTTCCATCGATGTGTTTCACCGTGGCACGGTGGCGTACATTTGTGATACTTGTGATCACCAGTGAGTGCTTGGATGCTTGCTCCCATGCACAACTTTGTGGCGGTGCGACGGGAAGGGTTGCAGATAGAACAGGCTTTACACGAGGCCCCAGCAAACATGGTCCACGCCTGTCACCTAGTGCACATGCATCCCCTGCACACGGACGAGGGAAAAAAGGTCAAAAGCACAGGCACCCCTGGCGCGCGCGACGGCGCGCGCAACATGCAGCGTCAACACACACTCTGCGTCCCCGAGCCCCGCTGGCGCACCAGCGCGGCAACACGCGGCGTGCCCAGCGGCGCTGCAAGGCTGCAGAGCCAGGCAGCAGCGCCAGCCAGGCGGACTGTGCAGCAGCAGACAGCACAAAAAAAACCTCACGGAAATATGGCAACAATAGCGGCTGACGTGCCAACCGACCCAGCCAAAGACCTGCACCGCTCCGAGACCCCCAACACAATACACCGCTCCATCACCTCCAAAGCACATGCAAGCACTGCACCGTAACTGCCCTTCACGGGGAGCACACACGGACTACCCTAGCAGGCGGCCGCGGAAAGCACGGGGGCGGCGCCCTGATGCACGTGGACCATTCTGAATATGCTCGCCTCTCGGAGCAGATCACGGGTACAGCAATAGGTCAACTGCAGCGCGGCCGCACATGCGGCCCGCCGAACAAACGCGGCCCCAGATCGGCCAACCCTGACGGCCCTGTCCTGATGCTTTTCTTTGGCTGGCCTGCGCCAGCGCGCACAGCAAGGGCCCAGCCCAAAGACGCATGCAATGGCATGCACGCGCCATACACGCCTCGGGGGGCCGGGAGGGGGTCCTGCCGCCCGCAGAGCAGGAAGGCTGGTCAGGTCGCTGCTGCGCATGCCGCGGATACTTCACACACGCAATTCCAGTGCTCTGCTAGCGGCACGGGGACGCCCGGCTATGAACCCAACCAGTGGGACCTCGTTATTTGGGTGCGACAACATGCAGGGGAGGGGGGCAGCTGGCGGCCTCGATGGCAGGCCTGCCTGCTGCCCCCGGCCGCCCCCGACAGTACTGCGCCTGCAGCCGCCCCGCTAGCACACAGGCCGCAGTCGTTGGTGGGGGAAGAGCGCTCGCGGCCCCTCCCGGTGCCGCGAGATGCACGGGGCGGCGCCCTCCAGAGCTCGCCTTGTGCCATGTTAACCCCTACCCATGGCCCGCCGTCAGCGGGCGGCCCGGGCCCCGCGCGCTCAGAAGGCGAGCGCATCGGTCGCCTGGTCGACCGAGTCCCAGAATGCGTCCAGCTTCTCGCCGGTCGCGGCGTCCGTGCCGACGGCGGGCCCGGAGCAGAACGCGGCATCGCCGGAGCCCATCTCCTCCAGCAGCCGGTCCAGCGCACATGCGCTGGCGGAGCGCGCGAGCGGCGCGGGTGAGTCCGGCGCCGCCTGCGCCGGCGCCAGGCCCAGCTCCGCCGCAGAGTAGCAGCCGCTGCCGGCGGCCGCCACTGGCGGCGGCGCGCCGAAGTAGCCCAGCGGCGGCGTGCCGGGCGGCGAGGTGGCGTACGCGCCGCCCGCGCCGCGGTGCGCCGCCGGCTCGCCCAGGCCGGCCTGCAGGTATGTGCGCTTGCTGCCCAGCGCGTCGGGCGCGCCCCGCGCGTCGTGCGCCGTGCCGGCCGACGTGTCCGAGTCGGCGGGCTCCGAGTTGGGCAGGCGCGCCCAGTCCGGCAGCAGCAGGTGGCCGCGCGGCCGGTCAAAGCCCGGGAAGCAGCCGCCGGCCTCGTCACCCAGCAGCGCGCCCGCCACGCGCGCCGCGGCGCCCAGGTCGGCGCCGCCAGCGCCGCCCCAGCGCGGCGGCGGCTCCGGCGTGGCGGGCGCGGCCGAGGCGGGCGCCAGCAGCACGTGCCCGGCCGCAAAGCCCTGCGCCGCGCCGCGCTCCCAGACCAGCGCCTCTGCGGCGGGCGCCGCCAGGCTGGTGGCCACCCAGCCGGGCGCCGCCGGCGCGTCGCCGGCGGGCGCCGCCGGCGCCGGCGCGGGCTTGCGCTGCCGGCCGAGACTGCGGCTGGCCTCCCTGCGCGCGGGTGGGCAGCGCTGGTCAAGGGGGCTGCTCGGCGAGGGTGCGTGCGCGGGGGTGTATCGCGGTCGGGCGCCACGCGCAGGTCAAGCACCCGGCGTGGGGCGCACCGCTCCGACGAGCGCGCGGCGTGCAGCGACGCGTTGTCCAGCGAGGACTTGTCGTCCTCGTCCTCAGAGAGGACGGCCGCATTGCGGCCGAGTACCAGCATGTCGTCGTACAGTTTGGGCTTGCGCGCCCTGCACGGTCAGCGCGGTGCCGATCAGGGCCCCCGCGCTATGATCAAAAAGCCGAGGCGCCGCGCCCCGGGGGCGTGACGTGTCGGCGAGCAATAATCCGATGCACGCTCATCGCGCAGATGGTGACGCGCCCGGCGCGGTATAACACAAGATCCAGCCGAGCAGCGCCCCAGTGGCTGATAACAACGCCCGTGGGCATGCTCGGCAGGGCGGGCGGGCAGGCACGTGACATTATGCCCGCGCGCGCGACGCGCATGCTGTAGTACGCACCGTTTGGTGCGCCGCACTTCGTCGGTCCTGCCCGCCGCGCAGTTGCCGGTGGACTGCGAGGTCAGGCTGCTGCTGCGCGAGAGCGGCGGGCTGTCGAGGGCCGGCACGGAGACGTGCTGGCTCGGCGTCGCAGCCTTGCTCCCGCGCGCGGCCGGCCGCCCCCGGCCCGCAGCCTTTGGCGCCTGCAGGCCCGCCGCTGCGCGCCGCCGCAAGGCTGCGTCAGGTCCCAGACACGCCAGGTGCGGCATCGACATCGGCCGCTGTTAACACTTTTAACGTCACCTCGGGGCCTCCCCGGGCACAGCAGAGCGCTGCACGACGGCCGGGCCGTCGACCGGGCGAGCCGTCGACACCCGGCACGCATCGCAAGCCCTAGCATGCTGAACAGCTACGGGGAACTCGCCATGGACGCTGCCGGCATCGGTGACGCACCTTCGAGCAGCTTGCGCCTGAGCCACGTGTTGTTGTTCGAAAACGTCTGCGTACCGTACACCACGCGAAAGCGGGCCTGCAATGCGGCGAGAGAGCGTTTGCCATGCCGCAAAATAATGAGGTGGCTCAATGTCGCCGGCACAAGGCGGCTCGCGCCTGCAGCTCGCGCTGGCCCAGGCGGTTGACTTCACGCGCGATTTCCTTGGGCTCCGCGGAGCCAAAGTGCTCCACGATGTCCGTCACAGGCAGAGCCTGCTTGAGGGCGTGGTGGCTGCGCGGGTTCCCCATGCTGCCTTCCGGAGTGCTGCTCGAGTAAAGAGTGACCGGCAGCACGCCCGTGCTGTTGTGACAGCTCGGCGTGTCGCTCGCGCTGGTCGCTTCTGCGGCGAGTGCCCCAGCATTAATTTCAATCGCGAACTAGGGTTTGGTAAGAAATCACGAAGCTCCCCAGCTGCATGGTGACTCCGCCGTCTGCACTTTTGTGCTAACTGCTCCGCGTCAGGATAGCGAAGTAAATCCAGCCCAACCGACCACATCTGAAAATAGGCCGTTTTGTTGGGGCCTTGCTGAGCCGCCGGCCGCGCGCAGCAGCTGCTTGGGTCGCGCTCCGGCGGGGCGCCAGGCGGCTGGCCGAAGTTTGAATCACCGACTGCCTGTATGTTACATGCGTGCTCTGGCACGCCGGCTGGTGGTGATCTACGCGCCAGGCGCCTGCCCGCGCGCGCTGCGGCGCCGTCACCGCGCATCGTCGTACAGCTGGTCGATGTCCTTGTACTTTTGCATCGCCTGCTCCGCCTTGAAGCGCCGCGCGGTGTCGGTGGCGACGCCGACCAGGATCAGGATGCTCGTGCCCGCAAAGCCGCGGAACGCCTGGCCCCGCGCGCCCGCCGGTCATGCCAGTGCTGGACCGGGCAGCAAGCCGGAGCGCCGGGGCGGGCCCGCACCTGCAGCTTGGTGACGGCCTCCACCAGCGGCGGCGCGGCCGCGAGCGCGGCCAGGAAGCCGCTGCCCAGGATCGACATCCGGTTGAGCGTGGTGGTGATGTAGTCGGCGGTCGCGCGCCCGGGGCGCACGGCCGGGATGGACGCGCCGCTGCGCTTGAGCTGGTCGGCCATCTCCTTGGGCTCCAGCTGCAGGAAGGTGTAGTAGTAGTTGAACAGCGCGATCAGCGCCACGTTGGTCTGCCGCCCGCGCGCGCACGCGCACGTGACGCGCTGGCCGGCCGCGTGCGCCAGTGACATGCAAAACCTGCCGCGCGCCGTGCCGCCGCGCGCCGTGCGGCCGCACGCGATGCGCAGCTGGCGGCAGGCCTGGGCGGGGGGGCGCGCCGGCAGGTAGAGCAGGCCGGTCGGGCCCAGCGCGGCGGCGGCAGGCTCCAGCGCGGGCACGTAGCGCGACAGGCCCGTCGGCAGCGACAGCAGCGTGGACGAGAAGATGACCGGCATGACGCCCGTCGCGTTGACCTTGAAGGGCAGGTACGACTGGCGCGCGAGCGCGCTGTTGCGGTAGCGGCCGGCGTAGTTCATCGGGATCTTGCGCTCCGCCTGCGGCGCCGCCGAGGGCATACGGTGGCACACATGTAACAAGCCCCGTGCAGTGCGTGCGCTCGCTGCCGGCGCTCTGTTGAGATTGCGGGCTCCCCTCCCCGCCCACCGAACCAGGGCTGCGCCGCTACAAGCCCGCCCGCTCGGAGCCGCCGCCATGACAGGCGCGCGGGGGGGCGAGAGGGGCAGCGCTCGGCCGCGGTGCAGAGCAGCCTGGCACGGAGCAGCCCGGGGCAGCGCCGGCCCAAGGCGGCGCCGCGCCTCCTGCACGTACACGACGCCGAGCGTGGTGACGAAGAAGGCGAGCGCGTAGATGGGCAGCGCGCTGCTGTCCTTGTCCGCCGCCTGCTGCAGCGCGGCGCCCACGCTCGTCGGCAGCGCGCTCGCGATGTTGGCGGTGATGAGGATGGACGTCCCGTTGCCCAGCTTCAGCCCGGAGATGGTGTCCGCGGTCTGCCGGGCCCCGCGCCCGCGCCCGTCAGCGCTTCAGGCTTTGGTCCCCCCGCCCCCACATGCGAATGCCTCGGGGCGTGCGTCAGCCGTCAGTGTGCCAGTGTGCATGCATGGAGGGTCGCGGTGCGCGCACAGGCACTCGCGTGCACCAGCTCGGCAGGAGCAGCGCATGGCCGGGGCCGCCGTCGCACGGCAGGAAGCACAGCTGCGCCAGCCTGGAGCCCCTCACTGCCACAAGGCCGGTCGGGTCGACTCGCGCACGCGGGCACATGTCCGGCCGCTGCAACTTTGCCAGTGTGTGTGGTGAAGTGCGGTGGGAGAGGGGCGCGCGACGAGGGGCGCGCGTGCACGAGGATCATCGCGCCGGCGACCAGCGTCACGGTGCTGTCCAGCAGCCAGCCGGGGCTCCAGTCGGCGACGTACGGGCGCAGCAGCGACAGCTGCCCGACCGCCTGCACGACCGCGAAGCCGAGCGCCAGCAGCTTCTGGTACAGCTCAAACTGCGCGCGGCCCTGGGCGCGTGCGCATGCAGCCCCGCGCTCAGAATGCTGCTCGCCACGGCATGGCCACCATTGATCAGTGCACGTGTCACAGAGACATGAGACGGACACAACCTGGCAGGGCGCCCGGGCTGAGGGCCTGGCACGAACGGCCACGACAGCGTCCCTGCCGTCCTAGGGCAGGGGCGGAGAGCCACCTGCGTGCCGTCCTCGCGCTGCATCTTCTTCAGCGACGGGAAAGCCGACGACAGCAGCTGCAGCACGATGGAGGCGTTGATGTACGGGACAATGCCTGCGCGCGGCCGCGCGCGCGCTGGGCTGCTGCGCCGCGCAGCCCGGGCGGCGGGCGGTCGAGCCGGCCCTGCCGCAGCCCTCTGCACGGGGCCCAGGTGCTAATGACGCGCGCCGAGACGCGCAGCGGCCCCGCCCGCTATCACAGCCCCAGCGCGCACACGGGGCCCCAGCGTGCCCAGCGGGGGCACGCCGCCAAAGGAAAACCGCTTCGTAGGTCACATCTCGGCGGTCGAGGGTCCTGCCGCCCGTCAACCCCAGCGGCCGCGCGGGCCGGGGCGCGCCGAGCGAGAACACGCCGACGCGCGAGATGGACCCGCCCGACAGCGCGTCGATGTAGCCCAGCAGCCCGCCCGCCTGCGCCGCGCCCGCCCTGTGAGGCCGCGGCCGCGCTGCAGGCCCTGTGCAGCGTCGGTGCATGCGCGGCCGTCACAGACGCGCACAGCTTCTGCCGCTGTCTTACAAGCTGTTTAGGACACGGAGCTGAGTGCAGGCGGCCTGCTGCGGCGCGCCTGCATGCTGTCGGCAAAGCGCGACACGTCCACGCCGGGCAGCCGCACGTAGATGCCGATGCGCGAGAAGATGACCAGCACCTGGCGCGCCGCCAGACGGTGTCAGCGCCGCCAGCACGCCGCGAGCGCACCGGAGCCTGCCTGTGAAGAGCGTATGTATGGCGCCACGCGCGGACAGCACAGGCCTCCCTGGTCCCGCTCCCCCCGCAGCGACTCGCGCGTGCGAGCGCGGCTGCATGACGCCGTCGGTGCGGGCCTGTCGCGCCTTGCGCACCCGCAGCCGCCGGGCGGGCGCACCAGCACCGTGCCGATCCTCTGCGGCAGGTCGCCCTTGATAAAGCTGTTGAAGAAGGAGTCGTCGGACTTGCCGCCCGGCCCCGGCCGCGCCTGCGTCCGCGCGCCGGCCTGCGGGCCGCGCGCCAACACCACTGAGCTCAGACGCGAACGTCTCAGCTCGGCGGGCAGCACAAGACGGAAAGCGGTGCCTGCCTGCAGGTGTGTCGGGGACGGGCCCTGAGAGGGCCCCCTGGTCCCTGCCTCTGCCCCGCGCGGCGAGCGGCCCTCCGCAGGCTCCGCTGGCTTCAGGGAAGGAGGCCCTGCGCCCCACAGCGGTGAGCACCTGGCGGGCGCAGTCAGCGGTCTGTGCACGCACTGCCGAGCTCTCTCTGAGCACACGCAACAGCGCTGCGGGTATGCAGTTGCAAGCGAGCAACGTCTGCAGCTCTGCCTTTCGGTCAGCACGGTGCGCGCCTTGTCTCCTCGGTCTCCTCCCCAGCCACCTTCCCAAGGCGTCTGGCCACTCCGGAGCGGACACCGCCGCCCGCACTCCCAAGGCGCGTCGGCACCGCGCTGCAGGCCACGCAGCGCCGGAGTGCTTGTCAGGCACAGTCCAGCACAGTGTAACAAGAGCGGTAAGCAGGCGAGCTGCAGGCATGCCCATGCACACCTCCTGGCCACCTGCTCCTGCATGGAAACTGCGCTGGCCTGCGGCAGCCGCCGTGCAACCGCAGCTCACCACCTCCGCCGCAGACCGGAGCATGCGCGGCGCCTGCCTGCGCCTGCCGTCCGCTGGCGCACGGTGCTGCGCCAACCTGGCACGGGAGCAAGCCCATGGCAGTGTTGATCCCGAGCAAGGCAAAGCCAAGCCGTCTCGAGCACCCGTCTCGCTGCTTCTGAAGAGAGGATGTTGGGGGTTTGCCAGCCCTCTGCAGGAGTGCGAGCAGGAGTATGGGCAAGGTCTAGTGCAAGAGCAGCGGATTGCAAAGGAAGCTGAGCCGTTGTGAATGCAACAGCACAGCCCAAAACAGCACAGCCCATGCTGAGCTGCTTTGGGGTGTCCAGGAAGACCAGACCAGCTGCTGCTGACAAGGAAGGCCACAGCAGCCCCCGCGAAGGGGATGTTGCTCGCAAAGTCGGCGCAAAGTGCACGGCAGGCTGCGGCAGTCTGTGGCTGCACATCGACTTCAAGGCGAACGTGACTCAAGTCCCGGCTGAGGTGCGCGTACTGTGAACACACCGTGTGCTTGACCTGCACACTGGATCATGGTAACGCCCCGGGCGCTGGCAGCCGCGGTGCACGTACAGGCGAGCTTCCCAGCCTCATGCTCCGCGCGCGCGCAGGTCGCGACGCGGGCGCTGTGCGAGCTGGGCGTGCCGTGGAGGGATGTGCACCTCCTCAGCTCGCCGCTGGCGCCGGCGATGCTGCGCATGCGCGCAAGCAAGGCCCTGCTCGTCAGCCTGGACGCGCTGCGCCTGGTGTTGGCGAGCGACCAGGTGTACGTGCTGAGCGCGCCGCTGCGCGGCAGCCTGGCGCGCGCCGGGCCCCCGACGAGCGACAATGCGTTCGTGCGCGACCTCGTCTTCCGGCTGCGCGCGCCGCCGGCCGCAGCAGGCGGCTCGTCAGCCTGGTAGCGTCCGCTACTTATCCTGCGGGATAGTGGTGTCAACGAGCCCTGCTTGTGCATGCTGCAAGAGCCCGGCGCATGCTGCAAGAGCCCGGCGCATACAGCAGCTGTGGATCCAGCAGAGCCTGGTATTGAACGTGTTCGGGCTGGCCTGGCGCGAGCGTGCAGCACTGCAAATAAAGAGGGGAGGCTGCACAGGGGCCTCGCACTGTCGCCGTCTGTCGAGCGCGCCCTGCCGGCAAACCCGGCGCTGCGCGCGCGGCGAGCGCTGCGCGTCCGCGCGCAGGGACTACGGCGACGCGGTGGACCGCGGCCTGCCGTTCCAGCTGCGCGCGCTGGAGGGCGCGCTCGCCGCGGCCGCGGCCGGCCTGACCGAGGAGGCGGCCGCGCTGGAGGCGCGCGCCCTGCCGGCCGCCGACCGCCTCGCCAGGCGGGTGCGCCGCCCGGCGCGCCCGGTCGGACACCCAGCTCTCCCTGACTGCCCCACGGCGCGCGCCCCTCTGTGCACGCACTGTTCCTTGCCTGCTGCCCCTCGGTCGGCGCCTTCGGCCACTGTTTGGTTTTGCTTGACAAGCACGTGTGTAACTGCTCGAGCTGCCTGGCGGCCCTGATTGTGTACATGACGGCAAGTTGGAACACGCCTGACCAGTGCCCTAGCCTGGCACGCACCGCTGAACACCAGACCGCCCAGCCGCTCCTGAGACGCACCGGCCCTGAGCGGGCGGCCGCGGCGGCGCCAGGCGGATGCGCACACGCTGCGGGAGGTGCGCAGCTACAAGGCCGCGCTGGGCAGCCTCAGCGCGCGCGTGCGCCACGCCAGCCAGGTGCCGCACCTCGCCCGCCGCGCCTCCGCCGTCCAGCGCCTTGAAGAAGCGTGCAGTCGTGTGCCGCAGCCCGCCAAGCACTGGAGCTTGCAGTGACGCTGCGTAGCGGAGGTGCAGTTCTCTTACGCGAATCAAGTACTGGTGACTCGGATGCTTAATTTTGCGACTTAAGACTGAGAGACTGCATGCATGTACGTTATGCAGCGTGCGAAAGTGCCGGTGGGCTGTCGCGCAGGAGATGCAGCGCCTGCTGAGCGACCCATGCGCGCTCGCCGCGCTCGTCCAGGCCGCCGGCAGCACGCATGAAACGTCGGAGCCCGCGCGCGACGCGGGCACCGCCGATGCCAGCGCCCGCGGCCCGCCGGGCGCCAGCCCGGCCGAGCCGCCAGCGCCTGAGGCGGCGCGGGCGGGCACGCCGGCGAGCGGTGCAGCCGCGGCGCCTGGCAGCGCGTGCAGGCAGCAGAGCGCATGCCGCGCCGAGCTTGACGCCGGCGAGGAGGCGGCGGAGTGGGGAGCGCAGACGGGCGGGCGACGGGCGCGGCGGCGCGCGCCCCCGCGCGCGCGGGGACGCCAGCGAGATGCCGCGCCGGCGGTGGCCGCCTGCGCCGCGATGCTGGAGTCGTACCTCCTGCAGGCACGCACGCCCGAGTGTGCGACTTCAGACATGAAACAGATTTGTTGAAGATGCAATAAAAGGCATGTGTTGGAACGCAGAAGAGTTTCATGCAGTCAGATGTGGGGCACACCATGTCAAGCACCGGCCTTGCAGTGGCGCTACCGTATCGCATGGGGCAGTTAAATATGGTGACTCCGACATTTGGCAGGCTGCTGCCCCCAGGGTCGTGCGCAGCCCAGGTCACGACTGCCTGGTCAGCCGAGCTGGGTGCGTTTCTGCATCAGGTGAACTGCGCCGTGAGCCGCACAAGCCTGGCAGCAGGCGAAGCCACAGACGCGGAGGCGATGACGCGGACGCGGCTGCGCATGTATGCGAGACAGTTCTGCTGATCTGGGCGCCCTTCTGTGTCCCGCCGAGGAGGCTGTTCGGCCCTAGAATCAGTTGCCTGCCTTCACTCTGTCTGCATATGCTCTGCTTACAGACCGCCACGGTGAGCCGGTTTGTGCGCGCTGTGCGGCGCTTAGTGTATTGTGGTGAGGTTGTAAAGTTGCTTCCTCAGTGTTGCTGCAAGTGCCATTGCAGGACCTCACTGCTGACTGTCTCCACACCGCATGCAGCTACGTCTAGGACTTGGCATCCTACCTCATAAGCTCTGTTTTCCTCTGCACAGGCTTCAAACCACAGCTGCTGCGCACAGGCAGCGCGCTCCGGCACAGAGGTCACTCAAAGAGAGGGCGCACCAAATACAATGAGACCTGGACATGCACAGAAACTGAAAGGGGTACAAAAAGCTCACAAGCTTGCCGGCACGGCTCAGGGCGGCGCGGCGCCCGCCGCGGCATCGCGCCGCCGCGCGGCCAGCAGCGCCTGCGCCACGTGCGACCCGCTCGGCCTGCGCAGCGCGGCGCTGATGAACGCGCTCGCGTCCAGCAGGCCGTCCAGGTCCACGCCGTGCGCGATGCCAAAGCCGTCCAGCAGGTACACCACATCCTCGGTCGCCACGTTGCCTGCGGCGCCGCGCGCTGCGCCTCTGCTGCATACAGGGTAGGGTAGGGTCACCCCTAGTCAACAATTCGACCATCGGCAGACCAAATCACCGTGAGTCTGAGATCATTGGTGCACAGGGCCCCGGTGAGGACGGCAGGGACGCGGCGGGAGCGGCAGGCACCCATGCGGCGCGGCCGCGCAGGCGCCTGCGGCTCCGTGCAGCGTGCGCGGCGGGCCTGTAGCTCTGGCGGCGGCCCTCAATCATGCAACCCCTAGTGCGGACCCCGCCCCCGCGCCGCGCGTGGGCCCCGGCGGGCGCGCCGGAGGCGCCGACCGCGTATGGGCAGCCGCCCAGGCCCGCGACGGACGCGTCCACGGTCGCGACGCCCAGCTGCAGCGCGGCCAGCACGTTGGCCACGCCCTGGCCGTACGTGTCATGCATGTGCGCCGCCAGCGCCGCCACCGGCACCGCCGCCGCGCACGCCTGCGGCCGCATCACGACATCTCGGTACCCCGGACGCAGCGGCGGCCGCAGCGGGCGCGTATGTTCCCGAGCCACCTGCGCCGCCTTTGCACGCAGGCGCAGGCTCCCGCCGGCGCGCGAGCGCTGGCGTGCAGCCGCGCAGCCGCACCGCCAGCCGTGATGGGCAGCGCGACAAAGACGGCCTGGCCTGCGCCGGGTCGGGGCCATGCCGGCGCGCCTGGAACATGGCGGCGACGCTGGCGGGCGTGCCGACGCCGGTCGTGTCGCCCATGGAAACCTCGTAGCAGCCCATCCCGTACAGCGCGGCCGCCACGTCCGCGGCCGCGCCCGGCGCCACCTTGCCCTGCTCGCGCGGCCAGGCCCTCGTCGAGAGGGATGTCTGGTATTGCATCAGCTCATACGGCGGCTGATGCTCTGCCCTTGTGCCAAGCATTTCGAGCCCTGGAGCAGCCTGCCCCAGCATGCAGCGCCCAGCTGGCAAGCCTGCCGAGCAGGGCTGCACATGCACGCCCGATCAAGCACCTGGTACGGGCAGCCGACGGCGCACGACACGTAGCCGCGCACGGCGACGCCCGCCGCGCGCGCGGCGGCCACCACGGGCTCAAAGCGCGCCAGGCTCTCCGCGATGCTGCAGTTTATGTTGCGCCGGCTGAACGCCTCGGACGCCGCGGCAAACACAGCCACCTCGTCGGCGCCCGCCGCCAGCGCGCGCTCAAAGCCCTGGGCCGCAGTGAGTAATACGGATTCAGCTACCGTCGCATGTCAGTCGCCCACGTGTACAGCCGCGTATACCGTATTTAAGATGACCGCCACTCTTGCAGCCCGGCCGGGGCTGGGCGGTGCATAGCGCACCTGTCTGTGCCAAAAAGGCGGGCGATGCTTGGCTCAGCAGGCGTGCGGGCCGGGACAGGGGCGGGCGCTCGCAGGGGCTCGCCTTCAGGTTGGGGGTGAGCACGGGGTAGCGCACGCCCGGGCGGCGCGCGATCCGGCGCAGCACGTCCGCGCCGTCGGCCAGCTGCGGCACCCACTTGGGCGACACAAAGCTGGTGGCCTCCACGGCCGGCAGACCCGCCGCGCTCAGGCGGTCGATCAGCGCCACCTTGACGTCCGTCGGCACCTGCGCGCCCCGCCAAACCAGGCTGCTCGCTGGACACATAGCGGCCCTCTGCATTTGCAGTCCCAGTGCACGCTGCCGAGCTGCTCGCTGGACACACAAGAGCGCCCTGCACTCACAATCCTGTGCAGACGCTTGCAGACGCTTGCAATCCTCACTCCAACATAGGTAGCCGGTGCGCGACACGCGGTCAGAATACGGCCAGCGCTCGTGGGCTGCCCGGGCGAGAGCTCAGGGCGCAGGCGCGGCCGCACCTGCTCCTTCTCGTTCTGCAGGCCGTCCCGCGGGCCGACCTCGACAATGCGCACGTGCGCTGGCAGCTCCATGCCCAGCCATCGCTGCAGGAGCGAACCGCACGCATATCAGAGGCCTTGCAGCAGACGTTGCGTGCAGAGGCACCGTCAAGGACGCTGAGAGCGCCCAAGTGGCTGCACGCGCACCACGGTGGCGCTGTCTGCGACAGCCGCGCTTGTGCTGAACGACAGGGCCGCGCTGACGGGGAGGGCAGGCGCTGTAAAGCCCAGGCCCACGCCGCCCCGCCGAAGGAGCTGCGCCAGCATTGGCTGACGCGGTGTGCGAGCTTGCCAAGGTGTTTGTGCAAAGTTGATACGGAGTGTGTTATTTACAAAGGTGCAACAGCCTCAGCGCGCCGCCACCATATGCAAGTAAAACGGTACTGCAGTTTGTGTAATACACAGGGGACAGGGACGCAGGCACTCACGTTGGCGAGGACTTGCAAGCACTTGCCCACTAGCCAAACCTGCCCTGGGTGGGGGTTACTGTCAACGCTCACCTTTCAGCTTGATGCCTCTCATCGCTGTGCGCAAGCGCGGAAATATACCTTGAGCAGCAGCGGCATTGCTGCTGCCCACAAAGTGCTCTGCGCTCACTCTCCCAGCTTCGTCAAGAGGCCCTACTACCTTCTGCCATTGCCGGGAGTCATGGCTGCGCAGACTAGTGCCGACTTGCACATCACTGTTGACAGCGACGACCAGCTGGAAGCTCAGCTTGCAGAGACGGGCCTCAAAGGTGCTATTATTGCTGTTGCTGAGGGACCTGGAGGGCAGTGACAAGGCATGGCTGAGGCGGGCAGCGCGGCGCAGTCGTAGAGGTGCATGCGGACTGGTGTGGACCGTGCAAAGCAATCGTGCCGACCGCCAGGCGCCTGCGACAGGAGCACGATGACCCTCTTGCGCTCGCGTTCCTCCTGGCGCGCAGCCCTGCGCTGGCGACTGCTGCAGGCCTCAGGTGGCCTCGTCCAGGCAGTAACGTCGGGAGGTGTGACTCACACCGTGTGAGCACGCGCAGGTGTGCGCCGAGCGCTGCGAGCTGCTGCCGCTCGCCAAGGAGCGCAGGGGCCGATCGGAGCCGGTCTTTCTGCTCTACAAGGTGCGCGCGCCATCGCCGCTGGGCCTGGTCGCGGTGCAGTGACATGGTGTTGGCTGGGGCTGCGCGGCTGACGCAGCAGAAGGCATGCTCGGCGCCCGGTGACGACGCTCTGGCCACCAGAGACCTCCGCCTCGCCAGGATGGCGTGCTGGCGCAGCGGGTGGAGGGCGCGGATGCGCCCGCGCTGACGCAGCAGGTCAAGCACCTGCTGACGGCGGCCAGCGGCGACGCGCAGCCAAACCCGTTTGCGACGGCCCGAGCAGCTCGCCACAAGGCCTGACCGCATTCCTACTGACCCTTGCTGTAATACGACGAGCTTCTGGCATCCATGAAGGCAGAGGAATGCTGGCAATCAGCCTGAAAGGCCGGCAGTATGCCCTTCACAGCAGCGCAGCGAGTACTTTACAGAGCACATCATTCTACCGCCTCGCGGACACCTCAAAGCTATAAAACTTGCCGGGCTTGTTGCACTCGTACACGCACTCGCGCGAGCAGACGCGGGCGGCGCGCGCGCGCGCATCATCCGCCACGGCAAACCCGGTGGCGGCGCGCGCGGCCGCCGCATAGCGCTCCACCGCGCCGCCGCAGGCCGCGCGGCAGGCGCTCGCGCACGCGGGCGGCAGCTCCGGCCCCGTGGCCGTCTGGCAGCGGCCCTCCTCGGCCGCGGCGGGCGACGGCCGGTTGGGCGGGAACTGCAGCGCGTCGGCCGCGACCGCCACGCCCTCCGCGCACGCGTCCACCGTGAAGCCCTTGGCGCGGCTCACGATCTTCTCGCCCGCGCGCTGCTCTATCAGGTACTTCTTCCTGCGCGCGGCGCGCGCGCGTGAGCGCGGGTACATCACGCCACGCCCTGCGGCGGCCAGCGCATGCGCTGCGCCACTGGGGGGCGGCGGCGCGCGCGCCGGGCTCACGCAGCAAGGAGGACAAGGCGGGGAGGGCGGGCGGCGGGAGGGGGAGCACCGCACGCTGCCGAATACGGTGAAGGGGTCGCTGGGCTCTGGGTCGCCAAAGTCCAGCAGCCCCGCCAGGCCAGCCACCGGCGTCGGCTGCCGCCCCGCGCAGCCCGCCTGCGCGCACCCGCCCGCGCACGCACCGTGCTCAGCAGCGCCCCGCCTGTGTCCTGCACAGAGCAGCGGCGGGGCCTGCTGACCGAGGCCCGCACCACCTCGCCGGCCAGCGCGGGAGCGTGCGCGGCGAGGCACAGGGCGGCAGCGAGCGCGCCCGCGCGCTGCCGCCACGCGTGCGCCTCGCCGCCTGCCTCGTTCGCGCAGCGCGGGCGCTGCGCGACTGCAACCAGGCGCCTCCTCGTGCTGTGCAGGCGGCAGCGCCGGCTGGCGCTCCTCCTGTCGCCACAGGCCCGAGTTAGTGAGCTGCAAGTCTTTTGTGCAGTTACACAAGTGTTTGGCTGCAGACCACACCAAGGTTGCAGTGCGGCGCCGTTCCACCTGGGTGAGCGATGCAGCGAGTGCGCGGTCTGACCGGCCAACATCAAGATGGGAAGCGAGCGGCCCCTGGCACGCTGCTCTTCTCAGCTCGCCTGGACGCACCAAATGCAAAGTTTAACAAATTCTATAGTTGACAGCCTTCAACCACAGCAAGTTTACACTAGGTGGCAAACATTCACACAATAGCACTGAATCCTATCTGTGCCTGAACAGGCGCCAACTAGGGCCTGCTGTCGACCTTTGCACCGCCCCAAGCCAAAGCAAGCCTCCAGCGCAACTTCTAAGAAGTGGCTGGGTGAGGCGGAGTGCGCACTCAGACATTGGGACGCCGCGATAGTGCGTGGGACAATGCACGCGCTCCACTTGCATGCGCCGGCGGCGCACTGCTGCTCGCGCCCCGCCGCGCCGTGCAGGCAGCCTGCGCGTGCGCTGTGGCACCCGGCGGCCGCGCCCGCACAGGGGCGCCTGGGGCACCGCGCACCCAGCGGCCGCGGCGGCACGTGCCGGGCGCTGCGGGCGGCCGGGCCGCGCGGCGGCGTGGTCTGCGCGGCCAGCCAGGCGGTCGGCAAGTTCATCTCCAAGACGCCGATACCGGCCTTCATCCCGCGCCAGGACCTGATGGACCAGATGCTGCGCTGGGCGACCTTCGAGGCGTCCGACCCCGACGCGCTCGCGCGGTACAACCTGCCGCTCAAGGTCGCGCCGTTCTACACAGACGGCGGCAGCGGCCGGCTGTGGGGCATCACCGTCGCATTTATCAAGGACGGCATGACCATGACCACGCTCGGCGTCAAGTTTGACGACGAGGAGGTGGTGCGGCACGAGTGGGTGGGCCGCGGCGCGGATGGCTTCCCCACGCTGGAGGGCAACTCGGAGGACGTGCTGGGCGCCAACCTGGAGATCAGGTGCGCCGCGCGGACGCCGCCCGCCGCCGAGTCACGGCTGGCGTGTGCGCGAGCTGAAGGGGCCGAGGGCCTTGTGCTGAGCGCCCTGGTGTGCGGGGAGCGTCCTTGGCACGCGTGTGCTGGGGTGAGTGCTCCAGTGGCGGCCTGTGTGAAGGTGCGGGTGCGTGACCTCTGCTCGGTGACGCGGCGGCTGGTGCTTCCTTGGATAGGCGTCAACTCTGCAGCCTTGGGGACGACACACGCTTTCTGCACCTCAGGTCGTGCTTGACCACGGCTCTGTGCTGCGCAGGAAAGAGGACGACAACGTCATCGACGATGACACGCGCAGCGCCATCCGCGGCTTCTGCCAGGGCCTGGTCGCGGCGCTCAACAAGTACTATGCATTCGGCTCCGCATTCGTTGACGAGGCAACCTGAATGGCGCTACGCGGGCGCATTCACCTGTCTGCTTGTGTGCTGCGGGGATTGCAGGATGGCCGGCACTGGTACTGTCTGAGTCTGGGCGTGAACCGATGAAAGCACAGTGTTGCGCATATGTTACAACGCTACCCTACACAGGCCAGAAGAGGCACAGGTGATTGTACAGGCACAAATGTACATGCGAGCATGTGTGAGCGCCGTGCTGGGCACTCAGGCTCAGGGCGGCGGGCGCTTGCCCCGCCTGCGCTTTTTGGCTGGCCGGTCGCCGGCGCCCAGCTCCCGACCGCCTGCCGCTCCCGCTGCCCCCTCCGCTGGCGCCAGCCCGAGCGCGCCCTCGCCCGCGGGTGCGCCGGCTGCCCGCGCGTAGCCCAGCGCTGCCAGGCCCACCGCAGCCACGCGCCACGCCTCCGCGTGCGAACCCCTGTCCGCGCCCTGGCCGGCTGGCGGCGGCGGCGGCAGCGGCGGCGGCGGCGGCAGCTGCTCCGCGCAGCGCAGCTGCAACGCAGCCGCGACGCCGTCCTGCGCGAGCCAATACGAGCAGGACGACGCGTAGAGGCAGAAGCGTTCATCGCAGGCCGCCTCGTCGCCGCAGCCGCATCGCACGTCCTCTGCGGGGCTGCGTGCGCCGGCGGGCGCGGCCGCGCCCGCGCCGCCGGCTGCGCTCGCGGCGGCCGGCTGCAGCAGAGACCATGCAGGCGGGCCGGGCCCGCGCTGCAGGCGCAGCCGCGGCAATGCCGCACAGCGCTCCGCGCGCGCCGCCGCGACCATCGCCGCCAGCCCAGACGCCTGCGGGGGGGCGAGATCGCTTCAAAAACCTAATGCCCGAAGGCACGCAGCTAGCGCATGGATATCTTGCGGGACCGCGGCCGCCACTGCGCAGGCACTAGCGCATGCGGGCGCGAGCGTGCGCTGCACAGCACGTGCACGCTGCGCGGCTTCACGTTGCGCGACTGGGAGCCGCCTGCCTGCCAAAGGCAGGCTTCCCATATATACCCATATGTGTTGCTGCACCTCTGACCGTCATGGTCAATGACATACACACCACAATGCCCCCGTCGCTGTGTGCCCTGCAAGAGCTCCATCCGCGCTGCCAGCTCCTGCCTCGCGACACCAGGCGCCCGCCCGCCCGCCCCCTTGAACGCGGCCGCGAGAGGGGGGCGCACGGCCGCCAGGCGGAGCGAGGCCGCGAAACAGGGGTGCAGCTGCATGCGCCGCCGCGCGCGCGTGGGCCGCCGGCCGCTCAGGCCGCTGACCGCGGCGGCGCAGCACAGGAAGTAGCGCGGCGCGGCCGTCCGCGTCGCGCTCAGCAGCTTGGCCAGGGGTACCCTGCGCGCTCGCCGCCGCGCTCGCGCCGGACAGTGCACCAGCGCCGGAGGCTGCCCCGGGTATGTGGTGTGCAGCAAGCAGGGTGCTGTCGTCTCTGCTGCGCTGGCCGCCGGCTGGCTACCCGGGCCAGCCGTCCGGCTGAGCGTTGCGCAGGCTGTCGCATGTTCGATGCCATAGCACACTTAAAACAGTGGTTATCAAGCCGTGGCCAAGCGCCGCCGTCGTGCATGAAAACACCAGCGGGGCCGCTGGACGCTGCCCCCACGCACCAGGCAAACGCGGTCTTCTCAGCGCCGGCGATGGCGTTGGACTCCACGTTCTGCTGCGCGGCCAGCATGAACATGAACTCCTCGATGTGCGGCAGCAGCGCGATGAACATGTGGTACGAGCCGCTCCGCAGCGCGTGCACGACGTGCAGCACGTGCGCGCGCGCGCGCAGCTGGTGCGCCATGAGGTCCGCCGACAGGCGCACGCCCGCCGCCGTCACGGAGCAGTCGCCGAACAGGCCCAGCGTCTCCTCCGCAAACTCCCTGGGCCGCGCGGAGCGTGCGCCTGACGCGGGCCCCGGCTGCGCCTGCAGCCCTGAGCGCGGGGCGGGCGCAGCAGCAGCGGCCGCGCCTGCTCGCGTTGCTCTCCACGTCCACGTCTATCGCCTCGCGCTTCCCGCCAAAGTCGCTCCTGCGCGCGCGCAGACGCGCCTGGCTTCCCCCGGCCCGGACGCGAGACTTCACGCGTGGTTGACCGCACTCTGGGACCCGCGGCGCGCTGACGCCAGACTGTGCGGTAGGCGTTGCTTGTTAAGTCTGTCACAAGGTCGGCTTCAGGCAAGCACCACAGGATGGAGGGCGCGGGACAGGGTCGTGGTGCACCCCTCCACCAATGCGCCATGCAAGGCTGACCTGTAAGAGTGCTTGCAGCGCGCGCTGCTGGTGCTTGCCTGTTTGCCGCTAACGTAAAAAACACAAAAGAGAGTACAAGGAAAGCAGGCGTGCAGGAGAGCGCACCACATCTGCTTCTGAACCTTGCCCTTTGGCCCCGTGCGCACAAGCTCGCCGCCGAGCAAGCACAGCACCTCGCGGCCGCCGCGGCTTAGGGTGAACGGCAGCACCCCCGCGGCCTTGAACTCCTCGCCTGCGACCTTGGAGCGTGTGAAGAGCTGGGATGCAGCGAGCGGCGCGCCGCCCGGCGCGGATGCCTCCATGGCTGCCTCCCCCTCTTCCTGCCCCGCTTGCATGCACCAATATGCAGACCGATGCTCGATATGTCCACTCACCCACCAAGCACCTAGGGTTGGGGTTACAAGACTGTTTGCACTTGCCCGCTGCTGGCGGGAGACTCGCCATCCGCGCTACCCAGGAGGCTTGCTGCTGCACCATGGCGCCCGGCCAAATCAGGACAGCAGTGCGGGGCGCTCGGCGCTCGCTAAAGGCTGCAGGGCGCACACTGGCGGCGGCGCAGGCCGCTGGGGGGGCCCAACCGGCGTCACCGGGCAGCACCGCGATATACCAGCGGCTCGTGAGTGGAAAGCGCTTCAAGTGCACGCAGTGCAGCGTCTGCTGCACCGGCGCCGGGGACGTCTGGGTGAACCAGGCCGACTGCCGGCGCCTGGCCGCGCACCTGAGCATCCCGGAGCAGGACGTTGTCCGGCTCTTCACCGAGAAAGAACAAAAGAGCGGCTGGTGGACGCTCCGCAGCGTGGGCGAGGCGCGGGACTGCATCTTTCTGGACAAGGACAAGGCGTGCTCGGTGCATGGGGCCAAGCCGCTCCAGTGCACGACGTATCCGTGGTGGTGCGCAGCCTGGCAGCACGCGGCTGTGCACTGGGGCATGGCAGGACAGGCGACCGCGGTGCAGGCCACTGAGGCGCCTGCGCTGCAGGCCGGAGCTCATGGACGACGCTGGGTGGCGGTCAGAGCGGGAGGGCATATGTGAAGGCATGGACCACGACGAGGCCAGCGCCTGCGACGCAGTGGAGGCAGGCCGGCAGCTGCAGCTCGCCACTGGCCACTTTGCGGCCCGGGACGCTGCGCCGCAGGCAGCGCAGCGAGGACGCAGACGCAGCAGTTGAGAGTGGCGAGCGCCTTTGCTTGGTCACACGCCTTGCTGTTAAGCCCCCACACCCATGCTGTACAGTGTCTGGATTGGGCTACATGCAGTGTCAGAGAAGGGTGTAACTGGCACAACCAGGGCTCAGCACAGTGGACACATGAGCGGCACTCGTGACATCCCAAACCGCACAAACTGACAGCAGCCACCAGACATACAGCATGCATGAACAGCAGAGCGACAACGGAGTGCGGCCCAGCTGCAGCCGCCGTGACAGACAGTATTGTCCACACGCCAGACCGGCACGCACACGCTGAACCAGACGCTCGCCACGCACTTTAAACTGGAAATACCTTGCATAGAAAAGATTGTTTACACTGTTAATTCAGACTCCAACAACCGCTCACATCTCTCCTGCGATGGGCACGCCCAGGGGTATGTTGGGGTGCGCCAGGCACAGCATCATCTTCACGCTCGCGCACTCTGGCGTCATCGCGGGGCCCGACTCCACGCCGAGCGCCAGGGCCACACTCCCGCTGCGCCGGCCCACCGTGTCTTAAAGTGTGACTGCGTCGCAAGTCTGAGCACGGGCGGCCGGGCCTGCAGGCAGCCGCTCACCTGCGGTAGAGCTCGGGATGCAGCGGGCCTGTGGAGCACTGGCTTGCCAAGTATACCTGCGCTGGCATGCACAGAACGGGATGCGTCATCCTGCGTTTGCATGATTGCAAGAATGCACTGCTTGCATACGCGCTTTTGTCAACAGCATGTGCATTTTCCCGACGCTGCCTGGGCGCAGAAGGGCGGGCCGCCACCTTCACGCCTCGCTTGGTCTGCTGCTGCAGCCAGGGCAGCCAGCCGTGGGCGTTGGCGTCCGGCATGTTGCCCACGCCAAAGGCCTCCAGCACAACGCCTGCAGCCCCGCGCATTGCCGGCAACGGCGTCATGCGCCCCGTCCTCAGGCCGCCGCCGCCAGCACCCGGCGCGGGTCTGGGGGTGGACTGGAAGCGCCGTCAGGGGAAGCGGGGGGGGGGGGGCGGGAGGGGGGCACGCGCACCGCGCACGCCGCGGCCGGCGAGGTCGCCGTACGCGGCGCGCGGGTCGCAGCCGGGCACGATGGGCACGCGGATCACGGCGGTGTCCAGGCGGAAGCGCGGCCGGTACACGCCCTCCACCTGCGCGGCCGCCGCGCTGCGTCGCGCCGGCGCAGGGGTGATAACCCTGACCCTAACCCTAAACCAGTCCGGGGCATTGCGCGCCTCTGCGCTTGTCCGGCCGCTGCGCACCCCTTGGAGGGCGGCGCCGGCGGTGCGTGCCGAGCGGGCTCACGGGCGGGTGCAGAGCACTGGCGGGCCGGCTGTGAGGGTGCGGCTTGTGCTAGGGGACACCCGGCGGCGGCCCGGCGGCGGGCGGCGGACCTGCAGCAGGTAGCGGTGGCCCCACTCCACGTCGACGCCGAGCGTCGCGAGCGGCGGGTACGTGAGCGAGTCGAACGCGCGGTAGGCGCTGCTGTGCACCTTCTGGACGCGGTTGCCGCGCATCAGGCGCGCGCCAAAGCACACAGCGACCTCCTGCGGAGCGCGCGCGTTCGGGGCAGGGTTGCCCCACCCGCTCCGGACGCCGGTCTCCGCAGCTTCGGGGGCGTGCCGCTCGCAGGGCATGCAGGTGACAGGCGACAGGCGCACACGCTCGGGGCGCGGGCAGGCACGCGGCTGGCGTGAGGCACCTGTGGGGGAGTTCTGCTGCTCAGGCGCGCAGGCGCGGCCGGCACGGGTGCAGCGTCAGCAGGGGGCGGCCGGCCGGGGGCGGCGCCTGCAGGTGCGTGTGCGGCGGGTTGAAGAAGGACGTCGCGCAGGTGAGCGCGTCCACCAGGTTCTGCCGCGCGTCCGAGCGCGGCAGCGTGAGCGGCACCTGCGAGCCTGGCGCCCAGCGCGCCGGTCCGCCTCACCGCCGTCGCTCCTCACCGTCGCGCACTGCCCGCAGGCGCCACGGCAGGGGCGCGACCGGGCGCCCCGCAGGGCCCGCGCGTGCGGGCGGGGCGCGCACCCGTGATGACGATGGGCTTCTTGAAGCCGGCCAGCATCAGCGAGAGCGCGGACGCGGTGTACGACAGCGTGTCGGTGCCGTGTACGATCTGGCGCGCGCGCGGTGGGCGCTGCTCAGGCGCCCGGCGGTGACCCGGCGCGGCATCGCCGGGACCAAGGCGCGCACGCGTGGGACGCAGAGTCCCGGATACAGGGAAGGGTAGAGTTAGCATACGGTTACACGCACGCACCACGAACGCGTCGTACGCGGCGCGGTTGCGGTGCAGCAGGCGCGCGAGCTGCACCCACTCGCGCGGGCCGATGCGGCACGAGTCCTTGTTGTAGGGTATGGCCATCGTCAGGTTGGCCAGCTGGTTCAGCTCCGGCACCGCATCCAGCAGGCTCGACAGCATGCTGCCTGCACGCGCGCGCTGGCGGCCCTCAGCGCGCTCCCCAGACCAGCGCGCTGCGCTTCGTGGCGCGAGCGGGGCGCGCCAAAGCTGTGCGTGCCCTGCTACGGCCTGTGCACATGAGAGGGCCCGCGCACGCCTGAACAATATGCTGGAGTGAGGGAGGGCTGGCGCCTGGGCAGGGGCGCGCCTGGGGGCAGGCGCCTGGAACGACATGCTAGGGTCAGGGCTAGGGCTGGCGCCTGGGCGGGCCGCGCGCCTGGGCGCAGGCGCGCCTGGAACGACCCGCCGGTGCCGGGCCGCAGGTGGTGGTGGCCCTCTACGTCGTCCTGGAAGGAGGCCGTGGGGTCCATGCCCAGCGTGCCGCCCGTGTGCACCAGCAGCACGCTCGGCAGCGGCCGCGTGCTGTACCGCAGCGGGCCTGCCGCCGCGGCGGGCCGGTGAGCCGCCCGTCCCCGGCTCGGCCCTTGGCCGGCAGCAACCCAGGCTCGTCGGGTGCGCCGCGTGCGCCGCAGGCGGCAAGTGCCGCACGCTCGCAGGCATGTATGCATCCTCAACGGGTGCTCAGCCCGGCGCTGCCGCAGCAGTCAGGCCTGCGGGAGCGCAAGCGCCTGCGTGCCCTGCGCCTGCCCGTCAGGTGCAAGGCGGGCCGGGCGGTGAAGCAGGGGCGCTCACGGCGAGCGACAGCCTCGCTGTCATCCGCCCGCTCGCGGCTCTCCCTCTTCGGAGGGCGCTTGGCAGCGCCGGCGCCGTTATCCGCGCTCGCGCCTGCCTGCGCCGCCCGGCGCGCCGGCTCCGCCCCCACCGCCGCCGGCTCAGCCGCCGCCGCCGCCCCGGGGCCGCCAGCGGCGTCGGCGGGTCCGCCGCCGGCCCCAGCGGCAGGGGGCGGCCTGCGGCCTGCAGGCGACCTTGCCGCGGCCGCTGGCCTGTCGCCTGACCCGTCAGCGCTGCCGCGGCCGGCGCGCGGGCGGGCCTCCGCGACGGCGGCGGGCTGGGGCGCCGCTGCCGCCTGCACGGCGGCCGCTGCTCTGGGGCGCGCCCGGGGGTGCGCGCTCCGCCGTGAGCGCGTGTAGGCGCGCCCTGTGTGGCCTGTGCGCGCACTCAGAGTCACCTCTTCTTTGCACAGGCGTCCCGGATCGCGCTGTGCTCTCGGCCAGCATTGGCACCGGGAGGTGCAGCAAGCTTATGAAAGCACCGGGTGGTCAATACGGGCCTCTGCTCACCTGCAGAGCTGCCGGTGCGGGCGGTGTCCGTGCCTGCATGCATCCCTATGTCTTTGCACGCAGCGGCAGGCCTCCTCACAGCTTGTAACGGTAATGCCTGGGCAACCACAGTACGTGAAAGGATGCACGTGCAGGGCACTTAGAGCAATCAAGACGTCAGGTGTTTCTGCTGAGCAGCGCCTTCAACGTGCAGGTCACGAGCAGGGACTGCCACAGGCTGTGGGCGCTACACGAGCTCGAAACCTTGTCCAGCCAACTGTACTATGAGCTAGGTTTCCCAGCGAGGTAGCCCTGCACATGAACTCGCTGGGCAACCTCGGCTACCTTGTACCAGCGCACCGCGGCGCCTGCGGATGTCGACGGAAGTGCAAGCGGCGACTGTGGAGTCTGCAACACTGGGCTGAAGGAGAGTTCAGGCTCAGTTTCAGATCCGCGCCTCGCAGGCCATCACAGGTGCATGCCATTGCTCTGCTTCATCGCAGACTTGGTGTTGCTTGGTCACTGCGGCAAGCACCCTTGAGAGCCCACCCCGTGCGCATCTAGCCAGCACCGGAGCGGGTATGCATTGGGTTGCTGAGAGCGAGCCTCGGCCCTCCCGCTGCCGGCGCTGGGCTCTGCCCGTGGGCCCGGCGCGCGCGGCGGGAGCACAGCGCACTGCCGGCTGTGCCTGCACCCAACCTCTGTCCTCAGCACACTGTTGTTCCTGACTCCCGCGTGGTCGCCGCCGCGGCAAGCGCCATGGACCTCCTGGAGCTGGAGGACAGCAGCAGCGTGCCCGCGCGTGCGGGGCTGCCCCCGCCCGGCCAGCAGCCTGGGAGGGAGGGCGGCGGGGCGCCCGACGCGCCAGAGGTTGCGAGGCCGGAGCCGGGGCTCCCAGCCGCGCCGGGCCCGCAGGAGGCGGCGCCCACGCCCTTTGCGGCCGCCGCCGCCGGCGCGCCGGGCGAGGCACCGGCCGACGGCGCAGCCGGCGCCGCGCCCGCGGGGGAGCAGCAGCAGGCGCGGGCCTGCCCCCGCAGAGAGCGGAGCTGCAACGCGCTTGCTGGACGCGCGGCTCCGGCGTTTGCAGCTGCCTGCAGACCCCCCGCCCCTGGTGGCAGCGAGCAGGGCGCCTGGCGCACGGTGCTGGGCATGTCAGAGTCCGGCCCCTGTTTGGGTGGTAGGGTCGAGGCAGGAACAACAAGTCAGGGGCTGGCAAGCGCCTTACCCTAACCAGGGGAGTGAGGCCGCGGCCGGGGCGCGCGCAGGCGCTGGCGTTGCCGCCGCAGATGCCGCCGCGGGCGCCGCCGCCGGCCGCGGCCGCGCAGCCGCCCGGGCCGCAGCCCCGCGGCGCGCAGCCCGGCGCGGCGGCGCCACCCGGCGGCGGGCCGCTGATCGTCTTTGCGTCGCCGCAGGGCCCGCGCGCCGGGCTCATGTCCACGACGTCGGCCGGCGGGACGCCGCAGGGCACGCCGCTGCTGCTGTCGCCGGTCGCCAATGGCGGCACGCCCGCGTCGCTGCCGCCGCGCGGGCTGCCGGGCGCGTACGGCGCACCGGGCGGCCTGGCCACGCCCAGCGGCCTGAGCACGCCGCCCGCGTCGCTGCGCTTCGGCCCGGGCGGCACGCCGCTTGGCACGCCCGCCAACGGCGACTGGTACAGCGCCGCGCCCGCGCCGCCTACCGACCCGTCCGTGTTCACCGTAACGGACCGCAAGGTGGCGACCCCGCGCGCGCCTGCCCCGGCGGCAGCCCCGAGCTGGGTGTGACGCAGCGCCTGCGCGGCGCCCTGCGCGCACGCTGTGAAGCGCTGTGCCGGGCGAGGGTGAGCAGTGCTTGCGCCCGCCCTGCCCGGCCAGCAGGAGCATCTGCTTGAACAGCAGGAGCATGTGTATGGGCAGCAGGAGCGGCCGTATATGCAGTCATGGCCGCCCACGCCTGGCCTCAAGAATTCATGAGTGCTCTCAAACTCCTTGAGGAGTATGAGGGCACAGCCAAACTGAAGGGGTCCAGTCATAAGGGTCGCGCGCGCGCGTGTCGGGGCTTGGCGCGAGCGCGCAAGACGGGGGACGACGCGCTGCTGCACGCGCCGCGCCGGCGCAGCGCGCGCCCACCGGGCGCGCGCGCGCGGGCGGCAGGTGCGCGTGCGCGACGCCGAGGGCGACGTGCCGCTGTACGTGCTGTGCCGGCGCTGGGTGCAGAACAACCCGGTGCTGGACGAGACGGCGGTGCTGGCGGAGGCGGCCGGCCGGCAGCCGCCGTTCGCGGCCGCGCTGCCGCCGCCGCCGCCGCGCTCGGACGCGCTGGCGGCCGCGGAGGCGGCGGCCGCGCCGCGCGCGCAGCCGCTGCCCGACTACCGCGGCCCCAGCCTGGATGTGCGCGGCGGCGGGGTCTCGCCCATGGAAGTGCCGCGGTAGTCGGGGGCTGCGTCGCATGCAGCGTGTCTGGCTCAGGCGGTCCCGTTGCCAATACAGTTGGCCGGCAGCCGGCGGGGTGTCGGCGTGCTGCCTGACGGATTGGCCTGCCGCAGGCGGCGGAGACGTAAGGCACCTTGTGTTCATGCTGGTCCCTCCACAGGAATGGATTTGGTTGGAGCCGCGCACGGTCCGGCCCATCCGTGTTTCTTAACCAAATCCTCACCCTACCCCTCTGCTGCGCAGCTGCTGCGGCGACACCACGTGGCGCACTGGCGCGACGTGCGGCGGCATCACCGGCGGCTGCACGCGCTGCGCCTGGCGCGCTTCCGCACGCGCCTGCACCTGCTCGCCGCGCGCTCGCTGGCGGCGCGCGGCGCACCAGACGCGCGCGCTGGCGAGGCCGTGGGCGCGGCATAAGGTGTCTTTTCACGCGCTTGTACAACAGCTGCCCTGTGCCGGCCGCAGCAGTGTTGCGTGTTGCGTGTGGCAGAGTGGCGCAGGCAGGTTCTGTGGCGCTGCTGGGCCCTTGTGTGCGCAGCGCTCAGGGTCTCGCTCTGCTCCAAACATGCCTGAGGCGGTAAGCGAGGCCCATGCTGTAATTGTCCACCGCATTGGGCTGTACGACTGCTATGTAGCCATGCAGACTCGTCCTGCGGGGGGGAGCAGAACGAGAGGCCTTTCAGCCTTGCGCTGCGGAGCTTAACCATGGCAACTCTAGTCCAGTGCGCACTATCGTTGCAGGACCTGCAGTGTCTGACATAAATGCTTGTCAGCGGCAAGCTGATGCGCACGATCTCCGCTCACGTTCACCCCTACCGTCCTGTTCAGGCCTCGTCAAAATTTTTCCAGCACCCAGCCGTACGAAAAATTGGCAAAAGGGCGCTCGCTGGCGGGTCATGCGGAGCGGCACGTCGCATGCATGCATGCAAGCGTCGTCAACGTCCCGCAGCCAGGAGGCCAGGCAGATGTCCAAATGGGCTCAAGCGCGTCTGTGCTTTGCTGTACAGCGAAAGCCTCACTCGTCAGAACCGCACAGTGCGGAGCAACTCAAAACAGCCTTGCCTTGCCGGATCACCCCGGCTGTCATCATCAGCCAGGCCGCGCCCGAGCGCATTGACCGGCTGCCTGACCGACCAAGGGCGTTGCTCCCCCAGACATCTGGGCCGCGGCGGCTACGACGCCAACCTCTGGCGCGTGGCCTGGAGCATGCGGCTGCGGCGAGGGTCGGCGCAGCCGCGGGCGCCCCGCGACGCGCGGCCCGCTCACTCCCGCAGCGGCGCGACATACTCCAGCCGCCTGACGCGCGCGGCCGGTCTGTCAGCCCCGCCGCGGCCGGCTTCTTGCGCCTGGCAGCCGCCGCCGGCGGACTCCCGACCACCCGGGCGCCCCTGATCCAGGCCTGGCAATAGGGCCGGGGCGCGCAGGGAGGCGCATGCGGCACAGTGGCCAAATCAGGGGCCGCTGCAGCGAGCCCTGCGCAGAAACAGGCGCACGCAGGGCGCCGGCGCGGCCGCCTGCGCCGACCATTGAGCCCCGGCGCCCCGGGCCGCCCATGCTGGCGCATGGGCGCATGGGCGCGGGCGCGGGCGCGCGCACCGCCGGAAGGCCTCCGCGTCGCGCGCGGCGTCGGCCAGCGCGAGCGCGCTGCCCTCCGCCTTGGACTTGAGCGCCGACGTCAGCTCCTTCTTGACCGCCGCGCCGAACGCCGTGCCGTCCTCCTGCGGGCGCGGACATAGGGTAGGGTAAGGGTACGGCATGATTGGGGTAGGACTATGCCTGACCCTGTCGGCGCCCCAGCGCTCAGTGGCGCGATCGCCGCATGGGCCGTGTAACGAGCTCCCCACTCAGCGCCCTGAGCCAGCATCGGCAGCCCCAGAGTCCGGCAAGGCGGCTCAGCAATGCGGCTTTTGAAACATGCGCGTGCGCGCCGCGCCCACTACGCGCGTGGGACCCGCCGCGCGGGTCCGCCGCCCGCGCCCTGCGCCCGCCCTCTCATGCGGAGCCGGGGCCGCGCGCCAGGTCAAACACGCCCGCGGGGACGAGCAGGGAGACGACGTAGGTCGCCTTCCAGGCGGGCACGGGCGCGCCGTCCACCTCAAACGCGCCGCCCTCGCCCAGCGCGTTGACCAGCACCGGCAGCAGCGCCGGGTGCAGCGCCTGCGCCGGCAGGCGGGCCTTGGGGTCAGAACAGTGGTAGGCTCAGGCGCCCTCGCCCAGCGCGTTGACCAGCACCGGCAGCAGCGCCGGGTGCAGCGCCGGGGGGGGGCGGGCAGGACGCAGGATCAGGGTCAGTGTTTGCTCAGGCGCGCGCGCGGACGTGCTCAGCCCCGCGGCGTGCAGCCCTGCACCATGCGCGCGTGGCGCCTCACCGCGGAGCAGGCCGTCCGGCAGGGTGTGCCGTCGCGCAACCCTGCCCTGCTAACGGCGCCTTGCGTGCCAGTGTGGGGAGCTAGACAGTCGAGGCGCAGCGCCCAGGTGGGCAGCACACATGCGGCACTCTGGGAGCCGCTGGCAAGCGGATCAGCAGGTCGGCTGGCAGCCGCGAGCTCCACTGCTACACAAAACGGCACGCTCCACCCACATGAGGAGTGCCACTTCGCATGCAGCCGACGGGGGCGGCGCGCGGCGGGCGGCGGCGGACCTGGGCGCCCTCGAGCACGATGACGCTGGCCGGGCAGGCCTTCAGGAAGGCGGCCAGGCGGCTCTGCAGGCGGCCGCGGGCGTCCGCGCCGCCGCCGGCCAGGTCCCCGCGGTCCGCCTGCGTCGCCGGGCGCGCCGCTCGGGCGCGCGCGGCCTGGGCGACCCACCTGGGTGCTGCCACCATAATGGGGTCCGGTAAGGGTTAGGGTAAGCACCAGCCGGCAGGTCAGCCGGGGCGCCGGGCGCGCCTGCAGGACCAGGAGGCAGCCGGAGCAGATGGGCGGCAGCGCCTGCTTGATGGCCAGCGACGCGGCCTGCAGCGCCAGGCCGTTGCTGGCCGCGAGCAGCACGCCCGCACCCTGCGCCGCGCGGCATCACCCTGGGTGCGCCGCCTGTTGCCGGAGCAGTCTCGCAGCCCCCCGGGATCGTGCCGGACTGATGGCAGCCTGGCGGGGCGCAGGCGCCAGGTCGGGGTCGCCTGCCATGCCGTGCGGTCCCGGGACGCAGCGATACACACGGTGCTGTGGCTCGTCATGCAGGCTCTGTGGCTCGTCATGCAGGGCAGCGTGGGCGGCGGCGCGCAGCCCTGCCGCCCATAAGAGCAGGATTAAGAGCAGGACGCGCTCGGTTCGGGCGGCCGGCGCGCGCCTTGCGCGGCTCCTCCTTGTGGCCGCGCCAGACGTCGCGCAGGAGCGCGCGCGTGCCGTCCCACTTAGACGCGTTGCGCAGGATGGCGTCCAGCGCGTCCGCATCCAGCGCCGCCACGCATGGCCGGCCCACGCCGCCGCCCTGCCGCCCAGGCGCCGCGGCGTCGGCGCCTCGCGCCTCCCGGGCCCCCTGCCCGGAGGCTGCACTCCCGGACGCGGGAGCGTGGGGGTCCCTGAGCAGTCGCTGTGAAAGCACGCTGCTGCCTGGGATAAGGCATATCGCCGCGTTGCGGCAGCCAGCCCGCGCGCCCCGCGCGGGCGCGGGCCGTGGGCGCCCGGCTCGCCGCCTGCAGCCCCGGAGCAGGTCTGCTTGCACAGTTGCCTAACCCTACCCAGGAATCTGAGCCAGAGCGGCGCACGCGGCTGCCACGGCGGATGAGGCTCGTGCGAAAGGTGCGCTGCCAGGCCGCCGCCGCCGCGCGGCCGGCGTCGGCCGCGCCCTCGCCCGCCCACGACGCGCTGCGCTGCAGCGCCCCGCCCGCGCCCTGCCGCACGGCGGCGCCCGTCGCGCGCGCCTGCGCCGCCGCCCAGTCCCTGCGGGCAGCGGCGTACCCCCGCTCAGTGGCGGCTTGGGCAGGAGACAGGGCGCGGCGCAGCGGCCGCCCGTAGCAGCCTGGCTCGGCTGAGAAATACAGCAGGGCAACGCCTCAGCCGGGAGCACGCCCCAGCGCGCGGACCTCTGGAGCGCATCCACTCACGCAAGCATTGGGGCAGGCGGCACCCTAGGCCCCTGCCGCACATCGCGCGCGCCGGCGCACCTCTGGTGAGCCAGCTGCTCGCGCAGGCTGGCGGCGTGCTCCCGCAGCGCGGCCGCGTGCTGCTCCCAGGCGGCGGCGAGCGCGGGGCGCTGGTGCCACTGCGACACGGTGAGCGCGCCGACGCCCGCCAGCAGCACCGCGAGCGCGGCCCACCGCCAGCGCACCGCGCGCAGCGCCTCCCACGCAAAGCGCTCGCCGGCGTGCCCGTCCTGCCGCCGCGGGGCCCCGAGCCTCAGCCTCGGCCGGTGAGCCCAGCGACGTCGCGCGGCGCCGGTGCTCGCGCGCCTGTTACTACAGTGCCCCCAGCCCGCCGCCGGGAGAGCACTGCACGCAGGGCCTCCGGGGCGCGCGTCCCACCCGCCCATGCCCGCCCTGCCTCGCCCTGGCCCCATGCAGCCCCCGACCCCAGCCAGGCCAGGCGGCGCTGGTGCCGCGGCGGGAGTTGCCAGCGCGCTGCTGCACACACGCCTGCAGGCTGCCAGCGCTGCCGCCAGCCGCCGCCGCCGGGCCACTCTCTGGCTGACGCTCTCCGGCGCAGCAGCATGCAGGGCGCCCGGCACGAAAGACGCCCCAGCGGCCCACCCTCCCTGGAGGCAGGCCAGCACCAGCGGCCAGGGAGGCGCACCTGCAGCGGCTGGACGCTCTGCTGCGGGAAGGGCGTGCGAGCGGCCGCGTCAATCCCCGCGTCGGCATCTCGCGCTGCCGCGTCGGACGCCTGGCCCGCCTGCGCTGCCCCACGGCTGTCTGCCCCAGCTATGGAGTGGTCCTGCAAGACGGCTGCACGCGGCGTCACTGCTGGGCGCGTCCGTGCAGGCACCACAGTTGGCGCCTGCCGGCAGCCGGCTCCCAAGCGTAGCCAGGCAAGACAGCGGCAGCACGCAGACCCAGCGCCACCGCCCAGAGCCGAGCACGGGCGGCGCCTGGGGGCGCGCCAGGCGCGCGCGCAGCCGCAGGGTCGACGGCGCGGTCGCGGGCGTCTCCGCCAGGGGCGCCGCAGGGCTGACGGCCTCCTCTGCCGCCAGTGCGCCGTTGCCGGGCGTCGCTGCCACCGCGCTCTGGCTGGCCGCCAGCAGCGCGCCCGTCAGCCGCTCCTCCAGCTCCTCACGCTTCCTGCGGCACGCGCTTGCTGCACCTCAGCGCCAGAGCTGCTCGCCGAGAGGCGCGGCGCGCAGAGGGCGGCCGCAGCGCACCGCACCCTTTGGCAGAGACGCCGGCGGCTTTGCACTCGCGCTGCAGCTCCCGGTAATCCATCAGGTCCAGCGGGCGCGCCATCACTGCTCCCGTGGCCGCGGAGTGCCTGCGCAGCGTCCGGACCTGGTTGCGGGTGACACAGGAGCCATGCTGGTCTGAAAGACGTGCTGTTGTGAGCTGACATCCGCGGCGTCATGCAATGCGCTCGCGCACAGGTGTGGCCGCACTGCGCTGCCATACTGGCGCATTTGGCGCACCTGCAATGACCTGAAAGTAACCAAGCACTCAGGTGCCCTCAAGCGGTGCGCTGCGCCGCTTGCCAGAGTGCGGCGCTCTGCAGCCCTGCGTGGTCAGGTGCAGCCCCAGTGCCTTTCAGCAATAGTGAAAAAACAACTACTGTCCACCGTGAATCGCCCACCTTCCGGCAAACTGAAGTGAACGTTGAAATGAAAGGGGGTCCGGGGCAGGGTCTGGCATTGGATTCCCTCTCGGGCCGAGTCTCGGCGACACAGGCTGCAAGATAAGCGAAGGAGCTTGTGGAGCTGTGTCCTTGAAGCGACTGAGGTGCTAGGCGCAGCCCATGCCGCCCAGTGCAGCGACCTCACGGCAATGCATGCAGGAGCAGCACATCAGCCTTGCATCATGGAGCGGCCTCGGCTCTCAGCCGCGCACTTACGCACGTAATGTTTGGTGTGCTGGTAAGAGTGCCTCAACACTGGTATCAACATTGTCCTGCGAATGATATACAGTGCTGGTATTGCTCCTCACTTGCCGGCTGACAGGCTGTGTGCCGTCTCCAGTGTCAAAATGCAGGAGGCGAGTACAACGTGAAGAGCCAATGTGGGCTATCACGCATAGCAGGCGACGAGCCAGCCGCAGATGCGTGGCCATCCAGGCGCTGGTGCGTATGCCCCTATCCTCGGCCTGGTATCTTTGAAACACCGCGGCCACTTACGTTGGGCGTACCTGCAGGGAGAACAAGTCAGCGATGGCGCTGTGAGTGTAGTCTTGCTGGCTGGCGGCGTGGGCAAGCGCATGGGGGTGCGCACGCTCGCTCCTGAGTTGCGAAGCGTTGCTAAGGCCTGCGGTGCATGGTGCCACCTGTTCAAACTGCCTGAGTATGGCTGTGCACACCTGGGGCAAAGAGCAGCAAACGCAGATGCTCGCGAGCGCGAGGCAGGCTCGGTCCGGGCTGACCGCCGGTGCGCGCCAGGCAGCCATGCCGAAGCAGTACCTGCCGCTGCGCGGCCAGCCCATCGCGCTGTACAGCCTGGACGTGTTTGCCGCCATGCGCGAGGTGGGCGAGGTCGTGGTCGTGTGCGACGCGTCCTACGACGGCGTGTTCAGGGAGCACCACGCGCGCCTGCCGGCCGGCCGGCCGCCGCTGCTCTTCGCGCGGCCGGGCGCCGAGCGCCAGGACAGCGTGTGCAACGGCTTTGCGGTGCGCGCGGCCTGCTGCGGGCCGCGCCCCTGGATGGGGCCCCGCCCTGTTCTAGCAACTGCGCGCAAGAACAGCAGAGGGCGGAAGTGGCAGCAAGCGCCTCACGTTTGAACTTTCATGACTTGTATGCACAGTGTAGCTTGCAGACACACGGTTGCCCGGACGTAGACGACACCTGAAAGGCAGGTGTGAGACGTGCTTTGGAAGTGCTCGCGGTGCAGCGCTCGCCCGGCGAGAGAGCGTACCCGTCCAGCGTTTGACCATGCTTTTGACCACTTTGCAAGAAACCCAAGGAGAGGGTTGGGGAGGGTGCAGTTCTGTCGGGTCAGCCGCCCCAGGCGTGGAAGAGGGGCACAGAATCCGTGCCGGCGCAGGCGATCCGGCCGGCTGCGGAGCTGGTGGCCATCCACGACTCGGCGCGGCCGCTCGTGGAGGAGGCCGACGTGCGCAGGTGCCTGCTCGACGCGCTCGAGGTGCGTGCAGCGCACAGGCGCGCCGCGGACCAGGGCGCTGCGTCCGTATGCCGCCTTCCTGGGCGCCAGTGGCTGGCTCGGGCCTGAGGCGGGTTCGCAGCGGAAGCGGACCAGCGGCGGCAGGAACGGATCCCCGACGCGGCCGGCCTGCGGGGCCGCGCAGGTGGGCGCGGCCGTGCTGGGCGTGCGCGTGAAGCCGACGATCAAGGAGGTGCGCGGCGACGGGCTGGTCGTGCGCACGCTGGAGCGCTCGCTGCTGTGGGAGGTCCAGACGCCCCAGGCGCGCCTCTCCCGCTGGCAGCCTGGATCTAGGCCTGGGGGCGTCCGTGGCTACCACAGGGGCTCTGTGCATGTGTCAATTGTTCCGCGAGGGGTGTTTGGCGCATGTGTACCGCACCTTTGATTGCCATTCACCCCGGTATGCGCTTGCCGTGCGCAGCGCTTGTGTTTGGTGCCTGGATCGGCCCAGCAGAGGCTCCTGTCTCCGCTCCCCTGCGCTCCTGACACAACATGCAAGCAGCAGGCCCCGCGCAGTCGCGCGCGCGGGCCGCCCACAGCCCCGGCCGCGGCGCCGGCCGCGCGCGCGCGCGGGCGGGGCGCCCACCGCGGCGCGCGCGCGCGCCAGGTCATCCGGCCCGCGCTGCTGCGCGACGGCTTCGCCCTGGTGGCGCGCGAGCGCCTGGCGGTGACCGACGACGTGTCGATCGTGGAGGCGCTGGGCGCGCCGGTGCGGCTGACGGCCGGGTCGTACCACAACATCAAGGTCACCACGCCCGACGACATGGTGGTCGCCGAGGGCTTCCTGCGCGAGCGCGCCGGCAGCGGCGAGCGCGCGCTGGCCGCCGCCGCCGCGTGACCCGGCGGGCCGGCGCTTGGGCGCCCGGCGTGCCGGCCGCGGCTGGGCCCCCCCGCGCGCTGAGGTCGCTGCGGCTGGCAACCTGGCGGCCCCGGGGGCTCCCTGGTGGAGCGCAGCGGCGCAATGAGCGCCACTGCGGGATCTGGCTTGCTGGTGCACTGACTCAGACCGCCCTGTTCGCCCACCTGCCAGGCACTGGCTGCCAAATTTTCAGGTCCGCACGGTTTGTGCAGCATGTGGACATTCACTGTCCTTGTGACAACTCAGGCATTCCCAGCGTCCCTGGGAGCAGTCCGGCTTGTGCCATGTCAGCAGAACACACGTTGAACTGGCGGATGCACTTCTACTGCTCGCACCGAGCGGTCCGTACGTATGCGTCAACTGTTTGATATGTGTGCAGCTGTCTGCGGTTCAAGCTAAGGCTCTGCATGGCAAAACATGCAACCGCCTGCATGACTGCCAGCGACCGCAGACGGCTGGGGGTGGTGCCTCAAGGGCTACTGGTGCTGCTTTACATGCCACTGAATACGCGAATGTGAGCGCGAGCACAATCACAAGCTCACGCGAGCCATGCAGACTGGGGCCGCGCAGCCCGCGCAGGGCTGCAAGGCGCGCAGCAGGCACCCTGACTGAAACCCAACGCACACAGGTAAAAGCGGAGTCATCCCACCGAAGCAACACCCTGCAGGCTCCGCGAGTCGGAAAAGCACAGTGGGGGCGAAGGCCGGTCGCGTCGCGGCCTCCAACGGTAAAGGAGGCGCATGCAGCACGGCTGGAAAATGCGGCACGGAAAACAGGAACTGAACAGACCTGCAAAGCCTGCATGGCTTTGAAAGTGACCCGCCATCACGCGCATACGCTATCCCCTGGCAAGCAACCCAATGCTACCTTCGACAGCCACAAAACAGCCCGCGTTGGCAATACGCGGCCGCACGAATACACTTGCACCTGCCTTCGAAAAGGGGACGCTATCAATGGCTGACAAACCTGCAAAACCCCAGCTACGCCCACAACTGTGAGAGCAAGCAGACGGCAATGCCATGTTCCCAGCACTGTGCTGCGCAAAGGCAGGCGCTGAGAAAACTTCCACTACTGGCATCAATGTGCTTCATCCTGCACTCTGAATACTTGCTACACACCTGGATTCAGACATTGGGGTCCGTGGGGGCTCACGCCCGCCTGCTGCGGGGCGGACCTGACTCTCAAAACGTTTTCTGCGTCGCCTCCGGCTGCACCCACTTAGGGGAGCCCCCGCAGGCCGGGCCAGGCGTCGCAGCGCGCTTGCGCTGCTCGGCGCCGGTCCGCGGGGCTGGAGCGAATGTGGTCGGGGGCGGCCGCGCTGTCATGTCTGTGTCCCTCTGCGCATGCGCCTGCCCGGAAGCATGCAGCGGAGCCTCCACGCGCGAGTACGAGCCCTGCGCGCCGTCGCGTGCAGGCATTGCGCCCTGCCAGCGCCGCCGGACGCCAGTGTGCATACCACTCTCTGCGCCAGCACACCTGTGGCGGGGCGCCCATGCACCACGCGCACACTGGCCGAGCGCAGGCCGCCGATGGGCTGGGCATGCGGCCTGCAGAGCAGCAGCTGCGACGCCAGCAGGCAGCGCGCATGCCGAGCGCGCTGAGCGCCCGCCCGCGATGCATCTGGCAGGCGGGCCGCGCGCGCCGGCGGGGCGGGGCGCGTGCCTGCGAGGGGTCGGGGCTGCGGCGCGGCCGCGGCCGCGACGGCGTACGCCTGCAGCGCGGCGAGCGGGCTGGCGGCCGGCGCGGAGGCCGCCGCGTCCAGCAGGTCGCCCATGGACGCGACCAGGTCCGCCACCTTCAGCCCGCGCATGAAGCGCCGCGCGTAGCCGTCCTCCGTGCGCGCGGCCAGCTGCGCATCTAGGCCCCAGCCCAGCGCCTGCACCGCGTCCGCGCCGGCCTGCAGCGCGGCCGCCGCGGCGCCGGCCGTGCCGGCGTCGCCGCGGCCGGCGGCCGCCGCGGCCGCGCCGCGCTGCTGCTGTAGTAGCGCGTCGCGCAGCAGGCGCAGCTCAGCGTGCACGTGGCCGGCCGGGTAGGAGTGGTCGATCGCGACCATGTGGAACTCGTACGCCAGGATCTTCAGCTCTGGCGTGAACGTGACGCACAGGTTGCCGTAGCGCCGCACGCGCACGGCCGCGAACGCGCTCTCCTCCACCGCGCTGCCGATGGACACGACCACGCTGCCGGGCGGGCCTGCGCGCGCCGCGCGCCCCTTTGGCGTCGAACCGCTGTGTGGTGTTGCGCAGGCGCCTCTCCGCGCTGCTCACGCTGCCGCCCACGCACATGCGCCGGCCCGGCCGGCGGTGCAGCTTCTCGGGGGCTCGTGTTGTGGGCAGGCTGCCGGTGGCTGCAGGGCTACGCACACGCGGAGCAGGCCCGCGCGCGGATGCGCCGCTCGGGCACGGGCAGGGGCGCACCCACGGCCGAGGGCAGCTCCTGCGCGTTGCCGATGAACAGCGTCTCCTCCTGCAGGCCGTCGTCAAACTTGACCTGGAACAGCCGCGGCAGCACCTCCATGGGCGCCTCTGCGCGCATCGCCGCGAGGTCCTTGCTGTGCCACGGGGCACACTGGGGACAACAGGGCAGAAGGAGCCAGCTCGTTAACAATAAACAAGATATTTTGTGCAGGTGGCACGCGGCTCCTGACAGGCGCCGCGCATGACCTAGTTGGTATCTAGCTGGTACTGTCCAGTGGCGCGCATCCGTGCTCCATTCAGGCAACGTGCAGAGCTGTCTTGGCCCCTCCTGTGTAATCAAAGTGTCACACAGCAGCTCTCATGCAACGGGGGCTTGGCGGCGCACCGAAGCAACTCTGCTCTGCGTGCAATGCAGCATCACCATGCGCCTGGCAGCCTGGAGTGGGGGCAATTGACAGGCGCATGACTGCGCCTGGCGAAAAGTACTCCGCTACGAACGCCACCCAGTAGCGATAGCTGTTGTCCTGTCACGCGCAGCATCCACAACTGTTGTCTGGCACCAGGGCACTGTCGATACGACTTGGCAGCAAAGCAACTGCTCCAGTGACCAGCAGTGCAGCAAGGTGGTGAACAAAGATACGGGGAGTAGAGCTGGCCCACACACTGGCTTGCGCAAGGCCATCTATCACTGGGCAATAAAGGTGTGCACGACGCAACCTACGGCAACCACTTGCTGGCACACAGACGCCTCTGACGGCAGGGGGGCAGGCTAGCGTGCGTACCGCAGGCCGCCGGTTCTGGTGATGTACAAAGTGCAGCAGACGCAGTGTCGGCGTATGAGTGGCCCGCGCATCTCGGGGGGCTGTGCTCATTGATACGCCGCCCTGTGCAATGGCGCATGGCCACCTGCCTGACCTGATGCTTGTGTTTGCACAGTCAACCGCCTGTCCAAAGGCTTTTTGATCTCAGTGCCGCCAAAAATAGCTCGGCTGCTCGAGCAGGTTCATGCTTGACCCCGAGTCCTTGGGTAGCTGGATTGCGCCCACATGGTGGATGGTGCTGCTAAGGAAGCATCACGCTTCGCTACATGTACAGTTTTGAGCTGGTCACCTGCAGCTGTTCTGAGCGCAAGCCGGAGTCCTGTGGCAATAGACCAAACCGCCGTGAGTGAGCGAGGTGCGACACCCGCGGCCCCGCACACCAGCAGGCCATCACTTGACCCGCCGAATAGTGGTGGGGGCGTGGAGCCTTGTGCTTGTGTATCATGTGCGACAGGTGTCTGTGAATCAATGAACGACAGCATGCGCATGCTGAGCATGCTGACATGGGAACCCTGCTACCCTCGATAGGTCCCTGGTGACCGCTCAGGACTGGTCACCTGTACGATAGAACTCAACAAGCTGGGATCATAGGGAGGGCGCGCAAGCTTTGTCTATGGCGTGGAGCTGAGCGCCGCGCGGTGGTGGTGCCCGCGCGGATGGGGTTCAGGGGTCGGGGCGGAGCAGTCATCCTGCTGCTCGCCCTGACCCTGTGCTCTCGCTCGGCCTTGGCCAGCAAGAAGGGCGCACGGACGGTGAGCGCTGATGTCAAGGAGGACGTTGCGGGGCCCGTGGTGCGGCATGCGGCGCCCGCGCCGCCGCCAGAGGGCGGCAATGCGACCGGTGCGGACGCGAAGAAGAAGTCGATAGCGCAGATCATCGACGAGGCGCTGGAGCAGGAGTTCCCGGAGGAGAAGCCGGAGAAAATCGGGAAGAATTACAACGAGACAGCGCTGCAGGAGGACGTGCGGGCCGGCGCTGCAGGGAGGAGCACAGTGTGCCTGCTGCGGGCGTGCTTGCGCACGCCGGCTTGGGTGGCCTTGTGCCAGAAGCTGTGCGCGGGCTTACTGGCAGGCTGACGAAGCGGTTGAGGACAGCATCAAGGTGGCTGAATCGGGCGGTTGGGAGGGGCGGCGCGCGGAGTGCCTGGCGTCGCTGGCGCGGTTGCCAGAGAGCCTGGACAGCGTCCAGGTTGGGATGCGCGCCGCCAGCGCGACCGCCGCGCTCCCGCACGCAGGCCGCCTCTGCGGTGGCACCGGCGCGATGCTCGGCGCCCGCGCAGGGCGCGCGCGCGGCGCAGAGCGCGCAGGGCGTGACCGGCCGCGGCCGCGCGCGCGCAGGCGACCGTGGAGACGGTCATCAAGGTGAGCGGGAACAAGCACGCGGAGGACGTCAAGGCGGAGAAGGCCGAGAAGAAGGCGGAGGCCGCGGAGAAGGAGAAGGAGAAGCGGGAGAGGGGCAAGGAGGCGGCGGAGCGCGGCGGCGCCGCGGCGGAGATGCCGCTGCCGCCGCCGCCGCCGCCGCCGCCGGAGACGGTCGTCGACTCCATCATCCACCACTCCTGGGGCCACCGCAGCACCGACCCGAAGGACATCCCGGTGGTGCGCGGCGCGCGGGCGCTCTGCGTTCAGACCACCGCGCGGCGCCTATGCGAGCGTGCAGAGCGCATGCGGAGCCACCATGCGGCACTGCTGACGCAGGAGGGGCCAACCGCATGTTCACGATGAACGCAGCCTCGGAGGCCGTTCCTGACCTGCGCGCGCGCTTGCAGATCCACATGTCGCCGCCGCCGGCGCCGCCGCCGAAGGCCGCGCGCGCTGGCCGGGCGCGCGCGCGCGAGCGCCAGCGCCGCGAGGCGCCGGTGGAGCAGGAGGTGGACCGCATCATTGACTCGCAGGACAACGAGTACGTGCTGTCGCGGCCCAAGTGCGCCCCGCCTCGGCCGGCACGCAGGCGGCACCACGAGCGGCCCGCCCCTCAGACCGGCGTCACTCGGCACATGCTGGCGGTCTCGAGGCTGTCATGCTACATCACCTGTGTGCGTGCTGTGGAGCTGGAGGACCGGCGCCGGTAGTGGGATCAGTGAAGCCAGCAGTGCACGTACAGTGCCGTGGAGCAGGGCTGTACGCCCTGTGCCTGCTGCCCGGTCACTGGATGCACGCGTCGCGCTCCGGGCCCCGCTTCCCTTCGCCGCCAGAGCCGGACACTGCGAGCTGCCGTTACCAAAAGTGTCGCTGCGGTCACGGTGAGACGCGCGGGCGGCGCGCAGGGACGGCGCGCTGGGCCTGACGCTGGACCCGCAGCTGATGCGCGACCTGACCGTGCTCATCTCCTCGTCAGTGGCGGGCGGCATGCTGCTGGAGGCGGTCAAGCAGCCGGTCATCAACGGCTACTTCATTGCCGGCTCCGTGGTCGGCCCGGGCGGGCTGAAGCTCATCAAGGCGCGTCGCCGCGCGCGCCCGCGCCGCGCCAGCCTGCCAAGTGGTCCGCTGCGGTCGGCACCAGCGGCGCTCAGGAGCGTGCCTCTGGTCTCGCCTGCTCCGGCCTGAATACAGCCACTAGGCGCCTCTCTTTTGTCATCAAGGGCAGCGTCCTGCATCGCGGATACCCTTCTGCTCCTCTGGACGATGGCCTGGCGCGCCGGACCCTGTGACGTGCGGAGAGCGCGGGGCGTCCGCGTCGAGAGCGCGGCGCTGCCGACGCGCGCCGCGCTCGGGACAGGCCCTGACCTCGACCCTGCGGCCGCGCAGGAGCTGGTGCAGGTAGAGTCGCTGGCGCAGATGGGCGTGCAGCTGCTGCTGTTCACGCTCGGCCTGGAGTTCAGCCTGGCCAAGCTGCGCGTCGTGCGCAATGTGGCCCTGCTCGGTGCGCGCCGGGCGCGCGGGCGCGCGCGGGCCGCCGTGCCAGCCGCCCCGGGCCTGTTTGCTTGAGCCAGCTGGATGAGCGCTCGTCGGCACGAGCTGCCGTGTTGTGCACACGGCTTTGCCCGCACACCAGCATGTCACTGATATTGGAGTGCAATAGAGCTCAAGGGCTCTCTGGACATATTTGGGCAAGGTGCCACATGGGCCGCGAGCGTGTTCTGCTGCGCGTGTGATGCCGATCGCGTGATACGGAGTGCGTCCCGCGGGCTTCAATGGCCACATGCTTGTTCCGCAGGCGGCATGGTCGAGATCTTCCTGTTCATCATCGTCTCGGGGCTTGTCGCGCACTTCATCGGCGCCTCCGTGCACGAGGGCATCTTCGTGGGCGCGCTGGTGCCGCCCTCTGGCCTGCGCGCCCCGATGCGCTGGCGCACCAGCGCGCGCTCTGTCATGGCGCAGAGCGTGTGCCTGGCAGGCACACACGCGCGCCGCAGCTCTGCCGGCCGCTCGGCGCCGCTGCTGGCGGCCCTGGGTACCTGCCGCGCAGGGTGCAGGGTGTGCTGTGCCGCCCGCGTGCACGCGCCCCGGACCGCCCGGCTGCTGATGCACGCGTCGGCGGGGGCGCAGGTGTCCATGTCCTCGACGTCCATCGTCATCAAGTGCCTGTCGGACACCAAGTCGACCAACACGCCGCACGGCGCCATTACCATCGGCACGCTCATCCTGCAGGCGCGCGGGCGTAAGGGTAGGGAATCTTAGGGTATGGTAGGGTACCAGGCCAGCTCCTTGCGGACGAGCTCTGCTGCGCACTGCCCGACCATGCCGCAATGTCCTTTAGTCCTCACTCTCCTTGCCGGCGGCGTCCAGCGCTGCCCGCGCCGTGCGAGCTGAGCGGTGGCGCGAGGCGCGCAGGACTGCATGGTGGGCCTGCTGTTTGCGTTCATGCCCGTGCTGGCCGGCAGCCGCGGGGAGGACGGCGACCGCCTGGACGTCGTGCGTACGCTGGTCCGGTGCGGCTGCCGCCCCCGCCCGCACGCGGGAGCGCTGAGCAGCGCTCGCCGGTGCCTGCGCGCACAGCGTCGCGGGCCGGCCTCTCCTTAGTTTATGACAGCGCATGACACAGGCTGTCGCCTGGTCGCCAGCAGCACGGTGCTCAGCCTCATGGGACCAGTGTCCTGGGCAGTAAGGCAGGTAGGTGCGGGACCTCCAGGCACTCTCGACCGCCAAGGCAGTACAGCAGCAGAGGGGACTGCCATGTAGAACGCAGTCGCCACGGAAAAATCTTGCAAGCACGCACAGCATGAGCTGCGTGCGACGCGATGTGTGCTCTGTAAACGTCCCTGTAAACGTGTCTGTGAATGTCCAAGTCTATACATGATGGCCGCGCGCAGCGTGACGTTCACGCTGGCGATCGGGCTGGCGGCCGCGATGGCGTTCGCGCGCACGGCGCTGCCGGCCGGCCTGCGCGCGCTGTCGCGGCACGCGTCGCCGGAGCTGTACCAGCTGACGCTCATTGCGTTTTGCCTGCTGTGCGGCTGGCTCTCCGGCTACATGGCGAGCCCCCCCCGCGCGCCTCGTGCGCTGCCACACCAGGGCCTGCGCGCAACGCGCTGTCCACCCTCTTGCATAGCAGGCGTAGGGCCGGGGCCGGACGATGTGCTGCGCGCCCTTAGACAGCAAGACCTGCCTGCGTGCCAGCATCCTATGAGCGGGCTGCAAGTGCTACTGCTTTCGGCCGGCGGATTGAGCCGTTTTGGGTATTGGCGGCGCGCGCATTACCGTGTGGCGGCCGGCGCCGCCGCGGCCGTCAGGCACTGCACGGTGTTCGAGCAAGCAACCTGCAGCCGTTTGTGTGAGTGTGGTCCGGAGCTCCGGGCCCCCTGGCTCAGCGCGCGCCTGCCGCGCGCTGCCTGGCCCGGCGAGGGCGCCGGCGCGCGGCGGCTGCCGGCGGCGCGCCGGGCGCCGCCTCACCCTGGGACTCTGGAAATCCTGGACTTCAGCAAGCCCGGCCGCCGGCGCAGGGCCTGTCCACGGAGCTGGGCGCGTTCGTGGCGGGCGTCATGCTGAGCGCGACCGACCAGCAGGAGCACTGCCTCGCGCAGCTGGAGCACCTGAAGCAGTTCTTCCTCAGCCTGTTCGTGTCCAGCATTGGGCTGGTCATCTCGCCCACGTTCCTGGCGCAGCACCTGCGCGTGCTCGCCGGCGGCCTGCTGCTCACCATCGCCTGCAAGACCGTCCTGGCGCGCCCTGCCCCCCTCCTCCTCAGAAGCCTTCCAGAACCCGCTTAACCCTCTGAAGCCTCAGGGCCCCCCAGCCTGGTCATGCGCGCCGCCGCTTGGCGCCTCGTGCGCTCGAGCTGCTCTGCCGGCGCTCGGGCGCCGCGGGCCGGCGCGCGGAGTACGGCCGCGCTTCGTCTCGCCGACAGTCCGCGCACCCACCACTGCCTGCACGTGTGTCCGGCCAGCTCCGGGCGGGCCGCGCGCGCTGTGCTGCGATGCATGCGGCGGCCGCTGCCGACTGCGCGCCCCGCAGCTCGCCCGAGCCCTGGCCGGCGGGAGACCAGCCGCGCGCGCGCCGCGCGCAGATCAGCGCGGTGGTGTGGATGTTTAGCTACCCGCTGCGCACGGCCCTGGCGGTGGGCCTGAGCATGGCGCAGATCGGCGAGTTCGCCTTTGTGCTGCTGTCGGTCGCCAGCCACCAGGGCCTGCTCGCGTACCAGGTGTACATGCTGCTCATGGGTGCGCCTGCTGCCCCCTGGCGCAGAGCGCGGCTTCCCGCCCCCTCTGGCGCGAAGCGCAGCGCCCCGCACAGCAGCCCTGCCCTGCCCTGCACGCCGCCACGCCGACCCGGATGCCGGGCCCGACTTTGAGTGTGCGCGCCTGGCGGCCTGCCCTGAAGCGTGTCGGTGAGTGTGACACGGCGGTCCAGGCGAAAGTTGAGTCGCTAGCAGCATCTCTTTATGGTGCCAGAGCCCGCATCGCCCCCTCTGATGCAGGCGCCGGGCCTGATGCTCCCCGATGCTTGACAGCGAGCCCCCTGCTTGGCCGACGCGCACACGCCGTCCGGGTCGCCGGCGCGGCGGCAAGGGGGGCGCGCGGCCGCGCGCGCAGGGATCACGGGCATGTCGCTGCTGGTGACGCCGTTCCTCATGCAGGCCTGCCAGCACATCCTGCCCGACGTCGAGGGCTCGCCGGTCCAGGCGCGCCGGGGTCCTTGTCAGGCTACCATAGATTTCAGGGATAGGGTTTTCAAATTTCAAATGGCATGCTGCACCACCTGCCACGCGCACGTGCTTTGTCCTTGTGAGTGCAAGACTCGCAAGTTTGCTCCTGGCGGGCGCCGCTGCGGTGCTGCTGCATGCGCCCCGTCAATGCAGGCGCTGCAGGATATGGTGGGGGGTGAGGGGCGCGCGCGCGCGGCGCAGAGCGGGCGCGGCGGCAAGGCGAAGGTGCCGCGGCGGCCGTCCAGCGAGGACCTGGAGGCGCCGCTGACGGATAGCGGCGCCGGCAGCCCCAGCAGCACCGGGCGCGTGGAGCGCGCGCGCGGGCGCGAGGGCGCGACGGCGGTCGCGGGCGCGGGGTACCTGAGCGAGGTGCAGCTCAACCAGGCGCGCCGCGCGCCTCCACCCCATACCCATGCAGGGGGGGGGATGTGGCCCATATGCGCGAGATATTTCGGGCCTGGCTGGGGCCTGCCCCTTGCGCGTCTTTGCGCGCACGTGTGCCTGTCGCCTCGGACGGGCGCACGACGCATGCATTCAGGTGCAAGCGTGTGAGCGCAGCAGGGTGACCTATGCCAGCCTCTGTCCGCGCGCCCGCTCCAGTGCCGTGCGCTGGTCAGCACAGGTACCGCTTGCGCCCCAGTCCCACAGACGCCCGACTGCTGCCGGTCCCGGCCTCGCGGCGCTGCTCGGGCGTCTGCCTGCGCCAGCCCAGGCCGATCTCTCCCGGTCGCCGCATCCCGTCATTCCGCAGCGCCGCGGTCGTGGCTGATGCCTCGCGGGCGGGCGCGCGCAGAGGGTGCCTTTTTTATGAGGTGGCCGCAAGGGCGGCGCCGCGGCGCAGCAGCGGCGGCCGGCCGCGCCTCGCAGCCCGCGGGCGTCGGCGCCACGCAGCATGCGCGCCTGCAGCCGCGGCGCGGCGGCCCGCCGCTCGGCGGCGGCGGGCCGCTCGCGCACAGCGCGCAGGGCTTTGCAGGGCTCGCTGTCGGCTGGGGCCTGCGGCCCGGCGGCGCCGCGCGGCGCGCGCGCTCGCAGTAGCGCGACGCGGGCGCCGGCGCGCGCGCAGGGAGCCACGCTGGCGCCATTGGCCCCGCAGCTGTGCTGCCCTCCCAGGCGGGCGGGGCTGGGCGCCTGGGTGCATGCAGCCGCACGTCTGTTCTGCTTTTGAGGGTCCAACATCCTCTTGGGCTCGGCATGGCTGTGCCATGGCCCTCGGCGGCTCCGCTTGGTCGGGGCGGGGACCATGCAGGCCGCTGCAGGCGCGCTGCGCGGGCAGGCCCCATGCGCGCCGTCCCTTGTGGCACTTCTGGCAGGAATGATTTCTGGTTGGCGGCGGTCCTCGCTGCCAGGTTTGTACTGTGGCCATGCACTGGCTCCAAGACGGCGCTGCTCCTTGTACACCGGACACTTGACGCTGCAGAGCGGTAGCAGGTTTAGCAGGTGGATGTGGCTTGTCTGTCCAATTCATCTTGCTATTTAGTACACGAGGGTGGTGTTTGACGCCGGCCACCCCGTGCTGTCCTGACGCAGCATGCCGGGCAGAGCGGAGCGGCGGGGAATGGTTGGGCCTGGTGCATGCATTCATGCGCCAAGCAGAAGTATTTGCTTACTGGATGGCAGCGTAGAGCGGCAGGGCTATGTTACAGCTGCGGCACAGCATGAGGCAGCCCCTGAGGAGCGCTCCCCGCACGGATGCTGTACAAAGAATAGACTTTCGCAGACTCCTGCTCCCGCAGCCGGCACGGATTAGCCCGAGCAGCCCGCTGCCTGGTTCAGGCCACAGGCTGTGCCCAACAACACCCTCCAAAACTGCAGCACGCGCTTTCGTGCGAGCAAACCTCATCTGCGGACACACTGAGACCAGGGACGCGACAGCACCACAGCCTATGCCCACCGCCTCAGGCAGGCGCGCCTCCCAACAGCCTGCAGTCGCACACATTGATCCGAGTCAACCGGCCCACCTCCCCCGCCCCGGCCGCGCGCAACCTCCGCGCCAGCGCCCTGCCGACGCTGCGCGCTCGGAGCGAGCGCGCCCGCAGCGCCGCCCTCGTCCCAGACCCGCAGCCGCCCCATGCGACATGGCAGGAATTTGGCTAAAACCCCAACCCTAACCCTACCCATGCACCACCGGGCTCAGATGAAGACGTCGAGCTCCTGGCGCGAGAACGTGTTCTTGGCGTCGTCCTCGAGGCGGGGGTAGGCGGCCACGAGCGCGTCCTGGGCGCCCACGTAGAGCGAGTTGTACACCTTCCAGTACACCTCGCGCACCTTGCGCGCCGGGTGGAAGAGGCCCTGCGCGCGCCGCGCCCGCGCGTCAGCCAAATCGTGGTACTGAACCCTTACGTTCACAATCTCGCGAGCGACAGGCGAGCCCGCAGGTCAGCTTAGTCGACGGTGACAAGCGGGTGCGCAGCGGCGGGGCGGCCCCTGCAGCGAGTAGGAAAAGGGTTGCAGCAGTAAAATAGGAGGGCTCTATTGTCTTATTGTTGTATTAAAGCAAGATAAGAATGGTCATGAGAATCTAGTAAAGAGTGCGAGCGCGGCAGCCGGGGCGCGGCAGCGGCCGCGCCTGCAGCGTGTAGTTGAGCACGATGGCCGGCCCCAGCGCGAGGCGGCAGCCGTCGATCGCGCCCATGACCGCGTTGACGACGTGCGGGCTGGTCTCAAAGATGTTGGGCCACACGTAGTTGAGCAGGTGCGTCAGCGCATCCTCGCAGCCCAGGCCCGCCACGCCCAGCGCCATGTGCTGCGCGCGCGTCCGGTGTCAGTGAGCGAGCCGGCGGCGCAGCGCACGTCCCAGGAAGCGCCCCAGCCTCGGCTTCTGGGCGGCCAGAGCACATGCCGCGCAGGCCCGGGCCGCTGGAAGGCCAGTGCCATGCAGCAGCGCGCGCGGCGGCGCCGCGGCGCACCACGACGGGCGCGGCGCGCGGGAGGCGACAAGGAGGGCGCGCGCCTGCACCACGGACGCGGCGGTCTGGCGGTGGACCAGGTCGCGGTCCATGAGCGCGTCCTCCAGCAGCGGCGACACGGCGTAGATGTAGTCCTTGCCCATCTCGCCGATGTACTCGAACAGGAACGACAGCGCCTTGAGCACGCCGTTCTGCACGTTCAGCTCCGGCACCTGCACGCGCGCCGCCGCGCTCGCGCGCGTCAGCGCCGCGCTCATGACGCCGCGCGCGCATTACTGCCGCACCCACGCCGCCGCGGCGTCTGCGGCAGTGCCGCGGCACAATGTTGCCACAGGACTCGATCTGTTGCTGCCCTGAAGCACAACCTGGGCCGCACTGCAAGCAGGCATGCACCAGCTCGTCTGCACCGGCCGCAGGCTGGCGGAGCCCGGGTCGCGGGGCTACGCTGCAGCACACGGATGCCTCACCTGACGCCACCGCTCCCGGCGCGCCCGCCGTCCCAGCAGGGCAGGGGTGCGGCGGCCTGCACGGCTGGACAGGCGCGGCGCGGCAGGGGCCGGGCGGGGGCGGCGCGCGGCGCGCCTTGTACTCGTTCATGAGCGCGGGCAGCACGGTGAAGGGCGAGCAGGTCTCCGCCACGATTGCGATGGCCACGGTGGTGCACACGCGGTTCTGGCGCTCCTGCACCTTCAGGTTGTTCAGCAGCGTCACCAGCACGTCCTGCGCGCGCGCGCGCGCGCGCGCGTCAGGCGCCGCCGCACGGCAGCGGCGGCAGCGCGCTCCTGCAGCTGCAGGCCAGCTGCGCCGCCAGGGCCCTGCATGCGCCGGCACCGCACGCCGACGCCGCCGCGCACGCACGCTTCTGGCTGTGTGTTCGCACTGGGAATTAATTCACACGTCATTGGCACACAGCCACGGATACAGGGTGCTGGGCGCGATGGAGCCTGCGACAGACAGCTTCGTCTGTCACAGTTTAAAACTGGCTGGCCTTCAGCGGCTCGGCCCCCGGCTGACGCCCACCTCTTACGGAAGCAAAAACGGAATGAGGCAGCCGCGGCGGACAACCTTGCAGCCAGGCAGAGTCGGGCGCGGCGGGGCGGCGAGGGCGGCGAGGCGCGCGCGCCTGCGGGCCGATGGCCTTGGCGATGTAGCCAAAGGTGTTGACGGTCGCGCGGCGGATGCCCTTCTTGTGCGCCTTGAGCATCTCGAGCAGCTCAAAGCAGATGCGCATCCACTCGCGCGCCGGCACATACTCGGCGCCGCGGTCCGCGATGCGGCCGACCAGGTCGATGCAGTTCTCCTGCACCTGCGCGGCGCGCACGCGGGGGGGGTGTCAGGGTCTGCCAGGGGCGCTGGGCGACGCCACTTCCGGCGCGCGGCGCTGCGCAGCGCGCAGGTGCATGCATGCATGCGCCGCACGTCGGCACGTCGTCGGGAGCGCATCGGGCGTGCGCTGGCGGCCCAGCGCAGGCTGCTGGGACCGGGAACGGGGCCGGCGGCCCGGCGGGCCCAACGTCCGCCCCTCCCCGGCTGCAGCCTGCCCAGCGCATGGCCCCAAGGACGCCCGTCCCTGTGCAGCCACGCCCACGGGCAGGGACGCCCAGGCCCGGCAGCGCGGCAAATCCGCGGCCCGCGCGCCCGCCGCACTGCCGCGCAGGGCGCGCACCACGGCGCGCGCGACGCAGCGGCGCGCTCCCGCAACAGGGCTGCGCCTTATACAGCAGGACTTCAAGCCACCCTTGCGCGGGCGGGCAGCGCGGGCGCGCGCCTTCTCGTGGCGGTTCTTCAGGATGGGCGTCAGCCGCGGCAGCAGATCCTTGATTGGCGGCGTCATCTGCGCGGCGCAGGTCTTTCTTGTGTTACTCAGTGGTATGAAATCAACTCACTCTGTGCGCCACGCTGCAGCGGCTCTGCAGCATCTTGGGGCGTGCCTGCTGTGGCTCTGGGCCAAGCCACAGGTGCCTGCATGCGCTTGCACGGCATGCAACACACGATGACAGAAACTGTGCCATGGACGCGGCACACACGGCCGCATGCATCGGCGCCCATGCGCGCGGATGCACGGAGCCCTGCAGCTCATCGTGCCATGCCGGCTCACGCACGCGCTCCAGCCCCTCGCAGCGCCGCAGGACCCATGCAGCGCGCAGGGGCGCGCGCGGGCGCGCGCCTTGGTCATGCCGATCACGTTGACGATGCTCTTGAGCGCGCCCAGGATGGACCCCAGCACCTCCGGGTACTCCTCGCCCAGGTACTCGTACAGCACAACGCCCAGGTGCCCCAGCAGCTTCTCCTCGTCGCACGCCTGCGCGCGCAGCACAGCGCGCCTCAGCGCCGGCCGCCAGCTCGGTATTCCTGGCGCAGCGCACGGCGCCACGCCCAGGTGCCCCAGCCGCTCTGTGCGTCACAAGGCCGGACTCCCCATGGCGACGGTTCTCGACAGCACGTCTGCGGCTTGCAGTGTCCCAACAGTCCTTGACTCGCTTGCGCATGCCTGGCGCCCTCCCGGCCGGGCGCCTCACGCCCCAGCGCCGCCGCGCCCGCGCGCGCCGGGCGCGGGCCGCGCGCGCACCTTCATGACGACGGCGATGCGCGCGATGAGGTCGGCGGCCTGCTGGCGGATCTTAGCGCTCTTGTTGTTCAGGCGCCACTTGATCGTGCCGCAGATCTGGGGCAGGTACGGCTTGGCGCGCATCTTCAGGCTGTTGACCACCGTGCCAAAGCCGTTGAGCATCACGTTGGCGTCGTCGCTCACCTGGCGCCGCGCGGGGGCTCTTGCCTGAGGCCCCGCGCTCCGCGCCTCTCCAGCCGCAGCGCCCACCCCAGCACCATCCCTCACAAACAGGGCCCTACTGGGTCACACCGGCAACCCGCGCCCGCTCCATCAGGCCCCGGCTCAGCCCACGCCAGCTGCAACGGGCCTGCCGCAGCGCGCCAGCTGGTGCTGCGCAGCCGGGAGCGCTCGGCGCTGCCCGGGCATGCAAGGTGGTGCGACCAGGCTGGGCGCCTGCTGCTGCCCCATGGGCCTTCGCGCTTTTGCGCGCGCCTGCTCCTGGAACGCGTAGAGGATGCCGTCGATGAGCAGCTCCTCCAGCCGCGCGTCGATGTCGGCCGTGCCCAGGTCTTGCACCACCTGCGCGCCGCCGCGCCGCTCAACAAAGGGGTCTGCGAGGCCGCTGCTCGACGGTCAGCGGGCGCTTCGCCTGCAGCATCAAGCAGGCGCGGAGCCTTGCGCGGCCGCGCGCGGGAGCAGCGGCCCGATCATGGCTGGCCCAGCGCACGGCCCCGGCGCGCCAGTGCATCCGCCAAGGGCCTGCACACTCGGCCAGAAGCGCGGGCGGCGCCAGACCGCTGCCAGGCAGCAGACCGGGGCCGGCTGGTTGCGGCGACCTTCACTTGAGAGCATGTGTTCGCGTTTGGGCTGACCCTGTACCTGACCCTAAGCACCCCTACTGTGGCGGCCGCACCTTGTCCACGGTCTCCATGACCATGCGCCGGTACGGCTCGCTCTCGTCCTTGAGGTCCTCCACGATGCGGCCCACGATCTCCGCGCAGCCCACCTGCGCGCGCGCAGGCGGCCCGTCGGCGCCCGCCGCGCGCCCTCGATCAAAGTGGCTGGCCGCGCCGCGCGACGGCGCCCTTGCGTCGAACAGCTGGCGCGCACCTGCCTCTCCGGGTGCGGCGCGGCGCGCTGCGCCGGGCCGCCGACGCAGCGCGCATGCAACCCGGACGCGCGCGCGGCCCCGAAGGTCAGATTAGGGTGGGGCGGGGCCGGGGCGCAGGGGGCGCGCGCCTTTTGCGCCAGCGCGACGGTCGTCTCCACCAGCTGGCGGTAGTTGCGCCGGTCGAGCGCCATGCGGCGCACCCAGAACGCGCGGAAGAACTCCGGCAGGATCTCCGTGCGCACGTACGTCGGCTCCACGCCCTCCGTGTCCACGCACTGCTTCACCACCTGCGACCGCCACCACTGGCCGCTCAGCGCCGCGCCGAGCCGCACGCGCCTCCCCGTGCGCGGGTCTGCGCTGCACAGCACACGCTGCGGCTCCCTAGCGCCTCTGACACCCGTCTTTTCTTCCCAGCGCGCGGTGCTTTGCTCTGTCACTGCGTTAAGGCCGCACTGTCACTGCGATAAGGCCGAAGGCGCGCGCGCCAGGGACCCTGACACCCTACATGGCCGGCCGCGAGGCGCGCGCCTTGAGCACAATCTTCTTCATCTCCTCGTCCGGCGTCTGGAACTCGCGCACGAGCACGACCATGACCTCGCGCGTGTAGTAGCTCGCGTACATCGCGTCCATGAGCGGGATGATGCAGCCGATGGACTTGAGGAAGGAGGCCAGCACCTGCCCAGGCGCGCGGCGCCGCTCAACAGGGCCTCCGTCACGACCCTGATCAGAGTGGACAGGACAGGGGGGCGGGCGACGTCATGACCAGCACACACGAAGTGCAGCAGCCTGTGGCGTCGTCCCCACATGCAGCAGCCTGCGCGGGTCCGCCGCTCGTGGGTGTTGATACCATGCGCCGCCAGCGGCAGCGCGGCGCGACGCTGGCAGCAGCGACAGCCGCGCCGGACAGCCCAGGCGCCTGGGCCGTGCGCGCGTGCCTCGCAGCACAGTCGCCGGGCGTCCTTCTTTAACGGCTCGGCACATCGTCGAGCGGCCCGGCGGCACAGGCGAGCGGGCGCGCGCTTTCAGCCCCGGGGCATCCAGCGCGGCGGGCTGCGCGCCTTGCCGCGCAGCAGCCGGATGCCCTTCCACAGCGGCTCCAGCACGTCATCGAAGGACTCGATGCCGTACGGCGCGGCGGCCTCCGCGAGCGCGCTCACCGTCAGCGCCGTGATCGTCTTGACCTTCTGGTTCTCATCCACCAGGCCGTGCTTCACGATGTCCACCAGCGCCTGCGCGCGCCGGCGGCCGCGCCATCGGGCCCCTGCACTTACTTGTGCACAGGCCCTGCTTGCCTGGGTAGCTGGGATAGGGTTACGCTTGAGGCATACAGGCCTGGCCTGCCTGAGCCCTGCGCGGCTGTCCGGAGCCGCACGGTGCAGTCCATGGAGCGCCGGTAAAACAACAATTGTTTCATCCCTTGTGTCCGGCCACACAGCGCAGGTGCCTGCAAGGCTCGCAGCATCCAGAGAGACACAGCAGGCAGCGGCCGGCGGCGGCCAGCGCTGGCAGCAGGCGCAGGGCGGGGCGCGCGCCTTGAGGTGCGGCAGCACCGCGCAGCCGAGCAGGATGGCGATCTGCTGCACGATCTTGATGCCGGTGTGCCGCGCCTGCCAGCTCTTCTTGCTCTGGCACACCGCCTTGAGGAACGGCAGCAGCGCCGGGATGCCCAGCGCGGAGGCGACCACGCTGAACGCGCGCGCGGTCGTGTTGCGCACGTACCTGCGCGGCGCCGGCCCCGCTCAGGGTAGGGTAGGGCAGGGTGGGCTCAGCGGCGCCGCGGCCCGGCCACGGAGCTGCCCTCCGGGCGCCCTCTGCGGCCCGGCGGGCCACCAGGTGCGCGTTGGGACTTACTGATGGTCATAGTAACTTGTAGGAGTGCAGCAAAAACTGCACTGGGCCCTGCTAGCCGGGTGTCGTGCCGCAGCCCGGTCCAGCAGCAGGGGCCCACGCACACACACATGCATGCTCCAGGCACGTGGACCATGCAGGGTACGCCCGCTGCGAGCGAGAGCACTGCGCGCTGCACGCACGGCGCGCGCTGCGCCAACGAGTGGCCCCGGCGCGGGCGCGCACTCGTCGATGTTGTCGATGTCGGGGCGCATGGCGGCGATCATGGTGGCCAGGCCGGCCGCCTTGGACAGGTTGGCGATGATCTCGCGGCCCTCCACGCGCGCGTAGTAGTCCTCGTCGATCAGCAGCGGCTCGATGACGACCAGGATCTTGTGCACGAACGGCCGCACCAGCTCGTCCAGCTTGTACAGGATGCGGTCGATGACCTTGACGAGCAGGTGGCGCTCCTGGTCCTCCAGCGTCGGCGACATGAGCAGCGGCAGGATCTGGTTGAACAGCGGCCCCGCGCCGAAGTCGCGCGCCTTGTCGGTCAGCTGGCGCAGCGCGGCCTTGCGCTGCGGCGGCGTGCCGTTCTTGACCTTGAGCAGCAGCTTCATGATCTTGCGCTCCTTGAGCTCCTCCACGCTCAGCTCCTCGTCCTCCACCTCCTTCAGCAGCTTGCCAAAGTACTGGTGGTCCTCCGGCTTGAGCTCCGGCAGGCCCTCCAGCTCGACGGGGACATCAAACTTCTGCCCGCGCTCCTCCTCGGGGATGCCGTACAGCGGCGTGCCGCCCAGCGGCGTGGGCGTGGCCATCAGCTTGCGCGCCGGCGTGTTGATTGGCTGGTAGCCGGCCGGCGGCTCCAGCACGCGGTAGCCCGCCGGCAGCATCGCGTCCAGCTCCTCGTCGCTCAGCGGCCGGTTGCGCTCCTCCACCTCGCGCTCCCAGCGCATCGCCTGCGCGGCGCCGCCGGCCCCTTACGCGCGCTGCCGCCTGTCCGTGGCGCGCCGCCGCACGCTGAGCGCCCGCCGCGCCGGCGGCGCTGGCATCCTTGGACGCTAATGACCAAGCCGCCGCCTTCCATGCCGCGCAAATGGCCAGCCGCATAAAAAGAAAGCAAATGCGGCCAGCGTTTTTAGAGGAAAAAACAAACCGTAACCAGCGACAGGAGCGCTGCAGCGCATGCGCCGCGCGCTGCTCGTCGACGGCGGGGCCGGCGCGCCTGGTACTGCTCCGCGGTCATGGGCACCTTGCCCAGCGCGCCGGGCAAGGGCGTGGCCATGTCCGCGCCGCCCATGGGCGTCATGCCGGGCGTCATGCCGAACGGCGTCGCGCCGACGCCAACCATCGGCGTCGCGCCGGGCGCGACCGCGACGCCCGCGGGCGTCTCGTCCCAGCGCGAGCGCTGCTTCTTGCCGGCGGGCGTGGCGCCGACCGCCGGCGTCTCACCGGGCGCCCAGCCCGGCGTCGCAGCGCCGTCCGCCTGCGCGCGGCCGACGCAGCGTTCCTGGACGCCGCTCGCTGCGCTCGGTGGCACAGGCGCCCACTCCTGCTGTCGCATTGCGGTCCTGCAGCCTGGTGCGGCGAGGACGGAGCACCAGGTCTGTCGTGCAACACGCGCCATCACAGGATACCATTACAAAAAAACAGCAACGCTCCAGACACCGGCGCAGCTGCAACGGCATGCCGCAGCGCGGCCTGTCGGCCGCCAAGCCCTTCACCTGCGGCAGCAGCGCGCGCACCCGGCCAGGCGTGGGCGTTGCGTCGTCCCAGCGGTTGCGCCGTGGCGTGGCCTCCGAACCCACGCGCCCCGGCGTCGGCGTGGCGTCCCAGCGGCTGGCGCCGCCCGGCGTCGCATCGCTGCGCCCCGGCGTCGCGCCCGTGTCGTCCGCGCGCCCTGGCGTCGCGTCCCAGCGCCCGGGCGTGGCGTCCCAGCGCCCCAGCGCGGGCGTCGCCTCCGGCTCGTCCCACGTCGTGCGCGCCTTCTTACTGCCGCAGCACAGGCCCAGCGCTTCAGGCCGCGGCTGTCGGGTGCCCAACGAAGGAAGTTTCACACAGTGCCGTACCCACCAGCAGGCGTGTGCTGTGCCACCCAGCGTCAGCACTTGCAGCGAGGAACAAACCTCCGCCGGGAGGAGTGGACGCTGGACAGCCTGGAAACCGAGCGCAGGCACAGCGCCGGACGGGGCGGGGCCAGGGCCGGGCGGGGCCGCGCACGGGTCGCCGCCGCCGCTCTGGTCCCAGCGGTTGCGCCGCTTGCCGCCGGCAGCCACAGGCGCGGGCGCGGGCGCTGGCACGGGCGCGGGCGCGGGCGCGGGCGGCGCAGGCGCGGCCAGGCCCGAGGCCTTGGTCGGCTTGTCCCTGTCCATGGCCAGCTCCTCCTCCTCCTCGCGCCGCTTGTCCGCGATGTTCTTCAGCGTGTTGTCGCGCTCGCGTGCGAGCTGCTGCTCCCGCATCACGTCCGCAAATGTCCGGACCGAGGCGTCCGGCGTCTTGTCGCCCATGGCGAAGGCGTCGTTGCGGGTGGGCGAGATGATCCGGTTGAGCCGCCGCCTGCGGTAGTCGTCTTCGCGGTCGACGATCTTCCCGCCCGGCCGCTGGAAGCCCTGTGCCACCAGGCCGGTTCAGGTGGCCCGAGTGAGCATGGAAATCGTTTCTGCAAACTCCCTTGGGTAGCCAGGCGGCAAGGCGCCTAGTAGCACGGCTGGAGCGCCGCCGTGGCAGGCACAGGGCGTCGCGGGGCGCGCACCTCCCCGGACTCGTCCTCCACGGGCAGGTCGCCCATGACCGACTTCGGCGCGGTGAACGACTGCAGCTTGCTGCGCAACAGCGGCCCTCGCCCCGTCAGCGCGCCACTCCAGCGAGCAGCCCAAGCAGCGACGGACACACGGCAGCACGCCGCGGCCCAGAAAAGGGGACGTCCGCCGCACCTGGCGAGCGCGCGCTCGCGCTCGTCCTGCTGCTCATCGTCCGCCACGCCGATGGAGCCGACGTACCCAGCGCGGTCATCGCCGCCATACAGGTCCTGGTCGAAGGTGACCGCGCCCGTGAGCGCGATGCCGTCCGCGCGCTGCGTGCCATTGCCGTGCTCTACCTCCCCGGGCATGGTGACGACGCCCAGGCCTGCCTGCCTTGCTCCTGCTCCGAAAGGGAGAGCGCTTTGCACCTCTACCACATCACTCACCCTTGCTTCTTGAGCCCTACCCTGGTTGTGGTCCATTAAGGGATTGATAAATAAATGAATGACCTATGCTTGCTCGAGACGGAGGCTCTTCTGCTTGCAGGCAAGCTGCGACATGCTCGTCCTGCGAGCAACCCAGTGCTTGTCACAACCTCAATTCTTTCCACCGCAACTGAGAGCGCCGGCGACCGTCCGCGCTCGCCAGCCAGGGCAGCCGCGACGCCGCGCTCGCGCGCGGCGCGCCGCGCGGCCCAGCCTAGCTCCGCGACAGGAATGCGGCGCTCAGGCTGGAGTACAGCACGGCCGCATGCAGCAGCGAGAAGCGTGGCGGCAGCGCAAACTCGGCCAGCGGCGCGGGCGCGGGCAGCAGCCGGCAGCCCGCGCCCGCCGTGGCGGCCTGCAGGATCTCCACAAACTCCTGCGCGGCGCGCGTGCGCCCAGGTCCACACGCGCGCTCGCAAGGCATGGAGATATGCGCCCCGCGGCTCAGGCAGCCGCCGCGCACTAGCGCTCGGCAGGGCACACCCCCTTCATGTTGCTTATTGCCATGCGTCCAAAGGGCACACAGGTGCGGCCGGATGCGCGCATGCACCCAGTGCAGCGCGTAGCGCCAGCGCTAGCTCAAGCTTAGTACAGACGATGCATCTTACGGCAGGCATGCACGGGCACGCATGCAGAGCAGGCAGCTGCGGCGGCCCTGTCAAGCAAGCTGCCCGACGCGGCGCCCAGTGCGCGTCGCCCTCGGCGCTACGGCTGCATGCAGAGCACGGGCCGGGCCCGGGCTGCGCGCGGCCGGGCCGCGCGCGCCTGCAGCGCGGCGGCCGCCAGGTGCGGCAGCTGCGCCGGCAGGTACTCCACCTCCACCATCAGCCCGCGCAGCTCGTCGCCCGGGCGCACGGTGGCCTTGCCCACGCCCACCGCAAAGTCGCCCACCGTGTACGCCCAGCCGTCGTACGACAGCGCGGCGCGCGCCTGCGCGCTGCGGCGCCGCCCGCTCGGCGCCGCGCGCCAGCCGCGCTCCGACTGACGCCGGGCCTGCAGCCGGCGGCGGCCTCCCCGCGGCCGTATGCGCGGGCGACTGACGCAACAAGCGACCGAAGATGGTAGGCGCGCGACGCGCCTTCGCGACCTTCTGGTCATGCAAGACAACTCACCGACTGCTGGGTGCATGCGACACTCAAATGCTCGACGAGAAGCGGAGTGCGTCACAGGGTGCATGTTCGTGCCGTGAGCGCCTGCCATAGTGCGCGCCACGCACGGCCCAACAAGCCAAAGGCCGCACCTTGAAGGGCGCGACCTTGTCCAGGATGGATGTCAGCAGCGAGGAGTCCGCCAGCATGACCTGCCGCTGCTGTTGCCCGCACCAGCCGCCCGTCAGCATTCTGCCGGCCATGGCCGGCCGGGCGACCAGCCCCGAAACGGCGCCGGGCTCTCCCAAAGCAGCAGAGCCTGCAGCAACTCAAGCCTGCAGCGCTCTCGCCGTGCCACGGCAGCGTGCGACAGCGCTCGGCGAGTGTGTCCACGTCAAGGACGCCACGGGGCCTGACCCAGGCGCTCAGGGCCCGCAGGAGGCAGGGGCCGACGGCGGGCGCGCGCCTGGCGCAGGAGCAGGTACGCCGTGGACGGCGTGTCATAGAACTTGGTGATGTACAGGTCGGCGGTGCGCAGCGCGCCGGCCCCGGCCCGCGGCCCGGCCGGGGCCTCCGCCTGCACCGGCCTGAGGGCGCTGCAGGTCACCTGGCGCGCGGCTGCGAGCCTCAGGCGCAGCAGCAGCCGCCGCAAGCGGCAAGGTCCCGGTCTGCGGTCACACAAGGTGCCGCTGTGCGGCAGTGCAGCCATGTCGATGCAGCCGGCCCCACGCACCTTCCACGGGCGCTTGCTGTTGCTCTTGGCCAGCGCCTCAACCGCCAAGCACAGGCGCTCCAAGTCGTCCCGGCCGGGGATGGGGCCCTGGTGCTGCCAGCGCAGAAGCCTGCGCCGCATCTCAACATTTTGTACAGCGCATACTGGTTGCAAACGAAAATACGCCACGGCTAGGTGCGCACCACTTCACGCCGCCCATGCAGCCATGCTGGTGATCAAGTTGCAGGCAGTGATGGCCGCACAGCTGCTCACTGCTTCGTCACGGTGTCCTCGCACTGGAGTGCCTTTCCAACGGTGTGTCACAGCGTCCAGCCCTTTGCATTGAGCCCACTCAGCAACGCAGCAGCACAAACGGGGACCCCGTTTTCTTGGCCTGATCTGGCAACTACGGGTTCCGCTCCTGCGCAATGCGCACATAAGAAAGTGTTGGACCTGTGCCGAGCTTGGACGCGCACGTGGGCCTCGACCTCCTTTTGCGGGTCCCACAGCGCCACATAGCTCCCACGACGCGTCGCGCGCAACTTGAGTCTGCGGCGTCAAGGCAGAGAGCTCAGCGCGCCGTTGGGCGCAGCCGCTGCGCGCCATGGACGACCCAGAGGCCAACGACAAGGACGTCAAGGTGAAGGCGCTGGACGAGGATGACATAGCGCTGCTCAAGACGTACGGCCTGGGCCCGTACTCGGACCGCATCAAGAGCGCCGAGGCGGACGTCAAGCGCATCGCCAAGGAGGTGAACGACATCTGCGGCATCAAGGAGTCGGACACCGGGCTCGCGCCGCCCAGCCGCTGGGACCTCGTATCGGACAAGCAGGCGATGCAGGAGGAGCAGCCGCTGCAGGCGCGCGGCCCGCCGGCCCACTGCGGCAAGCCAAGCAGGCGCTGCAGCAGGCGGAGCCGCTCTCGGGAGCGGCCTGCAGCACGCTCTTGCTAACGAGGGCCTCACGCTGGCCGGGAGTGCTGGCCTCTGCTCTCGCTGCGCGGCTTACTTGTCCGTGGAAAATTCGCTGATACGAGCAGCGAGGTGCTGCCCTTGGCTGCAGCTTGGCGCTTCGGCAGAGCGTCAGGACGGGCTGTTGGGCGCGCGAGTCCCGCCGGTAGCACTGCGAGCTTGCCAGTAGCCCCAGAGCAGTCAGACCTGCTTCGGTCTCTGCGCAGCTTGGCGCACGGGAGTGAGGCCCTGCCGACATCCTCGCGTGCGCAGCGCAGGTGGCGCGCTGCACGAAGATAATCAAGCCCAACACCGACGAGGCCAAGTATGTCATCAACGTCAAGCAGATCGCCAAGGCGCGCCGTGTCCCGCCGCCCCTGCTGCAGCGCTGGGCGAGCGCCGCAGTGGTAGCCCATGGTGTGATTCTGTTATCTCAGCTGTGTCCCTGGGCGCCGCGCGATCTGTCCTTCATGAGTAGCAGACACCAGGCAAAGCGCCTGCAGCGGCACTTAGCCCCGCTTCCCGCGTGCGGGGTAGTGCTTTGCGCTTGAGCTGCGGGCGAGGCGCGCAGTTTGTGGTGGGCTTGGGCGACAAGGTGGCGCCGACCGACATCGAGGAGGGCATGCGCGTGGGGTGCGCGCCCCATGCCTGGGCTGCCGCAATGCATGGCATCATCCCGCCAGGGACTGGCGGGTCCTGGCGCGCGGGCGCACCGCCTGTGCTGAGCGCCGTGCGGCTACCGCGGCCGCCACGTCGCGCCCGTCCCCAGGGGCCTCAAGCCTCCCGGGAGCGCGACGCGCAGCTGGCCGGCGCGCGTGCGCCTGGCACGGGGCGCCCGCGCCGTGACACGCGCCGGCGCGGCACGCGCGCAGGGTGGACCGCAACAAGTACCAGATCCAGATCCCACTGCCGCCCAAGATCGACCCCAGCGTGACGATGATGACGGTGGAGGAGAAGCCCGACGTCACCTACTCGGACATCGGCGGCTGCAAGGAGCAGGCGCGCGCCTGCGTCCTGCGCCAGGGCCATCGCGCGCATGGCCGTATCGCCCGGCGGTTGCCGAGCACAGCTAGCCAGGGTGTTTGCACCTGCCCTGCCCCTGCCCTCAGGGCTGCTGGCGTGTCTGGCAGAGGCACGGCGCATCGACTGTTCGGATGCGCTGCGCACCTTACAAATTGCTCACGTTTCTGATACTCTGATGACAGAGCTGCAGCATGCCCAGCCGCCGGCGTTGCTGACGGTCAGGCGGGGGCGTGGCGCAGATCGACAAGATGCGCGAGGTGGTGGAGCTGCCGATGCTGCACCCCGAGAAGTTTGTGCAGCTGGGCATCGACCCGCCCAAGGGCGTCCTCTGCTACGGCCCGCCCGGTGCGTTGCCCGCTGCCGCGCCCTCATCCGTGAGACTGTGTGACTTGACCCGTGTGGGGCCGACGCAGTCTCGGGGCCGTTACAGAAACGCTGTGATCAGTGACCAGCGCAACTTTGCAGCACAGCTGTGTTTCAAGTCAGGTGCAGGCAAGGGGCGCGGAGTCTGCATGCCTGCCGCGCGTGCATGTCGAGGATGGCTTGAAGTGAACCTGGCGCGAGTAGGTCAAGGTATTTTGTTAGGGCCAGGGGCTCGCGCGCGCCTGGCGGCGAGCTATTCAGGGCGGCCGCGCGCGGCAGGCACGGGCAAGACGCTGCTGGCGCGCGCGGTGGCCAACCGCACGGACGCCTGCTTCATCCGCGTCATCGGCAGCGAGCTGGTGCAGAAGTACGTGGGCGAGGGCGCGCGCATGGTCCGCGAGCTCTTCCAGGCGCGCCCCTAGCCCCGGGCCGCCCGCGCCGCGCGGGTGCTGCTCGCCGCGCGAACGCGGCCGCCGTCCCGCAGACTGCCCTGCCGCCCCGCTGCGCCAGCGGCGCTGGTGTGGGCTGCGACTCGGGCGCGGCGCGTTTGTGGGCCGCTGAGGTGCGCAGCTCCAGGCTGAGCGGCAAGGTACAGCCGCACAGCACCCAGCGAGCGCAGCCAGGCGCAGGGCGTGCGCCCGCCCGCCCTGCCTTCCCAGCCACCCCGTGGCAAGACGCGTACCTTTGAGACGTGCACGCCGTGGGCGCGATGGCCCTCCCCGTGTCATGCGGCACCTTTCAACAGACTCGTGGGGTAGGCCGGAGGGTGGCTGGGGTGCGGGTTGCTGTCACACCGGGTCACCTGCGCGTGCCTCACTGCAGATGGCGCGCTCGAAGAAGGCCTGCCTCATCTTCTTCGATGAGGTGGACGCCATCGGCGGCGCGCGCTTCGACGATGGCGCGGGTGCGCCCATACGGGGCTTGCAATGCGCAGCGCCGCCGCTGCGCTCACGGCCAAGTGCAAGGCCTGGCCAGGCCGTGCGTGGTGCCCAGCGCTGTGGGACCTGCAGTCTGCGAAGGGGCCCGAGGCACAAGACAGGGTGTCAGCTTGCAGATTTTGCAGGCTCATGGGGATCTTGGCACAGCCAAAGAGCAACTGCTGCTCAGGAGCATGCTGCCCTCAGGAGGCGGGCGCCGCGGCAGCGGGCGCCGCGGGCGATTGACGGGGCAGAGGGCGCCGCGGGCGGTTGACGGGGGCAGAGGGCGCCGCGGCGGCTGACGGGGGCGCGGCGCGCAGGCGGCGACAACGAGGTGCAGCGGACCATGCTGGAGATCGTCAACCAGCTGGACGGCTTCGACTCGCGCGGCAACATCAAGGCGCGCGCGCCGCGCCGCCCCCCCCGGTCCACCTCGCCCGCGGCCATGCTCGCCGGTCGGCGCGCGGCGCCTTCGCGTCGCGCGCGGACGTGCAGGCCAGCCGCCTGCTCGCCCTGGCGCGGTGCCCGAGCCGGCCTGCCTGCCAGGCGGCCGCGCATGCGTTGCGGCCGAGTGATGATGGCGCGTGACTGGCCGCGCGCGCCGTCCGCGGCGACGGGGCCCGTCGGGCCAGGGCTGTCGGGAACGCATGCCGGCTGCGAGGGCGCCGAGAGCTCACCCTACCCTAGCCCTATCGCAGGTGCTGATGGCGACCAACCGGCCGGACACGCTGGACCCGGCGCTGCTGCGGCCGGGGCGCCTGGACCGCAAGGTCGAGTTCGGCCTGCCCGACCTGGAGAGCCGCACGCAGATCTTCCAGATCCACACGCGCACCATGAACTGCGAGCGCGACATCCGCTTCGAGCTGCTGTCCAGGCGCGGCGCGCCCGCCCTGCGCGCGCTGCCCGCACGCCTCCTCGCCGCAGCCGGCGCCGCCTGCGGGCCCCCGAGCTCGTCCGGCGCTGCACGCAACCCCGCGTCGGCCAGGGCTGGGCGGCCTGCGTGCCAGGGCCCCGCATGCCGCCTGAGGTGCCCGGCAGCCGAGCGCGCGCCCCGCGCGGCGGTGGACCCTGCCGCTGCTGCGCCCCGGGCGCGGCGCGCCGACCGGGCGCCCGCTGCGGCAGGCTGTGCCCCAACGCGACCGGCGCGGACATCCGCAGCGTGTGCACGGAGGCCGGCATGTTCGCCATCCGTGCGCGGCGGAAGACCGTCACCGAGAAGGACTTTTTGGACGCCGTCAACAAGGTCGGGGCCAATACATAACCAAAGCTGTCGGCGCTTCATTGTTTGCTGGCTGTCTGTGGGACTGGTGCATGCCGCGTGGCGCATGCTGCCGCCTGCAGGAGAGAAGCTGCCCGCCTGCACACATGCCTGCCCTCATGGCGGGCTGCCGCTTACGCGCCTCCACGGCAGCCGCCGCCGCACCCTGGGCGCGCCTGCTGCGGGTGGCGGCCGACGCACGCCGAGCGGCGCCGCGCAGGTGATCAAGGGGTACCAGAAGTTCAGCGCCACGCCCAAGTACATGGTCTACAACTGAGCGGGCTGGGGGGGGGGCGGGGCCGCTGGCACAGACGCGCGGCGCCGCTGCCGCGCGCCCGCTCTGCCGGCGCGGCCGGGCTGCCGCAGCGCCGAGCTCAACTCTGTGATATCTATTGGCGCGGGGGACCCGGCCGCTGCGCGTTCGTGGCGGCTCACAGGGACGTGTGCGCCCTGGCGCCGGCGCGTGGACTGCCGCGTCGGCGACGGCACGCCTCGCCAGCCTCCTGGGTTGCTGCGCGCGGGGGCCCTGCGCGGCACTGAGGGAGTGCGGCAGCATCATGGCTGTTTCGGCTCCTTCCAGCCTGGCTGAGGCAGGGGAGGGTGTTGTGGTCCAGGCGTGGGGCTTTGCAGGGCTCCGTGCTGCAGGAGAGGCGCGCGCATGTACACTCTGTCGGAATGCTAGGCCAGCGCGCTTGCATCGCCGAACATGTAGAACTCGCAGGAGCTCTGGCCGGCGGGTGTGCTGTCTGTCTGACGTGCGCTGCCGGCTGGCTGGCTTGCCCGCAGTGTGCACTGGCATGCCCGCAGTGTGCACTGGCACGCCTGTATGTTAAAACGAGCACCGGGTCATTGTTACGATGCACTCCTCTCCAATTTTGCAGCAGTTATGAGTCAGGAAACAAATCAGGTGCACGACCAGAGGCTGCACATGTACATCACCCAGCAGCATGACGGATCGTCCTCAGTGGTCATCACAACTCCATGCACCTGCTGTAGAGCAGCCCATTTGCTGCACTGACACTGCCCCGAGCGACACAGCTGTGGCAGACAGCCACTTGACGGTGAATCAACAAACTGGTCAGACACACACAGGCGGCAAGGCGACACTGGCGCAAAAACACCATTCCTGTAAACCCATGCCCGACAGAGCGCACTCGCCAGAGTGTCCATGGGCTGATGAGCAAAAATCACTTTAAAGCACCTAAGCTGCTCGCTCACGCAGGCAGGATCGCACGGACGAGACAGCAGCAGCGCCCGTCGGGGAGCCCGCGCACGACCCTGAAAACCTACGGCAGCCGGAACAGGTCGTCAGGCGGGCTGGCCGCGCAGCGCGCCCAGTGCATGCGCGCGCGCTCCGCATTGGCGAGCACCGCGGCCGCGGTCGCCGGCAGCACCGGGCGCGCCGCCTCAAAGGACGGCCGCACCACAAACGCCAGGAAGGCGACCTGCCGCGGCGCGCGCGAGATGCAGGCCTGACTCCGGCACAAGTGCCATTTCCACGTGTGGGGAGCCAGGCGGGGTCCTTGCGTGCGCGGCGGGCGCCGCACGCGCGCACCGGGCGGCCGCCGGCCAGCATGAGTCCGGCCTGCGCCCGCTGCATTTGACAGGCAAGCAGCCACACCGTGCGGCTGGCCAACATCAGGGTCTGCGGCCGGCCCTGCTCGGGGTCAGCATACAGACCCGGGCGCGCCGCCCCGCTCCACCCGCCCCAGCCCCCCCCCCCCGTAGCAGCCCCGACGCCGCGGCGGCGCGCCTGGCTGCTGGGCACGTCAACGCGCGAGCGATCGCGGATGGCCGAGGACGGCAGGCCCAGCGCGCGCTCGCGGTCGCCCTCCGCCAGCTGCTCCTCCACGATGCGGCCGGTCCAGGCCAGGCTGAGCCGCAGCGGCCGCGCCGGGTTGCCGATGTCGGCGCAGTGCACCAGCATCTGCAGCAGCGCCGCGCGCCGCTCCGGGGGCCAGGCCGCCAGGTCCGCGCCGAACAGCCGCGCGCTTGCCGCGAAGTCCTGCGGCGGTGCAGTATAAGGTAGGGTTGGTAGGGTATATGGTAGGTCTGCGGAAGCCGCGAAGTCCTGCGGCGCGCCGCGCGCGGGGCCTGGGATTACCGCCCCGGCGCTGCCGCCCGGCGCTCCCGGGCGGCGGCCCCGCGGCGCTGCGGCGGCCGCGCGACCGGGCCGGTCGCGGACGCGCCGGCGGCAGAGGCGCGGGCGGGCGGCGAATGCCGCAACCCGGCACGGGCGGCGCGCCTTTGTGATGTCGGAGTGCAGCGCCATGTCTGTGCCCAGGACCAGGCTGACCATCGTGCGGCGCACAAAGCGGTAGTCGCTGTCCGGCAGCACCTGGCGCGCGGCGCGCGCGTGCCGCGTCAGCCCCGCGCCTGTTCAGCCAACACTGCGCCGCCCCGCCTTGAACACCCCGCCCTGACAGCTTGGCCGCATGCTCGGCATCGGGAAACGCAAGTCCCAATCCAGCCTCACTGCACCCCGTGCTGCTGACGCCGCGCCGCGACGGCGCGCCTGGGGCGCTGGCTGCGCTCGTGCGCGCCCGGCCTGCGCCGAGGCCGGCCGCTCATCCATGCACAGGGCGCGAAGCAGGGCACCAGACCGGCGCCGGCCTGTGCCGCAGCCGCAGGCGGCCCCCGGCACGCCGCGCGGGCGGGGCGGGCGCCGCCTCTTGGGCGCAGTCCGCAGCCCTACCGGCAGGGCGCCCATGTCCCCTACCTGTCATGGCCCCTACCCTACCCTAACCCTGACCCGCGCCTCCAGGAAGTTGTTGCCGGGCCGGCGCAGCAGGCGGAAGGCGAGCGCGGCGTGCATGTTCTCGTTGACGCTGGCGTCGTTGTACGTCAGCGCGCTCTCCGCGTGCGTCTGCACCAGGAACTCGTTGGACACGCCTGCGTGGCACCGCCGGCGCCCCCGCCTGAACGGGCAGCGTGTGATCGGGTGCTCGGGCACTCGCCCGCGGCCGGCGCGGTGACTCCCGCACGCGGGGGCGGCTGGGTGCAAGGCCGGGCGCAGAGCTGGCAGACAGGGGTTTGCTGCCGCAAGCGCGCGGCCCCGCTGGCCGACGTGGTGCGCAACCGCAGCCGCGCGCGCGAGCCTGCCCCCTCCCCAGCCGGCTGCAGGAGGCCGGGCCGAGGGTGGGGCCGCACCCGGGTGGCCCACGTCGTGCACGGCTGCGGCCAGCACGAGCACGAGCAGCTCCAGGTCGGTGAGCTGCGCGGTGACCGCCTGGTTGCCGGCCAGCATGGCGGCCAGGCCCTGCGTGACGTCCGCCGCGTGCGTGCTGTTATGGTACGGGTTGGGCAGCGCATACGCGGCCTCCACATCCTGCCGCAGCCACGGCGCGCGCCAGGCTCAACATACGGCCCTATCTTAAACCCTAACATACACCCTACCCTACACCCCTCCGTTATGACGCCTTCCTGATGGACCGGCCTGACCGCCCAGTCCCATGACGCTCGGGCCAGACATGCGGGGACGCACGGGCAGCCGGCCATGGTGGAGACCCGGTCAGCATGCAGCGGGCCCTGCGCGGGCGGGGCGGGAGGGCCGGCCGCGCCCGCAGGAAGGCGGACAGCTTGGCGGCGGGCAGGCCCAGCTTTTCGACGAGGCCAAAGTGCTGCAGCGCGGCGAGCGCGACAGTCTCCAGCGGCCGCCCGCGCGACAGCCGCGCGACCTCAAACACATCAAAGCCGTCCCAGTCCTCCAGCTGCGCGCGGCGCGCGGCGCGGCGCGCTCACGGCGGGGCCCCGCGACGGCCCCTTGACATGCCAGGCGCGCGCTCCCTGAACACCGCAGCCAGCCCCTGCCGCGCATTGTGCTCGGGCGCGTGCCGCGCGCCGGCTCTGAGGAGCAACAGGGTTAGGGTGGCCTCGGCACACCTTCTCCATCTCCGCCGCCAGCGGCGCCTCCAACAGCTTGTCCCTGGAGGCTCGTCGGCTCCGCAGCAGGCCCTTCGACTGCGCAGCCCAACCTTGTCAAGTAAGCGGCCCCCGTGCGCGCAGGACCCGCCAGGCAGATGGCTGCGTCGGCACGAGATGCCCGGCAACAGCTGGACAGTCCGTGCGTTGGGGTGGACAAGAGCTCGGAGCTGGGGGAGCACCTGTGGGGACTGCCCGAAGAGCTGCCCATGCACGAGCTGCGCAAGCAGGCCCCCAGGCGTTCAGTCGACTGGCGTCGTTCGTTGGCGAGCGAGCACGGCGGCACGCCTGTGCATGATTACAAACAGCAAAGGCATAGCCTGACGAGCCGAGACGCGACATGGCGCTGGCACAGGACCGCGCCCAGGCAGGCGCGCACCGGCTTGACCATCTGCCGCGCGTACTGGCCGCGGATGGCGTGCAGGTACGAGCGCGCCTTGTCATCCTCGACCAGGTCCTCGTCATCGCTGCTGCCGGCAGGGGCTGTCACGCCCAACTCGGCAAGCCAATCTGACAGGTGCCCGAGCGCCTGTTGCTCTGACGCCGAGACTACTCCTTGCCCCTACGCGCAGCCACCGCATGTATGGCGCACGCACCGACGCTGAACGCCTGCAAACCTGGAAGTGGCTGTGCTAGCACTAGCGAGCCAGGGGCGACATGCCACCGCCCACGCAAGCACATCAGGCAGTGCTGGGTGGCTTGCAACTAGACGGCCAACATGGGCACGTGGACGGCCAACATAAGCAAGCAGAGCTCTAACGCGACGCGCAATTGAGCTTGATGGCCACAGGCAAGAGCTGTGCCGAACCTTCAGACGGCGGATGACGTCCAGGCTCTTCTCAACGTCTGCATCAATAGGCACAGGCGCGCTCTTCTTGCGATCCATGGCTCTGGCGCTCTTCCCGTGTTGTCTGCCAGCGCATGCTTCTGCCTACACACGTTGACGCATTCTGAGCGCTGTGCCAAGTCTATGCAGCAAGTTGCTTGTATACGGCTTGCTGCACACTTCTCGGGGGCAGGCTCAGCGCCTCATCTAGCAAGCTGGTGTAGCGTGCATACACCAGCCCTGTGGTGCGCTCGCACAGCACGCGCACTTGACTGGAGATATGTCCGAGCTGCTACTTCAGTAAAGACTGCGTCACCGCTCCCTCTGGAAGGTCCCTTCACCTTGCTGCCTGCTTGTACCCTGCTAGTGCTACCCTGCTGCCAATTCAACTCTTGAGCTGATCAGCTGAGGCTTATGGTGGAGGACCTTTGATCGCGCACTGCAGTGAACAGCCGAGTCTCAACAGTACACCGTACGCATCAACAGACAGCCCCGCTGGGAGGCAAGCAGGCGGGTCTGTCAAACCATAGAACAAGATTGCGCGCTTCCAGGTTCTAACAGGACACCTGTGAGTGCCGGTGGACAGCCCTGTGTGAGCCACGAAGGCGAGATTTGTCAAACACACACAGAAACTGCGTGCAGCCCGGCTGAGCAGGCATCTGCTCGCCGCCATGGCGCAGCGCGGCCAGTCCGCCTACTTCCTGTTCTCTGAGGAGCGGCGCGCCGCCTCGCGTGAGGAGTGCCTGGCCGCCGCGGAGCCCGGCGCCAAGGTGTCCGTCGCGACAGTGGCCAAGGCGCTGGGCGAGAAGTGGCGAGCGCTGTCCGATGAGGAGCGTGCGGAGTACAAGGCGCGCGCTGCGGCGCGCGCCTCGGCTGCCAAGGCGCGCGCACCGACTCTGACGACCTGCAGGCGGACGTCAGTGCGGTCAGCAGCGTTGCTGCTGAGAGCGCGAGCCCGCTTTTCCAGTCACCTGCCTGAGGCTATCAACAGCAAGCCCGCGACTGCCGGCGTCGCCACACACTTCAACCAAACTGCTGCTTCTGTGCGTGCAGGCGGACGCCGTTGCGCCGGCCAAGGCCGGCGGCGAGGAAGCGCCAGCGAGCAGGCCAGGCAGCGCAGCGGCCGCGCCGGGCGACGCAGAGCTCCAGGCAGACGCGCCGGGTGGGACCGGCGCGGGCGGGGCGCCGGAGCGCGCCGGCGGGGAGGCTGGGCCCGCCGGCACCGGTGACGCGGAGCCGCCCGCCGACCCTGGGGCCGTGGCGCACCCGTTCGGCTTCCCGCTGATGCTCATCAAGCGCGTGATGTGCCTGGACCCGGACGTGTCGCGCGTGTCCGCCGACGGCCTCAAGGCCGTTGCCAAGGCGGCCGAGCTCGTGCTGGAGCTATTGACTGAGAAGGCCGCTGCGCAGGCGCGCTGCGCACGCCTGAGTCTCTGGCGCTGGCATGCCGGAGCTGCCTACGCCCTGATGCTTAAGAAGTTTAGAATCTTTACCTCTGCGTTTTGCAGATAGCGCCGCCGTCTGGCACACAGCCTCTCTTGCCCACTTCCAGGGCTGCAGAGCACGCGCTGGGAGCTGCTCGCAGGGTGAGCCGCTGCTGCATGCAGGCGCTCGCTGATTGCATTGCAGCGCGCAGGCTCACAAGTCTGGGCGCGGGCGGCGAGCCCTGTCCCCATGCCATGCCGCGGCAGGCGCCTGACTAAGCCAGCGTGTGCCGGCGCTGCGACAGGAGATGCATGGCGCGCTGACGCGCGCCGCGCGGGGGCCCGCAGGCGCGGCGCGCCAAGCGGCGCACAGTCAAGTTCTGCGACGTGGAGGCCGCGGTGCGCGCAGAGCGGCGCTGGGGCGAGCTCGGCCTGCGCGACGTGCTGCAGGAGGGCCTCTTTGCGGCCGCGCGCGCCGCGCCCCGGCCCGGCGCGCGGGTCGGGAAGGAGAATGCGCGGCGCGCGCCACAGGGCTTCAGCCCTGCATGCGATCCTGATGCTGCTGGCACAGGCGGGCAGGACGACGGCGAGCCGCAGGCAAGTGCGGGCGGGCCCGCGGCCCCGAAGCACAAGCGCCCGGCGGCTCGGGCGGCCTCGCCCGACAAGCGCGCGCGGCAGATTACGGAGTGGTTCAAATAGCCGGGTGCCTTGCGCGCGTGCGCGAGCTTTGGCGGGCGTGCGATGCCGTCACAGATGTGCATGGGTGTCACTTGCAGCCGTGCCAGCAATAAGTGAGCATGCAGTGACCCGGCCGACCTGGGGTGCTCAGCCTGTTGCATGGTGCCATGAACACGTATTGCCAACCAAGCACTCTGCATGTGTGCAAACAGCACATCAGCAGTACACGCATGCATTCAGAGCGTGTGACTCCCTGGAGTGACACTCACTATATCCACAGTCTCCAGTCATCATTCGTTCGGCATGCGTCCGGCGAGGCAGTGCCCCATACACGGCGCGGCAGCGCACTGAAGCGCACAACTGCAGAGGGTGCGCAAGCACTGCACTGGCGCTGGAAGGCTGCACAGTCGCGCACGTCTCGAGCGCCTGAGCAGGCTGACAGGCAGTCGCGCTCGCGGGCCGCGTGCGCGGGCAGCAGGGCTGTGCAGCCCCCGGCTGGCGCCCGGGCGGTGGGGCCCGTCACACGCGGCGCGCGTTGATAAGGAACACCGCGCCAAGGGTCACGCTCGCGCCGGCCAGCTGCAGCGGCGTCAGCGTCTCACCCAGCGCCAGGTAGCCCGCGCCGGCCGCAAAGACGGGCGTGAGGAACGTGAGCGACGACAGCGCGGTCAGGTTGCCACGGCTGGCGTTCAGGAAGAAGACGCCGTACGAGGCCGCGCTGCCCAGCAGCGACACGTACGCCAGCAGCGCGGCATCCCCGCCTGCGCGTGGCTCCCCTGTTGGCTGGCAGGCGGGCCCGGGGCGGGGCGCTCCTGCGCGATGCGGAACTGACCCCAATGCAGCTGAACAGGCGTGCCGCGCTTTGTCACAGTGTCCCCCTGTGAGCGAGTGGCTGCGGGAGCGCGAGCGAAGCCAGCGCTGGTGCGGAGGCTGACGGGCGGCCGAGCACTGGCTTCGCCGCACCTGTCAGCTGCGGCAGGCGCTCGGCGAGCAGCGGCGCCTCGCGCGCGGCCGAGAGCGCCAGCAGCGGCGCGCCGCCCAGCAGCATGTGGTAGCCGGTGGCCATGATGGGGTCCGTGCGCCGCGTGACCCAGGGCACCATCACCTGCGCCGCGCAACCCCCGGGCTCAGCAGGAACATGAGCCGGAATGCAACCTTACACCCTAGGGCTTCGCCCGGGAACCGGCCAAGCCAGTGCCCGGCCAAGCCAGTGATATTGCCCACACACCACGTAACCAGGGCACCACCACCCGCCCCGCCCGACCTCCGCCCCCAGCCGCATCTCAACCCCATGCCCGAGGGCTTGACCAGGGCGCCAGCCATGCTTGCGGCCCGAGGACGCTCGTCAGCAAACATGCGCGCACTCCCGAGTGTGATGCCCTGGATGCGGGCGTCACACGCGCTGCCGCTCGCTCTGCCATGAGCCGCCATCCCGCAGGCGAGCCTTCTACACAGCAGTCCCTGTCGTCGCAGTGTAGTGACGGGAGCTTGCGCCGGGCAGGGCGCAGCGCTTAGTGCTAGGAAGGCACACAGGCAGTGCCAACCCGGCATGCGGGGGCTACCCGTAAGCAGGGCGGCCGCCCGCGGGGCGCGCACCGTGCCGACCGCCATGCTCTGCGCAGCCAGCAGCATCCACCACTCGCCGCTGTCCCACAGCGACCCGGGCGGCACGCTCAGCCCCGCCGCCGCGAGCGCCGAGGCGGCCGCCGCCGCGGGCTCCGCCGCGGGCGCCCCCCGCAGCAGCCACCCTGGGGACGCACGCAGTATCAGACCCCGCATGGCAGGCTGGGGGCCGCCGCACTGACCGCCTGTGAAGCACTGGCTGTTTGCGACCACGCGCCAGGAGCCGAGTCAAGGCCTGGTCACGCCTTGTGATGCGCAGGACGCGTTCTTGGCAAGCAGGCTGGGTACGCCCACGCCAGCTATGCCGGCCAAGCCAGCCGGCCTGGACGCGTCACCGCAGCAGCCTAAGGTTTGCCTAAGCGCTCGCGCTGCCCGATGAGCACGGGTGCGCCTGCGCCGCGTGGTCCCGGGATGCAGCCGCGCAGCAGCACCACCGCACTCAGGGCGCTCTGATTCCGGGGCCCCTGGTACAAATGGCAGGCTTGGGCCCGCCCCCGCCGCGGGCCGCGCCGGGCCGCCACCTGACGCGGCGGCCGGCAGCGACAGCACGGCCTCCGGCGGCGCCTCCAGCAGGCAGAGGCCGGCCACGCCCAGCGCCAGGCCGGCCACGCCGGCCGGCCGCAGGCGCTCGCCCAGCAGCAGCGCGGCCAGCGCGGCCACGGTCAGCGGCTGCGAGTCGATGATGACGCTGCCCAGGCCCGCCGACGTGCGCTGCAGGCCCTCCGCCAGGAAGCCCTGCGCGCTCCGGGGTGCATCAGGGCGGCGCGCGGCGCGCCGTACAGGGCTGGTCGCTTTGGCCCAGTGGTGGCGCTGCGCCAGCCTGCGGATGCGTGTCTCTTTTACGGTCATGAGCTGGCAGGCTGGAGGCCTGGCCGCCGCCGCCTTCGTGCCTGTTTAACATGCCCCGTCTCGATGGCGCACCGCCAGGGCATCCCATATGACAGAGGCACGCGGGCCGGCACGCGCAGCAAGGCAGAGCCGGGGGACAGGGCCGCCGCGGCGCGCGCCTGGAAGCAGGCGCCGTCCGCGAGCGCAAACGCGGCGATCGCCAGCCAGGCTGCGCGGCCGCGCGGCTGTGGGCGGCCCTGCGCAGCCGCCCAGGCGACCAGCACGGCGCCCGCCGGCAGCAGGCGGACCGCCGCCACGAACAGCGGCGCCGTGTGGGGCGCCAGCTCCTGCGCGGAGTGGGTTAGGCCAAGGGCATGCATGCATGCGGGTGGGCTTCACGGGGTGGCGACGCTGCCTGCAGCTTGGGTGCTGCTCACAAGCAAGGAGCAGTTGAGCAATGTCCCGCACAGGGACTGGTGGCGACGAGCGAGGAGCACCGGACGGCCATGTTTGCTTGCTGCAAACCGTTTCACCAAGGGTTGAGCAGAGCAGGTGAAGGGTGCAGCGCAACTCGTGGGCTGCCTGGCGCACCTTCATGGCAACCATGGACGTGCCCCAGAAGAAAAACGGCGACACGAGCAGCAGCAGCGCGCTCAGCTGCTCCAACCGCGACTGCGGCGCAGCGGGCGCCTGCCCACCTCCCCCTGCAGGCGGCTGAGCCCTCACCATACGAGCGACAGGGCCAGTCAATGCAGCCAGCTTCCGACAAGCTTTCAACGCACAGTGTGTGCGCCTGTGACCTGCACCTGCTGCCGAGCGCTCATCGCCTGAGCCACTGGCGGTGGCGTCCAGGCCAGTGCCGGTTCGGGCGATCTCATCACGCACGCCTGCGCCCGGCGCCGAGTCCCTGGCCAGGCTCTGGACGCCCTCCTCTGCAGCGTCCTTCAGGTCGCTGCGCGCCGCAGCCCGCCGTGCCCGCCGAGCCGCAAGCCTGGCGCGCCGGTCCGTGGCCATATGCCGCTGGCGCCTGGCGCCAGCGACCAGCGACACCTCTGGCCACTTTGGCAGCTGCCTTTGCAGTGTGCAGGCGCTGCACAGCATTGCATTCACTGCCAGATGTCTGTGCGCGAGCATGGTGCTCATGCAGCCGACTCAACAGGCACGCGTTTCACAAAGAGGAGATGTCCTTGCACTGTCGCCCAAGCGCCCCACTTGCTCCACTTGTGGGGCATACGGAAGAGCAGTGTCGGCAGGGAGCCCTCATAGTCGACTTCAGGCCCTCCTGCTGAGCGGGCGCCTGTCTCCGCAACAACTGGTGCATCTGTTGTCTGTACCACCGTATCAGACAGAGGACAGTGGCTGACACGGATAGTAACGCAAAGCCCAGGAATGCCGCTGGGCAAGCGCACAGACTGCGGTGACTCAAAGTACGCTGGCTTGGAGGTGCCCTTCGCGTGCGACATTGTCGAGGCGCTTGAGGTGCCTGCCGCTCTGCATATTGCTGCGGTGCCAACGAGTGCCTGACGCCGGCAAGGTGGGCGGCAATGCACAATCAGTGAAGCTTAAGCTTGCACGGGCCATGACTGGGACGCCTGCGGAGCGGCAGAGCTCGCTGCTGTGCGGCTTCGACTTCCTTGCCATACCCCTGGTGCACCCCCGCTTCCGCCGCCAGCGCCTGGTCCCCAGCGCCGCCGCGCCGCCGTTCACGCGCTCCGACCTGCTGCTCACATCGTCCCAGTGGAGCAGCCAGGCGCGCTCCTCTAACTTCCTCACCGACACAGGGGGGCAAGAGCGCCGCTGCTGGGGGCCGCTTCACCGTCTTCTCGGAGCGAACGCACTTCGCACTTTAAAAGGGGAACCAGACGCATGTGCAATGCAGACCAGCTTGCACCATACTGTCTTCTCATTTGCTGCATGTTTGCTTGAACGCAGAGACAAACTCATGAAAATGCCGTAGTCGGCTGCAGAGGAGCGGCCTGGCAAGCACGGCTTGTGGGGCCCCCCGGGCTCGGGCGGCCTGCTGGGTGTTGACAGGGGCCTGCGCAGGTTGTGGGCAAGGTGAGCCCCTGGATAGAGCCGGATGCGCCGAGCGTGCCGCTGCGGCGCGACAGCGAGGCCGCACTGCGGCAGGTGCGCCGCGCTCTCCGTTCGATGCTATTTCCCCAAGGAGACGCTCGCACGCCTGGGCTCAATGCCGAGGCCATCTTCCTGCATGATGAACCAGTTGCACTGCGTTTGTGCTAGGGGAGTGTGCTGCATGATAGCAGATGCACTGTTCCACGCATGCAAAACGATGCGACATGCGTGACTGCCACATGAACCACTGCCGCAAGAGAAGTTGCTTTGTACAGTAGCTGTGTGCTGACCATTCCTTTTGGTGTGGCCAGGAGCTCGAGTGGGCCGCGCACCTGTCGCTGCAGGCATGCATCCTGCCACTGCCGCACACGCTCGCGCTGGCGAACTACGCACGGATACTGAATCAGGCACGCTTGGCCAGGCTTTCAGAGCTCTGGTCACCTGTCATAGGGAGCCTGCATTTGCATGACATGCGTGTACTTGTGAGCGGTTGAATCTTTTGAATGGTGCTCATCTGTGCTTGAGGCTTGTTTCTTGCATTATGAATATGACCCCTGCAAACAGGCGCATGCCTCACTGCAGCGAGCAGGATTATGCCGCCTTTAGGCGATAACCAAGGGCCGAAACAATCAAGCTGCATCCCACCTGGGCTTGTTCGCCAGTCGCGTCAAGGGTGCATGGATGTCAGCGCGCCGCATCTGTTCGCTTTGGATGTGCCTTGCCTGTCCTGGCAGCCTCTGAGCCGGGCATTGACAGACAAGGGCAAGGGAGCATGCTGAGATAAATTCATGCGCTTCCCTGGCGCGCAGGTGATGCTGGGCCTGAGCAGCATGGCGCTCTGGGTCCGCATCCCCTTGGCCGCCCCGCGCGGCGCCGACGCGGCGGCGCAGCCTGTGGACGGTGCGCTTGCACTGCCCCGGCGGGCGTGCAGCTCTGTGCGGCCAAACAGGGGCACCTGTCGGTCCGGCCTGACGCCTTCTGGCAAGTCGCCTCACCATGACCTGCTCGCGCCAGCAAGGCTGTGTGCCTCCTTGGACCGCGCGCCTGCATGCGGCGCTTGGGTGGGTGCTCTGCGCATGGGGGCTTCCTGCGACACCGCAGAGACGCGCTGGACATGCCCATGTCCGCCATGGCGCATGCGCGGTCGTGGCCGTCACAGCCGGCCGTTTGGGACAAGCAGGCGGCGGCCGCAAGGCGCCCACGGCAGAGTGCGCGCAGGCGCGCACGACCCGGCGGACGCGTGGGAGTGGTGGCACCGCGTGCGCTGCCTGTGCGGCCACAACGCCAAGCTGGGCGTGCTGCTTGACCTGCCGCTGGCCCTGCCGCCGGAGCAGTACGTCGCGCGGTGGCGGGTGCGGCAGCGCGCTGCAGCGCCCTGGGCTCGCCATGTACATAGCCAGTGACCCCCGGGGCAGGGTCGGTTGCGAGCTGGGCATGGCAGTAGCCCTGTTTGTCCTAGATCACCTAGGGGGGCACTGTTGCCGACGCCTGCCAGGCTTCACTTGATACCACACAAGTGTACCCTTGGGTGCTGATCCGGAGCTGTGGGTACCCGTTACGCTGGGAGTGTGAGGTGGTCCTGGCTGCATCCAGTGTGCACTGGGGGCGGTGCGGGGCCCTGCCATGCTCGAGACGTGTCGTGGAGGGCAGCCGCACAGCTCCGTGCGCTCTGATTTGCGGGTGCAAAGCGCTCGCGCTGCGCATAGCCAGCACCCCTGCAGCGCTCGACGCGGTACTCTATGCATAGACCCCAACCCTAGTTTCCGCCAGAAGGCACCTCCTCACCGCCCAACGCACACTGAGAGCATGAAGCACACCCATCACTGCACAAGCGTTCCAGGGTTGGTTCTCTCCGAACCCTTGCTGCATCGGCGACAGGGGGAGCCCGTGCGTGCGGTGGCGCTGCCGACGGCGGCCTTCGTGGCCAACCGCCGCGGCTACCCAACGCTGCCGCGCGCGCACAAAGACCTGCTCGTCGACTTCTGGCGCCAGGGCGTGCAGGTGGGTTGGCGCGGCGCCCGCCCGCCTGCTTGCCCGCCTCACCCGCCCGTCCCAGCGGCGGCCCCTAGAGCGCCTGGCGGGGCCTCGTCGCGCGCACACCAGCCAGCGCGGCGCGCGCGCGGCCGCGCGCGCATGGCAGCGCAGGGCCGCTGCCGGGGAAGGCTTGCGCTGGTCCACAGGCCTCGCGCAGATCGGCCACTGGCAGGCGCTGCCACCGGCTGTCAAACCTGATCAGGCTCCAAAGGCTATATTGCACGCATTCCAGGCAGGCTTGCGGAGGCCGCGCGCCCGAGCGCGCAGGTCATCCTGACCGGCCAGGCGCACCACGCGCCAGCGGCGGCGGGCCCGGCCGCGGGCGCCTTCGAGGCGGCGGGCGAGCCTGCGGCGGCCGGCGGCAGCGGCGGCGGCGTCGTGGTGGCCGTGAACGGTGCAGCGGGGCCTGAGGCGCGCGCGCGCGCCGCCGCATGTGCATCCCTGCAGCGACGCGTGGCTGGGCCACGCCCCAAACCCGCGCGTCCTAAGACCGCCGCGGTGTGGGACGAACCCGCAGCAGCCAAGCAGGTCTTACAGAGGGTGTCTGCCAAGCAGGAAAGGGCCCAGCTGCGCGGGGGCTGCCGCGCTCGCCCGCGCGCGCCGCGACCACGCCGCGCGCGAGGTGGCGGCGCTGGGGTCAGCCTGGGGTTCACCCCACCCTACATCCGCGTTTGCTGTGCCGCGCGCGCAGGTGGCGGCGCCGGGCGCGCAGCACCCACTGCGCGTGTACTGCGAGTACCTGTCCTACATCTTCCGCAAGGCGCCAATGCCGCCGGAGCAGGAGCTGCTGGAGCTCAGCTACCGCGACTACCTGCAGGCGCGCCCGCCGCCCGCCCTGGCCTCCTGCACAGCCGTGGGTCCAGGTCTAGGTCTTGGGCATGCCCCCGCAACACAGCAGGCATGGAAGCCATTGATAGATCGGCGCGGCTGCCGCGGTGCGTGACTGCGCAGCGGCCGCACGGCGATCCCATGCGCGGGGCGGGCGTGCGGCGCCCATGCGGTGCCGCGCAGCCGCCAGAGCCGATGGTGCGCGGGCGGCGCGCAGGCGCCGCTGCAGCCGCTGCAGGACAACCTGGAGTCGCAGACATACGAGACGTTCGAGAAGGACGGCACCAAGTACGCGCAGTACCAGGCCGCTATCCACGCCGCGCTGCTCGCGCGCGTGCCGCCGCCCGGCGCCGCGGGCGCGGCCCGCCCTGCCGGGGCCATCGGGGCGCCGCGCCGGATCAAGCTGCCGTCTACGCCGCGCGCGCGCGCGCGCGCATGGCTGCCGCCGCCCTTTGCCGTCATCCTTGGCTCCGGGCAGATCGGACGCCGGCGGTTTGTAGTCTGGCCTCCGTGTCTGTCAGCAGTCGCTTCTGAGACTGACCCTGCTGCCCCTCGTCCAAAAACATGCAGAGCGGCGGAGGGGTTGCATGCGTCCAGGCGCCGCGCACTGCCCACAGGGGTCATGCGCCATCTGCTGCGCATACCTGGCCAGCGGCGAAGCAGAGCTGAGGCGCAGGCACGCTTTGCTCAGGCGCGCGCGCGGGCGGTGCAGACGGCGACGAGGCAGCAACAGTGCTGATGGTGGTGGGCGCCGGGCGCGGCCCGCTGGTGCGCGCCAGCCTGGCGGCCGCGGACGCGGCGGGCCGCCGCCTGCGCGTCTACGCGGTCGAGAAGAACGCTAACGCTGTCGTCACGCTGCAGAACCTGGTGGCATCCGAGGGGTGCGCGTGCGCGGCGCGCGTGGGATAGGGTATATGTAGTAGGTGGAGACATGGCCGGCATCCACGCGCTCACGAGGGGGCAGGCTGCGGCGAGCGCCCCGCGTGAGGCGGCTGGTCGCTCGCTACTGGCAGTGCATCCGAGTCCTGCGCTGCCCCTGCATGTTTATTCCTTAAAACGACCGGCTGGGGCGGATCCGTGCTGACGTGTCGTTCAGGCACACGGCGGCGCGCTGCCCACCTGCGGCGCCAAGTCACTCCGCGCCGGGGCGCGGGCTGGCAGGTGGGCCGACCGCGTGACCGTCGCGCCGGCCGACATGCGCAGCTGGGCGGCGCCGGAGCCGGCGGACATCCTGGTCAGCGAGCTGCTGGGCAGCTTCGGCGACAACGAGCTCTCGCCCGAGTGCCTGGACGGCGCGGCGCGCTTCCTGCGGCCCGGCGGCCTCTCCATCCCGGCCGCGTACACGTCCTACCTGCAGCCGGTCACCGCGAGCAAGCTGTGGGCGGATGTGAAGGTGCGCGTCGTTGGCTTAGGGTTAGGCGCTGGGTTAGGGCTAAGGTGGAGAATCCACCCGAGCACTTGGCTGGCACAGCCAGGAGGCGCAGCCTGCGCCCATGCGGCCTGCCCGTGCTGCATGCGGCTGGCGGCGAGCGCCGCGGGCCGCGGCTGGCACAGCTGCGCGACCGCGTTGGCAGCGGCGTGCGCGGGTGTCTGCACCACCAAGCATCCGACCCCCCCCCCTCCCCCAGCAGCGCCGGCGGCATCTGTCCGAGCCCGCGCCTCTGAACGCTGCATGTGCGCGGCGCGCGCTGTGACCGCCGGAGCGCGAACGCCCCCTAAAGGCGGCAGGGGTACCCTACCCTACCCTATCCGGCTGGGCGCAGGCGTACAACGACCGCGAGCACCTGGAGACGCCGTACGTTGTGCGCCTGCACCGCTTCACGCCGCTAGCGGCCACGCAGCCGGTGTTCGCGTTCGAGCACCCCGGGCCAGCCGCGGGCGGCGCCGGCGCGCCGCCGGACAACACGCGCGAGGCGCCGCTGCGCTTCGAGCGGCCGGGCGCGCCGGCTGCCGTCTGCCACGGCTTTGCCGGCTACTTCGACGCGCAGGTGCGCCGGCCCCGGCGGCGCCCCGGCCGGCCTCCTGACGAGCCCGCTTGGACACGCAAACCGCGCGCCGGGCGGCTCTCATGCCAGGCCCGGCCCTGCGTGCAGCCCCTGCCGTCGCTGCGAACTCTTGGCGTGGCGCCGGCGACACGCTTTCAAGGCGGCGCTTGTGTCATGGCTGTCAGAGCAGCGCAGCGGATGCACGCCCTGTGCGTCCTCGCATGCACTCTGTCGGCCTCCCCCGCAGTGCCAGAGTCCGCCGCTCGCCCAGAGGGGCCCTTGACATCCCCAAGGGGGCCGCTTGACAGCCGCGGCGCGCGCAGCTGTACGGCGACGTGCGGCTCAGCACGCACCCGCCCACGCACACGCCCGGCATGTTCTCCTGGTTCCCCATCTTCTTCCCGCTGCGCCGCCCGCTGCACCTGCCCGCCGGCGCGCCGGTCGACGCGCACCTGTGGCGCTGCGCCGCGCACACCAAGGCGCGCGCGTGCGCCTTGGGTGTGCCTGTATCGCCCCCCTGATCATGCCTGTGGCGCGGCAGCCGATGGCCTGCGCCGCATGGCTGCTGTGGTCTGATGCAGAGCGCCGACGCGCCTGTGGGCAAAAGGGGGCCAATTGGGAGTGAAGTCGCAGGCTCACGTAGATAGCCCCGCGCTGGAACCTGTGCTGGAGCCCCTGCATACCCGTCAGGGCGCGCAGCGCTGAGCAGGCGAGCCGTGCAACAGGTGTGGTACGAGTGGGCGGTGCTGGCGCCGACGCCGACGCCCATCCACAACCCCAACGGCCGCTCGTACTATGTCGGGCTGTAGGTGCTCTGCTGCGTTCGGCTGGCTGCGTCTGTGTGTCCGCCCCTGTCGTCCATGGGAGCAGGTTTCTGCGCATGTTTGGCGCGAGCGCGCGAGCGCCTCTGCGCGCGCGCGAACGGCTGCTGTGCCGCTCGGCACTCCCTCCGCAGCAGTCAGGGGGTGCTGTCGCTCCACAGGAGAGTGTCAACAGCTATGATGTGTAATTGAAGGCCTTTGTTGTCTGCATGGCGCGCATGTGGTGTGCTTGGATGTGCCCACCTTGAGAGAGTGTGTGACATCGCCATGCGCAGTGAAACTGGCAATGAAGCAGCGGCTTGCAGCAGCACTTGGGCCGTGGGGCCCGCTGACCGTGCATGCTGCTGGCAGTTCCCCGACAAATTCTTTACCGTCGCCGCAACGCATCGAGCTGACACCGTTGCCAGGCACCCTGGAATGCACCCAAACGGCAGACCTGGCATTCTGTTGCGACATGTCCTATAATCGGTCACGGTGGTATCGCGCACAAATGGTGCGTTGCAGAGCGATTGTGATGCCGGGGACCCGGCGGCTGCCCAGCTACATGAGGCGGCACATCCCGTCACCCCACACCACAGCCGCACACACACAGAGCAGCTCAGCACACAACCTAAACGACCACTGTGTCATCAATGGAGTAGGCTTATTGCTTAGGCCAAAATCACATGCACACACAGCGGAGCTTCAGCACAAAGCCGCAGCAGTGACTGTCTGGGGAGCATTGGGACTTATTGAATGCAGCGCATGAAGCACACCGCGCCTCCTATGAAGTGTGCAGCCATGCATGGCTGCCATCGGCCGCATCCTTGCGCTTATGCCAACCAAAGCAACATACATGCATGCGCTTAGTAGCTGCTTGATACCTGACCCAGAGAGTTGTACAACCCGTGCCCAGAGTGTGCCAGCACAGCACACAGCACTCATACTGCCCGCAGCGGGCAAGGACTGCAAGAAAAAACATACTCAGTGTGTGGTCGCATGGCACAGATGCCTGACACCTATGGGACCACTTCCTGAGCTAGCCAGGAAAGTCACAAGGCCTTACCAAGTCCGGCAATACATCGAACAGCGAGTCACCATGTCATCATGTCACCGTCATCATTATCTTGAGCCTGGGTGGGGCTGGCACTCCGGCGACGGCCCTTACTAGTGCATGCATTGACGCCAGCCCCGCAACTGCACACAGGGCAAAACTTTGCCAGTATTTGCTGCACCAGCGCGAAGCTCAGGCGCGCTCACAAAGCACGCGCGCCCAGGTGGCCGCACATGAGCTTTTAGTAAGCTGCTTATTGACCAGGTTCTGTGTCTCGGGGGTGGGGAGAAGCGGTTAGCAGGCATGGGCGCCGCCGGCGGCTCCGCGGGCAGCTTGTGTGAGAGCGCGGGGGCACAGGTTCAGAAGATGACTGCCGGCGGCGGCAGCACTGGCGGGAGCGCGCTGACAGGGGAGCACAGCAAAGAGTCGCTCCAGGCGCGCCCGGGGTCAGGGTCGCGGACAGCGCAGGGCTTGGTGGTGAGGCCAGGGATCGCGTCGCCTACCCTGGCTGGTAGCACGAGCCCGGCGGCGCCCGCTGCGGCGACCGCGCGCGCCGCCGCGGCCGCCAGGGCCAGTCCACGAGGGCTCGCGCCAAAGCAGGCGCGCCCACCGGGGCTCGAAGCCCCGCCCACCGCCCTCGCGCATGCGCCTAGCGGCGGCTGCGGGCCGCGACGCGCCGTCGCCGTGCTGCGCAGCATGGCCTCGGACGCCGGGCGCGGTGCGCCCAAGTAAGCCGCGGCGGCGACGGGGTGCCCGCCAGCTGCGGCTGCCGCAGCCCAGGGTGCGGGGCGCGCGGGCGGTGCGGGCAGCCAGGCGCTGGCGGGCGGGAGGGCGACCTCGCAGTCTGCGGGACCCCAGGGAGCGGCCGTCAGGCATGGGCGGGCTTGAGGCTAGGGCTGCATGCCCGCGCCGTCAGCCGAGATGCGGGCGCTGCTGCCACACGTTCGGGGCGCTCGCGGGGGCACGCCTGGCGGTCCCGTGAGGTCCTATGGGTAGAGGACCCCATGGGGTTGCGCACAGGCGGCCCTTGCGTACCCATGCAGGTAGAGCACCGGGGAAAGGGGGTGGGGCAGGTAGGGCATGCGGCCCTGACGGCCGCAGCAGAGGCACGTCCGGCAGGTGTGAGGCAGGGGCTGCAGCGCATGGCGCGGGCTGCTGAGATATGGGGCTGCGGGGAGGGGCATACGGGTGTCTGGGGTGTCTGGGAGCGCTATCGCAGCAGCACCGAGCAGGCATGCGCTTCAGCACCAAAGGCTGCGGGCGTTTGGTGTGGGGAGGGCCGCATGGGACAGGCGGCCAGGGGCGGGTGGCGTCAGGCACGGCGGCGGGGCTGGCACACGGCCCGCTCACCCGCCTCGGGCGCCAGGTAGCAGCAGGCCTCCAGGCTGGCCAGCCCGCCGCTGCTGCCGCCGCCGCTGCCGCCGCAGGGCTCCGCGCCGAGCTCGCCCGCGGCGCCGCCCGCCAGCACCTTGAGCATCGCGCCCTCGAACGGCGGCAGGTCGGCGAGCGCGCGGCCCTTGTCGAGCGCCCAGCGGTCGGCGGGCAGGGCGAGCGCCAGGGTCAGGGCGCGCCCCACGGGCGACGCCGGCTCCGCCGCGGGCGCGGGCTCGTCCGCCACGGCCGGGCCGCTCGAGGGCGGCCGCGGGCTCAGGCGCGCGCTCTCGGGCGTCGGCACGGCCGGCAGCGGGCACAGCGGCGTGAGCCCGATCGCCGCCGCGGCCTCGGCGGCCGTCGAGCTGGACAGCAGCTCGGCCACGCTGGGCGACTGCATGTACCGCGGCGGGACTGCGCGCGGCACAGCCGCTCGCACGTGTTCGCGTTCCGCTCGCACGCATGCATGCACATTTTCGGGGGCCAGCAGCGCATGAGCTGTCGGGCATGCTGCGGTGCGGCCTCGGCGCATTCACGCAGGCTCAGCGCGAGCAGATATGCTAGGCAGAGCCGCCTTGTGGAGATGGCGGACCAAGCATGCCAGCGTTTCGCCGAGACACTCCCTGCTAACAGAAATGCGGGCCGCGCATCGGCGTCCGCGCCGCAGGTGGACATGTTCGTGCCTATGGCGGTCCTGAAATGGGTAAGGGTTAGGGTTAGGTGTGCAGGCCGCGCACCGGCGTCCGCGCCGCAGCTGGGCGTGAACGTGCCGATGGCGGCCATGAGCGAGGTGATGGCCGGCAGCGCGCTCGCCGGCAGCGGCGACGGCAGCGCGCCAATGCCAAGCTCGTACACCGCGCCCAGCGGCGTGCCGCCGCCGAACAGGCTGCACAGTGGCAGCGCCTGCGCGCTTGCGCCCCGCTCAGGCCCGCGACCCCAGCAGTAGGCCCGCTGCCACGACCAATTCTGCTTACCAACGATGCAACCGGTTTCGGTCTGTGGCCATCCTCGATTGCCCTGTCATCTTAATCTGAAGGCACTACGTTGACAGGGGCGGGAGCGTGCTGTCAGGGATGCGTGCTGGAACGATGATGCACGGCAGTGTGCTTGATCCGAAGGCTGGAGCACCTTATTTCAAACCCTAAGCTGCAGCCACGCACCGCGTCCTGCGGCTTGGCAGCCGGCGACGGCACGCCCAGCCAGCTGATCGCGTTGTCCAGCTCCGCGTCGCCGGCGACTGCGTCCGCCAGGCGCGCCGGCGTGCCCCCGCCGCCCAGGCTATGGTGGCCCGCGCCGTCGCCCAGCAGGCCCTCGCCGGCCGCGGCCGCGCCGCCGCCGGGCGTCGCCGGCGCGTCGCTGCATGCCAGGAAGCCCAGCTCGCTCGCGCGCAGCGCGGCCGGCGCGGCGTGCAGCCCCGGCGGCGTCAGCAGCAGCGGCAGCGCGGCCGCATCCACGAAGCTCAGGCTGGCCAGGCCGCGGCAGCCGCCATTGGTGAGCGATGCCTCGCCATCGGTCTCGCTGGCGTGCTCGGCGGAGCGCAGCGCGGCGGCCAGGCGCTGCGCACGCCGCGCCCCGCCTACGGCGCGCCCGGCACCCGTCAGCGGCTGGAGCTGCCATGCGTGCGCTGGGCACTTGACCGACCGGCCCTGCATGGCAGGGGAGTGGCTTGCTCCCCCATTATGGCGCTGACAAGGTGATACTTGCGGCTTGCGCCCAGGGCGCTGCCAGCAGCACCATCGGCCCAATCAGGCACATGCATGGCTCGCCTGCGTGCTCGGAGCGCAGGCCACAGCCGTGAGCGGACCAGGCCCCCTGACGAAGGAGGAAACTGCTGAGCGCGCTCAGCAGGTCCGCACCCGCACGCCGCGCGCTGTGCCGCCGGGCAGCGCCCGCGCGCGGCCGCGCCGGCGCCGCCGTCGCGCGCCCCGCCGCCTCAAAATCCGCCTCCATGCCGGCGAGCGGGCCGTCCGCATCGGCGCCGCCGCCGGCGCCCGCGCCGCGGCTGCCCGGCCGGCTGCCGCCGCGCTCGCCGCGCGGGGCGCCCGCGCTTGGCCGGCCGCGGCCCCGCGCGCGGCCGCGCAGTGGCGGCAGCCGCCGCGGCGGCGCTCGCGGCGGCCGCCGCGGAGGTGGCGGCCGCCGCGGCGAACGCGGCGGCCGGGTGCGCCTGCGTGGGGTCGGGCGGCCCGGCGGCGGCGGGCGCATTGCCGGGCGCCGGCTCCCTGCCCGCGCGCTTGCGCTTGCCCACCGACAGGTTCAGGCTGCGCATGTAGTCCTTGAGCAGCGAGGACAGGCCGTCCTGCGCGCGCGCGCGCGGCGGTAGCTGAGGCGGGCGGCGCGCCGAGCAACGAGCTTGCAGGGGCGACGGGCCGGCGGGCGGCGGCCAGGGGCCTGGTGGTGGGCGGCGGACCTGGCCGGCCGCCTCCTTGCGGCGCAGCGTGGCGTTCCAGTGGTTCTTGACCGCATTCTCAGTGCGGCCGAGGATGACCTTGGCAATGTCGGCCCACCTGCGGGCGCGGCGCGCGCGTGAGCGCGGCGCGCGGGCGGCGGGGCGCGGCCGGAGCGCGCAGCGCGCGGCGCGCACTTGTTGCCCAGGTCGCGGTGCGCGTCGATCAGCATCTGCTCCTCGGCGCAGCTCCAGGCGTCGCGCTTGATGTCCGGCCGCAGCTGGTTGTGCCAGCGCTCACGGCACTGCTTGCCGATGCGCCCGGGGAAGTGCTTGGCTATGGCGCTCCAGTTGCCCTCGCCATGCTCGCCGACCAGCCTGCACGGCGGCACGTCTCCGAGCTCGGCGCAAACCCTCCAGAAACGCACACCAGGCCGGCCGAGCCTGCACGCACTCCCGCGAGCCTGCAAAGACTGCTGGCCAGCCAGGTGCCGGGCGGCCCGGGGAGGCCAAAGCACCTGACCAGCCGCTCGTCCTCATCAGCACCCCAGCAGCCTTTGACCCGGGCCACCGGATGCCGCCTCTTCTTCTTGGCCGTCTTGGACGTCAGCTCGTCCGCCACGCTCGCCTCCATGGCCGGGCGAGCACAGGGGAGACCTGCTCGACCCGAGCATCCGGTGGACCGCAGTCAAGCACTGGCCGGCGGCCGCCAGCACACGCACTCACATGCACTGAAGCAACCTACGGCAGTGTCGGCACGGTGCGTCTGAGCAGTTCTGGAGGAGGAAGCTCAAGCTGTCACGTTCACGCGCATCACTTCTTACTCGAAATGATGTTACCCACCGCCACTTCAGAAGCAGGAGGGCACCTGCAGGCCTACCACAGACACGGTCGACGATAGCGACGAGCAGGAGCTCCCCGGCCTTCAGGATCCTTGACTGGGAGACTCGGCGACGTCCTACAAGACGGGCAAACAGGGCGGGTGCTGCATATGAAGCTTGGCCGTGGCAGAGATCTTCAGCTGGGCAGCGCGACAAGCGCCGGGAGTGCAACAGGTGATTTATGTCGCAGCACAGTCACAGAGCTACGTGCACCTGATCTGCAGCTGGATATCACCTCTCTGTAACCTCCGTCCGAGATGGCAGGCCAGGGTAGGGCAGCATTAACGCCCAGGTTTGATCTCTGCACCTTGCAAGCTTGGACGACAAACTGCAGCGAGTGCAAGCATGCTGCCGGCGCGCCTGGCAGCCGCGGCGTGGCGGCACGAGCGGCAGTTGCATGCTGCGCGGCACGTGCGCTGGCACGCGCTGGTCTCGCGCCAGGCAACGGCGCTGGCCGGGCTGGTCGAGCGCGACGCTGACGTCATTGTCGTCGGCGGCGGTCACGCGGGTGTGCGCTCGTCCTGCCGCCCATGCCAAGCAGTGCCTCTGCACGGGAGCTGCAAGCTGCAGCCCCTGTTGCGTCCTCGACAGCACATCAAGCAGGCAGCGTGCGCCGCCCGGCAGGCTGCGAGGCAGCGGCCGCGGCGGCGCGCCGCGGCGCGCGCACGCTGCTGGTGACGCCCGCGCCGGAGGCCAGCATCGGCCAGATGAGCTGCAACCCCAGCATCGGCGGCCTGGCGAAGGGCATCCTGGTTCGCGAGGTGGACGCGCTGGACGGCCTCATGGTGTGCGCCGTCCCAGCCCCGCTTCAAGCAGACGGGGTGCCAGAGACACGCCTCGGCCTGTACTTGGGGACGTCGCTCAGCCAGCAGAGCTGCACCCAGACGGCTGTGCCGGTCTGGCCTAGCGGTGTTACCCCAGAGCAGGACCCCGGGCACGACAGGCACAGGCTGGGCTATGACCAGGCGGTGATTTACCGGTCTGAACAGCGCCTTGACGCTGCGTGGTGCAGAGCCGGGCGGGAGGCGCCGCTGGCCGCCCTGGCACGCAGCGTCCTGCCACGCCGCGCAGCCCGCGCTCTCACGGCGCGAGACTATTCGGCGCCGCAGGGCCGCGCGGCGGACGCGGCGGGCATTCAATTCCGGGAGCTGAACGCGGCGCGCGGCCCGGCCGTGCGCGGCCCGCGCGCGCAGCAGGACCGCGGCCGGTACAAGGCCGCGGTGCAGCGCCTGCTGGCCGCGACGCCGGGCCTGGCCATTGTCGACGGCGCGGTCACGGACCTGGCGCTGGAGCCGGGCGGCGGCGGGGCGCGCCGCGCCGCCGGCGTCGTCCTGGCCACCGGTGTGCGACGAGCCTGGCGGGTCTCGCCAGGGAGCAAGGGGTGCACGGCAGGCTGCTGGTGGGGCGCTGGGCGCGTGTGCGAGCGCGCTGCAGCCCTCTCCCGGGCCGCCACAGCGGCGGCTGGCGGCTGTGAGCTTTGCCTCATTGTTGCCTCGTCAGAAGACCGGTCCGTCAGCATCCTGCGGCTCCCTTGACCCTGGAAGATGCAAAAAAAGCACTGGGGAGCTGCTCCATGCCGACCGCTGCGAGGTTCAGCGCGGTTGCGCGGCAGGACAGGGTGAGGGTACGGTGTGACAAACGCGGGCCAGGGTGAGATTCGTCTGCAGGCAGGCTTGCCCGCTTGGTCACACGCGTCGTGCAAGTGCGCGCACCCATGGTGGAGGGCGCGTGCGCGGCGCAGGCGAGTGCCTGAGCGCCCGCAGCGTCGTGCTGACCACCGGGACATTCCTGCGCGGCGTGATCCACGTCGGTAGCACGTCGCGCGCCGCCGGGCGCATGCCCGCCGTCGAGGCGGCGCCGCGCGCGCGCGCGCCTGCCGCTGGCGCCGATCCGGCCGACGAGGCCGACACGGTCGCGGCCGTGGCAGCCGGTGCGCTGCTGCCTGGTTCTACTGGGCCGTGCGGCGCGACGCCCAGAGGGCCACAGGCGACGTGAAGGGCAGTGTGTGTCTGCTTTGGAGATTGCGCCTTGGCCATGAGCAGTGCTGAGGGCTGTCCGCTGGAGGCGAGGCGCCATCCAGACGGGTGGGCGAGCCTGCAGCACCGCGACATAGAGCAGGCAGCGCGTTGGCAGAGTGCGCGCGGCAGGGCAACCCGCCGCCGCCACTCCGGGGCTGCTCACACACAGGCCAGGAGCGGAGCGCACAGCCGACGCTCGCTCACAGGCCCGGCGCGCGCGGCGCAGGCTCGCTGGCGGCCACGCTGGACGCGGCGGGCTTCGCGCTGGGCCGCCTGAAGACCGGGACGCCGCCGCGGCTGGACGGCCGCACGATCCGCTATGGCGCGCTGGAGGCGCAGCCCAGCGACGCGCGCCCGCTCCCCTTCTCCTTCCTGCACCTGGCGGACGCCGCGTGGCGCCCGCCCCTGCCGCAGGTCGCGCCCCCATTCCGGCCCCGGCTCTGAAGCGGCTTTGCCCAGCCCGCGCATATCCCATGGACGGCGTAAGCATCACATCACGGCCAGGGCGGCCGCGGCATGCGGCGGCGGCCTGTTCAGCGAGCTTGCGCTGGGAAATGTGTCACGCGGCGCGGGCGTGCTTCCCCGCGCGACGACCCCGGCTGTGCAGCAACCGGGCTGCAGCTCCTGTGCCAAGGGGGTCTTGCATGCGCCCCCTACAAGCCCTGTACCCTGGAGGGTTGGCGGGCAGCCCTGATCGCGACCAGGCCGCGGCCGGCGCAGGTGGACTGCCACAAGGCGCACACGAGCGCGGCCACGGAGGCGCTGGTGCTGGCCTGCGTGGCGGCCGGGCGCGGCGCGCGCTTCGCCTCCGGCCGCACCGCCGGCCAGGGCGGAGCGACAGAGCCGCGGTGCGCCTGCCGCCCTGCCGGAGCGGCGCTTTGCCGATGCTGAGGAGCTGGTGCTGCGCCACTGCGCAGGCACTCGCGTCCGGCGAAGCTCTGCATGCCCAGGCGTCTGAGAGCGCGTGCGGGCGGGCCTCTGGCGCTGCCAGCCAAGCTTTTGTGTTGAAGGAGCGCAGCAGCGCGCGTGCCACGGCAGTGGCATGGAGGATGGGCTGACCCTAACCCGACCCTACCCTGTTCCCCGCGCAGGTACTGCCCCTCCCTGGAGACCAAGTTCCGGCGCTTCCCGGGGCGCAGCCACCACGTGTGGCTGGAGCCGGAGGGCCTGGACACGCACGTGGTCTACCCCAACGGCCTCTCCAACTCGCTCGAGCCGGCCGACCAGCTCGCGATGCTGAAGACCGTGCCCGGTGCGCCCCCGTCGCCGGCAGCCGGCCGCCGGGGCGCCGCCCTGGCGTGGCGCCCAACGCTCCGGGGGGCGTTGGCGGGCGGGCGGGTGGAGTCCGGACCGGGGCGGCGCAGACACGCAGCTGGACTGGAAGCGGCACGTGCGTCGGCGCTGCTGCGGCTGCCTCGCTGGGCGCCTCAGCGCGCCTGGCATGCAGCCCGCCGGGCGGTGCAGGTCGAACAAGTCTTGCATGAGGCCTGAGGACTTGGACGCAGCGCGGATCATCGCGGCCTGCAAGCGCGCGCCTGACACAGCGACCACCCGCAACCCACCGCTTTCACCTCTCGCGCTGTGCCTCGGCGAGCTACCGCGCCCCCGCTGCCGCGCCTGCAGGGCTGTTACATGGCTTTAGCGCGCGCGGCAGGCCTGGAGGATGCCGAGATGCTCGCGCCGGCGTACGCGGTGGAGTACGACTACGTGGACCCGCGCGAGCTGCTGCCCACGCTGGAGACGCGGCGCATACCCGGGCTCTTCCTGGCGGGCCAGATCAACGGCACGACCGGGTGCGCGGGCACGTCGATGATGCACTGGGTGTGCCAGCTCGGGCGAGTCAAAGTTGGCCGCGGTCGCCCAGGTCGTTGCAGGTCTTGCGTTCCCGAGTGCCTTGTCTGCGTGAGCACTGCATCGTCGCAGCTGTCATACCTGGTCACAGAGAGCAGGGCAGGACACGCTGCTGTCTAATCTGGCATGCTTCCAGCGTTGATAATGCAGCGTCTTGCAGTTGGTGCCCACCCCGTCACCAGCACTGCTGCCGGGCGAGCAGGTACGAGGAGGCGGCCGCGCAGGGCCTCGTCGCGGGCGCAAACGCGGCGGTCCCCGGTGCGCACCCGCCCGCGCCCCGCACGGCACCCACCTGACCCAGGCACTCTCTGCGTGCGCCTGCAGTGCTCCGGAGCGTCTGCAGGAGCTGGTGCACGAGCAGCCCTGCTGCGCCGGGCAGGGGCGGGCTGTTGGTCGCACGCGAGCCGGGCTGGGCTGTCGGCCGCATGCGAGCCGAGCTGGCGCGGGGCCCGCAGGCGACCCGCTGCGCGTGAGCCGCGCGGAGGGCTACATCGGCGTGCTGCTGGACGACCTGGTGGCGCGCGGCACCGCGGAGCCGTACCGCATGCTCACCGCGCGCGCCGAGTTCCGGCTGTCGCTGCGGCCCGACAACGCCGACCTGCGCCTCACGCCGCTCGGGCGCCAGCTGGGCCTGGTGCGGGCACCAGGGTCTGTAATGTCCTGAAGTGCGGTATAAGCCAGGAGCCGCGGAGGAGCCGCGGCCGCGCGATGCAGTCTGGGTCAAACCTGTTGTCAGAGCGGCCCGGGCCAGACATTACCATCAGGCAGGCAATGGCTGCACGGTCTGGAGCTGTAGCACATGACTGCAGGCAGCACACCGCAAATGCTCCCGTCAGAGTGTGCGCGGCGTCTGCGCGAGCCATGCCTAAAACAACACGGCAAGTGGTGGCGAGGCGCGCCCTGGGGGGCTACGTCTGTGCTAACCCATCGGCTGCGCCATGCAACACGCATCCGCCTGTGACGCTCCAATCCTTTGCCGGGCGCAGGTGGGCGACCAGCGCGCGGCCGCGTTTGACGCGCGCGCGGCCGCGGTGGCCGAGGCGGCGGGCGTGCTGGCGGGCGTGCGGCTGACGGCCAGCGCGTGGGTGCGCGCGGGCGTGGCCGTCTGCGAGGATGGCGCGCGCACCTCCGCCGCGCAGCTGCTGGCGCGGCCGCAGATGTCGCTCGGCGCGGTGCGCGCCTGGCGCCGCTGCAGGCGGGTGTCGCATTTGTGGGCACTTTATTGGCTGGTCTTTGGTCGTTGCCTACTCGGCCGCGGCTGCTCTACCTAATATATTGCATCTAGCAAGGAGAGCGTGCAGCTTTACCTGTGGGATCAGACGGCAGGTGGCACCTGCCGCCAGTGGGCCCGCAGCAGAGCACTGCGTGGTGCTGCCGCAGACGCCGCTGGCGGCGGGCGCAGGCAGCCGCAGGCTGACGCGGAGCTGCGTGCAAGGCGTGCTTGGGCAGCCTACGCCAATGTGGAGCATGAGCCCCACCGTGTTTCCATCGGTTTTGGCAATGCAGAGCAGCTCCGTGAGCGTGTCATTTGCTGTGAAGAGCCGTCAAGAGCCCGCATCTCCGCGCCGCGCAGCTGGCGGCGGGCGCCGCAGCGGCGGACGCCGAGGGCGCCGCGGCGCTCGGCGCGCTGGAGGCGCGCGGCCTGCGCGACGCGGCGGTGGCCACCGCCGTGTACGACTGCCACTACGCGCCCTACACCCGGCGCCAGGCGCGGCCGCGGTCCTCTGCCGTGGCCTGCTCTTGAGCGCGCGCTACAGCCAGGCCTAAAAGGACTCAAAACCCAAAAAGGACCAAACGGGAAGTTGCACCGTTGCTTTGCCTGTGACTCATGCTTGTGTGGCACGTCATGTGTATGCGCATGCAGGGCCGCCTGGGCACGGGCGCTGCTGCGGACGCAAAAGCCTGTCATAACCCTACATTAACCCTACCATATGCCCTGACCCTGGCCTGTCGTGCAGGCGGCGGAGGCGGCGGAGCTGGCGGCGGGCGAGGAGCTGGAGCTGCCGGTCGACCTGAACTACGCCGCGCTGCAGCTGTCCGCGGAAGACGCAGAGAAGCTGGCTGGGGCGCGCCCGGCGACGCTCGCCGCCGCGCAGCGCATCCCGGGTGCGCCGGGGCTTCTTCCTGGCGCTCCTCTGTGCTGGGGTGGGCATGGGGCCGCGAGGCGCCGCATGTAGCTGGCGGTTGCGGGGCCGACTGCGCGTGCTACGCAACGTGAGGCGCACGCATCTGCCCTGATCACCCAGCTGCCCCATGAGCCAGATTAGGCCGCGCGTGTGCGTCCGGATCGAGCTCAGGGTGGAGGCCATAGTGAGCTCGCGTGCAGGGCCTGCATGTGTCGATTTGCTGACAAGCGTGACCAGTGCAGAACGCAGCCGGGCGGCGCGCGCAGGCGTGACGCCAGCGGCGCTGATGCTGCTGCTGCAGCATGTGCGGAGGCGGAAGCGGACTGCGCGTGCGGCATTCGCCGGGGCCCTGAGGGAGCGCCAGCGGGCGGGAGAGGTAGGCGCGGTGATGGACCAATCTGCAGAGCCAACTGTTGTGGCATCTATGCGGGAGGCTTGTGTTGGCGCTCCTTAAGCCACACTTGTGCACCGAGCATTGAAATTAGAGCTGCATGACAGGCTGGCAACGCATGTTGTACACAAGGCCCTCAACACTCGTATAGGCCTCAATGAGCGTCTGCTGGTGCGTGCGTTGATGGTTACGACCACGCGGAGCAGCAGGCAGTGCTGTAACGTGAGTTGCATGTGGCATGCACAACGCTAAGGCCCCCCTACCGCCCTCTCTCACCCCCTGTTGTACACGGCGCGCTCTCTCTACACTCAGGTGACGTGTACACACTTACGCTCAACGTCGGGCTCACAGCCGTCACATGTTGTACAAGTACAGCAGTTCCGTAGTTCTCACCTCCTAAGGCATGCCTTGAGGCTGCCCCAGACCCCTCTGCATGCTAACGTGTGGCTGTGCCACCACCCTCTCGTACAACAGTGCCCATATGATCAAACACCCCATGTCCTGCCTGTGCCGCCCACCTGCGCAGCCGCGCGATCCCTGGCCGCTGCCAGGCGCCGCGCTATAATAATCTACCTATGCAGGCGTGCGTTTGTACAAGTGGCCAGCCAGCACTTGTGTGCAACGCGGGGCACGCTGCAGCCTGGCGCCCCCGTGCGGCTGGACTGCCACACCTCCTCTACTGCGCCAGCCATATTCCAAAAGCGAGTGAGCGCGGCCGCGCATGCACCGAGTCAGGCAATGCTCAGATCGGCAATGATGCCGGGGCAGTGCAGGCCTAGGCGTGTTTTGTGACAGCAATTGCGCTGCTCTCCTGGCTGCTCTCCTGGCTGCAGCGATGTGCTCCCTGCAAGCAGCCAGGCTTGACGCAGCTGCTAGGGCGTGCGCCGCGGCCCGCTCCGCTCGGTCTTCTTGTTCTTGGACGACCAGGACGCGCTCGTGTATGAGCTGCTCTCCAGGTGCCGCCGCTGCACCTGCGCCGCGCATCAGCCACCCTGGCTATGCTGCACGCGCCCTTTTTTCCGACACTTCCAACACTCCCAACACATCCTCGTCAATGCAGAAAAAGCCCCCGCCTGAAGAGCTTCCACGGTGGCCTTGAGACGGTCTGCTGCATGCAGCACCTAGCGCCCGCCGCGGGCATGCGGACGAGCTGCAGCCACGTTACGGCTGCAGGTGTGCGCGGCAGGGGGCGGGCGGTGCGCGGGGCGCGCCTCGAGATTCCCCCTCGCCAGAAACTGCGGCAGCCCGGGCCCCGTGAGCGCGGTCGCCAGCGACTCCCGCACGACCATGATGCGCCGCGCGAGCGCCTGCCGCAATTTGCTTGGCAAGCTTAAGCAGGCAACCTTGGCCTCGCAGCGGGATACGCTGCCGGGCTTGGCGCTAGATCTCCCCTTTGTCCATCAAGGTAAAAGGTTAGAGGTTGTTTGCCTGGCTGTGGTTGGCAAGCAAGCGCCTTTGTCCAGAAAAGGCATTTTCACGCAGTTTGCTCTCCAACAGGGTGACCGACCGCTGCAGCCAGGGCGGACCTGCGGGTTGATGAGGTGCCGCTTGCTGGTCGTCGACTCGTGGATAGACTTGGCCCGCGCGCGCATCAGCTTCAGCAGGAACTCATCGCCCTCGTTGGGCGGGTTGCTCATGCAGAACTCGCCAAACCAGCGGTGCACGAAGAGGTCGGTCTCCTGCAGCTGCAGGAGGATCTTCGTGGCCGCCCGCGCGGTGAGCACTCTGGCCACTAGGCGCGAGGTGTCCCTGCGGGGCGCGGCAGCAGACACAGCTAAATACACACCGCCACAGCTGACTTTCACAGGGACAGGAGCAGGGTACAGACTGTGCTTCTGCGTGTTGCGCGGGTCACGGTAGTGCACACAGATGCAGTATGGTTTTTAAAGAGGGCGCAAGCCCGCCACACACGTCTACAAGATGTGGGTGTGTTCCATCAGCATCGAGCCTGGACACTACCAGCACACCCAGGCTGCCAGCCAGGGCTTGAGCAAGTGCTTGCAAAGCTGTACCAGCCTTCATCACCGCATGCGTTGACTCTTGCTATCAGTGATGCTTTGACGCACCGGTTGAAGTACAAGTCGTCTTCCTGCTCACCGTCATCTGTATCGTCCTCCCGAGCGTCGTTGTCTCCCCTGGTGTGCACGCAGTGCACACGCACCACATCAGGAGCGTGATGGAGCTCTACAAAAGGGGCACCAGCGGCAGGACTGCGTGCGCACCACTTGTTGATCTCGTTGGCGCGCGGCAGGGCGGCGGCTCGCGCGCAGCGGCAGGGCCTCCGAGCGCGCGGCGGCAGCAGAGCGCCGGGCCTGCCCCAGAATGACGTTCGAGCGCACAGCAGCGCCTGCCTCTGCCCCTGCCAGCAGTGCCCCAGGTGCAGGGAGTGGCCGCTCACGCTGTGCTGCAGGAGCGCCAGGGCCATCAGCCTGTCGACAGGCGGCGGCGCTGACCGGTCAAGCGCGAGTTAGGCAGCTCGAGCCTGCCCTGTACCACGTGCACAGCGCGGTGCTTTCCAGCGACCTGGCCGTGGGGATGCTAGTGTGATTATATGTACTTTGCCGCTTGTCTGCTTTGTGGCGAGAGCTGTGGCTCTTGTAAGATTAGGTCAACGCAGGTCTGGAGGCTCATGCATGTGGCCCATGCATGTGGCATAGGGCTCATGAACGTGCATGCTGCCTCAGGCATGCTACCTGGCGCCACTTACACTTACACACATGACACACACACCTGAGCGCAATATCACCAAAATCATCCCCGAGAGCCGCTTGGCAGTTAAGTTTACTCTTGCGCTGGTCTTCTGGGCTGCTTCATCACCAGGGCGCCGCCAAATGCCAGCTGGCATGCGCTCACACTACGCTGATCTGCTTAATGTTGGGCGTTGGCACGGGGCAGTAGATGGGCTTGCCACTGATGCTGCCATGTCCGCAGAGGCGGCAGGGCTGACAATGCAGGTGGGCATGCCGTGCAGCAAGTTCACCAGCTCTCTCAGGTTGTCCAGGGTCGGCAGGGAAGCTAGTACGTCGCCGCACCGGCTGCAGTGTGGTGCACTAGTGTGCAAGACGCACAACGTCTGCGCAGCCTGCCTCGAGCTGGAGCAAGACCAGGCCTCGCTCGCGCCGCGAATCAAGGGCCTGGGAGGTGAGCCGCGGTAGCCAGCCCCGGACACCCCTATGAGGGACCCGGTCAGCGCTCCACCCAACCCCGCCCACCTCATGACAGCCCCTCTACCGCCAGACCCCCAGCCTGAGCCAGCCGCAGCCGATCCCCTGGCAGACATGGAGGCGCGGCTGCAGCAGTCCGAGCTGGCGTACGGGCAGAGGAGCTTTCAAATGGCGGCAGAGGGGTTGTCATGCGGAGAGTTGGGTTGGGTGGGGCCGCTGGCGGGATCAGAATCCAGAACGCCAGAGGGTTGTCCAGGGCTCGCCGCCGCAGCTCGCCTGCCGGGCGCCTGGTGCGCTGCGCGAGCGCGGCAGTCAGGCTCCAGCTCTAGGCAGATCGCGTAGACGTTGTGGTCCTCGCACCAGTGCACCACCCTGCGACCGGTGCGGCGGTGCGCCAGGTCCCCCGCTAAGCACGCGCTGATGCAGTGGGGCAGCACCGCGGCCGCCAACGTCTTGAGCACCGCTGCATTGCTGGGGTACTGCAGTTTGCACGCATGCAGGACGGGCGCTGGGGCCATGGCGTGCGACCCCGAGCGCCAACTGCTTTGCTTACGCAGAGACATGCTCAGGGATGGCGTGTGGTGGCACGCGCCTGACAGAGCGCGCGCCGGTTTCGGCCCGCGGCCATGGAAGCGCCCTCGCTGCGCGCTAGCCCGCCCCCCACAGCCTTCAGCTGGCATTAGTCCGCCTCGCTCTCCAGCAGGCACAGATGCCCCGGTCGCACAGGCGCCGCTTCGCGACCTCCGCCAAGGCCACCCGCTGCTCGTGCTGAGACAAGCTCACACCCGACATGCTGCGTGTGTAAGCGGTTGAACAGGCGCCTGGCCAGGCTCAGGATGTTCATAAGCAGCACGCGCAGCCACGCAGCATGCTCGGGCCTGGCCAGGCGCCTACTCGGCGCTTCTTCATGCAGCATGTCGGGCGCGGGCACACCCAGCGCGAGCAGCGGATGGTCCTGGCGGAGCTGTCGAAGCGCGGCCTCTGCAACCAGGGCTCCGGGGCCTGCTGCAGAGCGTGGTGGACTCTTGCCGGCTGCTGATTATGAGGGGCGGGCTGGCGCGAAGCGAGGGCCCGGCGCCCGCTTGCGCATCGCACTCCGGCGGCCTCCTGCACGCAGTCCGAGCAGCACAAGGGCCGTAAGTCAGGCGTCAGGCGCTGGTTGCCAGCAGGCGAGCACTGCACGCCCGCGGGCAGGGTGCGGCGCGGCATCGACTGGTCCTGCATGCGGCACACCGCGCAGGGCGTACGCGGCCGCTGCACCAGCGCTGACGCGGGCGCGCGCCTGCGCCTGCCAGCCTGCGCGCCTGGATGTCCCCGAGCGGCGGCTGCGGTGCTGTTAATGATGCGCGCTCTGCCTCACGATGGCAAATGCCGCCAATTGGCAGAGCTGCCCAGGGTCGGCGCCGCCGCCCACCGCTTGCTGCGTTGTGGCGAGAGCTGCGGCCCTTGTATGATTAGGGCAACGCAGGTCTAAGGCTCATGCATGTGGATCCTGCATAGGCTCATGCATATGCATGCTCCCTTAGGCATGCTGCCTGTCGCCACTCATAGATGGGGGTAAGTGAGCATCATACACAAGCGCAACATCGCTGAACTCAGGCCTGAAAGCAGCTTTGCAGTCAAAGTGGCTCTAGCGCTGCTTTTCTGAGCTGCTTCACGGTCAGGGCGCCGCCGAACCTGGCATGCGCCAGTATTATGCAGCTCCTGGTCGACCTGGGCGTGGTGCACCACGTCGCTTAACCTGTACCTGCCCGCCCATCACGCCAAGCATGAGGCTGACATGGTGCATGGACGGGCATGCTGATCTGCTTGGTGTCGAGCCATGGCCAGGGGCTGTAGGTTGCCGCCAGCCACGCTGCCACGTCCGCCAAGGCGGCAGGGTTGACAATGCAGGCGTGCACGCATGCAGTGAGTTCACCAGCTCGTCCAGGCAGTCCAGGGTCAGCACGTCGCGCTGCCGCACGGCGGACATGGCAGCGCGTGGATGGCAGCCACGTCCAGCCTCCGACCATCGCTGACCATCGAGCACATCAACACATTGCCCGCCCGTGCGCCCCGTCTGCCTCATGCTTGGCATGGTGGGCGAGCAGGTAGAAGAGCAGCGCGCCGTGCATCATGCTCTGGTCGACCAGCAGCTGCGGCAGCTGCAGTTTTTTTCTCTCTCCAGGCTTGGTGGGCAACGCACGCCCGCTGTGACGTCAGAAAACGAGTTCGATATGCACAACAATGATGTCACGAGGCTGCTGCAGCTGCTGCAGCAGCTGCTTTTGCAGCAGCCTCGCGACGTCCTTATTGTGCATGTCGGACGCATTAGCCAATGTCACAGACGACATGCACTGCCCACCAAGCCTGGAGACAAGTCTCACATTGCTAGGATGCCTTGCTGCATTGGGCACATTCGCATGAAAGAAAGAAGATATGCAAGGGCATGTTACTGCTTCTTAGGACACTTGCATTCAAGCTGCTGCTCAGCATGCGACAAGTTACTTTACTCATCTCCTTCATGATGGTGCAGCACCTGCAACCATCTGTTCGGTATTCCTCGTCAGGAGACGCACAATGAGGAGCTGTGTTTACCTGCAAGTCAGCAAGCAAGAGGAGGTTCAGCACCTGATGAGCACATCGACGCGACGTCTACGGTGTGGTCGGTATTGGCGCAGTACCCGAGGCCTTGGGCACGAGGTACTGGATGGCCTCGCCGGTGACGAGATCCGTCACGCCCACCATGTCCATGACGTAGCGCTCTGGCCCGCGCCCACTCGCAGCGTAGTGCGCAGCACCAGGGTGATTCTGGGGCGTCTTCTTGTCCACGTGCACAAAGTGGACGCCGTTGCTTATCGCCCAGGGCTGGGACTGCCGCAGGACGTGAGGCTAAATGTCCTTGCGGCAGTCCCAGCCCTGGCAACCACCGACGGCGAGCACTTTGTGCACGTCGATAAAAAGACACCACAGATCTACCACAGCGCTGCGCGTGGCCCTGCGGGTGGGCCCGGGCTAGAGGTCACCCTATTTGATGCCTGCGGCACGGTACTCGCCTGCTCGTCGACAGGCTGGTTGTCACGCAGGTAAAGCGTACGCTGGCGCCACCAGTGCAGACCCGCCAGGGGCGGCCTGTTCCAGCACAGCATGCGGCTCAGTTGCCACCGCAGTATGTTACACGTGCCTGCCACTAGCTGAGCAGCAGCCAGGGACCTCCAGCGCAACACAGCATTGCAGAAAGGCGCCGCCGGGAGTTCCGTGCTGCGCCCGCTGCGCGGCAGGAAGCCATGCGCTGCAGCTGAGGCCATCCAAAGGAGCCGTCTGTTAGCCTTGGTGGCTACTCATGCGCTCCGGCGCGTTGCGACCTGCGCGGCGGCGGCTGTGTAAGCGGCCGTGTGGAGGAATCACGGCGTTCCACTTGTTTGAGCACACACCTTGCGCACTTGCGCGGGAGGCTTGCCTAATTCTACACCGCCTTGTAGAGCGCCGTGTGAGCGCCAGCACGCCTGCTTCCCAGGTGCTGATTGATAGATGCCATCACACGGCATCCCGGGCCCCTCTGGTCCTTGACACGTCAAGTAACTCTCCTGCGGTAGTAGCTCCTCCGTCCGGTGCCTCAAAGTCCAAGAGCAGGTATTATGTAAGCATTATGTCATCAACGCACCCGAGCTGCACGCATATTGCTGTATACCTGCACAAGAATGTGCACCTGGACAGCTCAAGTGCCGGCGAGAGAGAAGGAGCCATGTGCACAGGAAAGTTTCAGCCTATTTTTAGGCATGGGGAAAGGCCGCCCCGTAAACGCCCCGCACTCCCGTTACAGACCTGCAGCAGGTTTTGAAGTGCATGCCAGCTACCGCCCGCTTAAGAGCTTTTGCAGTACGCCTCTTCACACATCCTGCTTACAAGATATTTGGTCACTGAAGCTGCCGTTACCAAACGAGGAGCTGACCAAGTGGCGTGCTCAAGATGCGCGTCCGAAGTCTGGGGAACCACCGCGGTACAGCCTGCAGCGAGCTGTTGCGCGGAGCGGCTCCTGCGGGTCTGCTGCGCTCACCGAGCAGGCCTGCCCTCCTGAGATTGCCCTGCCACATAGATGTTGCCCTAGCACAGCGAGCCCCATACATAGATGCAGCCATTCAGCTGTGCTCTTCGACAGCCTGGTGCTGATAAGTTGATGCTTTCCTCGCGTCAAGTGGTGTTATGCGTGATGAAGGCAGAAGAGGCAGCGGCGGCGGCCTAACTTGCCTCTGCGTGAGCAGGTTCAGCTCTGGAAGGCAACCCAGGAGATTGCGTCAGGCCCCAACAGTACTGTCCCAAGCGCAGAGCCAGGCGCAGAGCGGAGCAAAGCTGCCAACCGCAACATACAAGTGCGCCTGCGGCTCGGAACTGCTGGCGTGCTTGCGTGCAGCTCAAACCGCCTTTTGAGACAACACCTGTATATCTTGGGATTGGGACAGTGAGCACATGTCTTTGGACGCTGCCATGTGCCCCTAGCAGTACCTGCTCTGATGACAGGCCCGCGCCGCTGATTTTGCGCCCAAAGGAAAAGCTCACAAGTCCAGAGGAAGAGAGGTCTTGGACCGCTGGGCTGTGTTACCCCTGTTGCCGAGGCGCCCCAGGCGGTTTGTATGCAAGCTCCTCGACGCCCTTTTGCTTGTGCTGCCTCCTCCGCCCTCATAGCAGAGCTAAAAGGTTCCATAGATATGTACAGCGCGTGTTTGAGGTTTGCAGGCCAGCTGCTCCTTCTGAGATGGTGGACAGAGGTATGCCTGCATTCCAGTCAGCGCAACTGACCGCGGCGCTCGCGCGCGCAGCACGCCGCGCGTGCTCGACTCACAGGACGGCCCCGGCCACGGCGAGTGCGATGTGTTCGTAGCGCCAGACGGCAAGGTCAAGGAGGTGCTCTGCTACGACTACGGCTTCCGCTCCGGCTTTGGCCGCCTGTACCAGGGCGGCGACGGCGAGATCCCCAAAAGCTTCCTCGCGCTGGTGCGCCCGGCTGCCTCTGGCAGGGCAGTGTGGCATGCAGCCCCTTGCATGCTAAGCACAGCAGAATGATCCTTGTTGAAGCTGTTGTCCTGCCGTTTGACGTACTTCAAGGCTACTGATTGTGTATCTTTGCAACAAGATAGTGTACCTGTTAAAAGAGCAGGAGGGGGCTTCTGCTGCCCGCTTCCGCGCCCCGCGGCGGGGCTGGAGGTTTGTTCGAGCTTGGTTGACCACCTGGTTATGGCTGTGTGTGTCCTGGTGAGCACAGCAAGCTCAGCTTCTGATGCGCATGGCGACTGCACGCGCAGGGCTGGGAGAACTACACGAAGGAGTTCAAACAGCTGCGCCGCTCGTTCCGCTACAACGAGTACAAGGATATCCGGAAGCTCAACCCGCCAACCACGTTTGTCGGCAGGGTGCGCTCTGGCCTTGTCCTGTTACGGCGAGCCTGGGAAGCGAGAATAGTCTACACTGCATCAAGCGCTGCTGACTGCTGCCGATGCAAAGATCCGATTTCTGAGCCCTGGCGCGTGCGTTGTAGCGATGTTGTGAAAGGCTGCCTCAGCAGGGTCTGGGCTGGCCGGCAGGCGCAAACCTGCCTGCGACAGAAAGAGGTCAGGCGGGCTGACGCAGTGCCGCGCGCGCAGCTGGCAGCGAGCGCGGGCAAGCGGGTGGTGAGCGGGTTTGCGGCGCTGGATGAGAAGCTGGAGAGCGTGGGCGTGCTGCCCGAGCTGACGCCGCAGCCGGTGCCGGCGGAGGTCGCGGACGAGGACGGCGTCATGCACAACGACCGTCTCGAGGCGCGCGCCTGCTGACGCCGCAACAGACTGCCGCCAAGAGCCACGGCGCCTGCCGGGCGTGCCTGCATGGCATGCCAGACCCAGGGCTGTGCACCTGGGCGCGCGTCCCTGATCAGTGCTATGCTGCCTTTTCAATGCATACCTGTGCAAACAGTATGAAGCTTGGGGCGGCTGAGCTGGCGGCTGAGCCTGTTGATGGGCAGTGTATATCACAGCAGAGGTGTATCTGAATAGAATCTGGCCAAGCACATGAGCGCGCGCTCGCACAGATCCGCGCCAAGCTGCGCGACCTGCAGCTCGACGACGAGTTGGTGTGGAAGCGCGAGGAGGCGCGCTCGTCGCGGCCCGAGTGGGTCAAGGCGCCCTGGTTCATCCAGGGCTTCTACATCCTGCTGTGCTGGGTGCGCGCACGCGCGCGCCGGCCGCAGGGCCCATCTGCAGGCGCCCATGTCTGGGGGTCTCAGACTCGGACTCGATGCGCCCATGTGAAGCGGCGCCGCTATCCGCATGGCTGTCGCTGCGTCGCGGCTTGCGGCGCCGACGCGTGGCAGCTCCCGTGCCCGGGTCCGGGGTCGAGGGTGCGCTCCGGGCCGCCGCAGGGCCTGGACAAGCTGTACGCCGGGCGCCCGCTGCAGCGCTTCTGGTTCCTGGAGACCGTCGCGCGCATGCCCTACTTCTCCTACATCTCCATGCTGCACCTGTACGAGAGCCTGGGCTGGTGGCGCGCCGGCGCGGAGCTGCGGCGGGTGCGCGGCCCGGCGCGGGCCGGCCTCCGCCGCGGGGGCGTGGGCCGTACAGCGCGCGCGGCTGCACAGGGCGCCAGGCGCCGCAGCAGGCCCGCGGAGCCTGCATGCTGCAGCCAGAGCTGTCTGGGCGAGGCCGCGTGAAAGTCAGGCGCTGCTTGCTTGCAGGGGCCAAGACAGGGCCGCGGCGCGGCGCGCGCCTGACGGCGGGGCCGCCGCGCGCGCCAGATCCACTTTGCGGAGGAGTGGAATGAGCTGCACCACCTGCAGATCATGGAGTCGCTGGGCGGCGACCAGTACTGGGTGGACCGCTTCCTGGCGCAGCACGCGGCCGTGTTCTACTACTGGACCGTCGTCGGCTTCTTCGCCATCTCGCCCTCCAACGCGTACACGTTCTCCGAGCTCGTGGAGGCGCGCGCCCTGGCGCCGCGGCGGGTCAGCAGCCGCGGCCGTCCGCAGCAGAGCGTAGTGGTTGAAGGCTGTGTAGTGGCTTGCAGGCTGTGTTGCTCTGGCGCGAGAACTCGCTCCTGGTGGCAGTGTCACCAAGCTTCCTCGGCTCGCCTGGGCCGCCCTTCTTGTGCGTGCCATTAAGCAGGTGCCATGTAGAGATCATTATTGCCGCGGTGCGGTGCATGCCTGCAGCGGGCTGCTTCTAAGAAACACGGCGGCGGCAGAAGTGCAGCCGGTCTTCTGTTCACATAAAAGTGTGTGGCGGAGGCCGGCATGACGCGGGCGCCGCGCGCGCGCGCAGGGCCACGCGACGGACACGTACGACGAGTTCGTCGCGCAGAACACGGAGAAGCTGCGCGCGCTGCCGCCGCCGCGCGTGGCGCTGGAGTACTACATGTCCGGCGACCTGTACCTCTTTGACGAGCTGCAGACCACCGGCACCGACCCGCGCCGCCGGCCGACCTGCGAGTGCGCCTACGCTTCCCTGGCAGCCTGCGCTCGCCAGTCTGCTCCTGGCAGTCTCTGTACGTTCTTTGCTCCCGTCTCGGTCTTCGTTTCCCGATAGCTGCACGAGAGGCAGTGTTGGACTCAGCGTCAATGCCCGCTGGACCTCCCGCTGACAACTGCTTGCCACGTCTCTGCCCGTGTTCAGACGGCCTGCTGCGCCCCAATGCTCGAGCGCCAGTCCCCCCGCATGCCTGAGGGAACATGCGGCCCGGGCGCGCGCAGCAACCTGTTCGACGTCTTCCGCAACATCGCGGACGACGAGCGCGAGCACGTCAAGACCATGACCGCGTGCCGCGACTACTCCATCGTGGACGACCTCGCGCGCAAGAAGCTGACCAGCAAGGAGCCGACGCTGCCGCCCGGCGCCGGGGTCGCCTCCAGCTCGATGCCCAACCTGGTCGTGGACAAGGCCCCGTCAAACGGCAAGTAGGCACGGCCGGGTCGCTCGCGCCGGGCGCAACAGTCCGCAGCAGCTCTGCGAGCGCCGCAGCGACGGCACGGTGTGACGGCCGCTAATACTGGAGTGTCGTGGCTGAGCCCAGCCATGAGTTGGGCTGCTGCACACAGGCTCTTGTTGATGGTATCCTTCCTGCTCTCCATCGGAGCCAAGCGGGCTCTTTGCGCCAGTGAAGGTGATGCAATCACCATCACCCTCACCGCATGCACCACACTCTCTTGCGGCATTGAAGAGTGTGGCAGCTGCCTGCAAGCCATGTGCCGCAGGTTGAGATGAGGTCCTAACAGCGTGCTTGGTTGCTGGCATTTGCCCGCCTCCAAACTAGGCTAGGAATGAAAGGGCAGGCAGGCCTTTGTATTGTCCAATAAGCGCCAGCCCAGCGATAGCAGGTGTGGTTTGTGTTTTGTTGTGTACTGTGTTGCGGTGGCATGCCATGGAAACCTCAACCAGCAAGCCCATGCGTGAGGGTGTGGACTTGTGTCCCTGGAGTACGCTTGGCCGCTCATGTATCATTCAGCGCATTTCAAAGTGTGCAGGTGCATTTGTTGTGCATCTGCGTGGGCGCTGTTGGCGCTCCCTGTACCTGTCCAGTGCAGGACACAAGACCGAAGAAAGGGGTGCCGTCAGAGCATGTTCTTTATGTTGCTGTTCCCAGATGATGCTGGGAGCGCTTCCGTTTGTGCTGCTTCAGCCAGTGTGCTTTTGACTGCATGCAAGCGACAGCAAGGTCAGGCGCCCATGGCTGTCTGAAAAGGGTAATGCGTACCAGAGCCTGGAAAGGGCAATGCAAACTTCACGTGCGCGTTTGATGCTCGCTCCTATCCAAGCCGACAGCTATTTCTTGTGCCCACGCGCCCCCTCGTGAACCCGCGCACTGCAGGGTGCGGCGCAGACAGCGTACTGCATACAGCTACGTGTTGCAGATGCTGTCCATGAATCAGTGCGACATGCTCGTCAATCCGCTGGAATGTGACAGCAGACCAGCAGAGGCATGTCTACCTCGCACATGACCTTATACTTGCAACAACAGGCACGTGCGTACATGCGTGAATAATACTAAGAGCATGTGGTGCTCTCCATGCAGCCGGCAAAAGCAGATCTAAATCAATAAAAGCGCCAATACTGTCATTCAGGTGTGCTCCAGCATTTTACACAGTGGCACATGAAGGCCTGTCTGAATGGTTGGTGAGCAACTCTAATCCAGACGCCCATGGACCCGACCGCGGTGACGCCCAAGCACCGCGTGGTTCGCGAGTTCGACGTGTATTTCACGGGACTCTCCGGCTCTCAGGTGTGCACCTCACTCGGGCTTGCGCTGCTGGCACGGCTCTTCTGTTCTGAGCATCGCTAGCACGCAGGTGCTGATTGAGCAGTTCCCCGTGCGGCCGCCGTGGCGGCCCTATGTCCCCGACCACGACTACAAACAAGTGCGGACCACTTTCTCGCAGCGGTCAGCACTTCCAGCACGTTGACTAGGAACCAGTGTGCCAAAAAACTTAACCACAGAGCTGCAGGTCCTTGCTGGGTGCACTGCGCAGGTCCTGTACAAGCCGAGGGCGGTGAAGATGCAGAAAGAGGCGGCACTGGAGGGGGGCCCGGGCAGCCGCAACTACAACCCCGAGGCGCTGGAGGCGAGCAAGCTGCGCTCGCTCAAGCTGGACGGCACGCGAGTCACGCTGCGCGCAGACTTCTGCCTCATGGCCTTGCGGTGAACACGCACACACCTCGCCCGCTTGCTGGGAGGCTGCTGTGAGACTTCGCCTGGCAATCCACTTGCCAGCGCAAGGGGCTTAGTCCTGCCTGCATGTCCCTCTTCACGAGCAATACGCCTGTGCCCCGGATTGAGGCCAAGGCCGCCGCGCGCAGCGCGACTGCAGCTGATGCAGCTGTGTCGCGGGGCTAGCGGGGACCGCGTGTTCCTCGCGCCGGTGGCGGAGCTGCTGCAGCTGCGGCCCAGCCTGGAGCACCTGGACGCGGCGCGCCCGCAGCCGCGCGCGCCCGAGCCCGTCAAGGAGGAGGAGAAGCCGGCGCTAACGGCCGTGTCGGTGCGGCCACGCTTGCCAGCCGTGCAGGCGGCAGGGTGCCTGGCAGCTGCGGGTGCCTGGCCGCCATGGGCGGCATGCGGCGCGCGCAGGTGCACGTGCAGCGCCGGGAGACGGACCGCCAGCGCGAGCAGCGGACGAGCAGCTATGCGTACCTCGCCGCGCGCGAGCGCGAGGAGCCCTGGAAGCCACTGCAGGCGCGCCGTGGCAGGCTGCGGCCCCCTGGAGACCTTGCATGCGCAGGCGCTGCGAATGCCTCTGACCATGCGCATTTGCAAAAATGCATACTTGCTGCACGGCTGCCTGAGACCTGTGCGGCGTGCGCTCTCCCTCACCAGCTCCTAAGGACGAGACCTGATGCTGTGCTGCTGGCAGGTTGGGCGGATGCCTATCATGCGGGCGTGCACTCGCACTGCATGTTCGCGCGTCAAGGAGTGTTTCGAAAACGCCGCACGGCTGCAAGCCTGGTTGTGCGGCGGCCCGCGCAGGTCTTCCGGCCTGGCTCCGCAGAGTGCAGGACAGCGCTGCAGGTGCTGCAGGACGCACAGCATGCGGGCGGGCAGCACTTTGATCTGCCGCGGACAGAGTACAAGGGCGTGTTTGCGCGCGGGGAGGGCGGTGCGAACCCATATTATATAAAGTGTGGGGTTTGTGGGTAATTGGCCACCGGTTCAAGCATCTCTCGCTGCCATGTGCTGCCCCCTGCTGCCAGCCATTTGAGCACAGAAGCGCGGTGTCGCGCGTGGAGGCAGACACTAGCGGTGACATGTGAATGGCCGTGAGAGCTGCAGAGAGATATGCAGCGGTCGCAAGCGCCGCTGTGATTGCCAGAGAGGCCAAGTCGCAGCGCAATGTATGACGTCCAGCAAGGCTCACCAACTAGCTCGAGCCGCATGTGCGCGAGCACATGCAGCTTACGCAGGGCTTGCTGCAACCCCGGAGCTGGCGCGCTCTACGTCACACCTGTGTTCGCGCGCAGTGGTGAACGACCGCGGCGGGACCAGCGCCGGCGCGCCGCCGGCGGCAACGCCGGGCAGCGCAGCGAACGGCGCAGCGAGCGTGGCGCCGCCGGGGCTGCGGCAGCAGCCCGCGGGCGCGGGCGCGGCCGCGCTGGATGCGAGCATGCAGGCGGCGCTCGCGCGTGAGCTGCAGGAGCTGCTGAACCTGCACTCCGTGGTGTCCATAGACGACCTGCGGTGAGTCGCCGCGGCCGCTCTGCACTGCGGGCGCGGCACATGCAGGCCGCTGTGCACGCAACCGCTTTGTAATCAGGACTGTTGAGCAAGGCTCTGGACTGGGATCCATGACGGGGCATGGGACCTGCGAGTCTGTTGCCGGCGCAGGACGATGGCCTGCACCTGCGGCCCTGACATGCACGCTTGCCGCGCCACGCGAGCGGCCACCGGCTTCTACAGCCGGCGCCGGCGCGCAGGAAGCACCTGCACGGCAAGGCCGCGGCGGCGCCCGCCGGCGGCGCGGGCGCGCGGCTGGCCGCCGCAAGCCACGCGACGCTGCACCCCGCGCTGCTGGCCACAGGCCTCGTGGAGGCTGTCCGGCGCGTGTACGTGCTCCGCGCGACGGGCCACCCCGTCGCCGACCGCCTGCGCACCGTCGTGCTAGAGCTGCTGAAGGCGCGACGCGGGGGGGCCTTGCCGGTGTGCTCTGCAGCGCCGAGGACATCGGGTGGGGTGTGTTCAGATTGCAGGAATGCTGGTTATGTGCGAGCAGCGTGCGCGGCCCATGCGCTGTTGATTTGTGTGTGCCAAGCATGCAGAGAACGATGACTGTGCGGCCACATGCTGAGGCAGCGTGCACTCGAGCAGAGCATGCGCCAAAGCAGGCAAAAGCCACACTGCAGTGGCAGAATGCTCAGACAGCAATTTGTGCTCACACAGTGGTACTGACTGCTGCTGCGGCGGCCCCCTCTGCCTCCGGACGTGCACTGCAGCACATAGCCGTCTGTGAGCCGGTGTCATGCGCACGCAGCTGGCTTGCTCCTGACAGGGCGCGCCCGCTGGGTGCGCTAGGGCATGGAGAGCGTGAAGAAGGCAGACGTGGCCCGCGCAGCCGCGCGCGTGGGCATTGACCCTAACCCTGCCCTACTGCCGGGCGCGCCAGGGCAAGGAGAGCGTGAAGAAGGCGGATGTGGCTGGCGCGGCCACGCGCGCAGACGTGCCGTTCTCGGACGCCGTCTACACGCGCGTCATCAAGGAGCTGTGCGACTCGCGCGGCAGCGCCTGGCACCTCAAGACGGGCGCGTGAGGGCGCCTGCGGCAAGTTGGCAGTGCTGTCCACGCCATGAGGGTGCGCCAGTACACGGCGGGCGTGTGCTATGAGGCTGCTGACCATGCAGCGGATGTGCGTCCGCCCTGTCCGGACTTGCCAATAACCCAGGATTACGGGGTTATGCGAAGTGCTATGGGACCTTATCCAGTGGCACTTGTAACGCTCCCAATGTGTCCCGCCCTGAGCGACGCATGAGACTGTTGCCTGCGTTGAAAATGCTGTAGTTCGTGTTATGGCATGCAGGCCTGGTTTCAGCCTGCTTGCTCTCTGCATGTCGGGCTGGTGGGAAGCATTGTTCTTTGGGTGTTACGCAGGTCTGAAACCCGTCCCGCATCTGTAGGGCTGCTCTCTGCGGGTGGCAGAGCTTGCGAGGGGGCATGGAGCGCTTCCACGCAAGCGCTTGTAAGGTTTCTAAGCACAATGTTTATGGCCGGTTTCCTCAAGCTATTCAAAAACAATATGTCCGTGAAACACAACGTTCCAAAGGCAATGCGCTGGCGATATGATCCAGGCATTACATCTTTACACGTGAAGGGTGTGCAGTACTTGACCACACGCTGCTCGTACGCACGAGCTTTACTGACTGCAGCTCACGTCATACACGCAGTCTCAGTGCGCCAACAATGTGCATCGGGCTGTAACGCACCGTATGCGTGCACAGTCCGCCTACCGCCAGCTGCTCAGAGGCCAGCGAAGTCAGCGAGCGATGGCGGCTATGAGAGCGCACGCCTTGACCTGGCTTTAGTTTCCTTTACAGCTGTTGCACCCTACCCTGCGTCTCAAGTGCTGAGTCAAGCCTTTGGTGCGAGCAAGCGTCCAGTTTGAGGTGTGATACAGGCTTTGGAACGGCTTGCTGTGGCTGCCAAGATAAACAGCTTGCCACAGAGCGCGCGTCTTCAGACCGCGCGTCAAAAGTCACAACTGCAGGAGCAAGCACAGGCTTGTGTGGAGGTGTGCGCTCGGTCGATACAGCACAGCGTGAACCTGCACAGCAAGCGGTCACAGTCTGCGGGAGTGCGCTCCCAGCGCCTGCATCCGCGTCCGGCACGGCCAGCCCAGCCGTGCCAGGCTCGCCTGCCTGCTGCACGGCAGGCGATGGCGCCGGCCCGCACGCGCGCGACACAGCTTCTGCCGAAGTCCTTGGGACCCCTCTGCGCCCTCAGCGGCGCGTGCAGACGCCGGTGATGGCGCCAGGGCGCCGCGGAGGGCCTGGCAGGCCCCTAGGGCCTCTGCGGCGCGCGGCGGCGACGCCCGAGCGAGTGCCGTGGTTGGCCGTGGCGCTGCTCCTGGCGCTCACGCCGCCGTGGCCCGCCGTGCGTGCGGCGTCCTGCGAGGTGCTGCATGCACTGGCGTCGGACGGGTCACTGCTCCGAGGCAGCCTGGAGCCGGGCTGCACGGCCGCATTCCTCGTCGTGCCCGGCCCGGGCGCCTGCGCGTCCGGCAGCTGGCTGTCGGTGGAGGCCTGGGACTTGGAGGTGCTGGGAGCGGGCAGGCCGGCCTGGAGGACGGGCGGCGGCGGCGGCGCCGCCGCGCAGGCGCCCGTGGCCGACCCGCTGCTCGGCCTGGCGCGCGGCGTGCAGCCGCGCGCCAGCTTCGTGCCGCCCAGCTCGTGGAGCCTGACGCCCGCGGCGGCCGCCTTTGACCGCGCCGGGTACCAGCTGGCGCGGCCGTACATGCAGGTGCGCGCCCGCCCGCTGCGCCCCCGGGGCGCGCCGCCGCTGGAGCGCGGCCGCCGCCGCAGTGTGTGGGGCGCCTTGCTTGCTTGCGCTGGCGATGCGGTCGGCGCCGGGGGCCGCGGTGCTGCGGCATTGGCAAGCAGGCACGCGGTGTTCCTGGCAGGGCACGCGTTGGCCGTGCTCTGTCACAGCCCCGAGCGCTCTGTGTCGTGCGCGCCGCGGCCACGTGGGCCCGCTGCGCAGGTGGTGGTGCCGTACAACCTGAGCACCGACGCGGGCATGACGCCCGCGGTAACCCTGCTGAGCCCGGCGGCCGCCGGCAGCAACGCGACCTGCCCGCCGGGCGGCTGCTGGGTGGCCAGCCTGGAGAACGTGCGCGCGTTCATGCAGCACAGGCTCAGCTACCAGGCGCGGCGGGCGCCGCAAGACACCAGCGCACCCGTAACACCTAGTACCAGCGGCAGGGGTGAGTGTGACGCGTGCAGCGTGGTGGCAGTGCTGTGCTCCAGAGCAAAGGCAGCGACCCTCTCACTGGACTGTCGATGACGCGCCGCCACACTTTCAGTGACCAGTTGAGGAGACATGAGCATGCGTGGGCCTCCGGGCGCGCGCTGCTGGTGCGCCTGCTTGGGAGCACACGCCTCCCGGCACGCCTGAGCAACACGCGCGTGTGGCGCCCGGCACGCGCTGAGAGCCGGCATGCGCGCAGGTCCGCGCGTCGTGCAACGCCGCGCCGCAGTGCGCGGCGCCCATCCTGGGCAACGCGTCTGCCGCGCCCGTGCTCTGCTCCGCGCACGGCGCGTGCGCCAACGGCACCTGCGCATGCGAGCCCGGCAGGTGCGGCGCGGGGCACCGTGGGCGCCGTCCATGCCCTTCACGTGCAGGGCGGGTGGCGCGCGTGCGGCGTCGAGGGCAGCATGCCTGTGTGTCATGAAAGCGGGTTGCAGCCGAGCTGCCGCATGGCTGTGGTAGAGTGTTGCATGCAGGCGTTTTGCGTTGTGCATGCGTTGGTGCCATGCGGATGCGTCGCAGCGCCCTCGCTTGCAGGAGGCGCCTTTGCGCCCCGACGCGCGGCACTTGGCCCGGTGAGCCCAGCACGCGCACAGCAATGCCTTTGCTTGGTACTGCGCCTGCGCTGGGGAGGCTGAGGTCATGGCTGGCGATGCAGGGGCGACACTGGCTGCCAGGCCACGACGCCCGTGCTGGCGCAAGGGGCGCAGGTCGGCGGCCTGCTAGCATTCGGCAGCTGGGACTACTACCAGGCGCGCCCGCCCAACCTGTCGCCCCGTGCTCGAGTGTCGCGTTCCGCAAGCGCGCTCTGTGGTAGCACTTGAGCCCGCCACCGCCAGTGGAGCCGCGTCTGCCAGTGCGCGATCGCATGGGCTACAGGCGGACCGCCACGGCGGCGAGGCCTCAACGCTAGCCTTCTGTGTGGACCAGGCAGGTTAGGCAGCAGCGGCAGGCGTGCCTTTAAAGTGCGCGCCGCTGGCAAAGCCATGGGTCATGTCAGACGGCTGGCCAGAGATGCGGCCCCACCTGGCGCTCTGCGCGGCAGAGGGGCGCGAGAGCGCTGCCAGCCCGCCTCCGCCCCAGCTGGTTGCACATGGTGCGGCGGCCAGTACCCTAGGCCCTAGCCCTCTCCTCACCCCTGCGCGGGGCCGGCGCAGGTGGTGCTGCCCAGCGGCGGCCAGGTGCTGCTGGTCGAGATGCGGCGCGCGCGCGGCGACCCGGTGCTGTTTGTGAAGCCGGCGGGCGCGGGCTTCGAGGCCGGCGCGCTGCCGGCCTACCAGGACTTTGACGCCTTTGCGGTGCGCGGCGCGCTGCGCGGTGGCGTGCAGGCTCCCGAGCGCCCTGGCTTGCCATGCAGCGCCCCTCAAGAGCGCGCACGTGTGCAGGCAGACGCCGCTGTGAGCGATGCTCAGCGTGCCGCACCGCTTGCACCTGCGGTTTGGTTGTCGGTGGTGCTGCGGCAGAGGGTACCAGCCAGGTCATCTTGCTGCCGTGGGTCGTCTGGGCAGTTGGTTTGCGCGCTGGTGGCACCTCGCGACAGCTCATAGCACCGCATAGCAGCTGGTGGCAGCACGAGGCGCATGCCTGTAGACCGTACTCATGCCCAGAGAGCGCTTACGCACTCACAGCTTAACGTGGCTGCGGCGCCGGGCCTGACCGCCGCGCCGCCGGTGCGCCAGGACGTGGACAGCTTCCGCGCCCGGCTGGACGACCACTACGTGCTGATGACCAATGCGAGCGCCGGCACATACTACGTCGGCGTCTACAACAACGACAACTACATCAAGGCGCGCGCGCGTCGCGGCCCAACCCGCCGGGGCAGAGTGGCCTTGTTAGCCGGCGGCGTGCTTGGGCAGCCGCGCTGCAGCTGTGCAGCGCTCTGCGCCTGCCAGCCACCTGTGCCTGTTGACTTTTTATCTCACCGACATATCTTCTCATCGTCTGTGGCGGTCTGCCCTCTGCAGTGCTGCACTGCCTCCCAGGCACGGCAGCGGCCGGGGCGAGAGGCAGCGGTCCGCGGCGGCCGGCGCACCGGCTGCGGGCCGCCCGCCGCCGCTCCGCATCGGCCGACGCGCGCGCTTAGTTTCGCGCGCGCGCTGAAGTGTGCGCGCGCGCAGGAGGCCGCGCACTACACGCTGCAGGCGCGCTGGGGTGGCGCGGGCGCCGCGCCGCTGTGCCCCGGCGACTGCGGCGGCGCGGCCGCGGGCGCGTGCATCGCGCCCGGCGTGTGCAGCTGTGTGACCGACCGCGGCGCCTGGCGCGGCGGCCGCTGGTGCGAGGGCCCGCTGGCGCTGCTGCCGCTCGGCGGCGAGCAGCGCGGCGTGCTCGCGCCGGGCCGCTGGGCGTACTGGGAGGTGCGGCGCGGGCCCCATCGGGGCCCGCCAGGGCAGGGCGGGGTCGGGTGGGTGCGCCTATTGACCCGGGCGTTTTCCGGGGGTTGGTGGGCTCGCTGGGGCCACCATGCGAGCTTGGTACGGGCCCATGGCCTGCCACCAAGAGGAGCATTAGCAAGGGCCCGCCGGCGCTGCTGCCGCTTGGCTTCGGTTGGCGCAGCGCGCGCGAGCTCGTCCAGCGGGCGCACCATGAGGCGCATGTGGTGGGCCCAAGACCCTGCACGGCCCGTCATGGGTTGATATCTGTGTTTGTGCGAGACTGTTGGCGCCAGCAACCAGCAGGGCAGCTCCGCCATGCGAGAGCGCCGGTGGGCATGATGCGAGAGCGTTGGAGCGCCCATCGGCAGGCTCGCTGCGGCAAGCGAGTGCGGCGCGCCGCGCGCGCAGCTGCTGCTCGCGCCGGACGACAGCGACTGGGGCGAGGGCCTCAGCGTGGCGTTCGACAGCGGCGGCGGCGGCCACGCGGTGCTGCTGATGCGCTCCGGCACCTTCCCCACGCTGCTGGAGCAGGACTTCACGTTCAGCGCGGAGCAGTACGCCAAGGGGCCGCAGGCGCGCAAGAAGTCCGGCCGGACCTGTGCACTTCCACCAGGAGGCTGTTGCGCACTGGTACTGGGAGGCTGCTTGCTCAACGCGTCCTGATATACACAGGTTCCGCAGTTTGGGAGCTGAGCTGGGAGGGCGCCAGGACCGGATGTGCACAGGGGCCAGCACGGTCGCCAGTGTGGGAAAGGTCCGCTGGTAGGGCTTCCAGGACTCTGTGGGCGTTGAATCGACGAGCGGGCAGCCCGTCAGCCGTATAGCACCGAGGGCTGTCAATGAAGTGCAGCTCCCAAGTTGCACAGCACTGGGCGAGTCGCTCATGTGCGGCCGCGCAGACGTTCCGCGTGCGCGCGAGCGACCTAAGCTCCGGCGTGTACTACATCGGTGTGTTCAACATGGACTACTTCCTGCACGATGCGATCTCGTACCGCCTCCAGGTACCGCCCGCTGCAAAGCACCTGTGTTCGGCGCCGCTCGGGGCTGCACCCCGGCCTGCGGCGCGCCCATGTGAAGCGCGACTTGTCGTCCCGCTGTGTGCCTGCATGCGAGGTGGAGGAACACAGACAGGCAACATCCCATGTCTCCCTTCATTGTCTGGGGAAAGTGCGCAGCGCTGGCGTGCCAAGGCCAGCACGTGATACCTCAGGGCTGGGGCTATGACGGGTAATGTGCGGCCACGCGAGTCCAGCAGGACTTTGCAAATATTTTGCATCTGTCCCCTTGTAAGGCGCCACTCGGGTCGCATGTGAAATTCCTGGGTCCATGCGTGGCGGCCGGTCGGCAGCGGGCGCGCGCGGCGGCGCCGGTGGCGGGCCTGCCGAGCTGATCAGGTGCTGCCATATACTTTTTGTCAAGAAGTCCGGGCGGGCAGCCGACAGCGGGCGCGCGCGGCGGCGCAGGTGGCGGGCCTGGCGGGCAGGCGCTGGACGGTGAACCCGTACCTGAGCGTCGTGCTGGGCGTCAGCGCGTCGGTGCTGCTGTGCGCGCTGCTGTGGTTCGTGCGCCGCTTCCTATGCCGCATGCGCCCGGGCGCGCCCGTGGTGCGCCGCCCTGCCGCGTGCCGCCGCGCCTCTGCTCTGGCAAACTTTGCAGCCCCCAGGGAGCGATGGGTCGCGAGTGCTCCTCGGATGGGCGGCCAGTCAAGGAAGCTGCCAATGTTGTTTGCATGCAATCAAAGTGCCGCAACCTGTCAGGCAAAGCGCAGCAATGGGTTGAGCGCCACAGGCCAACAACGGTGTCAAGCCCGGCCGGCCTGAGCGCAGCCACGCCGCCAGCGGCAGGCCCCTGCTGCGCCTTGGCGGCGCGCGCAGTCGGGCGTAGACCCTGCGGTGATTGAGGCGCTGCCTAGCTACCCGTATGCACCGCCGGCGCCGGAGGTCGCCGAGGCGGGCGCGCCCAGTGGGCACAGGCGCGCCTGCTTGGCCCGATGTTGACTGCGCTCTCAGGGACTGATTGTTGGGTTTGGCCACTGTTGTGAAGCTTCAGGCATTTGGAAGGGCGGGGCGTAGATTGAGCGTCAATGCATTTTGCAGCATGCGCGACCGGCTGACGCTGCCATGGTCCGGTGAGGTGCAAAAATGGTGGGGGGCAGGTGCGGGAACAGGGCGCACATTACTCACCCCCGGCGCACTAGAGCCGTGTCAGGGAGAGCCTGGGCGCTAAAGCTCACGCGTCGATCTCACACGCTCCATCACGCATGTGAGCGGCGGTACCTTTGGGCAAGCTGACAGGGCTTGCAGTGCATCCGCTGCATGCGTTGTGCTTGACTGCTGCAGTGAAGCAGGGCCGCGCCTTGTTGATGCATGCACCGTCTTTGTCTGTGCTGAGCCAGTGAGCGCCGTCCGCGCGGCAGGGCGTCCGGGCGCGGCGGCGAGGACGCGTGCAGCGTGTGCCTGGGCGAGTACGACGCGGGCGAGCTGCTGCGGCGGCTGCCGCGCTGCGGGCACGACTTCCACCTGAAGTGCATCGACGCCTGGCTCAGCCAGCACAGCACCTGCCCGAACTGCCGCGCGCCGCTCGTGCCCGACGCGGTGCGTGCCCGCCTTCGAGCGGGCGCCCCTGCTCTGCTGCGCGCTCCGTTGTTGTTGGCACGGCGTGCTGGCCTCTGTCGTACGTGGAGACCAATCCAGCGCGACCGCCAGGCACCTCTGCCGCAGCCTTCCGGCGCGCTGCATGCTCGGTCTGCTTGCAGGCGGCAAAGGCGGTCTGCTACTGTTCGACGCGCTAGTCGCGCAGCAAAGCCCGGGCTCAGCCCGGGCATCAGTCAGGCTGTGCGGGCGCCTGCCGGGGGGCCAAGGCCCCCGCCAGGCGCGCATGCTGCCGCCTGCCGTGTCACGGGCGCTGACGCCCGCGCCCCGGCCTGCGCCGCGCAGGAGGCAGAGGGGCGGGCGCCCGCCGGGGCGCCCGCCGGCGGCGCCGTCGAGCTCGCTTCCGGGCAGCCGGCTGCCGCGGCGCCCACCGATGCCAGCCCGGCCGCATCTTCGTCGGCGCCGCCGGACGCACATCCGCTGGCCGCAAGCCCGGCGGCCGCACAGGCCGGACCGGCTGCTGCAGGGAGCGGGCCGCCGCCAGAGGCGCTCGCTGAGCGCCCACCGTCCCGGCAGCCGCCGGGCGCGGGGCGGGGCGGCCGGGCCGGCCTGTTCTGGCTGCGCCCGCTGCTGGCCCCGCCTCCGGGCCGGCCTGCTAACCAGCACCCGTCGCTGCTGACGACGCCCGCGCCCGCCCCGGCCGGGGGGCAGCCTGCGCTGCCAGACCACCCGCCCGCGACAACTTAGGCCAAGGTAGGCCGGGCGTCTGCGGTGGGGCTGGCGCTGGGGACGGAGACGTTCGGCGGGTTGCAAAGCGTGCTGCGCCCGTCCCTGTATTAGGGGCTGATGCCGTTCAAGCTGTGGCCGGCGCAGACCGCTGGGCGGCCGTTTGAACCGCGGCAGTGCGTTGAAAATGTGTCGCGCGCGGTGCGCCCTGCCGCGCAGCGCACGCGCTAGGGGAGTGTGGGACGGTGCTGTTGGCTCGACTGTGCATAGCTCCTGTGACTGTCCCTGTATCTGAACCTCCATCGTCTGTAGAGGCGTTCAGTGTGTGGGGAGTGTGTGGGGCATGCTTCACAGGGGGACGCGGTCGGCGCATCCTGAAACTCCGCCGGCGCTGCGGCTGCCCTGTAGTGCGCTTGCACTGACATTTTCCGCTGTATGTGTATCATCCGGAGTCATGAAGAGGATGTGGGGGGCTGCTTTTGGCCCACGCGCAATGCATTTTAGGGTGTGCCCCTTTGGCGGCGAGCGGTTACGCCCACGCAAGGTGAGCAGCTGAAGCAGCTGAAGACCAGCTGGAAAGGCAGGCTTTGCCGTCAGGTTGGGCTCCGCAGCGCGCCAGCACCTGTGCGGCAGAGTCACCAATGCCGGCTTACATTTATTGCCTGACAACGTCTGAATGTATTGCCAGACAGCATCCGACCGGCACATACCATATGCAGTAGGGAAGCGCGTCGCCGCAGCAGCAGCGCAACGCATCGGCCTTCGCATGCGGTGACTATCCGACGCATGGTGCGCGCCTGCTCCACTCTGCAGGCACTCAGCAAGGCCCTGCCGACTTGCCCTGCGCGCGCTCGGCTGCCAGCAGCAGCGCCCGCTGCATGGTAGGGGAGAAGGCATCCTATGCTGCTCGCAGGTGCGACCAAGGCAGCTGATGCAGAGGCGACCTTCCGGCCATGCATAGAGACGTGATGGGCCAAATTTGGCCCATTTAAATACGGCATGTAGGTTTGCTGGTCAAGGACACCTGTGACCTATGCCCTCTGAGAGTTTCCCACTTCGCTTGATTGTACAGTCTGCTGGTCGCTCACAGCTTCCATCTGTGCTGCGTCGTGCCGAGCGCGTGAGGCTGCAGAGCGCGGCTGCCAGGATGTGAGCGCCCGCCCGCGGTGGCAGGCATGGCCGCGGCTCGCAGCGGCCTCCTGGCCGCCTGCCTGCTGCTCGGCCTGTGCCTGGGCCCCCCGCAGCCGGTTCGGGCCGTGGAGAGCGGGAGCGAATGGAACGAGGGCCTGGAGGAGTTCTTCCACAAGGTGGACCGGGATGGGGACGGGCAGATCGAGGCGCAGGAGGCCGCGCAGTACATCGGCGACAGCGACATCCAGGACGGGGACCTAGGGCAGGCCGTGGAGCAGGTGTGCGCCCGACGCGCACCTGCGGCGCTTGGCCTCTTTATGCACAGCGAGCAGGCGGCGGGGCTCATCGTGCGGTGGCCGGCAGATGCGGGTGAACCTGGACAGCGCCGACCAGGGCGCCACGATTTCCGCGGAGGAGATGAAGATCCACCTGCAGAGCCTGCTCAAGGCGCGGCGCCGCGCGGCCCAGCGCCCGCTCCGCACCGCCACTGCGGCGCCCCCGGCACGCCGCGGCCGTGCATAACGCCCTGGGCGCCAAGGCCTGAATGCGCGTGCAGGGCCACCGCGTGGCGGAGTGGGTGAAGCATGCGGTTGGCCTGCCGCAGTACGTGCAGACGTTCCGAGACAACTCCGTCACGGTGCGCTGCGTGCGCACGCACGCCGGTGCAGGACCGCGCCAGACGCAGCGGGCACTGGACCCTGCGCGCGTCTGCCCACAGGTGCTGGACTTTCCGACGCTGGTGAACGACGGCGGCGCGACGCTGGAGAAGGACCTGGGGGTGCGCGCGCGCGGGCCCGGCAGGGCGCCGCGCTGTGCGGCAGCGCCCGGCACCGCGCGTGCTGCCCCGCCTGACCAGCGGAGGCCATGCATACTCTGTGCACACCGGGTCTGCCACCGTGTGTGCTCGCAGTGTGTGCACACCTTGCGCTGCAGCGTTGTCCGCACAGAGGAGGGCCCCCTGAGTGGCACCCGGCGCTCGGGCGAGCGGCCGCGCGCCGCGCGCAGGTGACCAGCAACCTGCACCGGCAGCAGCTGGTGCGCGCGATCAAGCGCGTGATCCTGGGCCTGGGCGCGGCGCCGGGGCCGCCGCAGCGCCTGCGCTGCCGGCCGCTGACGTGCGCCGCGGTCGCGTGCGCCTGGGACGCGCCGGCCGAGCCGGGGCACCCGCCGTTCCACAAGTTCAAGCTGGAGCGGCTGGCGCCCGGCGGCGCAGGCGGGCCCGCGGCGTGGGCCACCGCGGGCGGCGAGCTCGACGGCGACCAGCGGCAGTTTGTCGATGCCGGCCTGGCCGAGGTGTGGCGCGGCGTGGCGCGGCCCGGGCGCGGCGCGCACCATGCCCCCAGTCCCTCGCAAGCTTGGCTGCCGCGCGCGCGCCTGGCCGGCCGCGCTCGCGCGGCGATGCCGCTGCAGCGGCGTGATGTGGGCCCCTGGTCCGCGCGCGCGCCCTGGCGCCGCTGGCCCTGCCAGGCCCGTCCCGCTTCAGACAGGGAGCCAGCCGGCGCCTGACGCGGGGCGTGCGCGCGCAGCGCGGCGTGTACCAGTACCGCCTGGTGGCGTGGAATGCGTACGGCTGGAGCCCGGACACGGTGTCGGAGCCCGTGTCGACGGCCGACCCGGCCCTGCCCTGCCCGACGGGCGCCGGCGCGGGTGCCGGCGCGCGCGCGCCGCAGGCGCGCCGGCGCCGCGCGGGCGCGTGGCTGGCGGGCGCCGCAGCGGCGGCGTTGGCGGCGGCGGCCGCCGCGGCCGTGCTGCTGCTGCGGCCGGGCTGGGGCCGCCAGGTGAGGCACTGCGTGTGGCATTGCGGGGCGCTGCCAGCCCTGTAAAGCGCTGACTTTTATTCAGGCCAGCAGCCTGGTTTGAGACGCGGTGCTCCGGGGACAGCGTGCCTTGCTCCGCCAGGCTCCGATATTATGGGCCAGGGCGCCTGCGCGCTGTGGTGGGCTCCGCCAGGGCCTGCTGCGGCCCGGCGCCCCGCGGCGCGGCGCGGCGCGGCGCGCCGGGCGCGCAGGCCGCTGGGAGGCCGGCCTGGCTAGGAGGCATCCAGGGACGCTGGCCGGCAATCACGTGCGCTGTGTTGCCTCCACCAAAGCGCGCACGGCCGGCGTCGCAGGGGGACGTCGCGCTGCAGCGGCTGCAGCAGGGCCTGGTGGCGCCGGGCGCGGCGGGCGCGGAGGCGCGCGACGCGGCGGACGCGCAGGCGGCCGCGGACGCGCAGGCGGCGGCGCGGCGGCTGGCGTACGGGCGCAGCCTCTCCGCCGGCAGCAATCGCGCGCAGCGCGTGGCGGACGACGCGGCCGCGCGCAGCGGGATGCTGCGCGCGCCGCCCGGCGCCGGCGCCCCGCCGTGCGCCCCAGCCGCCCGCCGGACGCGCGCCGCGCGGGAGACGGGGGGAGACAGAGGGAGAGACGGGGGTAGCGCTGCCCACGAGGTCGTTTACTTTGCCTGCTGGGCGACGCGGCGTGCTTTCTAAAGCGGTGTTACCATGGCGGCAGCCTGCGGGCACGATGGAGCGTGCAGCGCTGCGCTCGCCCGTGCGATTGGCTCGAACTTGTAGGTCATGGCGCGCCTGGAGCGCTCTTGGCCGCACGCGCGCAGCCCATGCGCGGACGCATGTAAGCAGGGCAGGCTGTCAAGGTCGTATGTGCCGTGTGCAGGGGGCTGAGCGGCCCGCGGCTTTACCTGGACCACAGCAGCGCGTCCGATCCTGACATTGTTGCCATGGCGCCCGACGGCTTCGCGGGGCCATCGCAGTGGCGGCTGCTACCGGGCGACCGGGCCGGCAGCAGCGCAGGCGCGGCCGGCGCGCCGCCGCCGCTCGGGCTCGGCCTGCGCGAGCTGCGGCTGCCGCCGCAGCGCGTCTCGCCGTCCCCCGCGGTGCGCTGCGGCGCCGCATGGTGCCCGGCGCTCGGATGCGAACCATCGAGGCAGGCCAGCTGTGCGCAGCTGCCGGCTGGAGCCTTGATTGGTTGTGTGGGTGGCGGCCATGTCCCGATGCCGTGCGTACCCAAAACCGAGGTCCCGTGGACGCCGTCGTTGCTTTGGCTGCACTGGGTCTGCGGAGACGTTGCTTGGCCAGGTGGCAAGGCAGCAGCAGTGTCAGCCCTCTTCTGTGCCGGGGAGCAGGGTGAGGCAGGCCAGGAGGCGGCGCGAGCGGAGCTGCGGAGGCGCGGCGGCGCGGGGCTGCCGCGGCCGCGGTCAGTGGATGACGGGCTGCCGGAGTACCGCTCCGAGGGTGCGCGCGGGCGGGCCCGACTGCGCGCCTGCCAGGGTTCTGTCCCGCGGCGCCGGGGCTGTGCGATGCGTCGCAGAGCCTCCGTGCTTCCATCATCATCATATCAGAGATCAGCTGCTGCCGATGCAGCGGCGGCCGCACTGTGGGCGCCCCTGCAGCCCCGCGCCTGCCGCCTTGCATCTGCGGCGCATTGTGAAAATTCTGCCAACGCGTCGTGCGTGTGGCACTTCGCGCCCGCCTCACCTCCATGCGCGCGCGCGCGCGCAGATGGCGGCGACATCCCCGAAACGCCGCGCGGCGTGGACCGCACGCGCTGCGGCGTCGCCGGCTGCCACCGCCGCTTCCACCGCCTGCGCTACAAGGATGTCAAGCACGCGCTGCAGCGGCACTACTGCGCGGTCTGCCAGCGCGTGGTGTGCCATGCGCACACGCGCTACGCGGCGCACGGGCCGTTCAGCTCGTGCGGCATGGAGAGCCAGTGCATCTGCGAGGACTGCTTCGACGCGCTGCCGCGCGGCACGCAGGCGCGCCGCCCGCCGCGCCAGCGCCCCTGTCTGTCGGGCGCCGGCCGGGCTCATGGCCGGCGCGGGCGGGCGCCGGCGGCCGCGCTGCTGGGCCGCGCCTTGCATGCGCGCTCGCCGGCTGCGTCCCGCAGGGCCATTGCACGGGGTGGAGCCGGCGCGAGCAGCGCGCGCGCAAGGGCACCATAAGCACTGGTGCCGCAAGTGTGGGACCAATTGATTCGAGGAACATCTGGACTGCCTGCTGCCGGGTGCATGTGCGTCGGCCCCTACGGAGGCGCGCCGGCGCGCCAGGGCCCCGCGTGGACACCTGGCCGGCACGCGAGCGCGGTGGCTGTCGCGTGCGCAGCGCGCACGGAGGCGGCAACCTGGCAATGCAAGTGCAATGCAGCTCTCATCCCAGGGGCCGGCTGCCGTTCGCGCGTCGGGCGTGCCTGACATGTGCATGGGCCGCGCTCGTGGCTGTGCGGGCGGCGATGTGGGCGGCCGAGCGCGCAGGATCGCCTGGACAAAACCAATCGCAAGCCGCTGCGGAAATGTAAGGTGGAGGAGGCTGCCGTGGCGCCGGGCGCTGCGGCCGGCTCAGCAGCCGGCGCGCCCGCCGGCCGGCCGGCGGCGCCCAGCGGCATCGCCGCGCTGCTGCAGACGCTGGGCCGCGGCAGCGGCGGCGCGCGGGGCGGCAGCGGCGGCGGCGCGCGGGGCGGCGGCGGCACCGACGGCGGCGATGGCGCCGGCGCGGAGCCTGCGGCGGCGAGGGCTAACGGCGCTGCGCCGCCGCGGTAGGAGACAAGAAGTATTCAACCGGATGTAGCCCAACCCCCCTTCAGGCCCGGGTGTTTCATGGTTTGGTGTTGTGCGTTAGGAGAAAGTTCAGACATTAGGATGCGCGCCTGCGCCGCCCGGGGTACACAACGCTCTGCACTGTTGCGTGTTACACGAACGTGAAGTCTGCCTGGTTTCAGGGCATGTAGAAGATCAATTCCAGCTAGCTGATTTTGAATCAGTGGAGGTGGTACCCTAATGTAACCTTCGCGAGCAAGGAGGAGCACTCGACCTCGCGGTTGCGAGACGTCCCCTGCCCACTGCCTGCCCTCCCTGCAAACGACGCTGGAAGTGCAACCACTTACGGATACACATACGGTAAGAGCAGGTGCAGGCGCTTGCGTCTGGGAGCGGGAGGCGTAACGGGCCCTGCGAAGGAGGTCCGTCCTGCGCCCCAGAGCGTCGTGCAGGCCCGCAGTAGCCAGCTTGGAGTCTGTAGTGGCCCCACACGTCGAGGGGGGCAGGGGTTGCGCTGGTGCACTGATGTTCAGCGTTGAGTTCATCCCAGCACATCAGGGCGTGGGGGTGCCCGCTGAAGCAGCTGGTGAAGCCTGACTCGACGTCGCCGGTGCTCGCAGCACGGCGCTGTGTGAGCCTGGAGCAGTGGGCTGAGCGGGCGACCGGCTGGCATGTGAGGCGTGTCATTCCGCTCGACTCCCGGTCAACCGCTCCGGGCGGTCCCGCCCCGGCGCGGCCGCGCGCAGCTCTGCGACGAGATGCGTTCACACGGCGAGCTGCTCGGGGGCACCAAACGCAAGGCGTGCGCACACGCCGCGTCTGCGCCAGCGTCCGCGCCCTCCGCGGCCGCCGCCGCCGGGCGGCGCCGCGGCCTGTCGCCGGAAGGCAAGCGCCCCTGCAGCAGCGCGCAGCCGTGCGGCCGCCCGCGGCGCGCGGCCGCCAACCTGCGCGACCGCGCCGGCCTGCTGTGCGCTGAGAGCCTGCCGGACGCAGGCGCCCTGTGCTCGCCCAGCACGGAGCGCAGCTCGTCTGGCTGCGCCGCCAGCTGCAGCTTCTACACGGGCTCCGGTGCGCCACCGCGCCTGCGTGAAGTGCCCAAACCTAATCCTACCCTGCCCCCCGCGCGTCCCGCTGCCCAGGCCCGCGCGTCGGGGCCGTGCCAGCGGCGCCCAGCCCGGCGCGGACCAGGATGCTCTGGCAACACGGCGCGTGCCACTGCTCGCATGCATGCGCGCTTAGCGGGGCGCGCGTACCGCGCGCAGGCGCCAGCTCAGCAGAGACGGTGGTGCTGCAGCAGCGGGGCGGCGGCCGCGGCGCGGACGGGCACATGGCGAGCCCGTGCGCGGTGTCCGTGCGCACGCAGGCGGCGGCGCCCGCGCCGCCGCCCGACGCCGCGGCCACCCCGGATGCCTGGCTGGCCCGAGGCATGCCCACCCTGCGGCGGCGCTTGCGCCTGTGTGGGGGCATCCGCGCGGCTGTGTTGGGAGGGGACTGCGTCGAACTTGCAGCAGGGGAGGCAGTGCCCGGCCATGCATGCTCAGCACGTTATGTGGCTTCTGCGCTGCCCTGCCGCCCGGCCGGACTGCTAGTAGTGCTGGCTGGCTGAGCCATGGCTCAGCACCGAGAGGGCCGCCGTGTCCGGCTCCCAGGCAGACACCCCTCAGCTGAGTGAGTCCGCCCAACGAGGCACACCCCTGCTGCCGGCTGCGCACAACACTGCCGGGCCATGCACCACGCAGAGCCTGCTCCAGCACGCCATGCGGCAGCGCCAGCCAAACACGCCCGGCACTGCCTGGCGCAGGCGCCGCCTGCGAGTTTGGGTGCTCGGTGGCGGAGGGCCGCGTGGAAGCGGGGTCGCCGCTGGGGCAGCTGGCCGCGGCGTACGGCTTCGCGCCCTTCACGGTCGCTGTGGCCGGGTCCTACTTCGCGCGCCTGGCCGCGCGCGACGCAGACCTGCTCGACAAGGCCCGCGCCCGCCCGCGGCCTGCCCGTCGCGGCCCTGCCTGCAGCCTGCAACCTGTGCGCGCGCACTCATGCACGGACCGCACCTGCGAGCCCCGACATGGCCTTGGCAAAGCTGTCTTCGAAACAGGCGCCAGCGCAACTGCTCTGTCAGGTGCCCATGCGCACACGGCAGCGGCGCCCGAACGCCCCCCGGTGCGCCTGGCGCCGCGGGCCGCGCGCCGACGCGCGCGCGCGCGCGCAGGCGCGGCACTGCGCGGCGTTCTCGCCGCTGGTGACGCCGGCGGCGCTGCCGCAGCGCGAGGCGCCGCCGCTGCCGGCCGCGCTGGGCTCGGCTGCGCGCTTCTACGGCTGCCACGCCAGCGCGGCCGCGTGGCTGACGGCGACCTTCCTGTCGTGCGCGCTGCTCGCCGCCAAGGTGACACAGTCGTGCTGCTCGTGCCGCCGTGCCCTGTGCCTGCTTTGCTGAAGCGCCGCCGCCACCCCGTACCGCCTGGCCCTCGATGTTACTCGCCCCTCCGCACTGTGCCTGGCCGGCTCCTCTGCTGTTTGGGCACACGCGCCGCGCGCGCGCCGCCGCTGACACCGCGCCACGCCGGCGCGCCGCAGAACATCGACCGCGTGGCGTTCTGCGGCCTGCCCGCCGCGATGCTGGGCCATTGCGCGGGCGCAGCCGTGCTGCCGCGCGAGGCGGCCGCGCTGGAGGTGGAGATCCTGCAGGCACTCAGCTGGCGCCTGGGGCCCTTCCTGGCGGACCAATGATAAACCTAATCCTACAACCCTAGCCCTCACGCCGCGCCAGCCAGCGAAGGGCCGCGAATCAGCATGCGTCAGCCCGCCCCCGCGCAAGCCGGAGGAGCAATGCCGGCCGTGGGCGGCCGCGGCGTCGGGCGCAAGGCGGAGCGCGGGGGCAGGCTGACGCATGCCGATGCGGTCGGCGCCCCTGTGAAGGGTTGGGCCGCCGCAGCGCTGCCTGAGTGGTGGCCCGCCCAGGCTTTTTGGAACCCGCAAGACGTAGCGTCGACGCCAGAGGAAGACGGCCGGGGGGATCATTCGAGGAGACATTGACTCCGCATGATCTCTCATCCAGCAGTGCACGGCACACTTTCTCCATACCTATGGCTGCTGGTGAATAAGGCGCAACAGACATGCAGGGCGGGGATGGGATATGGGGGAGTCTCACAAGCCGCATGGTGCACTGAGGGCTAGTATGTTGGCACGGGTGCTATTCAGCTCAAGGCAGGGCGGGGTCATAAGGGGGCACCCAGGGAGCGTGCGGCGCGGGCGGGCATGGGAGCATGTCTTTTGCGCGGAGTCAGGTGAGGCCGTGCCGGGCCACCATGTAAGTGCGCGCGCACGTACAACAGCGTGCGCGCGCCGCTAGCATTTGATTTTGGGTACGTGCCCCTGGCAGCGCCCAAATTTGCATCTGCACTGAAGGGCGGCGGCGGCCGTGGTGGCCGCGCATGTGCCAGTATTCGGAGTGTCTTCTGCTCTGTAGAGACGTCGTATTTGTCCGCCTATTCGGCCTGCCCAAACAGTGCGCTGGTGCGACAGCGCAGGGCCGCCGAGCAGGGCGGCCGCGCTGGCGCCGGGTGCCCAAGCAGGTGCAGGCGCTTGTGCGCGCCTGCCCGACCCTGCCTGCTGCAAGAGCAGCGCCCGCGGCTCCTTTCACGGATGCCCTTCTGACTGCTTGCCAGACCCGCAAGCGTGCGATGTCTCGCATGGTCCTGCGTTGTCTACACACATGGTCTCATACATGGGGCTGCGCATGACTGCATGCCGCGGCCCCACAGGCCGCCCCAATCTGGGCTAGCACTTTGACTGCTGTTGGCGCACATGCGTGGACATCTGGGTTGTGCGCCAGCGCATTTCAACAGAATGCCAAGAAACACTGCAATTTGCTCGTGTCGGCGGTCAATCAGCCCTCGCTTCAAACCGGGTACTGGGCAGCGCGGAGAAGGCTGGTGGGGGGGGGGACATTGCGGGGGCTGGCTGACCGCGCGGCATCCATACGCCGCATACATGCTATGCAAACTCTTTGATAGGGCTCAAAGATGTTGCTGACCGTGATCCCAGTGGTATGGCGGCCATGTGAAACAGCCGTATGTGCGCAAAGAAGTTTGTCACACCATGCGCAGCAGGTACATGTATTGATGCAAGCACAGATTGCCGTGCATGCCCCTTTATCCTTTGCACGCCATGCGATAGCTTTTACTTTCGGTCAGCAAAATGAAGCGCTCAAACAGCATTACATGGCAAGAGCCGCAGCTGCTCCTCTGACCACACAGGTGTTTAAAGTGAAGGACCGCTAGCATGAACACCAGTCACTAAACTTTACATACAGGACAGCGTGGCATCACTTCATATTCAGGTCTGCCTTTTCAGACCCTAGCGCACCAAATCAGATCTCAACTATCCCAGCATGGGAGGCGCTGTACACAACTGGCATGCACTCTCATCACCGCTGCCAAAGCAGAGCTGCCGCCTGCCATACACCCTTGCGCATGCGCACGGCAGCTCGCGACTACCCCGCCTACAGACACAGTGGCCCGCGTGCAGACACAATGGGCGGGCTCCTACAGCAGCACTGGTGCCAGGGACGAGGCGCACGCTTTGTACAACAAACTACATCACGCCGTCCTGTTACATCATGCGTTGGCTGACACCCTGGTGTTTGCATTTGCGGGACCAGGCGGTGCGCCAGAGCATGCGGTGGCAACGCCTTCCTAAACGGATTAACAGCAGCACAGCTGCTGATAGGGCATTTCCAACTTCCTTTACCAGGCTCTTACGTAGAACCGAACATCAGTACGGAACCCTAGCACACTCATCCTAGGGTTCTGTTCCCGCTTCAGGGTCACTCCAGCGGCGCATAGCACTCGCTGGACCAGGCGCCGTGCAGGCCGTGCGGCAGCGGCGCGCGCAGCGGCAGCCGCGCAACCGGCCCGGCCGCCACGTCGCCCGCGTCGAGCACCGCGCAGCAGCTCGCGCGCGCGGCCGCGTCGTAGCACATCGCCAGCAGCCAGGCCGCGCCCTCGGCCGGCTCCTCGGAGCGCGGGCCAGTTGCCGCCCCAGGCGGCGCCTTGGGCACCAGCACGGGCTCGCCGACGTACCACGACGGCCCGGGCCGCCAGACGGCCGTGGCGCCGGTGGCGGTGTCCACGCGGACGAGCGCCTGCTGCGGGCTGTTCGCGCCGGGCTCGCGCGCCGCGGCCGCGTACACGTAGCGGTGCCGCCGGCCTGGCGCCGCCAGCGTGCCGGGCGTTGCGTTAGGGTAGGGTAGGGTCAGGCGTGCCAGGCAGCGCGCGCGGAGGGACGTGCTCCAGCACGCGCTCGACCCTGCAGGTGCCGCCTCGCGCGTGCGTGCATGCCGCAGCGCGCATGCATGCAGGTCACGCACGCTGCGCGCCAGCACGCGACCAGCGCACCGCTCAGAGCCTCGCAGCCCGCCGCGTTGCTGACACAACCGCGCGCGCCCGGCGCCTGCTGGACGTGGACCGCGCGCCCGCGCCGCTCTGACCCGTGCTCGACGTGGGCGGCGCCGGGGGCCGGCGCGCACCTTGGCAGTGCGGGTGGACGGCGGGGAACTCCAGCACGCGGTCGCACAGGCGGCGCCGCGAGGCTGCGCGCTCGCCGGCCAGGTCGAGCTCGTAGCGCCACAGCTCGCTGGGCGGCTGCAGCCGCGGGTCCACGTCCCGGCAGAAGCTGCGCCCCAAGCCGCACGCCTGCCCCACGCGCGCGCCTTGGTCGGCCCCGCGGCCCGGCTGCAGCCCGGCACGGGGCGGGCTGCCAGGCCGTGCACGGGGGACCTGCGCTGCTGCTGTGCTCTGGGCATGTAGAGAGGGGGGTGACCCTCCCTGCACCGAGCGCGGCAGAAGGGACTGGCGCACCCAGGCGCTGCACCCCTCCAGCAGGCTTGCCAGCCGCGCACCCCAGCATGCTCCCGCGTATCCGACAGGCGCCCAAGGGCGCCCCTGAGCACCGCGGGCCGGGGCGGGCGGGCGCGGGCGGGTCGGCGCCGCGCCGGCACCTGCTCAAAGTCGGGCATGTGCGGGTAGCACACGCAGTCGGCCACCAGGCGCCCGCCGTCCTCGTACGCGTTGGCGATGTGGAACACGAACGCCGGCGGCGCCTCCAGTCGCAGCGCAGCGCAGCCTGCCGCGCGTGCGTGTCAGGGGGTGGCTCGGCCCCATGGGCAGCATGCACAGGGCCGTGCTAGTACCGCGCCTGCACAACAAGAAGCGGACACCGCTGAAGGCCGCTGCTGCACACGCTAGCAGACCTATCAGCTTTCCGCGCAGGCACAGCGCGCAGCATCGCAGCAGGGCGCTTGCACAAAGCCGCGGAGCACGGACCGGCACTCAGCGCGCACCTGTGCCAGAGGCCGGCACGGACGGCCGCGGCAGCACCCACACGGGCATGGCGCGGTCGCGCCCCTGCCACTCCAGGCAGTGTATGGGCGCCGCGCGCCCCAGCAGCAGCGGCAGCAGGCGCAGCCGCGCCGGGTTCTGCGCCGCCCGCCAGCGCAGCGTCACATCATGCAAGGACTAGGTAAGATCCCCTGAGGCATGCGATGGTGCCTGCGCTGAGGCACGCGCACACAGAACAGCGCCGGGCATGCCCATGCGTCAAGGACGAGCCACACAAAGCGGCGCTGGGGCTGCCATGCGGGGCGTGCGACGGTGTGCACTGCCATGGGCGCCACCTGGAAAATGACGACGCGGTTCTCTGTGACTGCCGCGTCGTGCACGAGCGCATAGCCCTCCAGCACATGCGTTGCCCTCGCAACCAGCTCGAACTCCTGCAAGAGTGCAGCAAGTCACGGTTGCTCAAGAAAACCACAGCACGCCCACCATTCCTTTTGTTTGCAGTGTGGTGCAGTTTTACAAGCACAACCCGTCACACCAAGCGGCTATGCATTCAATTTGCTTTGCTAACGCCGCCAGCAGCTCTGCTTTTCCTCGGCCTTGCGCAACCTCACAGCGCATGTGAGTGGAGGTTCAACCCGCCACACGCTTCAACATGCCTTGGGCCTGTGGTGTGCAGTACGTCGCACACCTCATCAAACTCGTACAGCGTGAGCCGCGTGACGGGCCCGCGCGCGGTGAGCGCAATGCGGTGACTGAACACAAGCAGGCGCCCGCTCTGCGCATCCACGTGCGCATGCGCGGCCAGCGCATCCCCGCCAAGCACCACCGCGCCGGGGCGCCCGCGCAGCGCCCGCAGACTGCTGGCGGCCATGCCTGTTCCACATGCCCGCATCAATAATGTGCGCAGCGGTTCAACAGCACAGCAGTATACGGTGACACTGCAATTGAAACAGGCCAGCTGCTGGGCCAGGTTTTCAGCGCACAGCAGGTAGCACGTGTCGTGGCTTGGCCTGATGCAAGTTGACTAGCAATTGTGCATTCGACGGGCGCACACATCAGCATGATGTGCATCACCCTCAGAATTTCTTTCATACATGCTTACCAGACACCAGTGTTAATGACGTACAACGTTGCAGATTCGCTCTGTCCTCTCCGTTCGCGCAGAGCACGCACCCAGGAGGCGGTTGACCGCAGGCGACCCTGCGTCAAAGGGGAGGCCCCGCTGTAGGACGCCGCCGAGCGTGTCCACCCCGCGCGTCGCCAGCGTCGCCGCGTTCAGCAGGTACGGCTGCAACCACACGGGCGTGCGTCAGGCCACACAAAAGTGGCAGCGCTCCGCCTACCGGCGCCGCAGCACTCAGCAGGGATGTCTGCGAGCGCACGCGCATGCATCAGTCCATACGGCAGTGACAGCACTCTACTCTACAACACATTTCAGCACATGCTGTTGAGCGGGCTAACGCAGGGTTGTCCTCCAGTGCGGGTTCGCAGCCACACTGTGCCGAGCAGAATGCTGCTGGCGCGCACGCCTGAGGAGCCGCCTGTCGGGCACTGTGTCTACCTGACCCCAGCCCTGCATAGGGCAAGCACTGTCAAATGCGAGCGGGCCACGCCCACCTGCCCGGCCTCGAAGGTCGCCAGCAGCCGCCCGGCCCAGGGCAGCACACCCGTATTGGCCACGTTGCGCACCTGCCACGCAGCCCCATGGGCAGCCATGCAGTGAGCATGCATGCCCGGCAAGTGCGCCCGGCCCTGTGCCAGTGCCTGAGCAGCCGGTGGCATTGCAGGCGATCGTTGCAAGCCACCTGCTGCTGCGCCTCTGCCTGAACAGCCAGCGGCAACGCAGGCCATCGTTCCCAGGCCACCTGCTGGTCAGGCAGTGTCAGCTGTGCCGCGGGACACAGTAGCATGGAGCCGGCACTGTCAATGCGCCAGGGCGACCCACCGCGACGTCCAGCGCGTTGGCGAGCCAGCCGCCCGCCAGCGGCGTGCCGAACGTGCCGCGGTACAGCACGCGGCCGGCGCGCTCCTCATCGCAGTACCTGCTCCCGGACCGCCCACATCTCGATCCCCATACCCCTCCTCCCTCTTTACTAGCTGGGTCTCGCTGGTACTGGGCATGGCGCTCATGCAAAACCCTCGACTGCTCCAGAGACAGCTTGGGTGATCCATGACCGGCGCTGTCTCTGCACTGCGCAAGCCTCTTGAGGGCAGCAGCAGCCTCCGAGCCCAGCAGCGACAGCGCCAAGCCACCGCACATGGCCGGGAGCGCGGGCGGGTGCGGCTCGGGCGGGGCCGCGCACTCCTGCGTGCGCACGAAGCGCGAGCGCAGGTACGCGCGGCCGCCGCGAAAGGCGATGCTGACCACCAGGCCGTGCCCGTCGAAGGGGTGCGCGAGCTCCTGCCCGCCCACGGTGAACAGCCCGGGCCCATTCCTGCAGGGGTGTGGACCATGTGACCGCAGCGTTCCCTGAGTGTGCCTGTTCTTGCCCCGCAAGTGGGTGCTCACTGCTCGAGCTTCCTGTTCTCGGCAAAGACAAGAGGTTCAGTGAGCAGCCTGCACTCACAGGGAAGCCACACACGGGCAAGCTGGGACAGCAGCAAAGTTCAAAGATAAACACGCATCGTGTCACTCTCTCTCGCACGGGCACAGGCTCCCTGCAAGAAGCAGGGGCGGCCAAACATCAGGCAGTGCCACTTCCAGGTGCTTTGGCAGCGGAGCAGGACCTGTAGAGCGTGCCCTCCAGGTCCCGCGGCAGCCTGCCCTCCACAGGGAGCCAGTAGCCATCCCCCTCCTCGGCGCAGTTGGTGTAGGCGGACGCCCACGCCCTGGCGCACTTTGTTGCTCTCAGTGGCCTCTTGGTAGTAAGCAGCGTAACTGCTTGGACACATCAAGGATACTGCCAGGACTGTACCTCCTGTCCCACTCCAGCGGCCCGGACAGCGGAGCATCCGTGCTTATAGGCGCTCGCGCACTTGCCGCCGCTCGTAGCGGGGCGGCCTGGAGGGGGCGCAGGCTGACAAGCTGGGTCACTCTCCGAGGCTGGAGGCCGGACCAGGCCGCACCCCGCAAGGGTGTGTGGGACTGCAAGGCAGCCCCGTGCAGACAGTCCGGCGCTGCAGCCATCACCGGCCCCTGGACCACCAGCACGTTCACAGGCACAGAGGCTTGAGACACAGCACAGCTCAATGCCTGCCTGGAGCGAGGAGCGTTTGAAGCTACAGCGAATAGGCAGATAACCCTCCCAGGAGCCTTTTTACCAACGGCACACGGCAATGAAAAAGGGCAGATTTGCGCTGCATACGGTCGTGCGGAGCTCAAGAGCTGTGTGCGTGGGAAGATGGGGAATAGCGTGTCCACCACATCGCAGGCTGGCTTGGATTACCCGCCAGTAAACGGTACGGCCTGGATGAGACGTTTGCCCGGATTATAGCCAGACATACTTACCAGCGCTGTATCTGACCACGTGTGTGTCTTTGCAGGCTACTACTATGTGCGCCCTGCTGCCTGGCAGCGCCAGTGGGAAGGAGGCGCTTTGCGCACGCCGCAGGAGCATTGTGTGCAAGGGCTTGGCCCAGCACCTTGCGGAGTTCAGGCTCAGGCTGGTGGCTGAGTGGCCGTGCGTGTCGTCGCAGAGTGATGAGGGTGGCTACGCGGCATACTGGGTACCCCCCTGCATGCTTATGCATGCGGCTTGGAAACAAGTGCATGCTTATTGATTGCTTGACGGTGCTTGCTGGCTGCATCTGAGCATCCACACACTTTGTTCATTTGTTGAATTTGGCCTGAAGACTGTTTTAAACTGAACAGGTCTTCTTCGTTATCTTTGCTCTGACAGCCATTGTCTTCGCTGTGCTGACGTTCATGAAGCCACCCGGAAGGCGCCTGCATGGCTGTGCGTCCTGGGCATGTTGCTGCTGTTCATTGTGCAAGCGATTGGTTTGTACTTGTGCACGACAGCTAGGGCCTCAAAGGGCTTACTCATATGCATCACTTGTGTTTTTTCTTCGCTGTTTTTCAGCGTCATGGGGGCTGCCCTCATCAGCAATGTCGCAGTCTGACGATGATGTGTTGTTCTTTCTCTCTTTCATACATGTGCTGACGGAAGTGTGCGGCAGACATTACGACCACCGTCGTTATTTGCGCCACAGTAGCCTACTACTCCATGGTGCGCGTCCAGCTATCGCCTCGAGTGTGGCCAAGCGTATGCACGGGAGGCTGTTGCGACCGTGTGCTTGCTCATAGGCCTCGCGCGGCGGCGACACTACTGTGCGGCTGTACTGGAACCAGGCTCAGGCCCGCGACATCTTCTATGCACGCTACATTGATTGGTGCGCGCTCACTTCGTGCACTTGTGCTACTGTCTTCCCTATTGCCATGGGCTTGTTGTGCTCTAGAGCTGTTACTCTTACTATTTTCAGTACGTTTTCAACAAAACAAAACGCTGTGGCGCAGGTTCATCACCACGCCGCTGCTCCTCCTCGATCTGCTGCTGCTGTCAGGCGTGTCTGTCGGTACAGTGGTCTGGTGCGCCCTGCGACGTGCGACCTATGACGCTTTGTACAGCATCTCTGGAGACGTGTCAGCGAGGAGGAGTGTGCATTTTTTTGCACTGAGCTCAAACCCCTTTTCAGGCAAAGTGATGGCTCACCATGCAGGGTCATCGTGGCAGACATCTTCATGATTGTGCTCGGCCTGATGGGCGCGCTGAGCAACCACGGGTACCGCTGGGGCTGGTATGCCATCGGGTGCCTGTTCCAGATCGTCATCGTGATGGGCCTGGTGCTGGCCGGTGCGCACAGCCGCCCTGCCATCTCCAATCAAGCCCCACCGCCTGGTGCACACATGCTGCGATGCGAAAGTGCAGGCGCTGAGCTGGCTGCTGCATGCAGGCATGAAGAGCGCCTACCTACGCAGCAACTCGCTGGGCAAGCTGTACGCCACGCTGTCCATGTTCATCGTCGTCGTCTGGTGCGCCAGACGCCCTTCTGTGCGAGAGTGTTGAAAGGGCTTGGCCTGCCTAGTCAGTCCAGTGTCTGCTTCCCGACACGAGCACGACGCTGGTGCATGTCGACGAAGAGAGCGTGCATGACTTGCTGTGCGCGCCCGCGTTTGTTCGCATTGGCGGGTGGACAAGAACGAGCATGACTGGCACCCACACCGTTCGTGTCGCAGGTGGGGCTACCCGATCATTTGGGGCCTCGCAGAGGGCTCCAACACCATCTCTGTCAAGGCGGAGGTGCACCCCGGCGGCCCTGATCACCTTGTTTCCAGGCCAAGATGTAAGGGTTGCCTGCATGTGCGCACGGAAACAGTCACACCGGGTGGCAGAGATGTATCCATCACTGACAGGGCTGTGGGCTGAGCTGTCGCAGATCGCATGCTACGGGTGCCTTGACGTCATAACCAAGGTCGTCTTTGGCTACATCCTGATGTCCTCGCACGCCGTCATCGACAAAGTGCACGACACCGAGGAGTCCGAGTGCGCGCCCGCCGCTTGCCAAGGGCTTGTTGCATGGATGGGACGTGTGCTGCCTGGGTGGGGGTGCTGCCGGTGGGGTTGCCCGCCCGGCACTGTGTGTGACCGCTGCAGCCCTGTGTTCCCATGTCCACATCATGAGCGTGCTCGCGCCTGTGCAGGGGCCGGGGGCAGCCCAACCTGATGGGCGCGCCCATCCATGCGCCGTTCAACCCCTTGGCCTATGGCAAGCCCGAGGCGGCCCGCGCGGTGCCGATGACCGGCGTGCCCGCCCAGACCGCGTCTGTGGCCAGCCCCGACGCGGCCCGCGTTGGCGTAAATGCGGTGTAGTGCCCCCCTCTGATGGAAGTTGGGTTGCGTTTCATTTTGGACGCCATGTGCATAGCGCATGATTGGTGAGGCAAGAGCGCACTGCGGACTGCGGCGTTGCACAGCCTGTTCTGCAGGCGTGTGCGTGTTTTAGATGTAGGCGGTGATGAAGAAGGATGAACTTGCTTACTGGTCTTGTCTGGCCTCCGGCCGGCTCACACCTGTCAACTCCGTGGCCACTATATGGGGCTGCTGGGCTCCACGCCTTCTGTGCAATGCATGCATGTTTGGCACTGCCTGACTGTCTTGTCGGGAATGGGCTGTTTTGCATGATCAGGCAGTGGGCATCTTCGTGCCTATGCCGCTTTGTGGATATGTGAAGTGTCGAGTGTGCTAAGTTGTCCGAGGTTGATCGAAGCACTTGGTGTCACCGCAACCTCTGTGCGTGCACTTCAGATGCTCGCACGGACGTGATGTAACATAGTGGTCAGTAACGTACACATGTTGGTTGGTGTCGTGACACGTTCGGAATGTCACAACATGATGTTACGTGAGCAGGAGGCCGTGCCTCTGCCTAGCTCTGCCATGTAGATATTCATATTTGCCCCTTCAGGTGTTCCTCAAGTTTCTAAAGCTGAAGATCCGAAAACACATCAAAACATTGCAAGACAACATGCAATGTCTCCCAGCTGCACCTCAGAGGGTAAGTGAGACTGCGCAGGACCCAGAGCGCCGATTCCTTGCAACACGGTCTGAATAGAAAATGCGCAACATTGCCGGCACATACAGCGCACCCATAACCCATGGCCAAAAACAGGGGCGCCATGAACAATTAACACTCCTATACTCAACATTGCCTGTGACCTTGCGCATCACTCCCCTGTGGATGGCAGAGAAGCCCACCTAGTGCATTGCATGGAGAAAGAGAAGGAGCAAGGTTGCGCAAGGCTCAAAGCAGGATGTGCCATTCCAGCGTCAGGAGAGCATCTGTTGTGCGTCGGGCCCTCCAGGCAAACAGCGCAATGGCGCACAAGCGCTGCGCTGGCGCCCTCGGCAGCGCCCTTGCGAGTCGCCTCTCAGGTGGCCGACGCGCGGCCTGGGCTGCGCCCAGCGCGGCCTGGGCTGCGCCCAGCGCCATCGCAGGCCCCTCTACGAGCCGGAGCCCAGCGTGGCCGACAGGGCGACCTCTGGGCGCGGGCGCCGCGCGCTGCGCTCCGCGATGAACGTCGCCGCCGCGTTGTCGACTTGCCACAGGCTGCAGCGCCAGGTGCGCGGGTCCCACGCGTTCAGTCGCTGCAGGCTCGGCCCCGCCTGCGCGTGCAGCCGGGGCGTCAGCAGGCGGCGCGCGGGGCGGGGGAGGCAGGCGGCGCGCTGGTGAGCATGGAGCAGCCGGCCGCGCACAACGCTTGTCGCCGCCACAGGAGCAGGCCGCGCTCGCACGCGGGCACGCGAGCGTGTCTGGGGTGCCGCGATGCAGCGATGCGCGCACTGCGGGCTTGCACGCGCTCACGCGTACCCTGCTCACCCGGCTCGCACCAGTGCAGGCACTCCGACCACCTGCTGCAGGCACAGAACAAGCGCAGCGCGTCGCCCGGCGCGGGCGCGGCAAGCGCGCGCCCGCGCGCTTGCAACCGCGCACGCACCCCCACCTGACCTCAGGGCGCCGCAGGGCCACAGGCGCGGCTGGCCTCGCCCGCTGCACACATGATTAGGACTAGGGTAGAGTACCTGCAGCGCGGCCGGCTCGCAGGTCCAGAGCGGCGCGTCGAAGAAGACGGTGCGCGCGACGCGGTCGCGGCGCACGCACAGCGCATCGCCGGGCGCCGGCATGTCGGGCGCGCCCACCGCCAGCGTGCCCAGCGCGGCGTAGCCGGCCGGCGCCACCGGCTCCCAGAGCGTCACCGGCGCGAAGCCCGCGTGGCCGTTGTGGCGGTACACGAGGTGGAAGTCGGCCGGGTGCGCGGTCGCGCCGCGCGGGCGCGCGGACTCGTCGCGGTACACCTGCGGCGCGCGCGCGGCCGGGGTCGGCGCGCACGCCCGGTGCGGTACGATCCGGTCGTTCGTGTGTGTACACATCCCTTTGCATGCTAGTTGGAGCGCTGGCCTGCCCAGCTCACCGTCGCATACGCAGGCAATAGCAGGCGCATTCAGGGTCAGCGCGCCCTGGCCGGGCCCGCGGCGCATCGGTGGGACGCGCATCAGCAGCCTCGCATGGTCAGCGGCTGGCAGCGGCGGAACAGCTCAGGCGGCGCACGCACGCCATCAGAAGCAGGCGCGGCCTCGGCCTCGGCCGCGGCGCTCAAGGCAGGGTGTGCGCGTGAGCCGAGGCAGCGGCGCGCTTGCCGCTGCAGGGCGGGGCCCGGCGCGCGCGGGCACGGCGCGCGCACCTGCACCGGCTGCGTCGGCGGCTCGCGGCCGAGCGTGGCCACGTCGCCGAGCGGCGCGTACCCCGGCGGCGCGACCGGCCGCCACACGCTGACTATGCCGCTGCCGCCGCGCGCATGCCACACCAGCCGGTACTCCAGGCTCGGCATGGCCGCCGGCAGCGCCTGCGTACACCGCGCACCGCATGCACAGGTGAGCACGCCTGGCAGTTTAGATTTGGCTGGCATCCGGGACCGGCCCAGCTGAGACCGGCCGTGAAAGTCAGTATGTAGTAGGAGGTTGCGGAGGAGAGCGTCCGGTAACTGGTCAGCGCATAAGAGCTGAGGCCGGGAGCACGGGGCCGCGGCACGGGGCGGCTGCGCGCGCCTGCGGCGGCAGCTCGCCCGCGTCCTCGCCGCGCCCGGACGCCAGCTCGGCCAGCGGGTCGGCCGCGGCGCGCGCGCGGTCGGCCGCCGCGCGCGCGCGCAGCGGGTCCGCCGTGTGCTTGGCGGCCACCGTGAGCGCAACCGCGCGCAGCTCCTCCGCCTGCCGCGGCCGCGGCGCGCGCTGGTGGGCGGGCGGCTGACCCGGGCGGGCGCTCTGCGCACCGTGCGCGGGGCACAGGGCCTGCAGACCAGGCATGGACACCCTCAATCTGAACATGGCATGGGTTCGATATTCAACTGGTTGAGTGTCAAGGCTTAAACGACGCCGCCCAAGTCTGCATGTTGCTGATGACAGATAACAGATTGTGCAGTGCGGCTCACAGACTGCGACCTACAGGAGAGCGCTTGCAAGCAAACAGAGGCCGGGGAGCGGCGGCCGGCGCGCTGCGGGCCCGCGCGCGCCTGCGCGGAGTTGGGGAAGCAGCGCAGCTCATGCGCGAGCGGCTCATCCTCCTCCTCGCCCGGCGAGCCGCGCCGGTGCACGGTCAGGCGGTCCGGGTGCGGCAGCTCGGCGTGCGTCCAGCGCAGCTCCAGCGCCAGCAGGTCCTGCCGCGCGCGCGTGGCTGCGCGTCACAGGTGCGCCGCGCGCCTCAATGCGCCGCGCCGCGGCGCGCGGAGGCTTACGCTCGGTAACGGCCGGCGTGCGCTGCGCCATGCCTGCGACTAAAGGTGGCTTGCACGCCGCGCTCGCGCAAAGACGATGCGCGCGAGGCACCCCTGGACGTGCACATGGGTCTGCGGCACCCCGCCTCGACGGTCACAACCCGCGCTCGCCGCACGAGCTGGGGGCGCGCTCCGGAGTGCAGGCGCAATGCACAACAAGAACTGGGGCAGCATGCTGCTGGCGCCACGCCGCCGCGCACCCGCCACTCAACCGCCCAGCGGATCTGCCCGGCCGGCACGTCCTCCTCGCTGCCGTGCGTCGCGCCGGCCGCCGCAGCCGAGTGCACCGCGGCGAACCTGCGTGCGCCCCGATGCCGTCAGCCGGCTGTCGAGCACGCTCAGACTGCTGGACTCACAAGAGACATGGCGGCGCCGGGCAGCGCGTCGCGTCGCTTCCCCCACACCAGCGCGCCGCGCCGGCCATGCCCCGGGCGCGCGGACGTGACCCTGTTGGGCGCGCGCACCACGCGCGTGCACTGCCCGGGCTGGCGGGCGCGCAACCAGCGCACCCGGGCGCGAGCACGAGCAGCAGGCGGCGGCTGGTCAGCAGCGCCACGCGCTCGTCCGGCAACAGGAAGTGCTCCTCGTACGCCTCGCCCAGCGCGGCCGCGCCGCCGCGCCGCGGCCGCCGCGCCAGGCCGCCCAGCGGGCCGGTCGCGGCGGCCGACGCGCGCCACATCAGCGCCTGGCCCACCGCCTCCACGCACGCCTGCGCGCGCGCGCCGCTCGGGCGGCCGTCTCCCGGCGCTCGGCGCGCGCACCGAGGGTCGCAAGCAGGAGCGCTCTCGCTGCTCGTGCTCGGGCGGTCGGCGGCGGGAAGGTGCGGGATGTGCGCCCGCAGTCACATCCGCACTGGCCCAGGGAGCTGGCGTGGACTGCAGCAAGCCGCGCTCGGCGCTCGCACCTTCGCCCGCAGTGCCTCCATGGAACATCAACTGTTGCACCTATGGCGTGTGGGCGTTGCGGTGGCAGCGCCGGCGCGCGCGCGCCTGGCGGTCGGTGCCGTCTGAGCGCAGGAAGGGCAGCAGGCGGCGGTCGCCGCCGATGGCGCGCGGCAGGCGCTGGCGCGCGCGCGCGATCGTGCGCGCGCCCAGGCGCGCGCGCAGCGCGCCGCTGGTCACGTCGATGCCCTCGAACGCGCTGCTCATGAAGTCGAGCGCGCCGCTGACCGGCTGCGCGGCCACGCCCACAAGCCCGCGGCCGATGCCCTTCACGAAGCCTGCGCGCCACGCGGACGAGCGCACTCGCTGCATGCCCCCTTGTGCAGGTGAGCTCCAGCCTGAGACGCGTTGTCCTGAGGCCACACGCCCTCCCTTGAGCCTAGGGTCCCGCTCCTGCCTTGCGCAGCTACGCCGATGGTTGTCAGAACCTGGCCGGCGGCGGCAGGCCGCTCACGCGCGGGCCGCCGCCGCGCCAGCGCACGGCAGGGAGCCGCCGCATCGCGCCCTGGTGCCGGCAGCACGCGCCAAGGAGGGCGCACCGCCGACGCCGGCCTGCGCGGCGCCCTGCAGCGGCCGCTGCACCAGGCCGGCGACGCCGCGCAGGAAGCCCTGCGCGAGCGCCTCGCCGCCCTCCACCAGGCCCTCGCCGACGCCGCCAATGTTGCGCGGCGCCCGCGCGGCGGCGCCCTCCTCGGCGCCGCCGCCGCCGGCGCCGCCGCCCAGCGCGGCCACGCTGGCACTCAGCCGGCCCAGCACGCCCGACGCGCCGGACAGCACGCCGAAGTTGCGCAGGAAGCTCAGCGCGACGCCCACCAGCTGGCCCTGCGCGCGCGTGCCCGAGGGTTTCACGCGCGCGCCTCAAGGCTTTGGGCCTGCGCTCGGCCACGCGCCCGCAGCGCTGCGCCGGACGTCGGACGCGCGCCGGAGCCTCAGCGCGCCCGCTCGCCCAGCGCGCGCGCACTCTGCTGCGCAATTCTGCGCATGGAGGCCCCGGCGCGCCGGGCAGCCGCGCTTGAGGAAGCATGGAGCCCAGCGCCACGCCTGACAGCCGGCTCTGCGGATGACCAGCGCACCAACCCCATACGCCTGAGTAGTGACTGGCGGCGCATCCATGCAGCGTATCGCTTCTCCGCATGGGTTGGGCTGTACCTACTGCCTGGCACACGATGCCCCCAGCAGAGCAGAGCAGGGAAGAGTGGGAAATGCGCAGCCGACACAGCCGGCTGACGCGCAGGGGCATGCGGCCGCGCAGGGGCGCGCGGGTGTGCGGGGCCGCGCCCGGATCTGGCGCAGCAGCTGCGACACGAAGACCGAGGACAGCATGGCCACGTTGGTCATCTCGAAGCCGTGCAGGCGCACGGGCACGCCCTCAAATGTGGCCAGGTCCAGGCCCCAGGACAGCGCGCCCATGCGGCTGGCCCAGCGCGGCCGCGACAGCTGGTCGCCGCGGAAGCTGCCGCGGGCCGCAGGCGGTCATTAGGGTAGATTAAATGTAACCCTGAGCCTGTTATCGCAGCCCCTCAGGGCCGGCGCGGGCGCTGCACAGCAGGAGCAGGTCCAGAGACGGGGTCGGGCGCCGCCTGGGCGATGTCCGCGGTCGCTCCACAGAGCGTTGCCATGGCCAGAGGCTCCCCACGCAACCCGCATGCGGGGCAGCGAGGTTGCCTGGTAGTGAGGCAGCGAGCGTCATGCTGACCGCCCGCGCGCAGACGAACCACCGCATCAGGCGCGCGCGCTGGTGCGGGCGGTGCGCCCAGCGACGGCGCTACCCTGCCGATGGGTCCCTTCGCCGCACGATAGCGCGCATGCGTGGCGCGCGCCTGACGTAGGCGGTGAGGTCGGCGACGGCCATGAGCGAGATGGCGAGCGGCGTGTCGGTCGCCGCCGCCACGCGCCGGCCGCTGCCGCCGCCGGCTGCCGCGGCCGCGCCGCGCAGGTCCAGGCGCTGCACGCACTCCACCGCGCGCCACACCAGCGGCTCCGCCACGGCCACCTGCGCATTGTCGAAAGCATAAAGGGTCGTGAAGCATCAATGCATGGGCGCTCGAGGCCTTTATAGCCGGTGTGACTGCAGGTCGCAGTTGGCCGGCTGCTCTGCGCCTGCCGCGCCACACGCCCGCTGCACAGCCAGTTCGTGCACAGGCCGCACGATAGTTGCCAGCCCGCAGCAAGCAACGGCGTCGCACCCCCAGGTCAGAACCACAGCACACCCAGCCGCAACGGGCAAGCAAAGCGGCCCCCAGGGGCGGGCGCGCCTGCAGCGGCCGCGTGACGCGGAAGCCGATGTAAGGCAGGTAGACGCGCCCGCGCGGCCCGCCCGCCTGGCTCGCCAGCGTCAGCTGCACCAGCGCGCCGTCGCCCTCGCTGCCCGGCACCGGGCACAGCACGACCGGGAACCTGCGCGGCGGAGCAAACCCCTCAGGCGCCGGCCCAGCCCCGCAGCCCGCTCGAGCTCGCCTGGGTACCCTGCTTCCGGCGCCCACGCGGCCCGGCGGGGCGTGCGCGCACAGCATCATCGTCCAAGAACCGACATGTGCTCTGGTTCTGCGTGGCGCTGCTGTCCGGCCGTGCCGCGGTCGTGCGCGGCGGCCAGGCGCGACGGACCCCGCGGGCGCCCGGCGCAGCGCCAGGCTCCTGGCAGAGAGGCGCGGGAGGATGCGCACAGGCGCCCCGCGGCCTGGCTGCCCGCGGCCTCGGGCGCTGCCGGCTCTCGACACAGCGCAGGCGGCGCAGCTGTGGGTGCGGTGACCGAGGCACTGAAGCAGGTTCAGGGTCGGGGTCAGGCTGGCACAGGACGCGCGCAGGCGGCGCGCCGCGAGCCGAACATCTGGTCGTCGGCCTGCACGCTGTCGATGGTCAGGCGCAGGCGCGAGAAGTCGCCCGCGGGGCCCAGCCCGGCGCCGTAGCGCACGCCCACGCCCGCCACCGTCAGCGCCAGCAGCTCCTGCGGGCGGTGGTCCACCAGGCTGACCTGCGCCGCGCGGCCCATGCTGCCTGAGCCCATTGTATCATCCCACACATTGCTTCGCAGAAGGCAACGATCTGCATAATGATCTGCATCGGGTAGCTCGAGTGCGGAGAGTCCTTTCAGGCCTGTCACGTGAGCCACGCGCGCTGCCACGCGTCAGTGCGCGGCAAACGCGTGCGCTGCCACCCGGCTGCGCTGCCAGGCCGGGGAGCACCTCCAGGATGCCGATGTCCACAGTGAGGTGCATGGCCTTGGAGGCGGCCTCCTCTGGCGCGGCCGCGAACGGCCCGCCCACCGCGCCCGGCAGCGGGCTCCTGCACGCTGCGCGGCCCGGGGGCGCCCCGCGTGACGGCACGGTGCCGGCAACACCAAGGCCGAGCGGAGGCTGCAGGGCCGCACAAGAGCAGCGACGCCCCAAGAAATTAGGAGCGGGCGCTGCGCACGAGATCGGCAACAGCATACAGACGCACTGGGCGCAAGCAACCTCTGTGGGCATGCAGCGCGGACGGCATGGGCTGGCCTGCAGAGCAGGCCATGCACGGCTGCATTGAGGGGAGCGCAGCGAGCAGGGCCACGGCCGGCGCGCGCGCCTGGCGCCAAGCAGAGGACGCGCTGCAGCGTGCCGAGGCCGACGCTGCCGCTGCCCGCCACGGGCCGCACACCGCCCACGCCCATCACGGTCAGCTCGCGGTCCGCCACCACGGCCTGCGCGCATGGCATTTTACACTCTGTAAACCCTCAGCATGTCCTCGTCTAGGCTTAAATTCCAAGGGCGCCAACTGCCTCACCCACAAGAGGTGGCGCTGACCTTCTCAGCCCTGCCTGGGCCAGCAACGGTGACCCACATGCTAAGCCGCCATGCGCAGACGCGCCAGGTCGTTCCCCAGAGCATGCTTCACGCAATCAGCTTGTAGGGTACATGAGAGGAGAGGGGAGGGTCGCCTGCAGGCGGGCGCCCGAGGCCAGCTCCAGCGCCGGCGGCCCGAACGCCTGGCCGCCGTGAACGGACGCGCCGGCGTCGCCCTCGGCGTCGCCGCCGCGCGCCAGCGGCGGGTCCAGCTCGAACTGCGTGCCCGCCGCGCCGCTGCTGTATGCGTCGCCGACCTCCACCTGCACGCCCCCGACCAAGACGCGCTCTCTTCTACGAAAGTATAGTAGAGGAACCCTGACAGGTGACACGCCCACTGCGGAGGCGCACTCTGTGAGGGGCGCGGCCTGCCACGATCAGCAGGGCGGGCGGCGGGCAGCTCAGGCACGTGCGGGAGGGCCGGCATCCATGTCGACCACATCAAGCCGCGCTCTAACCGGAGCTTGAGGGACTCAAAATGGCAGCAGAGCAGAGAGAGCGCTTCGGCCTCGACAACATGCAGCGCATGTGGCGCTCGTGAGCTGGTCATCCCACATGGGCTGCATGGTATTTCAAAGCGCTTATTCTGCTGCCTTGCGTCCCTCAAGCTAAGGTCAGCACACGACTTAATGTGGTCGGTGTGAGTGACAACCCCCGCACGTGCCTGAGCTGCCCCCCTCCCGCCCCCAAGAGGCTGTTCATGCACAGGTGGTCAGGCGAAGAGGGCGGCTGCAGGGTCCTGCCAGGAAGTACCAAGCAGCGTCGCGGCCCCCGGGAGCGTAACAGCGCACACCCTGGAGCTGAGCATGTGTGCGCGCGGGCGGAGCCCTCTGCACAAGTGACTGCTACTCTTGCTTAACACTGCTGGCTAGCGCTCTTTGGCCTGTGAGTGAGCGATGAAGGGGGGCAGCAGCGCACCCGAGCACGGTCGTTCTCGCGCGGTGGCACCTGCCACACAAACCCTGCGGCGCTGTAGGGCGGCAGCGGCAGGAAGGGCAGCCCCGCCACGCCCGCCTGCATGTCAGCATCATGCCAGAATCACCACTCTGCCAGCCGCGTCTGACAACATTGCACCACATATGCAGGGGATGGATGCCGCCTAGCAAAAGTTGGCTCAACATGTTGTCGTGCGCCTTGCGACCTGTTGGCTCCACGCGCCCCACAGCACCCCTGCGCCTCAGCACTCCAGAGGGCAGGGTGCTTTTTACCCACTGGCTGCAGCCCGCGCACACAGAGCACGCTGGCGGCTCTGCAGGGCGTCGTCAGCGGCGTGTACGCCCGCGACTCCAACAGCGGCGCCCAAAGGGGTTAGGGTTAGAGGACAGGGCGCGCCTGGCGGTAGCGCAGCGGGTGGCCGGAGCGGTTCTCGAGCACGTACGGCGGCCGCGGCGCCACACACTCCAGCACGGTGTGCAGGCAGCCGGGCGCGCGCAGCTCGGTGCGCAGCCGCAGCACCACCGCGCGCTCCACCGCCGCGGCGCCCTCCTCGCTGGCGCTGCGCGGCGCGCGCAGGCTTCGCAGGGTTGCTGCCGCAGGCTTGGCCGCAGAGCATGCTTGGCGTAAACCCTGCACTGCAAATTTTGCACTGCTGAGGCCTGCGTGCGTTCGTGGCATGCGTCGCACAGTGCTTGACTTAGAAGACAGGACACGCCGCGGGCGCGGCGAGCATGCAGTGCGCACCCCGAGAGCCGGCGCTCGCGGCGGGGCGCGCCGCCCTGCGCGCCGCGCAGCTCCAGCGCGGGCGCGGCCGCCGTCTGCAGCGCGGCCACGCCGCGCAGGTACCGCGCGCCGCCCGCGCCCGGCTCCCCGCCCGCGCCCTCGGCGGCGCTGCCCTCAGCGCCCGCGCCGCCGCCCCCGCCGCCGCTCACGTCGCCGCCGGTGCCCGCGTCCGCGCCGGCCGGCGGCGCCGGCAGCGCAATGTGGCGGCAGGCCGGGTGCAGGCTCTCCGGCTCGACCGGGTGCGACCAGCGCGCGCCGGGCTCGCGCGCCGACTCGGGCGCCAGGCGGAAGCAGACCGCGCGGCGGTCGACCGGCAGGCTCCAGTGCAGCGGCACGCCCAGCGTGCCTGTGGGCGCGGCGGAGGGCCTGAGCAGGGCCGCGCTGCGCGTGCCGGCCTGGGCAGCTTCTTGGGCGCCTGCATAACAGGGTGGCCTGGGACAGCGCTGCAGGCTAGGGAGGAGGCGCGGGTATAAGCCTGGAGCCAGAAGTGGGCTTCCAAAAGGAGGGCCCAGCGCGCGAGGGCTGGACGCGCCGCGCGCACGTCAGAGCACGGGGGAATCAACAGGGTGTCAAAGTGTGGGCACAGGGTACGGTAGTACTCACGGCACAAGCAGCACTCGGCAGCAGGCCTGCGCGGGCGCGCCCGTGAGGATGGTATCCTGTTTATAAATACAGGAGCGGGCGCCCGACGGACGGGTGCGGGGCAGAGTGGGGCAGGTTTAGGGGTAGGGGGCGCCGGCGCGGCCGGGGCGCGCCCGGCGGCAGGTCCATGCAGGCGGTCCAGTCGATCGCGCTGCTGGCGTCGCTGAGCGCGGTGAGCAGGCCCAGGCCGCCGGCGCCCGCGCGCGGCCCGCGCACGCCGGGCAGGCCGGCGCGCGTGGCGGGCACGGGCATGACGCCGGCCGGCGTCGCGTCGGTCGCGCCCGCGCGCGGCTGCAGCAGCTGCAGCGGCACGCCGGTGCGGTTGGACAGCACCGCGCGCGGCTCCAGGCGCAGCGCGAGCGTGCGCTCGAAGTCGGCGCCGAGCAGCTCCAGGCGCGCGACCAGCTCATACAGCGCGCCCCAGGCCGGCACGGCCGCGCGCACGAGCACGGGCCGCGCCTCCAGCTCCTCGCCGCCCTCGCCGCCCTCCAGCGGCAGCGGCGCCGTCCAGCCGGACTCGCCCACGCGCAGGCGCAGGCCAAAGCGCTGCTTCGCGTCTGCCGCCTTGAACGCGGCCAGCTGCTGCAGCGGGTAGGCCACCATGGCGACGCTCTCCGGCGGCACATCGCGCGCGCCGGCCGGCGCCGCGCCGGCCGTGCGTGCGTCCGCCTCCAGCACCTGCAGCCGGTCGGCCTCGCCCGGCTCGGCGCCCAGGGCGTCCTCGCGCGCGTCGCGCTCGCGCTCCGCCTTGGCCGGCGGCGGCAGCGCCACCACGAGCGCGGACGCGGGCAGCGGGCTCGCGTTGACGACCCACAGCGGCACGAACATGCGCACCACCAGCGGCGCGCCCAGCGCCACCGCCGCGCCCGGGTCCAGGTCCTGCGCGGGATGCCAGGGTCAGGGATACTAGAAGTTAGGGTCAGGGTTACTAGAAGCCACACGCGACGGTCAGGCTCGGCTCTGTGCGCGCTGCGATGCGTGCGCTGCGCTCTGCGACGCGCCCGCCTCCATGGCACGCAAGCCCATGTCGGCACCGCTCAGGGCAGGCTAGGGCGCTGCACCCCGGCCGGCGCGCTGCAGAGCGCCGGGTTGAGCTCGCGCGCGGTATCTCTGAAACCCACCCTGACCTATCTGGGCCGGCCCGGGGCCGCGGCGCGCCCGGTCGGCGCGCTGCGCCGCGTCCAGGTCGAGCTCGCGCATGACGTAGACCGGCTGCGGCGCCTCGCTGCCCGTCGCGCGCGCGACGCGGAACTCGTCCGGCAGCCGCTGCCGGCCCTCCACGCCCGCGCGGCGCGAGGCGTAGCCGAAGCTGAGCGGCAGCGGCCGCGGCTCCACCCACTCGTAGCCGTCCGGGTACAGCTGCAGCGAGACCGCGCCGCGCATGTCGGCAGCGTGCACGGCCGCGCGCCCGCCGCTCGGCACCGTGCCGCTCTGGCGCAGCACCAGCGCATCCTCGCCCTGCGCCCGCGGCGGCCGCGCCTCCCGTCGCGCCGGCGACATCAACAACGAAGACATCAACAACAGAGCTCGTGCAACGGCGGTCACATGTGTGCATTGCGGGGGTCCTTGCTCGTGCGGCGCGCGCTGAAGCCAGCATGCTGGGCGGCCCATGTGTCTGCACAATCCACGCTGCCGAGCGTCAGGACAGCAAGGAGTGGGGCATGCCGTGTGCTATTGCAGTTACTCAGTGAACAAGATGCGCGCGTCCCCCTGCACCTCCAGGTGCCGGAACGGGCGCTGGCGCCTCTAGGCCTGTCCCTGGCCGAGGGGCCGGCGGCGCGGCCGGGCGGCCCCGCGCGCGCGCCTGCACGTCGGGGGGACCGGCGCGGGGGCGCGGCGCACGGCGGGGCGCGCCTGCGGCAGCTCCCAGGCCAGGTAGGTGGCGGGCATGGGCAGCTGGTTGACGAGCACCAGCGGCGGGGCCAGCACGATGCGCCAGTCGGTCAGGCCGGCCCCGCCGGGCGCGTCCGGGAACGCGTCCGCCTCCACCACCGCGCTGAGCCAGACGGTGGCCGCTGCCAGCGCGGCCGCGGGCGCCTCGCTCGCGCGCGCCGCCGCGGCCGCCTCCGCGGCGGTCGGCGCGTCGGCGCCCGGCGGCGGCGCCGGGCGCAGCGCGGGGCAGGCCAGCAGGCGCGTCGCGCCCTCCTCCAGGCCGTCCAGACGCACCGCGTGCTCGCCGCCGCTCGCGCCCAGGCTCCACGCGTGCGCTGCCGGCGCGGCCTCCAGCAGCGGCCGCACCACCAGCTGCTTACCGCACGTACGCCAGCCGTACGGCAGCGGCAGGCAGCGCCCCGGCTGCACCGTGCCCAGCACGCGCGGCGTGGCCGCCTCGCCGCGCAGCGCGGCCTCCGCGGCGGCGGCGATGGAGCCGGCGCGCGCCATGCCCGCGGAGCCGCCGCCGCCCGCGCGCGCGCGCCGCCGCCGCCGCCGCCAGCGCCGCCGCCGCACAAAGTCGCACAGCTTGCGCGACGCGGCGGCGGGCGGCGGCGGGTGCGAGAGGCCGCCCCAGTCGATGGCGTACGCCCAGCCGTCGGCGTCGGTGCCGCGGCCCACCTCTACCTCCCACGGTCCCTCCCACTCCCAGCCTGCCGCGGCGCCGCGTCAGGCCTGCACGCGCGCGCGGGCGCAGCAGCCCACGCCGCCCCCGGGAGCCAGCCCGGCAGGCGCCTGCCGTGATCGGCGCGCCCGGCAGCGCTCCGCTGTGCAGCTGCAAGTGGGGCTAGCAGGCTGCCGGGTGTCCAGGACGCTCGCACCCAGGCCCGCCGCAGACCCTGACCAGCACTAGCGCATGTCGGCCCCTACCCTGGCCCCGGACCCTGGCCTCTTGCCGGCTGACAGCAGCTGCTGTCGCGGCCGCGGCAGGAGCAGGTGCAGGGCGGGGGCGCCATCTCTGGGTTAGAGTTAGGGTTCGGGCAGGGGCGCCACCTTCGGGCAGCTGCACGTCCGGGAAGTCCGGCCAGGAGCGCGTGCCGGCGCGGTTGCTGAAGCGCCCGCGCTCGCCGGGCAGCAGGTGCCCGCGCGCGCCCCAGCCGCGCAGCGGCAGGAAGCGCTCGTTCTCAAACACCTCCTCCTCCACCAGCTCCGCCTGCGGGGCGGCAGGGTCAGGGTAGGGTGGGGACGGGCACGCTTGCTCACACGCAGCCTCCTCAACCAGCTCCGCCCGCGGAGCGGCACACGCTCGGCGCATGACAGGCGCATCACCGTGGAAGACACGTGTGCACAGCCTATGCCCGCTTTGGGCGCCCGCGTCGCGCCGGGACGGCCAGCCGGCTACCACAGTGATGGCGTTCTGTTCGGCTTCGTTCGTTCCAGGCACACAGCGCGCCTCTGTGCCCACAAAGCGAGGGAGCATGGAGCGCGCACCCAGGAAGAGCGGAAAGATGTGTAGAGCCCAGGGCAGGGCCCTGTCCTGCCCTATCGCCACTCTGCGCATCCCCTGAAGCAAGCAGGGCACGGACCTTGGAGCTGGGCGAGGCGTCGCGGGTCGGGCTGCCGGCGGGGCGCGCCCCCGGCGGCAGCTCTGCCAACGCCACCTCCAGCGCCAGCTCCGTGCCGTTCGACACCTGCCGCCGCGGAACAGGGTAAGATAGGATATATTGTAGGGCAGGATAGGGCGCTGTCATACGAGCGCTGTCACGCCACCTCCCAAGATCACCCGGCTCCCTCCGACGCGCTGCTCAGCAAGGCAGGAGCAGCCGGGCAGCCACGACTGCCCTGTGGGCACAGGCCCACTGGCGCCGGCGGCCGCGCCGCGTGCCGCCGTCGACGGGCCCAACTGCGTGCGGTCAGGGCTCGCGGCCGTGGCAGGGCGCCGCCGGCCCCGCCCCCGCCGCCGCACCTGGCACAGCGCGCGCAGCAACTCGCGCTTGGCGCCGCCCTCGAAGCTGCTCTCCAGGGCGACGCCGTCGTCGCGCACGGCCACCGGCGCCACCTCGTCCGGCAGCGCCGGCGCGTCGAGCGCGCCAGCTGGCGGCGGCTTTGGCGGCGCGCTCGGCGCGGCCTGCGCGCCGGCGCTCACGGGCGACCAGGCGGTGTCGCCCGCCAGCCGCAGCGCCTGCTGGCCGGCCGTGCTGGTACGCGACGTCCAGGCGTCCGTGCGCGCGGCCGCGGCGCTGCGCTGCTGCGGCACGAGCGCCCAGCGCAGCGCCAGGCGCGCGCCGCCGCTGGCTTGCTCCCACGGGTCGCTGGCGCCGCCGCTCGCGCCGCCGCCGACGTGCAGGTGCACGTCCGCGTCGCGCGCCTGCAGCGGCGCCTGGCCCCGCAGGTCCAGCCGCAGGAGCGCAGTCGCCAGCTCCGCGCCCGCGCCGCCCTCCGCCGCGCAGTCCCGCAGGCACACCTGGGCCACGGCGGGGCAGCCTGTCACCTCGGGGCCGCGTGGGTCGCGGTGGCAGCCATGACTTGCCTAGGCTGCTGGTATAGAGAATGCCGGCTCCAGGCGCCGAGGCACAGCCCAGGAGTCGCACGGCATGCCCGCTCGCACGGCATGCAGGTGCAGCCCTCGGTGCTATGCAGCAGGCGGCCCCACTGGGCACCCGGGCTCGCCCTCGCAGCAGAGCCCGCCAGTCCCTGCGGCAGCGGGGGCCCAGCATCGGCACGCGCACCCCGTTGACGGCTTTAACCCCTGATCCTCAGCCCTACCACATACCATAACCAAGCCGACGCCGCGCGCGCACCTCAATCGCCACCTCGCCCCGCTCCGCCCCGGGCAGCAGCTCCAGCAGCAGGCGCTCGCCCCAGGCGACCGCGCCGGGCGTCTCGCGCTCCACGGGGCCGGGCCCGCCGTCCCCTTCGCCCTGGCCGCCGGCTGCCGCGGCCCCTGCCGCGGCTGCATGCGTGCCGGGCTCGCCCTGCCCCCCGCTGCGCTCGTGTGACGCCGGCGGGCTGGGCTCGCCCCCACCGCCGCCCGCGACGCCGCCGGCCGGCTTCGCGCCGCCGCCGGTTGGCCCAGCGCCCCCGGCGCGCACGCCGATGGCCGCCGGTTCCTCGTCCTGCGGCGGCTCCAGTGCGGGCACAGCGGGCACCGCGCGCGTGCGCACCCAGAGGCGCGCGTCCCCGCCGGGGGCCACCGTGCCGGCGTCCGCATCGCCGGGCTCGGCATTGCCGCCAGGCGAATCAGGCCCTGCGGCCTCGCCGCCCGCGATCGCCAGGCTGACGCAGAGCTCCGGCGGGCAGAGCGGCTCCTGGCCCGCGCCACCGCCGGCCTCGGCCGCCAGCAGCGCGTGCACGTTAGTGAGCCGCCCGACGTCGACGACCAGCAGCGGCAGCGGCAGCGCATCGGCCGGCACGGCCAGGCGCTGCGAGTGGCGCGCCGGCGGCAGCGGCAGCGGCTCCAGCACAGGCGTCGTGCGGAACGCCGGCAGGTCTGCAACCACCCTGCGCGCTCGCAGCCGCGCGCCGGCCATCATGTGCTCCGCCTGCTTTGCATGCCTCGCGCATCAGTGAACACAGCGGGGGTACTGTATGGTGGGCAAGCAGGTCGGCCGTCAAGCTGCACTGCCTCAAACTCTACAGGCTGGATCAAACCTGTATGTCAGCCCTCAGTGGCAGCAAAGGGCGCGGCGTGGGTACACGCAGCTGCATGGCTGCACACAGCGGGACATGGGCGTCTCAGTTGGGTGTCTGGACACACAGAAGGCCGACACATGCGTGCTCGACGACATGAGTTAACAGCAGCGCGCGCTCGCTGCGCACGGAGCGTAATTTGTGGGTCGCTTCCCCGCAGCGCCCCCCCATTTGGGGCGCGCACACTCGGTCGCCGAAGTCGAGCTGCAGCTGCGCGGGCACGCCCAGCGCATTGGTCACGCGCGAGTGCACCGACGCGGCGTCCGCGGCCGCGAGCTGCCGCCGGTACGCGCCCGCGGCGGCCGCGGCGGTCAGGTCGTGCCACTGGCGCAGCGCACGCAGCGCGCCGGCGGCCGCCGCGTACGCCAGCGTAAGCCGCGCGCGCTCGCTCGTGCTCTTGACGCCCAGGTGCAGGCCGGGCGCCACGCCGAGCGCCGCCTGCCGCACGGCGGGCGTTCAGAACGCCGGCCAGAATGCGGCAGCGCGCGCTCCTGCGCTCGCAGCGCCCGGGCGCGGCCCGGGCCCAGCCGCTCGCTGAGCTCTCACACGGCCAGCTAAAGACCGGGCTCTGGCTTGATGCATGCCGCACGGGCGCTGCTTTGACATGAGTCGGGCACAGAGCGCCGGCGGCCATCGCCACGCTCGCTGCCATGCCTGGCTCTCACACGCGGTAACCTTCCCACACTGCTGTGGTGCCATGCGTTGGCTCTACTGGGCGGCTCAGGGAGCGCGGGGCGCATGCTCGCGCACCGTCGTCGACGAGTTCAGGTCCAGCTTGGCGATGACGTCCCAGGGCTCCAGCACGGGCTCCCAGGCAGCGACCAGCGCGTTGTAGTTCCACACGCTCAGCCGCACGCCCAGGTATGCCTGGGGCAGTGAGGGCATAGGGTTAGGGTTCTCGGCGCCTCTGCCCTTCATGGCCTCGGCGTTTCCCCTGCTCTCACTCAATCCCTGTAGCAGCCCCGGCGCCAGCACCCGGCTGCCCGCATGCAAGCCCTCAGACCCTGAGCCCGCGCGATATCTAGGGGCGCGATGCCATTTGCGCTGGCTTCCAGGCCGTCGCGGTCACGCGAGCGTGCCTGCACGACCCGCCAGCCAAGGGCCGGCACAGGCTGACGGCCAGGCGCGCCTGCAGGACGGCCGGCGTGGAGCGCCGCAGGCCGGCCGACACCGCGCCCAGCTCCAGCTCGGCCAGCGGGCGGCGCAGCGCGTCGCGCACCAGCAGGCTGCTCGCGCCCGTCTTCAGCACCACGTTAAGCACGCCCTGCACGCCGCGCGCATGGGCTTCGGCTGCAAGCCCGCCCCGGCGTCTGACGCGCCAGGTCGCACAGGACGCAAGTGGCGCATCATCTGGCGCAGGCGCATTTTCGGGGCCATGTTTCATGTTTCAACCTAACCGGAAAAATTAGAAAAGCGCCTCAGGCAGCGCACGCGCATAAGTGGGGCCACAGGGGTCGCCACGTGCGGATTGAGGCGTTGGGCCGCAGGGCGCGCCTGGCCGGGCGCCTGCGCAGCGCTGCCCTCGGCCGCGCCCTGGTCGTCCGGCAGGCGCAGGCGCGGCACCTCGTGCGGCGCGGGCTTTGCGTCCGGGCCCGTGATGATGAAGGTGCCCAGCCGCGCGTCTGCAGGCCAGGCGGCGAAGCCCGCGCGGCGCCCGGACGAGGGCATGACCACGAGCGGCCGGCGCTCGCCGCCGTCGCCCGGCGCGGCCGCCTTCACGCTGCGCGGGTGCGGCGCACAGCGTATCGCATGGGCCAGTGAGAGGGCTCATGTCGCAGGTCTGCACATGCACCGCCTCACGTTGCAGCACGTACTTTTCCACAATGCGTATGGGAGAGTGTATATCACAAGGAGAACATCCCGCGAGGACGGTGTGACAGCAGCTCGCTTTAAGTCCTCCTGGCGCACTCCTTGATGCCCAGCCTTAGGCGATCTGGACTGAGACAGACTTCCTGCCGTTGAAGCGGCATGTGATGCTGACAGACACGCACGCAGCGGCCCCTCAGGATGCGAGCGGCGCGCGCTGGGCGCGGTGGCACCATGGGGCGGCCGGGCGGGGCCCGGGCGCGCCTGAGGCAGCGGACCAGCTGCCGGGAGGGCGCGCGCGTGCCCCGGCTCATCACACACCCCATGGCCACGTACCTGCGCCCCAGCTCATTGAGAACGGCACCCTGGAAATGAAACTCGCATGTAGTTGTGTCCTATGATGTGTGACAATATGAGCATTCGCGAGGCCTGTCGCAGTCACGCTGAGAGCAGGTTGTCACGTGGTCGCTTGTAACATACAGGAGCGCGGAGGCGCGCGGGCGCTGGGCAGCGCGCGGTCGCCGCACCCCTCAAACGGCACCGGCCGCCAGAACGACAGCTGGCGCTCTGGGCGCGCCGCCTCGTCCGCCCAGACCAGCTCAAAGCTCTGCGGCGGCTTGAGCAGCGGGCCGCCCAAGGACCCGGCCTCGGCCAGCTCGGTGTCCAGCAGCACCAGCACCGGCTCGGGCGGGTCGGGGCCGGCCTGCAGGCAATCGCCTGGGGCGCGCGCGCTGCGGTCAGCGCCCCGAGCAGGGGGGCGCGCACACACTGCCTGCCCAAGCAGGTAACTGGCTGTTGGGCGCTCGGATGCCGCACAGCTGCCTCGCGTAACGGCAGCGTCTGCACTTCACATTCCTCCCTCATTCTGGGTCGGGGGCCGTTCCTCAGCAGGCAAGCGCTCATGCACAGGCTGCCCAACACGGCACGTCATGCGCGTCCCGCTCCGGTGCCAGAGCACACGGCGGCGCCGCACCCAGGGCCGCATAGCCGGCGGGCGGCACGGGCCGCCACAGCGACAGGCCGCCGGGCGGCGCCCCGCGCACGCCCCGGTCGGTCCACAGCCGCCGGAAGTCCACCGCCTCGCTCTGCAGCAGCCGCGCCGAGACGCGCGCCAGCAGCTTGGCGCGCGCATCCGCAAAGCGCTCGTACGCGGCGCAACTGGCCGCGAGCGTCGTCTGCGATTCCTCTCCCTGGCTTTTTGCGGCGGGGCGGCCGCCGTCTGCCGGGGCGGCCGTGGTGTCGGCGGCGGCGGCCAGCGGCGGCGGCGGCGGCGCGGGCAGCGCGGCCGGCGCGATGCCCAGCGGGGAGCGCAGGTCCAGGAACGGGCCTGCGCGCGGGCCAGGGCGGCGAGATGAGACGCCGTGATGCGCACAGCCCCGGGAGCGCGCCACGGTCCTGAGAGAAGGCCTGGGCGCGTGCGCGGCACAGACAACGCGCGAGCCTTGCGGCAGAACGGAGCAGAACATGGGAGCGTGCGCCAGGGCCCGGCACGGCGGCTGTGAGCGAGACCAAACGCCCGCAGGGGCGCTGCTGCCGCGCGTGGCCTCCCGGCTTGACCGCGCGCGCAGCCCGAGGCCCGCTGCAGCCGCAGGAGCCTGTCCCAGAGGCTCCGACGCGGGCCGCGCCTGCGGGGCTGCCCTCCTCCGGGCTGCACGCCAGGAAGCCGCCGGCCGCATTGTGCACGCGCCACAGGTGCGCGCCGGGCGCCTCCGTGAGGTGCCCCGCGTCGCGCCCGCGGCCGCGCCAGCTGCGCTCCTGCGCGCGGCGCCGCGGCGGCCCCGTCGCCCTGGTGGCCCGGGGCGAGCGCGTTTGTAGCGCCAACTTGGCACGGCCAGAGTCATCGCCCCTTGGTGCGCGCGCCTACATACGCTCCCCTTCACCTTGCGCGCGGGCAGCATTAGGCGACATGCATGAGTCATATGTGTCCTGCGGCCTACAGCAAAGCCACGCCTGACGACCATGCCACGCAGACAAATCAATCAGGCAGACAGCTGAGCGTCTCCGTCGCTTCCGCAAGTGCCGCCCTGCAAGGCGGGCATGGCCGGCGCCGCGCCTGCTTGAGCAGTAGGAAGTCGCCCAGCGGCGCGGCCACCAGCGCGGCCGTGTGCACGCACGCGCCGGCGGCCACGGGCGGCGCGTCCGGCCCCGGCGTGGCCAGGCAGCCGAGCGCGGCGTAGCCCGCCGGTGGCGTGGGCAGCCACAGCGTGAGGCCGGCCGCGGCGCCCGCGCGCGCGTAGCCGGTCGGGCGCGCCACGAAGCCGCTGTTGAGCGCGAGCGCGACCACCTGCGCGCCAGCAACACAAGCGCATGTGTGATGGGTAGAGTGCAGGGCGGGTGCACAGAGCGGAGCTGGCAGCGCTCCGTCCGTCAGAAGATGACCTGCGCTGAGCGCAAGCTGGCACTGCGTGGGCACATGAGAGGTGGGGCGCATCGAGCTCGACCACATTGGCCGCTACAGCGGGCATGCAGCAAGCAAGAGGTGGACATTCCACTAGTGCTGTGCCCTGCTCTGCCGCCGCCCGCGACGATGCTGACAGGGTGCCGCCACCAACCCAGGCATTTTGCAGCTCCCAAGCTGGTGGCGAGTGAGTGCGGCGCACGTGTGCACAGCATGCAGGGCGACTGCGCTTACAAGGCGCTTTGTCTGCGATGTCATTTCTGACGAATAGAGAGGAAAGCAATGTCGCTGCTTGTGCCGACGAATAGATATAGCTGATAGAGGCGGGGTGGAGCAGGGTAAGGGTAGGGCAGCCGCGCCTGGAAGCTCGGCTGCCGCGCGCCGGGCGTTACGCAGTCGCCCAGCGCGGCGTAGCCGGCAGGCGCCTGCGGGCGCCACACGGACACGCCGCGCTCGCCCGACACGGCATCGGTGTCGACCGCGCCGCCCGCCACGCCCGCCGCCTCCACGTGGTTTGTCCACACGCGCTCGAAGCGCGCGCACTGCACCAGCGGCCTGCGCAGCGCGGCGCCGCCCCGCCTCGGCAATGCGCTCGGCGCCGGGCGCCACAAGCTGCGTTAGGGAAGCTTCAGGCGCTCGCCGTGCTGAGTGCATGGCATCTTCACAGAGTTTCAGCTCTGGTCACACACACCCTCTGCCCGGCCATGTCATGTACACGCACGGCAAGACGCACAGCGGGTGATGGCCCCCGGGCCCCTCTCCCCGGGCGGCCAGGCTTGCGCGAGGCGGCGCGCCTGTCGGGCGGCGGCTGCATCAGCGGCTGCAGCACCGACGCCTGCAGCGACAGCGCCAGCTCCACCACGTCCGGCGAGAGGTTGGCCCGCAGGTCCGACAGCCGCACCTGCCCGCCGCAGAGGCCCGACCCTCAATGCTCTGATCAGGGTGGCGCACACGCCTGCGCCTCAGCGGCCGAGCGCCCCTGCGCAGCTCCCAGGCTTGTGCCATCGCTGTCAGGCTCTGAGCGGTGCGACACATGAGCACATGCCCGTATCATCTGCGGCACCCAGTGACGCTGAACGTGCACCAGGTGCCCAGGCGGTGTGAGTGCAGCGCCGCAGAGCCCGCCACGCCTGGATGTCGCCCGCGCCGTCGGCCAGGTCGGCGCTCGCCGCCAGCCGGCACGGCTCCAGCACCGCTGCCTGCACGCGCCCGCCCTCGCCGTCCTGCACGCGGCGGGCCCCGCCTTCGCGCGTGACGCGGGCGGCTCGTTTGGGTCCCCAGGTCAAGTGGCTGCCAATGCAGTTACTCAGTCGCATAATACCCCAACCGCCCTGCATTGCCTGCCCACGGCCCATGACATGGTGGCCACAGCAGCACAGCGGTACCCCTGTCGCCCCGAACCTTCTTTATGTGCAGGGCCCTGGCGCGCACCGCTTCACCATCAGGGCCGGCGACCGACAGGTGCGTCTCCACGCGCAGGCCACGCAGCTCCGTGCTGGCGCGCACGCGGCCGCCGGACAGCCGGCAGTCGGCCAGCAGGTCCAGGTACGCGGCGAGCAGCCGCGCCGCGTGCGGCAGCCCCTTTGCGGCGTCGGGCGCGCCGTCCTGGCCCGGCGCGGCGCCCTGGCATCCCGCACGGGCGGCGCTGTTACGCTCTGTGTACGAGACATGCGCCTGCAAAGCACTGCAGCCACAGCCAATGGAACATCTGACCGCATGGCACGCTCTGATTGTATACACTCGCTGACCGCTCACAGGCGACACCATTTCCATTGCCGAGCTTGCTGCAAGCCCGTACGCCTGAGGGGCTGGCAGGAGATCCCTGATGCGGCCGCCGGCCGGTGCACCCTAAGCGGACCCGACACAGCTTGCGGGCGCGCGCCTGGGGCCCGGCCAGCTCAACAAAGCGCAGCCCCACGCCGACCGCCGCGAGCTCCAGCTCGATCACGGGCGGCGGCTTGGCCGCCGCGCCGGCCGCGGGCGCCGGCGCCTCGGGCGGCCCCTGCGCGCCGCCGGCCTGGCCCGCCCGCGGCGGCCCGCCCGCGCGCCGCTTGCCTGGGAACAGCGCCTGCCGGCCGCCCGGCGAACCGGCCAGGGACGCGCCGCGCGCACTCGGCGACCGCCGCGCCAGCGGCAAAGGCCGGCCGAGCGAGCCCCCGGGCCGGTGCGGCGACAGCAGCTGGCCCAGGCCGCTGCCCTGGCCAGGCGACCCGATGCCCAGCTCGGGGACGGCGTCCATGTCGGGGTCGGCGCCGTCGATGCGGTGCACGTTGTTGGCCGGGTGCGCGACCAGCTGCGCGCCTGGCAGCCCCGCAGCGCCTCAGCTCACACGGCTGCATGCACACCCTGCCTCGCTATCTTTTGTGCACACGTCTTTTTGGCGCTCACGGCCGAAATCGCACAGAAGCAAGTGTTGCGGCGGTCTGCGGGCAGCGGTTCAATCTCTGCCTAAATAAGCACAGGAAGAGCATTGCGCCGACTCTCCCAGTGCGGGGACCACCAGAGCGATCCGACGGTGCTCCGGGCGCCGCGCACCCGCGCTGAGCTGCAGGCAGGCGGCCAGGGAGCCCGCGTGCACGATGCGGACGTTGCGCAGCAGCAGCGTCTTGCCCTCGCCCACCAGGATGAGCGGCAGCGCGTCGCCGGCGCCCAGGCCCTCCGGCAGCACCTGCGCCCGCAGGTGCGCTGTAGCAGTGCCTCCACACTCTGCACTAAACCTAACCCTGGCCAGACATCACGGCTAGTGCGAGTGCAGGCCAGCCCCTTCCTCTTCCCTGTGCGGGCCGCGCAACGGCTTGCGCAGGGGCCGCAGAAGCTCTGCCTACAGCCACCGCCCGGCGCGCACTCACCAGCCGGTAGCAGCACACGCACGCGACGACGGAGCACCAGCGCCACTATGGCCTTGCGCCCATGGCTACGCAACACATCACAAGCAGCCTGCCAGGGCGGCGGCTGCCACCCCCTGATGTCTTTAGGGTACGAGCTGGCAAGTGCGCCCTGCGGGCGCCCACCAGGCGGTGGCCGGCGCCGTCGTACTCGTAGTCGTCGCAGCCGGGCGCGTCGGCGAGCAGCCGCGTCTCCGGCGACAGCCACAGGTCGCCCTCCGCAGTGTGCACGGGGCCTGCAGGTCGCAGCGGGCGCGCTGTCACCCCCCTGTGCACCGCATGCAGCGCTGCCCCGCAGCAACTTTCCAGAGGAGCAGCCGAAAGTTGTGCTCCGGGAAATGCGCGTCAGGGCATATGCGGCACCCTGGGTGCAACCGCTTCCCGGTCCTGGAAGCGGGGCCCGGACGTGGGGCCTCCGTGGGCACAAAAAACACCCACCCCAGCATTGGTCAAACGAGCTTCTTATTTCTCCAACAGTCATGCTGCCTGGGCGCTGCCGCGGGCGCGCGCCCGAGAGCAGCAGGTCGCGCGAGCGGAAGGGCGCGGTCTTGCCGCCGCCCAGCGCCAGGCCGGGCACGAAGAACGCCGCGACCTCCAGCAGGAAGCTGACCTCGGCCGACACGGTCGGCCGCTGCAGCCGCACCTGCGCGCGCCCGGCGTGGCCCCGCGCTGGCCGCGCCGATCGGACAGGCGTGCGCCGCGCCCTCGTGTGCACTGCAGCGGGGGAGTCGGCGCCATGCGGCACGGTGACAGCGGCACATGTAAGAGCCCGTCGACACCAAGATGGAGCTCTTTGCACGTCCACGGCCAGGGCGGGCGAGCTGGAGCCCGGGCTGCTGTTGCAGATCAGAGCGCGCTTGCCCGCTGCCGCTCAAAGAATCGAAGAACCCTAGGGTCTGGTGCCAGGCCCACCTGCAGCTTCTGTCGCGCCATGCCGGCCGACGCGCGCCACTGCATCGCCAGGAACGAGGCCGGCACGCCGTCGGCGGCAACGTCGACGCCCTCGTCGCGCGGCGCGGGCTGCCCGGCCGCGCCGGGCTCGCCGGCGGCCAGCACGCGGCGCGCGGAGGAGATGACGAGCGAGTGCTCCGGCGGCACCCAGGGCCGCAGGTCCACGCCCTCCATGCGCGGCAGCGACAGCGACAGGTCCATGGCGCCCGCCTCCGTCAGCCTGCGCGGCGCGCGCGCTGGGGGCGCCCGCTGCGGGGCGGTGTATGTGTGCCGGTGTGCAGCCAGTGTGCCCCCAGCACCAGGCTCCGGTTTTTGTATTTGGGTGTTGTGATTTTGTTTGGGTTTGGCCACGGCCTGATGAGGCCCCCGCGTTTGTTGATTAAGCAAGGCGTGCAGACTCACCACCACCATTTAACAGCACGGATATGCCCCAGCTGCAGCAGGAGATGATACCAGATCAATTTCACCATGCAAAGCTACGGATGTAAAGCTCAGTGCGTCTTATGTTGAAATCACTGGATCACAGGCGCCGCCATGCAGCGCTGTGCACATCGCGGTCGGCGCGCCGCGGCGTGACAGGGGGCGGGAACTCAGACGCATACCGGAATGCCACCCACAGGCTGCCCACGGCGAAGCGCGCGAGCGGCGCCGGCTCGCCCGCCGCGCCGCCCGCCGTGCGCAGCAGCTCCAGCTCCGACTTGCCGACGTCGACCACTACGCGCACGGCCGTGCGCTCCGCCACAGGCGCGCCCGCGGCGCGCGCCGGCGCGGCGGCGGCGGCCTCGGCGGGCGCGGCCTCGGCGGGCGCAGGGGTTCCGGCGCCTGCCTGGGGCGCCGGGCGGCCGGGCGCAAGGCCGGCGTCCTGTGCGGGCCAGGCGCACACCGCTGAGTGATGGCACCATGGGTGGCTGCGACGTGGCGACCTCAAGGCAAGGACGGCGAGGTCAGAGGCCGGCGGGGCACCGTGTCAAACGCGGAATGCATGTCGTTGCTGGGATGGCAGCTCCCCGCCACCCACGCTCTTGTGGGACTGGGCCTAAGACGCAAGCACCATTGCGCAAGCACCATTGCAACTATCCGTCAATGAGAACCAAGGCCGCTCTTATCTAAGGGAGGGTCTGGCTTCAGTTGGCTGCATGGCGGACCCATGAGGCTGACAAGCTGGTGAGCAGCCCAGCCGGCGCCGCACCTGGCCGGCAGGCCCCTCGTCGGCCTCCTCGTCCGCGCCGCCGCGCTGCAGCACGCGCTCCTCCAGCCAGAGCGCGGCGCGCGGGATGCGCAGCGGCTCCGCCACGTTGGCGCCCGCCACGCTCGTGATCAGCGCGTACTCGCGGTCCGACAGCGTCGCCTTGATGCTCGGAATGGCCAGGCCCACCTCGAACTTGGGCATGCGGCGATAGCGGTCGCGCAGCGGGCGGCGCAGGCGCACGCGCATGCCGGCGTCGTACTCGCGGATCAGGTTGCCGCCGCGGCGGCCGCCCTCGGCCACGTAGGCGCCCATGTCGCGCAGCACCACCCAGTCCTCCTCCAGGAGCACCGCCTGCGGCCCAGGTCGCCGGCAAGGTCGGGCCCAGCGGGCGAGGAGCCGCACCCTGTCAGGAGTCACATCCAGACCATGTGTGTGTTTTGCTGCCGCCTTCGAACAGCGCCCGTGCCGACAGCCGCTAGAGGCTGCGAGTAAAGGTGCAGCTCCATGTGTGCGCAATTCCCAAGGTGCCTCCCCGCACATGCTGGACTTTCCAATGCAGACGGCAATGCAGGCTGCGCTGCGGGCCGCGATGCGGGCCGGGGGCGCGCCCGCCGGTCGCCCGCGCCGGCGCCGCCGCGCCAGGTCAGCGCGTTGCGCAGCTGCAGGTGGCCCAGGTCCACCTCGAGCGCGTCGCGGCTGTCGCTGCAGCGCGGCATGGTGATCACCGGCGCCGCCATCTCCACGTCCAGCAGCAGCAGCGTGCCGACCGCCTTGCCGCCGCGGCCGCCCCCGGCCTGCGGCGCCCCCGCCGGGGAGGCGGCCCCGTCCGGCTGCGCGTCGGCGCTCGCGGCGCCGTCGTCGAGCCGCGGCTGCAGCGCCAGCAGCACGGAGATGTAGCGCAGGAGCTCCTGCACGGTGGGGATGGCAACTTGAGGCGGGGTAGGTTTAGGGTTACAGCACGGCTGCAGCCAGCAGCAGGGAGATGTAGTGCGGGAGCTCCTGCACGGAAAGGATGGCAGATAAGGCCGCAGCATGCCCGGGCTTTGCTTGAAAGGCACAGTAGAGCTAAAGCGGGGTAGGGGTGTCTGCGCTCCCTAACGCTGTGCGGGTAACACATGCACAAAAGGCCCCACTGCAAGCCGCATGCGCGCTTTGCGGCACAGCCGGTGAGCCGATTCAGGGCCACTCAGGGCTGGCCGCCGCCACCGCCGCCAGTGCTTGTGCTTGCGCAAAGAGTCGGAGCGGGTAAGGGAAGGGGGTACAGATGAAGTTAAGGTTGGGGTTAGGGTTTTGGCGGTGCAGGGCGCCGTCGGGCGCGCGCCATCAGGAAGCGGTTGAGGAAGACGACATCGAGCTCGCTCATGCGCGCGGAGATGGAGTAGTACGGCAGGCCGGACGGCACGCGCGCGCTCTTGTCGGCCTCGGCCGGCGTGTGCGACGCGAACTCGAGCTCCACCAGCGACGTGGCCGCGCCGGAGCGCAGATCGCAGACGTTGCGGTACGGGTGGCCCTGCGCGAGACGGCGCGCGCGCTGGCCGTGAGCCGCTGCGGGCGCGCAGCTCGCCCGGCGGCGCGCTCGTGTCGCGGCAGAGGGTGCGCACGCGCGTGGCGTCCCGCCCTGGGCGGGGTCGCCGCTAAGCTCTGCCTGCTGTATGGCAGCGCAGCACCCCTGAAGCACGCACATCTGTCAAGCAGGGCCTGCGGCTAGGGGCGGGGCGCATGCAAGCGCGGTGCTGCAGCGGCCACATCCGCTACGCTCTCGTTGTCGGCTGGGGCCGAGCCCCAGAGGGTGCGGCAGGGCCCCGGCCGAGCCAGTCACCCATCCCGCCAGAGCCTCTGCTGCTTCAGATGGCGCTCTGTGTCGCTCAAACGAACATGAGTGGTAGCAACCAGCTCAGCAGAGGAACAAAGGCGCCGCAGGGGGCCCGGCACCTGCGGCAGCGCGCCATCCTGCGCGCGCAGGTTGCCGAGCGAGGCGGCCAGGCGCAGCGTGGCCGGGTGCACGCGCAGGCTGGCGCGCACGTCCTCCACGCTCGCCAGCGCGGCCGGCGGCGCGGCCGCGGCCTCGTAGTTGAGCGTCGCCTCCAGCCGCTCCACCTCCACCAGCAGCCGGAATACCACGCGCTCGGCGCCGCCCTCCAGCACCAGCGTGCCTGCGCGCGCGCGGCGCACACTTTTGACACCTTTCGGAGGAGGCCCAGCGGCAGGCGCATGCTCTGCTCTCTTGCGGCACCATGCGCACGGCCTGGCGTGCCGCACGTCGCGGCGCATGCACGCTGCGCTGGCGCGAATGTATGCCAGCCTGCTCTGCAAGGCAGGGCACGGCGGTGGCTTGGGCGGGCGCTAGAGGCGGCCCGGCGCACCGGCGTCGCCGGCCTCGCTTGGGGACGCAGTGGATGCGTCTAGTCCCACGTCAGCGGCCTCATCAACGGCCTCCGCCAGCCCCGTCCCCGACCCCGCCTGCGCCCCCGTGGCCCCGTCCGGGGGGCTCTCCCGCTCGGCGCCCTCCCCAGCGCCGCCGGCGCCGGCGCCGGCGTCGGCGGCGGCCGGTGGCGGCGCGGCGGGGTCCTTGACCGCCGCAGCCATTGCGCCGCCGACCGCCATGAGCGCGGCGACGGTCGGACGGTTGAGGAAGAAGAAGAGGGTGGTCAGGCGCATGCGCAGCTCCGAGTCCACGCCCGCGTACTCGGCCGAGCCGCGCGCCCAGGTCTCAAAGTCCAGCGCCCAGGCGGGCGCGGCGCGGCCGGACCCGCTCTCTGGCGCCGAGCCTGCCGGCCCGCGGGCAAGCTCCAGGGTTACAGTCAGGGTTGGCGCAGACCGGCGCCCTGCCGGCACTGCTGCATGCCACCGCGCAAGCCTCGCCCAGCGCAGCTCGAGCGCAGGCAAGCTGCCATGTCATAAACATATATCAAATAATGGCCAAATTTTACCACATGGAGAAAGGCCCAGCGCCGTTCCCCTGCACAGGCGCCCACAGCTGACCCAGGTCCGTCTACAAAGGTAGACAACATGGCGCACCCTTGCTCGCGCCCGCGCCACTGCGCGGCGAGTCGCCCTCCAGCTCCCCGGGCGCGGCGGCGGAGCCGAAGGACTCGGCGCCCACGGAGGCGCGCGACAGGCTGCGCGCGGAGCCCGGCGACCCCGGCTCCGCGGCGGCGTCGTAGAACTCGTCGCCGTCGGTGCCCGCCGCGCTGCCTGCGCGCGGCGCGCCGCTCAAGCTGGGCAGCACGACGCAGGGGGGCGGCCAGCGTGCAGACATGGACCAGGAGTCGCAGTGTCTGTTACGCACTTTAAGTCGCATGCGGTCGCATGCGAATCCCACTAAGTGATTGCACGCTGCCTGCGCCCTTGCCAAGCATCTCACGTTCGTCTCAGCGGCTACCATACTTGCACCCGGCGGCCTCCTACATATATTCAGGAAAAGGTGGTTGGCCCCAGATCGGGCGCGCGCCGGGCGCCTCGAAGGAGCGCGCGAGGTAGGCGTGCGCGGGGCAGCGCGCGCCGACCAGCAGGTCCTCGATCTCGAACGACGCCACGGCCACGCCGGCCGCCATGTGCGCCGTGCCGAGCGCCGCGTCCGCGCTGCCGCCCGTCGCGCGCACGGCCACGAGCGAGCGCTCGCCGTCCACGTTCACGGCCTGCCGCGCGCGGACAGCGCACCCCGCTGCGTCAGGAGCACGGCAGCCCAGGCTCACTGTCCGTCCGCGGCTCTGTGAGCGGATTGGAGGGCAGCTGCGGGTGCGCGGTCGCCCGGCGCGCATGCCGTCGCTGGCACTTGATCGCCGTCCACAGTCATCGTCAACCGTGCCAGGAGACTGGCGTGCCTAGAGCCTGTGGGCAGTGCACGGCGGCTGAGCGTGTGATGAAGGGAGTGCGGATGTATTCGGCGCCCGCCACGCCCACCTGCCCGCCGTCTGCAAGTACCGACCTGCGGTGGGTGTCAATGCGGGTCGGCGACATGCGGCTGACAGTGCGCGGCATGAGAGGCTAGCGCAGGCGCACCTGCTCGTTCGCCTCATGCAGTGGGCAAGGAAGGGGCGATGCTCGTCAGCTTGCATGCCGCCTCCCACAGCATCCAAGGGCGACTGCCTATGCACTCTATGCAGAACAACATAGCGCGGTGTCATGACGCGCCTGCAATGCGCGCGGAAGCGGTGGGGGGCCCTCTGCAGCGGCCCCGTCCCGATCTGCGTCCAAGTCCTGCGCACAAGCGACCCTCGCAGTCAACGTCTTCACTGTCAAGCATATGTGCTGACCTGCGCTCGATGGACTTGCAGGCTTGCTTCCAATGCATGCGTTCTCAATGTGCCCACTTCTCGACAACACCCCTCGCACACAACAGAGCACATCCACCTCCGCTGGCAACCACAAGGCGACGGAGCGCGCGCAAGAGCGCACCTCAGGCGGCCACCAAATGTCGGCGGTGCGCCCGCTGATGAAGATCGCGAGCTCGCCCAGCTCCGCGCCGATGCTCATGGACACCTGCATGCCGCCCCACCGCCTGGGGGCGCAGGAGCACGAGCGGCCGGCCAGGCTATCATTAAACGAGGTCTATGCGCCACACCAGCCCAGTTTACCCGGAGCATTCTCATAGCTGGGCTAGCTGACAGCGCTGTGAAAGCTAAAGCACCTGGAGCTGCTTACGTGATTACCAGCACATGCGCTCATACATCCATGTATGGACTCCCGTGCTGGATTGAGGCGCAGGCCGCTCGCACCGCCGGCTTGCCGCCGCCCGCGGCGGCCGCGGCGGCGTCGAGCGCGGGCGCGCCCTCGCTGGGCGCGCCCTGGCTGCTGCCGGCCTCCAAGTCGAACGCCGCGGCGTCCCGCGACTGCATGAGCGGATCACGGCCGGCCACCGCCAGCGTCTGCTGCTGCGAGTGCTGCAGCTGGCGGCACCAGTCGTTTGCCTGCGTCCCAGAGCGGGAGTGAGAACCGCTGATGCGTGACGCGCGGACAGCTTGTTTGCGCACTGGCGGCACAGCGGATGCGACAAGACCATCTGCCCATGAGCCCAAGGCAGCGCAGAGGCACCTGCAGCTGTGTGCGCCTACCCTGCAGCGGCAGCCAGAAGGGCGCCGGAGAGACACCATTGTATGCTCTTCACACTTGCAGAAAGCCTGGCAAAGTGCAGATAGCACGCCATTGGCAGTTGGGCAAGTCTGCGCCTCCTCAGGGCCCGCGCAATGCAGCAGCGGGCAGGGGAGGCGGGGCAGCGGCGCGCGCGCGGGCGCGCGCCTCCTCTTGGCTCGCAAAGCGCAGCAGCAGGCAGTCGCGGTCCTGCGCCGCGCGCGCAGTCTCGACGCCCTCGGGGCAGGCGGCGACCACGTGGCGCACGCCGCCGCACGCCTCGGGTGGCACATGCACAATGCGCCTGCCGCGCGCGGCGCCCCGGCGTCACGGGTGCGGAGGCGCATGCAGTGAGGCAGGCGCAACTGCATCAAAGCGCGCCGCGCTCACAGTTCGCGGCAGCGCCACAGACGCGGGCCTTGCCATTGCTCCCTGCTTTGCCTGTGACCCGGTACTGTAGCGGCACGTTTCAAGGCTGTGTGCACAGCTGCCGTAATACCTTCAGGGCTGTGCGGGGTCCAGCTCGGCCAGGCGGCATGCCAGGGAAGCTAGCACCGAGCCCGGCCCAGGCAGGCTGCGATATGCAAGCCCTCCCCTCGCCCGCCCGTCCAGCGCGCGCGGCGCATCCCCAAACAATGGCGCGCTTGTTGAGCCAGACATTGGCGGACGCAAGCGGCGCCGGCGCGTGCTGGCGCTCCAGCAGGTACAGGTGCCCGCGGTGCAGCGCGCCCCAGCGCTTGGCCCAGGAGGCCGCCGCGCGTGCCACGCCGCCCCACTCCAGCACACGCAGCGGCCCCGCCTTCTCCGCGTCGCGGCGCCACAGCGGCTCCGCGCCAGCGCCGGTGCCGCCGCCCGCCGCGCCCGCGCCCGCGCCCGCACCCGCGCCCGCCTGCTTGGCTGCAGACCGCGCACGCTCCCGTTTGTGTGAAAACACAGGCGCAAGCTGTCAACAGCACGGAGCTGCACTGCAGGCACTTATCCCAGGCCGCATGCATCTCCGCGCTGTTGCGTCTGTCACAGCCAGCAACCCATGCATTGCGCTGTCACGCCCCTCATCAAACGCCCTCCGCCCTGTGTCTGGCCAGCGCCAGCCGGAGTGCTTCGGCGCGGTGCACCGCTGCCATGCAGGCTCCCCCTGCACGGCCGCCGCAGGCGGGCGCACCAGGGAGCGCGGAGCGCAGCACGCGCATCAGGCGCTGCACGCGCGCGGCGCTGAAGAAAAAGCGCAGCGCGGGGATGCTCAACTGCGCGCGCAGCGCCGGCAGCGTGGGGTGCGGGTACTGCGCCACCTGCCGGCCGCGCAGCCGCGGAGGGTCGGGCATGCCGCAGGGTGTCGCTATCAGCGCATGCTTGCGGCTGTCAGTCTGCTCTGCACAAGGACAGCACAGACATCATCATAATGCCATGTGCGCCTGGTCTTGCCCGCTCTGCAGACGACATACACATGGGTTCTTGACACGCTGGGGGCCATGTGTCCCTGGACCACTACAAGAAAAAAGAGAGTGCAGAGCGCATCACAGCCTGAACAGAGTCGCGTCTGGATTGGAGCCAGCAGCAGGCCCAGTTTGCGTCATTTCCACAACCTGGCGCCTATACACTGACCCCGCAGATCCTTGTCGCCAGCTGATGTGGCTTGGACGGGCGCGCGGCGCGCCTGCAGCAGTGTTACAGTGCCACACCGCTCCAGCAGCGGGATGAAGGTGGCCGCGCCGCCGAGCGCGACGCCGGCGGTGCGGCTGACGGCCGCAGCGATCGCCTCGGTCACCGGGCTGCCCTGCGCGCCCTGCGCAGACAGCACCTGTTTGCAAGCGCCAGCGCATGGGAGCATGGGAGATGGGCTCGCGGCGCTTCGCCGCGCGCCAGATGAGGTGCTGTGAGAGCTGAGCTGTTGGCACACGTTGATGCGGGGCCCTGGGGAGGCTGCGCCGCGCAGGCGTGTCTGGGAGCTAGGGTCGCCGGGAGCCCCTGCATTCACGTTCAGCCATCAGGAGGAGGCTCAGCCGTGGGAGCCTGAAGCAGCGGCGCAATGGGAGCTGGACTGAGAACGCCATGTCCCAGGCACACGCGGTGGCCTGCCAGCCCGCCCAGGACAGGCGTGGAGCAACCAGACGGTCTTTGACGCGGAGCAGTCGCGGCTGCGGACGGCCCGAGCGGGATGCGCGGCGCCCGGCCGGGCGCACCGGGCCGGCCGCCGCGGCGCCGGCGCGCTCGAGCGCCGCGAACGAGAACGCGCCGTCGACCAGGTACGCGCTGATGTCGCGGCTGGTCAGGCGCAGGCACTGGTAAAGCGCGGCCGCGTCGGCCGGCAAGCCCGCGGCCGCCTCGGCGTCCGACTCCATCAGCAGCGAGCCGAGGTCGAGCACCAGCGTCAGCTCGCCTGCGCGGCGCAGGGCATGTGATAGGTTTAGGACTTCGCACAGACATGCACGGGGTCTCAATTTGTGGGCGGCAGGTCGAGGTCCGGCGCCAGCATTGGCGCGCCTGCGCGGCGTGTGGCTGCCTGCTCATGCAGGGCCGCCGCTGCGCCCTGCCAAAGCGTGCGTCGGGACAGGACTTGGCGCCACAGTGATTGAGAGCAGCATCCCAAGGACGGGTTTTAGCCCCGACCGGGCCAGGGCGTGCGCGCACCCTGCGCCTCCGTCGCGGGCACCGGCACCGCAACCTTCGGCCCGTCAAGCTCCAGGTGCACGCTCAGCCGCGGGCGCCGGCCCAGCGCGGAGGCCAGCTGCTCGCGCGCGGCGCGCTGCGCGCGCTCTACGCTCGCCGCCGCCTGGGCGCCCAGCGCCGACAGGTCCACCACCTGCGCCGCCCCCGCGGCCGCCGGGTCAGCAGGGCGCGGGCGCCAGCCACGAGCTCATCTTTCCTTGTCATTTTCATCACCTGGCTCTGCTCCTTTAGCCAGTCCACTACCTGCAGCGGCCCTGCGGCCGCTGCTTCAGCAGGGCGCAGGGGCCAGCAGCGGACGCCGCTCCCGCACTCTCCTTCCCTCGCCTTGCCCCTCTCTCTATCGAGCCTGCAGGCAACGCTTTGCACGCGCAGGCCCGCGCCAGCGCGCCGCAGCACCGCGCTCGCCTCCCTGCCGCGTCCTGCCAACGACAAGCACATGCGCGCGAGTAGGAGCTCCCCGTTCACGGCGCGCGCCTGCTCGGTGCGGAAGAAGTCGGCCACGCGGTCAATTGCGGGCGGCAGGTAGGTGACGTAGGACGGCGCGAGCGCCAGGCGCACGGCCGTGTCGGCGCTGCCGTCCTGCGGCTGCTGCACCAGCTGCACGACCAGCGCCTGCCGCACGCCGCGCGGCCCAGCTCGGACGGGGTGCCCGCGCTGCAGGGTGCAGGCGAGCGGCTGCGGCCAAAGGCGGCATTTGGCGCAACCTGTGGGAGCATCGCTGGCGCCATGCAAGCAGCCGCAGGCATGTGCTGGCAGCTGTGCTGCGCAGTGCCTGCATGAGACCTGCACGCGGCCGGAGAGGCTGCAACAAACAGCCAAGTTTCACGGCTGTGCCGCTAGCTGGCGCACCTGGCGATGCAGCTGCGTGACGGCGACTGCTTCGTCCCCCCCTGCCAACTCGCCGCCGCCGCCACCGCCGCCAGTAGGTTCTGAAACCTCGGCCTGGTCTGCCTTCCCGCCATCGCCGCCCTCCGGCTCTGCGGCCGCACAAGCAGATGTGCAGCTGTGCATGTGCGAGCAGCATGCGTGCAGCTCTGCCTCCGGCAAGCTGCACTGTATTGTGCAAGATTCGTGGGCGGTAGCTCAGCAGCCCGGGGCTCGCACCGCTGCACATGAGGCCGTTGAAGCATACATGTACCACCCAGGGCAATTGGGGTACCATTCATGTCATACTACGTCTTGGAAGTCAGAGGGGTCGCAGCAGTGGTCCAGGGGGCCAGGCCTGCGTTGTGATTAAGGTCGGGGCTGGGCAGCGCCGGGCGCTCGGCGCACACCCCTGTGCATGTCCGCGACAGTTCCACATGCTGACAACGCGTGTGGGCCGCTTTTGCTGTATAATGCATTTCGCAAGCACGCAGCCGGCAGCAGACCGGGCCAGCCCGGGCGCGCGCACGCGGCAGCATGGCAAAGCTCGGTGTTGCGTGCAGCCGGCCGCCGGTGCGCACGAGCGTGCCCTCCGGCGCGACCACGCCCATCGCCGCGACCGCCGCGCGCACCTGCGCGCGCAGCCTGCGGGATCAGCCAGGGCGCCCGTTCTGTGTGTCAGGCAGCACTTCGAGCACCAGCCTTCAAGCCTGAGACGGAGCCTTGACGCTTGACAGTGTGTCCAAGAGGCGCGGGCGAGGCTCTTTGCTCTGCCCTGCAGACTCGTGATAACAGCAATACAAGCTTATGATCTCCATTTCCTCACAATACTGGCCAGACTGCTTGCATCAGCACGGCGCTCACGTCCCTGCCTTTTCAGGGCACAGGCGCTCTGCTCAGAAGTGAGCGCCTCCCTCAACGCTCCACCAACACGCACGCCGTGCCTCCCACCGTCTGTGCGCATGCACCCGGGACGCGCGGCGGCGCGCCGGGCCGCACCGCGAGCGTCTTGGGGTAGACGCGCATCGTGGCAGACAGGCCCTCCAGCCCCGCGCGCAGGACGCGCTCGCCGCCCGGGCCGTCCAGCACGAGCGCCGCGCTGCCGACGCGTGCGCGGATCTCCATGCGCAGGCTCCACTCGGTCTCGGTGTCTGCGCGCCGGCCGCGCGTGCTCACTGGGCAGCCCGCACTGTGTCCTGACACGGGTGCGGTGCAACCCGGCGGCGCAATGCCGCAGCGGGTCGGGCAGCAGGCTGTACCGCAGAAAGTTGCATTGGATAAGGATACAGGTACCCAGGAGTTTGGTCGCATTGTTACTCCATGTCTTGAGCAGCTTTGACCCACGGCATGGGTCTTTCCGAGGCATGGAGTGTGACGCCACGGGCGGAAGCGGCGCTCCGCCGCGCCGCAGCTCGTCTCCAGCGCCCTGGCCGCGGCCTCGAGCGCATTCCCTGGCTGCAAGGCAGGGGCCGGTGGTGCGCGGACAGGGGCGCGCCCAGCCGCAGCGCGTCCTCCTGCTCCGTGGCCAGCTCCTTGAGCGCCTCCTCGTCCTCCGGGGTGAGGTCGCCGAGCATCTCGGCGTCCGCGTCGACGTCCTGGCCGTCGCCGGCCGCGGCCTTCTTGCCGCCGCCGCTGCCCCAGAGCCAGCCGACCCAGCCGCGCGCCGCCTTGGCGCGCCGGTCCGCGGCCGCCGCGGCCGCCTCGCGCTTCTTGGCCGCGTCCACCTGCGCGCCCGGGGCGCGCAGATCTCATCAGCGCGCGCGCCCTCCCGCGTGCGCCGCGTGTGTCGGGCCCAGCCTGACGTCAGCTCCATGAGAGCTGCCTTGAAGAAAGAGCACGCCCCGCTGCACACGCCGGGCGGCAGACCAAGCGGCCCATGCACCGGCACACTTGTTGCGTGTGGTGGCAGGGGGCGCGGGGGCGCCGGGCGCCGGAGCGCGCCTTGGCGTGCGCGAGGCGGCGGAAGACGAGGACGGTGGGCTCGGTCAGCTGGTCGTCCATGGACGCGACCGCCTCGTCGCCGCCGACCTGGCCGCTCTCCAGGCAGCGCGTGTACTCGTCCACGTAGCGCCTGCGCAGCAGCGCGGCCTGCGCGCGGCGCCGCCCGCCGCTCCCTGGAGGCCGCGGTGCAGGTGGGGCCCTGGGGGTGGCGCGGACTGCGCGGGGCGCGCGCGCGCTGCCCCTAGTCCGGCCCCTGCGCTGCGCCTCTGCGCGGCTTCGGCGCGCGCCTCAGCAGCGCGCGGCAGGTGCCAGGCGCAGCCATACTAGACCGGGCGCGTGGCGCCCTTCGCCGCCTCCACCCATGCGCGCGCAGACAGGGTTTGTGAAGGGCCTTCGTCGTCTGCGCGCCTTCTCCAGCTGCTGCCAGTTGAAGCTGCGGCCCGGCAGCTGGCGCCGGACGGCGGCGGCCGCGTAGCGCCACCAGCGCCGCGCGGCGGCGCCGCCGCGCGGCCGGCTGCCCGGGCGCAGCAGGTGGTTGGGCGCGCGCGCGGAGTGCGCGTTGAACTCCGCCAGCAGCTTCTGCAGGCTCTGGTACTGCGCCTCTGCGCGCGGCCAGGCGGCCCCGCTCATAGGGTGTTGATAGCGTGTGGGTGATAGGGTGTTAGCACAGGGGATGCCACCGACATGTTGCGCATCAGCAACAGCACTGACCTGTGGTTTATAGACGGGGTTCCCATGGCGCGAGCCGCTGGGCCGGGGCGGCGGCGGGCGCGCGCGCACTGGCCAGGTGCAGCGACAGCGCGTCCAGCTCCACGTCCGCGTCCTGCACGGCCTGGCCCTCGTCGCCGCGCGCCTCGCGCCCGCGCCGCGTGTAGCGCAGCCGCCCGTCCACCGGGCGCAGCACATACGTGCGCACGCCCTGCCCGCGCCCGGCCACCGCGGCCTCCGCGATCGCCTCGCTCTCCTCGCGCACCAGCGGCAGCTCGTCCGGCTGCGCCGCCGCGCCGTTCCCCTGCGCCCAGCGAGCCTGTTTCGGCCGCCCCGGCTCACGAGCGCCGGGCCGACCGGCCGTGCCTCGCGGCGGCACGCCTGGCGCAAGCGCGTGCGCTGCGCCACCGTTGCTGTTGCGGCGGGCGTCGGCACGCACGCCGCATGCGCTGACAGGCACACAGCCTGGGCGCTGCTCAGGCTCCCCGGCCTGCGGAGCGCACCCGCCGGAGGCGGTACCTTGGAGAGGAGGTGGCGTCCTTGATGATTGGACATGCAAGCGCCCCACATGCAGCGCCCCACAGCATGCAGGGCGATTATGACATCATGGCGCCGCGGGCATGCGCGCCTGCGCTCCCCCGTTGGCCTGCCGCGCGGGGCGCGTCTGCTCCGCCCTTCCCGGGGGCGACTCCTCCGCAGCCGCCAGGGCCGCGCGCGGCCCCTGCCCGCCGCGCACGGGCAGGCGTGGGGACGCGCCGCCCCCCTCGGCGATGCCCGGCTGGAACAGGCCGTCCCAGTCGGGCAGGCTCATGTCGCCCCAGGCCGCCCGGGGGCGCCACAGCTCGGCGCCCACGTAAAAGTACAGCGCCAGCCGCCGCAGCTGCGCGGCCTGCGCGCGCAGCGCCGGGCGTGCGGTCGGCGGTATGCGCGGCGCGCCATGGGCCCACAGCCCTCCAGAGATGAGCAGGCGTCGGGCGCGCCGCTGCAGCTGCATGACATGCACGCTTCTACTTGCACAGAAGCGCTGTATTGCACGAGCGACCCGCCAGGCCGCGCAGCACTCTCTGCAGCCAAATGGCATCCGCCCATGCAGCACACGGCACGCTGCAAGACTTTGTGCAGAGCATTGCGGCAGGCCTGGACCGCTGCAATGAGACGCGGCCGCCCCGCGTGCCTTGCGCAGCAGCTTGAGCGGGTCCTGCGTGACGAACGCCTCGCGGCCGGCCTCATCCACGGTGTGCGCGCTCAGCGACTCCAGCGTCAGCCCCACAGCGAAGGGCGTCCCAGGGTTGCTCCAGTCGTCCTGCGCCACGCCAGCGCGGTCCTCGCAATTGTGGCCGGTACGAGTCTTTGAGCAGAGACAGCAGGGCTGCACCGCAGATCATGGGTCCGCACGGGGCAGAGAAGCACTAATGCCAGACGCTTTCAATCCTTCCAAAGCACGGTCTGTGACAGGTTACAACTTTCCCTGCACGCATGCGAGGTCTTGCTAGCCGCAGTATAGCACCCAGGCGGCGCGCCTCATAGCGGATGTGCACGTTTGTGATGGACAGGCGCAGGTTGCCAATCACAGTGTCGACGAGGCCCCTGAACATACCGCCGCCTTTGCCGCCGCCAGCTGCCGCTGCCTCAGCCTTGTCCTTGCTCTGCGCCATCCACATGCCGTCAATAAGATCAGCCTTCGGACTGCAGCACCACCTCTCACACATATGCATGCCTTATGGCATCCCGACCTGCCACTCTCAACTGCGACGACAACATTAAGACAAGCATGCCTCTTCTCCGCTCTGAGAGCGGGTAGGTAAGCGGCGCTCACCTATTGATGTCTCACACATACCTGTCCTCACGCTCTTTTTGAATGACATGCAGGGCATGGACTGTCTCCTGACAGACAGGGACAGGAAGGCCTGACTGCAGGCTGCATGCTCAGTGCAAGGGCGCTGACAGAGGCGGCAGCGCTATGAGCTTGTGCGTCGGTGGGGCTGCGAGCTGGAAGCTGAAGGCTCTGCAGAAATCACCACCCATGCACGCCGCTGCTGGCTCTAAGTGCGCATCACATCAGGTATGCATTGAGTCCGCGGAGCACAGGCGCAGGCACCTGCATCACAGCCATCTCTGCATCCTCCAGGCGCCGCTTCTTCGCCAGGCGCTCCAGAGTGTCAAACTGCAGCGCAGCATGACTCAGCACAGTAGGCAGGCCGTGCCGCAAGACCATGCGCGTCAGAACAACAGTGCATGGCAATGAGCGAAAGGCGCACATCCTCCTCCTCGGCCATCGGTGTGACGGAGTCGTCTTTCGGGCCCGCAAGTATGTACAGGCGGTCCATGATGACGACAACTGCAGACTTGCCAAGGGACGCCCATGGAATCTGCGGCGCCGCCACTCTCAGCGCAACACTCAAGCAGCACGGTGCCAGGCAACAGCCAGGCCTATTGTCCTATGCAACAAACTACCTGGCTTATAAAAGCACTTCCGAGTGGCGCGCCCAAAGGCACGCGGGCCAACTACAGCTTCACCGACTGACAGAAGGCAGGCATAACACTTTTTGAAGTACTAGCACTTCCGTTCAGACGCAGCTCCCCTGGCACTGCCCTGCCTCAACGCAATTGCCCTCCAGTAGCTGCGGGACGTGCCTTGAGTGTGAGCGAGCCCAGCAGGCCAGCCTTGACGCTGATAGGCAGGTTGAGGTCGGCGAGCGCCTCGGGCTTGAGGCGCAGGTTCTTGAGCACCACATCGCCCTTGAAGACCGAGATCTTGAGGTCGCGCTGGTTGAGGCCCTCCACATAGGTGCCCAGGTAGCGATTGAGGTAGTAGGCTACCTGGGATTCCAACATTGCGTCCTTCTGGTAGTACTACACTGTTGATGCTACTGATGGCTGATGTGTCACCATGCACGATGCTGCACAGAGGTCGGTTGTGCTTGTTGCTCGTGCGCGCTTTCTTCTGCCATCAGCTTATCATCTCAAGCTTGCTTTGCATGCCATCTACCACGACCTCCATGTGCTGGAGCAGACCCTGCAACACCTGTACACATGTGTTACCAGCCTGTTTAGGTAGCAGGGCATGCCCCCCCAGCGTCCCAATACAGCGGAATTATCGAAGAGGCAAATGCCTAGCGATCACGGAACTCGAGCTCTGAGCGCCTCGGACCAACCGCTGTGCATGCTATCCTTTCATGCATATGCATGTTGAGACATGACATGCGGCTGTCCTATCAAATTAGCATTGCATCCTTGCATGCTTCAGCCTGTATCTTATAAGCACAAATCCACACCACTGCATGCTCACGCAGCTGTGCAAAAAACGTCAGCCATGTGTCCGGGCCGCCCGCTCACATGAGCTGATTGCCACACTTTGTGCATGCGCACACTTTAACGGCACCACAGTGGTCCCCCACACCTACTATCTTAGACATACAGGCAGTGACGAATAATCAGACAGCCCCGCTTGCATCCCCAACATAGCCTGCCACGGCGATCACTTCCCAACCACGGCCTTGCTAGGCGGCGGGCCGCCTGTCGACGCCGCCCTGCGGCCTGCGGGTGGCGGCTTGCTGTCTGGCGCTCTGCTCGGCTGCAATGACGGTGCTGCTTTTCCAGAGTGCTGCGCAGACGGACTCGCCGGGCCGCTGCTGTTGCGCTCCCTGCACGCGCATGATTATCACAAATAAAAATGTCTTCCACAGGATTTTTTGACCCCTTCACCGTGCTCATGAGCAGCCTGCCCCGCGCCGCCATGCACACCAGCAGAAGCTCGCATGTCTAGCTGACACCGCGTATTGTGTTTTGCTCGTGTCAGTCCCGACGGCAGAACGGTTGCTGGGAGCAGCGCCCAGCGCCCTCGCAGCAGTGCGGAGCTTGGCTGGACTGCCACCAGTCACCAGACAGACGCATGAGTGCTGCCCGGCGGACCTTTGTGGGGCCCTCCCGCTGGGTCTGTCCAGGCCATGCACAGCGCAGAGCCCCGCATGTGCAACTGCATGCATGCCTTGCTGTGTCTGATGTGCCACATGTGCTTGTCAGCACCGCTGCGCACACAACGCACCGCCTCGCCACGCCGGCCGTCCTGCCGGGGCCGCTGGTTGCACCCCGCGCCTCGGCCGGTACGAGGGCGCGCGCGGGCGCGTCGAGCGCGTCCGCGGCGGCGGGCGCGGGCGTGGCCGCCGCGCTGCGGGCGCGGCTGCGGTTCAGCTGTGCGTCGGCCTCCGTCGTGAGCCTGTTCAGGCGCGCGGCGAGCCTGCATGGGTGCGCATGTGCAGTCAGCACATGTACCCTAGCGTAGAGATCGCCGCAGCAGGGCTTAACAGCTGGGTGAGTGCATGCCATGGGCTGCCTGCATTTGTTTGACGCTTATCTGCATCTTGAAGCAACGGCTGCCTGGGCGCTGCCATCATGCCACTGTGCTGTAAAATGTGCAGGACGCACCTCCCGTGTTTCGGCCATGACAGCTCAGTGCAAGGAAGTGCGCATCATGGTGTATGTATCATCATGCGCCATGCAAGTTTGCCTGAGCACATGAGCGGGGCATGTACGGGAGGGGCGCCAGCCCGCTCGCCTGGCAGCCTCGCTGCCGCTGCTGCTGCCGCGCGCCGCTGCGGCATGCGCGCGCGGCGCCCACGCCTGAGCTGGCTCGTCGGCGCCGCCTGCCGGGCCCCCGCCAGCCCCAGCGGCGGGCCGCAGCGCGCCGCCTGGCAAGGCCGCTGGAGCGGGCTGCGGCGCGCCAGCGCTGTGCTCAGACGTTGGGCGGCCGCCAGCGGCCCACGCGGCGGGCGAGGCACTGGGCCCGTCCGCTGGCACGCTCAGCGGCCCCTCCGCCGACGCCCTCCTGAGGCCCGCCGCCACCGCCGCTACAGCCGCCGCAGACGAGGCCGCCGCTGCAGCGCCGTATCCAGTAGAGAGGGCTGTGGGCATGGCGCCGCCGCCGGACAGAGGCGCGAGGCCTGGCCGGGCGCCGGCCAGGTCGGCGGACGCCTTGATGCGCCGCAGGGCCGCCGGTCCGCCGCCCAAACCCGACATGCGGCGCCGGCCGGCGCCGGCCTCATCAGCACCGCACGCCCCGTTGATCCTGCAAGCGCCCACCGCGTCAGGCCCTACCCTAACCCTCTTGCACCTCGGAACAAGCTGCAGCGGCGGGCGCACTTCTCCAGGTCCTCTGCGGAGAAGGCGCAGTCGGCCTCCTGGGCCTCCCGCCGCGCGTCCTCCGCCTCGGACTCCGCGGCCGGGCCGGGCGCGCCGTTCATGTCGAGGTGGCCGCCGCCGCCCGCCATGCGCACCTGCGCATCACGGCAGCGCTCGGTGTCATTCGCCATTTACCTCATGACAGAGGATAGGTGAGCTTTGACTCCTCTGTCGATGCTTTGGGTTGTTGATCAGATCAGGTCTGATATTGATTCTATGCAGTGCATGAGGCCCCTGGGTCTGCTTATATTTGTTAAAACAAAAGATCTGCAGCACTTGTAGCCACCTGTTCTATGCTGAACTGCGTACCAAGGTGCAGCAGATTATTGGTTGCCTGGCGGGTTTAATATCAGGCAAGGCGGGGCAACACATGCAACGTCGACCATGTACTGAAAGCTAAGTAAATGCATGCAGCGTGCTAAGAGGCAGGGGGTTCGCGTCTGTACCGGCGCATGCTTATAGTCCTCGGCCACAGCACGCGCGGCAGCGGCTACGTCCACCGCGGCGTCGGCCTGCATGGCCGATACAGGCAGTGTTTCGCACAGGGTGATGACAGGGTGGCAGCTAACGCATCATGAGGTAATTTAATGAAAAGAGCTTGAAATGACCTCCGCTCGCGGGGACCTGGCGACTTCTGTCTGACGTCATCTAGTAGTACCTGATTCTACAATCATACGGTCATAGACTGAGCGCTGCATGTTTCTGGAGGCAGGCGCGGTACTGAGGCACGAGCCCACTGACCGCGGGCACTGCCTGCGACGGGTTGCATGGCACGCCGGCTGCGGACGCGCCTGCAGCATGGCGAGCGCGCCGTTCAGGCGCTCCAGGGCGGCCACGTCATCCGGTAGCCGCACCGCGCGCTTCAGCGCGGGCAGCAGGGCCGCGGCGCGCAGCCGCACCGTCGGCGTCGCGTCCGCCGCCAGCTCCAGCGCGGGCGGCAGCAGGAAATCGATGCAAAACCTGTGGCGCACGGCGGGGCCGCAAGCGCGTGCGTTTGCAGCTGGTGATCAGTGCCGGGGCCATCAGGGAGCTGGTCCAGAGGATGGCGAATGATCCAGGGTCGCCGGAAGCCCTGCATGGACTTCGGCAGCTCCCGAAGGGGCCCTGAGGCCTGGTTCATGGTCGCACAGGTTGCCTGATGACCCGCACCGGGCGGCAAGACCGACACTTGTTGCTGTGTAACATGCACCAGTAGTTGCCCGCCAACACTCCTGTACATGAGATGATGGATAGGATCAGGGCATCTCCTTTATCTTGGCTATCCTGACTGCACCATGCGGAGCCACATGCAAAAGCATAAGTGTACGTCCCGCACCTAGCGCTGAAGTGCTGCAGAGCGGCGGCGCACGAGTCCACAAACACGGCGCGCCGCCAGCAGGAGCGGCCGCGCGCGAAGTCGCGCAGCAGCCGCGCCAGCAGCTCCGCGCGCTGCGCGGGCCGCCGCAGCGCACGCAGCAGCGCCGCGGCGGCCGCGGCGGCGGCCGCCTTGACGGGCGCGGCGCCGGCCGCCATCGCGCGCAGCGCCAGCGGCGCCGCGACGTCCAGCAGCTGGTCGGCGGTGAGCACCTGCGGCGGCCGCTGGTGGCCGGTCTGTCTGCATTGATGGGGTCAATTGGTCGCGTCTGACCCTCTGTCGGGTTCTTCAGTTGGTCAGCACCGACCATGCGTCAGGGTTGGCAAGCGCCCGCCATGCGTCCCGCCATCAAAAGAAGCAGCACGGCCGTGCTGGGGGCTGCCCATCTGCGCGCACTGCTCAAGTGGCTTTTGAATATTAGATGTAGAGCTCTGCAGGCGCCCGCATGCAGGCAGCAGGCAGCAGTGGAGGTAGCGCCGCGCGCACAGCGCTGATGGCGGCGCTTGCGCGACGCCTGGCATGCACCCAGCCGGCAGGAGGAAAAGCCGGCATCGCGCCCGCAGCACGGACGGCAGCGCTTGAATGACGCTGAGGTGCAGGCGCCAGTCGCGCTGCGCGCCCGCCTCCAGCGCCACCAGCGCCGCGAGCCACTCCCCGCCGCCGCCGCCCAGCGCTGCGCCGGACCCCGGCCCCGGCCCCGGCCCTGATCCGGGGGCGGCCGCCGCCGTCGCGGCCGCTGCCGCGACGTATGCCAGGGTCTGGCTCAGGTCTGCGGCTGCCGCGGCGCGCACCTCTGAGCTCGCGTCGCCCAGCAGCGCAAGCAGCGGCCTGAGCGCGCACCCGGCGAGCTGCTTGGCACCCTGTCGGGCCTGCTTGGATTCACGCATATACTTGCATGGGGTTCACCGGGCGCCCTGGAAGCTTGCTGTTCAAGAGTGCTGATAGAGACAGTCATCACTTTGCCAGGGGCCTGGGTCGCCCTCAAGCAGAGGCCGTCAACCACTCGCGCTGCCTGCGTATTGTTGCCCTCATACGTGTGTTTGCCAGCAGTTATAAGGCGAGCACCCACACGGAGTGCAGCGGACAAGGCACGGCAACAGCGGCGGGCCCACGCGCGCACCGCTTCAGGAACTGCGCGCAATGCTCGCTGCCGAGCTGCCGGGCGACGCCGCAGAGCGCGGCCGCCAGCGCGGCGCGCACCTCCGCCTCCGGGTCGCCCGCCAGTGCGGCCAGGGCTTCGTGCAGCTGCGCCGCATACCTGAGAGCGGCGCGCGCGGCTGCTCGGCAGGTTGTGCGAGGCATGCTGGAGGGCGCAAGCGGGCGCTGCACGGACACTCTTGTGCACGGAATTGTGCTTGGGTTAACTGGTTTTTCCTTTTTATTGGGTGGGGACGTTGTGGCGGAACAGCTTTCAGAGTGCATTGGGTCAACCAGGCTGCCGTACATATCCTACATATTATGGGTCAGGGCACTGTAAGTGCATGTAAGTGCATGTATTGACTCTACTGCCTTTTGACAGGCTGCAGAAGCTCCATGCGCGCATTTTATCACCCGCCACAGACGGTCCACGCCATGCTGCAAAACACGTGTCAGGGTTAGGGCTGGGTTGCAATATAGGCGCCGCGCCTGCGTGGGGTCGCAGCGCGCACGACCTCAGGCAGCGCGGCAGCGCAGGCGGCGCGGCAGCCGGCGCCCGGAGACGCTGCCAGCGCGCGGAAGGCTGCCAGGAACGGCCCCGTCTCTGCATCGCTGCTCGCGTCGCCAAGCGCCTACATGCGTGTAGCAGCTCTGTTCATGTCCCCAGGCAACCGGCGCATTGTAAACAGAGTTGCAGAGGTCACCCTATTGTCATTGCAAGCGCTGCGCACGGGGCGCCGGCAGGCAGCGACCGCCGGGATTCAGCCTGCATCGCGCAGAGCGCGGCCCCTACTCCTGGAAGCTGCCCGAGTTCGCAACCCAGACAACCATTGAGGCAGCAAATCACATAGGTCAGCGGCGGGCATGGCCGCAGAAAAAGCGCAGCGGCACCTTTGTCAGCAACGGGCCGAAGAGGAGCGCGAGCGCGCGCTGCGCGCCCGGGTCGGCCTCGCCGCCGGCGGCCGCCGCGCGCAGGCACGGCAGCGCGCGGCCGCGCCGCTCGCCGGGCGGCAGCAGCTCCAGCAGCTCGGCGAGCGCGCCCAGCGCTGCAGCGCGCACGCGCGCCTCCTCGTCACGCGCCAGCTGCCGGGAGAGTGAGGGCGCATCAGGCGCTCTGGCCCACTCTCAGCAGGGCTCCTGTGGAGCAGACGTGTGCAGCAAAGTGATGATGCAAGGCAAGAGTGTGCGCCCGGCAACCTTGGAGGCAATGCATGGCCTTGTTTGCTGGCCTTCGCTTGTGCACGTTGAAGTAACAGCAATGCCTCCTAGGCAGAGAGCGCACCTCGAGCGCCTCTGGCAGCAGCTCCTCTGCGGCGGCCGCGCGCCCGAGCGCGCGGGCTAGTGGTGGCAGCTGCCAGCACATGCAGATGCGCACCGCATAGTCCGTGTCCTGCAGCACGAGGAGCCTCAATGCTGTTTGAGCGGGGGGGGGAGGCAGCACTGCACTGCTGCTGGGAAGTTTGACGTCCTTGCAGGACATCATCCGCAATCTTTTGACAAGTTGACCGCAACAATTTGCAAGGCAGCGTTAGTCAGAGCTAGAAGCCACGCGCTCTCCAAACGATGGGCGGAACTGCATTGGCATATCACGCGCCTGGCACAGGGCTAGGCCCTTGGGCAGCAGCTGGACCGCCACATCCTCTCGAAGCAGCCGCGGCGCTGCCGCTCCCAGCAGCGCCGCGCACACCACGCGCGCCTGCCGCCGTCTCGGCCCGCCCCTCGTCAGAGGCCGGCATCTGCTCTGTGCCGGCGTCGCGCAAGTGCGGCCGCGGCACTGCCTCACCTCCTGCCGGCGCTGCATGGCCAGCGTGCCCAAGCACGCCCTGCGTGCACACGCACACGCCCTGCATGCTGGTGACACGCTGCGTGCTGGGTGTGAAGGAGCTGGGCCTCGGGGCGCCAGGGCTCCGCGCCTGGACGCTGGTCTCATGCGCCTGCGCCTTGCTGAGCGCGAGCGGCACGACGTGCCGCTCGACCACGCCGCGCTCGAGCTGGGGCGCCAGGGCCAGCAGCGCGCGCACCCACGCGTCCATGAGCTGCGGCGGCGCACACCCGGGGTGAGGGCGCCGTGTTCGAGCTGCCGCAAGTCCTCGCATGCGGCAGAGGAGCGCATGCGGATGGCATGAGGCAGCCCACGGACTCCCTGACGACGAAGTGCACCTTGCCAGGCGCACGACGAGGCTGTGAGCACAATGCTGGGGACCCGATTTGGAGCTCTCCGCAAGTGCGTCACCTCGTCGGGCTGGGGCCGGGTGATGGCGGCGAGCACGTGCGGCAGCAGCACCTCCGCAGCGTCGCCCGCGCTCAGCCTCCGCTCGGTGGCCACCGCTGCCAGCGCTGCCGCCAGCGCTGCCTGAGAGTGACGAGTCAACAGTGGGTTTGAGATAGGTGCATAGGGTGGGATCAGGGTTCCAACTCCGCCGCCAGCGCTGCCTGGCTCGGATGACTCACTGATGGAGTCTGAAGAGGTGCCTACAGCGTGGTAGAGTACTTGGGAGTGCAAAGCAGGCCCAGTAATGGCCGACTGTGGAAGTCAAGCTCCAGTGCCCCTCTGCACCGGTGCCCCACACCTGTCCCAACGGTCCGACACCACAAAGCAGCCCAGCATGTGCGGCAGAGCTTGCTCTGCCAGGATGCGCACGCGGGAGTGGGCCCACCTGCGCATCGGCCGCCATGCCGGCCAGCTGCGCCATCAGCGGCTCCAGCACAGCCGCGCAGGCCGGCCGTCCATGCTCGCGTATCAGCGCGGGCAGACTGCGCGCGCGCGAGCGCGTCATTCTCAGTGCAACGGCGGCGCTTGCTTCCTTAAGGCGCTCCGGGCGAGCCTCATACTGCTGGGCCAGGCGCGCGCGGGGCCGCGCCGCGCGCGTGCGCGCCTGTTGATGACGGCGCGCTGCTGCACGGGGCGGCCGCCCGCCAGCAGCGCGAGCGCGCGGTCCACGTCGCTCAGGTTCTCGGCGACCTGCCGCGCGGCGTGAAGCTCAGCTGCGCGCGGGCCTGATCTTCAAACCATGTGGCCGCGGCAGCCAGCGACAGTGCCCGCCACAGGATACTGCTCATTGCAGGCACCCATACGTCCTGTTGCAACAAAATGTGTTTGCTCATATTTTTCATATGCACTTGCGAGGCACTATGCATGGGCTCACTGTGCTGATGTGCACTTGCACCTTGTTTGCTGTCAGACCACACGCAAGCTACACAGTGCAGAGTTGAACATGTCTTGCCTGGCGCGCCTCATAAACAGCAACAATGGTTGTGCTTCTAAGTCCGGGCGAGAATAGAGCAGTGCTGCCTGTCAGCCTTGACAGAGTTGCAGCCTATTGCCCATAACCAAGCAGAAGGATAGTGCGGCAAAGCAGGCATAGCGACCACTGTGGACTGCGAGCGCACTAGGCTCGGTCCTCCTGGGCGGATGGCACTGCGAAGTACCGTTTGCGCCAGAAAGCGAAATAACAGCCACAAACTCTGTAGCGCTCTGCCTGACAAGCTGGGACACTGCAGAAGCTGTGAAGACACCGGGAGGACCTCACCGTGAGCCTGCGTATCTCGTCAGCGCGCTCCTGCGGGTCCACGCCCTCGTTTGCAGTCCACTCCTCCACCAGCGGGTCCTTCAGCAGCACGCCAGCGTCAGGTCCTGCCAGGGCCTGCATTCCGCCTGCCAGCGGGCGCCACACGGTCACGCTGAGCGCAAGCCCCGCAGCCCTGCCTTGGAACAATTCTAGGCTTGGGATGCCATCGCAGGTGCTAGCTCATGTTCGCAAGAGAAACGCAGGCCCGGCTTGTAACCTCTCTCCTAGGGCAAGGGTACCATATACAAGTTTGCTCTCTTTTCTTTGTCAACCTGAGCTCCTCTTGCAAGTGTGCGCCGACAGGTCTTGCAAACAGTGCGTGTCACTAGAGCGCTAAGGCCTTGCTCAACTGTGCAGGCGCACAGAGCGCAGCAGGCTTAGGACGCTGGAAGACCTGCCTATTGGTTGTGGCTTGAGCAGGACCAGCTCTGTGTGCTGACGCACTGGCAAGGCGTTGCCGGTTTGCAGACGCCAAGCGCGGGGCATCATGTCCACGCCGGCCAGGAAGGCGCGTACCCCGCGAGCTTTGAGCTTGCCTGAAACAAGGACTTGTCCTTGAACAACGAAGAAGGAATGCGAACTCCAATATGCAATCTTGCTATTGCGTGGTGCGCGGCCCTGCTCTGTTTATTGGTCAAGCGCGAAGGCACGCTGTGTGGTGTGCGCAGCGCCTCATGCGGGACTTCAAGCGCCTCCAGCAGGATCCGCCGCAGGGCGTGAACGCGTCGCCAAATGCAGACAACATCATGCTGTGGAACGCGGTCATCTTTGGGCCCGAAGACACTCCGTGGGATGGCGGTGAGCTGCTGTGTAGGCGTTATTCTCGCTGGTCTGGACGAGGAGACGAAGCTGAGCAGTTTGCCTGGTTGCAGGCACGTTCAGGCTCACGATTGAGTTTTCTGAGGAGTACCCGAACAAGGCGCCGGTGGTGAAGTTCAAGTCCAGCATGTTCCACCCCAACAGTGCGCCCAAAGTCCAACCTTGTCGTGTGTTCACTGTTGCAACACGTCAATTGCTGAGGGACCCCTTTGCCTGGCCCCATCGTCTCCTGCACGGGAGTGCCTCCCTGCAAGTGTGCCTCAGGCCTGTGTGAGTCTGTGTTTGTCCGTGTTCAGTCTATGCGGACGGCGGCATCTGCTTGGACATCCTGCAGAACCAGTGGAGCCCAATCTACGACGTCTCTGCCATACTGACTTCCATACAAGCACGCACCGCCTCACCACAGCTGACTTGAGCACCGTGTCTCGAGGCCGCTGTGCAGTGTTGTGGTGCTCACCTTTCCACGGCCAGCAGCTGCTGCAAGAGGCGCTGTGAGGCAGCTGCGAGGAACGAACTGCACGGCCAACAAGTTGCAAGCCCAGCTGTCACTGCAGGCAGGCCAGACATAATGACGGCCGTGTTTGGGGGCCCGCAGTCTCTGCTGTGCGACCCCAACCCGGCATCGCCTGCAAACTCGGAGGCCGCTCGCCTGTATGGGGAGAACAGGTGTGAGAGCGTGCCACTACATGCCGCCTCTGCCTCCTTTACCTGTCACTCGCAATGCGCACAGGTGTATAATTTGCAAGATGTAATTTTTGCGCCCACCTCTGGTGGGCGAACTCTGGCGCACGTCCCTGCCTGCTTGCGCCTTTATGTGCATTTGCGCTTCCCTGACGGCGTCGCGGCCCCTTGCTGGACTGGTGCTGCGGCCTCACCGCGGGCGGCAGGGTCGGTGACCTCTCAGGGGTCTGCATGCGCCCAGGCGCGAGTACAACCGGCGGGTGAAGGAGGTCGTGGAGGCGAGCTGGATGGACGCGGGCGCGCCGGCGCCGGCCGCGCCCGCGGCCGACAAGCCGGACAAGCCCGCCAAGGACCGGCCCGCCAAGGCCGCACCCGCCAAGTGAGCGCGGCGCCGCGCGGCCGGGCGCCAGCACGGCGCAGGCTGCTTGCTGGCGTGGGTGGCCGCCGGTGTCATGCACACCCTGCTGCTCTGGGCGGAGGCTAGCGGCCTGCGCAGGGGCACCGCTTGCCGTCGGCCCGCACTGCGGCACCTGCTCGGCGCACCGGCAGGGGGTGCCTTGCTCACGGTGGGGTGCCCCCCCTGCCAACATGGCCAGGCATGAGTCACATCTGCCCAGGGGCACATGCTGCTCCGGGCAATGCTGTTTCGCCGCAAGCCGCAAGCGGTCCCGTGTCTGGCAGGTGCTGACGTTTGTATCACCTGCCTGCCTTTCGGGCAAGAAGAGCATGAGCAAGCTCGGAGTGCATTCCCAGCATGGCGCTCAGCTACGTCGGGGGCGCATGCTGTGGGTTTGACCGCACTTACACAAGCTTGCGTGGCGGCCCGCGCGGCTCTGCTGCCGACATGCCTTCCGGGGGACAGGCCATCAACATTTGCCTTTCACCAACCCTCACCTAGACTCCCACACTCCGACTAAGGAACCAAATGGTCAGCCACAGTCAACACATGGTCAGATGGCACGGGGCCATAAAGAGACCCTCAACATGCCACACACTTCAGCGAAAGAAGCACATCTCTGCTTGCTTGGTGCCTGCTCCTCACAAAAGACCAGCCACAAAGCTCAGGCGCATTGACAGCCTGCGCACAAGGTTCCCCTCTGCACAAGCCAGAACGCACCGCATATGCACATGCAGGTTTCAAGTATATGCACGTCGAAGGAACCGCGGCCTGATACCAGCAAGCCCAACAACCTAAACGACTACTCCAACGTGCAGCCCCGTGCCCCTCCATCGCTGCCTACGCCGATGTCCTCCCCGTCTGCTAGGGCCTCGGCGGACGGCGCGAACGCTGCTGCGCCGCCGTACGCATCCTCCCGCTGCGCCGCCAGCTGAGCTCCATGCGCCGGCTCGGCCGCAATAGCCGCAGCGCCTGGCTCGCTGCCCGCGCTGTGGATGTGCGGCACGCCCACAGCATACCCCACGGGCAGGCCCGCCGGGGCAGCTCGCGAATCGTACCCCTGGCCAGGGTCAGGGTACGGCTCGGCGCCTGCGTAGCCGCCGAGGTGCGCCAGGCCCTGCTGCTGGCTTGCCAGCGCGGCCAGCATCCACTGCGTCGAGATGGCCTGGTCGTGCGCAGCGAGCGAGGCATCGGCGCCGCCCGGCTGCGGCGTGCCGCCCCAGCCGCCCCCGCGCACCGTGCCGTAGCCGTACACCGGCGGCGCCGGGCGCTCGGCCGGCGGCTGCGCCTGCAGCGGCTGCGGCGGCGGCTGCGGCGGCGGCGATGGCGGCGACGACGCCGGCGCCGGCCGCTGCGGCGAGGGCATGGCCAGGCCCATGCCGCGCACGCTGCGGATGGACTGCCGCGGCAGCCGGCCCAGCAGCGGGTACGGCTCGCCCGCCTGCGCCGGCGGCGGGGCACAGCATCGGGCGGCAGCCGGAGCTGAGTGGAGCGGCAGATCCGCATTGCGGAGCAGCCTTGTAGAAGAAAACCTTGCTGTGCAGACCTGGCACCTGTCTCATCAGGACAAGCAGGTGCAACAGGGCGGCGGCGCGCGACAGCGCAATTGCAGGCCCAGCTGCTGGAGCACGGTGCGAGGTGCGCGGCATGCCAGGTGGGCAGACGCCTGGCACCACCGCACATGTCCGTGCACCTTGGAACACGCATGACTCTTGCCTTCCTCTGGTGCGTGCAGCGAGGCTGCCCACGCCCTCGCCGTCAAGCAAGCGGTCGGGCAGCAAGAGCGCCCAGGCACAGCGGGACAGGCGGCACGCACGCTCGCACGCCAGCACAGCACCGGCACTGGCAAAGCGGGCCTGGGCGCAGCAGGCGGGGCAGCAGCGGCACCCAGCGAGCGCGCCCGCGCAGGGGCGCCCGTTGCGGGCGGCGCAGCGGGGCGCGCCTTGGCGGAGCAGGCGGGGCAGCGGCGGTGCCCAGCGCATGCGCTAGGGTATGTGGTAGGTTTAGGGTAGGGCACCGGTCACGGGGCGGCGCGGCGGGGCGCGCCTTGGCGCAGCAGGCGGGGCAGCGGAAATCGGGCGGCGCGACGTCCTCGTCGTCCTCGTCGTCGCCTGGCGCATCCAGGCCCACGCACTCCCAGTGGAACCAGTCGCTGCAGTAGTCGCACGCCAGCATCGGCCGGTCCGCGTTGTATGGCTGCCGGCACAGGCACCACAGCTTGCGCGCCTCCTGCGCGCGCGGCCCCGACCGGCGCACGCGTGTGAGCGAGCCTGCGCGCACTCAAAAGGAGGGTAGGGTAGGGTAGGGTAGGGTAGGGTAGAAAGGGTAGCGTCAGATGATGCACCGCGGCTTGCGCGCCGCCTGCGCGCGCGGCCCCGCACGTGTTCGGCAGGAGGCCTGGCCGCGTTCCGCGGCCGCCACACTCGGCGCAGGAGATGCGCTGCTCATGTTTCTATTAGTGTGGGATAGGTAACTTCCTACAGGCAGGGACCCTGGGCACGCGACGCCCGGCCTCGCGCGCCTGCAGCTTCGCAACATCGCGCCGCATGTCGGACGGCAGCCCCTCCGCCTCGGCCTCGAGCGCGCAGGCCGTCTGCAGCTTGGCCTCCAGGCTCGCCTCGCCGTCGCCCAGCGCCTGCGCGCGCGGCGCGGCGCGCTCGGCGCTCTGCCCTAGACCCAACCCTATCCTGCAACGCGGCGCGCCTCCGGCCCCAATGTATTCCTTCAAGGTGCGGACACGCCGCTCGCCAAGCTGTCACCGGCAACCACACACCGGAATTCCTGCTCACCAGGGCTGTGCACATGCCCGGGCGCATCTCTTGCGGCTTACACAACACACGAGGCTCAGCGCGCGGGTTTCGGCGAGGGGGAGCGGCGCCCGCACGCACCCCGAGCTCGCGGATGAGCCGCCGGCAGCGCTCGAGCCAGGCCAGCGCGGCGCTCACGCGCGCCGCGAACGGCGCGCCGACGACGTCGGCCTCCATGTCCACGCCCGCCGCCTCGCCCTCGCCCACCAGCTTCACCAGCGCGTCCGCTGCGCGCGCGCGCGGCGCGCGGCCGTCAGCGCACCGCGAGCGGCCATCCGACACAGGTGCGGCAGCAGGGCAGGCTGCCACGCCACCCGCGCCCGAGGCGCCTCCCTTTGTCGCACCCCCTTGCCTCCGCGCAAGCACACCTCCGTGGACAGTGGGCAGGTGGGGGGGCCGCTCGCGCGGCGGCGCCGGACGGGCGCAGGGTGCGCACCGGTCGGTCGGGCGCGCGCGGCCAGCGCCTGCCGCACGCGGCCGCGCCAGCGCTCCGAGCGCAGCGCGGTCAGCACGCGCCCCGCCAGCTCGCCGCAGTCCAGCTCCAGCGACAGCGCGCTCTTCGCCGCCTGGCTCAGCGCGGCCGCCGGCAGCCGGCGCGGCCCGGGCTCAGGGCCTGCGCCGTCGTCCACGCCGGGGCTGCTCGAAGGCGCGCCGGCCGCGCACGCGGCCTTGTGGCCGGTCACGAGCGCGGCCATGGCGCGCTGCCAGCGGTCGAAGCGCTCCAGCGCGGCCTGCAGCGCGGCCTGCTCCGGCACCACGCACGGCAGCTCTGCCGCCTCGCCGACCAGCGCCTCGAGCGTGCCGCGCTCGGGCCGCCTGCGCGCATGCGCGGCCGGGCTGGGCGCGCCGCGCGCCGCCCCGTCGCTGGGCGTGCAACCCCACAGGCGCGCAGTCACCTGGCAAGAAAGTTCTGTTCCGGAAAAAAAAAAGACGACATCCAACAAGCCGTGCAGCGGGCCAAGCGAGCGCGGGCCGGGCGCGGCGCGGGCGCGGGCGCGCGCCGCGTGCGGCGCGTGCGGCCCACGGCGGCGTCCAGCTGGTGCGGCTCGCCGCGCAGCGCGGCGCACAGCGGGCAGGCGTAGCGGCGCAGCGTGCGCGCGGTCGCCTGCGTCAGGCCCACGCAGCGTAGGTGGTACCACTCCGCGCACGCGTCGCACGAGATCATGGCCGTGTCCACATTATACGGCTGCTGGCAGACGCAGAACAGCTCGCGCTCGTTCTCCACGTAGTGCTCGCCGCCGGGGCCGTCCTCGCCGCCGGCGCCGCCCGGCTCGGCCGACGGCGGGTGCGAGCCGCCGGACGCGCGCGAGCCGCCGCGGGCGCGCTCGTCGGCGTCGCCGCCGGACGGCCCGCGCCGGCGGCTGCCGCGGCCCGCCTGGCGCCGCGCGTCGTCCGCGTCGGCGTCCGCGCGGCCCGAGGAGCGCGAGCTGCGCCCGCGCTTGCGACCCGCCGCCGGCCCGCGCTCCTCCAGCGGTGACGACGCGGCGGCCGGCGACCATGCGCGCGCGTCGTCGAGCGAGCCGGCGCCCGCGTTGGGCGAGCCGCTGTCCGCCGGATCGTGCGGCGCGGGCTCCGCGCCGGGGTTGACGCCGGGCCTAGGGTCGGAGTCGGGGCTGGCCGCCGCGTCGGCCAGCTGCGCCAGCTGCTCCAGCGCGGCGTCCAGGCTGGCCAGCAGCCAGGCCAGGCAGCGGCTGAGCTTCTGGCCGCTGTTGCGCTTGGCGAGCGCGCGGCGCGCCTTCTCCTGCCACGCCTCGCCGGCGGCCACCGCGGCCGCGACGCCCGGCTGCAGCGGCGACGCCAGCAGCAGGCCGCCCGCGCCGCCCAGCAGCTGCGCGAGCGCGCGAAAGGTCGGCCGCGCGCCTGCGCGCGCCCCGGGCCGGCCTCTCAGTCGCTCTGCTCAGGCCTTGGCGGCCAGCAGGCGCTGCGGCGGCCACCCCCCAGCAGCCGGCCCCAGGCCCCTGTCTGGTGCAGCGCGCCAGCCGTCGGCCACCCGGCAGCGCAGCCGCGCATGGCACGCTGCCCCGCTTGGGCAACGGACGCGCGCGAACAGGCAGGCCTGCGGCCCTGAGGAACAGGGTAGAGGGAAGGGTGGAGCCGCGGGGCCGCGCCTGGGCGCAGCGCGCGTGCGGCGGCGGCCTCCCAGGCCAGCGCCGCGTCCAGCGCGGCCGCCAGGCGCGGCAGGCCGGCCAGGCGCAGGCCTAGCGCGCGGCCGTGCCGCAGCAGCGCCTCCACCTCCGCCGCGCTCGTCTCCGCGGCGCCGCCCGCCTGCGCGCGTGCCCGCCATGTGGTAGGGTTAGATGTAGGGTTAGGAAGGGCGCGCGCGTGCCAGCCTGGTCCGCACCAACTGCACTGCGTCCCGCGGACACGACCGGTCGAGGCGCCGCGGCGGGCTGTCATCCCCTCTCATTAGGCTGTCAGCGAAAGAGCTGCAGTCATGCTGCAAGGTGTGCTCCCGAGACTGGAGCGGATCACAGGAGCGCAACAGCAGGCTGCTTTGGAGCGCGCGCCGAGCATAGCATGCACGCCGAGCGGCTGGCTGCGCCCCCCGTTGGTCCCTGTTTGACCGCCCGCTCGTGTTTGTGTCCTGTGGCAGCGGGGCGCGCGGGCGCGCCTTGCGCGCGCGCAGCATCGCCTCGGCGGCCGCCTCCCACGCGCGCCCGTCGGCCACCACACCGCGCAGCCGGCGCCCGAGCTCTGGGTCCGGCGCGAACGGCCCCTCCGCGTCCAGCGCGTCGCCCTCCGCCGCCAGCGCCGCGACCTGCAGGCGGCAGCTGATGCGTTGGGTCTAGGGTAGGATATAGGGTTTTACGCCCAAAAATTTAAAGCGCATGCATGCCACTGGACGGTAGGCGCATACTTCCGTGTTCTCCTCATGCAATCTGCAATGGTTTGAACCACAAAAGCGGTAGAGGCGTGAGTCTGCTCAGGGCTTGAACCCACCTCTGCGAGCGTCGGCGCGCGCAGCACGGGCGGCGGCAGCGCGCCGTGGCCCGCCTCGGCCTTGACGACCGGCGCATCGGCCGGCGCAGCCTCGCCCGCATCGCCTGGCTGCCCTGCCGCTCCGGTGGCCGCGGCGCCTGCCCCCAGAGCATCCAAGCTGCCCTCTGAAGCTCCGATGCTGCCCGGCACGCCCTCCGGGAATCCCGCCCCGCCAGCGCCGTCCGCAGAGCCGGCAGCATGCGCGGCCCCAGGGTCGCCAGTGCCTGCGCCAGGGTCTGCACCAGGGTCCGCGCCCGGACGCGCCACCATGCCCACCGCATCAGCAGACGCGCTGGCCGCTGGGCCGCCGCCGTCGTCGCACGCCGCGGCCACGTCGCCGCCGTCGCCGCCGCCGCAGGCGTCGACATCGTTGTCCATCAGCTCGCCGGGCGCCGGCGCCGGCGCACCCCCTGCCACCGCATCCGCCGCCGCGACGCCGTCGACGGCCATCGGCGATGCGCTGCGGTCGGCGGCGTGCCGCGGCGCGGCGGGCGGCGCCGGGCTCACGGGCGCCTTGCCGGCGGCGGTGGCGGCGTCGCGCGCGGCGGTGGCGGTGGCGGCCGCGGCGGCCGCGTCGGCCGCGCAGGCGGCCAGGGCCTCGAGCGCCTCGCGTGCACGCGCGGCCCAGCGCAGCGCGGCCGCCGCGGCCTGCGCGCGCGGCAGCTCGGGCGGCGCCACCGGCAGCGCGCCGCCGCGCTCCACCAGCGCCTGTGCGGCGCACCCAGGTCAGAGAGGCCCGCCATGACACCCCCATCATCTGCGTGCGGGTCTCCAGTAAGATCGCCCCCATGAGGCTGGACCGCCGGCCGCAAGCAGCGCAAGGCCGTAGCCCTGTGGTGCAGCAGGGTCGGCGGTCGCGAGCCTTCGAGATGCGTGCGATGGGCGCGAGGAGCGCCAGCTCGGCACCGCATGTCACTGGCGCCACCATGCTACCAGGGGTGTGTGCTCCAACGGAGCCGATTTTTGCTGCCACCACTCGTTGCTATTCAGCTGGGGCTCAGGACGAGCGCTGCGCCCGGTGCGACGCCCGGTGGCTGCGCACCTGCAGCGCATCGGCGCGCGCGGCCGCGTCGGCGCGCGCCATCGCGGCGCGCGCGTCCGCGCCCCAGGCGGCCGCAGCGTCGCGCGCGGCGCGCAGCGCGTCGGCCTCCGGCAGCGCGACCACCGCCGCCTCGTCGTATTCCTCCAGCATCTCCTCAACCTGGGAACAGGGTTAGGGTTAGGCTTGGCACCATCGGTCACAGCCACGCCGGCGCGCTCAACGTACTGGGCTGGGCAGGCCTGTAGGGGCGCGGGCGGGACGGTGGGACGGCGGGACGGCGCGCATATTGGCAATGCAGCCAGCGAGCTGCACCGGCCAGTGCCTCGCAACTTCGACCACTTTCGGAGAAGCAGTCAAGCCAGCGCAGCCTAGACGGCGCCGCGCGCGCCTGCTCGAAGGGCAGGCGCGCGGGCGGCTGCCCGGACGGCCCGGCGGGCACGGTGGCGGCGCGCGCGGCGCGCGCCCATGCTCGCGCGGCCGCCAGCGCCGCATTCGCCTGCGTCAGCCGCTCCAGGCGCATGTTGAGCTTGGCACCGTCCGCCGCGAGCGCCGCCAGTTCGCCTAGCTGCTTCGCCGGCGGCGGCCGCGGCGGCCGCCCATCCGGCCGGCCGGCCGCGTCGCGGGCCGCGGCGGCCGCCGCGGCGCCTGCAGCGCTCCGGTCCGCGCCGGCGGCCCCCTCCGCCGCGGCGTTGGTGCCCGACACAGCCGCGGCCGCTGCAGGCGGCTCGGCGGCGGTGCCCGCCGCCGCCGGGGGCACCGCCGCGGGGTTGGGCGCCGCGGGCGCCGCGCGCGGGTCATCCAGGTCGCCGAAAAATTCGCTTGCGCGCGCGGCCCAGGCGGCCGCGGCCTCGATGCGCGCGCGCAGCGCGCCGGCCTGCGGCGTGCCGCCCGCGCCCACCGCGTCCGCGTCGGCCAGCAGCTCGTGCAGCGCGCCCAGCGTCTGCTTGTTGCCCATGGCCTGCGCGCACAGAACTCACCCAAAATTCATTCGTCACTTTCATCACTCGTCGCTGTGCGAGCCAGCAGGTCATGGCGCGGGCAGCATCCGCACGTTGCCCGCTGCGCCGGCCTGCGCGCGCGCGCCCCTGCTTCCAGGCGCGCGGGGGGCTGATGCACAGGTATAGGGTAGGTTAGCGCTTCCCTAACTTGGAATGCAGCCGCCCGCGCGCCTCCCCCATGCCCCGCAGCAGCGCCCGTGCCCGACGCCTCCTGCTTGGCCTCGTGTGAAGCGCCTCCCGAAACTGCTGAGCAGCATGGAAGCGGCGGCGATGCACGCGCGCGGCGAGGGGCTGCGTGCGGGGCCGGGGGGCCGGCGGCGCGCCTTGCGCGCGGCCTCCTCCCACTCGCGGCGGCGGATCTCGGACCGCAGCTCGTCCACCTGCGGCAGCGCCGCGCCCAGGCGCAGGCCCGCGTGCAGCAGCTCGCGCAGGCGCTTGAGCGGCACGCGCTGCGCGGCCAGCGCGAGCGCGCGCTCGCGCCACTCGCGCGCGCGCGCCAGCAGCCTGCGCGCCGCGGCCCGCGCGGCCCCGCTCGCGGCGCCGCGTCGTCATGGGCGCGACGCTGAGACCCTCACAAACCCCGGCGGCTGCCCCCACAGTGCTACAGGCGACATGCCAGGGCCTCATCCTTCGCCCCTGCCCGCTCAAGCCAGGCGCGGCACGCACGGGCAGCGCGTCAGCGGCCTCTGCAGCGCAGGCCTCCCGCCCGCGCGCGCGCAAGCCGGGAGGACGGCTCAGCGCTGGGTGGGGGCAGGGGGCCTGGGCGGGCGCGCACGCGCGCAGCGGCTCCAGCTCGGGCACGACGCCCGGCAGCTCGTCCGCGCCCGCCTCCAGCGCCTCCAGCTCGGCCAGCTCGGGCCGGCCCTGCGCCAGCTCCACCGCGCGCGCCTGCGCGGTGCCGCCCGCGACATCGTGCCACGCAGCACGGCTGCGAACTGGCGGCGTTGCGCGCGCGCTGCTGCCCGACAGCGCCGCGCGCCGGCGCCGACGCCCGGCGGCTTGGCCGACAGGCGCGAAGACCCTGGCTGCCGACACGGCGGCACACGGGGGCGCCCTTGCGCCGGCAGACATACAAGGCTGCGATGAGGAGGCAGGAGCCTAGGAACGCATGAGCCAGCACAAAAGTGTCTTTGCACGTGAAGCAATTACACACAACACCACACGGCCTGCAGCTCGGGCCGGGCGCGCGGCGCGCAGGCGGGGCGGGCGCACATGGAAGGCGTCCAGCTGCGCGAGCGCGGCCGCCAGCGGCTCCAGCTCGGGCGCGCTGACGCGCAGCGCGCGCGCCTGGCCAACCAGCGCGCGCAGCGTGTCGCGCGTGACCACCGGCGGCCGCAGCTCCGCCGCCGCCTGCGCGCGCGCGCCGTCAGCGTCTGCAGCGTCCGCTTGCAGCGTCCTGGCACGCTGCAGAGCCGGGCCAGGCACGCGCACGCTGCGTGCGCAGGCAGCGGCATCCGTCCTCGAGTCGGGCAGGGCTGCGCGGGGGCGGGACGCGCCTGCGCGGCGGCGGAGGCAGCGGGCGGGCGGCGGTGGCGCGCGCCGCTGGCGTCGCGCGCGGGCAGCGATGCGCGGATGGCCTCCACCAGCTTGCGCGCGGCCGCCACGCGCTCGCGCATCGGCTGCGCCGCTCGGCGCAGAGCGGGGTAAGGGCTGCCGATCCTATTCCACCCCAACCCAATCATGCGAGCCTCGCGAGGTGACCCTGCCATGATACGGTGCCCCCTTGCCCCGCGGCCGCACCGCCCCGGCGAGCTCGCCGCACGCACCACAGGCTGCGACACGCAGCGCGTACCCGCGACAACGTCTGCACTGGTCATCAGATTGTGGAGCGTCTACTGAATGTGCACTCCTTCCCTTACATAGCACCGAAAACGCGGTGCCAAAGTGACGACGTCATGGCTGCATGGCTCCCCGCAAGCAAGCCCGCACGGGCCGGCGTCCGGCGCGCGCGCGCGCGCCTTGGCCTCCGGCAGCGCGACATGGATGCGCGACGCCTCTGCCGCCAGGCTCTCCAAGGCCTTGAGGTCCGCGAGTGCGCCATCCTCGCGCGTAGGATCGAGCGCAGCCGCCTTCTCGCGCCACACGCGCGCCGCCGCGCACCTGCACGCCCAGACTCTAGGGTTTTTGGCCGCGCCGGTCAGGCAGGGCGGCCCGGGAGAGGCCTGCTGGGCACGGCGCTACGGGAGCGCGGCCGCAGCTCCGGATGTGACTTCTTTGCAGACGTCCATGAGCGGACACGGCCAGCAAGATCGGCAGCAACCCGCGAAGCGGGCACGACCCGCGAAGCCGGCCGGTCCAATACGGCGGGCCAGGCGCGCGCGCGCACCCGTCGCGCAGCTTGCTGTAGCCGGAAACGTACACCGGCGGCGGCTCCCAGGCGACCACCGGCTCCAGCGCCTCCAGCGTCGGCTTGTTGCGCAGGAAGCCGTTCACCTGCCGGCCGCGCCCCCTGCTTGGCGCCAGCCCATTGAACCAGGACGGGCGCATCCACCAGCATGCTTGCGCACGTAGCGCGAGGACGCCGCGGACCCCGCAGGCGCCGGGCCGCCTACCGTTTCTGCAGAGCCAGAAAACCCCAGGTGACCCCAGGAAACCCCAGGAAAACCCACAACCAGCACGACCGCCGCGCAGGCGGCGGGCGCCCAGGGCCGCGCACCTGGCCAACCCAGGCCTTGGCGGCGCGCAGGCGGTCGAGCAGCTCCGGCACGCCGGCCGCCAGGTCGGCGGTGCCCCACAGGAACTGGTCGCCGCCCGCGATCAGCGCGTCCAGCTCGGCCACCTTGGCGCCGCCGGCCTCCAACAGCGCCGCGCCGCGCACGCGCCACTCGCTGCGCGCGCGCCGCCGCGCGCCCCGGCCTGCTCAGCGCGACGCGGGGACGCTGCGGGCGGCTGGTGGGATGTCGCTGGGCGTGCCGGCTCGCGCGGTGCGCACACAGCTGCCTCGCTGTGCCTCGCGGCGCCCTGCCAGAACAGGCGCTGCTGTGGGGTGCGCCCCCTCCCGCTCTTCGACAGCAAAACATGCATGCTGTGACAAGCTGGTTCTCAGGGAGGGGGGAAGGGCGGGATGTAGTGCAGGAGAAGGAATGTGCAAAACTGATGCCGAGCTGCGGGACGCACGTGTGCTCGGCGCGCAGCTGCTCCAGCCAGCGCTCCACATCGGCGGCGGCCTCCGCAGCAGGCGTCGCCCGTGGCTGCTCGGCCGCCAGGAGCGGGTCCGGGGTCGGGGTGCCCGCCGCGGCGCCGTCCGCGCCCGCCGTCCTCCCGGCGCCCGCCGCAGCAGCCGCGGGTGACGCATCACGCGACGCAGTGGCAGCCTCCGCCTCGGCGTGACTGGCCAGCTCTGCAGCGCAGCAACAGCCGCTGCAGCAATCAACAAACACAATGCAGTGCATGGGCGTGGATTGTGCTGCTACACGGGCATGCATGCAAAATTTTACTCCCAAAATACATATGCCCTGACCCTATCCTGTCCTTACACCCCGCCCCTACACCCTAAGCGGTCCTGAGTCAAACGCACCGGCGAGCGCGGAGAAGGCGTCCAGCGCGGCCAGCTCGCCCTCGGCCAGCGCGGCCTCGGCCTCGCGCTCCTCGCGCTCGCGCATGGCCGCGCGCGTCAGCCGCCCCGCCGCCACCCGCCGCTCGAACGACCTGCGCAGCGAGCGCCGCAGGCTCGCGCGCCCGCTTGGCGCCCTGTCAACATTGACTCCAGCGTTGTGCCGCGCGGGCAGCGTCAGTGACCACGCTGTGCAGCTCTGTGGACTGATCGACCCAGCGCACCCAGGGGCACTCGAGCTGTGCATCAGCACCAGAAACGCCGCACCCTATAAATCGGGCTTTTCAAGTTAATAGTAGACGCCCACGACCCTGTGACAGCAGGCTCTGAGCACGGCATGGGCGCCAGGGCGCACTTGCGCCCAGCCTTGCCGGCCTTGGCCGCCTTGGCCGTGAGCGGCGGCTTCTCCTCCGGCGCCGGCGAGGGCGCCGCGGCGTCTGCGGGCGGCGCGCGCGGCGCGCCGCCGTCCCCGCGCGCCGGCCCCGCGCCCCCCGTGCGCGCTTCGCCGTCCGCGCCCGCCGCCTCCGGCTTGGCCGGCGCGGCCGCGGCGGCCGGTGGTGCGTCCGCCGCGGCTGCCTCCAGCTCCGCCTCGAAGCCTGCCGGGGCGGCGCCCGGCGTCGGCGTCGCCGCAGCCGACCGCCGGCTGCACAGGCCCTTACTGCATGGCGTGGAGTCATGCGCACCTCACGGCAGCCGCACGGCAGAGGCTGGACCAGCACCTGGCCATGCGCGTCGCTGAGGCGCACCCCACACCCTGCACCCGACCCGCGTGCATGGCCGCTGGCGGCGCCGGGGCCTGCCCCGACACGGGCATCGCGTCACGCTTGCCGCCACGGCCCCGGCGCCCGCACGCCGCGCGCGCGTCCGGCCCGCTCGGCGCGCCACGCCATGACCACAAATTTAGGGTTAGGGCTCAGGTTTAGGTCCTTGAGTTGGGGCTCAGGTCCGCGCCTGCCGGCACGCGCGCGGCCGCGTCGGCCGCCAGCGCGTCCAGCTCGCCGAGCGCGTGGCGGAAGGCTAGGCGCCAGCGCGGCGGCGGGCACTCGCACAGCGTGGCCGCGTGGCGCAGGCACGTGCGGCGGCCGGGGCAGCAGTCGCACTCCACCGCCGCCAGGTGCACGTACTGGCGGCAGATCGCGCACTCCGCGTCCTCGCCCACGCCCGGCGCCATGCCCACCGCCTGCTCCACGCGGCGCGAGCGGCGGCAGCCTGCGGCCGGGAGCAAAGTGGGGCTCAGACCCTGCGGCCGGGAGCAGGTAAAGACTGCGACTTGACAACAAGGGATCAATGCACGGCGTGGCCCAGACTCCGCCAGGCGGAGCGCCCAGCAGCACGCATGGGCTAAGGCCGAGATGCGCCCGAGTGGCCGCGGCACAGCCCACACGCAGACTGCTTCCCCTGAGCCCGCACGGCCGGCAGGCCGTCGCCGCTGCCGAGCGGCGCACGCAGCTGCATGCCAGCGCACACAGCGAGCTAGAGACCTGGAAACCTGTGTGTAGATCGGCCGAAAGAACAGACAATTGTCTATGAGAGCAGGTCAAGCTGGGACCACAGGACCCAGCCGCTTGCAGGTGAGGCTGCCGTGGGCACGACGGCATGAGTGATGGCTGACAGCAGGTGAGCCTGGAACCAAGGGACGCTGCAGGGCCGGGGCAAGGCTGCTGGTGAGGCCGCGCACCCTGGGACCACAGGCGGCAGCGCCACTCGCGCTCCTCGGCCGCGAGCCGCCGCAGCTCCGCCGCGGCCCAGTACGACGCGACCGGGCTCGTCTCCTCATTGGCCACCTGGCGGGGGCACACGCCGGCGCTCGCCACGGGCCCTGCTCCAGCCACAGCAAGCGCGCGAACGCCGCCCCCGCAGTTTTTGCGCCCTGGAACAGAGGGGCGCACGCAAGGTCCGGCTGCGGACTCTGACCCTCAGACCTCAGGCACCCATGCATCTGGAGCACTCGCACAGCAGCCAACAAGGACTGGGATGTCTGTGAGGAAAGGCGCCCAGGGGGCGCGCCTTGAGCACCAGCCACTCGTAGCAGAGCAGCGAGGGCTTGCGGTGCGCGCGGTAGCGCGCGCAGCCCGCCGCGCCGAAGCGCAGCCAGTCGGCCGGCGCGAAGTTGACCGCCTCCGCGCAGTTGAGGCCCAGGTTGACGCCGCCGTGGTACGCGCCCGGGAACGTCACCACAAACTCGCCCTCCTCCTGCGGCGCGCCGGTGGAAAGGACTCATCCAGCAGACACAGCGAGCCTTGTGTCGGCCCATCAAGGGGGAAGAAGGCTGCCTGCACCGGGGTCGGGCCCTGGACGAGCGCGCGCCGGCCGCGCGCATGCCCCCGCCTCGGCCGCGCCGCGCCAAGGCGCGGTGCCGGTGCATCTACAGGGTATTTAAGGGGTCTCTGCAGGCCCACGCAGCACAAGCGCCGGCACACGCGCGCGGCGCGCGCGGCAGGTTGCAGCAGCGCGCTCGCGACGGCGAGCACCCGGACGCGGCGCGGGGACGCGGCGATGGGCTGCCGCCGGGCCGCCCGCGCCGACGGGGCACGGCGGCGCGCTGTGCTTGGAGGCTGGGGCGCGGCGCGCGCCTGCAGCACGCCGTAGACGGGCACGCCGCGGCGGCGCAGCGCGGCCGGCGACAGCATGGCGACCAGGTGGAAGAGGAGGTCGGGGTGGCGCTCAAACTGCTCCGGCAGCTCCTCGCGGAAGGCGGCCTCGAACGCGGCCGCCGCGCCGGCCGGCACGCCGTACCAGCGCTTGGGCTCGCCCCAGTGGTGGTAGTTGACTGCGCAGCGGGGGGCGCGAGGGCGTGGCTCAGCTGCTGCTGCGCTCCGCACCAACGATGCCTTGGCTGACCTGCATCCCTAGGAAAGCGCGGGCGGTGCGCTGGCGGGCACGGCAAGCCAGCGCTGCGCTCGCCCCGACGGCGACCAGCTGTTTGGCATGTCACGCCGGAGGCTGCTGGCAGCCCGTGCGCCATTGTGCGGGGTGGCGGCGGCAACGCATGAGCATGCGTCACCAATCGGATGCCACGCATCGCCGCCCGCAGCGCGGGGCCTCGCGACGAACACACCATGCCGCGTCACGAGATGCAGCGCATGCGTGGCGGCCTCTGCAAGCGACCCCACTGCAAAATAACCACCCACATGCTGCAGGTGCCCATGCGGCAGGGAGGGCGCGCACTCGAGTAGAACATGTGGTCCTCGATGTGCCACGCGAAGGACGAGAAGAGCATGCCGATGTACAGCCACGGCGTCTGCGCGCGCGTGCGCAGGTGCACACAGCCTGTCAGCCGCGAAACTTGCTCGCCGGACCACTGCATGCGCTGCAACTATGCGGCGCCCCGGGAAGAGGCGTGCTCGCGCTCGGAGTCGCGGGCGCCAGGACGAGGGCGCCCTGGATGGCGGCAGCCGGAGGGAACAGCCGGAGGGGACAGCGGGGTTACAGGCGGAGGGGAGCCCACCGTGACGCCGGGCACGCTGTCGCCCAGGTGGCGCAGCAGGCTGCCGTGGTCGCCGGCGCGGCCGGGCAGGTTGTTCAGGTTCCAGGGCGCGTCCGCGTACGGGCTGTCTGCCAGGCGGCCGCCGCGGGTCGGGAACCCTGACCCTAGCGCGCGCGTGTCCAGGTCGGCGCCATATAGCACCTCCACCGGCTCCTCGCCCTCCTCGACGATCTCCCAGAAGGCCGCCTCGGCCGCCTGCCACGTCGCCTGCGCGCTCGCGCGCCTGGCCGGTCAGTGCACCGGCCTGCCCAGGCCTGCCTGCTGGCGCATGCATGCGCTGTGTGGCGTAATGCGTCCTCCTAGAAACGAAACACGAAAATAACCACTTTTGTGGTCCACTACTTTTTGTAACTCTTTGTGAAGCTTGCAAACCCTTCACCCTCACCCTTGGCAGGCCACAAACGACCTGCGAGCTCTCGCTGCGCAGCTCGCTCGCTCGCCGCCCGCTTGTCAAATAGCTCCCAGAGCCCACCTGCTACGCCGAGGCTTCCCTGACGAAGCAGATACCGCAGGCAATGCGGCCTGCCTGCCGCACACAATTTGGACCTGCTTGCGCCCCAGCCCGCACCATCGCAGCAAGTGAGCGAGCACAGCGTTGCAGGTAGACAAGCTGCTAAATACATGCCCAGCCAACCGGCGCCCGCACGCGCAGTCAGCCTCACACAGCCCTGCCTGGGCCAGCAAGCGGGTGGCTGCGAGCCAGGCCACTGCTGCCTCCTGTGGCGTCCCGACTGTTGTTGGGCTGCATCACATAACTGCCGGCCGTGCAAGGCTCGGCGCGCGGCGCAGTCTGGCCGCACATTCCAGAGCACGACATCCAACTTGCCCTGTGTAGCGTCCCTGCCCCGCTCCTCCCCCGCCGGGCAGTTCCCAGCAACACAAACAGCAAAAGCACAGGCGGGCTGGAAAGCGCCCACTGGGCATGACGGAGAAGGGCGCAGAAAAACAGCAGACACAGAATAGCGCGTGCTCGACCCGCACAGCAGCGCACAGGGTCCTCGCGCAGCACAGCTCTCAAGAGGCCCAAGTGGCACCGGTCACAGGCAGGGGCCCCCGCCCCGGGCCGCGAGGGGCAAAAGCGCGATGCGCTCCTGCGCCGCACCCAAGTGCGCGCAGCGCCGCGCTGCGGCAGCAGGCGCGGGCGGCAGGCAGGGCCGCAGGGCGTGCGCGCAGCGCAGGGCCCCGCCTGGTTGGCGGCGCGGCGCACCTTGCGCGCCGCGCTCTCGCTGCCGAACGTGTTGACCTTGAAGTCGTTCGCAATGCGCTCAAAGTCGGCGAGCGAGCACTCCTGCCCCTCCCTGAAGGCGCCGGAGGCCGCATCCGCGGCGCGGCACAGCGGGCAGACCCACTCGCCCTCCGGCACCGCATCCAGCGGCGGCGTCAGGCAGAAGAGGTGGCACCCGCGGTCGCAGTGGTCGCACAGGATGATCTGGTCCTCATGGTGCCCGCCGCCGCACAGCTCGCAGAGCAGCTCGAAGATGTTGTCCGGCACGCGGATCCTGTCCGCGCCATTCGCGGTCGCCTTTGCCTGCGCGCGCGCCGGGCGGCCTCGAGGCGCTGCGCGCGTGCCAGGGCCAGCCGGCGCGGCCCGGGCAGGTAGGCCGCGGCGCGCACCGGCGCGGCATCCCCGGTCTTGGCGCGCTTGCGTGGCGGCTCCGCGCCCGCCGCGCCCCGCGCGCCGCCCATCAGCGCGCCCAGTATCTCCGCAGCCTCCGCCGCGTCGTCCGCCGCCGCGAGCATCGCGTCGAAGCGCACCTGGCCCGCGTCGCGGCGCTGCGCGCCGGGCGCGGGCGGCGCGGCCAGCGCGGCGCCCGCGCCGCGCGGCCCGGCGCAGTGCTCCTCGTACGCCAGCAGGTGCTTCAGGTAGGCCTGGCGCAGCGTGCTGGCTGCGCCGTTGCGGTCCGTGAACTGCGCGCGCGTGGGGCCACATAAGCGGGCGCCAGGCAGCGCGCCGGGCGCGGGCGGGGCAGCGGCCGGGCGCCGCGCCTGCATAATCCGGCACACGTCGCGCCAGGCGCGGTCCTCGGTCGCCTTGTTGTAGCCCCCGCGGCGCATGACCAGGCGATACAGCTGCGCGAGGTCCACCTCCTGGCCGGCCAGCACAGGGTTGCGCCGCGGCGGGCGGCCCTTGGCCTGCGCCCAGGCCTGGTAGCTCCGGGCGAAGGCCTCGCTCTCAGCCTTGCAGCCAGCGCGCAGCTGCAGCTCGTGCACCGACTGGATGCGTGTCTTGAAGCGGAAGGCCTTCCTGTCAATGGCGCAGGGCGGCCTCCAGCCGCTGGGCGGCACCACCTGGGGGCCGCGCTGCGCCGGTCAGGGCCGGGGCGGCCAGCTGGGGCACGCTGCTGCAGCTCAGGGCAGGCCTGGCTCGCCAGGCCAGCTCTTGGGAGCAGCATGTCCCGCCAGTGCCCAGCCCGCCCCTGCAGGGGCTCCCGCACCTTGCAGATGCCATATGGCTCGGCAGTGTGGCGGATGCTGGCCAGGTACGCCAGCGGGTCCGCCCACTGCGCCTCCGTCGGCCTGAAGACGGGCGCCTGAGGCAAATCCATACTCGCGACGTCACACACAGCAGCCCGGCTGCCTGGCATTGTGCTGTGCCATCGTAACCAGCGACGGGCTTGCGTACAGGCGCAAGCGGCTGATCGCCTCGACCGATTTAATGCCGAGCTGAGGCATTGCTCTCCTGTTTGGGCCCTGCAGCAGGGTTTTCGTATGCTTAGAGCAGCGACCAAGTTGGGGGCCGATCAAGCGCCGCTATGGTCTAGCAGAGCGCCAGGCTGCCGCCAGACGACGATGTCCCTGGCCACAAGCTTCTCATCCAAGTTTCCCTCGCCCGCGCACTGGGACAAGAGCAGCAACGGGCGCAGCAACAGCCGCTGGCTGGAGGTCGCAGACGTCCGCGTCAAGTACGTAGGTACGTCCTGCGCTGCTGTTGCAAGTCAGCTGCACGTCCAGCGCTTAGCTTTTGTTTTGGGCAGCGCGTCACGTATGCAGGTCAGTCACAGGAGCCGATGGACGCGCAGTATCCGTGCTGCCTCTGCTGCATCAGCATCAGAGGACAGATCTGATCTGCAACCGGGGCAGATGCACCGTGCTGCAGCAGCTGCACGCGTTGCGCTCAGCAGGCGACAACGGGAGCTCATGCGCAGGCCCCGGCACGGAGGACAAGGACGCGGCGAGCGTGCGCGCTGACACGCCGGTGCCGCCCGACTGCGGCGTGTACTATTTCGAGGTGACGGTCATCAACCCCGGCAGGGAGTGCTTCATCGGTGCGCGCCCCGCTGCCGCACAGCGCCGCGCACTTCACCGCTGCCTGGACGTACCAGCCGAGTGTGTTCCGCAGTGCTGCCGTGGCCTTAAGCACAGGGCCCTGACCCGTGCCCTCTGCTCCGACCACCTCTGTCCTGGCGCACGGGGCCGCTCGGACGGCGCGCTCGCGCGGCGCAGGCATTGGGTTTGCCACGTCGGAGGTGCAGATGGACCGGCTCCCCGGCTGGGACAACCACAGCTACGGCTACCACGGCGACGACGGCTGCGCGTTCAAAGGCTCCGGCAAGGGCAACGCGTACGGGCCGACGTTCAGCACGGGTGCGCCAGCGTTAGGGCCTGGACCCCATCTTGCCGGCCCGCCCCGCTTCGCAAACTGCCTCACTCGCGCCAGACACCAGCGCGGCCGCTGCCGCCGCGCGGGCGAGCGCGCGCGCCGCGCACGCGCCCCACGCGCTGCAGCGGCGGCGGCGCGGCGCGCAGGCGACGTGATCGGCGTGCTGTTCAACCGCGTGGAGCGCTGCATCAGCTTCCTGAAGAACGGCATCGACCTGGGCGTCGCGTTCGGCGACGTGCCGCTCGAGGAGCGCCTGTACCCGTGCGTCGGCATGCGCACGCCGGAGGAGGAGGCGCGGCCTCCGCCGCGCCTGCCTGATGCGCGAACGCGTCTGCGCCGCACGCCGCTCCCCGACATCCGCATGCCAGCCACTGCCTCATGCACAGCCTACGTCCGCGCGGCAGTGTGCCGGACCGCTCGCTTGCCCTGGTGTATGTTGGAGGCTGAGGCGCTGCACAGCAGGGCGCGTCACCCTCTGCTTGCCAGCCAAATTCCAGGGACTGGGCCCAGCCGCACCGGTCTTCTGTTGTATTGCCCGCGTCAGCAGGTGTCGTGCCGCAGGTGGAGGCCAACTTTGGCGCCACGCCCTTCGTGGGCGACTTCACCGGGCTGCTGGCGGAGTGCAAGGAGCGGCTGCGCGAGCGCGTGCTGGCACCGCCGCTGCCGCGCCGCGGCAAGGTGCGCGTGCCGGGGGGGCGAGGCGTGCCCTCGCGTGCCGGCTGGCCGCGGCTCCGGATGCTGGCGTCCTGGGCGCTCATACGATGCCGGGGTCACGTGTTGTGGTTACGCACATCGCTGAGCGGGTGGAAAGGGCAGCGCGTCACCGCTGGTGTGCGCCGTCTGCCCGCCGGCGGGGCACCCAGCATGAGCGGCGCCCACGCCCTCTCTGACCTCGCCATTGCGCTGCCGCAGACCCTAACCCCTGCCCCGCCGCGCAGGCTGGGAACCTGCTGGGCGAGCTGGTGTTCGGGTACCTGCAGCACCACGGCCACTGGGACACGGCCGCGGCCGTCGCGCGCGACGTGCTCTGCGGCGCGGTCAGCGTGTCGGCGGCCGACGTCGCGGACGCGCGCAGGCGCGCGCGGACGCGCACGCCTCGCACGCCGCGCCGCCCAGTGCCGCCGCGGCGCTCGCGCGCCTGCGAGAGTAAACAGTCCCTACGTTGGAAGCGTTGCGCTTGGCAGGCAAGGAGACAGAGCGCGGCGTCGTCGTTGGCCAAGTGCTGAAAGCATGCGTGTAAAGTGTGCATGCTGCGTGTGGGGCGCGCAGGCGGCAGGCGGCCGCGGAGGCAGCCGCGGCGGGGCGCGTGGAGGAGGCGGTGGCCGCGGCGGAGGCGCTGGCGCCCGGCGCGCTGGCCGCGCAGCCGGCGGTGCTCTTCCGGCTGCAGTGCCAGCGCTTTCTGGAGCTGGTACGGCGCGCGCCCGGGGGGACGCGGACCCCCTCCGCTGCTGCCCCACATGCCGATGTCCGGGCGCTGCCAGCGAGCGGTTTCATGGCATGGCATGGGTTCCTGCAAGACGTGTGTGGGTGCATGCAAGGCGTGGCTCGCACCTGGCCCGCTTGCGCCGTCGCCTCCGGGCATGGCAGCGGGCCGCGAATGCAGGGGCCCGAGGCAGGCCTGATGGGGACACGGGGGGCTGTGCATGAGCTCGCCTGCCAGCGCGGCGCTGCCTGCTGACGTGCCTCGCACGGAGGCGCGCTCAGTCAGAGCCCCCCTCGCTTGGCCCAAGGGGTCGCTCCGCGCACGCGGCTGCCCAGCCCGGCAGAGCGCGAGCCAGGGCGGGGCTGGCGTGGTGCAGGTGCGCGCGCGGGATGACGAGGGCGCCATGGCGTACGGCCGCGCGGTGCTCAGCGGCGCGGCCGCGTCCGACCAGGACCAGGAGCTGCTGCAGGCGCGCCCGAGGCCGCGCCAGGCCGCGACGTGTTGAGCAGCCTACCTGGCTGAAACAGGCCTTTCAGCCCAGTACTCTTGGGTACGCCGTGCGCCGAAGGGCGCGCGCGCTCAGAGCCTGTCTCTTCAGCGGGCCGCAGCGCCTCGCATGCGCGCCCACGCCTCCCTGCCGGCACATGCAGGGGCATGTGGCAGGCCCGGGGCTGGCTGATGAGCACGGCCATGCGGGCGGCTGCAGCGAGCGGCGGCCGTGCGGGCCTGTAGGGCGCAGGCGGGCGGGGCATGTGGCATGTACTGTCGGCTGTTCGTATCCCTTTCCTTCCCAGCGTCCTTCTTCCTTGGACTCAGCGGACTCGGCCGAAGCATGCAAGGCGAAGGGCGCACCCGATCAGAGCATGGGGGGCGAAAGCATGCGAGGCAGAAGATTGCGTAAACCTTCCTGGGAGGAACGCGTCGGAGGCCTGGCAGGACGCGCTGAGCCTGCTGGCGTACGAGGAGCCGGAGGCGAGCCCGTGCGGGGAGCTGCTGGGCGCCAAGGCGCGCGAGGACGTGGCGGCGGCGCTGTCGGCGGCGCTGCTGGCGCACAGCGGGCGCAGCGCGCAGAGCGCGCTCGAACGGTGCCTGGCGCAGCTGGCGCGCGCCGATCTCGCGTCTCTCCTGCAAGTGCCGCTTTCCAGTGGTTCTAGCCACTAGAGAGGCGGGGCGCCCGACACAGACATACAGCGGGGAATTGAGAGCGGGAAGAGGTATACAGGTGCAGTGGTGCTGCAATCGTCATGTTTGCTGGTCTACGTTTGCTGGTCTACTAATTTGAGTCATGTTGTGGAGAGCATTGGTGGGATGCACAGCTTCATTCTTGGCAACTCTCCATGGAGCGGACGGCAGCGCGCGCAGGGCGCGGTGCGGCGAGAGCTGGTGCAGATGGGCGACGCATCGGCGTCGCTGCTGCGCTTTGACAAGGCGCTGCCCAGCGATGGGCTCCTAAGGTGACGCGCAGCCTCTAGAGAGCCACCGTCCGCACTTGTTTGCAGCGTAGCGCAGCCGCCCCTGAGCCGCGGCACGGCTACGGCAAGACCCGCCCAGCACCGCACGCGAGTGCAGCGCCGCCTGTCTTTGCTGCGCTGCGGCGCGCGCACGGCGTTGCAGCCATGGAGCTGCCGCTGGAGCTGTGCAGAGAGCGTGCGGCAGGGATTTCTGGGCAGTTCCGCGACTTGTGCCAGCGCGGTGTAGCCAGAGCATGCTAGGCTGAATGCGGGCTCCCTGCTCTGAGCATGAGCACATGCCACAGACGCAAGTGGCGAGGAGCCGGACGACGCTGACGCTGTGCACGCAGGATAGCTGTCCTGCTGAACTGCGCGCGCTTCCGAGCAAGAGCGCGATGTATGTATGTAAACAAATGTAGAGGAGCATGTCGTGCTATTGCGCCCTGTACAGACAGTTGTCGCTGGCTGCCACAGCATCATGCACTCGTGGACTGTAGGTGCAGACCAGCGCGCTCAGCAGTGCATCAGCGACTGCCCGAATGCACAAGGCATGCGCCGCTGGGGCCCCTGCACTGCTCGGCCGTGACCGCCACAGCTTGTAGGCATCCCGCCCCGGCTCAGAATGCTCTTCACGCCCGGAGCAGTCCTTGCCCGCCCACGGCCGGGCCCCGCAGCGCCGCCTAGCCGGCTGCCTCCTTGGCCGGCAGCGCGCCGTACTTGGCCTCGTAGCGCTCGCGCATGTCGGGGTCCAGGATCTGCACGCCCGCCAGCTGGTTGCCCAGGCTGACCCAGCCCGGGCGAACGTTGTGCTGCCGCGCGAAGACCTCCAGCTTGCGCGTGCCCGGGCTCAGGCGCTCCAGCAGCGGGTACAGCTCGTCCGGCTTGCGCGAGGTCTCGCGCACCTGCGCGCGCGCGGCCGCGGCGCCTCGGCCGCGCCCGTGACGCGGCCCCATGCCGCCCGAGCGCAGGCCCGCACAGCCGCGCGAGCACCGGTCCCCACAACAGCTTTGATATAGTGCAACAAGGGCCAGCACGTGAAAGGCAACTCACGTGTAACGATCAAAGGGGAAGCGCGTGATAGCTTAAACTGCTGCCAGGCTGTCGCAGGCTGTCGCATCGATCTGAGAGCGCTTCTTTGGAGAAACGCGCCCCGCGGGGCGCGCGCGCGCCTCGGCGACCAGCACGTCGCAGTCGACGTTGCGGTTGACCGCGGGCGCGCCCTTGACGCCGACCAGGCAGTGCTCTTTGGAGTGGTTGAGCCAGTGACCAGTGCGGCCGGTGCGGATGAGGCGCTGCAGCTGGTTGGTCTTCACCCACACCAGCTCGTCGACGCGCTTGTAGCCCCAGATCTCCAGGCACTCGCGGCCCAGCTCCATCGCGCGGCCTGCGCGCGCGCGGCCCGCGCCCCTGATGAGGCGCGCGCGCGCGGCCGCGCGACGCGCGCGCGACGTGCGCGACGCGGGCACCATGCGCAGCAGGCTTCGGCCGCGTGCGCGGCAGCCACTTGCGAGCAGCAGCATGCGGGGCTGCAGCACGCCGCATCTGCACTCGCCCGAGCGACACGCTCTGGCATGCCACGCCACGCTGCGCCCCATGCAACCCAGCCGCCCGAAGCGCGCATAGAGCAGGGCGCCCCATCACAGCTGCTCCGTGAGCCTCTGCCCTCTGCTCGCGCCCGGCGTGCGCGCGAGGCGCGTGACAGAAACAGGAGCACCATGCGCCCCCCACCCCACCCCCCCCTCCCGTGGCGGCGGCCAGCCGCGGCGGCCGCGGCGGCACCTGTGACCCACAGCGGTGACCCACTGGTGACCCACAGCGGTGACCCGCCGGCAACCCACGGGCGCACCAGTGACCCACAGGAAGATGACGCCCTCGTCCTGCAGCTGGCCCAAACCCATGCGGCGCATCTCCTCGTCGGCCATTGTGCCGTACGGCAGGTCCTGGTGGATCTCCCAGGGCGGGTCCGCCATGATCACGCCGAACTTGCCCAGCACCTGCGCGCGCGCGCGCGCGCTGCCGCGGTCCGTGCGGCTCAAGGTGCGGTCTGTGCGCCCCTGGCGTGCGGCAGGCTTGGGCAGGATGGGATGTGCAGCAGCGCGGAGCGGGGTCGCCTGACCCTGGAAGAGGCGGTGCTCAGCGCCGCGCGCCGGTGCAGCGGCCAGCCGTGCAGGCGAGCGTCAGCAAGGCAGGGAACCGTGCCCCAAGCGGTGCGACGGAGAGCCGCGATGCGCGCCTGCCAGTCGAAGGAGCGGATGTCGCACTTGATCCACTGCGGCTCTGGCAGCGCCTGTGCGCGGCGAGCGCTGGCGCCCCTTGCCTCCGGCCCACCAATGGCGTTGAGGTTTGGCGGAGAGCAGAGATGACATGCGGTGCAGGCTGGGTGACAAACTTAGGGTCGAAGTCAATAGGGTATGGTGCTCAACGAGGCGCGTGGGGCGGGGCAGACCGCCAGGTAGGCCGGCACGGCCGGGCGCTTGGCGGGGGCGTCCGCGCCGCCGGGCGGTGCGTCGCCGTCCTCGTCCAGCTCGTAGTGGACCTGAAGCGCGCGCGACGATGGATGCCAGAGGGAAGCAAGGAGATCAACGCAGTGGTTGGGCAGCTCGCGGCAGGGCAGCAGACAAAATGGTCGTCGGAACGGGCAAGCATGCGCACAGGGTTCGAGCGGCGCGGTGAGCCGCACGACACCACGGGCTTCACGGTCGGGTCATGGCGGACGAACGCGCACAGAGTTCACTTCCCGGGTTGCCCAAAAAACATGCCTGCGCCGGCGCGGAGGTGGGCGCGGCGCCTGCGCGGCCCGCCCTGCGCGAGCTGGAGGGGGCGCCGGGGCGCTCACAAAGCGGCAGGTCCGCATGTGGCGGCAGGTGTCCAGGTAGGAGCAATTGCCCATGGACACGTCCGTCCAGGGCGCCACCAGGCGCCGGAAGTGCAGCCGCTTGCACGCGAACGGCGCCAGGCGCGCCCTGGGCCGCCGCGCCGGGCGCGTCAGCAAAGGGGCCGGGTGGGTGGTAGGGCAGGCCTGCGGCGCAGGCAAATGCCAGCGGCGCACGCCCAAGTGACTGCCCATGTGACCAGCTCCAGCCGCCCTAATCTGAATCCTGTGCTGTGGAAAGGACGCAGCGCCTGCTCACGCGCGGGCAGGGCGGCGAGCGGGGGCGGCGCGCGCGCGCCGGCAGCAGTCGAGCTTGGTGAGGTGCGGGCAGTACTCGCGCACGGTCGGGCCGCCCTCGCTGCGGAACTGCTCCACCACCGCCTGCTCCTTGGCCGTGCGCTTGCCAATCAGCTCCAGCAGCTCGTTGCCCCTGCCAGGGGTAGGATCAGGGTTAGGGCCAGGCGCACCCCATTGCTTACATCACACCCATGGCGCTGCCCCTGCCGGGCACGGGCACGGGTGTGCTGGCGCTGTGGGCCGCGGCCGGCATGCTCCTGAGCACGCATGCTCGCCAGGCGCGCATTTGCCGCGGCGCCTCCGCAGTCAGCGGCAGCGCCAGCAGGGTCGCATCGCACCGTGACGACCTCATGTGGGCAGCATGCACGCTGCGCATGCAAAGAGGGCTACCACTTGGCTTTTGGGTGACAGGCACTGGCTGCAGGGCGGGGCGGGGTGGGGGCGGGAGCGGAGGCGGGGGTGGGGCGGGCGCACTTCTCAGTCTTGGCGCGGTCGCGCGCGGACGTGTGCGTGAGCAGCGAGTCCAGCTCAGCGGCGAGCGGCGCGGGCCCCCCCGCCATGCCCGGCCCGACCCCGTGCGGCGGGCCGAGGCTCGGGCGGAACCCTGGCGGCATGCCGGGTCCAGGGTGGTGCCCCGCCGGACCCCTGCCCAGGGGTCCCATGGGCCCGGGGGGCCCTGAGAATCCCGGGCCCTCCTGGCGGGGCGCGCCAGGGTATGCAAACCCTGCACCAGGAGGCCGGAGCCCCGGGCCGCCTGCTGGGCCGCTGAAGCCCTGCGAGCCGGCGGGAGGCCCCGGCAGTGGCCCCGCATGCGCATGGCCGTTTAGATCGGCGCCTGCGATTGCCGCCCCAGGCGCCAGTGGCTCGCTACCCACCAAGCTGCACGCCACAGGCGCCAAGTCAGGCTGCAGCTTTGGCGGACGACACAATCCTGGTTCGCTGCATGCACAAGCTAGGGTGCAACAATGCATGTGTCAAGTGCTTGGCGCATTTCGGCTGCAACTACACCGCGCCAAGCACCGTAGATCGCTTCACTTGCTCGGCTGGCCCATGCTGTGTGCACGCGGCACCTGCATAGACACTGTGCCAACGCTCGCACGTTGGCAGACAAGCTAGAGGCCATGTGCGGGTGTGCCTGGCAAGCTGCACGCGGTCAAAGCCGAGCACCATCAGGCGCGTGCCGCCGCGCGTCTCGAATTCGCCAATCTCCAGCGCCGCGCCGTCACCGTCGCCCAGCTCGTTCAGCGCGGCTTCCAGGGACGCCCCGCCCGCCGCGCGCAGCGCCTCTTCGAAGGCTGGCGCGCACTCCGGCCGCGCGAGCTGCGCCACAGTAAAGTGGAGGTCACTACGGGCTGAAGCGTTTGTTTCAGGGCAAGGGCAGCATTGCAGCAGCTTCCCAGCCAGCGCACATGCCACAGCTGCCAAGTCGTACCCGAGTGACCACCGTTCCCGAAGGAAGGCATCGAGCAGGCGGCACTGGTATGCAGGCACGAGAGTGGTGAGCGGCAGAGTAAACACCTGGGCGCGGATCCTTGCGTTGTCAGTGGGAATGCTGGTCGCTGAGTCGAGCAGGTGCCGCGCGATCAGCCGCTGCAGCGCGAGCGTGGAGGGCTGCGGCGCGCCATCGGCCTCGGCCTCGGCGCCTCCAGCGCCTGTGTGACTCTTAGAAGCTTCAGAACTATGCCTGCGAGGGCGCAAGCGCAGCACGGGCAGCTAGCGTGCGCGCAGAGCGGCACGCAGACATGCAGAGCGAATTTCCGGAGGTTGCAGTGCATTGTTGTATGGGAAAGCCTACTGCAGTGATGCATTGGTGCATACACCGCTCGACATATGGCTCTAGCTTCTAACGATGACACCTCTGATGAGTGAGTACCAGCGTCTCGCAAGGGCGCCACGTTGCCAGGCTGCCGCCCGGCGAGCGGGTCGGGCTCAGAGGCAGCGCTGCGGCGGCAGGCTGCGCGGTGCGACAGGCGCTCCTTCAGGCGCGCCAGCCGCTGGCGTGCCGCCGCGACCTCCGCTGCAAGCGGGGTGTCCATTTCGGTTGTATCCCCAACACTTGCAATCACCCTCGGCCAGCCCGCATTGCAGGCCTTCGCGGCGGGGTGAGCCCACAGACCAAGCGGTATGCTCCAGCTAGCCCTGCTCGCTCTGGCTTACAAGGCACTTCAGTGCATGCCAGTCATAGCCGAAAAATTGCACAGCCCAATGCATCACGGCACAGCAACGGAAATAAAATCGAGCTTGCAGAGCAATTCGATCCCGCTCTTGGACTAGCTAGCACTAGCATGTAGCAACTAGACCGCGCTTGCACCTAAGCAGGGTCTGCAGCTACCTGACCCCTGTCTCGCATAGCAGAGACATCTGCCAGTGCTGCGTCGTGGTGACAGTCTGGCTGCGAGTGCAGCCCTTGCAGGCAGTGTGAGCCCGGAGCTCGGAGCGCCCATGTCGCACGCAGAGTACACTGGCCATGTGCGCGTGATTCTGCTCCTGATCCTGGTCCTCCCAGTCGCCACTGGTTTGTGAGGGCATAGCGCACTTGCTTGAGCAGCTGCAGATATATTTTGCACCTGCTGACGTCGCCTGCCTGCGGCAGGAGGCCGGCGAGCTGGCGATGAATGGCAAAGCCGGCTACCCGTCAACGGAACGCAAGAGGCCGAGAGGACCAAGCGGGAGTTCGCCGCCCAGGCGGTCCGACAGCCGGTCCCGCTCGCGGTCGCGCTCCAGGGACCGTGGGGGCGGAGCTTACCACCATGACCGCTACTCGCGAGGGGACACGCGCGAGAGCAACCCGGGCACCGTCTTCGTGGGCAACATCTCACACGACACCACAGAGAACACGCTGCGAGACTTCTTTGAGACGTATGGGCGTGTGGCATCCGCAAAGGCGCGGCGCAGCCCGCTCTGCTGTGAGTGAGGCTGTGTCAAGAGCTCTGCGATAGCCTGAGCGGCGCGCGGCGCGGCGCAGTGCGGGCGGCTGTGCGGTTTGTCCGGACTTAGGCTGCGCTCTTGTAACTGCAGCTCATGTCATGCGGGGCAGCCTCGCATGGGGGGCATGGCTTCACCGCCAAAGTGTTCCCGAGTATTCCTGAGATGTGTGTGGGCAAGTGGTACGCTGCAGGGAGTGCGGGGCGGGGCGCGACGCCGGCCGGTGTGGCCGCCTGCGCAGGTGGTGATGAACCTGGACACAGGCCGCTCCAAGGGCTTCGGCTTTGTCAAGTTTGAGGACCCGCGAGACGCAGACGACGCCATCACCGAGGCCGATGGAAAGGCGGGCCCCAGCCGTTTGCGAGCACATGCACCACTTTCGCACTGCGTCAGGTTCAGAGCTCCTGCTGCCCTCGCCTGCAGCGCCGCTCGCGACGCGCGCGCACGGCGGCGCGCAGATGCTGGACGGGCGCAGCATCAAGTGCAACATCGCGAAATACCAGCCGCACCGCGGCCCGCCGGGCGGCCCGTATGCCGCCGGCGGCTTCCGCGGCCGCGGCGACTTTCGCGGCGGCTACCGCGGCGACTTTGCGGGCCGGGGCGACCGCGGCGGTTACGCCTTCCGCGGCGGCAGGCGCGGATGCCCGGTTATGTGCTCGGTAGCGCTTGGTGGCTGCACAACAAGGTTGTGCCGTGTGCGGCGGTGACCGCAAGGGGGGCGACTGACCGATGCTTGTCCTCTGCAAGTGCTTTGCTGGCTGCCGCGCAGTGCCCACCCTGACCGGGCGCCTGCGGCCTCAGGCACGAGATGCAGGGCGCTCTTGCGCACTGCCCAGCGGGCTTTGCTTGAGGCTCCTGAGCCGTCGAGATGCAGATAGAGGCAGAGGCGGAGGTTGACGTCCGCACCGCCGTTGCTGGCCGATGTGCTGCACACCGCGCTGTGACCATTCTTTCTCCTAGGCAGCTTTGGCAGGACGGACGTTGGCAGGCTCGCCAGCGCCTGGCCGACGACTGCGGCCGCGGATTGCGACCGGTTTGGTGGCAGCGGTGTTTCGAGGAGGTCATTTGGCGACACGGGGAACCACCTGAGTTGTCAAACACCCTGCCTCCACACGTGACCCCTTCACGTTTTTGGGCTGTGTCAAGCGCGGCGCCAAGGTGGGTCGTTAACTGCGCTGCATCTGCTTGCCTCATTGGCTGCTGAAGGTGCTCCTGGCATGCGCCATATGCCTGACTGCTCACCGTGTCCCGGCGCGTCGCTCCAGCCTGCTTGCCGCGCGCGGCGCAGGGGCGCACCGCCGGGTGGCCCGCCGGGCCGCTACCCTTCGGGCCCGCCGCCGATGTCGCGCGGGCGCTCGCCGGGGCGCTACTCCCCGCAGCGCTACAGCCCGGGGCGGTACAGCCCGCGCGCGACGTCCGGCTCGCCGGCGCGCTCACGCTCGGGCTCGCCCGCGCACAAGCGCCGCCGCTCGCGGTGCGCTGTCCCGGGGCCCTGGGTCCCCAATGTTTGTATGGTGTTTAGGTGGGGGCGACAGGCATGCGCCAGAAAAGATAGCGGCCAGCCCAGCAAGGCTGCCAGGGGTGTGCAGCTGGCCTGCGAGCGAGCCTCCTGGCAGCTCTCAAGCTCAGCCTCGCGGGGGTCGTCCCAAACGCGTGCACGATGGCAAGCTGTTGCTTGGAGCATGCCGGCCCTCAGCCCTGCAGTCGTCAGGCACTGTGCGGCAGCATGCACCAGACATGCTGTGGCGAGGTGCACGCCGCATGTAGACCTCTGCTGGCATGTCTCAGGACCGCAGCACCAGGCGAGTCGTGTCGCAGCGGCAGGTCGCCGGCCGGCGCGGCCCGCGGGGGCGCGCGCGGCGGCGGGCGCGCCGCGGCCGGCCGGCGTGGCTCGCCCGGCGGCAGCAACTCATCGGTCTCGCGCTCGTCGGCGTCCTACGTGTCCACCGCCAGCGACGCCAGCCGCAGCCCGAAGCCCGGTGCGGGTGCGCCGCCGCGCCATGCGCCGTGGCAACACAACTGTGCTGACTCATTGCTCTACGCAAGGGCCTTGTTTGAGGCAGCTGAGTGCAGGAATCCATGGAGACGCCTGTAGGAGAGTAGCACACTCCTGCTGCAAGCAAGCTCCCCAGATGCTATGCTGTCTGCAGAGTGTCGTTTGAGGGGGTGCGCCGACCGCGTCCTCACCGAGGCTGGTGCACGATGGTGCAGCGGGCCGCGTAGCGCTCATGCACACAGCTCACCCATGGCCAACCAGGGAGTAGACACATGCTGTCACGCTGCTAATAAGCTGTCTTTGCTGGCGCCTGCCGAGCCGGCCGCGGCTGCTGCGGCGCGCAGGCGCGGCCGGCGGCCCGCCCCCGCTCGCCGCGCTCAAGAAGGAAATGCACGCCAAGCGGCAGGCCGCGCCGCCAGGTGCGGCCGGATGCCGCCCAGGCTCTGCGCTCCACTGCAGTGCCGCAGTTCTGCACGATCCATGGACCGCTTGCACTAATCTTTCACCTGCCGCAGTCGGCTGCCATAGGTCACCCATGTGCACTGCTGGGCGCGCAGTGCTCTGAGGATGCTTGAGCGGGGCGACTGCCACAATGTGCTACAGCTTCTTTTTGCAGCACAGTCATGTCACGCCAGCACATGCGCATGGCAGCAGACACAAACAGCCTGGCGCCTTATGCTCGCGGCTCGCAGGCTCGGGCGACAAGGCGGCGCCGGCCGCCGGCGGCGGCGCGGGCGAGGCAGCGCTGCGGAAGGAGGTGGCCGCGCTGCGCAAGCACGAGGCCGAGCTGGCCGCGCGCGTGGCCGCGCTGGAGGCGGAGGCGGGCGCCAGCACCAGCGCGCGCAGCGAGCTCGAGGCGGCCAAGGCCGGCCTGGAGGCGCAGCTCAAGGCGAGCGCGGCCGCTCCGTCAGCCCGCCGCTCTGGGGCGGAGGGTTTTGCGCGGTCGCGCGACTTTTATCGCAGGAGGGCAGGGCGCAAGCGGCTGCAGCTGAGGACCAGAGGCGCCTGCCCCTTTTCCCTTTTCAGCAGCGAGAGTATGGCGCTGTTACTGTAGTATGGCTCTACTTGGCACAGCGGCCGAGGCGTGCTCGTCGCCATGAAGCTGACGGGCCGGCGGCGCGCAGCGCGCCGAGGAGGGCGGCAAGCAGTACCGCAAGTGGCTGGCGGCGCTGGTGGAGTACGCGCGCGCGCTGCTGAGCGCCAAGGAGGCCGCCGAGGCGGCGGCCACGGAGGCCAAGGGCCGCGAGGAGGACCTGGCGCTCTTCCTGGCCGAGGCCGACTCGTTCCTGCTGACGCGCGAGAGCAAGCACCGCTCGCGCCGCCGCAAGGACAAGGACGGGCGCGCGCCCGCCCGGCGCGTCGGCGCACTGTGTGAAACCCTAGGTCTGCGCTCCTTGTGCGAGCCTCATCATGGTGCGGGCCGCCTGGCGTGCGCTGTGTGAGCCTCGTCCGGCGCGGCTGTCAGCCGGTGACACCCTGTGTCAAAGGCAGGCTGCATGCTGCGCAGGAAGGAGGCCGTTGCGGACGGTGCTGCCGTGCCTGCGCTGGAGGCTGCGGCGGACGACGCGGAGGGCGCGGCTGCGGCGGGCGCCGCCGCAGCCGCTGCGCCTGAAGGCGCCGCCGAGCCGGCTGGGGACGGCGCGGCGGCCAAGTTCAAGCCGGGGGTCATGTTCAAGGTGGGCGCGTGAGCGCTCGCAATGCGGGCGACGCCGATGCGCGCGAGGTGGCGGCACGCCATGGAGCAGGATGGGGAAACAGCGGATGCTGCCAGCTGGGTGGCTGGCAGGGGTCGGGCGGCCAGATGCGGGGCGGGGCGGGCAAACGAGGCCGCATGGTTCCGTATTCGGGACATGGTTGAAGGGGCCGAAGAGGTGGGCGGTGGCTGCAAGCGCAAGCTCGGAGGCGGGGGCAATGACCTCCATCCCGCCGCGTGTACACATACACTTCATGCATGTGGGAGCCCGGATGTATGGCGGATGAATACAGTGGCTGTCATGCTGGCCTGGCCACCGCACCTGGACGCACCTTGAGGTTTTGGCCGCGCATGCATAACGCAGGAGGTGGCCATGCATAACGCAGGAGGTGGCCTCAGCTGTGTGCCTCTCAGCCCAAACCCTCATGGTACTGTTTCGACACCGCACTGTGCACTGTATTCTGTGCGAAACACATCAACTCCGGCCATGCATGCTGCTTGGAAGGTCCTTGGCCAACCTCCAGCTCACTTCCAAGTGCGGACCGCACGCGTTGTCACATGCACACAGTTCCCTGTGTGCGGCAGAATGCGACCTCTGGCGATGCATGCTGCATGCAAGGGCTGCCTGCCTGTCTCACCGCTGGTGGCTCTAGTGCAGGCCGCTCGCACTGCCGTTTTAAACTTCAGGTCAGATGGCATCCCGCAGGGTCCAGCTGCTCCCTGTAAACAACGGGGTTGGCACCTCGTACTGTCAATAATGGCCACCCAAGGCGCTGCCTGTCAGCTGACCAGCATCAGCCCAGAGCCTGCACACGCGCTCTGTGCGCAGGCGCGCGCGCAGGCCCGCGCGTCCGCATCAGTACTCGTTGGTGCCCAGCGCGGTCTCAACGATGCCTGTCTTGGCTTCCTCCACCAGCCGGTCCTGCGCCTCGATCGCCCGCGTGATGGCCTGTCGCGCGCGCCGCCGGCCCTCGCCCCACATGCATGGCCGTCCCCCGGAGGGACCCCAAACATGCAAGTCGACCGGGGGCGGTCCCGCCAGGCCGCTGGGCTCAGCTTAGATGCAGCGGCGCCACGCCGTGCAGTGGCAGGGCAGGCGTGCGCTGTGGCACAAACGCGCGCGCGCCTTCTTGCTGGGCTCCTGCAGCTCGCCGCCGATGAGCATCTCGTCTAGCATGAAGTACGCCTGCGCGCGCGGCAAGCCCCGCTCTCGGTTATGCGCAAATCCCCCTGTCATCACTGCTCATCCAGCCCGATCGCTCGGGGCCGTCAGCATGCGGCCATGACAGGGGTGCCAGACACCTGAACAGCAGCACAAGCAATGCGGCCACGTGCGCCTCTGTGCTGGTCGCTCAGGCTGTCCGCCAGGTCGGCGTCTGGGCAGCGCAGACCCCAGGCTGCCCCGAGCTGCGGCGGGCCTTGGGCCGCGCGGCGCGCGCCTTGTGGAAGTTGAAGATGAGGTCGAGCTCGCACACGTTGCCAAAGTAGCGGTCCAGCACCTCCACGTAGTGGTGGATGACCTCCAGCGTGATCAGCTCGTTGTCGGCCACGTCGACGCCCATGACAAAGTACAGGCTGGCATAGCGCTTGTACACGACCTGCCGCCGCGCGTCTAAGCGCGTCGGGCCCGCTGGGGGCCGCGTGGGGGGCGTGCGCGGGGCGGGCCGGGCCCGGCGGGCACCTTGATGTCCTGGTAGTCCAGGAAGTTGCAGAGCTTGAGCGCGCGGCCCAGCACCAGGGGCGTCAGGTCCCGGATGGCCTGCGGCGCGGCGCCCCGCAGTCCGGTCAGCTGAGGCGCAGCCGGTGGGGTCCAGCGCAGCCTGCAAACGCAGCACACTGGCAGCGTTCTCCCCTGACCGGGCGCTTGTTGCGGGCGCAAGGGTTGTGCCGTGTGTGGCGAGTCCAGCCGAATTAGGCAACCCGCGCTCGCCTCTGGCTCTCACACTTTGCGCTCGCAGGCATTGAACGCCTAACTCATGGGCCTGCACTGGGTCGCGCGCCTTGCTGCGCTCCTTCTGGGTGTAGGTGGTGTACCACTTCGCCAGGCGCACTTTGCCTTGCCGACTGAGCAGCAGCACGAAGCGGATCCCCTGGCGCACCGCGGGCAGAAGTTACATTTGCACTGCCTCCTCCGTACACATGCAGCCTGGCGCCTTTACATAACATAGCACCACCAGCCTGCTTACCATCACTCCTCCTTCCTGCCCATGTGCGGCAATCAAGCGCTGTGCATTATAGATAGCTCGCAGGAGTCACGTCGATATGTGCCTTGCTTTGCTAGGAGGAGGACATACAGACAGGTGGAGGACGCTCCTTCAGAAAAGCTCCTTCAGAAAAGCAGTGTCTTGCACGAGCGAGGGCTTTTACAGGCCCTGCCGTTCCTGATCAGCCGCTCAGAGGGCGCCGCAGACTCTGCACAGCGAGCTGGGAAGGGAAGCGCCTGGGAAAGCAGGCGAGTATGGCCGGGATGGCCGCTTTGAAGCCGCCCATGCGCGGGCTCGGGTCCTGCAGCGCAGCGCACACGGGCATGGCCGCAGCTCTGCAGCGCCTCAGCCTTGCGCCGAGCACGAGCGGCCGGAGAGGTGGCTTGTGCGTGGAGGGTGCGCACCTGGCTGGCACATGGGTGCCCTGGAGCCAGCCGTGCACTGCGTCACTGTTGCGGCAAGCGGCTTCCTGTGTACTAAATTTGGACAACAACGAACGGCGGTGGCGCGTCCGAGAGTCTTGGGGGCAGGGGGCGGGGGCATAGTTTGTGGCAGCGTACTGACCTCTCTCGTGGCCCGCAGCGTCCCGCGTGTGCCAGCTGACGGGCGCAAAGGCGAACAACGGTTATGTCGGTGCGTGGCCGCGCCTGGACTGTGTGCTGCCGGAGCCGGGCGCCGTGCATGCCGCGCCTGTGAGGCTGACAGCGGCCCCCGCGCAGTGACGTTCTCGCACAAGCGCAACAAGAAGCTGCAGGAGGTCAACCTGCAGTACAAGCGCCTGTACTGGCCGGAGAAGCAGCGCTGGGTCCGCCTGCGCGTCAGCGCGCGGGTGCGCCCGCGCCGCTGGCGCTGCGCCCTCGCTCTGTCTCAGCCCTGGTCCTGGCTTCGTCCAGCCTTGGCGCTGCGTGTGTGGAGTGCGCTGCCTGTGCTGAGCCCGCGGAGCAGTCCAAAGATATGGGAGCCGCTGGCGCGGGCGCTTGTGGCGGTCGCCAGGAACCGCGGGCGGGGCGGGCGCAGGCGCTGCGGACGGTGGAGAAAAACGGGCTGCAGGCGACGGCCAAGAAGGTGGGCCTGGACCTGGCGGCGCTGCCGTTCACGGACGCGCGGCCGCAGCGCCTGGAGTGGCTGGCCGCGCAGCCGGGCCACCCGCCGCAGGCCAAGGTGCGCAGCAGACCATGGCTTCCGTCCGGCCGCTGGCGCGGCGCGCTGGAGGGCCTGGGCTGCTGCACCTTGAAGGCAGCGTTCGGCGCTCAGAAGCCGCGGGATGTGGCTGCGTTCGCTGCTGGCCGCGCGCGCGCGGCAGAACTGCTGCTAACGGCCCGTGTCCGGCAGTGCGTGCCGAGAGCAGACATGTTCCTTCACACGAGGTTTGAAAGCTCAGAGGCGCCGGCGCCCCGCGCGCAGGACCGGGTGGGCAAGTCGCGGCGCATGAAGAACCCGGAGAAGCTGGCGGCGAGCACGAAGAAGCCGCTGGTGGCGCGCTACATCATCGGCGGCCGCGTCATCCTGACGCGCAGCCCCGAGTACGTGCCCGAGTACCGTGTGGAGACGTGAGGCGGGGCGGCGAGTGGAGACGTTGAGACGGGGCGGCGAGCGGAGACGTTGAGGCGGGGCGGCGGCGCGGCGCGCGCGCGCGCAGCCAGGGGCGGCGCCGGCGCGGCGGAGGCCGCGTGCTGCCTCACGGCGGCGGCGCGGCGCTGGGGGGTGACTTTGCTTGAGCGTGCTGAGCACTGCTACTGACAGTGGCTTACAAGCGGGCGCAGCCCTCATGTAATCAAGCAGTCCTAAGGCCACCCCGCCGTGACGCCGCGTGCCTGGGCTGCAGCGCGCTGCGGGCCGGGCCGGCAGCCAGCACCATGAGCAAGCTCCTCCTCGGCCAAGCAATTCAAACGTTCACATGCGCATCCAGCCCCATGCCTATGAACGTGACCTAGCCCAGGATCGGGAAGAAGGGAACGCTGCGGCGCGGCGCGCGCGCAGCCGGCGCCAGCGCAGGGGCGCGGCCCAGCACGGGCGCGGGCGGCTTGGCAGCGGGCGCTCCGGCGAGCGGGACGAGGTCAGTGGGGGGCGATGCCAGGCCCTCGTGCAGCCAGGACACCGGGCCACCAGCGGCATGGTACATTGAGGAGCCCGCCGCTGGCGCCGGCGCCATGCTGGGTGCGGGCGATGGTGCAGGCAGAGCTGCGAGCGTTGCATCCGCTCCTGCAAGCGCAGTGGCAGCGAGCGGTGCTGGCGCAAGCTCCGTGGGCGGCATGAGGACGACCAGGGGGCCAGAGGCGGGCGCAGGGCCGCCCTCAGCGGCCGGCAGCAGGTCGCCTATCGCCACGTGCGAAGAGGCAGCCAGCGGTGCTGGCGCGCGGTCCATGGGCAGCGTGAGGATGATGGGGGTGCCAGATGCGGGCGCAGGGCTGCTCTCAGCAGCCGGCATCAGGCCGGCTGTCATTGCGTGCGCAGTGGCAGCCAGCGGTGGCGGCGCGCGCTCCATGGGCGTCATCTGGATGGCGGGGTAGCCAGGGGCGGGCCCGGGGGCGCCCTCGGTCGCACGCAGCAGGCCGGCTGTCGCCGCATGCGAACTGGCAGCCAGCGGTGCTGGCGCGCTCTCCATGGGGGGCATCATGACGGTGGGGGTGCCAGAGGCGGGCGCAGGGGTGCTCTCAGCGGCCGGCAGCAGGCCAGCTGTTGCCGCGTGCGAAGAGGCAGCCAGCGGGGCTGGCGCGCTTTCCATGGGCAGCATGAGGACGATGGGGGTTCCAGAGGTAGGCGCGGGGGCGCCCTCGGCCGCCGGCAGCAGACCGGCTGTCGCCGCGTGCGAATCCCCAATCAACCGTGCTGGCGCGCGCTCCACGGGCGGCATGAGGATGGCGGGGTGGCCAAAGGCGGGTGCGGCGGCGCTCTCAGCCGCCGGCAGCTGGGCGGCCGCTGGCGCAGCAGGCTGCGCCGGGCCGCTCTCGGCGGGCTCGGCCGGAGGCGCAGCAAAGGCCCAGGCAACCCGGGCAGGCTCAGCCGCTGGCAGCAGGGCTGCCGCGCGCGGCGCGTGCGGCTGCATGGGGCCGCCCAGGGCGGGCGCGACTGCGCTGCGCGCGCCTGCGGGCGCGTCGGCAGCTGCCGGGAGAGGGTATGCAGGGTCGGTGCCGGCCAGCGGCGCGAGCGGCTCCCCACGAAGTGCTGGCTCCGCTGCGGGCATGCCGGCCAAGGCCCCGGCAGGCGCCAGCATGGCAGAGCCCGCGGCGACAGGGTCCGCAAGCGTTTCTGGCGCCCCTGAGACCGCTGTGTTGATCGCGGCTCGCACAGCAGGCCCCAACAGGGCGGCCGGGGAGGCTGCCGGCTGAGATGCGCTGCCGCCCGCGCTCACCCTGACGACCGCGGCGGGCGCCCCCGCGCCCGTGCTCACAGCGCCTGCAGAGCGGGCAACCCCAGATGGAGGACTGCCCAAGCAGACGCATGCGTGCAATTCGTCCTCGGCTGCATGCACATGCAGGGCTGTCCATGCCTTGCAAGCCATGCAGCAACATTGCTGGGACCGGGGCTGCACCAGCCGGTCACACAGCATGTCTGCTGGCTGCCCTGCATGCTCCTCACTCAAGAGGGCCCTGGTGTGGCAGCACCTGTCAGAGACGATGCGGTGGGTGCGAATGTGGTGACTGCGGCGGATGGCGGGCAGAGCTTGTCGTTGAGGTGGACGATTGCTGCACAGCAGGCTTCGAATGTCAAAGCCCAGGACACAAGTAGTCAGGTCGCCTCAGGAACACAGCGCGCTCTGTCAGCACAAGCGGCAGGTGCGCCGCTGCGTGCGCTGCACGGCATGCATCCGTTGCCAAGCAGGGACCCGCTGCGCACTGTCTTTCACAGACTCTGTGAGCGCGGGCGACGCTCGGAAGTTCTGGATGAGGACATTGTCGCAGAGGCAGTTCTGCGCGGCAGTGCGGCAACCTCAGGGCCACACGCGCTTGGAACAGGCCAGGCATGCGCTTTGAAGCTTTCAGTGCATGAGCCCTGGCTCATGCCTACCCACTTTGAGAGAAAGCTTCAGAGCGCATGCTCAGCCACGTCCATTCAGGCCACGTTGGGCAATGTGTGCTGGATGCAAGCTCTCTTACGTGCGCCGTCCCGCGCGCACCCCGTCTGTGAAGTTGCGCGTCGCGTGTATGCACAACTCGTCGGCGGTGTGGTTGCTCTGCGCGGCCAGGCCGCCGCAACCATGAGCTGCTCGCTAGGTTGCTCCTTCACATTCAAGTCCAAGTGCAGTGTGCATGCGGCCGATGGCGGACCTGGGCGAGGACAGCGAGCTCCTCGACGGCCTGGTGGGTCACGTTTGGCCCATTCCGCTGGCCGCGGGGCGCGCACGGCGGTCAGGCGCATGCAGGTGATTCAGCATGATATTCCATCACGCTGCCTGTGCCGTGCCTGCAGTGCCTGCAGGAACACCGTGCACGAGTCCAGCAGGTCCAGGCTCCGCACCACGCAGTTCTCTGCGCGCGCGCGCCTTGCTTGTCGGGTCTTGGGCCCCGCCTCCCAGCAGGCAGCAAAGTCTGATGCCGTGGCAGCAAAGACAGCTTGACAGGCCCCGCCGACCAGCAGGCTGCAGAGTCTGATGCCTGCGGCAGCAAAACGTCAGCAAAGTCTGATGAGGCTGTGGGTGGCGCACGGGCGACAGGGCCGGTGATGACCAGGTCCGGCTGCGCCATGTGCAGCAAGGCGACGGCGGTGCGAACAGGCTCCGGCAGGGTGACAACCACGGCGCGTGGCAGCCAGAACGCCTGGCCGCGCGCGCCCCGGGCCAGCAGGGCGCACAGCGCCAGCACGGCGAGCGTGCACCTCATGGTAAGCAAGGACGCGAGAACGAATGGTACAGGTGACTCGCTGTTGAGGCTCAGAATAGAGTCATTCTACTAGGATGCAGCAACCTGGGCCCAGCCACAGGTGCCCAGGTTGCTACCCTAGTCTACAACCCATGAGTTACCAAATGCAGGAGCTTCAAGCACTTCACGAAGGTGGCATGGCGGGGCAGGAGTGCAACAACTCATGTCAACTGTGAGCATGGTGTGTTTGCTGCATTGCGCACAACATTGCAGCTGGTCTGCAGGTCAGTGCAGCCATATTTCTTTACAACAGCCGGCCTGCGCCGATCAGAGGCTTATGCACGCATCCATGCATCAAGCTACAAGCAGGTAGGTGTGCAATTGCGTTGCTGTGGATGTAGTGCGGCAGGACCGGTGGCCATCCTGAAGAAGGACCATGCTGAAGTGGTGCCTCTGTGTGCTTGATTGCAACGACATTGGAGGCACCCTAGAGAGGCAAAGCAGAGCTCTTCTAAGAGCAAGGCCAGTGAACAAAAGCTGAAGCTAGTTTCGTTTGTGTAAACGTGCAGGGCTCTTTGCCTTGCACGTTTGCTTGCGGAGCGTTGCTAGCTTGAGCAGTGTTGCGCTAAAGCACTTGCACGCAAGATGGCGGACGACGACGACCAGAAGAACTATGAGCGCTTTGACGTGGACAACGACTACGAGGGCGTGCAGTTCATCGGCGACGAGGTGTTCTACACGCGCAAGCGCGCCAAGCGGCAGCAGACGCGCGACGAGCAACTCTATGGCTACATGAGCGACGAGAGCGACGGCGAGACGCGCCGCGCCAAGCGCCGCGAGCGCGCCGCGGCCGACTACACCAAGCCGGTCGGCTTTGTGTCCAGCGGCGTGGTCACCAGCAGCGACGACAAGCCGCAGGTAGCTGTTGCTGCTTCTCTGCACGCCAAGAATGACAGCCGGAGCAAGCGCTGCTCTTTGCGCAGCCTGAGAGGTCAACTGGTGTCATAGAAGCGCTTATGAGCCGCAGTGACTGGCCCCGAGTAGTCGCTGATTACAGCACCCCCATACTAGACCATGCGCAGCCTCTCCAAGACAGTGTGCAGGCTGGCAGCCTGGCCACCTGACCTTGACCTTGGTGCGTTCTTTTGCCGCTCAGGACGTGGTGGGCGCTGAGCACCGCGGCGAGCGGCCGGGCTTGGGCGCGCCCGCTGGCCGGGCAGGCCTGGGCGCCGCGCCAGCCCCTGCCGCGCCCGGGGACGCCCGGCGCGGCCTTGGCGCGGAGGCCGGGCCCGGCCCCGGCGCTGGCGGTGGCGGGGCTGCGGGCGGGCTGGGCTTCAGAGCAGCCGGCGGTGCCGCTGCGCCGGCTGACGAGGACGCGGAGGACAATGTGGTCCTGCCAACGGAGTTTGGGCGCATGTGCGGCCCGAAGCTTATCGTGCATAGAGGCGCTAGCAGCTGCTTGGCACAGTGGCAGAAAGTGCTGGCGCTGCTTTGCGGCTCGCGGCTTTGAATTGTGTCTCACTGACAAACACGTATGCTCGCCGTTAGCCATTCCGCCGTAAGGGCTGTGCGTAAGCGCCCGTCTGCTGGTCATGTGCATTGAGGCCAGCTTGGGCGCAGGCTGAAGCAGAAGGCTGCGGAGAAGCTGAGCGCGCAGCGGCAGAAGCAGAAGAAGGAGAAGCAGCGCACGAGCACGCTCGCAACCGATCCAGACATTGCCACCTTTGAGAAGCACACCAAGGGCGTCGGCATGAAGCTCATGCAGGCGATGGGTGCGCTCCCACGGCGCTCCTTGCCTGCCAGCCGGGCATCCATTCCCGTATGCCAGACCCTGTGCATGCAGTGTGGGCTGTGCGTGGAGACTCTTTGCCTGCCCAGTGAGCCGCCAAGCAGCAACAAACCCCATTGGACGTCCGCCACACGCATGCTCTGCGTCAGGTGTCAGTCCATGTGCCAGCACCCCGGTCAGCCCGCCTCTGGTCGACGGCGCCGCCGCCGCGCAGGGTACAAGCCGGGCGAGGGGCTGGGGCGCGAGCGGCAGGGCATCGCCAAGCCCATCGACGCCAAGATGCGGCCCAAGGGCATGGGCATGGGCTTCAACGACTACGAGGAGCACAAGCTGCTGCGCCCGGGCGAGGCCGCGCGCATGGCGGCTGCGGCGGCCGAGCCGGCGGGCGACGCTGACGCCAGCGCGCGGGCGCGCCTGCGCCTTGCGAGCGCCGTGGGGCGGCGGCAGATGACGCGTCTGGCTGTGTTGACACAGGAAGGTTGCAGTGGCTGTGCGGGGAGCATGGCTGACAGCCTAGGACTTGGGGTGTGCTGGCACGCGCAGGGGAGGCCGAACTTGTGCGGCGCTCCTATGCCAAAAGAAGCACTATGCAGCTCTGAGAGCTCTTAGTCCACAAGAGCTGGGCATGAAGTTCAACCGTCGTTCTGCCTGCAGGACGCGCCGGCGGCCGCCTCGGAGGCCAAGCTGTGGCGGAAGCGCAACGCGGTCGCGCGCGAGCGGCGCGCCTTTCGCACCGCCAGCGAGGTGCTCGCGGAGGCGCCGGAGCAGGCCGCGGCGCCCAAGCAGACCATCCTCGACCTGCGCGGCCGCCAGGCGCGCGGCGCACCCATGCCCCCGCATCCAAGCGCTCCAGCCGCCGCTGCGCATGCTGCCAGCCCCAGCGCGGGTTGCGGGGAGCAGGAGGGAGTGAACGCGAGCGGAACCTTGCGGGTGTTCTCGCTTGCGTGGCGCGTCACGACGTGGCACGCCGTGTCGCTGCGCGGCTGCGCACCGCTCTGCGCTGCACGCGGCAGGCGCGTGTGGTGACCAACCTGGAACACCTGAATGTGGCGGACGCGGGCGAGGGCGGCGAGGCCGCGCCCATGGCGGAGCTGCAGCACAACCTGCGCCTGCTCGTGGACCTGGCCGAGGCCGATCTGCAGCGCCTGGACGCGCGGCTGCGGCAGGAGAAGGTGCGGCTGCTCCCGCGTGCCGCCTGCTTGCCCACCATGCCTGGCGACGGCCTCGCCCGCCGCGCGCCGGTCATGGGAGTCCGATGTGGTGCCAGCGCTCGTTGTCGTTGCCCTGTGCACTGTATCTTGGTTTGAGCGGCCATGCGCATCTTGTGAGCAGCTTTCACAGCAGGCCGCATTTTGGTAATGGTGGGTTGCAAGGCCTTGCGCTGCAAACGTGGCCGTGAGCGGGCCGTCACCTTGGGTCAGCGGCGCTGCGCAGGACACGGCAGTGATCCTGGGGCGTGAGCAGAGCCGGCTGGCTGACGAGGCGGAGTCCGCATCCGCCGCGGCCGCGTGCGCGGCAGCCGTGCTGCAGGCGCGCACGAGGGCCGTGCGAGGCCTCGGTTGCCGCGCCGCGGATAGCAGCTCGGCACACATGTGGTGCCAGCGAGCTCCGGAAGGGTGTCCTGCGCGCGAGCAGCGCAGGGGCAGGAGCTGGCCTTGTTCTAGCGTGCTGTATGTGCGGCGCGCACTTATCGGCCCGCGATCTGAAGGTGGCGGTGGAGCGCGAGCGGTGTTCGTTGTGCCCCTGTCATATGCTGATGACCTGCCACATAGATGCTGCCAGCCCTGTACAGCTGGCCAGCAGCGCCGCCGCTGCGCGCCGCGCGACGCGGCGCGCGGCGGGGGACGGCGCGCGGGCAGGCGCCGGACGCGCACGCCCAATTCCACAGCTCTGCACCCTATACCTGGCACCTGCGGCGCGGCGCAGGAGGTGGCGCGCGGGCAGGCGCTGGGCGCGCACACGAGCACCGAGCTGGCGGAGCTGGCGGCGGTGTACGGCGCGCTCGCGCGCGGCTACCGCGAGGAGTACGTGATGTACAACCTGCCGGCCGCCGCGCTCGCGCAGGCGCGCCGGCCGCCCCGTCCCGCGGCGCTCGCGGCGCGCCGCGGCGCACCGCGGGCTGCTGCGCCGAGCCGGCCGGCCGCTGTGCTGCGGACGCCTGGCTCACATGTCCACTATACGTAGGTAGCCACTTGGTGTTGACTGCACAGAGGCAGATGTTAGGGGGCGTCTTACTCGACCTCCCGCACCCAGCTGTCCAGAGCTGAGAGCTGAGAGAAGCATGCTCGCGAGCTGATCGAGGTCGCGGGCGCGCAGGTGCTGCCGCGGCTCACGGAGAAGCTGTCGGGGTGGGACCCCTTGGCCGACCCTGCGGAGGGCACGGCGGACTTTGCCGTCTGGCGGCCCCTGCTCGAGTCCGAGTCGCAGCGGGACGCCATCTTCCAGGTGCCGCCGCATTGGTACAGGAGGTTACCTGCCCTAGGTCAGGTTGCGCAATTGACAACAAACAGGTGGGACGCGCACAGATGCATGCAAGCTGGCGTCAGCTTTTAGCCCCTGTGTTGGTATTGTGCAGCAGGCCTGAGGGCGCTCGTGCAGCGCTGCAGCCTCGTGGCGCCCGCAGTTGGGAGAGACTTTCACCTTGCACAGTCACCAGCTGGGGCAGGCGCGCCGTGCGGTGCCCCACGCGCGCGCGCGCGCCGCACAGGACGTGGGCGATGCTGGCGACGCGTATGCGGCGCTGCTGGGCGCGGCGGTGCTGCCGCGCGCGGCCGGCGCGCTGACCAACGCCTGGGAGCCGCGCGATCCCGAGCCCGCGCTGCGCTGGCTGGACGCGTGGGAGGGCCTGCTGCCGCTGGCCGTGCAGCGGCACGTCCTGCACTCGCTCGTCTTCCCTAAGGCGCGCGCCCGGCCGCGGCGCCGCCTGCGGCGCCGGCGCTCCGGCAGCACCTGTTGTCCCGCGCTCGGGATTTGCCTTGTGTTGGCCCCATCCGTCAAGCACTCACAGAGGCGCATGACGCCGGCGCGGGACCCCTGCCGTCCCCGCACGTGCTGCATTCACGGGGCCCCACATGCGCGCGGGCCGATGGCCTGTGCGGAAGCAAAGGGCGCGGCTGACGCGGCGGCGCGGGGCGCGCGCAGCTGAGCCGCGCGGTGCAGGCCTGGGAGCCGCGCAGCGAGACGGTGCCGCTGCACGCGTGGCTGCACCCCTGGCTGCCGCTGCTGGGCGCGCAGCTGGAGGACCTGTACCCGGGCGTCCGCTTCCGCCTGGCGGCCGCGCTGCAGCAGTGGCACCCCAGCGACGCGTCCGCGCTCGCGCTGCTGTCGCCCTGGCACACGGCGCGCCCGGCGGGGGCGCCTGGGTCGGGCCGGGCCTTGCCGCGGCGGCGCGGGCGCTGCTCGCGCCGGGGCGCCTGCGCCCGGCAACCCCGGCTCTGACTCTGCAGACCTTCCCTGACCCTACCCACCCTTTCACATCACCACGTTGCAGTGACATCCGAGGCGGGCTACCGCTCGGCCTCCCTGAGATGCTGCCGCACGGCAGCCCAGGCGGCGCTGCGCCGGAGGGAGGCTGCCGCGCAGCCGGATCCACTGACGCGCGGCGCGCGGCGCGCCAGGTGTTTGGCGCCAAGGAGTGGGACGCGCTCGTGCAGCGCTCCATCCTGCCGAAGCTGGCGTGGGCGCTGCGCGACGCGCTCGCGATCGACCCGCGCGCGCAGGACCTGGCCGCCTGGCGCTGGGTGGCCGCGTGGGCGCCCGTGCTCGCGCCCGCGCAGCTCGCCGGCCTGCTGGAGCAGCACTTCTGGCCCAAGTGGCACGCGGTGCTGCGGCACTGGCTCGCGCATGCGCCCGACTTCGACGAGGTCACCGCCTGGTTCCTGGGCTGGAAGGCGCGCGCGCGCGCCGCCCGCTTGCGCGCGCCCGCACGCCGGGGCGCCGGCCCTGCCTGCGCGCGCGTCGCCGACGGCGTGTGGGCCTCTGGGCGCGCTTGGCAGGGGCGCGCGCGGACGGGGAGAGAGGTCAGGCCCTTACGGCCTCGGGATATGCCACTGGTTGGTTGGGGGGCATGCCGTGTTTCGTTCATGCATAGCGAGGGCGCATGTGGCGCCGGGAGCGGACGCGCATGGCGAGGGCCGGGGCGTGCGCCGCGCAGGCGCTGCTGCCGGCCGAGGTGCGCGACCACGAGCGCGTGCGCCTGCAGCTGACCGCCGCGCTCAACGCCATGAACGGCGCAGCCGACGCGCCGGGCGGCGCGGCCGCGGCGCCGCCGCCGTACGGCGGCGGCTATGGGGACTTTGCGGGCGCCGGCGCCGGCCGCGCGGAGCCGTCGCCCGGCACGGGCGCGGCCGCGGCGGCCGAGCCGTCGCTGCGGCAGCTGGTGGAGCAGTTTGCGGCGGACGCGGGCGCCGCCTTCCTGCCCAAGGCTGGCCGGCGGCACGAGGGGCTGCAGGCGCGCCGCTGGGCTCTGTGCAGGGGCTTGCTTGTCAGGAAGCTGGGGGAGTCGGGCCAAAGACCTTCTGCGCAGCCGGCTGCCGGCTCTCAGGGCTGCAGGCGCGATGCTGCCCTACTCCACGTGTTCCTTGCTTGGTTTGGCATGGACGTCTTGCCTGGGGCTTTGAAAGGACGGCCTGCGAGGCATGCCCTGGTGTCTGCAGCGCGCCTCCCCGGCAACCCCTGACCCGGCGCCGCACTGCGCGCGCACGCAGGTGTATGGCTTTGGCGGCGTCAGCTGTGTGGTGGACAGCGCGGCGGGCGTCGTGCGCGCGCAGCTCGATGGCCGCTGGGCGCCCGCGTCGCTGGAGGCGCTGCTGGCCGCCGCGCGCACACGGGGCCGCGGGCTCTGATGCTGGGCCTATGTATCCTAGCCTGTGTGCAGCCCGGTGTTTTAGGACTGAGTGTGGCAGAGTGAGGACGCATGTGTGCGGGAGGAAAGGTGCGTGAGAGGCGCCTCAGTGCAGATGTGCTGACCGCGGAAGCGGCAGGCACTGGTTTTGGCGAGAATGAATGACCGGTCTTGTTTTTGTTTGGGGCGCATCTGTGTGTCTGGGTCTGTGTTCTGTTGCCGCTGTTGCTCTTCTGCCGCTGTTCCTGCAAGCGTGGCCGGCCTACACCCTCCCTCTAGCTGGCCTGTCACATAGCTATGCGCCTGCACTCAGAAGCATTCGCATGTTCGCACTTGAAGGATGCACTTGTAGTTAGAAAGCTTGTGTGCAACAGCAACTGCTTGCAGTGTGACAGCGTGTCTTGCACACGACACACCCATGCACACCTGCCACACCATTGAGCGAGACAGCCGCAGCTCTGCCGAGGCAGCAGGGCTGCTATAAATACAAGCCATGCAGATCTTAGAGCATGCATGCCATTACACGGGCACCCGGAGCACACCCAGAGCAAGCACTCTTGCTGCGCTGCAACCTCGCACTGAGCCAGCGCACTTCCAGTGACCGTCTGCTACCCCTTGCTTCACAAGGATCTCCTACATCACTGCAACCTTCCTGGCAGAGGGCAGCCTGCATGCATCTCGACGCAGCCCATCCTACCTAGTGCCCGCATCAACCTTCACGTTAGCCCTGCAAGCTGAGGCCTGACCACCCCCCAAGCGCAGGACAGCAAGGTGGGCGCAGGCGTTCATTAGCTACCGACCGCTCCTGCAAAGCTTGCACTGCAGCAGGCTAGCCAGCCAGCCCTGGCTGCGCGAGGATCCTGAGCAGGCACCGCAACGTCCCCTTCAATCACCCTGCAGAGGCGCGTGTGATTGACACCCGCCTGCATGACAACAGGATACACAGGACCTGTTAAAAAATATACCTACACCAAAGTTACAGCACAGCCATCATTGGCGTATCATCTGCCTCCTTGTCGACCGCCGCCTTTTCTGCGGGCGACAGCCCAGCGCCGGGCGGCCGCGCAGCCGCCTTGCCGTCAGCCGCTGGCGCAGGCGCTGCCGCGGGCACGGGCGCGCCATTCGCGTGCACGCCGTTGCCATTGGCATGCGCCGCGGCATCGACGGGCGTCGCGGCGGCCGCCGCGTCGCTCGCATGCGCGGTGATGAAGTGCTCCGCCTGGAGCGCCGCCATGCAGCCTGTGCACGCATAGCCATGGGGTCAGCAGCGCGGTCAAGAGCAGCGCTGTCGAGTGCAGGCTGCGCGCCTGGCGCGATGCACTGCGCCTCTGTATGACAGGGCCGCATGTGTGATTAAAATGTACAAAAATGCAACGAGACAGATACCCTCAGGCTCCACATGCGAGGGCAGATATTTGGAAGCGCTGCGGCAGCACTGCACGTGTCGCACGTCAGCGTGCGCTGCCACTACGCGCGCCCCGCAGCCTCCGCACAAGCGCTCGCAGCAGGGGCGCAGCGGCGCCCGCGGGCGCGCGCACCCGAGCCCGCCGCGGTGATGGCCTGCCGCCACTTCTTGTCCTGCACGTCGCCGGCCGCAAACACGCCCGGCACGCTGGTCTCGGTCGTGCCGGGGACCGTGATCACGTACCCGTCGCTGTCCAGCTGCACCTGCAGCATGCGGCCACAGCCCAAGCATGAGCCATATTGGGCGGGCAGGGCAGGGGCGAGCAGGCGCGGCCGGCGGCGGCGGGCCGCCCGCAGGCGCAAGGCGAAGCTGCGCCATGCAGTAAGAAGCAGCAAGCTGGTCGCCGGCCTGTTCCGCCCTACCAGAAGGCCGGGAGGGCCGCAGCCGCTCCTTCACCAAGCCGTGCAGGGGCGTCATGGTAGCAGTCGTTGGCACGCTGTGCTGCAGATAAGGATTATGTCGAGTGCGGCAACCAGGGCCCCCGGGCGAGCGCATTGGAGGAGGGCGCGGCAGCGCGCCTGCCCGCCCAGGAAGGCGCTCGCAGGCTCGTGGCCGATGGCGAAGAAGAGGCCGGTGACCTCCACGTCGCGCTCGGCGCCCGTCTTGAGGTCTTTCACGCGCAGCGCGCGCAGCAGCCCGCGCTCGGTGCCGAGCGCCTCCACCACGACCGAGCTCCACAGCATCTGCGCTCGCGGCCTCTGTCAGCGCGTACGCCGAGCGGCGTGCTGTCGTCTTGCTACTGCTGCGCAATGCGTCCTTGCTTGATAAGCAGTGGCGGTCACTGATCCAGCTCGCCAGACGACCTCCACAGCAGCTGCACAGTCTGCCACAGCACAGACAACAGAGCGAGCAGTCCAGATGGCAGCTTATGGCATGCTTTCAGCCAACGCATACACGCTTGCTCTGGGTCTTGTACGCACCTGCATGGCCACAGTGCATTATAAGGCGATGCACAAACCCATGTCATTGACGCCGCAGATGACCAGGCTTGACCAGGCATGACGGCGTCCTCAGCTTATTTTCAACCAGCAAGCACTGCAAAGATGCGATGGTTTCCCCCCTCACTCCAACTGATCCAGGCAAGGCCCGCATGTCACTTGTGTGCGCACACTCCTGTGCATGTCGTGTGCGCATGCATGGCTGTGCTTGTGCGCTGCTCGTCTTAGCGGTACACTCTGCCATGCCTACAGCGGCCCGCGTGTGCGGACATGCTGTGCCAGTCCCCCACGCCAAACCCACTCCCAGACCATTCCCCACGCATTAGCAGCAGGGGCCTTGGGGCGCCCGGCGGGCGCGGGCCGCGCCTCGATCTTGGGGTTCTCCAGCGTGCGCTTCTGCATGATCTTGCTCGCGCGCAGCTCGTCGCGCCGGTGGATGATGTACACCTTGCTGCCGTACTTGGTCAGGAAGCCCGCCTCCTCCATCGCCGTGTCGCCGCCGCCGATGACCGCCAGCGGCTTGCGCCGGAACATGGGCGCGGCGCCGTCGCACACCGCGCACGCGCTGATCCCCTTGTTCCAGAAGCCGTTGACCTCGCCCGAGCCCGGGAAGTCCAGCCGCCGCGCGACTGCGCCTGCGCACAAGGCGTCCAAATCAGGCACCCGTCACCGCCCGCGGCACCTCTCAGGGGACAGACGCGACCTGACAAGGCCTCCACTTTGGAGAGCCATGCACCTCGTCTAAAGGTCGTTGCCGCACCCACAGCCTGTACACCAGAGTATACGTACAGCACAGCCGGCACGGCCACGGCAAACACGCTTCTCTTGACACCCAGCGTTTCGAACACCCCTGAACGAGCGGGTCCCTTTGCCAGAGCCTGTCCTGTATGACCCCAGCTGCCCTGCTACAACCCGTCTGCTTCAGCGCGTCACCCTGCTGATCTGCTGAAGCAGGGACGGACACAACACAAGCGGTACTCAAGACTGCCACTCCGGCCACCGCCTGGCTTGCTCCGCACCAGCTGCGCCAAGGACAGAGAGCACGGAGTTGTACTCAACCAACCAGGGCAGCTTGACAGGGCCTGCTGGCGTCGGTGTCAATAACACACAAGCTGACAAGCGACAAGCAAAGCTCGGGCTCATTGTTGGTGGCAGTCTGCTAAATATATAAAGGCGTGGCTTCAGGCGGGTGCGCGTGCCTGTCGCGACGATGACCGTGTCTGCCTCGACCTCCTTCTCGTCGGTCCACAAGCGGAAGGGCCGCCGGGACAGGTCCACCTTTGTCACCGTCTCTGAGAAGATGCGCGTGCCAAACTTCTCGCTTTGTGCCCTGCGCCGCCGCGCGCCAAGACGCTGCGCTTGTAATACAGACGCTGGTTGGGACAGGCGGCTTGTGTATGTAGCAAGTTCTGCGCTCGAGTCGTTACGCAGGCGCTGAGTAGTGCAGCCGCCAGTCTGCAGGGCGCCGCGCCTGAACTTGTCAGTGATCTCGCCGCCCATGATGCCCTCTGGGAAGCCCGGGAAGTTCTCGACATCTGTCGTGGTCGTGAGCTGGCCGCCTGCTGCAACACCGTTGGCCAGCCACCCCTCAAACAGGATGGGCTGCAGCTCGGCGCGGGCGGCGTAGATGGCTGCCGTGTGTGCGGCCGGCCCTGAGCCTACGATGCAGAGCGGCGTGCTCAGTTTCTTTGCCATCGCCGCAGCGGCGCACGCAAAGCTCCTGGAAAGCTTGCTCAGGCGTGCAGCTGTGGCATGCGCCAACATACACCAGGTGAGGCAATGAGGTATAGCTCAAGCACCCCGGACAATAAAATATTTTCAAGCTCGAGCCTGTACTGAGGCAAGGTCTTTGTGCCCTGGTCTTTGTCCCTTGGGCTCCTGCGCATACATGCCTCGATGCTTTACATGCTTCAGCATGTAAAGTGTACATTGTAAACGCATGCCAAGGGCCAGCACGAGCGGATCACGCATGCGCAGTGGGGTTGTCCGTGCTGTGAAGCAGCCGGGATAGCCACTTTTGGCTGGTGCAATAGCGCCGCGCAAGCGCCTCAATTATTAGAGAGAATGCCAGGATGCCTGAGCCAATGAGCCTCCCCTTACATGCCCATGGCACCTATGCGACCAGTGCATCGCTGCTCAGCGCCCGCAGCTGTGCCCAGGTCCCACGCCGCTGAAGCATGGCGCGCCGCGCAAGCCCTCGCAGCCTCACGGCATGGCGGCCCCGCGCATCGCTGCCTCCCTGTTCTGCTGCTTGGAGCCGTCGGCGGGCGTGGGCGGGTCGGGCGGCGTGAAGGTGTAGCCGTTGTTCTCGTAGTCTGTGAGCGCGGTCGGCTTGCCCCAGCGGAAGGGCTTGCCGGGGGTGGGCGGCGTGCCGGCCGCGCGCAGCGCCTGCGCGCCAGGGCTCTGTGATTTGGGCTGAGGTGTCTGGCCCCAGCCCGGACGCCTGAGGTGCACATGCACTGCCAGCGCCGCAGGCCCGCATGCTGCGCAGGCAGTCCGAGCGCTGAAATACAAGTGTGCATGCGCTGGCGGGCGCGGGGCGAGCCTGCTGGGCGCGCGCGTCAGGACCAGCGCCTGCCCGCCGCAATGGTCACGCAGTGCTCATGTGTGGCAGGGCCGACATGTGCGTGCAGTGCACCTACTGCGCCAGCAGGCGCACCTCGAGCTCCGGGTCGGGCTCGGATATCCTGACCTCGTAGGTGCGCGCAGTCACCTTGCCGCTGCCGTTGATGACCTGACTTGCTCGCCGAGTGTCGCGGTCTGCGCGCCGTCGCACACAAGAGTGCTGCATGAATGCAACACAGGAGCCAACGGTGGCCGTCTGTTACTTGCTGCTAACGCTACCGCCGCTGCTGCTGGTGACAGAGATGATAATGCCTACAGGCTGCTGCACCCGTCCGGCTTGCCCCGCTGATAGTCGAAGCAAGTGTGGAGGCAGCACAGGCGCACAAGCTGAGCAAGTGCCTGGGGAAGCACACTCATGTACAGCCACAAGCAGTTGCCGCCTGCGTGCAAGCATAGGGGCAGAGAGGGCCCTTGCTGGTGTGGCGGCGCACCGTAGTACTTGATATTGTACACCAGGTTGGGCTCGGCTGCGGGCACGATCGGGCGCACTAGCGACGACCTGCGGGACAACACGCTTGTCAGGGCGGCAGCTGAACTCAACGACAGCAGTTGCGACCTGCACGCGACGGTTGGGGCAAGCGCCAACGCACACACACACGGTAACAGGCACGTTGGGCCGCGTGGTCACTCCTGCGTATCAGGTGCAGTGCGGAGGGGTGCCAGGCTCAAACCTACCTAACACAACACACGCTGGAGGGCGGCTCACCCGGGCGCGTTTTTGCGGTACTCTGTTGACACAGGCATAGGGGACTGGTACTCAACAGACGACGCGACGCCGGTGATCTGTTCGCACCCACATCAGTCAAGCCAGCACGTGCACAGTGCAGAGTCATTCCTGGCCTTGACATGGGGGCACTGTCCAAGCGAGCTCCACCAGTGCAAGCCCGTGCAAGAGTGCACACCACCACACTGTCAGAGTACAGGCAGAGCGGGGCTTGACCATGCAGCGCACCTTCCATGGCGCCTTTATGGGGAGCTTTGCCCACAGGGTCTTGAGTGTGGATAAGGCCTTGTCCATGAGGCTCAAGAGGGCTGCCAAAGCAGACTCTTTCACCTTGCACGGCTGGCCCCAAGCAGAGGCCTAATCGCCTGCGGCTTGAGCCACAGGAAAAGGTGCTGCAGCTGCCTGTCCCTGGGCCAAGCAACGAACGGTCTTCGTGCAGAAAGTGCTTCTCTGCTTGCGCAGGTGCATTCCTTTCACCAGCCAAAAAAGGCTCACAGTGCATCACACACGAGGGAAAGTCCCCAAGGGGGGACTGGAGTGCAAGCACTTTCCACTGCCCAGCAACCACTGCTTGCACGCGTAGCGAAAACAGTGGGACGCTGGTAGATCAGAGGAAGGGCAGGTATATCGCAAGGCGTCTCCCCTACGCTTCTGGGAGGGAGTGGGTGGGTTGCGCACCTACGCCTCGTCCGTCTGGCCGAGGATACTCTAGGGCAAGCCCAGGCGGCCCTGCGCGGCCTAGGGGCGCGCGCCCGCGCGGGCGGCGGAGATGGGGATGTGGATTTCACGCCTGCTGTCGGTCTTTGGTGAAAAGGAGGCTCGCATCCTCGTCCTCGGGCTGGACAACGCTGGCAAAACGACCATCTTGTGTACGCGTCCCTGGACTTGCGCTGCTATTTCGCACATCTGACGATGGCTTTGGGAGCGCGGTCGACCAGAGCTGCTGGTGACTGACCATTCACAGTGGTCAGGCTGATGTGGCGTCCGCGTGCGCAGATCGCCTGCAGGTTGGCGAAGTCGTTTCAACCATCCCCAGTGCGCACCTTGCTGCACTCACTCTCCCGTCAGAGCTGGTGCTGCTCCCTTTGACCGTTCCGGTGACTGACAAAGTGTGCTGTGCGACAGCCATCGGGTTCAACGTAGAAACCGTCACATATAAAAACATCAAGTTCCAGGCAGGCCACCCAGCCCTCCACATGCTGGCTTGCATTGCCGCGCTTAATGCACCAAGTTGGCTCGGTCAAGCTGTGGATCAGCACTGCGCCCTTGGTGTTGCTGCTGGTGCCCTCCGCTGGCGGAGAATGCCCAAGCGTGTCTGCCCTGCTGGGTAAGAAGCTAGTCTGTACCTGTCGCAGTAGGCACTCTGTGGTTTTCCTTGTTAGCTAGGTGTGCACTCGTGTATGGCGCTGGGTTGTATGCACAGCGCTGTAGAGGCGCACGCGTCACGAGGACACCGTGCGGGGCAAGGCTGTGTGCGTAGCACGTAGACAGGCCCTGAGCTGGCAGTGCGCTCGACTGCCTGCCCTTGTCATTGCGCAAGCGCCTGCCCTTGCACGCAAGCAGCCTGCGCTGGTGGCGCGCGGCACACCGCCAGCCTGGGCCGCGCGCAGGTATGGGACCTGGGCGGGCAGACGAGCATCCGGCCGTACTGGCGCTGCTACTACCCCAACACGCAGGCCATCATCTACGTGGTCGACAGCAGCGACACCGAGCGCATCGGCACCTCGGCCGAGGAGTTCCACGCGATCCTGGACGAGGAGGAGCTGAAGGACGCGCTCATCCTCGTGTACGCGAACAAGCAGGCGCGCCGCGCCTGCCGCCAGGTCCAGAGTCGGGGGACCTTGCGTGGTTTGGTGTCGGGAAGCGGTGCGGCTCGGCGTGCTCCTGTTGTATGCCCGCAAGCTGCGCCTGGCGCACTTCTCCTGTCCTGACAGTGCTTGGTTGCCCCCAAGAAGGCGCTGGCTCTGCATTACTTAGCACTTGTCAGTAGCTGTGTTGTCCAGCGCTGCTGCTACCCATGGCATGGCTGCAACCTGGACGCCTGACAGGGTTGAGCATGGCTTGCGTGCCCCTCTGCAGGACCTGCCAGGAGCGTTGGACGACGCGGCAGTGGCCGAGGGCCTGGGCCTGTCCAGCATCAAGAGCCGCGACTGGGCCATCTTCAAAACGTCCGCGATCAAGGGCGACGGCCTGTTTGAGGGCCTGGACTGGCTGTCCAACATGCTAAAGACGCGGCGGAGGTGACAGCGTGCTGCCGCGCGGTGCAGCTCTTTGGCAGTATCTCTGGGTCCAGCTGTGGCGTGAGGAGCGGCTGCGTTCGCTGGCAGTGCTGCTTCTACCTGGCCTGCACCTCGCAGCATCAGCTGGTCAGGCCTGGCCTGTCTGGCGCAGTAACTGGCCACTGCAGTTGCATCAGTGCGCCATTGCCTATCTGCACGACATCGCAGTTTGGCCGGCCACCAGGTGCCTTCCCTAGCTGGGCAGCGCCTCACTGGCTATAAGGCTTGGCAGGGTATGGGCGCGAGCGCTCTGGCTTTGTGACTGTGTCCAGAGGTAGCAAAGTGCGTGTTCGCACGCACGCAGGGGCCTCCAAGAATAAAACGGGCTGTAACAGAGCGTAGCTGCTTAAGTTGCTTTTACGATTACTGCGACACCTAGGAATACATGAAACAACCCGTGAGCCTGCGCAAAACCCCACCCGCGCCTGCCCGCATGCAGCACACCTCATACCCAGTTCGGCACGCGTCCACTCCTACAGCAGCAACCCGCTCACTTCTTCTGCTGCGCCTTGCGCATGAGCGCGCTCATCTCCTCGCGCTTCTTCTTCGCGCGCAGGTGTGTGCCCAGCTGCGTGTGAACGCGCAACGTGTCAGCAGCCTAATTTTATAGAAGAAAGGAGCCCACCTCACTGCCTGCATCCACTGCAGTTTTTCTAGTATGTGCGAAGGATGCAGCACAGCAGAGGCTATGTGCAGGCACTCACGCACACCTCACACAAGGGTGGTGGCAAGGTCGGCGCCTGGTGACCCGACACGCCAAGAGAAAGAGAGCCACCGCACCTTCTTCTTGCACAGCTTGAGAGCGCGCTTGTCCTTGCCGACCTTCAGCAGCTCAGTCACGCGCTTCTCATACGGCGCAAGGCCTGCAACCTCCCGGATGATCTCGCGCACGAACTTCACGCGCTTGCTCGCGCGCTGCACGCCCCCAGCACCGCCCTTTCAGCGCGAGGCAGCAGCCGCCTTGATCGCCCCAGAGCACGCCCGCGCCGCGCTTCCTCCCTTTGCTGCAGACGTCACTGAGGAGCCTGGCCCATGTACTGCAGACAGCTGCTGTTCTCGCAAGTGCTGCACGCCGCAGCATGTGCGGCTCAGCGCCGCGTTTTGCTCCAACGCTCGTCGCCTGCCTGTACCACTGTTCCATAACCACTAGCAACTGCGGCGCAGGGGCGCCGCACCCCTTTGCGGTGCGCTGGCCGCGCGACCTTGGCTCGCCTGGTCACCACATGGCCTTTGTTCAGCCCGACGGCGATGCCGCTGGCTGCCGGCGGCGCCTCCATTCTTTGCTTCCTGCTCTGGAGCGCTGGAGACGTCCGCCCCGCCTCTACACTTGGTGTCGGCTGGGGTTTCAGCCCTAGCACGAGCTCCCACCAGGGCCTGTTCCCACATCCAGGCGCGCTGACCGCAAGCATTGTATACATTTCGCTGCAGAGAAACGTTGGTGGGGCTGTACATGCGCGTGTAGCCATGGGTGCCGCCCTGCTTGCTGTGCCAGTCCGGGCCCCCTTCCGGTCCAGCCCGGCGGCGCTGCTGCGGAGCACGACGCGCCTGTGCCGTCCCGTGCGCATGGCTGCGTACGCAGCCGCGACGAAGCTCAGCCAGGTCTCCCGCCACCCCGCCCCACACCAGCCACTGCTGCAACGAGCGAGCATTGGGCCAATGCGATAGACTCCACCCGTTGCGATGACCGTGTTTGCGCTGTCGCAGGACGAGCTCAAGCGGCAGGCAGCCTGGCAGGCTGTAGAGTATGTGGAGAGCGGCATGGTGGTCGGCCTGGGCACGGGCTCCACGGCGGCCTTCGCGGTGGAGCGCCTTGGCCAGCTGCTGAAGGAGGAGACGCTGAGGGATATTGTGGCTGTGCCGACGTCCATCCGGACCTACGAGCAGGCCAAGGGTGAGTGCGGGCTGCGTGCCGTGAGCTGCAGCTTCACAGAACGGCATGCGCAAGGTGCAGGCACTTGGTGTCAGGAAGGGATGTGAGAACTTCTATGCAAGCTGCAACTAGACCAGTGGCAACCAGGACAGCGGCAGTTTCCTGCAAAAGAGCATGGGAATGTGAGGAGTGGCACTGCTGCCAAATGCAGGGAGTATGGAGGCCGAAGCGCGCTGCAGGGAGGCACGCCGTCCGGGGAGCGCGGGCTGAGCCGAGCAAGCGGTCGCAGGGCTGGGCATCCCGCTGGCGACGCTGGATGAGCAGCCGGAGCTCGACGTGGCGATAGACGGCGCGGACGAGGTGGACCCTGCGCTGAACGTGGTCAAGGGCCGGGGCGGCGCCCTGCTCCGCGAGAAGGTGACACCCCGTGTCCCTGCGCTGCCCCCCTTCCCGGCAGGGCACCCAGACTAGTTGGTCAACGGGCAGGGAAACATGTAATGCTGTGCGTAGGTGCGCTGCTGACCTTGCCAGGCAAGTGGTGCAGTAGAGTACTGGCAACCTTCCTACCCAGGGCAAGATGTAGCAGTGGTGACTACCTTGGTGGCCAGCGGACTCGAAAGGCATTTGTGAAGCGATGGTCGCACTCCCTAGCCAGTGTGTGCATGCGACATGCTCGTGAGCCCAGCCAGGGGTACAGCTCCATGCAGTCTGCACAGCTAACGCGCCCGGCCGCGCGCGCTTGCGCAGATGGTGGAGCTCGCGTCCAAGAAGTTTGTGTGCATCGTGGACGAGAGCAAGCTGGTGTCGGGGCTGGGCGGCAGCAAAGGTGGGCCCTCACTGTGCACGCTCGACTTGCTGCGTGCCGAGTCGGTGACTGCATGCCAGCAGCCATGACTGTCCGTGTGCGTTTTGAAGCGAACTTGTAGCGCCGGCAAGCACGCGCATCGCAGCCAGGCTGACCCGGGCGACCTTGTGACGGAGGCGCTGCGTCAAGAGCATGCATGCAGCGGCGGACTGCGCTGACCCACCGGGCCGGCCCGCGGCAGACGCGATGCCGGTGGAGATCGTGCAGTTCTGCTGGAAATACAACCTGGAGCGCCTGCAGCGGCTGCCGGAGCTCGCCGGCGCGAGCGCCAAGCTGCGCATGGCCGGCGACAAGCCTTATGTGACCGACAATGACAACTACATCGTGGACCTGTTCTTTGAGGAGCCCATCAAGGACCCGCACGCGGCCGCCAGCGCCATGGCCAAGCTCGTGGGCGTCGTGGACCACGGCCTGTTCCTGGACATGGTCGACGTGTGCATCATCGCTGGCGCCGACGGCGTGCGCACGCAGGAGAAGTAGCGCGCTCGCGCGCCGACCGGCCAGGCTCGGGCTGTTTCGGACGTGCGCCGCCGCCGGCGTGGGCAGCAGGCGGCCGCAGGGCGGGGCCGTGTGCCCGGGCATGATTTGGGTCTGAGCCGCCTTTTAGCATGCTTTGCCTGCGCCGTGGGCACGGGATGCAGGCATCCAGCTGGCACCCGTGCACGCCTCATTGCGTGCACGGGGGGCTGAGCGGGTTCCTGACATGGCTCCCAGTATGGCATTGCTGCATGCGCATGCCGGGGAGGTGCATGCCTCCACAGCAGCATGAAAGGCTGTCAGGACAGCCGGGGTTCAAGAAGAGCTCCAGCGTAGGTGTGTTTTGTGAGGCTGTCATATGTGCTGGCATGGAGCCGAGCTGCTAGCAGGCGACATCTGAAAACACGGTACAGGCTGGCACATTGCCATCTTTGCTCGTTCTCATGGGTTTGTCCATATTATCAAATGAGGCTTGTCGTGTGATCTGCGACGGGAAGACTTGCCGAGAGAGTCCCATGTCTGCCTCAACAAGCTGCTGCACATACTCCACATGCACGACACATCAGCGCGTCACTGAGCAATGTGCAGCATTACGACTACAAATACTGGGGTGGCATAAAGGCATGCTGCAAAGCTTCCACTGCGCCACGGATGCTGCAAAGGGCATGTGCGTGCGTTGTCAGTGTCACCTCTCTGCATGCAGCGGCGCGCCTACGAGCAGTCAGGTGAGCAAGCATGCGCGTGGCGCGCAAGCAGCACCTTGGAATGGCACAGCAAAGGAGGTGAGGCATTGGCAGCTTCGCCTCTGGCACAGAGCTGGTGCGCGTTCCTGGGTGACATGCAGCGCCACCCCAGAGCGCCCTCCCATACACACCGTGCCGCTCCCACCTGCACACCCTCACCTCCAGCCCACAGCGCGCCCCTGTCTCCAGCGCCCTGTGGCTAGACGCTCCCGGCCCCGGCCGCATGCATGCAGCCTGGCTGCCAGCCCCAGCACACCGCGACCCACTCCACCCACCCAAGCCCCCTTGGTAGCCAAGTTCGACCATACACTGCCGACGACCTGCTGACCTGTGGACGCACTCTCCCGCCCCGAAGCCGCCGCGGGTGCACGCGCGCGCAGGCGCTACGCCGCGTTGTCGACGATCCATGGGTGCTGCAGCACTTGCGCCAGGGGCAGGCGCTCACGCGGCGCCTTGGTCAGCAGCTGCGCGCGCGCGCAAGGGGGTTCAAGGTAGGGTCAGGGCGAGAGTGGTAAACTCAGCCAGGCGCACGGTGCGCCAGGCGCGTCCACCACAGTAGCCAGACGTGATGGTACTGAGGCCAGGCCATGCGACCCTGCCTGGCCCGCATGCCAGGCGCTGCGCCCTGGCAGGGCCCTACCGCTCTTGCAAGCGCTGCATGGGCTCAGGCACCGGGCCGCAACATGTGGGCCGCCACTGTGGCGCCACACAGGCTGCGTGCGCACCGCCCTGCGCGCACGAGCAGCGCCCCCGGCGGGCGCACGCGGGGCACGCGAGGGGGGGGGGGGGGGGGGGGGGGGGGGGGGGGGGGGCGCGGGGCCCCTTCC